>Ga0209274_10000008_pt1 | contig 251211 bp, 212 predicted proteins | sample HubBroMetageREF1_FD_188343 | JGI IMG/M metagenome (GOLD analysis project Ga0209274, IMG submission 188343) | Reference soil microbial communities from the Hubbard Brook experimental Forest, New Hampshire, USA - Hubbard Brook CCASE Soil... | ecosystem: Environmental > Terrestrial > Soil >...
TAGAGCAATGCCCTTTTAAGGCATGGGTCGCAGGTTCGAATCCTGCCGCGCTCACCAGTTGTTTCTAACAACTTACCGTCGCTGGCGCAACTGGTGGATGTCAATTAGTGGATGATTAAGGAAATCGGCCTCTGAAACCCGGGTCAGTTGACCCTTTCCACGGGGTGCAATCTTCTTCTATTCCTGCAATCACTGACTCTCCTTTACCACACGACCGTTGAGCGGCTGAACGGGCCGGACGTCGTGGGGAAAAAGCTTGGCGAAGGCTTTGATTTGCTTTCCCGAGAGCTCCACCGGCGTCTTCAAAACGTACCACGTGACCCCCTCCGTGCAGGGCGGAGCTGTTACCGAGCCCATGTACATGTAATAGGCAGTATCGCGGGGCAGCAGGTCGGCGGGATTAATCTCGACTCCGGCAACCTCCTGCTCTTCGTGCGAAAAATCAGGCAACACTTTGCTCTCGGTCAGGGGCATGTGTTCCCAAATCTTCTGAATCGCGGTGTTAGCTGCACCCGCCTTCAGCAGAACCGCGACTCCCGCCACCTTGCCGTCGCTGGCTTGGTACATCAAGTGCACCACCATGTCGTACGGCTTACCGTGAATGTACTCTTCGCTGGGACGGTGAAAGTGGAATTGCGTCAACTGGTAGCGCTTGTCCCCCACAAGCAGAGAATTTCCGGCTCCTGGAGCGTCGTGGTAGTTCACTCGAATCGTGTATCCGTTATTAACTAGATATTTAAGCGAGCTGCTTGTGGAGTCGAAGCGCAGGGCGGGAAGGTCGGCTTTCTCCGCATTTTGAATGTCGATCGGAGACTGTTCCTTGCCGGCGTTGCAGGGAGCGTAGGCCGGATCCAGTTCACTCCAATGTTCAGGCCCTCTTGCCCCCTCGTACTCCCATCGTGTATTCCACTGCGCTTGTGAACTCTGCGGCGCAAGAGCAGCCGCGACGACCAGCAATACAAACATCCAATCTTTTCGCATACCACAACTCCTGCTTCTCAAACCTGCATCTGCTTTCCACTTCAAGTCTGACTGAAAACTATATGCCATCTGGAAAATCTTAAGTGTGCCCCTGGACCGGGGAAGTACGATCTGGGAAGTCCGCAGATCCCGGGAATGAACTGCAAGTACGGGCGCAAATCCGATCCTGATAAAGGAGGGTTGCGGAACATTGACATCGCTACAGCCCTTCAGGAAGCGCTAGAGAAACGCCCGGAGCTTGAAGCGGCACGTCTGCCCCAACAATCTGTTGCCGAAATCTCCAATTAAGCGGGAACTACTCTGGCAATGGCTTAGGGGCAAATCAATACAATCTGAATGTCACTCCGCCGCAGTTGACTGCCGCGGGAGGATTCAGCGATTCTCTCGACCAGCTCTTCGGCTTCGGATATCCCTCGTACGGGTTCTCGCTAACCCTGAACCTCCCCGTTAAGAACCGCAGCGGCCAGGCCGCTCTTGGCAGCGCTCGTAGCGGCCGTCGATACGCGACCGGAAACCTGTTGGCCCCCTACGGATTGCAGATCGCCGGACTCACGCGGTAAGGTCGCCTCTATTAGCTCTTCGCCGGCGCTTGTCCTCCGGTTTCATCCCAAATGCGATTGCCGTGAGTCTCCTTTAGCAGAAGACTTCCCACCACAAACGTAATGCCGGCGACAATCATCGGGTAATAGAGTCCGGCATAGATGTTGCCGGTAGCCGCCACCGACCACAGGCCGATCAATGGCAGCAAACCGCCGAACACACCGTTTCCTATGTGATAAGGCAGAGAAACCGACGTGTAACGAATCTTCGCCGGAAAAGCCTCAATCAGATAGGCGGCGATGGGTCCGTAAACCAGACAGACAAACAGAACCTGTATAAACACAAGCAAAACCAACATGGGAAGATTCGGATTCTGAGCCTCCTTGGCGGGCACCAGTGCGCCGTTCGCGCCCGTGGTCATGGGGGTGAGTTTGGTCGCACCAGTCACTTTGTCTTTAGCGGAGGTCACCGTGACAATGTTGTTTCCTGCGGCGCGTTCCATCGCATGGTAGATCGGTATATAGCAGATGACCGCAAGCAGGCAGCCCGCCATCATCAGCTTCTTCCGGCCGATTCGGTCGGAGAGTGCGCCCACTACGGTGAAGAACGGCATCCCGAGCAGCACGGCGAGCGCGACCACCTCATTTACAGTTTTGGGATTAATTTTCAGGATCCCGCCCAAATAGAACAGCGCATAGTACTGCCCGGTGTACCAGACCACGCCCTGTCCGGCGGTCGCTCCAAAGAGCGAAATCAGGACGAGTTTCAAATTCGCCCATTTGCCGAAGGCATCCTTGAGTGGCTGCGCCGAAGTCATCCCTGTGCTCTTGAGCTGTGCGAAAATGGGCGACTCCTTCATCTTCAAGCGGATGTAGAGTGAGATCAGCACCAGGATGATGGACACGAGGAAGGGGATGCGCCAACCGTAAGCGGAAAAATCATCCTTCGACATCGAGTATTGCGTGCCCAGAATTGCAACGAGCGAGAGGAAGAAGCCCAATGACGCCGTGATCTGAATGAAACTGGTGTAGAAGCCGCGCTTGTTATCGGGGACGTGTTCGCCCACGTAAACCGCGGCGCCGCCGTACTCTCCGCCGAGCGCGAGTCCCTGCAGGACCCGGATCAACAGCAGCACGATCGGCGCGAACCAGCCTGCCGTCTTAAAGGTCGGCAACAGGCCGATGGCAAACGTGGAAAAACCCATGATAGAGAGCGTTACGAGAAAGGCATACTTGCGCCCCACCAGGTCGCCAATGCGGCCAAAGAATAATGCGCCGAAAGGCCGCACCAGGAAGCCGACGGCGAACGTCGCGAGATAGGCGAGATAGGCGAACGTGTCGTTGCCTTGAGGATAGAACTTCAAGGCCAGGATCAACGTCAGGCTGCCGAAAATGTAGAAGTCGTACCACTCGATCATGGTTCCGACTGACGAGGCCATAATCACGCGCCAGATGCTGTACTCTGCCTTACCAGTTCCCGCCACTGCAGCGTTCGCCATAAACTTCCTCCATTTGCCTGAAGTATTTGTCCGAGACCTCACATTCGAGTCTGTTGCGGTCTCGGTACCGCACGGCATACCGCGTGACTACGCCGTGGTCATTGCTATTGCTATTGCGATTCTTTCTGCAAAACTGCGTTTACCGTTAATTCCGATCCCGGCAGCACCGTGAGATCCCGCTTCCACTGGGCAAAGCCGGGCAGGGAAAACACAACGACATGCGTCCCGGTATCAAGAGCAATTTCGGACGGCGTGCTACCCACGTACTTGCCGTCAAGCGTGATATCCGCACCCGCGGGCGTCGAGCTGAAATTGCACTTTATTTTTTCCAGTTTCTGCGGAGGCGCTGTCGGCGCGGACCCAACTGAAGGGGTTGGCGCGGGCGCCGGAGAGCTCTGCCGTGGCGCGGCTACCGCGGCCGCGACCGGCTGAGTCGCAACTGTGGTCGCAGCCACCGGCGAAACGGGCTTCACGACCGCATCCACCAGGGTGTACAACTGCTTTCGCTCCTTGCCCTTGTCATCCACGTAGTACACCGCGAGGCCGTGTTTCTCTCTTCTGGCGTCGAAGCTTTCTCCCTTGGGCAGCGGAATGCATCGGGAGTATCTCGATTCGATGGTGCAACTGATACGGAAAGGCGGTTGGCTGTCTTCCTGCACCAGCAAGGTGCTTATCAGCGGCACGTTCGTAGTGGACCGGCAATAGGCGTCGAAGGTAAGTTGTTCGCAATTCTGGGGGACGCCATTACTGTTATCAGGCGTCGACGCTCGAGTTACAGAATCCAGAACAGTAATCCGAACCGTATCTTTCTCCGAGGCGGCGTTCGCGAACGTCGCCGCCAGCAAAAGACCCACCTGCAAAACTGCAATTCTACGCATCATCAAACCAACTCCTCCAAAATACCGCGCATGCATCTGTCGCATTAATACGACCAGGGATCTCGAGCGGGCCCGGTTTGGGCCCGCTCGAGATCGAGGGTCTGTCTAGAACGTAAAGATCGGTCCGAATTCGGTCCGGTGATCCTGCCATTCGTTGGATGGAGTTCCAGCAATTGTGTAGAGTAGGTCGCCGTCCATTGCACGCGTGGCGTAGACCGACTGCTCGAAGGCGAACTGGCACCAGTTGTTGAATTTGTAGTTCAGCGTGCCAATAAAGGTCTTGCCCATCGCCATGGGCAATGGAGATACGCTGTTGGCGGAATAGGGAGTGCAGTCGTGAGCGATGAAGCAAAAGGTGCCGCTGGGGTTGTTCAGATCCCTATTATCCACCTGGTCCTTGGCGATGGTGAATTGCAGCTGCCAGCCCGCGTTATGGCCACGCGGATCGGCATTGAACCATCGGGAAAGCGGCAAGCCGAGCTGTAAGAATCCGCCAAACGCCCGGATGGGCCGCTGTGGAGCGACCACGACTTGTCCAGCCGCGTTCGTTCCAAGAACCGCTCCACCGGCAGCGGCTAGCGGACCGCCATCGGCAGTAGTGAAGGGACCCACGACGCCCGTCAGCCCACCTACATCGGTGAAATAAGTGTTGAGTTGGCCGCCCAGGAAGAAGCGCAAGTCGCCGCCGCGATAGGCGCTGGCTACCAGCGTAGCCCATCGCGTGGGTATCTGCGCCACGATTTGGCCGCCCCACATTGGGCTGGAGGCTTCAAACCCGTTCGGGAAGGCAGTCACGTAGTTTGCCGGCATGAGAGTTGTATTTGCGGCGCAAGGCGCCGCCGTGCAGTACGACGAGTTGGGAACAATTGACGTCCGCCTGGAATGGAATCCAGCCAGCGCGATTTGCGCCGGAGCCACACCCTTGGCCTTATCCAATTGGTAACTCAAGGCTACTCTGCCTTCATACTCGGGACGATCGGAGTCGGCGCCTTCGCGCTCGCCTTGCCCGAGTTGAGCGGCAAGCCCGTTGCCGGCCGCGTCTCCCAGCTTCAGGATTTGACCCGTGCTCGGCATCATGACCCCAAATTGTGGCTCGAGGTTGACGTGGCGTTCCTTATCCAGCGTCCAGATGAAGCCTCCCCGCAGCTGCGGAGAACGCTCCCAGACGTTGCCCCAGAACGCACCGTTGAATGTGGTTTCCACTATATTTTCCAGCGCGCCCGATCCGAAAAGCGTCCAGTCCTGCCCCCCGACAAAGAAAACGTCGAAGGCGTCGCTGGCGTGGTAATCGAGACGGACGAATGCCAGACGCAGTTGCGGCTCATTGCTGCGGATCGACGAAATGTCGCGGTTGTCGACTTCGCTGAAGTTGCCTTCGAAGTCTCCCTCGATCTTGCCGGTCAGCGTCAGATTCTTCGAAATGTCCGGCCATTCCAGGTTGAGCCCAAAGCGCGTGGACCGCGCCTTGATGTGGATCTCGGGGTCCTCGGTCGGACCGGTGTTGAAGGTCGAGTTGGGTCCGGCATTCAGCCATATGCCAGGAAACGGAAAGTCGTCGCCATCGGGATCGCTGCTGTCATGGATGAATGTCGCTTTGATAAAACCGTAAGGTGCCAGCGTTAGCGATCCAACCTTCATCCCGGCCAGACCGCCGGGCTTAGGCGCATCGATGGGGAACACCCGGACTGGGATCACCGCCGGTACCACCCCAGGCTGGGGAGGCGGCAGCTCGCCCGCTGTCCGCGACGGATAAACTGGCTGCGGCTGGGTTTGGGGTTGCTGCGGCGAAGCTTCCGGACCCGCCAGCGACGACGCGGATTCCCGAGCCTCAACCGGCGCCGCGGGGGCCGCGGGTTGCGCCGCTGGAGTCGCAGCTGCCGACAAATCCGCTGCGCTCAATACTCCCTTGCGGTTGAGCGCCTCCACCAGTAGCTGAAATTCAGCTGCGGGGGCCGCGTTCCGGATGGCCTCAGCTTCTGCAGGCGCAAGCACACCCTTCATCACCAGCACTCCCAACAGTGCCGTGACATTTGTGTTTCCAGTCGCTGGAGTTAGGTTTGGTGAGGGACTCGGATTTGCGGGGATAGCGGCGGGTTCGGCGGCATTGGTTGCGTTGGTGGTTGTGGCAGCGGAGCTGCTCTTCGCCTCCGCAGCGTCATTCGTTCCGGCAAAAACTGGTGCAGCCGACACGGCTGCCAGTAATAAGCTGCAAAACCATTTCTTTCGATTCATAAAACACGTACTTCTCCTTATCCGGGAGCCTTTCTTTGAATTTCAAGCGCAGCGCTCTCTTGCGAGGGGCTTGGGTTTGCATCTGGTTCCGATCTGTTAACTGCGATTGGGGCTCAAGTTAGTCGGGGCTTAACCGGCCGCAAAAATGGGTCGGGCAGCCCAAGGGGTGGAAAACTACCACAAAAGGGTAATTGGTGTAAATAAATAAAAAATGGGATGCCTGGCGGCAGCGCAAGCAAGGCGAAGACGAATTCGCCCTTATCGAGAACGCTGGACCAGAACACGAGCCGTTGCGGCTCCTGCCCAGGCCTGAGTCTTGGACACAGGAAAATACTTCAGGGTTTTAAAGGTAAGGAGAAGCCGCGATGCCTCTGGAGACCGACTGCGAGACGGAAAATAAGAAGAGTTCTTCTGATTTCAGGCGCCGGCGGAGCGATGCCGTTTCTCCGCATTGGCCTTAGCGGTTCGTTCGGTGAGTTCCTGGATCGAGGGCACGGACTCAGGAATCGTCAGCTTTTGCTCCGGTGGTTGAGATCCGCTGCGGATCGCATCCGTAAGCATTTCCAACGCAATGTCGGTGTTAGGGCGAATGAAGATGGTGGCCGCCAGCAGATTGCTGCGCACCCAGGATTGACCTGTCTTGGGCAGACCGTCGCAGCCGGTGAACGGTATCGCGAGCCATCGTTCGCGCTCGCCTTTTGCGATTTCCGCGAATGCCTTTCTCGCGCCGGCCGCCATGCTGTCGTCCTGGGCGCCCACCAAATCGATCAGCGTTTCTTGCGAGGTGCGCAGCCGCAACCACGAACTTACTGTGCGATGCGCGCTCTCCTCCGTCCAGTTAGCCCGCATCGTCTTCACTTGAATGTTAACCGGCTTGGTCAGGTTCATTCCCGCGGTCCGCTGGTGTGCAGCGGAGCTGTTAGCCGGACCCTCGATATATAGGATGGATCCTCCCTGCGGCAATAGCGCGGCAAACTGCTTGCCCTGAATCTTGCCCACTTCCTGATGGTCGGAGCTGATGGAAAATACCGGGACATGGGCGGAACGCCGGAGCTGCTGCAGATAGTCGGCATCATGATTCAGAACCACCCAGCCAATCTCCGCCGCCACGGCGGCGTGAGCCACCTGCGGAAATGCTGTGCCACCGGCCGGCTCGAAGATGATGGCGTCGGGACGCGATGCCGCCGTACCCTGGATGTATTGCAGCAACTGCTGGCTTTGGGTAACGGCGTCATTATTGGCGTGGACGATCTTGAGGTCCACGCCGAGCCGTCGCGCGGCCTTCTCCGCCGCCGCGGCCTGCTCCTGCTGGTAGTCGTTATCGTCGTTGGTGAGGGAGACCAGAAAGCTGAGCTTCTTCATAATTCTTTCCAATCTCGATCATAGTCGAACCCGCGGAGAACCATTGGTAACCACGGTAACTCTCAACCTCCCGAATCTTGTTCTCTAAGGATGTTCTCTTAGGAATTTCTCACGGTACTTTGCGTCGCGGAATGCCTCCGTGCCTCCGGACCGCGTAGTGGAAAAAGCGCCAGCCAGATTGCCCGCTGCCAGACAGGTAGATAAGTCAGCACCCCGCACAAACTGATGCAAGAATCCGGCATCGAAGCTATCTCCCGCGCCCACGGCATCCACCGCCTCGACTTGGCGCGCCGGACTTACCACGCGCTCGGCCCCACGTTGCGCCATCGCGCCCTCGCGGCCGAGTTTCACCACGACCAGGGGCACAATCCCAGCCAGTTTTTTCACGGCTGCTTCCAGGTCGCTCACCCCCGCCGCTTTTTGCACTTCCCGCTCGTTCGGCAGGAAGACGTCCACATAACGCAGCGCCTCCAGCAGCCCACCTTCCCAACTGTCGTCGGGATCGTCGTTGGTGTCGAGTGAGACGGTGAGTCCCGCTTCCTTCATCTTGCGGAATAACTCCGGCACTCGCGGCCGCAGCGCACGTTGCAGATAAAAAGAAGACACGTGAAAGTGCCGCGAGTCGGTGAGGTAGTCGAAGTCGAGGTCGTCCCACGTCAGTTCTGCGATTGTGCCGGAATACGTCACCATATTGCGCCACGCTTCCCGCTGCAAAATAACGGTAAGCCCGGTCTTGATCGCTCCGGGCACGCGGCGTATGCGTGAAGCATCCACGCCGCTTTGCTGCAACGGCTGCAAAGCAGCCTGCCCCAGATCATCGTCCCCAATACGGGTTTGAAATCCCACGCGGCTTCCTAAGGCGGCGAGATTGTGGGCCAGAATCGCCGACGATCCTCCCAGCGTCAGCATCATGCGATCCGCCAGCAGCTCGCGCTCCGGCGGAAGTTCATCGGGAAGGCCGTAGAGGATCAAGTCGAGATTCAGTTCGCCGGCGATGGTGACGTCGAAGCGTGGCATCAGCTCTCCTGTAATTTTTTCTGGGTCGTGCCGGGCGAAGCTTCTCGCCCGGCGAATGAGTGATCAGGCAATCGTAATCGAAGACGCTTTAGCGGGCGCCACCGTCCCAAGTGAAACCCGCAAACCCTGTTTTTATCAATAGTTAGGAACCACGCGCGGTGATAACCAACCCAGTACCTGCCACCGAAGAACGATTGTTTAGGACATCACTAGCCCGTAATCTCAATTTGAACATAAAGAAGACTGTCTTTCGATGACCAGCGAGTGTTACGAAATCCGAACAAGGGAGATAGCGGAATGCTAACCGACCCATCGGAACAAACTTTCACGCGCTCTCGGAGCGTCGTTTCCCGCGTGGTTGCTGGCGAAACTCTCATCGTCCCGGTGCGCGGCAAAGTCGGAGATCTGGCATCGATCTTCAGCTTCAACGGCACCGGCTCTCTGATTTGGCAGTTGCTGGACTCGCCCCGCGCTCTCGCAGAGTTGATCGACGCGGTGGAGCGGGAGTACGAGGTAGGGCAGGAACAGGCGCAGAAAGATGTAACCCGGTTTCTGGACGACATGCTCTCGGTGGGATTGGTCCACAGTTGCTCGAAAGTCGTCACGGTCGCGCATCCGGCCAGATCAGAAGAAGCGGTGCCAGGAGAAGCATGGAACAGCTAAGCTACGGGGCGTTCAGCGCAGATTTGCACCAGCGGCAAGCTGGTGAGCGGACGCCGGTTCAGGTTTCCATTGAAGTAACGAGGCGCTGTCCCCTGGAATGCCAGCACTGCTACAACAACCTGCCCATGGCAGATCAGGATGCCCGCAGCCGCGAAATGACCACGGACGAGCACTTCCGCATGCTCGACGAACTGGTCGACATGGGTTGCTTCTGGCTGTGCTACACCGGCGGCGAGATTTTTGCCCGCAAGGATTTTCTCGAGATCTACACCTATGCCAAGAAGAAAGGGTTTCTGATTACCCTCTTCACCAATGGCACGCTGATCAACGAAAAGATTGCCGACTATCTCGTGGAGTGGCCACCTTTCGCCATCGAAATCACGCTGTACGGAAGGACCAAAGAGACGTACGAGGAGCTGACCGCGATCCCCGGCTCCTATGAGAGATGTCTGCGCGGCATCAAATTGCTGCGCGAAAGAGGCTTGCCGCTCAAGCTGAAGACCGTCGCCACCAGCATCAACAAGCACGAAATCTCCGCCATGCGGCGGTTCGCGGAAGAGGAACTCGGGGTCGAATTCAAGTGCGATGGCCAGATCAATCCCCGCATCGACTGCTCCCAGAGTCCGCTGGCAGTGCGGCTTTCGCCAGAAGAGGTGGTGGCGCTCGATCTTCATGCCCCCAAGGGGCTGAGCGAGTATCGCCGGCTGGCCAAACGCGATTTGGAGAATCCTCCGAACCTGGCGCAGAACGACGCGGTCTATTTCTGCGGCGGCGGAATGAACGGGTTCGCCATCAATGCTTACGGCGAGATGGGCATTTGCGTCATCTCGCAACAGGAGACGTTCGATATCCGCCAGGCCGGTCTCAAGCAGGTATGGGAACACTCCCTGCACGAGGTGCGAACCCGCAAGCGTACTCGGGTGACGAAGTGCGTCGAGTGCCGCATACAGTCGCTCTGTGGCATGTGTCCTGCCAATGGAGAAATGGAAAACGGCGACCGCGAGAGCCCCGTGGCGTTTCTCTGCCATGTAGCGCACCTGAGAGCGGCTGCCATCGGTGTCGAGGTTCCGGTGCATGGAGAGTGCGAATTCTGCGCCGGAGGAAGCGAGCACGAGGCCTTGATCGAGTCCGCCCGCCGCATCGCGAGCAAGGAAATCGATGTGGAGAGTTGGACAGGGCCTCAGCCAATCTTTCAGATTTTGAACGGCGCAAGCGTGGCCGGCTGCGGCAGTTGCGGCGGCCATTGACGATATGGCAAGGATTGGAGGCCGAAATGGATCATGAATTGGACCAAGCCGACAGCAAGAAACCATATGAGCCACCGCAATTGACCACGATCAGTCTGCGCCCGGAGGAGGCCGTTCTGGGACATTGCAAGATCTCGGGGACCACAGGCCCGAGCACTACCAGTTGCGCGGCATTGTTTTGCATGAGCCTCGGATCGTAAGGCTGAACTCAGGGGGCAAGCGGGGATGAGGGGCGGTTTTGCACGGACACTGTCGGATCCGGCCGAACGGGATGCTGTTCACAGCAGTTGCTTTCGTGTCGGCGGAGTGTCGGTGGAGATTGTCGGCGAATCCAGCACCGATGTTTCCCTGGTTTCTTCCCTGGAACCGTTTCGGGTGATAGAAAAAGCCTCGGACATTAATATTCAGATCGAGTGGGTCGCCACGCTTCCTGCGTCGTCAGGGTGTCAACTTTTCGACTCTGGATCAGTCTGGCAGCTCTATGAGCGCAACCATGCTTTCCAGTTCGACTTCCAGACTCCAATTCTAGGGAAGGGTTCCTATAAGCGCCTGCTCGTCGACGACCAATTCTGCCGGGCATCGCTGCTGATAAGCGACGAATGCTTTGAGAATCGTGCAGCTGCGGCCCCTCTGGAATATCCGCTGGACGAACTTCTGATCATGCACCGACTCACCCAAGAGCGGGCGATTGAGCTGCACGGTGTCGGCGTTGTGGGCCCCGACGGCGCGAGCAACTTGTTTATTGGTCATTCCGGCGCCGGCAAAAGTACGACCGCGCGGCTATGGACCTCGCTCCACGACGTGAAGATCCTCAGCGACGACCGCATCATCATTCGCGAAGATACGGGTCGTGAAAATACGGGTCGTGAAAATAAAGATAGTGAGGACGCGAGTGAGATCTTTATGTACGGAACCCCATGGCATGGCGAAGCCCATTTCGCATTGCCCGACCGCGCTCCTTTGCAACGAATCTTTGTTCTTGAACACGGCCGCGGCAACATGCTCACGCGCCTGACGAGGAGCCAGGTGGTTGCGGAGCTGTTTGCCCGCGCTTTTGTTCCATTTCACCGCCACGAGTATGTGGATTCCGCGTTGAGTTTTCTGGAGCGGGTTGCCGACACAGTTCCTTGCTATCGCTACTCTTTCGAGCCCAATGAACGCGCCGTGGAGAGGATCCTCACATTCCGTGACTGATCGCACGACTGATTGCAAAAAGACCGATCGCCCGAAGACCGATCGCGCAACCGAAGACCGGCCTCAGTCCCGGCAATTCGAATCCTTCAGCCTGGATTGCCTTCGCGCCGGACTTCGGGTTCGCTTCCAGGCGCGCGGGTCCAGCATGTTCCCGACGATCAGCCACGGAGAAACGGTTTACGTGAAGCCGGCTTCCGAAGCGGACTTGCGCAGAGGCGACATCGTTCTGGTAAAGAGTGACATCGGTTTCCGCCTGCATCGCCTCATTCTCGCCGATGCCGGCCGCGACGTGTTCATCACGCGCGGAGACTGCGGAGTGCAGGACGATCCCGCGGTTCGTCACGATCAAATTCTCGGCGTTGCCGTAGCCAAAGATGTGCGCGTCGGTACCGAAATACTGCGCGCGAACTTCAGAGGCATCGGCGGACGGTTTCTGCGAATCGCGGCGCGCGGTCAGGCCGCACTTGCAAAGCTCACTCGAATTGCCGCTTCCGTCTTGTCACTGCAGCCGGTGCCAGCCGCTTTGCGCGACGCCATGCGGATTTCCTTCGTTGTCCTGAGCCTGTTGGTAGTCATGCTGTCGGCACAGTCCGCCAATGGCCAGGTCGCAGTCGATGCCAGCACGTCGGGCTCGGCAACCCTGACGGGCACGGGTACGAAAACCTTCACCTTCAACCACACCACCACAGCCACGGCGAACCGCGTCCTCATCGTTGGTGTCTCCATCAACATCACGAACGCTCCCACCACAGGCGTAGTTGGTGTCACCTACAACGGCACGGCGCTGAATTTCGTGGGAGCCCAGAACGACGCCGCCAACACTCGTCGCGTGGAAATGTGGTCTCTGCTGGCCCCCGCTTCCGGCGCGAATCGTCCCATCATCGTGTCGGTGAATATTCCCGCCGTGGTCAACGAGGGCGTCGCTGCCGGCGCAACCACATTCACCGGCGTCGATCAGACCGTGCCCCTGGGAACGTTCGTTTCAGCCGATGGCGCAGCTGCCGATTGCAGCACCGGTGTCACCACGGGCTGCAGCACACTCTACGTGCCCAGCGTAGTCAATGGCATGATCCTCGACACCCTGGCGACGGATGGAACCCAGGCCATCACAATTCCCGGCCCGCAGGTTCAGCAGTGGAATTTGCAAAGCGCAAACAACGCCAACCCTGGCATAAGAGCTTCAGGCAGCAGTCGAACCGGCGCGCCCAGCGTGCCGATTTCAGAAACCTTCAGCGGCATCTCCAACTGGTCCCTCGGCGCCGTGTCGGTCAATCCCACAGCGGCCGATATCGGAGTGACCACCACCGTCGGCAGCGCGGTTTTTCTCGGACAGAACACTACTTACGACATCACGGTCTTTAACAACGGAACGTCCGCGGCCAATACCGTCAGTCTTTCCGATACTCTGGCTGCCGGGATGACGCTGGTCTCCGTAACCCCAAGCGCCGGCGTCACCTGTGTCACCAGTGCGAACCCGATTATCTGCACCATAGGCACGCTGGCCAGCGGGGCTCAAGCCACGGTTGCCGTCGTCGAGACCGCGACTGCATCGGGGTCGTACGCCAACACAGCCACCGTCACGGATTCCGGCACGCCGCCCGATCCGAACATGGGCAACAACACTTTCGTAGCAGTGGCCACGGTGCAAGCGGTCGCGTGCGCCACTGTTTCAGAGGCCGCCCCCGGAACCAATCTGACGGGCGTTCTGAACACTTACTATCCAGGCACGGCGAACGTGGCCGCGGGAGCAACCTCAATTCCCGTAGGCACGGCCACCGGAGCGGGCACAGCCATTGCCGCCGGAAATCTCTTGCTGGTGATCCAGATGCAGGATGCCAGCATCAACGACGCGAACACGGTCGCCTATGGCAACGGCAGCACCGGCCAGGGTTTCACCGCGCTGAACAGTGCCGGCGACTACGAGTTTGTTACCGCGACGGGCCCAATCGCTGCCGGCTCGGTTCCAGTCTCCGGCTCGGGGTTGGGCGGAGGATTGGTCTTTGCCTATCACTCCGCCGCAGCCTCTGCGACGGCGGGACAGAGCACCTATCAGGTGATTGTGGTGCCGCAGTACACGACCGCTAGTTTCAGCGCGGCCTCGCCACCCACGGCGCTCGCCTGGAATGGTTCCACAGGCGGAGTTCTCGCCATCGATACTTCGAGCACGCTGACGCTCAACGGTGCAACCGTATCAGTAAGCGGCCAGGGCTTCCGCGGCGGCGCAGGCCTGCAGTTAACTGGCGGAGGCGGCGCCAACACCGATTATCGCCAACCCGCTCCGGCCACTTACACCGGAGCTGCTGCGGGCGAGGCTGGCTGGGACGCCCCGAAGGGCGAAGGCATCGCGGGCACTCCCGCCTATGTTGAATCCGGCGGAACCTACCTGGCCACAGGCACCGGTTACCCCAGCGGCACTGCGGGAACCGATGGCAGCATGGCGCGAGGCGCTCCCGGCAACGCAGGCGCTGGTGGTACAGACGGCGATCCACAAACCGCCTCTCCCGGTGGCAACGATGAGAACGCCGGCGGCGGTGGTGGCGGCAACGGCGGCGCCGGCGGTTTCGGCGGAGATTCGTGGAACACCAACCTGAGCGTTGGCGGTGAAGGCGGCGTGGCGTTTCCCGCGACCATCAATCGCATTGCCATGGGCGGTGGTGGTGGCGCCGGCACTCGCAATAACTCCAACGGTGATACGCAGGCCAGCGGCGGCGCGGCCGGAGGCGGCATCATTATCATTCGCACCTACGCGCTCAGTGGCACCGCGACCCTCACCGCCAGCGGAACGGCAGCCTACAACGGCACCGCTAACGATGCCGGCGGTGGTGGCGGCGCTGGCGGCACCATCGTAGTTCTTTCCGCCAACGGTGGAGAAGGTGGGCTGACGCTGCAAGCGAACGGCGGAACCGGCGGCGACGCCTGGGCTACCGAAACCTACACTCTCGCCAATCGTCACGGACCCGGCGGCGGCGGCGGTGGCGGCGTTCTGCTGGTTTCCGGCACTCCAGCCAGCGCCAGCGTCACCGGCGGCGCCAGCGGTATCACGGAGAATCCGGGCGTGCCCTATGGCGCAACCGCAGGCGCCACCGGCACCAGCGTCACCAACGAGTCGATCACTCAGACTTCCGGCACGCAGTCCGGCGCGCAATGCACTCCGGATGTGACCCTGAGCAAGAACTCCTCAGGCATTTTCACTCGCGGCTCAACCGCGAGCTACACCATTCCTGTTTCCAACGTCAGCCCCTACGGGTCTACAAACACCACGGTCACCATCAATGACACCTTGCCCGTGGGTCTCACTCCCACCAGCGCCAGCGGCACCGGATGGACCTGCTCGATTGCGTCGCAGACCGTGAGTTGCATCGATTCCACTGTCCTGGCGGCGGGCGGCATCTATCCCTCGATTACCATCACCGCCAATGTGTTGCAAACCGCTCCCTCCACCGTAACCAACACCGCAGTCGTGAGCGGCGGAGGCGAGGTTAACCTGGCGAACGACATCGCCACCAACGTGGCCAGCGTTATCTCCAGCGCCGATCTCAGCGTCACTAACACTGCTGCGCCAAATCCCGTGGCCGCTGGCAGCAACATCACCTACACCCAGGTGGTCACCGACAACGGACCCAGCGCGGCCGACAATGTCACTTTGGTCGAGGCCATTCCCGCCAATACCACCCTGGTTTCCATGACAGCGCCCGCAGGCTGGACTTGTACCACTCCCGGCAGCGGAGGCACGGGCAACGTGGTGTGCACAACGTTGAGCATGGCGGGCAGTACCACAGCCAATTTTTCGATGGTGGTGAAGGTGAATGTGGGCACCGCGAACGGCACCCTGGTCGCAGACACTGCCACGGCGAGTTCAGCTACCAGCGATCCCAATTCGAGCAACAACAGCGCCACCGCAACCACAGTGGTCGGGACAACCGCCGGCGGCGAGCTGACCGTGACCAACACTGCCACTCCGGATCCGGTCGTAGCCGGCAACAACATTACTTATAACCAGGTGGTCACCAATACCGGCACCGCAGCTGCAACCACCGCCACCTTCAGCGAGCCGACGCCAACCAACACAACGTTCGCGTCAATCACAGCCGCCACAGGCTGGACATGCACCTCGCCGCCAGTGAACTGCACGAACCCCACCGTAGCGGCTGGTGCAACGGGAACCTTCACGGTCGTCTACACGGTAACCGCAGGCACAGCGGGTGGAACCACCATCACCGACACGGCAACCGCCAATGCGGCAAACCAGGCTTTCGGCGCCAATTCCGCCACAGCAACCGACATTGTCGCCGCCGCAACCCAAGCCGATCTGGCTCTCACTACTGCGGTCACGCCTATCAACGTGTTCGCCGGAAATAATATTACCTACACGCAAGCGGTCACCAACAACGGACCAGCAGCCGCGACCGCAGTCAGCTTCACGGAAGCTATTCCGGCCAACACCACATTCGTTTCCGTCTCCGCGCCACTAGGATGGACCTGCACCACAACCACATCCGTGACCTGCACAGATCCAAGCCTGGCAGCGAGCGCTTCCGCCGACATCATCGTAGTCGTAAACGTAGCTCCAACCATAGCTGCGGGAACCATCACCGCAACTTCCACAGTCTCGGCCACAACCAGCGATCCCAACCCGGCGAACAACAGCACAACGGTTACCACGACTCTGCTCGACAAATGCAATCTGATCGTGACCAACAGTGGGAGCCCCAGCCCGGTAACAGCGGGTAGCGACATCACCTACACCCAGACCGTTACCAACGGCGGGCCCAGCGCCTGCACCACGGCAACATTTGCCGAAGCCACGCCGGCGAATACAACGTTCGTCTCCGTAGCAGCCGTCACCACCGGCGGCGGAACCTGGACTTGTCCCAATGCCGCGCCCGTAGCCTGCACCAACCCCAGCGTAGCTCCAGGCTCAACGGCAACCATCACAGCTGTATACCTGGTGACCGCGGGCACGTCCGCCGGAACCCTCATCACCGATACCGCAACCGCCGCCTCGGCCACGCATGATACAAATCCAAGCACCAATTCCGCCACGGTCACCATCGCTGTGGCCACGGCGGGGCAGGCCGACCTGAGCGTCACGAACGCAGGCAGTCCCAACCCGGTAAACGCTGGGCAGAACATCACTTTCTCGCAGACCGTAGCCAACGGCGGACCTGCCTCTGCCACCGCCGTCACCCTCACCGAAACTCTGCCCGCCAACACCACATTCGTGTCGTTAACCGGAGCGGGATGGACGTGCACCACCGCAACGCCCTACACCTGCACCATCGCTACTCTGGCCGCCAACACCACCGCCAACTTCACCTTCGTAGTGCAAGTGAGTACGACGGCAGCTTCCGGTTCCACCATCACTGACACCGCTTCCGTAGGCAGCAGCACCAGCGATCCGAACTCCGGCAACAACAGCGCCACCGCCACCGTGCAGGTCGCGGACTCCGCCGATCTGTCGATCACGGATGCGGCCAGCCCGGTACCAGTGCTTGCCGGCGCCAACATCACCTACACCCAGGTGGTCACCAATGCCGGGCCCAGCACGGCAAGCGCGGCCCGTCTCACCGAGAGCACACCCCCGAACACAACCTTCCAGTCAATGACGCCTCCCGCGGGCTGGTTCTGCATAACTCCCGCAGTTGGAGGTACTGGCCTCATCACCTGCACCGACGCCAGCTTTGTCCTCGGGACCGCCAGCTTCACCCTGGTCGTGAAAGTAAATGCTGGCACCGCCGCCGGCACCGCCATCAACAACACAGTAACGGTTAATTCTTCCACGACCGATCCCAACAACTCGAACAACACCGCGGTTGCCACGGACGTAGTGGCCACAGCCACTGAGTCCGATCTCATCACGACCAACTCGGCATCCCCAACCTCCGTGGCTGCCGGCAGCAACGTAACCTACACCCAGAGCGTCACCAATAACGGACCCGCGGCCGCCACCGCCCCAACGTTCACGCAAACGACTCCGCCCAACACCAACTTCCAATCAATCACGGCGTCCGCAGGCTGGACTTGCGTGACTCCGGCGATAGGCGCCACGGGGACAATCACCTGCACCGGCGGCGCCAGTCTCGCGCTGAATGCCACAGCCAGCTTCACCTTAGTGCTGCAAGTAAACGCCAGCACTCCCTCGGGAACGAACATCGCAGACTTAGCCACAGCCAGCGCCACAGACATTGTGCCGAACCTGACCAGCAACACCGCAGTCGCGACCGTGGTCGTCGCCAACGCCAACAGCGCCGACATGGCCATCGTAAAGACTGCCACGCCCAGTCCCTCCGTCGCTGAAGGCGACACCCTAACCTACAGCCTGGCGGTCACCAACAACGGTCCAGCGTCGGCCACCGATGTCACAGTCATCGATGCCTTGCCCTCCGGCGTGACGTATATGTCGGCCAGCACAACTGCCGGCACCTGCTCGGAAGCAGACAGCACGGTCACCTGTCTGCTGGGAACCATGGCTGATGCGGGCACGGCCACGGTCACCATCCTCACTCTCGCAGGAGCCCCAGGCGTGGTTTCGAATACGGCAACGGTCAGCGCAGATCAAACCGACCCAACTCCCGGCAACAACTCTTCCACGCAGACCGAAACCATCACCGCTGCCACGAAGATTCAGTTGCAGAGTTTTACTGCGCGCATGATCCCGGATAAAACCGGCACCACCCGCGCAGTCCTTTTCTGGAAGACCGGCGGCGAAGCCCACAATCTCGGATTCAACGTCTATCACGAACAGAATGGCAGCCGCGTCCGCTTGAATCCCTCGTTGATCGCAGGTTCCGCGATGCTGATGAGCGGAGCCCTGCCCAAGCATTCCGGCAAAACCTACGCCTGGATCGATTCCTCCTCAGCCTCCGGCACTGGCCCGTACTGGCTGGAAGATGTGGATGTAAACGGCACGCGCGTTCTGCACGGCCCTGTGACAGCCGAACCCGCCACCAGTTCGACATCGAGCACCGAAACGCTCCCTGCGACGCCCTTGATGCTGAACCAGCTCAATCAGGCGCAGCCAGCCGCAACTTCCAATGAGGGCAGCCATCCCGTTGAGAACGTGTTGCAGGAATTCGTGCCCACCTCAACTCAGATTCAAAAACAATTCGATCTCGCTGCTCATCCTGCGCTTAAGATTTTCGTAAAGCACGAAGGCTGGTATCAGTTGACCCAGCCGGAACTGATCCAGGCTGGCCTCGACCCCAATGTGGATCCCGCACTCCTGCATCTCTACGCCGAAGCTGTGGAGCAACCCATCGAGATCACCGGCGCATCTCCGGGCCCCGGAGGCTTCGGCCCTCAAGCCACCATTCAGTTCTACGGCACTGGAATCGACACGCAGTATTCCGGCACAAGAGTGTACTGGCTGGCTCCGAGCGACACGCCCGGCCAGCGCATTAGCAACTTGCCACCCTCCGCCGGATCAAACCAGCCTCCGGCGAGCTTCCCCTTTACAGTCGAACTGACGCCGCATACCACTTACTTCGCGGCATTGATCACGTCGAACGGAAACAATTTCTTCGGCTCGCTGGTTTCCTCCACAGCCCTCGATCAAACTCTCTACGCACCTCACCTCGATAAGAACTCCACCGATCCGGCCAATCTGGAAGTCGTTCTGCAAGGAGTAATTCTCGGCTTCCCGCACGATGTCGCTATCACCATGAATGGCACTGCACTTGGTGACGTCACCTTCGCCGGTCAAGCGAAAGGCAGACTCCGCGTGACCGTGCCGCCCGGCATCCTGCAAGATGGAGAAAACACGGTCACGCTAACCGCGCAAGACGGGGAATACGATACCAGCCTGGTGCAATCCATCCGCATCACCTATCCCCACCTCTACGCCGCGGACTCCGACAGCCTGCAATTCACCGGGCGCGCCGGAGACGAACTCAAAGTGACCGGCTTTACATCGGCGACCGTAGCAGTACTCGACATCACCGACCCGAATCAGCCCCTGCAGCTTACGCCCCAGATTTCATCGAACAGCACATCCAGCCAGTACACGTTGCAGGTGCAAGTCCCGTGGTCAACCACCGACTCGACCACGCTATCTCCGCACACGCTGCTGGCGCTCGCGGCCGACCGCATCGCCTCACCCGCGGCCGTTCGTCAGAATCACCCATCCCATTGGTACCGTGCTCAGCCTGGCAGCGAAATTGTCATGGTTTCCTACGAGGATTTTGCCGATGCTCTGCGTCCTCTCGTTCAAGCGCACGAGGCAGCAGGGAAGTCAGCTGTAGTGGTGCCGGTCACCGACCTCTACGACGAATTCAGTTTCGGCGAGCACAGTGCCTACGCCATCCGCAACTTCTTGCAAACCGCAACCAAAGCCTGGCACACCGCGCCAAAATATGTGCTGCTCAACGGACGCGCGTCGCTTGATCCGCGAAACTACCTGGGCTTCGGCCATCTCGATTTCGTTCCAACCAAGATCGTCCCCACCACCAGCCTGATGACCGCATCCGACGACTGGTTCTCCGACTTCAACAACAGCGGCATGCCCACCATCGCCACCGGCCGTCTCCCCGTCAGCACGCCGGACGAAGCCACGTTAGTTGCCGGCAAGATAGCAACCTACGAAGGCCAATCCACCAACGGCCCCTGGACCTCGCAAGCTCTCATAGTCGCCGACGTAAACGACACCGAGAACTTTACGAAAGACAGTCAACTCGCGCAGGCGCAACTGCCCACCACGATGCAAGTCACCGATGTTTTCGCCGCCACGATGAGCATCACAACCGCCCAGCAGGACATCGTGAACTCCATCAACTCCGGTCAGTTGCTGGTAAATTACGCCGGCCACGGTTCCGAGGAACAATGGTCCGGCGACAATCTTTTCAACAACACCACCGCCAATGCCTTGACCAACGGCTCATCCCTGCCGGTGTTCCTGATCATGAACTGTCTGAATGGTTACTTCCAGGATGTTTACGAACAGCCACTAGCGGTAACTTTAATGCTAGCTCCCAACGGAGGCGCAGTCGCGGTTCTGTCGTCCAGCGGCCTGAATCAGGCGCCGCCCCAGACACTTCTGGACAAGCTGATCGTGCAAAACGCCTTCAGCACACCGAGCCCAGCTCTGGGAGACGCGATTCTAAAAGCTAAGTCAGGCATCAACGACATAGGCGTGCGCAAAACCTATAACTTGTTAGGCGACCCAGCCATGAAGCTCAAACCCCCAGGCAAGACTCCAGCGCCCTAATCCGTTCGGCAATACCCCATGTTCCTCCGTGTCCTCTGTGGTAAAGCCTTTTCCGGCCTGCCTGCTCCTCACACTGTACTCGCCTCAACGCCCGCAGTCGCCGCAACCGCCACCCCGCGCAGCGGCTGAGCAATAGCCCGCATCACCTTCTCAAACCCCGCGAAATCCAGCGACTGCGCTCCATCCGAAAGCGCCCGCTCCGGGCAAGGATGCACCTCAATGATCAGTCCATCAGCCCCAACCGCAACCGCCGCCCGCGAGACCGCAGCAATCAGACTCTGCTTGCCCGTCCCATGCGAAGGATCTGCAATCACCGGCAGATGAGAAAGATCGCGCGCCAGCGCCACCGCCGCCAGATCAAACGTGTTCCGCATTTCCGTTTCAAAAGTCTTGATGCCGCGTTCGCAAAGCACCACCTGGCTGTTTCCTCCCGAAAGCAAATACTCCGCCGCCAGCAACCACTCCTTCACCGTCGCCGAGGGACCGCGTTTCAGCAGCACCGGCTTGCTGACGGTAGCCAGCCGCCGCAGCAGCGCGAAGTTCTGCATGTTGCGAGCTCCTACCTGCAACATGTCCACATGTTCGCAAATCACGTCCACATCTTCCGTGCTCATAACTTCCGTCACCACCGGCAGCCCGGATTGCTCCCGTGCCTCACGCAAAATCTTCAGCGCCTCCAGCCCCAGTCCCTGAAAGTCATAAGGAGAAGTCCGCGGCTTATAGGCCCCACCGCGCAGCATGGTAGCCCCCGCCTTCTTCACCGCGTGAGCCGTGCTCAGCAACTGTTCCCGCGATTCCACTGAGCAGGGACCAGCCATCACCACAACCCCCGGCCCACCAATCAAAACGCCGCCCACGTTCACCACAGTGCGCTCCGGCTTCACCTGCCGGCTCACCAGCTTGAAAGGCTGTGCGATGGCGACCACATTATCCACGCCGGGCGCAACCAGCAGCGCCTCGATCTCATGGCGTCTCCCGTTTCCCACGGCCGCCACGATCGTCCGCTCCACTCCCCGCGTAACGTGCGGCTGGTACCCCGCCTCGCGAATGCGCTCAATTACATGCGCAATCTCCTGTTCGCTAGCTTTCTCCGACATGTTGACGATCATTGGCTTCTCTCCTGAGTTTGTTTGTCATCCTGAGCAAGCGTTCTTTGCGCAGCGAAGGATCTGGGCGAGCCGCGCGATGCGTCGCGCTTTTTGCGACGCAATACTCGCGCGTTTGGCTCGCCTCCTTATCGTTCTCTCTAGCCAAAAAGCAAAAGCCGCGATCTTTGCAATCGCGGCCCCTGGCTGAATCTTGCTTGAATCTAGTCGATCATGGCTGACTCGATCTCCCCGCAAGCCCCGCCGCAGCCGCTACTCCGGTAAACCAGTAGTAGCGAAACGGCCCGGTAAACGAAGTAAATCGCGTCATGATACAAAACTCCCGCTTGCAATTCTGAACTGTTGACTACCGCAATGCGCCTATTGTATCGAACTGGCTACATTAGAAAATGCGTTATTTGCGTTCGACCCAATCAGTCGTATCGTACCCACCACCAGAACCAGGATCACAGCCAGCATCACCGCATATTCGGCTATATCTTGCCCTTGCTCTTCCGACCAAACCCTGCGGATAAATTCGGACATGCGTTCCTCCAATCCGTCTCCGTTCCCTTGCGAGAGGGAAGAACCGCAATGGACGCACCCATAATGCCCCACCGTGCCATGCTTGTCAATCGCAGCTTGTGCAAAAAAAACAGCCGAGACCCCCCATCAATAAGCCAGCCGCGCCCCAAAACAGAGAAAAGAGAACCGAGAACTGAGAACCGAGAACCGAGAACTGAGAACCGAGAACTGAGAACCGAGAACTGAGAACCGAGAACTGAGAACTGAGAACTGAGAACTGAGAACTGCCCCCCACCCTTGACGGATTCCCAACCATCCCCCATTCTCTTCGACATGGACCCCCACATGTTTGTAGCCGAAGTCTACCGTCGCATGGCCCTGCGCGTGGCCGACACCAAGCGCCTGCCGCCATCCAGCGAAAGAGTCGACGAGGTTGCAAGAGAATACCGTCAGTTCCTGCCCGGCAACAAAGATGCAGCAATCCTCGACATCGGCTTCGGCGATGGCTGGTTCATGGCTGCCTGCCTGAAGCTCGGCTACACCAACATTTCCGGAGCCGAATTCGCGCCCGAGAACAGGCCGTACTTAAAAGAGTGGAACGTCAAGCTGCACAAGATCGACAGCGAGATCGGAGAATTTCTGGCCAAGCATCCCAGCCAATACGATCTAATTCACATGTCCCACGTAATCGAGCACATCCCGAAATACTCTCTTCTTTGGATCGTCGATGCCCTCTACCAGGCCTTGAACAAGGACGGCACGCTGTTCCTGCGAACTCCAAACATGGAGGGACCATGCGCGAATTCCACCTATTACGTGACTCTAGCTCACGAATACGGTTTCAGTGGAGCGAACCTGAAATCGCTTCTGTCGGTCTGCGGTTTCGACGATATTACTTTTCATGCCCATCCCCCACGCAAGGGACTGCGCCAGCAGTTCGGCGCATGGATGCGCTGGCCATATATCCAGCAAAGCCGAATCCGTCATCGTCTCTTTGGAGTGAACGTAGGCGGCCACTTCGGCTCCGAACTAATCGCAACCGCCAAACGAGGCGACTTCCCCCCACTATTTAATGAGAAATATCGTTAGCGACAAGCGCCCAAACCGCGGCCGCAGTCCCGGAAGCCAACCGGGAACCGAAAAATGCAAACCGAGAACTGAGAACCGAGAACTGAGAACCGAGAACTGAGAACTGCCTTCTGTTCTACAATCTTCCCGTGCCCGTCCTCCACAACCTCCGCCTAACCCTGGAAATGATCAAGTGGGAGCACTCCGTCTTCGCTCTCCCCTTCGCCCTCTGCGGAGCCCTCTTAGCCGCCTCCGGCCTTCCCACCGCCCACCAGCTTCTCTGGATCGTAATCGCCATGCTGGCCGCCCGCTCCGCCGCCATGGCCTTCAATCGCCTCGCCGACGCCGCCATCGACGCCGCCAATCCCCGCACCAGCAGCCGCGCTCTACCCGCCGGTCACCTCTCGACCAGCTTCGTCGCGACCTTCGTCGTAGTCTCCTGCGCCATCTTCATTCTCGCCGCCGCCCAACTGAATCGCCTGACGCTCTGGCTTTCCCCGGTAGCCCTGGCCGTCCTGCTTCTCTACTCCTACACCAAACGCTTCACGCGTTTGTCGCACCTCGTCCTGGGATTAGCTCTAGGCATAGCCCCCGCCGCCGCCTGGATCGCCGTCCGCGGCAGCCTCGACCCTCGCATCCTTCTTCTAACCGCCGCCGTAACCTTCTGGGTAGCCGGATTTGACATCCTCTACGCCTGCCAGGATTTCGAGTTCGACCGCGACGCCGGACTCCACTCCATCCCTCGCTACCTCGGCATCCCCCACGCTCTCTGGCTCGCCCGTGCTTTCCACGCCATCATGCTGCTCCTGCTGATCGCCCTGATCCCAGCCTTCGCTCTAGGCAAACTAGCCGCGGCCGGCGTAATCGCCGTAGCGTTGCTCCTGCTCTACGAACATTCCCTGGTCAAACCCAACGATCTCTCCAAGCTAAACGCGGCCTTTTTCACCATGAACGGCGTAATCTCGGTAGTCTTCGCCGCATTCCTATCGGCAGACATTCTCCTCCGAAAATAAAACGGGTGGAGCAGGCCTTTCAGGCCTGCGCTGAACGCAGGAATTGTAGATCGGGCTTCAGCCCCTGAAGGTGACCAGCCGTGGCTCCCATTTCGCACAAAGGAAAGAACCCAGAATCAGCGTAATGCAGAACGATCGGATTACGAGTACGGGGGCCCAGCCTACTTCAATCCATCCACTACATACAGGTCCGAAGTAATCCGCTGGTAGGTATACACGTAACTCTTCAAATCGCGGGAAAACTGTGGAGGCGTATTCGCAAACAGCCCGGTTGGATCCGCCGGTGAAAAAGATCGAAACAACTTGCGCTGCCCGCTTGCCAAGTCGATGGTGAAGATCCTGCTCGGCACCTCTCTCCGCCCAACCAGCAAGGATTTTCCATCCGGCGTCCACTGCACCGGAACATCGCCCGCTTGAATACTCGGAACAATCACCGGCGAACCCGTGCCCAAAGGATAGATCGTAATCTTTCCTTCCGGATCCTGCGCCGCTACCTGCTTGCCGTCAGGCGAGACACACTTGCGATAGCTGATGCTCACCCCCTCGGGCGTGACGGGCCGCGGCGCACTTTCGTCGATACCCTGCAGCCATAGCCTCAGCCCATGCGAGCCGGGTACGCTTCCAAGTTCCAGAATATGTCGCGCGTCTGGCAAGAAATAAGCCTGGTGCACCTGAACATCCCCGGTGGCAATGGGTCGCGCCTCACCGGCGCCGGTCGGCAGTTCGATCAAACCGCGTCGCGCAGCCGCATTGAGCGCCAACGCCCACTTTCCATCCGGAGATAACGTAGGGCTCCGGCCATCGCCCAGCCGCACGGCCGGCGATCCGTCGGTCCCTCGCACATACAACCCGCCGGTTTCACCACCGGCTTCACCCGTCTCGTCAAACGACACCAGCTTGCCGTCATCGCTAATATCCCGTGGCACCGACCAGTCGTGCCAGCTCAGGTCGCGCTCCTTGGATTCCCCCGGCGCAAGCCCGATCATGCCAGCGCGTAAATCGTCGCGTGAAAACAGCACACGGCCGTCTTTCGAGATGTCATGCAAGGTAAGCGTGCCCGTTCCCAGGTAAACCAGCCGTTCTTTTCCCTCCACCGTGACCGCATGCAACTCCCGGCTCGATCCCGAGGTCGTGCCCGTGAACCAGACTTCGTTTCCCCCCGGCCACCAGGCCAGCCCTTGTACACTTACCAACTCTCCGGTCAAAGTCTTCTTGTTGCCGTCCCGGTCCACCGTGGCAACTTTGCCGTCATCATCTCGCTGGTAGGCATGATCCACAAAGGCCACTAGTTTCCCGTCGGGAGAAACCCGCGGATGGCTCACCCATCCCGCCGTCTCATACAACACTTTGCCAAATGGATACTCCAGCCTGACTTTTCCACCCACCCGCCGCACGATTGCGATACTCGCCCCGTCTGGTGACCAGTCGGCGTATTCCACATCGTCAGCCATGTCGCGCGGGGCGCCGCCTCCCCGCGGCGCGCGCGCCAGCATACCCGCCGATTCAAAACCCATCACAAAGTGCCGATTGGTCGAGACCGCCAACTCTCCCGCGCCAGAGACGGCCAGAATATCGGTGGTTTGCAACCCCAGGGGCCGGGATTCCGTACTTCCGTTTTCCGCAACGAACAGTTCCTCTGGCCGGCCTTCCCAGGCCGCGCCGTAGATCAGGTTGCCCTCGGGCGTGAAGCGTGCATTCCAGATCGTCCCCCGCCGAAAGGTGATGCGGTGCAGCTTGGGGTGCACCACCGCGCCGCTGGGGTGCAACCATGCGGCTAATCCCACGCCGGCCGCAGCCAGCACAATGATTGCCACTACCGCTGCGATCGCCGGGCGTACCCATCGTCCGCGCGCCGGCGCTGCCGTCGAAACAGATGTCGTGCCAGAGATTCCACCCACCGATTCAAGAGCAAAGGCGACGTCATGCGCGGACTGGAAGCGCCGTCCCGGCTCCTTCTCCATGCAGTGGCGCACAATCCTGTCCAGGGCCGGCGAGATCGTGAGGTTTCTCGCGGTAACCTCAGCGGGTTCCTCATTCAGAATTGCAGTCATGGTCTCGGCGCCCGTGTTGCGTTTGAACGCGCGCTGGCCATAGAGCATTTCGAACAGAATGCTGCCGAAACTAAAGATGTCCGAACGGTAGTCGGCGGCGTCGCCCCGCACCTGCTCTGGCGACATGTAGCCAATCGTTCCCATGACCTGGCCGGCATTGGTTTCTCCCACGGTCATGCCATCCACGGTCTCGGCCAGGGTTTGCGGCTGGCGCAGCTTCGCCAGTCCGAAATCCAGGATTTTCAGCCGTCCACTTCGAGTGACGAAAATGTTCTCCGGCTTAAGGTCACGGTGAACAATGCCTTGCTCGTGGGCCGCCGCCAGGCCTTGCGCAAACTGCACCGCCAGTTCGATCGCTTTGCGCGCTGGCATCCCCGAGGCTGAGATCACCTGCCGCAGCGTTTCGCCTTCCAGCAACTCCGAGACGATGTAGTGAACTCCGCCCGCGTCTCCCACGTCGTAAACGGAAACAATGTTGGGATGATTCAGAGCAGCGACTGCGCGCGCCTCCTGGTCAAATCGGCGCAAGCGATCCGGATCGGTCGTGAATGACTCCGGCAGCACTTTCAAAGCAACATCGCGCAAAAGACGCGTGTCGCGTGCCCGGTAAACTTCGCCCATTCCGCCAGCGCCGATGAGCGCGATAATTTTATAGGGGCCTAACTGTGTTTCCGCCGTGAGGGACATAGCCGGCCAGAATTATAACCTCCCCGACCAGTTTTGCTCCCAGGGGCTCTTCAAACTACAACCGGCGTCCCCACCCCCTGCGGTGGAAACGCCGGTTACCCCATTCCCTCACGGTAACGGAGGGCGTGAAGAGCTGTGATCGGCAATCCCCCTCTCCGATCACGCATCCATCATGCCCAGCCCTGCGCGCTCATTTGTCAGACCTGTGTCAACAAAATGTAAAAACTAGGTGCGGGGAAGGGAACGCCTGAAGCTGGAGTAGTTGAACGAAGATGCGTCCGAAACTGGCCGGTCCGCGTGGAAATACTTGCGGTAAGCCGCGATCCAGTCGGTGGAAATTTCGCGCTGTGCCGTCGCCAGATCCAGGTCCCCGCGGCACACCATTTCATGCAACCGATCTTCCAGCTGATCCTTTACATGGGCGTTCCAGACCGTGGCCCGGTAGGGTTCAGGCCACAGATTACGAATATCGGTGGCGCCCCCGAGCTCCGGGGTAATCAAATAGTCTACTTCGTAGGCATCCGGCTGTGCCGGCATGACTCCATACTCTTCAAACACCTTCCGCTTCAGCGCTACCGGAACCACCGGAATTGTCCTCGCCGCCGCCCCTCCGCAGACCTCATTCTCGGTCACTGCAATTATCGCCCCGGGGGTCAGTCGCTGATCCGGTTCTTCCCCATGCCCTGGCGATGCTGACGCCGGTAGCGACCGCTCCATCGGTCCCTGTAGCCTGATTGCCAGCAATAAACACGCGGCCACAGCCAGCCCCGCGAGCCCGGTCGCCTTACCACGCCCCACAACACCAATTCTGGAGCGCAACCATCCGCTCCCCTGTTCCTGCTCTGCCGTTTCTGCCAGCCGCGCTTGCAGCAGCGCCCGTGGCCCCGCGGCTGGTGGTAACTCCACGTTTTCCCGGTGCACCGCACCGAACTCAGCCAGCGTGTTCTCCAACTCCTTCAGCCGGGCACGGCATTGGGGACAGGACGCAAGATGAGCCTCAATCTGATCTCTTGAACCCGAACGCATTTCTCCATCTGCGTGCAGCAATAGCTCATCATCCGCCACATGAAGATTTTCTTCCCTCATGTCCTAACCTCCATCCGCCCGGTTCAGTCGTGCCAGCGATCGTGCCAGCGATCCCGCGACTGACCCCAGAGAAATCCCCAGTGCTTCTGCAATTTCACGGTAGCGCAAGCCCTCCGCCCGCATGCAAAGGCAGGATTGGTCCTGCTCCGGCAGCGCCCTCACCACCGCCAGCAATCGCGCTTGTCTGTGCCTGCTCTGCAATTGTTCTTCCGGGTTCGAATTCGGATCGGCAGATTGCTCCCGCAAACTTTCGTCAAATTCCACCATCCGCCGCAGCCGCAACTGGTTCGCCGCCCGCTGTTTCAGCGCCAGATTCCGCGCCACCCGAAACACCCACCCGCGAACATTCTGCCGCGATTTTCCCCGCCGCAAGTGCTGGAACAATAGCAGAAATGTTTCCTGAATAATCTCTTCCCCATCGTGCGCCGACAATCCCAGAGCCAGCAGATATCGCAGAAGCCGGTCGCGCAGTTCCTCAAATAACTCCACCACCTCAATCTCTGGAGATGAAGGAGCTCGCAAGTCCGCATCAGCCGGCCTTGAGAGCGGCCACGAAAGAATGGAATCGGCGGAAAACGACAAGCCAGTCACCTTCGTGTCAGGATGCGGGGGAGAATTCGAGCTTAGCACATTCTGTTGCCACTATCCCCGTCCTAATCGTCACAAGCGCGCAAAAAAAAAGCCTGAACAAACCGCGCCCGAAAAGAATATTCACTGGTAATGCTTCCCCCTCACGTAATTCCCAAGAGATAACGAAGATAAGGGACTCACAGTACGAACGTAACTTCTAAGCAAATGCCTGCTCGAAGCAGACTGAAGAATCGCCCGCCCCGGCAATCGAACACGATTACCGCGCACCGTCACTCATGAACAAAGTTGGCACTCATCTCGTCCTCGTTCTAGTGCTCTCGCTCACCGTCCTGGCCCAGAGCAACGCCGGAGAACTCCGCCTCAAAATCACCGGCCCCGATGGCATCGCCCTTAAAACCACGGTGCAATTAGTCAGCCAGGGCAACGAGTATCGTCACACCTTCACTACGGACGACGAAGGCAACCTAGATGCCCGCCGCCTGCCCTACGGAATCTACCAGGTCCAAATCCAGGCGCAAGGTTTCGCTCCAGTTTCTGAGTCGGTAGAAATACGTTCCGCTCTCCCCCTCGATCGCACCATTCGGCTGAGGCTGGCTTCAGCCACCGAATCGGTAACGGTCACCGCGTCAGCCACACTGGTCGATCCCTATCGTCCAGGCTCGCTCAATGAGATGGGTTTGCAGACCATTGAGAATCGCCTAACCGCGCTCCCCGGCCGCTCCATGCAGGACCTCGTGAACTCCGAACCCGGCTGGCTCTACGAAGGCAACGCCGTTCTCCACCCCCGCGGCTCCGAATATCAAACTCAATTCGTAGTCGACGGCATTCCCCTAACCGACAACCGTTCCCCAAGCTTCGGCCCCGAGGTCGAAGCCGACGACGTCGAATCCCTGAAGATTTACACCGCCGGCATTCCCGCAGAATTCGGCCGAAAGATGGGAGGAGTCGTAGAGGTCAACACGCTCAAGAACGAAGACCCCGGTTTTCACGGACAACTCACCCTCTTCGGCGGCACCTACGACACCGCCGGCATCAATACTCAGGATCAATACACCTGGAAGGGAAACACTCTAGGCCTGAGCGCCTCCGGCAACATGACCGGCCACTATCTCAACCCGGTAGTCCCTGAGAATTACACCAACAACGGCACCACCGGGAGCTTTTCGCTGAGCTATGAGCGGGAACTCACGCCCAAAGACCGTCTCACTCTAATCGTCCGCCACGAACTGGCGCGCTATCAAATCCCCAACGAACTGGTACAACAGAACGGAGCATATCTCCCGAACGCGGACAACACCGTGGGCTGTCCTCCGGTTCCTCCAGCCGATGAGCCCAGCGACTGCGTCTTCATTCCCGGCGGCCAGCTCCAGACCGGCGACAACTTTGAAACCACGGGTAGCATCGCCTACCAGCACATCTTTTCCTCCGACGCAATTGGCGTGCTGCACGGAATGTCTCGCGATACCTCCACTGACTTTTATTCCAACCCTGCCTCCTGGCCCCTAAATGCCACCCAGCACAACGACTTCAAAGAAATCTATTTCAATGGCAGCGTCTCCGTTCATCATGGCAGGCAAGAATTTAAGGCGGGTGTTGAATCCGATGCCATCTTCCTGTACGAAAACACCAGCTACGTCATACCCGACTGTGCAGATCCCACCGATGCGCAATGTCCCATCAATCTGGGGGTCTTGGATTCCGGCGCCACAACCTTCGCCTTCCAAGGCCAGCGTCCCGATCTCGAACAAGCCGCCTACGTTCAGGATCTAATCCGCCTCGGCAATTGGACACTCAATGCCGGCCTCCGCTGGGACCACTACCAACTGTTGCTAAATCAGAATGCAGTCAGCCCGCGCCTGGCCGTCTCCCGCTATTTCCCCACCATTGGCTTAAACATTCACGCTTCCTATGACCGCGTCTTCCAGACGCCTTCCTTCGAAAACATTCTCCTGTCCAGTTCTCCGGCTGCGGAGGCCATAGACACCAGCGTTCCCGCCCTGCAGCTGCCAGTCCAGCCTTCTCACGGCAACTACTATGAACTTGGAGCCACGAAAGCATTCTTCGGGAAACTGCGGTTTGACGCGAATATGTTCCGTCGTCAGGTGAACAATTACGCCGACGACTCCCAAATCCTAAGCACCGGGATCAGTTTCCCCATCGCATTCGACCACGCCATTCTCTACGGTGCGGAAGCCAAGCTGCAACTCCTGCAATGGAAGCGCTTCTCAGGCTTCGCCAGCTACTCCTACATCGTAGGAAACGCATGGTTCCCGGTAACCGGCGGATTGTTCTTAGGAGATGATGCGATCAACCCGACCACCGGACACTTCCCCGACTCGCAGGACCAGCGCAACACCGTGCGCACCCGCATCCGCTATCAGCTAGCCCCGCGCCTGTGGATCGCCTTGGGAGCGGATTACAACAGTGGACTACCCTTTCAACCTGATCTAACCCCGCAGCAATACGCCACGGAATACGGCCAAGTGGTAATCAATCACCTTAACTTCAATCTAGGCCGCATCAGTCCCTACGTGACGGAGAACGCTTCCTTGGGCGCCGACCTCTACCAGCACGAAAAACGCTCGCTGCGATTCCAGGCCGACGCCCAGAACCTGAGCAACGAACTCGAAGTAATCGACTTCGGAGGTCTATTCTCCGGCAACGCCCTAGGCCCCTCCCGCCAATTCACCTTCCGCCTGGTATCAACATTTTAAAAGCCCTGTCACTCTAGGAGTCTTGTCATCCTGAGCGGAGCATGATCGTCTGAAAGACGATCATGCGCAGTCGAAGGACCCCTTTCGCGCTGGCGCTTCCTTAAGCCTCGCAAGGAGTTTCTACCACACACCCGTTCCGCTCCCTCACACCACAAAATACTTAGCCCCCGGATGATGCACCACTAAAGCCGAAGTCGATTGCTCCGGCTCCAAAAGAAATCCCGAAGTAAGCCGCACCCCAACATTCTCTTCCGGCTTAAGCAGCACAAACAATTTCGTTTGATCCTCCAGATTAGGGCAAGCCGGATACCCAAACGAATACCTCGATCCACGATACTTCTGATGAAACAAATCGCGAATCGCAGGAGCATCCTCCCCCGCAATCCCCAACTCCTCCCGCATAGTCTTATGATGCAGCTCCGCCAAAGCCTCCGCAGTTTCCACGCTAAGCCCATGCAGATACAAATATTTCGTATACTCCCCACCCTCAAATAACTTCTGCGTCTCAACCGAAGCCTGAGCCCCAATAGTAACCAAGGAAAATCCAATCACATCCATCTTTCCGGATGACTTCGAAGCAAAGAAGTCAGAGATACACAAGCGCCGCCCCTCCCGCTGCCGGGGAAAAGTAAACCGCAACAACTCCCGCAAATCACCATTAAGCTTTGTCATTCCGAGCGAAAGCGAGGAACCTGCTGTTTGCGTCCACCCTTTCCCACCGCTGTCGTCGGCAGGCACGTCATACACCACCACATCATTCCCCTCACTCTGACAAGGAAAATACCCGTAAACGACTTTAGGCTCAAACAACCCCGACCCAGCCACTTCCTCCTCAAGTTTCTTCTTGATCGGCCGAAACTTCTCCTCCACCAGCCGCACATAATCCGCCTGCGAAGCCGTCTTCAACTGCCACTGATTCTTGAACAGCGCTGTCTCGTTGATATAAGGAAACACATCCCGCACGTCGTAGCGCTTAACCCGCACACCCCAAAACGGAGGCTCCGGAATATTGGGCGCGTCCGTCACCACCACGCTCCGCTCCGCAAACACCGGCCCAGTCTCCTCATCCACGGCAGCCGCCTTCGCGTACTCCTTCACCGTGCGCCCATCCAGCAACCGCGCCTCGCGCGCTCCATTCTCGGTCACCAGATCTTCCATCACATGCAGCCCGGCAAACGCATCCTCCGCGTAAAACACCGCGTTCGCATACTCCCGCCGCAAGTCATCCTCAACATATTTGCGAGTCAAAGCCGCCCCTCCACAAATGACAGGGAACTCCAGCTTCTGCCGCTGCAAGTCCTGGATCACATACTTCATCTCCAAAGTAGACTTCACCAGCAGCCCGCTCAACCCGATCGCATCCGCCCCATGCTCCTGCGCCGCGCTGATAATCTTGTCCCCCGGCTGCTTAATCCCCAGGTTCACCACTTTGAATCCGTTATTCGACAAAATAATGTCGACGAGATTCTTCCCAATATCGTGAACATCGCCTTTCACGGTAGCCAGCACAATCGTGCCTTTCTGCGACCCGCCTTCCTTCTTCTCCATCTTCGGCTCAAGATAAGCCACAGCCTGCTTCATGACCCCCGCCGAATCGAGCACCGAAGGCAACTGCATCTTGCGCGCCCCAAACAGATCGCCCACGGTCTTCATGCCGTCCAGCAGAACGGTATTGATCAACTCCAGCGCCGAGTACTGCAACAACGCCTCTTCCAGCAACTCTTCCAGAGATTTCTTATGAGCACCCTCACCCACCGATTTTTCGCCGTTAATAATGGCAAACTTCAGCTTGTCCTCAACCGAAAGCGTATCCACATGCGCGGTAGTCGAAGCCGCCGGCTTGCCCTTAAGCCCGGCAAAGTGATTCATGTATTTCTGCAGCGGATCGCCATCCGACTCGTCCCGGAAAATCAGCTTCCGCGCCAGATCCACTTCTTCCTGCGGAATCTTGTACAGCGGATAAATCTTCGTGTAGTTCACAATGGCCATATCCAGCCCGCGGTTCACGGCCTCATGCATAAACACCGAATTCAGAACCCGTCGCGGATAAGCATCCAGCCCAAACGAAATATTGCTCACACCCAGAATCGTCTTAACGTTGGGTAATTCTTTCTTGATCTTCTCCACCGCCTTCAAAGTCTCAATCCCCGCGCTCCGGTACTCATCCTGCCCGGTAGAAATCGGCAAAGTCAGCGCATCGAAAATCAAATCTGTCCCATCCAACCCATACTTTTTAGTAGCCAGATCAAAAATCCGGTGCGCAATCGCCGCCTTCTTCTCAGCCGTAAGCGCCATCCCATCTTCATCAATGGTCAAAGCAATCACTGCTGCCCCATACCGTTTCGCCATCGGCAGCACCAGCGAAGTCCGCTTCTCCCCATCCTCCAGATTGATCGAATTGATAATCGCCCGCCCCGGAATCCTCTTCAGCGCCTCTTCCACCACATCGGCTTCGGTAGAGTCCACCAGAATCGGCGCCGGAACCCGCGTAGCAATCCGCTCCAGAATCGTCGAGATGTAGCCCTTCTCATCCTCGCCCACAATCGCGCAGCACAAGTCCAGCATGTGCGACCCGTCGTTCACCAGTTTCTTAGCCAGCGCCAGAATGTCGTCGTATTTCCTCCCGCGCACCAGGTTCCGGAAATGTTCCACGCGGGTAGTAGTGTTCATCTCCTCGGCGACAATCAAAGGCTTCGGCTCCAGATCAAGCGGCACAGACGTATAAGCGCTCGAAGCCGCACCCACCCGCTTCACCTCACGCTTAGCCGGCTCCACTCCAGAAACCGCATCCACCACAGCTTTCAAATGCGCAGGCCGAGTTCCGCAGCATCCGCCCACAATCCGCACGCCGTAATCGACAACGAAATGCTTGTGATACTCCGCCAACTCGTCCGGAGTCAACTTATACACGGCGTGTCCGCCCTCGTTGAACGGCAACCCCGCATTCGGGAGAACCGAAACCTGCTTGGTAGAATTCAGCGCCAGATAACGGACCGCATCGTTCATCTCCTTAGGCCCGGTGGCGCAGTTCAGCCCAAGAATATCCACATCGAACGGCTCCAGCGCCGTCAGCGCCGCGCCAATCTCGGTGCCCAGCAGCATCGTGCCGCTTTCCTGCAAAGTAACCTGCACGGTGACCGGCAGCCGCTTGCCAGCCTTCCGCATCGCCTCCAGCACGCCGATGGTAGCGATCTTCGCCTGCAACAAATCCTGGCAAGTCTCAATCAGCAGCAGATCCACCCCGCCCTCAATCAACGCCGAAGCCTGCTCCTCATAAGCCGCGGCCATGGCTTCAAACCCAATGTGTCCCAGCGAAGGCAGCTTGGTAGTAGGCCCCATCGACCCCGCCACAAACCGAGGCCGCTCCTTAGTCGAGAACTGCTGTGCCACGTCCTTAGCCAGCCGCGCCGCCGCAACATTGATCTCGTGCACTTTATCCGGAAGCTCAAACTCAGCCAGCACAATCCGCGACCCGCCAAACGTATTCGTCTCCACAATGTCGCAGCCAACGCGAAAGAAGTCAGCATGAATATCCCGAATAATGTCAGGACGGCTAAGCACCAGCACCTCGCTGCAGTTCTCCTTCCCCCAGTAATCGTCCAGAGTAGGATTCCGCGCCTGGATGTTAGTCCCCATAGCGCCGTCATAAACCACAACACGCTCTCGAACAGTCTGTAAAAAATCACTCATGCTGGTTTTTCTTTACTGGGTACTAGGTACTGGGTACTAACATGCACAAACGCCGGCCCCAGAGGACCGGCGTGTGATCTGCGCGAACTCAAGATTCCTATCGAACTCTAACTCCCCGCCACCATCTCCGCCGGAGCTCCACCGTCCACGTCGGCCTGATTGAACACGACGTTCGCCCCCATATGTGCTGGCCGTGGGGCCAGCATCTGCTCCTTGCGGTAAACCAGATTGCTGGCATTAAACGTAGCCAGCTCAAACCCATGCCCATGCGTAATAGCGTCCGTAGGGCAAGCCTCCACGCAATACCCACAAAAGATACACCTGTTGTAATCGATGTTGTAGGTTTTGGCGTAGCGTTCGGCGCCGCTTACGCGGTGTTCGGCGGTGTTGTCGGCGGCTTCGATGTAGATGCAGTTCGAGGGACAGTTGGCGGCGCAGAGGAAGCAGGCTACGCATTTTTCCAGGCCGTTTTCGTCGCGCTGCAGCACGTGAGCGCCGCGGAAGCGGGCTTCGAACTTCGCTCCCTTGAGCGGACCTTTGCCGTCGGGATAATTTTCTACCGTGGTGGGCTGGAACATCTCCATGAAGGTGATGCTCATGCCTTTGGCGATGGCCGCGATGTTTTTCAGGACCGGCATGCTTCTCATAGTATACCGAAAAGCAGGGACCCTTACCGAAGTCACACCGGGCTGAAGTTTTGTGGCGGGAAGGCCGATGATGAGTGTGGTTACCATCCCAGTTGCAGGATGCACGACCGGCAGCCGCATAATCTGGGCATTGAGAGCATTTAAGCAGCGTCACCTTCATCATGGAGTCAGCGGGCGAAAATCCGGGCAGGGCGCCATCGGTCTCGGAGCGACTGAAGGCGACGACCGACGAACTGCAGAAGCTTGAGCAGTTGGTGATCTCGGGCGACTGCTCGCCGCGGGTTCTGGTCGAATTTCGCGGCGCGGTCGACAGTATCCGGCAGACGGCCTGGGCCGTCCAGCAATGGACTGAGCTGCGGCAGCAACATCGTGACCCGTACACGGTGCTGGGCATACTGTCGGAGGAGCGCGTGCGCCGCGCCACCCAAATTGCCAAGGACCTGACCATGGACCTGGAGTCGATGGAACTGGGACTGGAAACCGAGGGGCTGGCGAACCTGTATCACGCGGTCGACAACCTTCACGAGCGGCTGGCGCCGCTGTTCAAGAAGAATCCGGTTTAGCCTCGCCCTCGAGAAAATCTTGTCAAGACCCTAAACACGAGGATTTCTGGTTAAGTCATTGATGCGCATAGAAATATAAGTTTGGCAAAATGTCGCAATTACCCCCTTCAGTTTGATATCCTGAATATGTAGAGTCAAGAAGACGACGGCGTAGGCCTTTTGGCCTGCGCCGTTCGTGTTTCTGGGCGAGCACGCTGGCTAGCTCGCTCCTCCGAAATCTTGTCAAGACCCTTAACACAACGAATTCCGCTTAAGTCATTGATTGAGAAACAAATATAAATTTGGCCAACATGGCGGGTTTACCCCCTCCAGTTTGATATTCTGAATATATAGAGTCAAGAAAACGACGGCGTAGGCCTTTTGGCCTGCGCCGTTCGTGTTTCTGGGCCAAAACCAGGATGATCCGAGCAATGGGAAAAGTGAGTGATCAGTATGAGTGCAAGAACGGTTGTAGGGAGGCGCTTTATCTTGGCTGCAAAATCAAGGGCAAAGGCAGCGGGCGGAGGCGCCTGCTCTACACAATACTTCACCAGCAAGCAGCGCGGGGAGCTGGCGGAGATGATGTTCATGGTGAAGGCGGCGCAGAAGGGATTTGCTACGGCTAAGCCTTACGGAGACAGCCGGCGCTATGACTTCATTCTGGACGTGGGTCAGAAGTTGTGGCGGGTGCAGGTGAAGTCGTCAAACGCACTGCAATATGGGTCGTACATGGTGAACCTGCAGAGGAATGCCAACGGGGAGGTGATTGCTTACGACCCCTCAGAGATTGATTTTGTGGTGGCTTATGTGATGGCTTGCGAGGCGTGGTTTGTGATTCCGGTGGAAGCGATTGCGGGGCGGAAGACGGCGAAGCTGTGTTTGCATGGGAACGCGAGGAGCGGGAGGCTGGGGAAGTATTGGGAGGCTTGGGGGTTGATGACGATGCGATGGCCGGGGAATGAGTGAGAGCGGGTGCCCCGTCCTGTCCCTGCAAAGAGCGCAGGGACAAGGACGGGGCACCCGCCTTCTGTTGCCGCCTTCTATTTTGTACCCGTTTTCTGCTCTCTCTCCCGCGCGCGGCGCGACTGCGCGAGAAATAACGCTCTGATCTTTCCGAGAATAGGAATGAACGCACGGGAGATCAAAGTCCCCGCCCTCTCGCAAAGAACGCGAGAGGGACGGGGCACCCGGCTGAGATTTATCGCTGGAAGCCGCGTATCACTTTATCGAAGATGCGTTCGGCGAAGCTCCTCTTCAAAGGAGCGTGCTCCTGCAGCCAGCGAAAGAACAGCGGCCCATTCAGAGCGTCGATCAGCAGTTCCGGATCTGTTCCCCGCTTCAATTCGCCCGAGGCAATGGCTTCGCGGATAAAGCGGCGTTGCATCTGACGCCTTGGCATCACATAGCGCTCCAAAAACATGCGTTGAAGTTTCGTGTCATCGTGAATGCCGGTGACGAGTCGCGCCATGACCGCGCCGTCGTCGGAGGCAAGGAACTCAGCCACATACAGCAGATAGCGGCGCAGACGTGTTAAGCCAGAGCCACTGCCTGAAACGGCGAGCACAGGCTTCATATGTTCAAAGCACGCATGCAACAAAATCTCTTCTTTCGAGCCCCACCACCTGTATAAGGTGGCGCTGCTTACGCCGGCAGCGCTTGCGATCTCGTGCGAACCGATTGCGTGAAACCCTTTGGCTTTCAGCAATTTGTAAGACGCCTCCAGTATGTTGTGCCGAGACCGCTCGCTTCTTGGCCGCCCGGCACGCCGCGACTGTTTTCTGGCTTCTTTCATGGCTGGTCTTGAGATACGAAAATAGTCGTTTCGTTTTCGTTTGACAAGCATTCTACCGCGAGTGTACAAACGAAACCAGTGGTTTCGTAATGCCGGTCACCGGGACTCCCGTGAACTTTCTTGCGTACGTGGAGGGAACGAACAAGGAGGCCACTCATGAGCAAGCATGTCGCCATCTCCCCGAGTGAGGCTGCGGACCGTCTCGCGATCCAGGAACTCATTCAGGCTTACGCGCACTGCGCCGATCGTCGCGATGCGAAAGGCCAGATGGCACTTTTTACTCCAGATACTCACTTCGTGGTGTATATGAACGCGAAGGATTCGGCGCCTTCACAGGAACTGCACTCACGCGATTCGTTGGCTCCAGTCTTTGCAGATCTGAACAAGTATGCCGCGACCATGCACTTCCTGGGACAGACCACGATCCTCACGCTGACCAACGACCGGGGCACAGGGGAAACTTATTGCATGCCCCATCACCTCACTGTTGACGGTGGGAAGAAGAGCCTCATGATCGCGGCGCTCCGCTATTACGACACATTCGTGAAGGTGGACGGCGGATGGTTGTTTGCGGAGCGCCTGCTGTACGTGGACTGGATCGAGGAGCGCATTCTGTCATGACAGCAAGCAACAAGGTGGCTTCGGGTGCGTCGATGAGCGTTCCCACCGCCGGCCAAAGGCGCCTGGTCATCGCGGGCGCGACTGGAATGGTCGGGGGATACGCCCTTCGCTATGCGCTGGGGAATCCTGCCGTCGCAAGTGTGACTGCTATCGGGCGCAGGAAGCTCGGCATCTCGCACCCCAAGCTGAAAGAGGTTCTGCATCAGGACTTCGCGGACTGCTCCGCACTCGCGGAGACGCTCTCGGGCCAGGACGCAGCGGTATTTTGCCTGGGCACGTATACGGGGACGGTGCCGGACGCGGAGTTTCGCACCATAACCGTGGACTACACCGTCGAATTCGCGCGAGTTCTCCGCCTCAGCAGCCCGGAGGCGGCGTTCTCATTCTTAAGTGGGAGTGGCGCGGATCCGGCGGGACGAAGTCGGATTTCCTTCGCACGCTACAAGGGAGAGTCGGAGAACGCACTTCTGGCCGCCGGGTTCCCCCAGGTTTACATCTTCCGACCCGCGTACATCTATCCCGTCGAGCCGCGGAAGGAACCGAATTTCACTTACCGGATTATGCGTGCGATCTACCCGGCGTTCCGGGTACTGTTCCCGAACCAGGTGATTCGGGTCGACGAACTGGCCGAGGCCATGGTGGATGTCGTTGTCCGAGGAGCAGGAGAGCGCCGAAGCGTGGTTCTTGAGAACCGTGATATCCGGGCGATGGTTGAGTCGCTTCATCCCAAGCGGGTGGGGGGTTAGTGTGGAGCTTGTCTTCTGTCCACACCGGATGGCTCGATGATGGCGGAGATTTAAGGGTAATCGACACTAGCAGAGCGGGACGATGCCTTTTCGGAAATAGGAAGCACGGACAGGAGATCAGAATCCCCGCCCTCTCGCAAAGAACGCGAGAAGGACGGGGCACCCGCTTAATCAATTCCCAGCTCTTTGGCTAGGGCTTTCCATTTGCTATCCACCAATGCCTTCGTCTTTGCATCCATGACAATTTCGTCGGGCCATGGGCGGGTGAAGCCCTCGGTGGGCCACTTGCGGGTGGCGTCAATGCCCATCTTAGAGCCGTAGTTGGCTAGACGGCTCGCGTGGTCTAGAGAATCGATGGGGCCTAACGTGAACTGGATGTCGCGTTCGGGGTCGATGTGGTTCAGGACTTTCAGGGTTACGTCTGGGAGGTCTTGCACGTCTACGTCTTCGTCAACCACGATTATTACTTTTGTGAACATGGCCTGGCCCAGCGACCAGATGGCGTTCATTACTTTGCGGGCCTGGCCGGGATAGGACTTGCGGATGGAGACGATCATTAAATTGTGGAAGACGCCTTCGATGGGTAGATTGATGTCGATCAATTCGGGGATGGTGAGCTTCATCAGCGGGAGGAAAACTCGCTCTACGGCTTTGCCCATGTAGGCGTCCTCCATGGGGGGCTTGCCGACTATTGTCGTGGCGTAGATGGGATCTTTTCTGTGCGTGATGCATTGCACGTGGAAGACGGGATAGAGATCTTCCAGCGAATAGAAGCCGGTGTGGTCTCCGAAGGGGCCTTCGGTGCGGAGTTCGTCCAGGTTGACGTAGCCTTCTAGGACGATTTCGCTGGTTGCGGGGACTTCGAGGTCTACCGTTTCGCACTTTACTAGCTCGACCGGAGCCGCGCGGAGGAAGCCGGCTATCAGGTATTCTTCGACGTCTGGCGGGGCGGGGACTATCGCCGAGAAAGTTACGGCGGGATCGGTGCCGATGGCTACGGCTACTTCTAGCTTGCCTGTGGGATGAGAGCTGGGGGCCAGGTTCGAGCCTCCGGAGGTTTGAGCCATTATGTTCACGGCCGCTCGGCTCGCTTCGCTTGCTGGACCCCTCGACTCCGCTCGGGGCAGGCTCGCGAATGCGCCCGTCCCCACATGGTCCGGCGCTCCTGCGTGATCTGTTGAACTGGCAGCGTTGCGTAGGGCTTGGCGGTAGTGCTCGGCGGCTACCTTTTGTCTTTGCCAATGCGCGCCGGTTGTTTTTGCGTCGTAGACCTGTAGGCGGTACATGCCTAGGTTGCGCTTGCCTGATTTGGGGTCTCTGGTGGTTACGCAGGGGAGGGTTATGAAGCGGCCGGCGTCTTTGGGCCAGCATTGCAGGATGGGGAAATCCAGCAGGGAGAAGTTTTCGCGCTTGATTACTTCTTTGCAGGGGCCGGTGGGGACGGTTTTGGGGAAGAACTTTCCGGCTTCGGTTAGGAGCGGGAGCATTTTTAGTTTGTCGAGGAAGCCTTGGGGAGATTTTACGTCTAGAAACATTTTGATGCGGCCGGCGAATTCGTCGAAGGATGTGACACCGAGGGCTCGCTTCATGCGGGCTTCGGAGCCGAACTGGTTGATCAGGAGTTGTTGGTTGGGATAGCCCTTGAGGTTTTGGAATAGTAGGGCTGGGCCGCCGGGAGATCCGGTTTTCTGCTTGCTTACGCGATCGGTGATTTCGGCGATTTCTAGGATTGGATCGGCTTCGGTTTTAACGCGCTTTAGTTCGCCGGCGGCTTCTAGGGCGGCGATCCATTGGCGGAGGTCGTGGAAGGGCAAGGGGCTCTCCTGGGAACTGATGATTATAAACAGTGGTTGGTGATCAGTGGGTAGTGGTCAGTGAAAATCTGGATCAAGATCAAAATCAAAATCTTTACCACGGAGGTCACGGGGGGTCCACGGGGTAAATCTTTTTAGAGTTTGCTGCGGAGCATGGTGATTACGTCGTCGGAGGTTACTACGCCGGATAGCTTGTTGTGTTCGTCGATTACGGGAAGCGTTACTAGATTGTATTTGTCGAAGAGTTCGGCTACTTCATTGTCGCTGGTTTCTTTGTGGGTGAAGACCAGTGGTTCTTGCGTTAGAGAGAGCAGCGGGGTGTCGGGTTGGGCCAGGACTAGTTTTATCAGGGGGACGGCGCCGGCTAGAGTGCCGTGGGAATCGACCAGGTAGATGGTGTTGACGGTTTCGATGCCGCCTTCGAATTCGCGCATTACGCCGATGGCGTTTTCTACCGTGGCGGTTACCGGGAGGGCGAGGAACTCGGTGGTCATGCGGCCAGCGGCGGTTTCTTCTTTGTGTTCTAAGAGTTCGACTACCTCCTGGCTGGCTTCGGGCTCCATCTCGACCAGGATTTGTTCGGTGCGATCCTGCGAGAGGTCGCCCAGAAGGTCGGCGGCGGCGTCGGGATCCATTTCTTCGACGATTTCGGCGGCGCGTTCGGAATCGAGGGATTCTACGATCGACTTTTGGATGTTGGGCTCGACTTCTTCGAGAGTTTCGGCGGCTACATCCTCGTCGAGGGTTTGGAAGACGGCTTCGCGCTCGTTGGGGGCTAGGTCTTCGACTATGTCGGCGATGTCGGCGGGATGGAGCGTGGCCAAGCCTTCGTGAGAGATCTTGAGTTTGATGCGGCGGGCGGGATCGGTTTCGATTAAGTCGACGAAACTCCAGGGGATGGTGCGCGGAGGAATTCTCTGGAGCAGGACGTGGAGAGCGGCGCGGGGAGCCAGACCGCGCAGGAGGCGGCGGATTGCGCCACGGACGCCGATATCGACGGATTGGATGCGCAGGATGTCATGGGATCGACCGGCTTCGATCATGGCTTCGATCTGGAGATCGACGTCGTTGACGCGAACTACTTTGCGTCCGTTGATGTCGATTACCTGCTGGTCGAGGAGATCGCGTTCGAGGAGGAACAGGCCTTCGGCGCCGTTGGCGGCGGGCCAATCGGCAGGATTGGTGGAGGTGTGAATGTTGGCGTCGATGGTGGTTACGGCGGAGAAGGGAAGGACGCGGTTGCCGGACTTGGTTTTGACAATGTAGGACGCGATGCGGTTGCGGTCTTCCTGAGGGGCCAGTGTGACTTCCCGCACATGGCCGGTGGGCGCGCCGGATGGGTCATAGACGGTGGCGCCCAGGAGCTCGGAAAGTGGCAGCGTGGTCATCCGGGGTATGAGGATAGCGGAATTTTGCGGGAGAGAGAAATGAATTGTGTGGGACGGAAAAAAATCTTTTGCCACGGATTGGCGCGGATTCGCGCGGATTGAGATCAAAACCTTAACCACGGGGGACACGGGGGATCGCGGGGTAATGCTGGAGTTATGGTTCGACTGGTTTGGGCCTGGCTGGCCCTAGAAGCTCTTTTCCTGGGTACAAATGGTTTCTGATTGGCAGCCCGTATAATACAGGGATGCGGCTGATTTTCGACATTTTCGGGCAGACGTTGCGGACGCTGTGGGGGCACAAACTGCGGTCGTTTCTGACCATGTTCGGAATTGCGTGGGGAGTATTTTCGCTGCTGCTGCTGGTGGGGTTGGGGGAGGGATTCCGGTCGGGAAACAAGAAACAGTTCGACGAGCTGGGCGAGAACGTGATGTTCATCTGGTCGAGCCGGGCTCCGGTGATGGAGGGGAGTTTCACGGCTTTGCGGCAGTACTATCTGACGGATCGCGACTACCGGGACATTCTGGAGGAATGCCGGAGCGTGGGGGCGGCAGCGCCTGTGATCCAGCGCAGCGACATTCGCGCAGTAAGCGATTTCTTTCAGGCGAGCGGGCAGATGCTGGGAGTGCCGGCGAAGTTCAACCAGATCCGGCATGTGCCGATCCAGGAAGGGCGCTGGCTGAATGATATGGATGACGCGCAGAAACGGGCAGTGGTTGTGCTGGGAGACGAGACGCGGCGCACGTTGTTCCCAGGACGGCCGGCGGTGGGGAGCACGATTCTGCTGAATGGAGTGCAGTTTGAGGTGATCGGAACGCTGCAACGTGTTGGACACGGAGACAACAACACCCAAAACCTGAAGAGCTTCCTGCCGTTCAGTACGATGCGTGAATATTTTCGGCCAGTGAATGTGGGGGAGGCGCCGGATGTAATCTCGGTGATCGACTACCAGCCTAGATCGCGGGCGGTGCATGAAGAGGCGCAGCAGGAAGTGCATAAGGTGATTGGACGGAACCACGGGTTCGACCCCAGTAATCCAGATGCGTTTGACGAGTGGGATACGGTCAGCACGGTCGACCAAGTCGGAAAGATTTTTGATGCTATGAATGCCTTCCTGGGGAGCGTGGGGCTGGTGACGCTGGCGCTGGGAGCGATCGGGATCATCAACATTATGCTGGTGGCGGTGGCGGACCGGACGCGGGAGATTGGATTGCGCAAGGCCGTGGGAGCTACGAACGCCAGCATCATGTTCCAGTTTTTCGTGGAAGGCGCGTTTCTGACTTTGCTTAGCGGGGGGATGGGAATTGCGGCCGCGGGGGGAGTGATGGCGGCAATGTCGGGAGTATCGCTGGGCGAGGGATTCGATGCGCCGAAGCTGGTGTTTAAGACGACGGTGCTGGCGGTGGTGTCACTGGCGGTGGCGGGAGTGGTGGCGGGATTGTATCCGGCGCGGCGGGCGGCTATGTTGCAGCCGGTGGAGGCTCTGCGGAAGGAGTAGCAAGTACCTAGTACCCAGTACCGAGAATAGGATCAAAACCTTTACCACAGAGGTCACGGGGGATCACGGGGTAGAACAACTCTATGCATCGGGATTTGTTACAGCAGGCTTTTTCGGCTATGCGGCATGACTTGCGCAAGACCGTGCTGACTATGGCGGGTATGGCGTGGGGGATTGCTACTGTGGTGCTGCTGCTCGCTTATGGGAACGGGTTTGCGCGGGCTATTGAGAATATTTTTGAGAGCTTTGGGGCTACCGCGGTGGGAGTGTTTCCGGGACGGACTTCGCAGCAGGCGGGAGGGAACAAGGCGGGAGTGCTGGTGCGATTCACCAACGATGACATGGAACTGCTGCGCAACAACGTTCCCCTGTGCCGGCATACGGCACGCATGTTGCAGAAGGATTCGACGGTGCAGAATGCGAATCGCTCGTTCACCATGCCGGTGATGGGAATGGATCCGGCGATTCAAGATATCTGGGCGCTCGAGGTGGAGCAGGGACGGTTTCTCGACGATGCGGATAACGAACGGCATGGGCTGCTGGCGGTGATTGGGTCGGAGGCTCGGGACAAGCTTTTTTCGGGAATGCCGGCGGTGGGCGAGGACATCCGGGTGGATGGAGTGGATTTTCAAGTGGTGGGAGTGATGAAGCCGCGCATGCAGGAGGGCGACAACGACGACAACCGGACAATCTACGTTCCGTTTAACTCGATGGATGTGCTCAAGGACAACCACTATCTGGATGGAATGTGGCTGGATTCGGAGGGGCTGGATCACGACAAGCTGGACCGGACGATTCGCGACACGTTGTCGGCGGCGCATCAGTTCAAGAGTACGGATACGCGGGCAATGTTTGTGTTCGATGCGCAGAAGCAGTTGCGGCAGTTTGACATTATTTCGATGGCGCTGAAGGTGCTGCTGGCGTTTGTGGGGACGATGACGCTGGGGATTGGCGGGGTGGGGCTGATGAACATCATGCTGGTGTCGGTGACGCAGCGGACGCGGGAGATTGGAGTGGAGAAGGCGCTGGGAGCGCGGCGGCGGGACATCCTGTTTCAGTTTCTGGCGGAGGCGATGGTGATTACGGCGGTGGGTGGGGTGCTGGGAATTTTGCTGTCTTATCTGGTGTCAGTATCGGTGGGGCGGCTTACGTTTTATAGCGCTATGGCGAAGCATGCGGAGGCGGGAGATATCCGGCTGATTGTTTCTCCGATGATTCTGGTGGTTGCTACGGGGATTTTGGGAGTGGTGGGGGTGGTTAGTGGGATGGTTCCGGCGATGCGGGCGGCGAAGTTGGATCCGATTGAGGCGCTGCGGTACGAGTAGAGGCAGTTGTCAGCGGCCAGTTAAAAGGCAAAACCTTTAACCACGGGGTACACGGGGGTTCACAGGGTAGAGCTGAGACATGGCATCGTCTGAGGACATTTTGAGTTTGGCTGCGCCTCGGGCGGATGCGCGGGTGGTTTATGGCAGCGACCCTTATCAGTTTTTGGATTTGCGGTTGCCTTCGGGACCAGGGCCGCACGGGCTGGCTCTCGTTATTCATGGCGGGTACTGGCGAGCCAAGTACGATCTGGGGTATGCGGGGCATTTGTGCGCGGCTTTGACGGCGCGGGGTGTTGCTACGGCGAATTTGGAATACCGGCGGGTGGGGAATTTGGGCGGAGGATGGCCGGGGACGTTTGCTGATGTGCGGGCGGCGTATCAGTTTTTAACGCAGAACGGTCACCGGTATGAGTTTGATGCGCGGCGCTGCGTGGTCATTGGGCACTCCGCTGGGAGTCAGCTTGGGTTGTGTTTGGCGGCGCATGAATCGGGCGTTAAGGGCGTTGTGTCGCTGGCGGGCGTGGTGGATTTGCAACGCGCGTATGAGTTGCATTTGAGCAACGACGCGGTGGTGGAGTTTCTGGGCGGGACTCCAGCTGAGGTTGGGGATCATTATAAGGAAGCTGATCCGATGAAGCTTGGGATTGGGGCGCGGCAGTGGCTGGTGCATGGTTCGGCGGATGATGTGGTGCCTGCGGCATTCAGTCGCGATTATGTTCGCGCGAAGCAGAAGATGAAAGAAGATGCACGGCTGGTGGAGATTGCCTGGGCGGGGCATTTTGAGGTGGTTGATCCGCGGGCTGGGGCTTGGGGGGATGTGGAGAGAGTGGTGGTGGAAGCGGTGGGGTGAAGGGGCTCGCTTGCGGCCTCGACTGTCTAGAAATAGTGACGGCAGGAAAGTCAACAGCAGGTTCCTCACCGGGCTTTCAGCCCGGTTCGGAATGACAAGGACTTATAAGCCATAATGACAAGGACTTATAAGCCATTAGGAGCCGGATCTTTTTCGGATTGCTTGTTCCGTTTCTACTGCTTGCTGGCGGACATCGTTGGAAATATCTGGTACGTCTCGTTCGTAGGGACGGATGGCTGGGAGGTCGTCGAGCTGGCCGATTAGATAGAGGGCGCGCAGGGCTTCCCAGACCTGATCGTTCGCGGGATCGACTACCGCCACTTCTGCTCCTGCGGAAATGTTTGCTCCCGTTCCGGCTACGGAGCGGATACGGCCGGGAATGAGAGAGCGGATTTCTGCAATCTGCTGGTTCCCGTATTGCAGCTTTGCGATCAGGCCGCCTTCGTGGATGGCCGTGCCCGGACGGTCTGCGTCGATGATGCGTCCAGACTCGGGAGAAGAAATTTGCGCGGGCTGCAGCAGGGCTAGAATCTGCGGACGGCCGGTGGCGTCGCCGAAGCGCACCAGCGACAGCGCGGCATTGCCGCGAACCATGGGGGCCGGGTCGGATAGCATCTTCAGCAGAGTTTCGTGAAAACTTGCGGCGGTGGTGTCCTGGCCCATTACCCAGGCGTCGGTGTTGCGCACTTCTTCTACGGGATCGGTTGCCAGGCGGACCAGGTCCGGATACCACTGTTTCACGGAGGGGTCGTGACTTGCGATGCGTTCGCCTACCTGAACCAGCGCTTGCTGAATGTGGCGCGGTTTTTTTGTGTCGTGCAGGTATTCGGTTAGCTGCTGATTGGAAAGCTTGCGGCCGAACCAGGTGTTCCACCAGAACAGGAACGGCATGAGGCAGATCAGCCACGCGGTTACGAAGAAGAGAAGTTTTTGGGTGCGGGACATGCCGGGCTTCGGCGGTTTAGCTTCGCTGGTGGGCGCGACGGAAGTTGGATTGGCCGACATAGGGAAAACATTTCACCACAGAGTCACAGAGAAAATCCAAAGCTAGTAACTACTCTACGACGTCGGCGTCGAGGACGCGGTCTTGTTCCAGATAATGTGAGACGGCATACTGGGCCAGAAGCGGGGTCTGGAGGCGGATTTCTGCTCCGATCCAGGCGCCCTTTGGGTATGGGTTCCGGCTTGCTTCGCTTGGCGGCGGGGCCGTGGCGGCCTTGGCTGCGGGGCTTGTGGACAGTCCGCCGCTGCCGAATTGGGGGCCGAAGTTGGCGCTTTGGATTTGGTCGAATTGGTTGATTTCGCGCCAGGCTTCGTCGCCTGTTGTGCCGGAGACGTCGATTTTTAATCTCACTGTTGACATAAAGTCAAAATCTTTGCCACAGAGGGCACGGGGGACACGGGGTAAATCTTTTTCCCGTTCAGCTGTGGGGGAACCATTGGTACAGCATGAAGTATACGATCACGCCGGTTACGCTGACGTACATCCACAGGGGGAACGTCCAGCGGGCGATGGCTCGGTGGCTGTCATAACGCGCGCGCAAGCCGCGGATCAGGGTGATGATTACCATGGGGACGATCACGATGGCCAGCGTGACGTGGGGGATCAGGATCGCGAAATAAATTGGACGCCATACACCCTGGCCGAGAAAACGAACGTTGCCTACATGCACGTGGAAGTAAACGTAGCAGGCCAGAAACAAAGCTGAGGCTACTACGGCGGCGATCATGAAGGCGCGGTGCACCGCCATGCGATTGCGGGCGATGGCGTACCGTCCGGCTACCAGTAGGACCGCGCTGGCTCCGTTCAGGCTGGCGATGAGGGCGGGGAAATAGGCGTATTGTTCAGCGATCATATTCTGGTGATTATATTTTGGTAATCAGGCGGCAGGCCTCGTGGTGCGGCGGTTTGCCATCAGGAAGGCGAGGCCGAACATGACTAGCGAAAACAGGAGCAGAGTTGCCATGGACTGGTCCAGAGGGAATGATGTGTCCATTCCGGGATAGAGCAGGTCGCGCAACGCTGCCACTCCGTAAGTCAGGGGATTCAATTTCATGAGGGCGCGAATCCAGCCTGAGGCACCGGAGGGCGCAAACAACGCGCCTGACATGAGCCACAGAGGAATTAGAAACAGGTTGATGATGCCATGGAAGGCAGAGGTTGAGTCCATGGGCCAGGCGATGGCGAAACCCAGTGCGGTTAAGGCAAACGAAACCAGAAAGACCACAACGGCCACCAGCAACACTTGCAGGGGATGGAGATGCACTCCAGCGAAGGGCGCGAAGATCAGGAAGATCATCCCCTGCACTGCGGCGAGCGTGGTTCCGCCGAGAACTTTACCCAGCACAATTGCCGAGCGCGGAACCGGGGCGACCATCACGGAGAGCAGGAAGCCTTCTTTACGGTCTTCGATGAGCGACATCATGGCGAAGATCGAAGTGAACAGGACGATCAGGATCAAGGTGCCGGGATAGAAATAGTTCATATAGGGCTCCTGGCCCTGGCCGGCGCCGGCGCGGAAGGAGTTGCCGAATCCTGAGCCGAGGACTACCCAGAACACCAGAGGCGACGCCAGCACGCCGACTACGCGCGACTTCTGGCGGTAGAAGCGCACAATCTCGCGCCACCAGAGAGTGAACGCCGGCAAGAACACGCCCGCCGAAGCGGAGGCGAGCGGTCGAGATAGCGTGACGGTTTGAGTGGCCACGTTAAGTCGCTTTCGCTGCGGGAGATTTTGTTGCCGGAGCTGCGGTCTTCTTCTTACCGATCATGCCCTGGTCGCGCATTTCCCAGTACGCGTTCAGCAGGAAGGTTCCGGAGAGCGCCAGAAGGATCAAGGTCATGAATAGACCGTCCACGGTGGCTGAGGGCGGCGACAAAGTAATCATGCCATTCATGAAAATCCACGCTATGCCCAGCAAAGGGATGATTGTTAGCGCGAGAGAAAGTGCAAGAATCATAGAGCGCACATTACCTCCTGTGATCGGGTAGCGGTGCAGTTCGATAAGGAAGCGAGCCAAACGCGCGATTGATGGGTCGCAAAAACCGCGACCCGTCGCGCGGCTCGCCCAGATTCCTCACTGCGCAAAAAACGCTTGTTCGGAATGACAATCAACGCACGTTACCTCCTGTGATCTTCTGAGTTGGACTGAGCGTCTGCGTCGTTGGCTTCGGTCCAGAATTTGTGTCCGGTGCGGCGAATGAATACGTCTTCGAGTGCTGGCTTGCTTACCGAGAGCGCCTCGATCTCTCCGGGAAACGCTTCGACTACTTCGGTGATAAAGCGGTGCGCGCCTTCGCGTTCCATGCGGACCTGATTTTCGAGGACCGTGGTTTCCATGTGGAAGCGTGCCCGGATGCGCTCGGCCAGCACTGCCGCATCGTGGGCGGCCTCGAGCAGAATGATATCGCCGCCGATTTCGCTCTTTAACTCCGCCGGCGTGCCCATGGCCACGAGGTTGCCTTCATTGAGGATGGCGAGGCGGTCGCAGCGCTCGGCTTCTTCCATGAGATGCGTGGTGACCAGGACGGAAACGCGCTCTTCGTCGCGCAACATCTGCAGGTATTGCCAAAGATCGCGCCGGGCGCCGGGATCGAGGCCGGTGGTGGGTTCGTCGAGGAGAAGCACTCCGGGGTGGTGCAGTAGTCCTTTGGCCAACTCGATGCGGCGCTGCATTCCTCCGGAGAAGGTTTCGACCAGTTCTTTGGCGCGATCGGCGAGACCGACACGCGAGAGGATTTCGTAAATACGGTTTTTCAGGGCGGGGCCGCGCAGGCCGTAGAGATGTCCCTGATGCCAGAGATTCTCGTAGGCAGTGAGCTTCAGGTCGACGCTCTGGGCCTGGAAGACCACGCCGATCTGACGCCGCAGGGGCGCCGGTTCCCGCGCCGCGTCGCAGCCCATGATCAGGGCGCGTCCGGCGGTTGGGATCATCAACGTGGAAAGGATCCGGAACAGTGTGGTCTTGCCGCTGCCGTTTGGACCGAGCAGGCCGAACAATTCCGCCGGGCGCACGTCGAACGAAACGCCGTTGAGAGCGGTGCGGTTCTCATAGCGATGCACCAGGTTCTCTACGGAGATTACGGGCTCCACGGAAGGAGGCGTGACTTCCGGGCCGGCGTCGGCGATGGCAGAAACGTTCGAGACCAAAGGGATTCCTGGGTGATGCTGATACCAGTTTACGACGATACCGTGTCGAACATCATGACAATGAACAAAAGAGGCAAATAGAGGACTGTTGCCTGGAGCAATTGCCGGGCGCGCTGTTTTGAGGCCGCCGCAGTGATTGGCGCTCTCAACGTGGCGAGGCGCAGGCCGACGTAGAGGAGGCCCAGACCCATGACGAGCGCTGCCGCGAAATAAATCTTCCCCGCCATGTGAAGCAGCGTGGGCAACAATGTTACCGGGATCAGTGCCACGGAATACGCTACGATCTGGCGGGCAGTGGAGCGGCCGTCTTTCTCGACCACGGGCAACATGCGGATGGCTCCGGCCGCGTAGTCTTCGCGATAGAGCCAGGCGATAGAGAAGAAATGCGGGAACTGCCAGAAGAAGACGATGGCGAACATGACCAGTGCGCCCCAGTCGAGGCGACCGCGGGCGGCGGTCCAACCGAGGACGCCGGGCATGGCTCCAGGGAATGCGCCTACGAAGGTGCAGATGGGATGAACTTTCTTTAACGGCGTGTAGGCGCCGAGATATACCACCGAGGTGGCCAAGGCCAGGCATCCAGTGAGCGCGTTCATGGCAAAGCCTAGATACAAGGCTCCGCCGATGGTCATTGCCAGGCCGGCAATTGCGGCGTGGCGACGGCTCATTCGGCCTGTGGGCAGCGGACGCTGGGCGGTGCGACGCATGCGGCTGTCGATGTCAACTTCCATTACTTCGTTGAGAGATGCGGCTCCGGCGGCGATCAATCCGATTCCGGCTAGCGCGTGGAAGAGTCCCCAGGAAAGGGAAGAGATGCCGGACTTGGCGGCGCCGAAATAGTATCCGCAGCCGGCTGTCATCACGACCAGCGTGGTGACGCGCAGCTTGGTGAGTTCAGCGTAGTCGCGGACGACCTCTCGTGGACCACGCACCAGGACCAAGGGTTGGCTGGCGATGCTCATGCGGTGGAAGCGCCTCGTTGCGCATGGGGTACACGCTCGTCCTGTTCAATTGAGGCTGGAACGTAACGCCAGACTTGAATTGCGAGGACTACCGTGGTTGCGAGCAAGAGTGCTCCCACGGCCACATGGGCCACGGTGGAGGCGACCATGGGCAGTTCCGGCTGCGCCGCGTCTCTGCCCCAGGCAACCCGCGTGACAAAGGCGGTGAAGCCGAGGCCAAGCTGCGTGATGAGAAGCGACAGCATTATGATGGCGGGACGTCGTACTGCCTCGATGTTTGAATATACCGAGATTGCGCGGATTGCAGTCCAGGCGAGGACGAACGACACTGTGACTGCGTTCAGCACGTGAGGCCACCAGCTCATGCCGTGATGGCGGAACATTCCGCCGAGAATGAGCTGCACGTAGAGTACGAAGATGGAGAGCAAGGTCAGCGTAAACAGGCTGGGATGGCGCTGGTCAAACACAATGCGCGGCTGTTCTTCCACCCACTTGCGTCCGGTGAAGAGTGCGATGGATACGGCGATGCAGAAAAATGTTTGGGCTACCGTGGCATGTGCGGTGGAAATCCACGGCGGTTGGAGGAATAAAACTGTAAGCCCGCCCAAAACGGCTTGCGCGATCACTGTGCAGAACGCGGCTACCGCGAGCCATCGCATCCAGCGCCGGCGCTCGACCAGCAGGGTCCAGACGGCGATTGCGAGGGTTAGCGTGACTAGCGTGCCAGCCACCATGCGGTGACTCCACTCGTAACGTATGCCGCCTACGAAGTGTGGAACCTTCACCAGATAGCCAAACGAGGTTGGCCAGTCGGGAACTGACAGGCCAGCGTCGTTGCTGGTGACCAGCGCTCCTGCCGTGATCACGACGAGTGCCGCGCAGGCGGTGAACACGGCGAAGGCGTGATGGTAGCGATTGTAGGTTGGTGGGATGGCTTTCAGAGTGTTCCCCTTGGGTTAGCAGGGATGAAAGCATCCCGGCTTTGGAACGCAGCGGGCTGCGCCGACTGGCCCAGCCCGCTACGCCAAACACGTTATTTTATCAGACGAAGTTAACGCTACTCGGCCGCAGGTTTGAAGCTCTGGTCCACGGTCTTGGTATCTTTGGGGCCGACCGTCACCTTCTGGTCTTGCTCGCCCAGCTTTTCCTGCACGAAGGCGATGGTGTAGTCGCCGGGAGGCAGGCCAGTGATGGTGTATTTGCCGCTCTTGTCGGTGACGGCGTAGAACGGGCTCTTGACCACGTTGATGTACATCTTCATCCAGGGGTGCTGGTTGCACTTTACGGGAAGCATGATCTCTTCACGGGCAAAGTTTTTCTCGAGAGGAGCTGAGGCTGGCGGCTGCGACTCGTTCCATTCGCGGTTATCTTTGGGGGTGGGATGGATGTTATGGGTGGTCTGATCGTCATTCTTGATCTGGACCGTCTGGCCCGCCATCACGCCCAGCACGTGGGGGTGATACTTGCAGCCGCTCTGGTCGAGGACGACCGGGGTTGTGGGGACGTCGAAGGTGCGAGTGCCGAGTCCGTCTTTTACGTAGACGAAGACGTTGGCGAGATTGCCGTCAGCTACAACAACGTTCTCGGCTTCATTCATGCCTTTGCATGCGGGGTCCTGGCTCATGTCGATCTTGGATTGCTTCGGGGCTGCGCCATCGAACTTGACTGTGCCGCTCACCGTGGCTACGGTTGCGGGATCGATTGGCGTAGCGGCCGGAGCGGGCGCTGCTGACTGAGACATGGTGCTGCCCGATTGCTCTGGTTCCTCTTTTTTATTGCAAGCCACTGCCAGCAGCAAGGCGCACAACGCCAGCACGCTGACCGATATCATCCTCGAACTTTTCTTATTCATGATGTCCTTCTTTCTTTTCTCTAGTAGTCGACTTCAGAAACCTTGTCATCCCGAGCAAGGCGAGGGATATTGGTCCTTGCCGGTGCCAGCGGTGTTGCCTCCACGGGTAAACACCATGATCCCTCGCTTCGCTCGGGATGACAGCGCCCCGTGGATGTTTCGAACCGAACATTTTACCGCGAACCGCCGCTTGCGGCTTGATGCGCTTCCACCGCTGCCTGTTTGCGATTGCTCTTTCTTGTGGGTTGTACGGCTGCTTTGGCATGCGGCATGGACGACGCTACCCTCCGTTGTTCTTCCGGCGTTAACTGGAAGATGTAATCGGTCAGCAGCTTGCGGTGATCTCCCTCGTAGCCCTGGAACGACGGCGGCGTCGGCCCGGCGAAGACCCACTGATTATTCTGTTGCTTGAACAAGCCCGATGGCATCGATGTGCCGGGGCTTACGGCCTGCGGATCGGTGATCCAGCGCTCGACCCAGTCCGGCTTGAGACGTTCCTTTGCCAGCAGGAAGTTCGGCGCCGTGGCGATCTTGTCGTGTGTGGGATCGCCCGTGGCGTGGCACTTCAAACAAGGAGCCGCAGTGCTCGAGAACAGGCTGCGCGCCATGTCCGTTTCTTTTGTGCTGAGCACCGGGACCTGCTCTGGAATGTAGGGCATGGGTTGTTGCGACAGCGCCTGGAAGAAGCGCACCAGTTTGCGGAGTTCGTTGTCAGAGAACGAGAACGTGGGCATGCGAACTCTCAGGTAAGGGCGCACGCCGTTGCGGTTGGTGTCCGTGGTGCTGAGCGCAGGATTCGACAGGAACTTGCGCAGCCATTCGGGATCGACGCGGGCACCTTCGGTCAAGAGCTTGGGCGGCAACTGCTCTTGAATATCCTGATACTGCTTCATTCCCATCAGAATGGTTTGCTGGGCGGGGATGAACTGGTGGCAGCCCATGCAGTTGTATTTCTTGATGATCCACCAGCCCTCTTGGATATCGTGGCGTGCGTCGCCCGGCTTGTATTGATAGCTTGCGGGCAGGGAAGTCTCCTCGCTGCCCATGAGGAAAGTTGTTAGATCGAGGACCTGCTCCTTGGTGAGATGCAGGTTGGGCATGCGCGAGGCTTCGAGTTCGCCCTTGATCTTGCCCTTGTCGTAGATTTCAGGCTCGGCGAGTTTGTGTTCGAAGAAACCTTTCTGGTCGTACCAGGGCTCGGTCGCGGGACCGTCGGGTAGACGCGCAAGATCGTCCTTATTGGTGATTGGCTCGGCATCCTTGCCGCCGCGCTGCGCGATGGTGGTGAATAACGCGAAGTCGAGACGTTCGATGGGCTTGCTGCCTTCGAAGGTCAGTTCGGTGCCGATGCGGCCTTCGTCCTCCATGCCGGAGATCTCATGGCACCCGCCGCAGCCGAAGTGGCGAACCCACTTCTTGCCTTCGGCCTTCAGCGCGGGATCGTCCATGAACGCGGCATCTGGATAGGACGACGGCTCCTGCTTTTTCTGCGTCATCAGATACGTGGCAATGTCTTCCGCATCTTCTGGCGCGAGGCGCAGGCTGGGCATTACCGTCATGTTCTGCACTTGCAGTTCGTGGCCGTCATTGGGACACTGGCTGTGCTCGAGATCGAACTGATAGGGAAGGCCCTTCTTGGCGTAATCTTCGGGGCCGATGTCTTTCTTCTCGTACGGGCAGTACGGGCGGGTGCGCTGGCGGGCGTTGTGGATCCAGCGGACGAGGTAATCGTAATTTGCTTTCTCGCCGACGCGGGTTAGATTCGCTGCGAACGTGCCGCCTTGCACCTGATCGCCTTCGCCGATGGAATGGCAGGCCAGGCATCCGCGGGTTTCGAATAATTCTTTGCCGTGCGAGGCGTTGCCTGGCTTGTGCTTGGGCAGAGGGTCGGTGAATCCGGATTGCCAGATGTATGCGGAAATCGCCTGGATCTGATGATCGGTGAGGCGGAAGTTCGGCATCTTGGTGGTGGGGCGGAAATCTGACGGCTTCTTCAGCCAGACTGGAATCCAGTTCTTGTTCAGCTTCAGGCGGACATCTTTAAGGTTCGGCCCGACCTTTTTCTGGTCCTGCATGAGGCTGTGCGACTGGTAATCGAGTTGCTGCAAACGGCCGTCCAGCTTGCTGTTTGCCACTCTCAAGTCGACAGCCTGAGTGTTCAGCTTGTTGGCTTCTTCGTTCGATTCGGCAGCGTCGGCCTGCTTCATCAGATAGGCGGTCTGCTTGAGATTGTCGATCTTTTGAGTCTCGATCTGCTTGATCTGCTGGCTGATCGCGTTCAGGTCTTCGGGTTCTTTATCGTATCCCTCGTAGCGGTGACAGCCCATGCAACCGCGCTGGCGGAAGAGGTCTTTGCCGTTGTTGATGGTGTTCCACTGCACGTCGCCGCTGGCCAGCACCATGTCAGCAGCGTGGCAATTCTGGCAGCCGGCTTGTGCGTTTTCCTTAGGGAAGAGCGGCCAGAGCCAGTGTTCGTAATTGCCGTGCGCTTTCTCAATGCTGGTGGTGGCACGTCCGTTGCCCTGATGGCAGGGCGAGCAGCCGAACTTTTCCGGGTCGTGAATCTGCAATAACTCGGGCTGGGTATGGCTTACGAAGGCATCGGCGTAATCGTCCGGCTTCTTCTCACCTTTTGCGGTCATCGACACCGCAGAGATTTTCAGTGGCTCGCGCGTATTCATGTGGCAGGATTCGCAACGGTCGACGATGTTGGCCTCGGCAACGTTGATCTGCACAATCGCTGGAACCCATTCCGTCGCCCGTCTTTTCAATCCGTCGATTTGCTGGGGCGTGAGGTCAACCATGTGGTCGGTGATGTATTCATCAAGCTTCGCTTTGGCCGCAGTCACCGGCTTCAGGACGTCGCCGAGATCGAGACTTTTTTTCGTGCGTTCGTCGCGGATTTCGTTGTAGGTCTTTTCCAGATCCTCGAAATTGAACGATTTCCTGGTTCCGTCGGGAAATACAACCGTCGCCGTCTCCTTCTTGTACTCTTCGAGTTCCTTCTGCTTGCTGGCTTTCGATGACGCACTCGTACTGGTTTCAATCTCATAACTGAGCGCATTCACGTAGGCGCGGCGGTCGGTGAATACGCTCTGCACCGCGAGCAGGCGGGCGGTTACTTCGTCTACCGCTTTGCGGGCTTCTTCAGCCTGGGCCTTCGAATCTTGATAGGTCTTGTCGTAGGCCTGCTTGAGGGCGGCGTAATCCGGATTTTGCTCGACATCTTTTTCTGACGTGGCCGACTTTGACCGCGCCGTGTTTAGAAAAGCACTGTAGCGGTCTTTCCAGTGCTCCTGGAAAGCTTTCCACGGCCGCTGTGTCCAGGCCTCGTCCCACAAGGCCCAGAACAACGTCGCCATCAGAATCACCATCGCGACCAGGTAATACGCGGCGTAGGACTTAGTTGTGATCGGGTCCTGCTCGGGGCTTGGTTGTTCAGGCACTGGCGATGTTCCTCCGAAGACTTTGTCATTCCTAGCGAAGCGAGGAATCTCTACTCCCAGCACTCGCTACGGTTATAGGGGTCCTTCGACTGCGCAACTGCTTCGCTTCGCGAAGCACCTGCTCCGCTCAGGATGACAACTTAAATATTGAACCTAAATATTGAACCAAGGCGTAATCCATACGTACTTGATGTGCCACACGAGCCGCAGCCCCATTTTCAGGGGCAGCGCGACCATGGTCAGCAAGAGAAATTGTGTGATCCCAAATTGCAGCAGGCTCATGCGCTTGAAGTCTTTTCCCATGTAGCGCCGGAACAGCGAATACACGAGAAAGCCTCCTAGCAAGTAATAGCCGCCGACTACGACTGCGCCGAAGATCGCCTTCGCCATATTCGACGTGATGCCGAAAATGTCGGGCAGGTCGCGGTTCACCTCGTAGATGAGGCGGTTGTGATCCCAGGTTTGCCCTGGCCAGAACCACTGCCAACCGGGCCCTCTTATAAAGGTGCCGATGATGATCATCGCGACCCAGAGAATGATGAAGCCGAAGAGAAAAGTAGAAATGGAAAACTTGCGCTGCTTCCAGGTGTAATAGCCGCTGCCGAGCGGGTTGGTGTCGACGTAGGGGATGACCATTAAGCCGATGATGATCATGGTGGGCATTACTACGCCGGCGATCCATGGATCGAAATAGACGAGCATCTCCTGCAGTCCCAGGAAATACCACGGAGCCTTGGCGGGATTCATCGTTAGGTTAGGATTGGCGGGCTCTTCGAGTGGAGCGTTGAGCGTGATCGACCAGACCATCAGAATGATGGTGACGATGATGGCGGCTAGAAATTCGATGCGAAGGAGAAATGGCCAGACGTGGACTTCTTTTTGCCAACCCGGCTTGAAGGGCCAGGTCTTGCGATGATGCGTCTTGGCTAGGGCGGCATCGCCTTCCAGTTGCTCGATCAGCACGTCATTGGCGTGCGCCTGTTTCCAGGCCAGATAAATATAGAAGCAGAGTAGCGGAATCAAGCCGACGATCGGCACGTTGTCCGGAGCCGAGCAAATTTCCCAGATTTGTCGCCAGTCCATAATTGTTCTCGCATCCTAAAAGCTGGTTCCTCACCCGGCCTTTGGCCCGGTTCGGAATGAAAAAGTATTCGGTCCTAAATCTTCAACTTCTTATTATTCACCCGCAGCCTTCGGTCCTCTTCTTGTCTTGTCGGCTTCTTCTGCCAGCATTACCGGGGCTGGGCCGGAGATTCCGCCGTCTTTGCGCACGCGCCAGAAGTGCACGATCATCAGGATCGAAGCGACGATTGGAATGCCGATGCAGTGCCAGATGTAGGAGCGCAGCAGTGCGTTCGCATCCACGATCGAGCCACCTAGCAAGCCAAAGCGCACGTCGTTGTATGGGGTCATGCCCAGCATGGAGCCGAACGGGCCTTCGTGGCCTAGCAGCGGTGTGGCTCGCGCCATGTTCGTGCCCACGGTTACGGCCCAGAATCCGAGTTGATCGTCGGGCAGCAGATAGCCGGTGAACGATAGCAATAAAGTGAATACCAGCAGCAGGACACCAATGTTCCAATTGAATTCGCGCGGTTTCTTGTATGAGCCGGTCAGGAATACGCGGAACATGTGCAGCCACACGCCGATCACCATCAAGTGAGCGGCCCAGCGGTGCATGTTGCGGAGAATCTTGCCAAAAGGGACGTCATGCTCGAGATAGAGCACGTCGCGAAATGCCTGCACCTTGCTGGGGTGGTAGTAGAACATCAGCAGCACGCCGGTGTAGGTGAGGATGATGAAGAGAAAAAAAGTGATCCCACCCATGCCCCAGGTGTAGCTGTAACGCACTGCATCGCGATTGATCTTGGCGGGATGCAAGTGCAGGAACACGTTGGAAAGCACGCCCAGAGCGCGGTTGCGCGGCGTGTCGTCGTGCTTGTGGCGGAAGATTGAAGTGTAGACCTGGGTTTTTGTGGGATCTTTCAGGCCCTCGATCTGTTCTTTTGCTTTGGCCGGGATGTCGACCTTCATCGCCTGAATGTCTTCTTTGACGCGGTCGACCAGGCCCACTTTGCCGTTCTTGCCGTTATTTTCGTCAGCCATTATTGCCTCTTCTTACTCGCGAAAGCCGGCGGGACGCCGGCGCTACACTCCGGTTAAGAATGCTCCTGGATCATTGAACTTGCTGGGCTGTCCTTTAGGCCATTGATAGAGTCGAGACGTATCTACGATGATCTGCCCGTCCGGCGCCAGTTCGACGTGGGCGCGGTCCATGGGACGCGGGGCTGGTCCTTCGAAGTTGATGCCCTCGCTGTCATACCCGCTGCCGTGGCACGGACACTTGAATTTGTTCTCGCTTGGTTTCCAATCGGGTGTGCAGCCCAGGTGCGTGCAGCGGGCGTAAATCACGAACACGCGGTCGGGTGTGCGATCGACCCAGATGCGGAACTTCTGCTGAAACTTGGTGTCGACTCCGAGCGCGAACTCTGAAGGATAGCCGATTTTGAAAACGGTGTTCGGTTCGAAAAGAGTGCGTGGAAGAAAGAATCGGAAGAAGGCCAGGAACCATGCGGTCAGGAATGCTGTGACGGCGACCCATACCAACCGGCGCCGCCGCTGGTCGATCTCAGTGTTCGACGGACCCGACTGCGAGAGCCCCGCGGAGGCTGCCGCCTTCGAGGTTCCTACCGCCGGCGTGCCTACATATTTCGTAGCATCGGCCGCGCCCGTGGCTGCGGGTTTTGGCGCTTCTGGATTCGGGATGGGCTTCGCGCCCTCCGGTTCCGCCATACGTCTTCCTCCTCTTCTTGACTGACAAAGCGAACAAATCTTTCGATCTATTCTAGTCGGCCGCCACCAACGCCGAGGCAGCGACACGTCGTTCCGTTTCGCGAATTGGAAGGGCTTGCAGCACCAACTGCGCGAGCGCTGAAATAAATCTTGGAGAATCGTTCAGGCCCGCGCTCATCTCGAACTGCCGGATGCCCAAACGCAGCGCCTCTTCGCGCTCTTCGTGATCGATCTCTCCGAGCGTTTCCACATGATCGGAAACAAACGCCACCGGCACGATGCAGACTTCCCGCGCCTTTTCGGCTGCCAGATCATGCAGGGTGCGGTGCAAAGAAGGCTGCAGCCATTTGCTCGCTCCTACTTTGCTCTGGTAGCAGAGCCGATGGGGATTTGGCCATCCACCGCGTTCCATCAGGAGTTGCACCGTTTCCTCAATGTGCCGCTGGTAGGGATCACCCTTCGCGATCACTGACAGGGGCACGCTGTGCGCGCTGAAAACAATCTCGGCTCGCGCCGGGACTACAAACCGCGATAGAGCCTCATCCACCTTTTCGATGACTGCGTCTAAATACATGGGATGCTGGTAGAAGTGACCGACGTTGTGCACGGGGAGATTGCCCCGAAACTGACGCTGCCACTCGTTGAGGCTGCTGCCTGTGGTGGTTGATGAATACTGCGGATACAAGGGCAGCAGTACCACTTCGTCGCATTGCGCAGCGTGGAGTTGTGCAATGGCCTCGCTGGTGAAGGGATGCCAGTAGCGCATGGCCACAAAGCAGCGCGCATCCAGACCTTGACTTGCCAGTTCGGCCTCCAGGGCCAGAGCCTGCCGCTCGGTGAATCGGCGGATGGGCGAACCTCCGCCGATGGTCGCATAGTGGTGCTGGACTTTGCGGGCGCGCGTGGTCGAAATCAGTTTGGCCAGAGGCTTGCGTCCGATGCGGGCGAGGGGAAAGTCAATGATATCGGGGTCGCAGAAAAGGTTATAAAGGAAAGGCTCGATCGCAGCCAGCGTGTCAGGACCGCCCAGCTGAAACAGAACCACCCCCACACGCCGTGATGTGCGCGTCATCCCCTGAGATTCCCCAGAACCCGCGAATTTACTCCCATCTTCAACGAGAGTCAATGGCGGAATTGAAGAAGCATAAAGCGGGAACGATCTAGTGAGCGGCGGCTGGCGCGGTCTTCGCCTTGTCCATCTCTTCGATCACCGCATCAGCAAATTCCGACGTGCCCGCTTTACCGCCAATATCTTTGGTCAGCTTTTCGGGATGGCGGTAGACCTTCTCCAAGGCATTGCGAATCTGCATGGACGCGTCGAACTCGCCCAGATGGCGCAGCATCAGTAGTCCGGAGCGCAGCAGGGCGGTCGGGTTTGCCAGATTCTTGCCGGCGATGTCCGGGGCCGACCCGTGCACGGCTTCAAAAATCGCGCAGTGGTCGCCAAGGTTTGCGCTGGGAACGAATCCCAGGCCGCCGACAAACGCCGCGCATAAGTCGGAGATGATGTCACCGTAGAGGTTTTCCATCACCAGCATGTCGTACTGATACGGATTCATGACCAGCTGCATGCAGGTGTTATCGACGATGTGCTCGCCGTAGGTGATCTCGGGGAATCCCTTGGCTACGGTGCGGCAGCAGCGCAGGAAAAGGCCGTCCGACAGCTTCATGATGTTGGCCTTGTGAATGGCGTGGATCTTTTTGCGCTGGTTCTTGCGGGCGTATTCGAAGGCAAATTTCGCGATGCGGGTAGAGGCCTTTTCCGTGATGATCTTCAAGCTTTCGACCACGCCCGGAACGACTTCGTGCTCGAGGCCGGAGTACAGGCTCTCGGTGTTCTCGCGCACGATGATTAGGTCGACATCGGGATAACGCGTGGGGATATGCGGCAGATTGCGGATGGGACGGAAGTTCGCGTACAGCTCAAACTTCTGGCGCAGGGCAACGTTGATGCTGGAAAAGCCGCCACCAACCGGCGTGGTCACCGGACCCTTGAGTCCGACATGAGTGCGCTCGATGGACTCAATCACTTCTTTCGGGATATATTCGCCGTATTTCTCGAAAGCATCGGCACCGACCTGGAATGATTCCCAATCGAACTTCACGCCTGTGGCTTCGAGAATGCGCACCGTTGCCTTGGTGACTTCTGGGCCAATGCCATCGCCTGGTATCAACGTTACTTTATGACTCATAAAAACCTCAGTGGCTAGTAGTCAGTGGCCAGTGGCCAGTAAAAATATGGATCGTCTTGGTTTTGACTGGCCACTGACCACTGATCACTGACCACTTTTCTTTGCCTTAATGTCCACTATTTCCTTTATTTTCACCAAATCCCTCAACTCATTCATGAACTCTTTTACGTCCTTGAAATCGAGATAGACCGAGGCGAAGCGGACGTACGCTACTTTATCGTAGCGGCGCAGACGGTTCATGATGAGTTCGCCCAGTTCACTGGTCTTGCGCTCGCGTTCCTGGGACGCGATGACGAACGATTCCGCTTCGTTCACGATTTGTTCGAGCTTGCTGATCGGCACCGGGCGCTTCTCGCACGCACGCAGCAATCCGTTGAGAACCTTCTGGCGATCGAACTTTTCCCGGCGACCGTCTTTCTTGACGACCATGTACGGGATTTCGTCGATGCGCTCGTAGGTAGTGAAGCGCTTGCTGCATTTCAGGCACTCGCGGCGACGGCGGATCGATTCCGCCTCTTTGCTCTCGCGCGAGTCGACTACTTTATCGTTGGCAAATCCGCAAAAGGGACATTTCATGGCGCTGAGATTGATCGAAACTGAAGTCGTCTAGCCAAATCGGATGTCGGGATCAATAAAGAAATTGTAACAGGCGAGTACGGCCGCGCTCCGCAGGGCGTACCTGGGTAATAGACAGGGGCTGGTAGCTCACACCCACGGTCCACTGATTTCCGATTCTTCGGCCTGATGGCTTTCCTTCGACAACTTCCGCAATGACAATCTCTCGTGATGGGCTAACACCAATCCCAGCGGTATGACGGCGGCAAAGGTGACCAGCCACAGCATGATTCCGCAACTCGCCGCTATCTCCGTGGGTGCATGAAATGGGCCAGAAAGCATTGCGATCACTGCCAATTGCGATCCGCCACCAACTCCTGGCAACTGAAGCAGGGACCCTGCCATGCTTGCTCCCATCAGGATCAGAATCTGCAGGATGGGGATCTCCAGCGCGGGCACATCGTAGGAGTGCGTGACCGCCTTGTACGCCAGTGCGATCACATACCACATCCCTAGTGAAGTCAGAGCCGCCCAGAGAAGCGAAACTGGCCCGTGAATTGTATTCAGGCCCGTGCCAAACTTGCGCACCTCCGCGGCCACTTTCTGCCCCAGGTTCCGAGGCATGTGAGCGATTCGCTGCTCGATCCAACTGGCGATGGCTTCGCCATGGCGGTTAACGGCGACGGCCACCACGGCGACGATAGCTACGAGGAGATTCAGTAGGAACACGCCGAACTTGAGGCCGCGGTAGAACTGCCCGGGTTCGGGAATGGAAAGCATCCCTCCCTCGCGGAAGACCGCGACCGCCAACAAAAGGGCGAACGCCCCAAAGTCAAAAATGCGCTCCACAGCCCACACCGCCAGCTGTGAGGAAAACGGAAGATCGGTTCGACGCGCAATCAGGTAGGGACGAATAAACTCTCCAGCTCTACCCAGAAGAGCCAGCCCGGTGAAACCGACTATCGTTGGGGAGACCAGCTCGATGATGCTTACCTTCGGTCGCACCGGCTTGAGAAAGATCTTCCAGCGAACCGCCCGCAACACGTACGCGAAGTAAATCAGGGCGACTCCGTAGAAGATGCGAAGCTTGTTTACGCGGCGAGTCTGGCTCCAGAACGTGCCCCAGTCAAAGCTCTGCCAATGACGGTATTGCAGGTAAAGCAGAACGGCCAGGATGAGGAACACGACTACGCTGGCTACGATGCGCTTTTTATCCATGAAGGGGAGAAGCCTCGCGCCGCGACCCTCGCAACCCGAAGCGTAAACGGCACTCCAAAGGTAAATGAGTGTGCCCGGAGGGTCAAACAGAACAGTGCTACTTGCTGGCCGGCGTGGGAGTTGCGCTCGCCTGACTTTGCGTGGTGGAGTTGTGCGATTTGGCTGGCGGAACGTGTTTTCCAGCTGACTTGTTTGGCGAAGCCTTCGGAGCCACTGGCTGGCTTGCGGTCTTCGCAGCGAGCTTCTTTTTGTTGAAGTCGCGCACTACGCGGGCAACGTAGGCTTTGGTCTCGTAATAGGGAGGTACGCCACCATACTGCTCAACCCGCTGAGGCCCGGCGTTGTAGGCGGCCAGCGCCTTCACCACATCGAAGTTATAGCGCTCGAGCAATTCGCGGAGGTACCGGGTGCCACCTTCCACATTCGCTTCGGGGTCGAAAGCATTCCGTACGCCTAGTTGCGATGCGGTCTGAGGCATCAACTGCATCAGTCCTTGCGCGCCTTTCGGCGAAACTGCGCGCACATTGAAGCCGCTTTCGGCACGAATCACGCTGTTTACCAGATCCGGATCGAGGCTGTAGGTTCCGCTGGCTGCTCTTACTACTTCATTCAGGTCGAACGACTGTTGATTTTCGGCAGAGGCTGGCGAGGGGACGTGGGACGCGTGCTCGTGTTTTCCTGTTTGAACGGGGCCTGGTTGCGGTGCATCAACCGGCAAAGTTTCGAAGTGGTCGATTTCCGCAGTAGGGACGTCCACAAAACTGGCACTGTCCGCATTTACATACAGACGAGTGATTGTGCCAATGACTTGGCGGCGCTCGTGGCGGATGGAGAATCCATTGCGCAGAACGGCTGTGTCGGCTGCCGGGCAGGGAAGCGCGGCCGTTGCCAGCAGAACAAAGGCTGCGGCCCATGCGCCGATCTGGATAAATTTCTTCTTCTTCATCGCAAGATCTATCCGCCGATGACTTTCACCACTGCCGCAGCTACGCCGCAGCGGTCATTGCCGAGGGTGACCCGCCAGCCGCGCCCGCGCAGCTCCTCACAGGCATTCCCCATGATAACCGGATGCCCGGCGAACTCAAGCATTTCTATATCGTTGTGGTTGTCACCGATGGCCATGACCTCTTCGCGCGGGATGCCCCGATGCGCGGCCCATCGCTCGAGCGCGTGTCCCTTGGAACAACCTGTGTTGAGCACGTCGATCATCGAGAGATCCCGGTTGGGATATTCGGTGCGAAGGATCGTTATACGGTTGCCCATGCCGGCGCTGTCCAGTCTGCGCAAGGCTTCGCTCATTCGAGCCATGGAGCCGCAGAACATGGCTTGGACGGGATCGGCGATCAGCGCGTTCTCGATCGGCACTACGAACTCGATGTAGGCCATGTTTTTTTCCAACCAACGCCGGATGCTTGCATTCAGATCGTCAAGATGCTCGAGCACGATGGCGCCTTTGGTTTCTTTGTCAAAGGTAAGAACGGTATTGCCGCGGAAGTCTGGCATGGCGCCGACTAACTCGCTGCAGGTCTCGCGGGGCATCAGGTCGCGATGAAAAGTTTCTCCGGCCAAAGACCGGGTTACAGCGCCGTTCGAGCTGATCAGCCACAAATCAAATCCCAGTTGCTTGGCGATGGGTAGCGCGAAAGTGTGGCGGCGTCCGGTGACCAAAACAATTTCGATTCCCGTAGCATGAGCTCGGCGCAGAGCTGCGAGGTCGTCCTCCGAAATCTGAAATTGTGGATTGAGGAGCGTACCGTCGATATCAGAGGCGATCAGGCGGATGGAATCGGGCTTCGGGCTTGGAGTTTCAGGGCTTGGCCGCAGAGTGGTTTGTTCCACTTCTTTATTGTTACATACGGCATTTGGGTCGTGTCTGGCTGCTCGAGGATTCGTGCCCAAATCTTTAACACAGAGGGCACAGGGGTTCACGGGGTGAAGCGTACGAAATCGGGTGACGTGCTATATTTCGCATTCCATGGGATCGCTTCTCTTTTTTCTGGGTGGGTGGGGATTTGTGTTGCAGGCTGTGGCGATTGTGCATTTTATTCGCCGCCGGCCAGACACGTACTGGATTTTTGTCATCCTCTTTCTGGGTTGGATTGGGGCGCTGGTTTACATTGTTGCGGAAGTGATTCCAGACGCCGGGTTGTTGCGAACATCGTTTCAGATGTTTCCGCGGCGGCGGCGAATTCATGAGCTGGAGCGGGCCATCCTGGACAATCCCTCGGCCGGGAATTACGAAGAGCTTGGGCTGCTCTATCTTGACGACGGAGACTATGCGCGTGCCCGCGCCAGTTATGACAAGGCGATTGCATCGCGAACCGATTCGGTGGACGCGTTCTACCGGCGCGGCGTGGCCGAAGTCGAGTTGGGAGATTTCGCTGCGGCGGTGCCCGATCTGGAGCGTGCCGTTACTGCCGATGCTAACTACGACTTCCATCGTGCCAAAGGATTGCTGGCTCACGCCTACGCGCAAACCGGCCAGGCGGAGAAAGCTGAAGGTATGTTTCAGCAGGCCACGAGTATTTCTACTAGTTCGGAGACCTACTACAACTACGCGGTTTTCCTGCAGGCGCAGGGACGCGTGGAAGAAGCTCGACAGTGGGCGCAGAAGATTCTCGACCAGCGCCGGACGATGCCGGGCTACCAGCGGCGGCGGGAGCGGGTGTGGTTTCGCAAGGCGTATGCGCTGCTGGCGCGGTCGCGCCTGTAGCAGAACTGGGGCTGAAGCCCGCCTCCGACAAGAAACGTTCACCCCGCGCGAAAGCACCACTCTTCCACAATTAGTTTCGGTCGTTTAGTTTCGGTCGTTGGTGCCGACGTTGAAGCCGAGGATGGCGTTGACTTCAACCGGCTGGGCACCGCGCGTGGCAGGGCGGAACTTCCAGCTGGGCAGGGCGGCCATGATCTTGGCGGTCATGTCGGCGGGGCCCGGTTCGAGGACCTGGAGATTTCGCAAGTTGCCGGAAGCATCGAGCCGGCATTTGATTACGACGCGGGCGTGGGGAAGGTCGGCGGGCAAATCGGTGCGCAGGCCTTGTGGGCCGATCAGCGCTCCTGGCTGAGAATGCGCAGCGGGATTGACTTCGGCAAATTGCATCACGACCATGCCAATCGATGTATCCACGTAGACGGTGTAATTGTCGCCGGGGAGCTTGCCGTAGAAATCAAAGCCTCCGCCGGAACTTGCTGTGGCCACGATGGTGATTGCCGGACCCGGCTTTGGCTGAACTGGAGATCGTCTGGGAAGCACGGGATCGCTGCTGCCTTCTGATCCGAAGCTGGGCAGGGTGACCACTGTGCTGGTGCTGCCGCCGCGAACATCTACGCCGGGCACGGCAGGAGAGCCGGTGGCAGCGCTGCCAGCGCCTCCGGGACCGGGCGTGGGAGAGATTCCGCCATGGCTATTGGGGTCGGTGCCGTAGCCGGTTCCGCTCCTGCCGGCGCCTGAGGCTTCCGCGATTTTTTCTCCGTTCTTTTCTCCGTTCAAGCCGCTGCCAGTGCCATTTCCGTGACCAATGCTCGCGCCTCCGCCGGAGCCACCCAGGCCGGGCTTGTCTCCACCGGAAGGGGACATGGCGAGCGAGTTCTTGCCGCCGGTGCCAGGTATTGCGACCTTCGGGCCGGGCTGGGCGAGATCACGGATTCCGGATTTGTCGCTATTTCCCTCGACACCTTTGGGAGGAGCGAGAACTGCGCCAGCATCGCCGGGACCGCCAAGGCCAGAGCCTTTTCTGCCGGAACTGGAGAGGCCAGAACCTGAGCCAATCGAGGGAGGCGGCGGAACGACGTTGCTGGCCAGTTGCGTGTTGTTGCTAGATCCTGAGCCCGGCACCGATGGAGGTGGGGGAATGACTTTTGCTGCGCCGAGAGATGAACCTTGAGGTATTCCGGAAGCCGATGATCCCGTCGGTGCGCTTGCGATTGACGGGGGAGGCGGAACGATGTTGGTTGCTAATGATGCACCGGGTCCGCCAGGGGCGTTACGGGGCGCTCCTGAGGACACGCTGGGAGGCGGCGGGACAACATCCTGAGTACCGAAAAGCTTTCCGATTATGCTGCTGACGAGCGAGCCACCGGGCGCTGGTGTTGGGGGTGGTGGGACGACGGTTCGGGCGGCGTCGGGAATCCCGCCAACTCCTCCGCTTTCCAGGCGGCGCAGGTCATGCGCGGAATCTGCCACAGGCGGTGGTGCGATGACGGAGGGCGCGGGTAAGCTGAGCTTCGCATTGCGCGAACTATCGCGCTCCGGCGAGGAAACCGGCGGTGGCACGACTGCGACGTTGTTCATCTGCACTCGCGTGGGCGAGATTTCGCGGCCAACGGCGGGAGCCGGCGGAATCACGCTGGTGTTGAGCGCGGGACCGGAACGCGTCTGGTCGCGGGAGACACTGGCGGATGCTGGACTGATCACGTTGGGACTTAAGGATGGTCCAGCCGGGGTGCGATCCCGCGAAACATCTGGAGCCGGGGCGATGATGCTGGGGTCCAGTGAGGGTGCGACGAGTGTGTGCTCGGACCGGACGCTGGGTGCTGGAGGTAGGATTGCCGCAGTCAACGCGGGAACAGTTCTCGATCTGCCTGACGAAATGCTGGGAGCTGGCGGGACGACTGCATCAAAGGTGATTCCACCACGGGATTGATCGCGAGTTACATTCGCCGGCGCGGGAGCAATCACGTTGCTTGGAAGACGAGGAGCGGCGAGAGAAGAATGCAGTCCCTCTGATGGCGGCGGGCCGGGTATGGATTTGAATGCAAGCAGGTTGGCGACCGCGCTGGTGGAGGAGGGAAGTTTAACGTCGGGAGCGTCGACAACTCTCGGTGCGAGCGAGCCGCCGCGAGCTACGTGAATGGTCTGCGTACGATGATGCGCTTCCAGGCCACCGGCGCGAGCGGTGGCGCCAGACTGGGCGCCGCCCAGGTCTTCGGTGCGCGGCAGTTCATCACCCGAGTAGTAGACCACTTCATAGGGACGCACTCGGGGTACGGAGTATGGTCGGAGGCGGGCAATCTCGCGGGGAAGAACGATGACGACGAACATCAGGAAAGCTTCGAGCAGCAATGCACCAACCAGGCCAGCGTAGGGAAAAAGGCCGTGAGGAGCTTCGCCGGCGAGCCGTGCGCCGGAGCGGGCAAAGGCCGGTCGGATGGAAGTGACGAACTCCTCCCACGGCGACGACCATTCGACCAGAAGTTTGGGCGCGTCGTGAAGTTGGATGATTGTGACTTCTTCGAGTTGGAGAGCTTCGGTCAAAGCGTGATCGTCTTGAGCTGACTTGAGGGGGGATGAAGCGAACTTCTAGACCGACTCCTTCATCTGGATTTCAATACTATCGCCCAATGCAGTTTCAGTTCTGGCCACCGTGTGGCTGGGTAGTTCCAGGACCGAGGCTGCCTGCACGCGGATAGGGGAGAAACGCCAGGGTTGGAGGTTGTGCTCGACGTGCACCACCGTCCCTGCGCGGTTTAAATAGACTACGTCAATGGGGAATCGCATAGCAAGAGTATGAACGCCCCGGCAGGGTCGAATCCAGAGCCCGCACCCGTTACGGAAGTCATCTGCGGCGGTTCCCAGCAGGCCGCGCAGGCGGGACCAGTGGGTCTGGGCGACAGCCAGGTTCGTGGCCAGGTAGATCTGGCGGGTCTGGTTAAAAGCCTGGCCGTTCCGGACCAATCCCGGCATGAAGACTCCTGATCTCCTCGGTTGGATGCGCCGCTGTTATTGCCCGGCGTCATTTCCCGTCCCTATTTACTAACCAGGGAGTGATAGGCCTGAATGAGCGCCGGACCCACCGTGACACAGAGGAACGGCACGAGAATGAATATAACGAGGGGAGGGACCATCTTGATGGTGGTCTTGGCGGCGCCTCTTCCGCCCGCTGGCGGCGCGCGGTGCGTAGAGAGTCAGAGTGAACCCGCAGAGCTTGCGCCACGCTGGTGCCGAAACGATCCGTTTGGATGAGCGTGCCCACAAGAGAACGAATGTCATCCACACCAGTGCGGTCCACGAGATTGCGCAGGGCCTCGGCCCGGGGCTTGCCGGCGCGCATTTCAAGATTGATCAGATGAAATTCGTCGCTGAGGTCGGGATGAGCATGGTGCAAGTCCTTACCGACCCGCATGAGGGCTTGGTCGAGGGCTAACCCGGCTTCCACGCAAATCACGGTGAGGTCGAGAGCGTCGGGCAGGGCGATGCGGATGCGCTGCTGGCGGTCTTTGATCATGCGCTTCAGGATGAAGCGCGGGATGAAGAAACCCAGCGCAGGCACACAGACCAGCAGCGACAGACTGCTAAATCCGGAGAAAGCCACGACACCGGTCAGACCCACAAACGCGAGCAGAAGACGGGCGCCGAAATAATAACTGACATGGCGCGACTCCCGGAGTCCAGCCTGGATAAGCCAGGCGCGGGTGCGGGAGACGTCGGAGGGTGACAGCGGAATGGCCTTGCTGATGGGATCGAGAGCCTGCTCCAGGCGCTCCTTCATTTTCACCGCAGGTTTTTCTGGAACCTGCGTCGCCTGGCCGCCCAAAGAGCGCAGGCGGGCTCCCAGCACGGAACTGGGCGTCGCGACGGCGGCGCCGAAGGCGAACACCACCAGGACGACGGTCACGAAAATAATGATGGTCAGAATCACCAGCGGCATTTTTATACCTGAATCTTGATAATCTTCCGGATCACGAAATAACCAATAGTTTGCAAGGCAATACTGGCCACCAGCAAAGTGTGGCCAATGGGATCGGCAAAAAGAGGCCGAACAAAGTCAGGACTGAACACGGCAAGAATCGCCACCACAACCGGCGGCATGGCCATGAGCAACGCCATGGTGAGACGGCCCTGCGCGGTGTGAACCCGCACCTGGCGCTGAATCTTGAAGCGCTCGCGGATCACGTAGGACAGGTTATCGAGGATTTCTGCGAGGTTGCCGCCGGTTTCGCGTTGCAGCATGACGGCCGTGACAAAAAACTTTATGTCGACCAGCGGCACGCGCTCGGTAAGATTCATGAGGGCGTCGCGCACCGGCATGCCGAACTTCTGCTCCTCATAAAGTTTGCGAAACTCGGTGGCCAAAGGCTCGGAGATTTCATTGGAAATCATTTCCAGAGCGGTGGTGAAGGCGTGTCCGGCGCGGACGGCGCGGGCCAGGGTGTCGATGGCCTCAGGGAAAAGCTCCTCGATTTTTTCAAAACGCTTCTGGCGGCGGTAAGAGACAAACGCATAAGGGAGGAATCCACCGAGGATCAGGGCGGCCCAGGCGATGGCCGGATTCTTGCTCCAGAGCAAAACTGCAAGACCCGCCGCGGCTCCGCAGATCAGGCATAGGACGAGAAAGTTGCCCGCGCGAAATTTCATGCCCGCCTGAAGCAGCGATTCCTGAATGGCCGAGACCCGCGCCGACCGGCGCAGCAGAGTGTCAAAGGCGGGAATCTTACTCAGTTGCTCGTCGCGCAGCAGGGCGAGTTCGGCGTCAGGCTCGCGTTCCGGCGCTTTCTGCACGGTAGCCAGACGATCCTTGATAAGACGAGCCTGGGCGCGGCGCTGGTCGAACAAAGACCCAACGGCGAAGGTTGCCAGGGCAACCACGACGAACACGAGAAGAGCGATCAACACTGCGGACATAATCTACGTCTCTCTAGTCCAGGATTCCCGGAACTGTGTCCTCAGATTTCAGTTTTTGATTCAAATAGTGCGGGACGCAATCGCACGCCCGAAGTCGCCAACCGGTCGGCGAACTGAGGCCGGATTCCACTGGCACGGAATGTTCCGCGCACTTTCCCGTTTTCGTCGATCCCGCGGCGTTCGAACACGAAAATATCCTGCATTGAGATAATTTCCTGTTCCATGCCAGTGACTTCGGAAATATTGGTCACCTTGCGCGTGCCGTCCGACAAACGGGCGACCTGCACGACCGCGTGAATGGCGGAGGCAATCTGATGACGCACGGCGCGCTCGGGAATGTTGAGATTCGCCATTGAAACCATGTTCTCCACGCGGGCCAGCGCGTCGCGCACGGAATTAGCGTGGACCGTGGTCAGCGAGCCTTCGTGGCCGGTGTTCATGGCCTGCAACATATCGAAGGCTTCCTCGCCGCGGACCTCGCCGACCACGATGCGGTCGGGCCGCATACGCAGGCTGTTGATGACCAACTGCCGCATGCGGACAGCGCCTTTGCCTTCGATGTTGGGTGCGCGCGTTTCCAGGCGGACTACATGCTCCTGCTTCAGTTGCAGTTCGGCGGCGTCTTCGATGGTGACGATGCGCTCTACGTTGGGGATGTAGCCGGAAAGCACGTTGAGCAAGGTGGTTTTGCCGGCGCCGGTGCCGCCTGAGATCAGCAGGTTCAGTTTCCCTTTTACCATGGTGGAGAGAAGTTCGAGCATGGCCTCGGTCAGGGTATGGTTCTCGAGCATGTTGCGGGCCGTGACCGGGTCGCGCCCGAAACGCCGGATGGAAAGACAAGCGCCGTCCAAGGCAAGGGGAGGAATAATGGCGTTTACGCGCGAGCCATCGGGCAGGCGGGCGTCGACCATGGGAGAAGACTCATCCACACGACGGCCCACGCGAGAGACGATGCGCTCGATGATCTGCATGAGGTGCTGGTTGTCTTTGAAGGACAAGCCGGTCAATTCCAGCTTGCCGGAGCGTTCGATGTAAACCTTATCGAAGCGGTTGACCAGAATGTCGGAAATGGTATGGTCTTTGAGCAGGGGCTCGAGCGGACCAAGGCCGAAGATCTCGTCGAGGATTTCGCGCGACAACCGCTCCCGCTCGGCGAAGCTGAGAGGAACCACCTCGCTGTTGACCGCGTTGCGGATGAGGACGAGGACTTCTTCGCGGGCAGAGTCGCCGTTGGAGCGGCCCAGTTTTTCCAGATCAAGGCGATCGAGGATCTTGCGATGCAGGTCTGCCTTTACCTGCTGGTATTCGCTGTGCTCGAAGGTCTGCAGATTTGCCATAAAGTCTTATACCGCCTTAACCCTAAACTGTTTTAAACAACGACCAGGCAGCGCGTTTCACATCTACGTCATTGCGGGTCAATTCCTGCGCCAGCCCGGAAAAACAACGCGCGATCTCGGTATGACTTTGCTCCATCACGGGCGCGCCGCGATCGATCGCCGAGGAGATCGCGAAATATTGATTGGGGACGCGCCACAACAATTTGACGCCGGCAGCATTTTCCGCATCCGCTTCGGTGAAGCCGGGTACTTTGCGGAAGCGGTTGAGGACCAGCCGCAGGCGTTCGCGATTGCCGGTTTCTCCCAGGTACTGCTGCACGCGGGCGGCGCTCCACAACGAGGCCACGTCAGTGCAGGCCACCAGCAGTACGAACTCCGACAAATTCGCGACCAGGCGGCTGGCGGCATCGAGGCGTGAGGAGTTGTCCACGACCACATAACGATAATGCGTGACCAGCATATCGAACAGCCGGACAAACTCTGCCGTGGAGGGTTCGATAGTGGCGGGTGCATTGGTTCCTGCCAGCAATTGCAGGCCGCCGCTGTGCCGGGTCATGAAGCTCTCCAGCAGGGAACTGTCCATGCGGTGGAGATTGCGGGTGGCGTCGGCCAGGGTGAACAAGGGTTTGAGATTCAGATGCAACGAAGTGTGTCCGAGGGGAGCGAGATCCACGAGAGCGGTGTTGCCGTGGGCCGCCTGCAATGCAAGAGCCAGGTTGACGGCCACAGTTGTCGACCCGCTGCCGCCTTTGGCGTTGACCACGGAGAAGACCTTGCCGCGCGGACCCTCCTTCTGAACCCGGCGCTGCGCGGTAGTGAGGCGGACAAAAGCCTCCAGAAGGTCCGTGGTGGTGGTGGGGCGCTCGATAAATTCGCGAGCGCCGGCCCGCATGGCACTTACGATGACCTGCGGTTGGTTGAGACTTCCGATGGCGAATACTGCTGTGTCGGGCAATTCCTGATGCAGAAGCTCGATGGCGCGCATGGCAGTGCTGGAACCATCGGCCGGGATATCGACCAGTAGAACGTCCGGGCTGGCGGCCTGTACACGCCGTGTGATGGGATCTGCCGCGGCAACCGGGAAGCTGGCGCAAGTGTGGACTGTGCGGGCCACGCTGGTACCATCCACCAACACCTGCAGCACGGTACGCTGCTCGTTGTCAGTGGCCACGATTACGACGGAAAGCTCGGGCATAGCGTATGCCTTTTCCTCAAAATCCAGTTGCCAGTGTCCAGTTGCCAGTCAACTCACTTACCGTCTTGCCCGGGCCTATTTCCCCGAAGGCTTCTTTCCATCGAACTTGTCATTGTTGATGAAAGGTTGCGGATTCTTGGGGCCCGGCGGGGTTTCGGTATTGGGCGAGATCCGGTGCACGGTGCACAGGACCATCAGCTCCGAATTGCTCTTCTGAATACTTTTGCTCTTGAAAAAAGCACCCAGGATCGGAATATCTCCCAGGCCGGGAACCTTGTTCCAAATATCGGTAACACGATTGTCGATCAAGCCTGCAATGACGAAACTTTGCCCATCCTTCAACTCAAATTCGGTCTCCGCCTTGCGCGTGCTCAAGGCCGGGACGGTGAAGCCGGAAATGGTAAGCGCATCGGCGTAGTCCAACGTGCTGACCTCAGGGGAGACCGTGAGGTGAATGTTGCCGTTCGGCATGATTACGGGAGTGAATTCGAGCCTCACGCCAAACTCCTTGAAGGAGATGGTCACAGCGGTGAATCCCGCTCCCGGCTGCACGATGGGGAAGGGGAACTGGCCGCCGGCGAGGAAGCTCGCTTTCTTGCCGTTGACGGCGATCAGATTGGGCTCAGCCAGGATTTGGAGAAGGTTCTTGGTTTGTAGCGCTTCAATCACTGCGCCAAAGTGAATGTCGGGACGGAACAAGAACATATTCAAAACGTTGCTGACGGTTTGATTCGCCGTAAACGGCGGATTCTGTCCCGTAGTTTGGCTGATCGATTGGGAAGCGAAGCCGCCGTATTGGCCGGTGGTGGTGGTGCCAAGGGTATTTCCGGCGCCGGTGGAGAACAAGTTGGCGCCAAGTTGCGTCATTGCCGTGCGGTCAACTTCGGCGAACTTCACTTCCAGGAGTACTTCCTGAGCGCCCACCGGGCCGAAGGTGAGCACATTGACCACATTCTTTGAATAAGCGGAAGCCAGTTCTCCGGCGCGCTTGGCGACATCCTCTGTAGTGACGTGGCCGGAGAGAACGATCGCGGCGCGTGACGGGGTCACGGAAATCTGTTCCTCGGGGAAGACGCGATGTTCTTCCTCGGCGCAGGCGCTGACATCCACGTCCACACGGAGATCGAAGCTGCGCGAGCGCTCACTTTCATCCCAGATGATCAGGGAGACTTCGCCGGGGGCTCGCCCGTGAACCAGTATCTGGGTGGGAGTGAGCACGGTGGGATCGGCAACGGTCGGGTCGGTCACCGAGATGCGTTTGATTTGCTCGGTCGTATTGATGAGCAGAGACTTGTCGACCATCACCCGCAGCGGAGCCGAACCCTGTGGCTGAGCCGACTGCGGCGGCAGAGTGGTCTGGGCGGATGCCGGCGGAGTTGCTTCCTGGGGCGCCTGAGGCGCGGGCTGCTGGAGCACGGCTTCGGCCCGAGCCAGGCTAGGCAGGGAAAACGCCGGGAGTAGAAATGCAAATGCCGCGGCTGCGAAAAGTCTCGTGCGAACCTTCATCGTGTGATTCCTCTCCACTTGAGGAAACCTGCTATGCCGCCCATCGCACGCGCAGGCCGAAACCCTTTCCGGCTACTTCGGGTCTTCACTATTTTGTTCCGGTAAATCGACCGTAGTCTTCTTGTCACCTTTATAGATCTCTACACTGAAAACCGAAGGAGAGGGAGGTGGTTGCTCAGTTTTCTTCTGCTGCTTTGCGGGATGAACTGACGCCCGCGGCGGAGCCACCGGCGTACCGCCTTTGTACAGGCCCCGAGCGTTGGCCGCAGCCACCTCGTCCTGCCGGGTATCAAGCGGGTTGCGTAAGGAGAGCTGAATATGACCCTGGTCGCTGGCGAGAGTCAGCCGTTCGGCGTCATCGGGCGAAACCAGAAGCGTAATAACCGGGGTGCTCTGCGCTTCGCCCGCCGCATTGCGCTCCAGGGTGTGACCTGAGGCGATCACGGCCACGTTCTGCAATACCGTAGTGGTTTGAGATTCCGAACTGCCGTTGGGCGTGCCGGTAAGGAGTACATCAACGCGAGTTCCCGGAGCCACGAAACCGGCGACCGAAACCACCTCATTCACCCGCACCGAAACGGCCCGCATGCCCGGCGGAATCAGGGAAGGTAAACCGGATCCGGCGTTTTCAGGAGCCAGCTTGCTGGGCAGGATGAATTCACCCTTGGAGACGGGGATGATTACGCCCCGACCCATCACCTGAGACTTCTTGGAGTAAGCTCCGGCCGGCAGGCCCGAAGCTGGGAACTTCGCGATGCGAACGTCATGGTCCTCGACCCGGGCTCCCACCTGAATGTCGTCAGCGGCCACGATCACATCTGCGCCGGCCTCAACGGTCGACGGACCTCTCCCTTGCAGGTTCTTGTAGACGGAGAGGCTGACCACAGTCCCCAAGGCCAAAGCCAGCGCTGCGATCATCAACAAGCGGTTGCGGTTCATAGTACTCCGTCAGGACGAGCAAACCCGATGATCCTCGCCGTCACCACCCGGCAAGGATTGCCTCTGTTGTGCTGCGCCGTGCAGATTTCTTACTGAATCGAACTGGCGACGTTGGAGAAAACATTATTCGCGTTAGACCCGATCAGACGAACCGTGCCCACCACGATCACAAGGATCACGGCCAGCATTACGGCATATTCCGCGATGTCCTGTCCTTCTTCCTCGCGCCACAATCTGCAAAGATAATCCATAAGTCCCGGCCTCCTAAGAAACATCAAGGTTGCAAAAACAGCGTCCAGAACAGATCAAAGGCCCCATGGCCTCTGGGACCTGCGTCCCGTCTACTTGCTCTGCTCTGCGGGGAATTTAGTCTGACTCATAATAACCTGCCAAATGCTTCGAGAGGTGTAATTTCTTGCATACCGATGGTAACTGGAGCGCGGGTCCTCACGGACACTGTTTCATCGATTGGCGGGCGATGTTGGCGGGAGATGATCGAGGCAACTGAACCAGCCTCGGCTTGGTTGGGACGAGGACCCGCCGTCAGGATAACTGCCTGGGAGTCTTCGTAGGCAACCGTCCAGCCCGGAGAACTCCGCAAACCAGTCGCCAGGGCAGAATTCGGGGGAACCAGCACGGTGTCGATCTTCCAGCGCTCGAGGGGTTGCCGCCAGGAATCTTTGAGCTGATAAGTTGCGGCGAACTGATCGAGGAATTGCCCTCCGTAAAGATCGGCCCGCCCGTCAATGAAGACTCGGGTGGAAGGGTAAAGCTTCCAGATTAGATAACCGCCCCAGTCGTAGTGGTTGAAGATTCGGCTTGTCGGGTGGGCCTGAAGAAACGCAACCGCATGTTCCGGGAAGTGCTGTGTCTCGGCCTGCGGCTGGCGCTGGATCACCTGCGCGATGTGAATCCCGGCAAAGACAGCCATGGCGAGGACAAGCACACCATTGAACAATGGGCCAAAGCTTGAAGGAGAACCCGTGGGGCGAGAAGCACTGACGGGCAAGTCCCCGAGCCGTACGGAGATTAGCGGGACCGCGATCAAAACGAACAGGGGCATCATGCGGATCGAAGAGAGGCCGGCAAACAGGGTGACAAGTAGTGGAAGCACATCCCGCGGACGAATGCGGAGAGTGGACCAGCTTAGAATCGCGAACGTGCCCAGTACCACCAGCAGGAAAGGCAAATACTCGGCATGATGGAAATTTGGCGAAGCCCATTCCGCAATGTAGTTCTGCATGGCGGCTGAGCGCAGCGTCTCAATCGGATAGGAGAACATCCGCAGGCCGTTCGGATTCAAGGGCACGATCAGCAGATCGAGCAGAAGTATTAACGCTGCAAGCCGCAAGCGCGGCGCGTTTTGTTGCGGATGCAAGGCGAGCGCTCGCTCGATCAATTCTCCAGCAAGGAACAAAGCCGACAGAACCAGGCCCAGGGCGAACCCGGCGTGCAGATTCACCCAGAGAAGCGTGAGCGGAAGAGTCCACCAGAGAAGTCGCGGGTTGCGCTCGGCGCGCTCGAGCAGCAGTAGCCACAGGCTGGTCAACAGCAGCGACAGAACCTGAGGACGCACTCCCCAGACACGCATGGTGGCCCATGCAGCATAGAGCACGGCCACGCCTGCCACGTACGGATCGGGGCCGCAGCGCAGGTAGAGGAGGAAAAGAGCCGCGCACAGCACGGCAGAGAAAGTCAGGATCAACCCACCCCACCCTGCGGTGCGTTCAACCTGGTAGAGCAAGACATCTATCAGCCACTCATGCGCAACCCAGGGCTCTCCGGCACGAGTGTAAGAAAAAGGATCGGTGTGAGGGATGCTCTTATGTTCAGAGATGTACTGGCCAGTCTTCAGGTGCCACCAGACGTCAGTGTCTGTGACGTTGCGCGCCGTCATGGCGAAAAGACCGAGAAAGAGGACTGCAAGGAAAGTGTGTCTTACCGTGAGCCGCCCTTTCATAACAATCCATCATAGCCGCTGACTGGCGCGCAGGGTAAAATCGCAGTCCTTGTGCCTGACAAATCACAATCGGTTCCGACTAGCCGATCCAACTCGCGGCGGCGCCTCCTGCAAATCTTTATCGCGGGCATGTTGTGCCTGCACCTGCTGTTTTTCATCAGTCTTCGGGAGCGCATCAGGCGCGGCTATCCGGACTTCACGGTCTTCTACACGGCAGCGACGATCTTGCGCGACGGGCGCGGCCATCAGCTTTATGACGAGCATGTGCAGTATGAGGTGCAGGTAAAATCCGTTGGGCAGATCGCCACTCGGCGCGGGCCTTTACCCTACATCCACCCACCCTTTGAAGCGTTGATTTTTGTGCCGCTGAGTTGGTTGCCCTATCCTCAAGCGTTCGCGGTGTGGGATCTGTTGAACCTGGTTGCGCTCTGCGGGGTGGCTCTGCTGTTGCGGCGGTCGGTGGATACGCTACGCCTGATTCCGCCGTGGCAATTTGTCAGCGTGTGTCTTGCGTTCTTTCCTGTTTTCGATTGCTTCCTGCAGGGCCAGGATTCCATCCTTTTACTATTACTGTGCGTGTTGGGGTTCAATGCGCTGAAGAGAGAGAACGACGTTCTCGCGGGCTGCTGGCTCGGTCTGGGAGTGTTCAAGTTCCAATTCGTAATTCCGATCGTTCTGCTTCTCGTGATCTGGAAAAGAAGGCGCGTCGCGATTGGGTTTGGAGTAGTTTCAGCGCTGCTTGTGCTGGTTTCGGCCGGGTTGTCGGGCTGGCAAAGTTTGCTTCAATATCCCGCGTTTGTTCTGCGAATAACGAAGTCGCCGAGCACAGGTGGGGTCGCCGCGGGGTTTGCTCCGAACCTTCGGGGATTGGTGCTGGGTCTGTTTTCGCTTCTCTCGAAGCCAGGTGGGACTGTCGTCGCCTTGCTGCTTTCACTCCTATTGGTTTTTTTGGCGGCGATGAAGGGGCGCGAGGCGTCGCGGCCTAAAAGGCTCGAGCTGCACTTTTCGCTGGCCGTCGCGGTATCCGTATTGGCGGCCTGGCAAACCAATATGCATGACCTCAGTCTGCTGGTTCTGCCCCTGGCCTTGATTGGCGACTACTGCCTGCGAACCCTCGCGCAAGAACCACGCCGAAGGCTTTTCTTGCTGCTGCCTGTTTTGCCCGTCCTGGTTAGCCCGTTGTGGATTGTGCTTTGGCTGGTGGGCGGCGCGGTAAACCTGATGGCGATTCCGCTTCTGTGGTGGGTGTGGGAGATCGGCAAGGAGTTATCCCGCAGCGGAAGTGTCAGTCTCAGCCCCGGCTACGCCGGGGAATCCGGATCGAGGTAGCGTCGTAACAGGACAACAACGAGCATTGGCAGGTAAAGAAAAATAACGGTCCACCTTCCAACTTCGTTGAAGTTGTGCGGAACATGGTACCAGCGCCAGATGCCCGCGCCCCAGCTTAAGAAAACGGTCAGCAGAATTTCGCGCCGTGATTTTGGAATTAGCCACAGGATGAAGCTGTCAAAAAACCAGCGCTGCGGCATGCAGGCCGCCGCCAGGAGCAGGATTGCGTCGCGGTCCCGATAACGCCACAGAGCCAGCAACAACAGCGGTCCGGGCAAGACCAGCAGCGGAACGAAGTGCTCGTAATGGCCCATCTGCGCCATCCAGAGCACGGGCCACCTCGGCATTACAGCCAGGCTGATCGCTCCGACAATGACACATGCGAGGAGGCCGCGGCGGCTGGCGCGCGTAAGAAATACTGGCAGCCCGATCTGTGGTTTCGCCATGGTCAAGGGCAATAGCAGCGGGAAGAACGAACTGGCCGCGATAATCGGGGCCCACTGTACGGTGAGCAGGCCCGCCCAATAAGGGTAGGCGAGAAAGATCATCAGTCCGCGATAGCCATGCCGCGTCAGCCCAAAGGCCAGCAAAGCGGAACTGAGTCCGTAGAAGAGACCGGCGGCAATCTCTGGTTGCAGGCGCACGAAGGGCAGCGCGAAGAGCCCGGCGGTCAGCGGATATTGTTCCAGCGTCGTATCGTATGGGTTCTGCCGCGCCAGCATTCGTTGCGCGAGATGCAGGGCCCAGCGGAAATCGGCGGCATCCTGATGAAGCCGCCTCATCAGAAACCAGCAGAAAGCTCCGCTGGCCAGGCCCACGAGCGCCGAAACTGCAATGCGCAGCTTCATGAAGAGTCCTTCCGAGCATAAGTTGTAACATGGACCGCCGGGGAGACGGACTACGGAGTTCCGCCCAAGCCCGAGTCGCAGTCCATTCGCACTTAACTTGCAGAAGAATTCTCAGCTCGGGCTGTTGGTGGCGCTGCTGTGCGCGGCGAGCATGTGGTTTTACGTGCAGCGTGTGCTCATTCCTTATGAAAAGGCCGATGCGGCTGCGCACCAGCGTCCGCGTGGAAATCTATCCGACCTTTATCCGCGCTGGCTGGGGACGCGCGAACTGCTTCTGCATCACCGCAATCCTTACGGCGATGACATCACAGCGGAAATCCAGAAAGGGTATTACGGGCGTGCGTTGGATCCGGCTCGGCCGGACGATCCTCGCGACCAGCAGGGGTTTGCCTATCCCGTCTACGTGGTCTTCCTGCTCGCGCCCTTCATCGGTTTTTCATTTCATTCAGTACAGGTCGTTTTTTACTGGCTGCTGGTCGGCCTGACCGCGGCGAGCGTCTGGCTGTGGCTGGGGGCGCTGCGATGGCGGCTGTCAGTGCTGCCGACGGTGATCTGCGTCGTGTTGGTGCTGGGGAGCTTTCCGGCGGTGCAAGGAATCAAATTGCAGCAACTAAGCCTCTTGGTCGCGGCGCTGCTGGCAGCTTCGGCGGCCTGTGTGGCCAGCAGGTTCTTGTTTTGCGGCGGAGCGTTGCTCGCGCTGGCGACGATTAAGCCGCAACTGGCGTGGCCTTTGGTGGCTTGGTTTTTCTTGTGGGCGCTAAGCGATTGGCGAAGGCGGCGAAGATTTGTGTACGGGTTCGGCCTGGTAAGCGCTCTGTTACTCTGCGGCGCACAAATCGTCTTGCCGGGTTGGTTGCGCATGTTTGCGAAAGCGATTCAGCAATATCATCGTTACACCCAGAACCAGTCGGTGCTGGATCAACTGGTGCCATGGGCGTTTTCTGGAAGAATCTTGTCGGCACTTGCAATACTCGCCAGCGCCCTTTTTCTTTGGAAGCTGCGCCGCGAGCCTGCTGATTCAGAGGATTTCTGCCGCGCCGCGGCGCTGGTAATGGCATTGACCGTGCTCGTGGTGCCCATGTATGCGCCGTATAACCAGGTACTGCTATTGCCCGCAATCCTCACCCTGGTGCGGGATGGAACATTCCTTACTTCGCGATCGCGCGGAATTCGCTTCATCTATCTGGCGGGGGCTCTCGCGTTGGCGTGGCCGTGGATTGCGAGTGTGACTCTGAGCATTGCGTATTTGTCCGCCTCGCCGGCGTGGGCACTCAACGGGTGGTGGTGGCCTTTTATCGCCACCTTCGCCCTGCCTGTGCTCGTGTTCGCGCTGATTCTTCTGGATGTGCAGAGTAGGCAGCGCCCGCTGCTAGTCGAAGATCGCGCCGCTAACTGATCTCCGCTTTGCCTTGCCGCGCGAGGAACGCGGTGGTGAAGAACAACATGAGCAACGGAAGACTGAGAAGACAGTAAGCTCCCGCCTTCAATCCCCACAAGTGCAAGGGGGGCAGAAACAGGATCCCAAGCAGGCCTGCCGCGATCCACCCCGCCGGGCTGAGGCGGCGCAAGGTGCGCGGGGATACGCTTTGCAGCAGCAGAAAGATCGGCAATAGCAGAAGGCTCAGATCGTGCGGGTTCAGGTGATAACTGACCAGCAACGCAAACACGATCGTGCTGGCAAACGCGAGATCGAACCCGGCTTTCGTGGCAGGAGGGCTGGAATAGGATGCAAGGCGCACATTCTTCCAGACGGCTACCGCCTGAATGAACGCGGCAGCGGACAGAATGCACACGGCGACAATGGCCCAAGCGGATCTGTCGCTGTGAAAGAAGACCCACGCCAATCCGCGAAAGTTGGCCATGGCGGAAGGATTAATCCCGGCGAACGGCTGCGCCTGCAGATGGATTAGAAAGCTTGGATAAGCGGTAAAGACGGACCATCCGGAGATGGCCGTCGAGAGTCCGGCCAGCAACAGTGCAACCAGGGCAAAGCCTACTGCCAGCGGGCTTCTGGAGGTCTTTCTCTGCGTTAGAACCAGAACCAGCACCAGCGGCAGTACAAGATGAAACTTGAAGAGTCCGAGGCCAAGCCAACATCCCGCCGCAAATGCGCGGTCGCGGCGGAGCGCCGTGAAAGCCAGCACCGCCAGTAACAGTAGCAGCAGCGAATCCTGACCCTGCCGGAGGCAAAGCAACAGCGGAACGAAAGTGAGCGAGGCCGCGAACAGCAGGTGCCAATCCCAGGGTGGCAGCGCCTCTCGCGCCAGGCGGCGAACGGCGACGCCAAGCAATACAACGTTAAGAAAAGACCACCACAAATAGGCGCGCTGCAGCGGGAGCCAGGCGACTGCGAGATAAACTACGGCTTCAAACGGCGGATGAATGTAAAGCGTGCCTACTCTTGCCCCGTAACGCTCCTGATATTGGCGCTGGACCTGGGCATCATACAGTTGCTGCCCGTGGCCCTCAGCCAGCATGCGCGCCGCGCAATAGAAATCAGGGAAATCGGTGCCCTGGAGTGATTCGGAAACGCGCACACCAACGAAAGCGGCCAAAGCGGCCACGAAGGCAAGAAGAATGGCTGTCTTCGTTCGGGAGACAACCGTCTGCTGGCGAGTTGGTTCCTGGGGGAGCACGCCGCCGCAGTCTATCGAAGGCGTGGCGGAAGCGCCACAGGAAGTCCGGTAGGCCCTTCCCGTGGAGGCATGATTCCTGTCATTATTCTTATCGACGCGCGTTCGATCCAGGCTTAGCATGAACTCGCGCCACTGGCCATGGTCCTGAATTCAATCAGAACTCCGCAAACTTCCGGTTCGGGCGTGTTTCCCGCGCTGGTGCTGGTGCAAGGCAATGAGCAGAAGAACATTGTCTTGAACCGCACGCCTTTCAGCGTGGGCCGCAAGGTTGACAAGGATCTGGTAATCGCCGATCCCCGAGTCTCGCGTGATCACGCCCTCATTGTTCTCGAAGCGGAAGGCTTTTTTCTGGTCGACCAGGGCAGCAAGCACGGCACCTTCGTCAACGGAGAACGCATTCAGCGGCAAAAGCTGGAACGCAACGATCGCCTGGAATTTGGAGCGCGCGATTCGGCGTATGCCATCTTCAATCCGGCACACGGCACTTCGAACACGGCCCGCGAGTTCCTGAGCCAAATTTCCGGAATCCAGATCTCGCAGGAAGCCACCGACCTCGAAAAACTGACTTTGTTTCTTGAGGCGGCCCGCAAGTTGAATACTGCCGGAGTGCTCGACGAAATCCTGATGACCATGCTGGAAGTGACGCTGCGGCTGACGCGCGCCGAACGCGGCTATGTTTTTCTGAAAGACGACGATGGAAAATTGCGGCTAATGGCGGGGCGCAACAATAAAGGCGAGCCCTTGCTGGATGACAAAACCATTTCACATTCGGCCCTCGAGGAGTCGTTGCGTTCGAATTCGGAGTTCCTGCTTACCGATACGGGCAGTTCGCCTGACCTCGCTGGCCGGCAGAGCATTGTGGCCTACGATTTGCGCACCGTGATTTGCATTCCGTTGCGCAAGCGGCAAGTGCAGGCTACGCGCGAGCAACAAACGCCGGCACCGAACGCTGCCGCGGAAGTGACGGGAGTTCTTTACGTGGACTCGCGCTTCGCCTCGCGTGAATTCTCCGGGGTGGGTCACGACATCCTGCGCGCCATCGCGACAGAAGCTGGGTCGCTGATCGAGAATGCCCGATTGGTGCAGGCCGAGGAAGAATCCCGCCGCTACCAGCAGGAACTGACCATCGCCGCCAGTATCCAGCAGCGATTGATGCAGGTGAAAATTCCCGAGGTGCCGTTTGCCAAGCTGCGCGGGAAGAATCTTTCTTGCAAAGAAATCGGCGGAGATTTCTTTGATGCAGTGAACACCAAAGAAGGCCTTGCGGTGGTGCTCGCGGATGTGAGCGGCAAGGGAGTTTCAGCCGCGCTGCTGGCTTCCACCTTACAGGGAATGATTTATTCGCATCTGAGCTCGGGCATGCCGTTGCTCGATGTGGTCGCGGCCGTGAACAACTTCTTCACCGCGAAACTGGTCGGAGAAAAGTATGCCACGGTCCTGTTGGCGCGCCTGCGCCGCGACGGCGATCTGGAATATGTCAATTGCGGCCATGTGCAGCCGCTGCTGATTTGTGGTGGAGAGGTGATGCGTCCGCCGCACGGCAACGTGCCCGTGGGTTTGCTTGCTGACGCGACCTTTGAGAGCGCCCGCTGCCAGCTCAATTCCGGCGACCGCTTCATCCTGGTGACCGATGGTGTGACCGAGGCGGAAAATGCCATGGGAGACTTCTTCGAAGACTCGCGGCTGGAAGCGGCTGCGTCGAAGACTCCCACGCTGGAAGGTATTTTTTCAGCGGTCTCGGAGTTTTGCGCTGGGAATCCGCTGAATGACGACTGCACCGTGGTGGAAATTGTCTACTCGAGCGACGGGGCAGAGGCGTAGCCGCGGCGACTTCATCGCGGCGCGAAGGCTTTAATGAGGTGTTGTGTGACCAACCCTCGTTTGTTTGGTTCTGCGTTCATGGTCCTGGCCAGCCGCGTCTTGGCTTTGTGCTGTGCGGTTTCTTGCTTCGCACACGGGCAAATCTATTACCCCAATACAGAAGTCCGCGTCTCCGATCTGCCATCGGTGACGGCGAAGTCGAAGGACGCTTCCGACGTGCTCGCGGCCTCTTTGGAGATTATTTTCCGCGAGAAGGAAATTTGCTGTGGTAGGGACTCCGCTCTTGAAGACGACGTCCAAAGGGCGGATCCCAGGTCTCTGAAAGATGTTGCCACCAGACTGAAGGGAAGGCATCTGTTGAGCGATGGCCGCCCGATCATGGTCACAGCAGAATATGTGCCGGCGACTTCGCTCGTTGCGGGCAGCCTGATCGGCTCGCTTACCGAGAAGCAACCCTTGCTCATAGAGTGGAATTATCACTTGTATGTTGTCTACGGAGTGATCTACAGCACGACATACACCGACGAAGGCGGGAGAGTGGACTCGATCCTCAAGATCTTCCTGCTGGACCCGCGATTCTCCGATCAGCGTCGGGAAGTTACCTTCGACCGGCAGACCGACGATTGGGGGAAGGTGCAAGGTCTGTTGATGCTGAAGGCCGCACCGCAATAGCTGGCCAGGGTTGGTAGCTGCTAGGCCACAACCACGCTGTAGTCCTTGCCCTCCCAGCGATCTTCCTGCAGCCAGTAAAACGTAAACGCGACCTGGCTTCCTGCGGGCAGTGAGGCCGTCGGCAAATCCAACACGTAAGTTCCCAGGCCGGTATCCCGAGTCTTGGTGTCTACGGCACTCTTCCAGCCGTCGATGCTCCAGTGCACCAGCGCGGGATTGAGCAGCACGATGCGCAGCTTCTTATTGCGCGGGAGCGACCGGGCCTTGTTGTTAAGCCTCCAGCCAAAGATTTGCCGCGTGGGTTTCTCAACCTGATAGCGTTGTACGGTCTGCGGCGGCTGGTCGAAAATCTTGCCGTCGCGCAGCGAGCGGCGCAGCTTCACGTACTCGGAATGCGCCCAAACTAACGGACAGGCGGAGCCGGAAGGCTTACCGCGAAACAGTTCGAGCGCGGGAATATCATCGGCATCCCAGACTTGCTCCGGCAGCGCCCGGGTGTGACCGACAGTGCAATTCTCCATCATCGTCAGCAAAGCGTCGGCTTCGCTGGCATGGCCGGCGGCCAGTTCATAGTGAGCCCGCTCCCCGGCCAGCAAAGGCCAGGGACGGCCAATGCCGCTGCCATCAAAAGCAGAGCCATCCTTGTGCTCGCCATAGCCGTCGCCGTTGTAGCGGTACCAGCAAGGGCCGTGCGGCAGCTGCACCTTCAACAATGCGTCGATGACGCGAATCGTATTCAGGATCCGGGGATCATCGGGTGCGCGCAATCCGAATCGCACCAGCGCCAGCGCATCGGGGCTGATGAGGTGACACGCCTGCTCCATGTTCTCTCCGGGAGGGCGGTTCTTGATGGGCACGAAGCCCTGGGTCGGAGAGGCCGCGCCATCGCAATCGGGCGGAGCGATGCGCACGTAATAGCCTTCCACGCCGATTTGCTGGGCAAGATCGCCTCCCGTGGCATAGACCCAGCGTTCGATATTGTCATTCCAGGCGTCGGCGGTGTCGCGCAGAGTCGAGGCGGCGTCGCTATGTCCGGTGAGTTCGGCAACGTCGGCTGCAGCCAGCAACGCCGAGATTTCCGCCGCCAGTGTGAAGGGAGAATAGCCCGCGTCTTCTTCCCAGCGATCCTGTTGCGTGACCGGACCGTTGCGCAGAATAAAACTTGCGGCCTGGCGCACCATGGGCCACCAGCTCTCCAGTTTGCCCATGCCAGGCGCGGCTTCTCGGCGCAGCAGATCGAGCAGCAGAATAGGGAGAGCGGTTTCGTCCATCTGGATGCCGCCCCAATAAGGGCGCCCGTCGAGCCAGAGGTTCTGCGCCCAGTTGCCCGCGGCTTCCTGGGTGGACTCAAGGTAGCGAAGCACCCTGACGGCGTCATTCGCGGCGCCGGCGGCCAGCAGAGCTCCCGCAGTCTCGACCAGATCGCGCGGCCAGACCAGGTGATAACCGCCGAGGTCTTCGTCACCTTTATTGAATCCCCACGGAATAGAGAGGCTGGCGATGATGCCCCCCAGAAAATCCTTGGACTCGTGCGTGCGCAAAATCGCGGTAGAGGCGCGGTAGAGATCGTACTCGCGCTTCGGTTCATCGAGTTTGATTAGGCCGCTCTGCCAGTTCTTCCACTGTACGACATATTGCTCGCGGGTATAGATGAGGTCCTCAAACAAGCTGGAGCGCACGTGCAGTCCCGCCTCGGTCCAGGTCGCGCCGAATCCCAGGGCCAGCACGAACTCCCCATTGCAGGCCGCGAGATCGATCTCTCCGGTACAGCCGAGGTTCCCATTCTCTGCACGCTGGTATTCCCACTGCATCTGAAAATGAGCGGAAAGGTCCTGCCACCCATCGGAGAAGCCGACGAATCCAACCGACATCTTTTTCCACGGCACCGAGCACGCCAGAGCCAGAGCTGTGCCGTCGCGCTCGGCAAAGAACGCGGGCAGGCCTTTGTAATCGCCGACCCAACCCGTGTTGCCGTAACCACAGTTGGCCAGGTGCGGCGAGAGCAACGCGTATAAGTGATAATCGGAGAGCTGTCCCTGCAGCGGTTCGAAACGAATATTTTGCAGCACAACGTTGCGATAAGGATCGGCGAATACTTCTTTGTGGACCCTATAGCGGCCGCCGTTCTCGGTGTTGATCAACTCAAAGGCGGGGATGCCGGGCTCAACCGGCGTGTTCTCAAACGTGCAATGCCGCTTCTCCTCGGAAAAAAAGTCCCGTCCGTTGGTAATAATGAGACCGAGATCGCGGGTGCAGGCCTGGTCGACCCGCGGGAAGTACACTTCATTAAGAATACCGTGACTCAGCGTGAACCATACCTTGCTGTGCCGGTTCAACGCGGTGCCGACGCCCGTCTTGGCGCTTGAGGTCCAGCGGGGTGGAATGCCCGGCCAGCCCGGGGCGTAGCGCGTGGTCGAATCGCTCATACGGGTTTGGTCCTTGGACGAACGACCGGATTGAGGCTCATTTCGAGAAGGGCGGCACTCCGGGTACCCCCGAGCCAAAAGAATGGGATGGACGGAGCGCCAATTGCCGGCACCGAAGCAAGTGCAGAAAGTAATGTTGCTTTGGCGCCGAAACCAACGATAACAGAGAGGTTCGAACTAACGCGCATGGCAGCCGCCGTCCAATTTCGCAAGGCCTCAATCTTCGGTATGGTAGCAGCCTTGTGCCTCGGCTTGGGGTCGTACGCCGTGGCCGGCGAGGTGCCTGCGCGCCCGATTCATCCGTCCCATGCGGAGCAGCCAGCGCACTGTGTCGACATTCTGCCGATAATGTACTTGCTGAATCCAGTCGCCACCAGCTGCTTTATCAGCGTCTGGTTCACCAGAAATTCACGCGTTTGTAACCGTCCTGTAACATTGCGCCGATAAAACCGAGGATACTCACAAGCTACGGAGGAATCATCGCGTGATGCGCAGACTCTGCCTTCTGTTGTTGTGCTGTTTTCTGGCCCTGCCGTTGGTCGCTCAGACCACCCTGAACGGAGCCGGTGCCACGTTCCCTAACCCCATTTACTCGAAATGGTTCAGCGAATACCACAACCTGCACTCCAACATTCAAGTCAACTATCAGTCGATTGGCAGCGGCGGCGGCATCCGCGGGGTGACGGACGGCACGGTGGATTTCGGCGCCAGCGATATGCCCATGACCGATGGTCAGCTCACGGATGCACAAACCAAGCTGAATACCAAAATTCTCAACATTCCCACCGTTCTGGGCGCAGTCGTCCCGGCCTACAACATTCCCGGAGTGAGCGGGGAAGTGAAGTTTACCCCGGATGCACTGGCGGGAATCTTTCTGGGCAGGATTACTAAGTGGAATGATAAAGCCATTACCGGCGCAAATCCGGGCGTCAATCTCCCCGATAAAGACATTATCGTGATTCACCGCTCCGATGGCAGCGGCACCACCTTCATTTTCACCGATTATCTGTCGAAGGTCAGCTCTGATTGGAAGAACCAGGTGGGCAGCAATACCTCCGTCAAGTGGCCGGTTGGGCTGGGCGGCAAGGGCAACGAAGGCGTGGCCGGGTTCATTCGGCAGATGCCAGGAGCCATCGGCTACGTTGAACTGATCTACGCCTTGCAGAACAACATCGCGTTTGGCAGCATCCGAAATGCCGCGGGCGTCTTCCTGAAGGCATCGCTGGAAGGTGTGACGGCAGCGGCCGCGTCAGCTCCCACAATGCCGGCGGATTTTCGCGTTTCCATCACCGACGCGCCCGGCAAGAACGCTTATCCTATTTCCAGTTTCACCTGGCTGCTGATTCCTCAGCAGTCGAAAGACGCGGCCAAAGGCAAGATTCTGGCTGATTTCCTGAACTGGATGGTCACCGATGGACAGAAGATGACGACCGCCCTCAGCTACTCGCCGCTGCCGGATAACGTTGTTCAAAAGGTGAAAGAGACGATCAAGCAGGTTAAGTAAGCCGGAAGCAGTAGTAGCGCGCATCACGGTTCTGTCGGCGCATTGGAGGGCAACAGCGGCTGCTCCCATGCGCCGGTCGTGTTTCTGACAAAGTCCGAGGGCGTCACTTGGCTCATTTGATTCGGGGTCTGCGACCTCGGGGCAGATGCTTTATACTAATTGCTAGCAGATGTCCACGGCCGCTCTGCCGAATGCGGCCGGAATGCACTGGCAGATTGGTAGTTGTGAAGCGGACCCCCGTCAGCAACAAAAAGTCGCACGAATGAAGGCGTAATACCCTCGCAAATGGCTCGTCTTTCGCTGGAAAATCCTGAGTACTACCTCAACCGTGACACCTCATGGATCGCGTTCAACAGTCGTGTGCTCGAAGAAGCCCGGGACGAAGGCAACCCGCTTCTGGAGCGGCTGAAATTCCTGGCGATCTCCGCCAATAACCTGGACGAATTCTTCGAGATTCGGGTGGCGGCCATGATGCAGCAGATCGAGGATGGCTACAACGAAGCCGGCCCCGATGGGCTGACTCTGGCCGAGAAACGCGACATCCTGGCGCGTCTTACTCACAAGTTCGTGGATGAGCAGTACGAGTGCTGGAACGCCCTGCGCCCGGCGCTGGCGGAGAACGGAATTCGCGTACTGAGTTTCCATGAGTTGGACGCGTCAGCCCGCCGCTTCGTCGACGAATACTGCGAGAAGGAACTTGATCCTCTCCTCACTCCAGTCACCGTCGATCCCACCCATCCCTTTCCGCGGGTGATCAACAAGGCGTTGTGCCTCGGGTTTCTTTTGCGCCGCCGGCGTCGCTCCGCGCTTACCTACACCGGCGTAGTATCCGTACCGCGCGCCCTGCCCCGCTTGGTTCGTCTGCCATCGGAAACCACGACGGACTTCATTTTCCTGGCAGACCTGGTCGCGCACCATGCCCAGAACATGTATCACGGCTACGATATTGTTTCGTCCGCGCCTTTCCGCGTCACCCGCAACAGCAATCTTTATCTTCAGGAGGAAGAAGCGCGCAATCTTCTCGAATCCGTCCGCGCGGAGTTGCACAATCGCCGCAAAGGCGACGCGGTTCGCATGGAGATCGAGGCCGACGCCGATCCCGAAATTATCGATCGCCTGCGGACCGTGTTCGAGCTCGATCCCTGGCAGGTCTTTCCCGTCAATGGTCCGGTCAATCTCTCGCGGTTATTCAATGTCTACGAGCAGGTCGAGCGCCCTGATCTCAAGTACCGCCCCTTTGCCCCGCGCGAGTTGCGGCTCACGGCCAAGTCCCAGAATCTGTTCGAGGAATTGCGGCGTCACGACGTACTGCTGCACCATCCCTACGATTCCTACGACGCAGTGGTGTCGTTCATTGAGTCGGCGGCGGATGACGAGCACGTTCTTTCGATCAAGCAGACCCTCTACCGTACCAACGAACACTCTTTGATCGTTCCTTCGCTGATGGATGCGGCCTCGCGCAAGGAAGTCACCGCAGTGGTCGAGTTGAAAGCGCGCTTCGACGAAGCCCACAACATTCGCTGGGCGCGAGAAATGGAAGATGCTGGAGTGCAGGTCTTCCACGGGTTGGTAGGCCTGAAGACGCATTGCAAGCTCTCGCTGCTGGTGCGCCGCGATCCTGACGGCGTGCGCAGTTATGCGCACATCGGAACCGGCAACTACAACGCCACCACGGCGCGCATCTACACCGATCTCAGCCTGTTCACGGCGAATCCGGAAATCACCCGCGCGGTCCATGACGTTTTCAGTTTTCTCACCGCCTACGCCGAGAACCCCAGCTATGATCCACTGCTGGTTGCGCCTCTCGACCTGGCGGAAAAGTGCATTTCGCTGATCGATCGCGAGGCCGATCATGCCCGCCAGGGTCGCCCCGGACGCATCATTGCCAAGATGAATGCCCTGCTCGATAAGAACATGGTGCAGGCGTTGTATCGCGCTTCTCAGGCCGGCGTGGAGATCGATCTTATTGTGCGCGGCATTTGCTCCTTGCGCCCGGGCGTGCGCGGCCTCAGCGATCGTATCCGGGTGCGCAGCATTGTAGGCCGGTTCCTGGAGCACAGCCGGATCTATTACTTCGGCAATGGCGGCGAGGAAGAAATCTACATCGGCAGCGCCGACTGGATGCCGCGCAATCTCTACGAGCGGGTCGAAGTGCTGGTGCCCCTGCGCGACGAATTTCTGCGCGAGCGCGTGCGCCGCGAGATTCTCGATGCCTACCTCGCCGACAACCGCAAGGCCCGTATCCTGCTGAGCGATGCCACCTACATTCGGGCCTGGCAGTCTGCCCACGGCAAGCGAAACAGCAAACCGCCTGCGGGCGCAGCCGCCTTCAGCGCGCAGGATTATTTGATCAGCGTGGCGGAAGGCAAGCAGCCGGCCGGTTTTGCTTTGCCGCAGCTCCCCGCGGGGAAGCGCAAAGCTCCCGCTGGAAGAGAGCGATAATTCGCCATGATCATCTACTTCCTCCGTCACGCCAGCGCCGGCGAACACCTGGTGAACCCGAAGAAAGACGAAAAGCGCGCGCTCGACAAGGAAGGCGTCGAGCAGTGCGGATACGTGGGTCGCGCCCTGGCTGCAATTGAGGCGCAGGTGGACTGCATTATCTCCAGCCCGCTGAAGCGCGCCACACAAACCGCTTCTCTAGTCGGCAACGAAATGGGTTACGAAGGCAAGCTGCAGATCGAAACCGCATTGCGCCCGGCAGCGACCTTCGCCGATTTCCGCCGCTTGCTGGAAAAATATGCGACTCAGGAATCGATCATGGTCGTAGGACACAATCCCAACCTCAGCCAGTTCCTCGGCGCCGTAATCAGCGAGTCCGGCTGTGAAGCTTCGGTCGAGCTCAAGAAGGGAGCGGTAGCCCGAGTGGATATGCGCCGCAGCTCCGGCACGCTAATGTGGTGTTTGACGCCGAAAGCCCTGCGCACTCTCTACACCGCCGCGGTGGAAAGTTCGCGCCCGAAAACTTCCCCGAAGTAGGCAGCTTCCTTCTCGATTGCCCACAGTTCCAGGTCCACGCCCATGCGCCGGCGGGGCACAAGTGTGAGGCGCACCTCCGCTGCGTGCTGGCTGACGCGAACTTTTTGCACGGCGCGGCTCCGGCCCAGGTTCAGGGCGCGGGCCAGACGCAGCAACAGAATCGCTTTCTGCACTCCGGCGCGTTCTGCGGGATCAAGTGCCTTTATCGGACCGTCTTCCACGGTGGGGCGCGACTTTCCCAGATAGCGCGCAATGGCTGCGATAATCCGGCGCTGTTGCGGGGTGTAGCCCAGAATCTCCGAGTTCGAAATAATGTAGTACGTGTGCCGGTGATGCCCGTTGCGGTTCACGTAGTCGCCTACTTCATAGAGCATCGCGGCCGCCGACAGCCACTCGCGAAATTCCGGTGCCAGCGCGTGCACCGAACGCAGCGCCGAGAACAGGAACGTGGCCGAATCGCGCACATCGAGCGCATGTTTCATGTCCACGCGATAATGCTCGACGGCGCGCGTAATTGATTCCCAGCGCTCCGATTCAATCTGTCTTCCCGAGCGCGTGCTGTGGTCGTGTTCGGCCGCCATCTGCGCCAGCAGGCCGTCGCGCAAGCCAAGCGGGGAATAGCGAAATCCCTTGAGATGGCAGCGATCGAGCAATTCGTGATAGACGATCGCGCCGGCAACAATAATTTCCGCCCGCCGTGGACCGAGCCCTTCAATCTGCCGCCGTTCTTCGACCGGAAGCCGCGCCAGTTGCTTGGCGATTCGCGTCATTTCGGCGCGCGAGACCACTGTGCGCTGCCGGCTGCCATTTTTCCGCAGATGGCTGGCTGCGGCCGCCAGCGCGGCGGCCGTTCCCGATGTCGCGATCACGTTCTTGACTCTTGCCGCTACCACGCGAGGGGCAATCCGGTTCACTTCACGGGCCACGAAGCTTTGCAGACGCTTTAGTTCTCCCTTGCGCGGCGGATCGTGGCTGAGAAATTCGTCGGTGAGACGCACTGCCCCCAGCGGCAGACTCACCATGTCGCGGATGTGGCCGCGCCCGGAGACGGTCAGTTCGCAGCTTCCGCCTCCCAGGTCCATCATTAGCGCCGGCGAACTGTCCACGCGAAGATTGGAGACGAGTCCCAGATGAATCAGACGCGCCTCTTCCAGTCCGGAAATGATCTCGACCTTCCACCCAGTCGCCGAGCGCACCCACTCCAGAAAGGCCTGCGAATTTCGGGCATCTCGCAGAGCGCTGGTGGCCACGACTCGAACCGGGTCCGTCACCACCTGTTGGGTCGCCCGGTGAAAGCGCCGCAAGACCTTCACAGTTTCCGCCATTGATTCGGGAGTGAGAAAGCCGGAGCGAAACACGCCTTCGCCCAGACGGGTAACCTCGCGATCTTCGTGAACCGGACGCAGGCGTCCGCGCGTGAGCCGTGCGATTTTCAGCCGGACAGAATTAGAACCTATATCAACCGCGGCAAAGGTCGGCATGAGCGAAGGCCATCAGTTTACATGCGCCGGCCCGCGCGGTCATCCGCGGAGTGTGGGTGCCGGCGGCGGCCGGGTTTCAAGCGGCAGAGGTCGAAGGCCGGTTCTTCACCGGAGAAGCAGGAACCACGCGTTTAACCGTGGCCGTGGTATTGGTTGCGCCGCGTGCTCCCCGCATTTGCGAGAGCACCACAACCGCATGCCGGAATTTTGCTCCGGTCACATTGTGCAGCTCCGCCACCAGCGATGACTCCCGCACCTCTCCGAGATGCTCGCTGGCGGTTTGTGTCAGAGTCAGCCAGTCGTGCCAGTCGCCCAACGCGTCCTGAATGCGCTTAAGGTCCGCAATGAACTGGTCGGCTTCCGCGGACCGCCCGGCAAACTCAGCCGCATAGCGGGCCCGCTTGCTTAGGATGCGGTATTGATGAAGCAGCGCCTCGGTGACCGGAGCATCTCCCCGGCTAATCGTCGCCAGCATCCTTCTCGCGACTGCCAAAGGATCCCGGCTCGCTTCCGGATTAAAATCCTTGCCGGCGCGTTTGAGCCGCTTACGAATCTCGCGGACCGTATCTTCATCGACCTCCTTTCGCAATTTCTTTTCCTGCTGGCTCCGGAGTTCGATCAGATGATTCACCATTTGCGTCTTGCGCCGCGGTTCTCGCGGAATCTTCAAGCTGCGCAACGCCACCAGTTGCACGTCCAGGTCGCGCACTTTGCCGGCCCGCTTCCGGATTTTGCCCAGCAGCTTCAGAAGCTTCTTCCGACCGCGGTCCAGCTTGGGAGAGAGCTCCCCCAGCAGTATCTGAAGGCGGCGCGTCCCCGTGCGAAAGCGGTGTACGTTCTCTGCTCGTGGCTTCGAGGAAAGCTTGATCAAGTCCTGTTCAAGCTTCTCAAAAACAACACGGCTGCGCTTTGGCGCGATCGACATAGAAGGTAAAGACAATCGAATCCGGAAATGAAAGTACAGACTTGCTCGCGAAAACACAATCCCCGAAAGGCTCAGGCATTTTAACATCCTGTTAACAGGATTCTGGTACGGTGAATGACGAATGGCCTTGCCCGCACGACCTCGGCCCGATATGGCTGCTCCGCAACCCGTTGAACCAGCGAAAGTTAGTGAACTCCGGTCGGCGGGGAAGCAGAGCGCGCCCCTTTCCTCTGGCGGCGGCGAGATCCCCGACCACATCTTCAAATTCGCCATGCTGCTCTGCGGTCTGGCCGTTCTAGCGACGCTGGGTCTGATTGTCTACGAACTGGTGTTGCGATCTGGTCCCTCGTGGCATGCGTTTGGATTCAAGTTCTTCGGCGGGCGCGATTGGGATCCGGTTAACGAGCAATTCGGCGCGCTGCCCTTCGTATATGGAACCTTGGTTTCCTCATTCCTGGCTTTGCTGATCGCGGTGCCTCTATCAATTGGAGTTGCAGTATTTACCACGGAGATGTGTCCGCCGGCGTTACGTGGTCCGCTCTCGTTCTTCGTGGAGTTGCTGGCCGCGATTCCGAGCGTCGTCTACGGACTGTGGGCGATCTTTGTGCTGATCCCCATACTGACCAACTACGTCGGACCGTTCCTGAGCCGAACGCTGGGCTGGAGTGGATTGTTTGAGGGGTCGTTCTACGGCGTCAGCATGCTGGCTGCCGGCATCATCCTGGCCATCATGATCATCCCCATCATTTCCTCGATCACGCGCGAAGTGCTGGCGGTTGTACCCCAGCACCAGCGGGAGGCCGCACTCGCTCTGGGCGCCACGCGTTGGGAGATGATTCGTGTTGGAGTGCTGCGCAATGCACGAGCGGGCATTATGGGCGCCGTCATCCTCGGCTTGGGCCGCGCCCTGGGAGAAACCATGGCCGTAACCATGGTCATCGGAAATAATCCGCAAATCGCGAAATCCCTGTTTGCGCCGGGCTATACCATGGCCAGTGTGCTGGCCAATGAGTTCAGCGAGGCCACCAGCACCGTGTACCGCTCATCCCTGATCGAGATTGGCCTGGCGCTGTTCCTGGTTACGATCGTGGTGAATGCCCTCGCCCGGTTCCTGGTCTGGACAGTTACCCGCGGCCAGCCTTCGAGGGCCAATGCCTGAGACTGCCCAGACTTCCGCGCTCCACACCGTCGCGCCCATCGCTCTGCGGCGCCGTATCACCAACCATGTCATGACCGGTGTGGCGGTGCTCACCGTTGTTCTGGTGCTGGTGCCGTTGTTCGCGATATTCGCCTACCTGGTCTACCGCGGCATAGGGTCGATCAACTGGGCCTTTCTCACGAAAACCCCGAGGCCCGTGGGCGAGGTCGGCGGCGGGATGGCGAATGCCATCGTCGGCTCGATGGTCATTCTCGGCCTGGCGAGCATTATCGGAGTTCCCTTGGGAGTGGGCGCGGGCATTTACATCGCAGAGTACGGCCGTAATCGCTTGGGCGATGTGATTCGCTTCACCGCCGACGTTCTCAACGGCGTACCTTCGATCGTGATCGGCATCGTCGCCTATTCCATAGTGGTTCTCGCCCAGGGGCACTTTTCAGCGCTCGCTGGTGGGGTGGCATTGGCGATTATGATGATTCCCACCATCACGCGTACCACGGAAGAAATGCTTTTGCTGGTGCCGCAAGCCCTGCGTGAAGCGGCTTACGGGCTGGGTATTCCACGCTGGCGTGCAACCCTATCCATCACCTTGCGCACCGCGACTTCCGGCGTGATTACCGGAATCATGCTGGCCTTTGCCCGTGTCGCCGGCGAAACTGCCCCGCTGCTGTTTACCGCCTTGGGCAACCAGTACTGGAGTCTCAGCACGGATCTGGATCATCCCTGGGCTTTCCTTTGGCGTCACCCGGTGAGTTTTTTCTGGAACCATCACCTGCGTCTGGGCCTGGATCAGCCGACGGCGGCCCTGCCGTTGCAGATCTACACCTACGCTCTTTCTCCTTACGATGATTGGCACCGGCAGGCGTGGGCGGGAGCGTTCGTGCTTATCATTCTCATCGTTACCTCGGTCGCGGCCGTGCGCTTCGCCGTACGCCGTGGTACCTTCGGAGCAGCATAGTTTATGGGCGTTGGAATCCAGGTCGAAAACCTGAATGCCTGGTACGGCAAGAACCAGGCGCTGTATGACATCCGACTGACGGTGGCGGCCAACCACGCTACGGCGCTGATTGGGCCCTCGGGCTGTGGCAAGTCCACGTTCATCCGCTGCTTGAACCGCATGCATGAGACTATCCCCGAAGCGCGGGTCACGGGCAGTGTCCGCATCGGCGAAATCAACGCCTATAACGGCACCTCCGCCACGCAGCTCCGCCGCCGGGTGGGAATGGTATTTCAAAAAGCTAATCCGTTCCCCACCATGTCGATTTACGACAATGTCGCTTCCGGATTGAAGTTGAACGGTTTTCGCGATCACCGCAAGCTCGACGAGATCGTGCACCGCTCGCTTGACGCCGCCGCGCTGTGGGACGAGGTGAAGGATCAGGTTCATAAGAAGTCCGGCGCCAGTCTTTCTGGCGGCCAGCAGCAGCGGCTGTGCATTGCCCGCGCTCTGGCGGTTGAACCCGAGGTTCTGCTCATGGACGAGCCCTGCTCGGCGCTCGATCCTATCTCCACCGGAAAAATTGAGGAGTTGATCTTTCAGCTCAAAGAGCGGTATACGATAGTGATTGTGACTCACAACATGCAGCAGGCGGCGCGGGTGGCCGAGTTTACCGGATTCTTCCTGCTGGGCAAGATGATTGAGTTCGATAAGACGGAAAAAATCTTCACCAAGCCGTCGGACAAAAAGACGGAAGACTACATCACGGGCAGATTCGGATAACCGATCTGTGATGCGAGTGTAATTTGCTTCGTATCACTTATTTCGAATCATCTGTTTCGTATCAGGGCACGCCTTAAGGCGTGCCACAACGGTCGTGAAGCAAGAGCGCCTTCAGGCGCAGGCCTTCGCGATAAGGTAGCCCGGATTAAGGAAGGTTGGGAAAATGCGCACGCGTTTTCAGCAAGGGCTCGACGATCTTCGCCAGAGGTTGCTCCGCATGGGCGGACTGGCGGAACAGGCGGTGGATCGCGCCCGTCAAGCGTACATCGATCGCGATCTGGCGCGTTGCCAGATGGTTCTCGAAAGCGAGAGCCTGATCAATACGGCGGAGCGCGAGATTGACGAGGCTGCCTTTGACCTGCTAGCCATGCAGCAGCCCATGGCGGTTGACCTGCGTTTTATTCTTGCTGTCACCAAGATCAATTCCGATCTCGAGCGAGTCGGCGATCAGGCCGTAAACATCGCCGAGCGGGTGATGGACATGGTGGAGCTTCCCGCTGCGGATTTGCCTGTTGACATCGGACGCATGGGCGCAGCCGTGAGCGCCATGGTACGCCGAGCCCTGGAGTCGTTTATCGAAGGCAAGGCAGAATTAGCCCAGGCCGTCCTTGAAATGGACAGCGTAGTGGATCGCATGAAGGACGACGCTTTCATCCAATTGGTGAAAGTGATGAATCAGCGTCCGGAAGTGGTGCGCCAGGCGCTCGACGCGCTGCTAGTAGCCCGTAATCTCGAGCGCGTTGCCGACCACGCCACTAACATTGCCGAAGATGTCATCTTCTGGGTGCAGGGCGCCGACGTCCGCCACAATGCGAATACGGATGAGCATCCTGAGCACCCCCCCCTGTCATGAGGCGCCCACCTGCGTTTCTGGAGTTTAGGAGAGTTCAAGTAGCTTTGTCATCCTGAGCGGAGCGAAGGACCTATGCACTCTGCTTGCGCTGCCACAAGCCGCACAGGTTTCCATGTCTGGGGCGTCTGTATAAGTGCGGTCCGTGGGTGACCTCCTTTGACCCAAGCGTCCCACCTGAATTACGCTCATCTTTCTCCACCTGCTGCAGACCAAGTCCCGCGGAGGCCCCGTGACCCGATTCTCCCGCATGATTCCCCTGGCCGTCTTCCTCGCCTTTCCGATCTCACTTGCGCTCGCGCAGCAAAATCCCGACGCCTCCTCGATCTCATTGCCCACCAGCAAGACGTTAACCGTCCCCACTCCCGGCCGCATCGGCGACACCAACAGCTTTCCCGCCACCATCACCCTCAGCCCCGACGGCCGCTACGCCGCGCTATTGAACGATGGCTATGGAACTCAGGAGAGCATGGCCACGCAGTCGATTGCGATCCTCGATCTAAAGACGAATCAAATTGCAGACTACCCTGATAAACGTTTCAGCGAGGAGGAGCGCACCCACCAGAGCTATTTCCTCGGTCTGGTCTTCAGCTCCGACGGCAAACATTTATACGCGTCGGTCGGTTCCATCACCGACCCCACAGGAGAAAAGCCGGGAGACACGGGCAACGGCATCGCGGTCTACAGCTTCACCAATGGCAAGGTGGCACCCGAGCGCTTCATCGCCATCGCACCCCAGTCGCTCGCCACCGGGAAAAAAGTCGCAATCGCCTTGCGCAATACGCCGCGGGGTACTGCCATCCCTTATCCCGCGGGATTGGTGCTGCTTTCCGCCGGGGGGCATGACCGCCTGCTCGTGGCCAACAATCTTTCCGACAACGCGGTACTCCTCGACGTCGCGACCGGCAAAGTGCTGCAGCGCTTCGATCTGAGCACGAGCGATCTCGTGCCCTCCTCGTTTCCGTACACCTACGTTGCGACCCGCGACGGAAGCCGCGCCTGGTGCAGCCTCTGGAATGCGTCTCGCGTCGCCGAACTGGATCTCGCCAACGGCAAAGTCGTCCGATGGATCAAGTTGCAGGAGCCTGACGATCCTATTGCTCCCGGCTCGCATCCCACCGCAATGCTGCTAAGTCCCAACGAGCACTTGCTCTACGTGGCTTTGTCGAACGTGGATGCGGTCGCAGTGGTTTCTACCAAGAGCGCCGGAATCCGCGGGCTGCTGAATACTGCAGTTCACCATCAAGAGTTCGCCGGAAGTTATCCCAGCGCGTTGGCTCAATCAACAGACGGAAAGCGGCTATTTGTGGCTGACGCTTCGACCAATGCAGTCGCAGTGTTTGACACCTCGGACCTGATCGCGAAAGATGGGATTGAGTTGACCGCAAGCGCTCCAGCGGGAGATTTCCCCCTCGGCTTCATCCCCACCGACTGGTACCCCAGCGCCCTAGCCGTCCAAGGCGACGACCTGTTAATCGCCACCGCCAAAGGCCAAGGCACGCGCCCCAACAAGGAAAGTGGGAAGACTCCCTGGGAGATCCGGCACCACGAGCATCCCTACATTCCCACGTTGTTGCGCGGCTCGGTCGCTCGCCTGAATATTCCTTCCACTCTCGGCAAGCTCGACGAACTCACCCGCGTAGTCGAACACGACAACCTGTTACATGGCGACCCAGGCACGATTCAGTTTTCCAGCGGCGCCAATCCAATCAAGCACGTGATCTACGTCATCAAAGAAAACCGTACTTACGACCAGATCCTGGGCGATCTGAAAGTCGGAGACGGTGACCCATCCCTCACCATGTATGGCGCCGACATCACGCCCAACGAACACAAGCTAGCCCTGCAATTCGGCGTGCTCGACAACTTCTACGACAGCGGAGAGGTTTCCGGCGACGGCCATCTCTGGTCCACCGCCGCTATCACCACCGACTACAACGAAAAAACCTGGCAGATCGCCTACCGCGGCAAGGAGCGTACCTACGACTTCCAGGGCACGGTCGCCGATGAATATCCGCTCGATCACAACCAGCCGGATATCGACGACCCGTCCACCGGATTTCTCTGGGACAACGTCGCGCGTCACGGCCTCACCTACCGCGACTACGGCGAGTTCGTGAATGCTCAATGGTGCAACAAGCCTCGCAAGGCAGCGACCCCGAAGCAGGGAACTCCTTCGGCGCAACAATCAACCTGCCCGCGCACCGAACTGCACCAGGGCGATCCTCTTGAGCCGAACGTCGGCGATCCGCACGCCGGCCCCAGCCCGTTCCCGTGGACGGTGCCCTTGTTCAAAGGGGTTAAGCCCACAAAGGCAGTCTTGCGCGATCACTTCGACCCGCTCTTCCCGGATTTCAACACGGACTATCCTGACCAGCTTCGCGCCGACGAATTCCTGAACGAATTTGCCTCCTACACCCGCGCCCGCGCAGAAAACGAAGGCCCTGAGTTCCAACTCCCCGCATTCGTCTTGCTCTATCTCCCCGACGATCACACCGGAGGCACGCGTCCCGAGCGCCCGCGCCCGGAGGCCTCGGTGGCCGATAACGATCTAGCTCTCGGCCGCGTAGTCGATGCCGTTTCGCACAGCCCGTACTGGGACGACACCGCCATCTTCATCCTTGAAGATGACGCGCAAGACGGCGGCGACCACGTCGACGCCCACCGCTCCATCGCATTCGTGGTCAGCAAGTACTCGCCGGGAACCGCGGCCGAGCCCTATGTCGATCACCGCTTCTACACCACGGTCAACATGATTCACACCATGGAAATGCTGCTGGGCCTTCCGCCCATGAACCAGAACGACGCCTATGCCCCGGCGATGGGACCAATGTTCTCCGGCGCAGCCACCCAGCCCCCATTCAAAGCCGACTATCGCAACCTGAAGAACGGCCTGATCTACGAGACCAACAAGCGCGACGCAGCGGGCGCGAAGGAATCGGCGAAGATGGATTTCTCCCGCCCCGACGCAGCCGGAGCCGGGAAGCTGAACCAAGTTCTCTGGCGCGATCAGAGAGGCGACGTCCCCATGCCTGCACCGAAGCACGACGTGTTTCCAACGCGAGGGGATTAGAACTGGCCTGAGTTGCGGCGCCTATTCCACTCGGCCGCGAATGGTCGCGCGGCATCCTAATCCCATCCCACACTTCTGCGGAAGCGAGGGAAACTGCTCCTCGAAGTCCCATCTCTTGTGGCGTGACCATTACCAAAACGGGAAAACACACAACAACCAAACCAGAACGCCCATGCAGTTCTGGACTCAACCAACTTCTCGCCGATAGATCTTGAATGAGTGCAGTAGTGCCCGAGTTTCGGAAGCCGGTGATGACCTTGGTGGAAGCGTTGTGGGAAGACCAAACGGGAGCCCTGCAGACTGTACCCGCGCGCATGGAAGACAAGTCTGCGGGCGGGGCCTGCATCCGAGTCAAGACACCCATCGAGGTGGGATCAAAACTCAGAATTCATTGGCGCTTCGAGCACTTCTCCGGCACTGCCCGGTACTGCCGCAGCGACGGCAAGGACTACCTGATAGGGATTCAGCGGGATGCGGAGTACAGTCCCATCCCGAACCGGCCTCTTCTCACGGATGTTCCACCACAGGAAATCGTGCCCAGCAATGATCTTTCGGGTTCGAGCCCCAAAATTGAAAGCCCACCGATGCAAGAAGGCAAGCCGATCAGTGTTCCGCCGGCCGCGCCAAGAGTGGAAGGTGTGTTACTCGTACCCATCGCAAGCTCCACTCAGTCTTCACCCGAGATTTCTGCAGAAATCAATAGCCAGGAGCGGATCCACATTGCGCGGACCCGAGACTCAGAAGCTCTTCGACGCAATGAGCCCCGAACCAAACGGCCTCCAAAGGATGCCGGCACGGAAAGGAAATCTATGCACCGTAACTGGTTAGACCTGGCGCCCTGGCGCAATAAGCACGACAGCTCCAGCGTAAGCGCCGTAGTAAACGACGAAGCCCGCGGCCAGGGAAACGGTAGCGGCAAGAATGACAAGGAGAATCCTATGACCTACATCACTCAACCTTCGGAGAAGGCTGCTGGACCTTCGGCGCGCGAGGTCCCCGACTTTCCGGTCGAGCTGTTACCTATGGAAGATATTTACCGCGCGGCCGGCATCATGAATCCGCGGAAGGGGTACAGCATTAACAAAGTGGTCGAGATGCTTCGCAGCGCACACATCCGCCGGTTACCGAAGGAGATCCAGCGGGCCGCGGTGCTGATGGCTCTCGATGCAGCCGGGGTTACGGTTGACCAAATGCAGCAGGACGCCAAATTGCGTCAGGACGCCCTCGATGCCCACGAGTCCGCGCAGCGGACACTGGTGGAAACAGAGTGGGCGCGAAAAGCCGAGGAAATCACCCAGATCCAGGCCGAACTCGAGAGCATAAAAGCCCACTACACGGCACGCATCAGCCGCAACCTGGAGGGCGTAGTGCGCGAGAAAGCCACCTTTAGCAGTTGGATCACACTGAAGCAGCAGGAATGCCAAAGCATAGCCGACGCCCTCGATCTGTGTTTGAAAACGCCGGTCACCGAAGCCGCGAGCGCCGCATCCCCGGAACTCAGCCTCGCAAGAGCCGCCGGCGCTGGAACCGCCGACGTCGGCGCCACGCGAGAGTCGCGCAGCGACGGTATTCATTAGCCCCGTACGTAAGTGCGGGGGTGGGCGACCGAGAGAAGAACAGAGTCGCGAGGCGACGGCACCTCAATGACGGATAAATGTATGCGCTACCCTCCCGCAACCTAATTCCACAAAAATTCCGGTAGTGGCTAAGTCTGATTTCCACAGATCAGATCTTCATGCCTTCTATGAATGTCCGTGGCCGGACAAAGAGAATTAGTACGCCTGGTTCGGGCGGTGCGCTGGGGTTGCCGCACAGATTCTCACTCACTACTCCCCTGGAGGCGACCTCATCCAACGAATACTTGATTCGGTAACCCGCAGAGAAATCGTGCCTGGAACGACAATCAAAGCGGGTGCTCGGGTTTATCCGAACCTCGCGGGGTTGCACATTGGAGACATCCAAACTAATTTCACCCTTACGGTCAGTGTTCAGCAAAAGCATTCCACCATCACCAAGCCAAACATTGAAACTCTTATCCGGGATGGGCTTGCCAGTTTCACCATTCAACAACCGTATGACGATCTTGCTCTGCTGTCCTTGGCATAGAACTGCAACGGCCAAGAGAAAAACCAGCGCGAATCGAGATGGTCTCACTTTCATTTCTAACTTTCACGTAGTGCTTTTTAGGGTAGCCCCTTGTCAATCCGCTTCGTCATGGCCGCGGGAAGTCCTGTGGAAATCAGACTGACCCACTACCAAAATTCCCTTGACCTCGATTTCCAAAGCTGAGATCCTATCCCTATAAGCATCAGCTCTTTGACATAAGAATAGCAATGAGATAACTCCAGCGAACGCAATATTTTACCGAAGGGCTGCTGATTCTAAGGAACTTAACGGGAGCAGACTCACCTAAGTCATTTGAATGTAATATTTTACGAGCAAGTTACTTGTTTTCAATATTTTAGCCGGGCTTCGACTCGGCCGGATCTCTGTAAAGCATTGATTCCAAATATTTTACAGGATTCGATCGGTGATTTTTTTCGATCCGGATCACGGCCTCACTGTTCGGCTCGAACCATGCCCGAAAGCCACATCCCGCGCTCCTGCTTTACACTGAACATGTGAAGATTGCGCTCGGCCAAATCAATCCCACGGTCGGAGATTTCTCCGGCAACGCGGCCAAGATCGTCGACTATTCCCGCCGCGCGCAAGCCTGCGGTGCCGGGCTGATCTTGTTTCCTGAGCTTTCGGTCTGCGGCTACCCGCCTCGCGATCTGGTGGAGCGCCCAAGCTTCGTCGCGCGTAATCGCGAGACCGTCGAGCAGATTGCCGCCCAGACGCAAGGCATCGCCGTCATCTGCGGCCTCGTGACACCTGCGCACTCCGAAACTGGCAAGTCGGCCATGAACTCGGCCGCGTGGTTGCAGGATGGCAAGGTCGCCTTCGTGCAATCAAAGATGCTGTTACCCACCTACGACGTCTTCGACGAAATGCGCAACTTCGCTCCCGCCAAGAGCCAGGATTTGTTTTCCTTTTGTGGCAACCGCATGGCGCTCACCATCTGCGAAGACGCCTGGAACGACAAGTTGTTCTGGCCCAAGCGCCTCTACCAGGTTGATCCCATCGAAACCCTGATCCGCGCCGGCGGAAACTTCGTGCTCAACATCTCGTCGTCGCCGTTTTGGATCGGCAAGCGCGAGCTGCGCCGCGACATGCTGGCCGCCATCGCCCGTCATCACAAGGTTCCGGTCGCCCTGGTCAATCAGGTTGGAGGCAACGACAGCCTGGTCTTCGACGGTTCCAGCATGGTTCTCAACGCGGAAGGCGAGGTTATCGCGCAGGGACGCTCGTTCGACGAAGACCTGGTGTACTTCGATTCCGGGTCTAAGGAGAAGACCCTAACCGGCGATCTCCATGAGCAGATCGAAGGCGAGGAAGCCAGCGTGTACGCCGCGCTCGTCCTGGGTACGCGCGACTACATGCGTAAATGCGGATTTCAAAAAGCTATTATCGGTCTCAGCGGTGGCATCGACTCAGCACTCACCGCCGTCATCGCCGCCGACGCTGTCGGTGCAGAAAACGTGGTCGGCGTCGGTATGCCGGGCCCCTATTCTTCGCCGGGCTCCATCGAGGATGCCCGCGCCCTGGCCAAGAATCTCGGCATCCGCTTCGAGTTGCTTTCCATCAATCGTGCATTCGAAGCGTACCGGCAAACCCTGCAGGAAGTTTTTGCGGGACGGAAGGAAGATGTGACCGAGGAGAACATTCAGTCGCGCGCCCGGGGAACGCTGCTAATGGCGCTGTCTAACAAATTCGGCGCCATCGTTCTTTCCACAGGCAACAAGAGCGAACTGGGCGTGGGCTACTGTACACTCTACGGGGACATGGTGGGCGGCCTCGCGGTTATCTCGGATGTGCCGAAAACGCTGGTGTATCGCCTGAGTCGTTACGTGAATTCACGCCGCCCGGTAATTCCGGAGGCCACGATCGAGAAGCCGCCTTCCGCAGAGTTGCGGTCCGATCAGAAAGACAGCGACTCGCTGCCTCCCTACGAGATTCTGGACGCCGTGCTCGAGGATTACGTGGAAGACGCGCACTCCGCCGAGCAGATTGCGGTCGATCGTGGTTTCGACATCGAGCTGGTGCGGCGCGTGGTCCGAATGGTGGATCGCGCCGAGTACAAGCGCCAGCAGGCAGCCCCGGGCATCAAGATTTCTCCGAAGGCTTTTGGCTACGGCCGCCGTTTTCCCATTGCCGCGAAGAACGAGGTTTGAACCGGATTGCCAGGTTCGACGACTTTTGTCGTCCTGCCCGATACCGTTGTTGAATTGAAAGGAAATCATGCGCACTTCTATCAGTCTGATTCTCATTTCCTTGCTGTCCTGCGGCCTGGCCGCAGCTCAAACCTCGGCAGCCGCGAAGCCCGCGGGTAATCCGTCGGCCGGTGCGACCGTCAATCTTCCCTCCGAAGCCACGGTGGACGCGTTTATGCGGCAAACCTTTGGCTACGAGCCAGAGGTGAGCTGGAAGATCTCCAGCATCAAACCGGCATCAGCGGCGGGTCTGGCCCAGGTCGAGGTGGTTGTGGCGAGTCCACAGGGCCAGCAACTAACCCGGCTCTACGTGACCGCGGATGGCGAACATGCTCTCGTAGGCGAGATTATTCCGTTCGGCGCCAAGCCGTTCGATCCTGTGAAAAAGATCATCGAGAAGGGAATCACCGGCCCCTCGCGCGGTCCCAAGGACGCTCCAGTCACGATTGTTGAGTTCGGCGATTTGCAGTGTCCGGCCTGCAAGGCTGCCCAACCGGCGATCGAGGGACTGATCGCCGCCGAACCCACTGCGCGTTTCGTCTTTCAGAACTTTCCTCTCGAAATGCACAACTGGGCGGCAAAAGGCGCGGCTTACGCCGACTGCGTTGGACAGGCGTCGAATGATGCGTTCTGGAAATTCATTGCCAAGACCTACGATACTCAATCCGACATTACTGCCGAAAACGCCGATGAAAAGCTGACTGCGCTGGCCGACGGCGCAGGCGTGAAGGGCGCGGACATTGCAGCTTGCGCCGCCACTCCGGTAACCAAAGCTCACGTCGATGCCTCTATCGCGCTCGGGAAGTCTGTCGATGTGACCGGCACGCCGACTCTTTTCATCAATGGCCGCAGCATAGGAAACGTCAGCAAAGTCCCTGCCGAGACGCTGAAGGGTCTGGTGGAGTTCGCCGCAAAATGAACTTGTTGCTTAACTGGGGTCCCCAGCGCCCTCTTCATCAGCACAGCGCGTAAAATTAAGTCGACCGCTCGGGGGGAGACGTGAGGACATCTACGCTGCTGGCAACCCTGCAACTCGGCATTCTCTTTTCTTTTGCAGCCTGCATCGGGGCATCAGCCCAGACGTTTAGCACCTTGGCGGAGTTTGACGGCAGCAATGGCGGGTCCCCGGCTCTCGTCTCGCTGATCCAGGGCACGGACGGGAATTTCTATGGAACAACAAGCAGCGCAGGTGCCAGCAGCGCCTGTCCTGGAGGGTGCGGTACTGTGTTCAAGATCACTCCGGACGGCGTTCTGACAACGATGGCCAACTTCGACGGCGCGAATGGCCAGGACCCCAGGGCCGGGTTATTGCAGGCTACCAACGGAAGCTTCTATGGCACGACCTATGGTGATACCACTGGCACAGTCTTCAAGATGTCGCCGGCAGGCAAGGTGACCACGTTGGCGTCCAACTTTTACTCTGAGGGAGCGCTAATTCAAGCGAGTGACGGAACCCTATATGGAGCGTCCTCCAACGGAGGCACCACTGGTGACGGTAGCGTTTTCAAAATCAGCCCTGCTGGCACCGTCAGCGCGATATACAGCTTCAAATCCGGCGACGGCGCTCCCTATGGCCCCTACGGCGGCCTTGTTCAAGCCACAGACGGAAACTTCTATGGGGTAACTTACTGGGGTGGCAGCGGCTCTTGTGCGGAAGGATGCGGCGCCATCTGCAAACTTACTCCGGCGGGAAAGTTGACCGTGCTGCACGATTTTTGCTCGTCATCCGGCTGTTCCGACGGCGCGTATCCGACCGGTACCCTGCTGCAAGCGAGCGATGGGAACCTGTATGGCACGACATCTGGGGGCGGCGCAGCAGCATTCGGAACTCTTTTCAGGATTACGACCGGCGGAAAGTTAACAACCCTTTACAGCTTTTGCTCACAACCGAATTGTGCTGACGGCACAACCCCCTACAGCGGAGTCCTGCAGGCTACCGATGGAAACCTTTATGGGACCACAAGCGGCGGGGGTTTAGGCGGCACAATCTTTCAAGCCACCCTTTCAGGCGCGCTAACCACACTGCAGAGCTTCGGCGGAGAACCACAGGGCGGCTTGCTGCAATCGACCAACGGGATGTTTTACGGAACTACGTCCCAAGGGGGTTATGGAGAGGGCACCGTCTATAGCTTTGATATGGGTTTCGGCCCGTTCATCGCAACGAATCCCCGCTCCGGCAAAGTTGGAGCGGACGTTATCATCCTCGGAAACAACCTCACCGGCACCTCCAGCGTCAGCTTCAACGGCGCTGCGGCGAAGTTTACGGTCGTGTCGAGCAGCGAAATCAGGGCCACCGTACCCACGGGAGCTACTACTGGCGCTGTCAAAGTGACGACCTCTAACGCTACGCTAGAGAGCAACGCAAAGTTTCGCGTCACGCAGTGACGCGGCAAGCAGCCCGATGGCCCAAGCCTGCCGCGCTTACTTCTCGCTGATCCAGATCTCATTCGTGGCCGGCTTTCGAGTGGCCATGACATGCGGTGTGATCACGATGAGCAGCTCATCATCTTCTTTCATCCGCGTGTTATCGGAGAAGGCCAGGTTGAGGCCCGGTATGGATGCAATCCCCGGTATTCCGCTCATTGAGAGCTGATCGTTGGTAGTAATTTCCCCCGCGATGACGGCGGGCTCGCCATCGCGCAGCCGGATGCTGCCCTGGTATTCCTGGTTGGAAATCACGGGCACACCGTTCGAACTGTCTCCGGTCAGTGACCGTACTTGCAGTTCGAGAGCCAGGCTCACCTCGTTGCCTTCGTGAATGACCGGTGTTGCCTTCAGGCTCAAACCCAGATCCTCATAACTGATCGAGGGAAAAGGCGGAACGTAACTCTGATTTCCCAATACGGCCGAGATCGCCGACGAGTTATAGACGGGCGCATAGGTGGCATTCGTAATGGGATAGCGCTCTCCCAGGTGGAAGTCCGCTTTGCTGCCCTGCGCTGTTCGCAGGGTAACGCGGCTCAGACTGCGTGCCCACGATTCATTCAGGGAAAGCACGGTCGTGAGATGATCGAGGCTCACGCCCGAGAAACTGAGACCGTTGCCGAAGGTCGCCAGCGGCTGGCTGAAGATGCCACTCGTCTGGTTTTGCAGTTGCGCCAGAAGCCCCGAGAGCGCCGAACTTCCGGCGGCGTTGACACCTCCAGAAGAGACCAGTTGATTGGCTAGGGACGAGAGGCTTTGCCCGCCCAGCGCCGCCGCAGCCGCCAACACCGCAGACACCGGGATGTTGTACATGTTGAATGTATTTGGAACGTGCATGCCGATTTCGCGCGTGAAGTTGTGGCTGATCTGGTAAATCTCAAGATCGAGCGCAACTTGCGGGTGATCGCTGGTCAGCTGCTCGATCAGCTTGGTACACGCCGCCAGGGTCGCTTGCGGGGCGCGGACTTCCACGGTTCCGTTTTGTCCGGGACTTATTTTCTGGAACTCACAAATACCTTTCAGGGCGGTGACCATCTGGGTCGCCTGTTCCGGAGAGGTTGCTCCCGGAACAACAAATGTCGCCAGTGACATGCGGTCAAACTGCGTGTGATTATCCTTAGTATTGGCCGCGATCAGCAGTTGATGCTCGTCGAGCGGGGTCCACATGGTTTTGCTGACCAGGCACGCCAAGCTGAGGGCGGCAAAGAAGTCAACATTGTCCACATTGAAATCTACCGTCCTGGCCTGGACCGAATCGTCAAATTGAGCGGTCATACCATAGGCTGAGGCGAGTTCTGTAAACAAGCTGCGGACATCGCCGCGGTAGTGGAAGGTCGCCAGCTCAGGCTTGGGCTGAAGCAGGATCTCGGCGGAAGCAGCCAGCATAGCCCGCATCCCGCTCAACGCGGAAGCCGCCGGGTCGCGCATCGCATCCGCAAGGCGTTCCTGGACGTAGGCGTTGTCGGGATCGAGATCCAGCGCGGCGCGAAACTCCGCTGCCGCCGGCGCGCGCTGAGCGTCGGCCAGAAATGCGTCGCCGCGCTCGGTGTGCTGAAACACCAGCTGCGCCTTCGTCACCTCGCGCGCCGAAAGAAACTTTACGTCTTGCGGCACCAGCCGGGCGGCTTGGTCGAACTTGGCAAAGGCCTCTTCCGGATGCCCGACCTCCTGCAACTTCAGGCCGTGGCTGTATGCGTTTTGAGCTTCCTTGAGATCCTTTTTGGAGGGGACGCAGTTGAGGCCGCCGGGAATCCCGTTGCCGCAAGAAATCGTCGGCGGAGCGACGGTCACATCGTCTCCGGCAAACGAGGGAACGTTCGCCAGCACCGCGAGAAGACAAACCGCGAAAATGGACCACACGCGTCGCATTGGCTTTGATTTTAACCTGCCGGTTGCTTTCCACGGAGAGCTAATAGTCCCCGTACCTTCGGGCTTAACGGGGGCCGGGCACGAAGTTAACCGCTGTGAGAACGAGTACGGGTCCGCTTTCTTGCGGGAATATCAATTTATGAAGACGCCACTCTGTCTTCGCGCTAAACTTCTGCTCATGCTTAACCGTCTTGGCGCGGTGGCGTTGTTGCTGATTGGGTTTGTCATTCGAGCCAACTCCCAGGCAAACGGCGTGCCCGGTGAGGAGTGGAAGCAGTTAGCGTCGCCAGAGCAGGCGGGTTGGTCCGCGAAGAAGCTGGCGGGAATACGCGGCTATGTTGAGGAGATAGGCTCGACCTCGGCGATGATTGTGCAGCACGGCGTGGTGGTTGCCGCGTGGGGCGATGTTGCGCACAAATCGAATCTGCACTCCTGCCGCAAGAGCTTGTTGAACTCACTGATTGGGATTGCCGTGGCCGAAGGCAAGATCAACCTCGACGAAACGCTGGACAAGCTTGGCATTGACGACAAAAAACCGTCGCTAACAGATGTGGAAAAGCAGGCGACGGTGCGCGATCTGCTCGAAGCGCGCTCCGGCGTTTACCACGCAGCCGCGTACGAGACCAAGGGGATGGCAGAGCAGAGGCCGCTGCGCGGATCCCATGCTCCTGGCACGTTCTGGTATTACAACAACTGGGATTTCAATACGCTCGGCTACATCTACGAAACGGCGACGGGCACAAAGATCTTCGACGCATTCTATCGGGAGATCGCGCAGCCCATCGGCATGCAGGATTTCAAGCCGCGCGACGGGCATTACGTCACGAGCCTTGATTCGCGCTACCCCGCATACCTGTTCGACGTGAGCGCGCGCGACTTCGCGCGTTTTGCTCTGCTCTATCTTCATGGAGGCAAATGGAACAACACCCAGATAGTTCCCGAAGACTGGGTGAAGGCGAGCACGCGGCCGTATTCCGACGCCGAGTCGGGCGGCTATGGCTATCTGTGGTGGACGGGCGACTCGGCAAGCGGCCGGTCGCAGGAAATATCGTTTCCGAAAGGAAGCTTCTGGGCTGAGGGGCATCTGGGGCAATATGCCGTGGTGGTGCCGTCGCTCGATCTGATTGTTGTCAACCGCGTGGATGGGGACATGACGAAGAGGACGGTCCACAAGCGGCAGATTGCGCGGTTGGTGGAGATGGTGGTGGAGGCCGCGCCGGCGAATTGAGGGCTGAGGTGATGATAGTTGACATTTACCCGGGCTGGCTAAGTGCCAAGAAATGCTGGGCGCCTCGGCTTTCACCTGGTTTTAACTTGACAGCCGGGCTGGGCGGTGGGAAGCTCACGCCTAGCGGATCCTGCCATTCGGCCCACTGGATACGCTCCAACCCCGGTTTTTGTCGTCAAGTCGAAAGAATTAATAAGAGGGGAAATATATGAATCGCCTCCTGCGACTACTTCTTGCGATATTTGCCCTGACCTCAATGAGCGCCCTGGCAAACTCGATCAACCTGAACTACAACAACCTGAATGTGAATTTCAGTATCAGTGCAAACGACGGGCTCGGCGATAACCTGGGGGGACAGATATTTGGCCCGGGGGTGAACCTATTTGCGGCAGGCGGAACTGCAACCGGCTGGTTTGATAGTGGCGGTATTACATACGCCCCGGGCTCGACGGGGGGCGGGAATACCACCATCTTTTTCGACGCTGCGTACGGGAAGATAGGTTCTCTGACCTATCAGTATGACAATAGTAATATTTATGCCGCTTCTTTCAGCACGGGTTCTTTCACATTTCCAACCAATGGACAGAACTTCACCGTCACCCAGGCGGCCTATCTTGGGCCAGTCAGCGGAGTCATCTGCCCGACCACATGCGACTCGTTCACATTGCAGACCAGACCCGGAACGCTCACCCTGACGTTCCTTTATTCCCCGTACAACCAGTCCTACTACGCCGCTTCGGGATCTTTCACGGCTGTTGCTGCTGTTCCTGAGCCCAGCACCCTTGGACTGACGGGGATTGGCATTGGGGCGCTCATTTGGTGCAAGTGCAAGCAGGGGTGGGTGCCTCGACCGACTGTTTGAACGCGCAGTCCTGGCGGGGGTTACTAGCGGACTCACTGCTAAGGTTCTCGTGGAGCAGATGAGACAGCTTTGAGAAGTGGAACGCGGCGATTTCTTGCAACCGGCAGCTTAGCTCAGCATCAGCCGTTCAATATCCCGGGCCTTGCCGGTCTTTTCATCGCAGTCAATCACCACCGCGCACAGCCGGACGTCGCCCGTGGCCGGCTCGAAGCGCACCGGCATGCCGTTGAGGAACTTGCCGACCACCAATTCCTTCTTCACTCCGATCACGCCGTCGTATGGTCCGGTCATGCCGACGTCGGTGACGTAGGCCGTTCCCTTGGGCAGAATGCGCTCGTCGGCAGTGGGCACGTGCGTGTGCGTGCCTACTACTGCTGTGACGCGGCCGTCGAGATACCAGCCGAGCGAAATTTTCTCCGAGGTGGCCTCGGCGTGGAAGTCGACGAAGATTACCTTGGCATCGATCTTTTGCAGGAGCTGGTCGGCAACGCGGAAGGGATCGTCGTTTGAAGCCATGAACACACGGCCCTGAAGATTGATCACAGCGTAAGGGATTTTCGCTTTGTGACCCTGATACACGCCCCAGCCGGGCATATCCGCCGGATAATTCGCGGGACGCAGCACGCGGCGCTGCGGACCGTGGCCGTTGCCTTCGGCCATCTGAAAGTAGTCGAGGATCTCGCGCTTGTCCCAGACATGGTTGCCGGTGGTGATGACGTCGATGTTCAGTTCAAACAGTTCTTCGGCGAGCGCGGGAGTGATGCCGAAGCCGGCGGCTGAGTTCTCACCATTGGCGATGACCAAGTCGATGGCCTGATCGCGGACGATGCCCGGCAGCTTGTCCTTGACGATGGTTCGTCCCGGACGTCCGAAAATGTCGCCGATAAAAAGAATTCGCATGGGTTGAAGAACTGAATTCGATGGTAACACGCGGCTGCGCGCCTCCTGAGCCCGGCATCGCGATCTAATGCGAGTCGGATTTTGCTTGTTTCTTCGTGATCCGGCAGTCGTCGAAGGTGATGGGCTCGTTGATTTCGCCCTGAGGTAAGGACATGGTCATGGTTACGATCCTCGGTATGGGAAGTCCTTCGATGTCCTGATACTCAACCTTGACAGACAGCGCCTGCGAGGTCGAGCCATTTCCATAATTCGCTTCATATTTCGTCAGTACGAGCCCGCCGGCGTGCGGCACAAAATGTGGATGGATTGTTCCCTCAAAGTCGGGGGTCTTCGCCGCCATCGAGTCGATCACGAAATCCCGGCCCATCGATATAGCGGCGTGCACATCTTTCTTATCTGCCGTAAGTCGATAACCATTTCCGTTCTCTTCCATTTGATACCCGCTAACCGGACCGGGAAGCGGAGAGTTGACCATGAACTGTGACCACGTTTGAAAAAAGCCGGTCAGGACCTGATCCAATCCACTAGTCGTGTCGCGGAGCCTCTTGGCCAATTCCTCGTCAGCCGGGGCGACGTCGGATTGATGCGAGATCGAGACGGCACCAGTAGGGCCGACTGCAACACTAAAATGTATTCGCCTTGCGGCTGGCAAGACCTGTTCGCGTCCCACCGCGTCCATTTTCAGGTCTTTATACGTAGCGTCCCAGTCAGGGAGCACTTGACACCTGAACGCCGTAAGGCCGTTGCCGCTTAGGCTGTAATACGTTTCATTAGCCTTCCTTATGACTTCGCTCTTGTCTGCACACGACGCCACCGGCGCGCACATTCCTGCAATCACTGAAACAACAAGTAAGATTGGCCCCCGTCGCGAAAGAAATCTCATCGCCGTTCCCTCCTGTGTTGCCCTAGATCACTTTGTCAGTTCTGCGGTGCGCAGAAAGTCGTAATTTCCCGCCGGATTCAACTTCAAATTCACCACGCGCTTATTGTGGACGAGAACATTGTCCAGATACCACAGATCGATGTAAGGCAGGTCCTCAGCCAGTATGCGTTGGATCTCGGCATAGATCGCCTTGCGCACGGCGGGATCGACTTCACGGCGGGCCCGATCGATTAGCGCGTCTACCTTTGGGTTTGAGTAATAGCCGCGATTTGCGCCATTCGGCGGGAACCTCGATGAGCTGAAACAAAACGAAAAGATGTCGGGATCTTCGTTGCCCCCGATCCAGCGCAACCCGTACATCTGAAACTCTCCGTGAGTCACGTCGGCAAAAAATGTCGCCGACTCGAAGCTGCGAATGTCGAGGACGATCCCTACCTCGCGCAGCTGCTGTTGCATGACGGCGACCATCAGGCGAGTGCTTTCGGTCATCGAGGTTTTCATGGTGATGTGGAAGCGTACGCCGTTGATCAGGGGATAGCCGGCCGCATCGAGCAGCGCGCGGGCCTTCTCGGGATCGTGATCGTATGCCGGCACGTCCCCGTTGTAAGCCCAGCTTTGCGGCGGAAGCACGCTGCGCGCGGGCTGCGCCTCGCCACGCCACAGATATTGAATCATCGGCCGGCGGTCGAGCGCGTAGGCGATGGCCTGGCGCACGCGGACATTTTTCAGAATGGGGTCGCGCAGATTGAATCCCAAATATTGCATCTCGGTGCCGGGCGCCGATTCGACGGCGAGAGACGGTTCGCGCTGCAAGGTGAGCACAGAGTCGGCGGGGAACGAGCCGTTGATGATCACGTCGCCGCTACCCTTGCGAAGCTCAAGAGCTTGCGTAGTGGCATCGGGCACTACCGCAAAGCGCACGCGAGCCAGCTTAACCTTCGCGCCCCAATAGTCGTCGTTGCGCTCGAGAACCACTTCCTTATCGGGCTCGGCGCTCACGTACTTGAACGGTCCCGACCCCATGGGGTGGCGCGAAATCTCATCCCCGCTGCCGTAGGGCACAATGCCGACCGCACCGTCGGAGAGGTTCCACAACAGTGCGGCGTCCGGCTCTTTCATATGAAAGACAACCGTGAAGTCATCGGGTGCGTCGAGGTGATCGACGAAGCGATACGTGGCCGATTTCATGGTGCGGACCTTCGCAGTAAGCATGGAATCGATGGTCCACTTCACATCGCGCGAGGTCAGCGGGCGCCCGTCGTGAAACCTCACGCCGTGATGCAGATGGAAAATGTAGGTGAGCGGGTCGGGAATTTCCCAGCGCTCGGCAAGTTCCGGCGCTACATCCAGGTTGCCGCCGCGCGAGAGCAGGTCGTCGAAGATCAGACTGTCGATGCGTTCCGAATATGCGTCCTGACCTACCCGCGGGTCCAGATTCGTAGGGCTCGATTCAATCACCATGACCAGCGTGTTGGGATCAGGCCGGCGCGAGCAGGAAAGCAGGGAGGCAGTCAAGGAAAGAGTGACCAGAACTGACCAGGCTCGTGGCATCAGCGGCTGTCCAGGCACATCTGGTGGAGGCTGTTGACGGTTTTCCAATTGCGTGTGGTCGTGACCACGGCCAGGATTTTATCGACCGGACTTTTCATCAGAACACTGTTGGAAACTCCGTTCGGGAGGTAGAAATGAATCTCCTTGCCTAACCAGTGGCAGAGATCCGGCGCAGCGGTGAGATCCGCCAACTTCTTCATAGCAGCCGGCGCGGGAGCCTCGGAGAGGAATGTGACGTGGAGTTTTTCCGGATCGATTCCGGGCTTTTTCAGGAATGGGTTGTTCGCAATCGTCCTCTCTATTTCGTCGCTACTTCGCGAAATGACAGAGGCCGAAAAGCCAAAGTCTTTCAGGATTCTTTCCTCGATTCTTTTCGATAATCCGGATGCAGAACTCTTGGCGGTCTTGAAGACCACATTTCCGCTCTGGATGTAAGTCTTGACCGACTCGAACCCCAACGCCTCGAACGACGCGCGAAGCTGGTCCATCTTTATCCTTTTGTGTCCGCCAACGTTAATTCCGCGGAGCATCGCAATGTAGATCGGCATAGGTCGATAGATCGTCGCTTGCAGGTTCAAGGATACGAAATCTTACCAAGCACGGCCGCACGCTTAGCCCCGGTGGCTGAAGGAACATTAGACGCTTGCCGATGCCAGGTTTGATACGCCAGAACCGCAAACGCCACGGCCTCTTTCGCCGCCGAAGGCAAGCCGAATTCGTCGGAGAATCGGAGCCGCAGTCCGAGCGGCGCGAGTTCAGTGGTTAACATGGCTACGAGCGTCGAGTTCCTCGAGCCTCCGCCGGAGAGAATCATTTCTTGAAATACTTGCTTCCGTGCGGAGCCTGAATGCGCGTCCGCATACCGTTGCACGGCGCCTGCAATCGATTTCGCCGTAAGCGCAGTTGCGGTTGCCACAACATCCTGCTTTCGGCAGTGTCCGCAGCTACGCAGGAACTCGCGCACAAATTCACGGCCGAATTCCTCCCGTCCCGCGGTCTTGGGCGGGGTTCTCTTGAAGAAATCCCGACGCAAGAATCGGCTGATGACGTTATCCAATACCTTTCCGGAACCTGCAATCCTCCCGCCGCGATCGAACCGCTGTCCAAACAGCTTCTCGGTGACGGCGTCGATGACCATATTGCCCGGCCCGGTATCAAACGCGACCACATCGGTCGCAGCCGCGCCCGCCGGGATCGCAGTCAAGTTCGCGATGCCGCCGATGTTCTGCACGATTCTTCCCAACCGCGCATCGCGGAACAGCATGTAGTCAAGAAAAGGAACCAGCGGAGCGCCCTTGCCTCCTGCGGCCATATCTGCCGGACGAAAGTCGGAAACTACGGGCACGCCCACCCTGGCCGCAACGATCGCCGCCTCGCCCGTCTGCCACGTGGCCGTCAGTTTGCGACCAAGAAAACGCTGGGGCTCGCCTTGATGATAGAGGGTTTGACCATGGCAACCGACCAGGTCGACTCTTGTCTGGAACTGCCCCTCGCTGGCAATCACGGCCTCGGAATAAAGCTCGCCCAACAGAAAATTCAACCGGGACAAATCCGCGACGCTTGCCTGGGAAGCATTCATTTCCGCCAGCACTGCGGCTCGGACCCTCTTTGGATAAGAGTATTCGGTGTGGCCAAGCAATTTGAAGCGAATGCGGGAGCGCCCGCCAATTTGTACCAATGCCACGTTAATGCCATCAGCGGATGTCCCGCTCATGACACCTGCAACAATCGTGTCTTTCTTCGTCATGCCCACATGGTCATGCCCGCGGCCGCCGCACATTCTCCGCAAGGTCATTTTCTATCCGATTCAAGACTTCCAGCCGCACTTGCTCCCCGAATTCCCAAAGTCTCCGCGAGAGTTTTTCGATCGTTGCGGCAGAAGGAGCTTTCGACTTGCGCAGCGCCTTTGCCGACTTCCTCTTGAACGTTAGCACGCGCCTCACCGATTCCGCAGCGCGTTTCGCGAGCCTCGGGTCGCGCTCTGTCTTTCTTACTAACTCTTCGTAGCCTTGTATTACGTGGTCCTCACGATGGCAAATCAAACACAAATCTCCGCCAGCTCGAACAAACTCAATCGCAGCCTTCTCTACCGAAGCCGCCGACAAAACTGCGCCCATTTCGAGATCATCTGACACGATCAGATTGCGGTAGCCGATGCGCTTGCGCAGAATGTCGGTAATCCAGATATCGGAGAGCGAGGCTGGCGTTCTAAGTTTCGTGACCGGCGGATAGGCTGCGTGCGAAATCATCACCAGCGGCATCTGGGCATGGAGCGCGCGGTAGGGCAGCAGATCTTCGGCCCAGAGTTGTTTGAGAGGCTTCACGATCACCGGCAGTTGGTGATGGCTGTCGAGGGCGCCCTCCCCGAGTCCGGGAAAGTGCTTGCCACATGCGAGAACGCCCGCCGCGCGCAGCCCGGCGAGAAACTCGCGGGCATAGGCAACCGTCTCGCGCGGGTCTGCCGAGACCACTCGCGAACGCATCACGCTGCGCGAGGCCTGAAAGGCCAGATCAAGCACAGGCGCGAAGTCAACGTTGAAGCCCAGAGCGCGGCAGTTCTCCCCGATGATCTGCCCGTGTTTGCGAACGAGTTTGCGGTCGCCGGTGGCGAACACATCCGCGGCAGATGGCGTCGGCCCGAGAACGTCGCGAAGTCGATCCACAAGTCCACCTTCGAGATCGACGCAAGTAAATAGTGGCGTCGAAACGCACTTCTGACAATCGCGCAGCAGTCGCCACGTTTGTTCGGCACTCTTTATATTGCGCGCGAACAGGACCACGCCCCCCGGCTGCAGTCGCTTGAGCAGGGAATTGAGTCGCGGCGTCATCTCCGCGCCGTCGAAGCCGACGATCAAGAGTTGGCCGATTTCGCGATGAAGATCTGAATTTGCTTTGCGCATTCTCATCCGAATCGAATTACCAGGGCAGAGTTTTTTCCCCGATGATTAGCCTGCTCGGGCCGAGAGCGCAAGGCTCAAGGACCTTCACGAGAGCTTTGGGTCCCGGCGCCAATGGCTCCGAGCTGATCGAAAGAAACTATTCCGCGTGCGTCATCGTCCCTAGACTCAGTCGATCTGCTTCTTCAACTCCGCCAGCAAGTTTAGCGCCTCCAGTGGTGTGAGCCGGTTCAAATCCACTTCGCGCAGCTTCTCCAGCACCGGCTGCGACAGGGGTGTGAAAATCGTCAACTGCGTCGGGGGAGGCGCGGCCCCCGGCGAGAGATGTTCCGTCAATTGACGCTCCGCCGACTCATGCTCGGCCAGCACTTCGCGCGCCCGCGTGATCACTTCATTTGGCAGTCCAGCCAGCTTGGCGACTTCAATGCCGTAGCTGCGGTCGGCCGCTCCAGGCTCGACCTTGCGCAGGAATGCGATCCCGCCGCCGGTTTCCTTCACCGAGACGTGATAATTCTTTACTCCCGAAAGCTGCTCCGCCAATTCCGTCAGTTCAAAATAATGGGTAGCGAACAGAGTCTTGGCCCGCACGCGCGCGTGCAAATACTCGATCGCGGCCCAGGCAATGGCGAGCCCGTCATAGGTGGACGTCCCGCGGCCCACTTCATCCAGCAAGATGAGCGACCGCGCCGTCGCGGTATGTAGGATCGCCGCCGTTTCCGTCATCTCGACCATAAATGTCGACCGCCCGCGGGCCAGATTGTCGCTGGCGCCGATGCGCGTGAAGACCCGATCCACCACGCTGAGCCGCGCCGAGCGTGCCGGAACGAACGATCCCATCTGGGCGAGAATGACGATCAGTGCCGTCTGCCTCAGGTACGTAGACTTGCCGCCCATGTTCGGTCCGGTCAGCAGCAAAATCGTGTGCGTGCTCGCGTTCAGGTAAAGATCATTGGGCACAAATCGCTCGCTGCCCCCGGCCATTTCCTGCTGCTCGATCACTGGATGCCGGCCCTCAACAATCTCGAGATCGCCGGCGTCGCCCTCCGCCGAAGCCTTGCCCGTTGAAGCCCGGAATTGCGGCCGGCAGTAATTCCGCAACGCCGCAATGTGTGCCAGCGAAGCCAGCACATCCACTTCGGCCAACGCCAGCGCGGATTGCCGGATCCGCTTAGCCTCAGATGCAATCGCGGTGCGCAGCTCGGTGAACAGTCTTCGCTCGATCTCGACAATCTTTTCCTGCGCATCCAGAATCTTGGCCTCGTATTCTTTCAACTCAGGAGTAGTGAAGCGTTCCGCGCCTACGAGAGTTTGTTTGCGTTCGTAATCCTGAGGGACGAGGTGAAGATTCGGTTTGGAGACCTCAATGTAATATCCGAAGATCGAATTGAACTTCACCTTGAGCGAAGTAATTCCGGTCCGCCCGCGCTCCCGCTGCTCGATCTGGGCCAGCACCTGCTTGCTGTTGCGCGAGAGTTCGCGCAATTCATCCAGATCGTGATCCACTCCAGCGGCAATCACACCGCCGTCGGCAAAGCTTAACGGCGGTTCCGGCACAATCGTCTTGTCAATGCGGCTGCGGAGATCGCCAAGTTCATCGAGCGACGCGTGCAAAGTATTGAGTCGCTCCGCCGCCAGCCGGCCAACCGCCGCCCTGATGGCCGGAATCTTTCCGAGCGATGCAGCCAGTGCCAGCACATCCCGCGGATTCGCCGTCTCCAGGGTCACGCGGCTCAACAGCCGCTCCAGGTCGAGCACGCCATCGAGTGCGCGGCGCAACTCCTCACGCGCGATTGTGTCTTTCACGCCCGCTTCCACAGCATCGAGCCGTGCATTGATTTCTGCCAGATCGAGCGAGGGCCGCAGCAACCATGCCCGCAGCAGCCGTTTGCCCATGGGGGTGACCGCAGCGTCGATGGAGCGAAACAGAGTAACGCCCACATCTGTACCCGCAAACAGAGGCTCAATCAGTTCCAGATTGCGCACCGTGACTGCGTCCAGCACCAGACAGTTCTGCCGCTCATACCAGCCGATGCGGTCGACGTGGTCGAGCGATCCGCGCTGCGTGGAGCGCACGTAGTAGAGAATCGCTCCTGCCGCCGCCCCTGCTGCGGTGCGCCCGGCCAGGCCAAATCCTTCGAGCGACAACACTCCAAAATGATTCTCCAGCAGCGGGATGGCATGATCCGGAGCGAAAATCCAATCGTCGAGCGGAGTTTCGGCGCAGGCGGCCCCGGGCGCCCGAGGCTGAGGAGCCTGAGGTTGCGGGCCTGGTGTGGAAACGAGCCGCCCTCGGCTCGAATTCACTTCAAACAGGGGCGCCGCCGAACCATACAACAGTTCCTTCGGGCGCAGCTGTTCCAATTCCTCCTGCACGCGCCGCAGAGCATTCTCTCCGGAGAACTCCGTGGCGCGAAACTCTCCTGTGGATAGATCGAGCGCGGCGAACCCCACACGCTCTCCGACCTGGGCCAACGCGGCCAGAAAATTGTTTTCTTCCGAGCCCAGCAGCGAATCCGCGGCTGTGCCGGGCGTGACCACGCGGGTCACTTCGCGGCGGACCAGTTTTGTGCCGATCTGCTTTTTGGCCAGCCGCGCATCTTCCATTTGCTCGCAGATGGCTACCTTGAAGCCCTTGCGGATGAGCTTCCCGATGTAACCTTCGGCCGCATGATGAGGCACTCCGCACATCGGCACAGCGATGCCTTTTTCTTTGTTGCGCGAGGTAAGCGTGATCTGCAGCTCTTTGGACGCCACAATCGCGTCGTCGAAGAAAAGCTCGTAGAAATCGCCCAGGCGGAAAAACAGCAGGGCAGTCGGATGCTCTTTCTTGACGGCGGCGTACTGCCGCATCAGCGGAGTGGACGGCTCGGTCATTGTCACGATCGGCGGAGCGGGCTTGGCGCGGATTATAACAAAGCTCCATCTTCATCTTCTGTGCTGGTGGTCACAGCGCGTTGGGAGATGGCAGTTGACGCAACTTCGTCCGCAGTGTTTACCTAATGCATGGAACTCCGTAAAGATCCCATCACTCGCTCCTGGGTCATGACGGGAGACGACCCAGCGGGGGGTGCGCCGCGTGCTGAATCGGGCTGTCGCTTTTGCCCGGATTCCACGGAGCCGCCGCAGGTTATCTCCGCCATTCCCAGCGCCGGCGATTGGTCGACTCGTTCGGTCGTGCATCCTACACCGCTCTACCACATTGAAGGCGAGCCCGGCCGCCGCGGCGACGGCCTCTACGACCGCATGAGTTCCGTCGGCGCCCATGAAGTGCTGGTGGAGAATCGGCGGCACGATCGCCATCTCTGGAGTGCCAGCGACGATGAGATCGGGCAGTTTCTGCGTCTCGCCGCCGAACGCATCCTTGATCTCAAGCACGATCCGCGCATCAAGTACGTCAGCCTCTTCAAAGATTACGGCCCCAGCGCAGGCCAGGAATTCGTCCATCCCACTTCTCAGATTACAGCGACCATGTTTGTGCCGCGGCGCGTGCTTTACGAGCTGCGCGCGGGACGAGAGTATTTCCAGGCCAAGGAGCGCTGCGTCTTCTGCGACATTCTCAATCAGGAAGAGCGCCAGGCCACGCGCGTGATCGAGGCCCGCGGCGATTATGTCGCTCTCGGACCCTACGCCCCGCGCGTTCCTTACGAAACCTGGATTCTCTCCCGCAACCACGAAGCCGCTTTCGAGCGCACAGGCCTATCGAAACCGGGACTGCGCACCAATCTTGCCGCCCTGTTGCGCCGAACGCTGCAGCGAGTTCGCACCGTCACGGAGGGTTTCCATCTCGCGTTGCACACCTCGCCCAACAGCCTGCATCCCTCGAAGACGCTCGGTTATTGGAAGACCATTGACGAGGACTACCATTGGCATATCGAGATCATGCCGGTCATTGCCTCCAAGGCCCGCTCGTATACGTTCAAAGAGGTGTACTACTCGCCCGTCAGTTCCGAAACCGCTGTCAAGCAGCTCCGGGAGGCGAAAATAGATGGCTGAATCCTCCGCTGTGAAACGGTCCCCTGCTGCCAAGCTTATGGGTCTGACGATCTCCCCGAAATATTTGATCTGCGTTGTGGTTTTACTTGCCGCGTGTTTTGGCCAGACAGGTAACAATTCGTCGGCAAGCGTTCCGTCACTGGAAAAACTGAGAGTGCTCTGGCAAAAACTGGAATCCACCATTCACGATGTCGACGACCACCTCGACGGCGTAATGGGCGTCTCCATTGAAGATCTCAAAACCGGCGACCAGTTCTTCCTCCGCGAAAATGAAGTCTTCGCCCAGGCCAGTTCGATCAAGATCACAGTGCTCGCCAATCTGTATCTCCAGGCGCAGCAAGGCAAGCTGAAGCTGAGCGATCTCTATACGGTGCAGTCTTCCGATTTGGTTCCCGATAGCGACATCATGGGCGGACTCACTCCCGGAGTCACGCGTATTACCCTGCGCGATCTTGCCACCATGATGGTCGCGGTCAGCGACAACTCCGCCACCAATGTCCTGATCGACCGCGTGGGCATGGCGAACGTGAACACCATGCTGGATTCACTCGGGCTCACACACACTCGCCTGCGCCGCAAAATGATGGACCTTGAGGCGGCCAAACAAGGCCGCGAAAATATTTCCACCCCGCGCGAAATGTTGACCCTGCTCGAATCCATCTACCGCGGCAAACTGCTCGACAAAGAATCGACCGAAGACTTCTTCAAGATGCTGAGTACGAACAAGGATTCATGGATACCTCGCGATTTGCCCGCCAGTCTGAAGATCGCCAACAAGCCAGGATCGCTGGAAGGCGTGCGCAACGATTCCGGCATCGTCTTCGTCGAAGGCCGTCCCTACGTGATTTGTGTGATGACCGCATTCCTGACTAATGAACGCGACGGCGAGCAGGCGATCAGCAAGATTTCGCTCGCAACCTGGCGCATGTTCGACCGTCTCAGCCGAGCCTCGGAGTACGGCCGGGTCGTCTCTCCGGGCAACGGGAGCCGTTAGAACGGGTAAGGCCTGGCTGGCGCCCCGGCGCTCCTAAGCCGCAGAAACCGGAGACGCTCAGCGCCCCAGATTCATCGATTTAGGGCCGTTGCCGGTATATCTCCCTTGAACTCTCAAGAAAAGCATGTTTGTGCTGGCTCTGGCGAACTTTGTTTGCTATCTTGTTGGGCGAAAAACTGTGGCTCGGCGGGATAGGGGAGAGGTAAAGGTCACTCGCGGAATTTCTCCGCGAAGGCATCCCAGCGGCCCGGAAACAATGGTTGTGGCCAAGGAGAGGCACACATGGAAACTGCAATCGGAGTGTTCGCTTCGCGTGATCACGCGGAGAGCGCGGTCAAGGAACTGCTGGAGCGTGGGGTGCCGGAAGACGCAATCGTTTTCCTGACTCGGTCTGAGACTGAAGCCAAGAGCATCGCGAAGGAACTCGGCGCATACGTGGGAGGCTTCGTTGGAGGCGCCGCGGGGATCACCACTGGAGTAGTGGCGGCCACGCTGCTTCTTCCCGGAATCGGGACGGTATTCGCGCTAGGCATCGGCGCCGCGGCACTGCTCACGGGAGCCGGTGCAGGCGCAGGTGCGGGCACCGCACTCGGTTCAGCGGCGGCACACAATGGGGAGGCACCGAAACCAGCAACTTCCGAAAGGAGCGCCGAAGACATCGCATTCTTCCAGGAAGTACTCAAGGAAGGCCGTTCGCTGATCGTGGTTCGCACCGAGTCACAGGAACTTGCGAGCGCGGCATGCGGAATACTCGATCGGCTGGGATTTGGCATGGAAAGACGGACGCCCCTCAAAATGCAAACCAACGCCCGCCACATTGGCGATGTCGTGGTTCTGGATATCAGCGGAAGGATTACGCTGGGCGAAGGCAATGTGATGCTGCGCGAGGTGGTTCGTGGACTGATCGATAGCGGCAGCAAGAAAATCATTCTGAACCTGGGCGAAGTTCAATACGTAGATAGCTCAGGCGTGGGCGAGTTGGTGAAGACTCACACCACAGTGCGGAATCAGGGTGGGAAGCTTCGCTTGGTAAACCTGAACAAGCGGCTCAACGATCTTCTTCAGATGACCAGATTATCTTCCGTGTTCGACATTGAGCGGGACGAAGCCACAGCAATTTCGTCGCTGGGAGATCAACCTCCAACCCAAGCCGTGGCCTGACCCGCGACTTGGGATTCGAATGGTCAAAATGAGTTCTGTCGGTGGTCATTTTCCGGAATTCCGACCGGAACGTGACCGCCGATACGGGGCGGCGCGAAGTGAAACTCCGCTAAGGCTTGCCCCCGGCCCGGCGCAGCAGATGAATGATTTCGCTGTTGTTCCGCGCCTGGGCCCACGCGAGCGCGGTGTAGCTGTTGCGGCTGCGCAGGTTTACGTCCGCGCCAGCCGCAAGGAGCTCCTTGACCACCTCCGGGTTTGCTTTTGGATTCTGGCAGGCCAGGATCAGGGCGGTTTGTCCGGTCTGGTCTAACGCATTTACGCCCAACGCATTTACGTTCGGGGCTTTGACGTTGGCGGCCATTGCCGCTGAGAGCAATTGCTGCACGGCTTTAAGGTCTTCCTGCTGCGCCGCTCGCATCAGTGGAGTTTGGTCAGGATCCTCCAGGGTTTCGCCCCCGCTGCCCAGCGCAACGGGCCAGGCTAGGGGAATGATCTTTACCACCTGCACGCTGACATCCCCATTCATCTTCTGCCAATCGTTAAGTTTGAAATAGCCGCGCAGCAGCGGTTGAATCTGTGTCTCGACGATCGATTGCCACACCGGACTTCCCGCCGGATGCCAGGTGGCCGAGGCTTCGTCCCACGACTGCAAACGGAAAGTGGCGAAACCCTCGGCTGAGGTCCACTCAAAATGCGCATCCAGATCGCGAGTGAAGCCAGCAAGGCTGACCCATACGAAGGCACAAAGCACCAGCGTGAGCATCACAAAATAGGGCCAGGATCGGCGGTTGGCGAGGCGAGATACCATAAGTGCCACGGTTCCAAGCAGCGCTAAAACCTCAATTAGCATGCCCGCTGCGATAAGGATTTCTCCGGCCGCATTCCACCAGTGCACGCGGTGGTCAAGAAACCCCCCATCGTCAAAATGCCAGAACGGGTTGAAATAGAGCGCCGCCAGCCCGGCGATAAACAACAATGCTCCCGCTTCTAAACCGGTGATGGCCCACCTTGTAGCGCGGTTGTGCGTGGCGGTTGGATCGAGCATCGGCGTCTATCGGCAAGAGTATATAGACATTGCGCGGAAGATGGGGAATCAAGGGCACAGGGGCGGAAACCGTTTGAGTAAATGCAAGATCGGACGGGGTTTATTGCGCTCCGGCGACCTTTGCATGCTGTCCGGCACTCCGCTGGCGCAGAAGCCGTTCCGCCGCTTTCGCTTCAACTGGTTGCGAGAAAAAGTAGCCCTGCCCCAGTTCGCACCCCAGCTGTTGAAGGCACTCGAGCTGCTTGCCGGATTCAATGCCTTCCGCAATCACTTTCAATTTCAGCTTGTGGGCCAGCAGGAGGATCAACTCCACCGTGTCACGGGTGCCGCGGTCGACCAGCATTCCGCTCACCAGAGAGCGGTCAATCTTCAAGGCTTCAACCGGAAATTGCCGCAGACCGAGCAAGGACGAGTTTCCCGTTCCAAAATCATCGAGGATCACGCCTACCCGAAGTTGCCTGAGATTCGAGAGAACGGTCGCCGTCAACTTCGGGTCGGCTGCCGCCACGCTTTCCGTCATCTCCAGGTGCAGCCGCGCAGGGGCCACTCCCGTATCTCGCAGGGTTTTTTCCACATCGCTGACGAAGTGCGCATCGGCCAACTGCTTGGCCGAAAGATTCACGCTTATGCTCATTGCACCCATGCTCGGAATCTCGGCGTCCCAGCTCCGCAATTGCTTGCATGCTTCCGAAATCGCCCACTGGCCGGTCAACACCAGCAGCCCGCGGTCTTCCGCCGCTTCAATGAACTTGTAGGGGGAGATTAAGCCCTGGCCGGGATGCTGCCAGCGCAGTAGCGCTTCGAAAGCTGTAATCTGCCTGCTTTCCAGATTCACAATGGGCTGGTAGTGCAGACGGAACTGGCGCTTCTCCAGCGCCTCGCGCAACTCCGCTTCCAGCTTCAACCGGTTGACGGCGCGGGAGTGCATGGCCTCGTCGAACACTTCACACCGGGAGCCTCCCATAGCCTTGGCCCGGCGCATTGCGACTTCGGCATCCTGCAACACATCTTCGGCACTTTCATGCGCGGGCTTGTTCAGGGCGATTCCAACACTTGCCGAGCTGCGCAGCTCGCGTCCTTCCGCGACAAATGGAGCAGCTACAGCGGAGAGGATGCGCTGGGCGACTCGCATGGCGTCGCTCGGATCACTCACTTCCTCAAGCAGGATGGTGAATTCGTCGCCGCCCATGCGGGATAGAACTGTTTCCGTAACCGTGTAATCGTCTTGCGGGCGGCAAAGCGCATCGGCGCGCCGCAGGCAAGATCCCAGCCGCTGGCCCATCTCGAGGATTACCTGATCGCCCACGGCGGGGCCCATGCTGTCGTTGAACTGCTTGAATCCATCCAGGTCCACGAACAACACGGCGTATTGACGCTCCGGATGGCGCTGCGCCCGGGCAAACAGGTGTCCCAGGCGATCCAGAAAGAGACGGCGGTTGGGCAGCCCGGTTAAAGCATCATGAAAGGAGTGATGTTCCAGTTGTTCCTGCGCGCGCTTGCGTTCGGTGATGTCGCGATTCACAATCACCAGCTTGGCGACCTCACCCTTGTCGTCCCGGATTACGCTGGCGACCGACTCCAGAACCCGCCAGGTGCCGTCTTTGTGGCGGATGCGGTAATCCAGCTTTTTCCCCACTCCCGTATTGCGCGCTTCGCGGGCCGCGTCGAGCACCTTAAAACGGTCATCGGGATGGATCTGCTCAAAAGAAGAGGTTTCCCCCAGTTCCGCTGCAGAATAGCCCAATACTCGCTTGTACGCCGGGCTGTTGTAGAGCCGCCGTCCTTTCACATCCACCAGCGCGATCATGTCGCCCGCGTTTTCGGTGACGATCTTGAACAGCTCCTCACGTTGTATCGACACGCGGCGAGCCAGGTACATGCGAACCTGCTGGTAGACCACGAGAATGGCCAGTGCTCCGAGCGCGATCCAATTCCATAACAGCATCATTTTGGGCAAGCTCTTCCTCAAGAAGGATATCGGCAGTTCGGGGCAAGAAACTTAGCCCAGGGCAGTTTTTTGCGCTACCCCGGGTGCAGGGCGCAGCCCGACCAGAGCTCGTCCGGCCAGCAACGAACGGCCACGACCAACGGCCAACGACCAACGACCAACGACAAACCACCAACGACAAACCACCAACGACAGGTCATAATATCCGCATGTGTCCGGATAAGACCGTCCGCCGCCTGAAGACCTACGCTGGCACTCAGGGGTACGTCTACCAGTACTATTTTGTCGGCCAGCGCGCGGCGCTAGCCGGCGATCCCGAAGCGCCGGCGACGGAATTTGTCTTCGACGTTACCTCCGACCGCAAGCTGACTTATGCGGTTAGCGTGTTCCTTCCGGAGAAGTCAGTGACCGCATGGGCGGCCGCACACGGTCGTCCGCTAACGGAAGCGGAGCAGTACGCCGCGGCCAAACTTCGCTTGTTTCGTGCCTTCGACGAGCTGGAGGACGTGAAGACTCACGGACGACGTCTAGTGATTGACAGCGTGCTGTTGGAAGAAGCGCTGGCGAGCTTGGGGGTGGAGTAGTGGGCGTTACGGACTAGCTGTAATACGGGGACAGTTTCGCGCTGCAAAGCATCACTTGCAGCAGCACTGCCGCTACCGAAGCGGCGGTTCGATCTTGATATCCACGCCGTAAGTGCAGGAGGTTGTCTCCTGCCAACTGGTCTTCATCTGCAGGTCGCGGGTGAACATTTCCGTTTTCCGCGGGAGATTGTCGTTGGTTCCTATCCAGATGTCGATAGTCCTGTCCATTGCGATGTTATGGGGAGTGGCCCGATACAGGAACGTAGGCGAGCCATCGATTACCTGCGGACCAACCAGCTTCAGGTCTCCACTTTTGTACCCGAACTTCAACTCATCCGGAAGGTCAGGCGTTGCTCGCCCAACGGCGCTCAACTTTTCCCACGGGCCGTTCCCCGTCCTCCGGTAGCCGTCACTGCCGATGTGGATGGTTTCGACTTGGGTATGATTGGTGTACGGTTCCTCACTGACGAGCCGCATGCGATCGACGCCAGCCACTTCTGTCACCTGGACCTCGTCCCAACCGGGGCGCGGACCGCTATTGCCGAAGGCAGCCTTGCGGCAGCGGTGCGAAGTGTCGCGAAGCAGTGCGGTCGCAGCCTTGGCGACCACGTCCAGCGGATCGTCACTGGCGGTGACAGCCTGCGCGCCTGTCTCTTCGTTGTTCAGAACTTTGGTTGCCTTCGGGGCTTGGGAAGCCTGTGCACGCGTCTCCCGAGCCACGTCTCCCAGCGGTCGGTCCTGCGCAAAACAAAGTGTCCCGAGAACCATTGCCGCCGCAATTGCTAAAGCGCTGATGCGCATGCGCCTATCCTCATCAAGTGAGCTTCCTGAATGCGGATTCTAGGATTGCACTCGTTGCCTGCTAACGAAAGGTTACCGACGTGTCTCACAATTTTCGGGAGAGTGGGGGTTGCGATACTTTCGACGAACTCGACCACGTAAAGATCCACCCCCGCCGCATATCCAGCCTCGGCGTGGAGTAGCATTATCGAGCTAGGAGTCACACAGGGGGCTCGCTCCCATCGACTGATCCGTCGATCGGTCCCAACCTTGAGGATCACTAGCCGCGGGAGGACTTCTCAGGATGAAAAGATCTGGCTTCATGACTATATTGCTGATTGTGCTGGGCTTCTGCATGACTGCCGCGTCGCAGCAAACCGCACGCTGGTCCGAGCAGAAGGCGAACGCCTGGTATGCGCAGCAGCCCTGGCTCGTCGGCAGCAATTACATTCCCAAGTCGGCGATCAACCAACTGGAGATGTGGCAGGAGCCCACCTTCGATCCCGCGGAGATCGACAAGGAGTTGACCTGGGCCGAAGCCATGGGCATGAACACGATGCGCGTCTTTCTGCACGATCTGCTGTGGCAGCAAGATGCAGCCGGGTTTCAAAAGCGCATCGACCAGTTTCTGGCCATCGCTGCGCGGCACCACATCCGTCCGATGCTTGTGCTGTTCGATTCCTGCTGGGACCCATCGCCACATCTGGGCCCGCAACATCCACCCATCCCTGGTGTCCACAACTCAGGCTGGGTGCAGAGTCCGGGTGCGACGGCACTTGCGGACCCAAATCAATATCCGCGGCTCAAAACCTACGTGCTTGGAGTTGTAGGAGCCTTCGCTAACGACAATCGCATCCTCGCCTGGGACCTCTGGAACGAACCGGGAGGAGTTAGCGACACTACCTATCCCAATGAGGAACTTAAGGAAAAAGACAAGATCGCGCGCATAGCGGTGCTCTTGCCCCAGGTGTTCGAGTGGGCGCGAGCAGCCAATCCCACGCAGCCCCTCACCAGCGGGGTGTGGGACGTCGACACTTCCTCCGAAAGTGGAAACCTTGGCGAACTGCAGCCGATCCAGCTACGCGAGTCCGATATCATCACCTTTCACAATTACAGTTGGCCGGAGTCCTTCAAGAGGGAAGTCGTATGGCTCAAAAAGTACAACCGGCCGGTGATTTGCACCGAATACATGGCGCGCTCCCACGGCAGCATATTCGACACAGTCTTGCCGATTGCGAAGCAGGAGCGGGTTGGAGCGATCAACTGGGGATTCGTCGCCGGCAAGACCCAGACCTGGCTGCCTTGGGATTCCTGGCAGCGTCCGTACGTCCTGGGGCAGCCGTCGGTGTGGTTCCACGAAGTGCTGCGCTCCGATGGCACGCCTTACCGGCAGGCCGAGGTGGACCTGATCCGGCAACTCACGGGGAAACAGTAGTCTCTTCTTGTGAGTCAGGTCATACCCCGACGCCCGTGATCCCTGCCGTTTCACGCCGTCCGACGGCTCACGCAGAATATAATGCATGGAAGGAACCGGGTTTCTGAGTTCCAAGCGTGACTTGCATTAAACTCAGCACACTCTGATACTTGCCTAGCCTATGGCATTGCTTTGGCTCCGCTTCGCGCTGGCTTGCTACTTCGTAGGGCTGATCTATGCCTTCGTTGCGCTCAGCCGTACCAGCGATCTTTTCAGCCGAATCGCGCTGCACGCCGTAAGCCTGGGTATGGTGTTCCACTTCGTCTCACTGGTCGAGCTTTTCCTCTCCGGACACGTAGTCTGGGCCTCGGTGCATAACGCGGAGTCGTTGCTGGCTTTCATTTCGATGACATTTTTCATGATCATCTACGCCATCTACAAAACGACCTCGCCCGGGGTGATCGTTTTCCCCATTGTTTTTTTTCTGACCTTCGTCGCCGCCATAGGGCAGCAGCCGTTTGTCTTTACCTCGTCCGTTCAGAAGGGGTGGCTGATTCCGGCGCATATCGCGCTCATTTTCACAGCTTATGCCGCTCTGCTCTTCAGCTTTGGCGCCAGCCTGCTTTACCTGGTGCAGGAACGCCGCTTGAAATCCAAGAACCCCAGCAGCCTGACCGGGTTTCTTCCCGCGCTCGAGGTGATTGACCAGATCGGCTACCGTTCGCTGATGCTCGGCTTTCCCTTCATGACGCTCGGCCTGTTAATTGGTTCGTTCGTCGCGGTCTCCACCTATGGACGCATGGATTTCCTCGATCCCAAGATCCTGTTATCGATCCTGATGTGGGCCGTCTACATGGTCATGGTCTTCACCCGCTGGAACTCCGGATGGCGTGGCCGGCGCGCCGCTGTCCTGGCTACCTGCGCCTTTGTGGCTGCCATCGTGGCGTGGGCTGCGAACTACTTCTCGACCATCCACAGGTTTGCCTCATGAGATACCAGCTCATAGGCGTGAATCACAACAGTGCGCCTCTGGAAGTGCGCGAGCGCCTCGCCATTCCAGAGTCCCGCCTGCCCGACGCTTGTCGCGATCTCACCGCCCACCCCGGAATCGAAGAGGGCATGATCATCTCCACCTGCAACCGCGTGGAGTTGATTACCCACACTGCCAACGGCTCGGCCAACCTGCGTGGCTTTTTGCATGATCATTTTCATTTAACTGCGGAAGAGCTGGACGCCCATTTGTACGAGTTTCGAGAAAAAGACGCTGTGCGCCACGTCTTCCGCGTCGCTTCGAGCCTGGATTCGATGGTGGTCGGCGAAGCTCAGATTCTCGGCCAGGTGAAAGAAGCTTTTGCGACAGCCCGCGCCGTGGGTTCGGTCCGCGGACAACTTGATCAGCTCTTCACTCGCGCTTTCGCGGTCGCCAAGCGTGTGCGCAGCGAGACCGCCGTGGGATCATCCTCAGTTTCCATTGCTTCGGTTGCGGTGGAGCTGGCCAAGAAGATTTTCGGCTCGCTTCAGGGCAAGAACGTATTCATCGTCGGCGCGGGCAAGATGAGCGAACTCGCTGCCCGCCACTTGATGGCCCACGGCTGCGCTTCGATCTTCGTCGCCAACCGCACCTACGACCGCGCGCTCGGCCTGGCGCAAAAGTTTAATGGCCAGGCCATCAAATTCGACGATCTCTACGCGTCCTGCGACCGCGCCGATATCGTCATTACCTCTACCGGCGCGCCCTACGCCATTTTCCGCCGCGAACACGGCGAACAGTTCCTCGCCCGCCGCAAGAACCGCCCCATGTTCTTTATCGATATTGCCGTGCCCCGCGACGTCTCGCCCGAAATGGCCAAGCTCGATGGCATCTTTGCCTACGACATCGACGACCTGCAACAGGCCGTGACGAGCCACGTCGCCGACCGCCGTCACGAAGCCGAACTCGCCGAAGCCATCATCACCAGCGAGGTCGAGCGCTTCGAAGCCAGACTGCATACGCTCGACGTGGTGCCGACGATCGTGTCGTTGCAGGATCACTTAGAAACCATCCGCCAGGCCGAAATCGACCGCGTGCGCAGCCGCATGGGTCCGTTGACTCCGGAACAGGAAATGGCGGTCGAGGCCCTGACCCGTGGCATTATCAACAAAGTGATGCACACTCCGATCACCACGCTGAAAACCGCCGCGCGCGAGGCGGAAGCGACCACGGTGATCGATATTGTGCGGAGGCTATTTAATCTGCAGGTGAAAGGGAAAGAACCGGCGCCGGAAGACGAGAAGAAAGACCAAGTGGGGACGCGTCAGGGATCGCCGTCCTGATCGAATGATCACAGTCCTTTTTATCCTCTGGGACAGCCTCTTTGTACTCGCAGGATGGTACCTGTACCGGCATCCGTTGCTCTTCGAGAACGGTCGACACGAGCAATGGCAGATACGGATTAACAAAGTCATCGGGGTCGCGTTGATGATTGCTGGAGGAATCTTCGCGGTTGCGCGGGTAGTCTTTTTATTCATCAGGATGTAAGAATGAGACTTCAGAGAGAGGGGAATTGAAACCGTTACACAAGCCCACGAAACTCCGCATCGGCTCCCGCGGTTCGCAGCTCGCCCTCTGGCAGGCCAACCACATCTCCGAGCTGCTGCGTGCGCGCGGCCACGAAGTTGAAATCGAAATCATCCACACCACCGGCGACAAAATCACAGACGTTCCCTTGGCCCAGGTCGGCGCCAAGGGCGGACTTGGCAAGGGAATCTTCACAAAAGAGATTGAGGAGGCCCTCGCCGCCGGCCGCGTTGACCTCGCCGTGCATTCGTTGAAAGACCTGCCCACCGAACTTCCCCCGGGATTCGAAATCGCCGTGATAACGGAACGCCAAGACCCGCGCGATGCCTTCTGCTCGCGGCTTTATGCGAAAGTTGAGGACCTGCCGAAGGGAGGACGCGTGGGCACATCCAGCCTGCGCCGGCAGGCGCAGTTGAAGGCCATTCGTCCCGACCTCGACATTCACCCCCTGCGCGGCAACGTCGACACCCGCCTGCGCAAACTCGAACTGGGGGAATACGACGCCGTCATCCTCGCATCAGCCGGCCTCAAGCGCTTGGGCAAAACGGAACTGATTAAGCAAATCATTCCCACCGAAATCATGTGCCCGGCGGCCGGTCAGGGAGCTCTCGGCATAGAAATCCGCGAAGGCGATACGACGACGCGTCAGCACCTCGAATTTCTAAACGACTCCGCCGCTCGCGCCGCCACCACTTGCGAGCGCGCGCTGCTCAACCGGCTCGGAGGAGGTTGCCAAGTCCCCATCGGAGCTTTTGCGGAAGTTCGCAAAGACGACCACGGCGGCAAGTTGCATCTCCAAGCTATCGTCGCCGATCCCGACGGGTCAAGACTTCTGCGTGAATGGCGCGACGGCAATCTCAACGACCCTGAGAATCTCGGCAACGAAGTCGGCGAAACCCTGCTCCGCCGCGGTGGCGACGAAATCCTGGAAGCGGTGTACGGCCGCGGCCTGGCGATGCCGCCGCAACCATGAAAGGTCTGTCCGGGGAGGTTCGTATGAGGGCACGCCTTCAAGGCCTGCCGCAAGTGTCCTCCGCGAGGATGACGTCTTCGGGTGCCGGAGCTTCGATCAGATGAGCCGCAGCGTTCTCTTGCAAGTTCTCGGTGGCGCGAATCGTTCGCATGCTCTCCGCCGCTGGATCAACCTCTGGCCGCCGTTTCTGGGCATGGGTATTCGCATCCAGCACATCGCTGTCGACATGAAAGCTGTCGACGTCGAAATGAAACTGCGCTTCTGGAATGCGAACTACGTCGGTACGCACTTCGGCGGATCGCTCTTTGCCATGACCGATCCGTTCTATATGCTGATGCTGATGGCGAACCTTGGCCGCGACTACATCGTCTGGGACAAGGCGGCGACCATCCGCTACAGGAAGCCGGGGAAGGGAACCGTGCGCGCGGAATTTCGGTTGTCCGATAGCCAGATTGACGACATTCGCGAGAAACTGAAGACACTGCCGAAGTGCGAGCCCGTATTCTCGGTGGAGGTGAAAGACGAAGCCGGAGTTGTGATCGCCGAAGTCGAGAAGGTGCTGCACGTGCGAAAGAAAGAAGCGGCAGAGCCGTCTGGAAAGTAAGAAGAGAATCCACCGTGTACATCCCCGAATATTTTCGCGTGCTGAAGCATGAAGACTCGATTGCGTTCATGCGCGCGAATCCCTTTGCCATCCTGATCTCAACCGCCGACGCGGGGCCTTTCGCCACCCACCTTCCTCTTTTCGTGCGCACGGCAGAAGAGAAAGTAATTCTCCGCGGCCACGTAGCGAAGGCGAATCCGCACTGGCGCTATCTCGAACAGCAGCCACAGTGTTTAGCGATCTTTCATGGGCCACACTCCTACATCTCGCCGGGCAACTACACGGCGCGCGAAAGTGTTCCCACCTGGAACTATGGCGCAGTGCACGTTTACGGAAATGCGCAAGTGTTCTCATCGCCCGAAGCCCTGCAGGGCGTGCTGGATGAACTGATCCAAACCTTCGAGCCCTCATACGCCGCGCAGTGGGCCAGCCTGAGCGAGACTTACCGCGAGCGCATGCTCAGACAGATCGTGGGCTTTGAAATTGAGGTCACAAAGATGGAAGCCAAGTTCAAACTCGGCCAGAACCGCTCGCGCGAGGATCAGGCGAACATGATCGCATCTCTGGAGAAGGCTGAGGATACGGCGGTATCAGGTGTCTCCCGGATGATGCGGGAGCAGGGACTCGGCTTGAACAGCTCGAAGAAAGAGAGCGAATGAGCCCCTGTGGGGCAGGCATTCTCGCCCGCCAACTCTAACCATGAAGGAGAAAGCCGCAATACCTAACGCTCTACCCTTGAAAGGACTCCGCGTGCTGGTGGGCCGGGCGCGGCATCAGGCCGGTGCGCTCTCCGGAGAACTGCGCAAGCGGGGCGCGACGGTGCTCGAAATTCCTTTCATCGAAATCCGCAAGCCGCGCAGCTTCAGGCCGCTAGATACAGCGCTTCAGAATCTTGCCAGCTACGACTGGCTCATCCTCACCAGCGTAAACGGCGTTGAGGCTATGTGGGAGCGTCTGGCCAAGCTGCGCCTGACCAAAACACACCGCGCGCACTTGCGCATCGCGGCCATCGGTCCGGCAACCAAGAAGGCGATTGAACAGCGGGGTGGCAAGGTGGCTGTTGTTCCCAAAGAATACGTTGCCGAGTCCGTGGTGCGCAGCCTGCGTAAGCGCGCCAAAGGCAAACGCATACTGTTGGTGCGCGCCAAAGTTGCCCGCGACGTAATTCCGCGCGAGTTGCGCAAAGCCGGCGCGCAGGTAGACGTGGTGGAGGCCTACGAGACCATTGTGCCGCAGTCTTCGCGCAGGCGTTTGCGAGCGGTGCTTGATAGCCCCAGGCAAGGCCCACATGTGATTACGTTCACCAGTTCCTCCACGGTGCGCAACTTTGTCGCCTTGCTCGGCAGAGCCCACACGAACCTCGATGGGATACAGCTAGCGTCCATTGGGCCAGTTACCTCTGCAACTTTGCGCGACCTGGGCTTACGTGTGGATGTTGAGGCCGAAGAGTTCACCATCCCGGGGCTGATCGAAGCTGTCGTGCGTGCGATGGCAGAGGGCTAGGTGCGACTCCGTTTCGCACGCCCGGTGCCAGCATCTGTTAAATTGCCGGAATGAAACCGAAGTCGATCTACCTGCTCCTCTGTTTCGTCGGCGCGCTGGTTCCGTACTGGCAATTCATTCCGTGGGTCGTCGCGCATGGCATGAATCTTCCACTCTTTGTCCGCGAACTTTTTGCGAACCGTATCAGCTCTTTCTTCGGCATGGATGTGCTGGTGTCCGCCGTGGTTCTTGTCGTGTTCATGCGAGTGGAGAGCGCCCGGCTCAGCATTCGCCGGCGGTGGCTTCCCGTGTTGGCCGTGCTCACGGTCGGCGTATCGCTCGGCCTGCCAATGTTTCTCTATATGCGTGAATTGAGGGTAGAGCAACTCAAGTCCTGGAACCGCGCGATCCCGGCATGATTCGGCGATCGCTCTATTCGGTAAGTGTGCAACTGCAATCAGCCGGAACAACGTGCGCCAACAGGAAATCCGCGACGCGCTTGTATGCGTCGATCTGGTTCTCCACTCGCGCGAAGCCGTGGCCTTCATTTTCGTAGATCTTGTAATCGACGGTTCCGCCTTGCTTCTTGATAGCGTCGACAACTTGTTGTGTCTCTGATTTGGGGCAGCGCGGGTCGTGCTCTCCGGCGAGCAACAGCAGCGGAGCCTTGATCTGGTCGATGAAGTTGATCGGCGAGCGATCTTCGTAGAGCGCTTTGTTCTTCACCACGTCTCCCATGGTCGCCAGATCGGACTGTTGCAGCACCGGATCTTCGTTCTCGATCTCGGTAAACCAATTCACAAAGGGAACGATCGGCACCCCCGCGGCCCAAACGTCGGGCGCTTTCGTCACCGCCATCATGCTGAGATAGCCGCCGTAGCTGCCGCCCATCACGGCGATTTTCTTGGGATCGAGATGGCCGGTTTGTTTGATCCAGTCGACGCCGGCCAGCACATCCTGCAAATCGCCGCCGCCCATGTCGAAAAGATTCGCCTGCTGGAATTCTTTACCGTAACCGGTCGAGCCGCGGTAGTTGGGCGCCAGCACCATGTAGCCCTGATTGGCGGCGTACTGGATGAAACGGTTGAACGAATTCATGGTTTGCGAAGTCGGCCCGCCGTGGATGTAAACGATGGCGGCGTTCTGCCCATTGCGTGCCATGTTGAAGGGCACGTAAAGAAACGCGGAGATCATCCATTTGCCGTCGCGGCTGGGATAGTGCACCAGATAAGGCTCAACCATGTCTTCCGAACGCACGCCCGCGACCAGCGAATGCGTGACTTGATGCGATTTGCCGGTCGCCAGCGTATACACCCAGAGATCGCCGGGAGCGGTGGGACCGTTGTGATAGTAGAGCAGCCGCGAGCCGTCCTTAGCAAATGCGGAATGCCCGCCAGCAGGCTCGTTCACGCCCTTCGGGATCGGCAACATCGTTGATTTGCCGGTCGCGAGATCATAGAGGTAAATATCTTCGTTGCCGTCGACGTTGGCGCTGAAGGTGATGTGCTTGCCGTCGCGGGAGAATTCGCCGCCGCGAATTTCCCATTTGTCTTTAGTGAGCCATTTAATCTCGCCAGGTCTGGGAGCTCCCCTTTCTCCCACTAAGAGGAGCCCGACGTTGTCGTAGCCATTCGCGGCGTTGGACGTAAGCAGAACCGTTTCAGCGTCGAACATCCCGAGGGTGGAGATGTCAGTCGCGCGATACAGATGTTCGCCCGAGTGTGGCGTCAATAGAATGCTTCTGCCTGTCGCAACGTCTGCGATGAAAACATTAGAGTCTGTCCCCTTGGCCTGCTCCTGCGTGTAAACGATGTAGTTGCTGTCCGACCAGATCGGATTCGAATTGCTCTTATCCTGCGGGGTCCCGGTCGTGATGTGCTTCACCTCGCGCATGGCCATGTCGTAGACGTCGATCTCATACGCCGCTGAAGTTTTCGGCTTGACCTCGTATGCCAGATAGCGGCCGTCCGGCGACCACGTTGGATTCATTTCCGCGATCTCGCGCGTGTTGGTGAGGTTCACGACTTTTCCGGTCTTTGGCGAGACCAGAAAAATATCCCACTGTTCGTCGCCGTCGTAATCAGATTGGTACGCGATCCACTTCCCGTCCGGCGACCACGCCGGCGAGGCCTGGCGCTGGTCGCTGACCGTGAGCTGCACTGGCCATCCGCCTTCGGCAGGAACGAGCCATAGATTGTTGCGTCCGCTCATATTCGAGATGAAGGCAATGCTCTTGCCATCGGGGGACCATGTGGGCCGCCCGACCTGGCGGGTCATGTAGAGCTTTTCGATGGCTAGGCTGCGCGGTTCGACCTGCGCGTTCGGCTTCGAGGCGATCTGCTTGGGATCGGTGACGGCTTGGGGCGTGGGCAGAGTCTGGGCGATGGCAGTTTCAGCGACAACGGTACTCATGAATATGACGATAGCAAAGAGTAGAACAATTCGCATGTCTGGAAGAACCTCAGTACGTTGTAACGAAGAAAGTATCGAAGAAAAAAGTGTAGCAGAGGGTCACGCCTTCGCGTTCTTGTGCATCTCCACCGTGCTCCAGGTCTTGTCAGCGGCGTGGCAGAGGTTTTCGAGCGCGCAGTCGACGCACTTGGGTTTGCGGGCGATGCAGAGCGTCCGTCCGTGCCAAATGATCTGATGAGAGAAGAGAATCCACCTTTCGCGCGGGATGATGCGCATTAAATCCTGCTCGATCTTTTGCGGGTCATCATTCTTTGTAAGTTCGAGGCGGCGCGAGATGCGGTGCACGTGGGTGTCGACCACCACGCCTTCGGCTTTCTTGAACCATGTTCCCAGCACCACGTTGGCCGTCTTGCGGGCGACGCCGGGGAGGGTGAGCAGTTTGTCCATCTCGTCGGGAACCTGGCCTCCGAACTCAGCGACGATTTTCTTCGCGGCGCCCACCACCGACTTGGATTTGTTGCGGAAAAAACCGGTGGAGCGAACATCGGGTTGAAGCTGCTCGGGCGTGAGCGCGGCAAAAGCTTGCACCGTAGGATATTTGCGGAAGAGCTCGGGCGTAACCCGGTTGACATTTGCGTCGGTCGATTGCGCAGAGAGGATAGTCGCAACCAGAAGTTCCCACGCGCTCGAATGCGTGAGAGCGCAGGTAGCGGTGGGATAGAGCTGATCGAGGCGTTTCAGGATTTCTGAGACGCGATCGGGCGCTAGGGGATTGTAGGAGGTTGTGCCGCTCGACTTTCGAGTTTTGGGCGCTGCCGCCGGGGCTTCGCCCCGAGGCCGGGCGAGGGCGCCCGTCCTCACATGACCTTTCTGAGCGACGACCTTCTTGGCGACATGAAGATTCCGCGCCACGCGGTCCTGTCGGCCGGTGGGAGCGGGTTGACGAGGCGTGCGTCCGCGGGGCATGAGGGCAACATATTAGCAGAGACCTCGGTAACCACGGCGTGGATTGACTCACACCATGCACCCCGGTAGTCTGGAAGCAACCTCACACTATTCAGGAAAGCTACCGTGGCCGTAAGTTCCATCCAACTCGGGCAAGTCTGGCGCAGCGACGCCGATGGCCAGGATTATCTGGTCACCAAGGTTTACAACGAGGTGTTTAGTCAGTACGCGATGTTGCGGCCGGCGGGCATCACCGCGCCAGACGCGCCGACTGTGCGCGTCAAAGTGATCAAGAGCCCCGAAGGTGCGGCCCTGCCCGGTTATACCTTTACCCAGGACGGCTCGTTCTAGCGGGGCTCCGCAACCTCGAGTTTAGTTTCTGATATCCCATCCCCATTTCGCTGGTCGATGAGCAGATTGCAATAGGGATAGTAGCCACCGTTACCCACTGACTGAAAGGCCAAAATTACGGTTTCAGTCCACTTTCCCCCTGGACTAGCCGGTGGAGTCAACTTGTAAACCGTGCCCACGTCATGACTGCCGCCGCTTCCGGTACCGCCCAGAAAAGTTGTACCGTAGAGCGCGCCCGTGCTGTCGGCAACCAGGCCGGCCTCGGGGTAGTTGCCATCGCCGTCACTGGTAAAGCTGTAAAGTGTGGTTTCGATCTGTGCGGCGGCAAAAGTTGCGCCGGCGGACATCAGCAGCGTGATTAAGAACGCTGAAACTACACGGCTAACTGGCGAGAATGCTGGGTGCTTCATGGGGCTAGCCTCATGGGAGAAGTTCTGGGACCTCCAGCGCGCAACATCTGGATTCGCAAGAAGCCCCTGTGGGGAAGGTCGGGCGGAGTCTAAACCTCCACACCCTCCCGAACAAGATGAAAATTCTTGCAACATCTGCCGGGGAATCCTGCCCCGCGAAAGTTGTGTTCTAATTACACATCTCATCGTTGTTCTGAAAGATACTTTTCTGAAAGATGCTCCGAAAGGAATTCTGCAGCCTTCAGATCCCCGTCCATGATTTGCCCGCGTGATTCCGCATGACTGAAAAACTTCTGGCTGTCATCTTTGTATTTATCAACTCGGTAATCAGCACCACCGGCTACAGCGGCATCGTGTTGCTGATGGCGATTGAATCAGCGTGCATCCCGTTGCCTTCGGAACTGATCATGCCCTTTGCCGGCTATCTGGTTTTCACCGGAACGTTCAAGCTGCTTTGGGTGGCGACGGCGGGTGCGCTCGGCTGTAACCTGGGGTCGCTGGTAGCGTATGAGATTGGATGTTATGGCGGCCGTCCGCTTGTGGAGCGCTACGGCCGCTGGATTCTGATGGGCCGCCGGGAACTCGACTGGGCCGACCGCTTCTTTCTGCGCTGGGGATACCTCGCCGTGTTCATCGGACGGCTGCTCCCGGTGATACGCACCTTCATCGCGCTGCCGGCGGGAATCGCGCGCATGCCGCGCGGACGCTTTCACATCTACACGTTTCTGGGGTCGTGGCCCTGGTGCCTCGGTCTGGCCTATCTCGGCATGAAGCTGGGCGCGAACTGGCGCGAGCTGGGGAAATATTTCCACAAGTTCGACGCGCTGATCGGGGTGGCGCTGGTAGCGGGCGGAGTTTATTTTGTTTGGACTCACTGGCAGAACAGGATCGGGCGTCGCGCGGTCAACGGTCAGTAACAATAAGTGCATCTCATACCTCTTCGGTTCTCCTTGCCAGCTGTGATCCCACGATCTGCCACTTGCCGTTGCGGTTCACGACCACATCCATGTAGACATAGCGAACAGGGAACCTCCGCCCGCCTTGTTCGACGTCGTCCTCTTCTGAGCCGTGGACGATAGCTAGCTCGTCGCCGAGCAGGCGAATCCGGCGGCCGGTAGACGCTATCGATAGGTAGCGGATCACGCCAGTTTCGAGATTCTTGATTACGTCTTGCTTGCGGTGGGGCTCGCCGAATTCGTCGTATTGCACGTAGTCGTCGGCGAAGATGCGCCGGAGTTCGGCGAGGTCGGCGGCGATCAGGGCGCGGTCTCCGTCCTCGAAGAGCTTCAGGACTTGCTGCTCATCGCTTTTCACTTGAGTTTCCCCTTTCGAGCTTTGCTTTGATGTCCTGTTAGTGTACAAGCTCATATTTACGAGGAGGATTCTATGATGCGAATGTCCCGCCCTTACCTGTCACTTGTGTTTTTCGCCATCGTCCTGCCAATTCTTTCCCACGCTCAGGCAGCACCCGCAATCCCCGACAGGCCTTTCGTCGTCGAGTATTACTACAAAGCCAAGTGGGGCCACGCGGATGAATTTCTGAAACTGTTCAAGAAGAATCACTACCCCGTGCTCAAGAAAGAAATGGAGATGGGGCGGATCGCGAAAGTCTGGATGGATCAGCCGCGCTACCACACCACAGAAGACGGGCGCTGGGATTTCCGCGTGACCATCGTCTTCAAGAATGCGAGCGTGGCCAACGAGCCCTTCGACGAAGCCGCTCTGCAGAAGCAAATGTATCCCGATCAGGAGACGTTTCAGCGCGAAGAACAGCGCCGCTTCGAGATCCTCGACGGCCATTGGGACTTGCCCGTGAAGACGGTGGATCTCGACGCGAAATGAAAAATTCACCGCCGAGAAACCAGGGCAGAATCTCTGCTCTGGCAAATGCGCTGCCCAACGCATTCCAAGGTTTATTTGTTCTCGGCGTCCTCTGCGTGCTCGGCGGTAGATACGGTCACTCAATCTTCAGAAAATTTGCCAGCAGCTTCTCGTGCCACTTCCAGGGCAGAATACGCTTCATGGCTAGCTGAATCTTCGCATCGCGGCCTACCAGGTAGCGCAACTTCGGATTGGGATCTTGCGCTATAGAAACGATCAGGCGCGCTACTTCGACGGGGTCACGTTTGGGGATGGCCTGGACGCGGTCACGCATTTGCAAGCTGCGCTGAATGTTCGGAGAGGTCTCTTTGGTAGCGTTCTCCCCCATGACTGCGCCGCGCGTCCAAATATCGGTTTGGAAAGCTCCCGGCTCGACCAGCACAACTTTAATGCCGAGCGAGTTGACCTCCATGCGCAACGACTCGCTCCAACCTTCTAGGGCATGTTTGGATGCGGAATAGCTGCTGGTCGTGACCATGCCGTGGAGTCCGCCGATCGACGATATCTGGATGATATGCCCCGAACGCTGGCGGCGCATGGTGGGCAACACGGCTTTCGTCATGGCGACGGCGCCGAAGAAGTTGGTCTCGAACTGGTAGCGAAGTTCTTCCAGCTTGATGTCTTCGGCGAAACCCGCGACGGCGAATCCGGCATTGTTCACGAGAACATCGAGCCGGCCGTAGTCGCGGAGAACCGAGTCGACGAATGCAGGCAGCGTGTCGAACTTGGTGACGTCGAGCGCACGGATATCGAGTTGCGCGGCCACACCCGCGGCGACTGCCGCTTGATCGAGGCGCTCGCGGCGGCCGAGGTCGCGCATGCTGGCGACCACGCGAAATCCTGCTTTTGCCATCTCGACGGAAGTGAGTAATCCGAATCCGCTGGAAGCGCCAGTGATGAGAGCAATCTTTTCAGTCATAGAAGTAAGTCCCAAACTGAGTCCGCTAGCGTTGTAGCACAGTGGTCGCGATCAAGGCGAGGCGCGGAGTTTGTTGTCGCGCCGCAGAGCGCGCCCTACAGACGATGCAATAGTTCCGCAAAGGATGTTAAACGAAGGTAACAATCGTGCTGCAAATCCTTTATAGCAGTCATTGAAATTTGGAATTAGACAGAGCGCTCGCCACGCTCATATTGTTAACCATGGACTCTTTATTATCAGTTGAGGACTCACATGTAGATTTGCTGCACGAGATCGGAACGCGGCTTGCGACCGCGGACGGTTTCCACGAAGTACTGACTCGTGTCGTCGATTTTGCTACCGCCCTGGTGAAGTGCGATTCCTGCCTGATCTATGTGCTGGAAGGCGAAGAGCTTGTGCTGCGCGCCTCGAAAAACTCCCATCCTGAAATTGTGGATCGACTGAAGATACGCGTCGGGCAGGGCATTACAGGCTGGGTCGCTGAACACCAGGAGCCAGTCGCTGTTTCCGAAAGAGCGGCACTCGATCCTCGCTTCCAGTTTTTCCACGAACTGCCGGAAGATACTTACGAAGCATTCCTTTCAGTGCCCTTGATGTGCCGCGGGCGCGTCATGGGAGTGATCAACCTGCAGCATCGCGAGTCTCACGTGTACCGGCGGCGCGAAATCCGTCTGATCTCGACCATCGGATTTCTGGTGGGCGCGGAGATCGAGATGGCGCGTCTCGAAGATGCCAACTCCAGCCTGTCGGAACAACTGCAGACGCGCAAGGTCGTAGAGCGCGCCAAAGGAATCCTGCAGCGCGATCTCGGCCTAAGCGAGGAACAAGCCTACCTGACCCTGCAACGCCAGAGCCGGCAGAAGCGCAAGGCGATGAAGGAAATTGCCGAAGCGATTGTGCTGAGCGATGAGGTCCGAGGAAACTCGCCCTCTCCGAAGCCTGCCTGAGGAAAATGTAACGGCTGCATCGTCTCGAAGGGAATCCTCGAACCGGGAAATCTTAAGACAACACTCTATAAAAGGAAAACCCGAGGGCAGATTCTGGATTTTTGCCCTCGGGTTTGGCGGTGGAGGACTACCGGGCGGCCGATGCGGTGGTTGCGACCTCTCGTGCCATTTCACGAGTTTCGGTCGGCACTGTGAAGTGCAGTGTTAATCCGAACTCGGGAAGCTGCATCGTGCTGACGAACCTTCCTTCAGGCGTGGAAACAACGACGAGCTGGCTGGGCTCTGAAGGCTTGGAAGCTTCAGTGTCGTTCACCATCAAAATGAAGCTTGCGCCGCTGCCGCTGACCTTGGTCAGGGTCAGCAACTCCGACGGGCCGGTGGCTCCCGTGGCGAACCGGTACGTACCCGCGGGTACAACCGCATTCTGCCAGCGTACTTCGTGGGCCAGGGTGAAGGTTCCGGCCGCATTCTGGGCCCAGGCCAGGCTGGGCGCGAAGCTCACAGCACTAAGGGTTAAAACCGCGGCGTAAGCGAATCTGCGAATCGTTTTCATTGTGATCTCCTGTTCTTTGGGGTCTGAAGAGCACACTTCCGGCGCAATATGCCGAAGGGCGTGGGCTCAGATTGAGGTGGAGAGCAACGAGGTCAAAAGGATTGCAGTACCGCGTCTAGGCCGGCATGCAAACATCAGCTTCGCGCGACCAGACTACAGAGATGGTTTGCGAATTGATTCCACTATGAAGGATGTTCGCACCAGAGTCCAACTCAAAATATTTATGGAGGCTATTCGCGCGCGTGCCATCGCCGAGCGGTCGTGTCCGCGATGGGTCGTTTCCTTCCACCCCGTTGTATTTCTGTTGGCTACGGGCTTTCCACCCGATGGCCACCCAGCCCCGTTGAATTCATTTTCTCCACGTTTAGCCGCCCCCATTTGCAAAACTCCCGTCCGATGCGAGAACATACAAGGTTTGCACATCCATACAGATTCTTACTGAGGAAGCAGCCAAAATATGGCAACAAGGAATAAGTCCGTGAAAGCAGCATCGAGAACACCCCGCATAGAAGTGAAGTCTGAAGGGAAGGCGCACAGCAACTCCAAGCACAACGGCACGATCCAGCCCGCGAAAGGGAAGCTGGGAGTACTGATCCCGGGCATGGGCGCGGTGGCGACCACGTTCGTTGCCGGCGTAGAAGCGATTCGCAAAGGGTTGGCGAAGCCGATCGGCTCGCTTACGCAGATGGGCACGGTGCGCCTGGGCAAGCGCACCGACGGCCGTTCGCCGAAGATCAAAGAGTTTGTCCCGTTGGCCGGACTTGACGACCTGGTCTTCACCGGCTGGGACATTTTCGAAGACAACATGTATGAAGCGGCCTCGAAGGCGGGCGTGCTCGATCAGCGGCTGCTCGACCAGTTGAAACCATTTCTTTCCTCGATCACGCCGCGCCCGGCGGTCTTTGATCACAACTACGTGAAGAAGATCGACGGCCCCAACGTGAAGAAAGGCAAGACGAAGATGGATCTCGCCGAGCAGTTGCGCGACGATATCCGCGATTTCAAGAAAACCAGCGGAGCGAGCCGGCTGATCACGATGTGGTGCGGGTCAACCGAGTCCTACATTGAGGCGGGCGAGGCGCACCAGTCGGTAAAGTCGTTCGAGAAAGCGCTGCGCGAGAACAACGAGATGATCGCGCCCTCGATGGTCTATGCCTACGCTTCGCTGATGGAGGGTGTGCCTTTCGCCAACGGCGCGCCGAACCTGACCGTCGATCTACCTGTGATGCTCGAACTTTCGCGGCAAAACGAAGCCCCGATCTGCGGCAAAGATTTCAAAACCGGGCAGACTCTGATGAAGACAATCCTCGCACCCGGCTTCAAGGCGCGCATGCTTGGCCTGAGCGGATGGTTCTCCACCAATATTCTGGGCAACCGCGACGGCGAAGTGCTCGACGATCCCGGCTCGTTCAAAACCAAGGAAGAATCAAAACTTTCCGTGCTTGAGCACATTTTGCAGCCCGAGCTGTATCCCGAACTCTACGGCGACATGTATCACAAGGTCCGCATCAACTACTACCCGCCGCGCGGTGATAACAAAGAGGGTTGGGACAACATCGATATTTTCGGATGGCTCGGCTATCCCATGCAGATCAAGGTCGATTTCCTCTGCCGCGACTCGATTCTGGCCGCGCCAATCGTGCTCGATCTGGTGTTGCTGGTCGATCTGGCGAAACGCTGCTCAGAACTGCGCGGGCTGGGAATTCAGGAATGGTTAAGCTTTTACTTTAAGTCTCCCATGACGGTGCCGGGACTCTACCCCGAGCACGATCTGTTTATTCAGTTGATGAAGCTGAAAAACACGCTGCGGCACTTGAAAGGTGAGGAGCTGATCACGCATCTTGGGCTCGAGTATTACGACTAGCTTGTGTGACGGGGACACTCCTGTCCGCATCGCACAAAGTTCCGGTCTGCCGCAAGACCCAGTACCGGTGTATATTGGCTCGGTTGATCCGAACTGGGGTTGACCGGCATGAAACGTTGCCCGTCCTGCCAATCGGTGTTCCCCGCGAACTACACGCACTGCCCGCGTGATGGGAGCAGCCTGACCGAAGCCAGTGACTGGTCCGAAGGGACCGTGGTTCGGGGCAAGTACCAGATCATCGGTAAGGTCGGCCAGGGAGGTATGGCTGCGGTCTACAAGGCTCTGCACGTCCGCTTTAAAGAGCCACGCGCTCTCAAGGTGATAAACCCTGAGTTGGCTAACGACGCGAATTTCGTGCGACGTTTTGAGCAGGAAGCCATCATCGCCCGCAAGCTGCAGCACCCGAACGCCGTGCGTGTCGATGATATCGATGAGGCGGAAGACGGACGCCCGTTCATCGTTATGGAGTTCATCGAAGGCGGAAACCTAAGAGATGTGATCGAGCAGGAGGCGCCGCTGCTCGTGGCTCGGGTTTGCTCGATCGTCAAGCAAATTGCGGCAGCCCTCGACGCTGCCCATCGACTGGGATTGGTTCATCGCGACATCAAGCCCGCCAATATCGCGCTCGTCCGGCCCGGCGACGGACTGCAGCCTTCAGGTGATTGGGTCAAAGTTCTCGACTTCGGTATCGCCAAGCTGAAGGAAGCTCACCTGGAGGACAGTAAAGTCCATCCTATGAGCTTGATGACGATGACCGGCACAGGCATGGTGATCGGCACACCCGTCTACATGTCTCCGGAGCAGGCCAAGGGACTGAAGGGTGAACAACTCGATGGACGCTCCGATATCTACTCGCTCGGTGTCGTTGCGTACCAAATGCTCACCGGCGACCTGCCTCTCAAGGCCGATTCGACCCTCGAATTGCTCATGGCGCATGTCAATACGCCGCCGAGGCCCATTCATGAAGTGCGGCCCGACACTAGGATTCCCGCCGCCGTTGCTGCCGTGGTGATGCGGTGCTTGGAAAAGAATCGCGCGCTGCGGCCGGCGAACGGGCAGGCGCTGATCGAGGAAATCGAGTTGGCCGCGGGCCGTGGACCAGCGTTGCCAGTGAAGCCATCCGAAGCGGTAAACAGGGAACCGATCGCCAGGACGCGAACGGCTGATCTACTAGCCTTGCCAACGGCGAACCAGAAGAATGGTGCACAGCGTTTGCGTGCGTGGCTCTGGGTTGCGACTACCGTTCTGATTGCCGTCGTTTTCGGAGGCATTTGGTATCTTCGCGATATGAACCATCCAGCAAGAGGGGGGCCGGCAGTTGCGTCCACAAGCACGGAAACCCACCAAACTGAACCCCACACGGCGGAGCCGTCGGGCTCCGTACCGATTCCAACCTCCGCGGGTGAGCCGTTGGTGCCGACACCCTTGCCTCAACTTACGGCGGGGCGTATGGGCTCTCCAACTGCTGGATCGGCGCCACCGGACAGCGGTCTCAAAGGCCCGAACACAGCGAAACCACCTGGGTCAGGTCGTGCTGGGGCAAAGAGTCCTCAGTTTCAAGCGGACCAATCCACCGCGACTGGCCCGACCTCCAGAGTGTCCGCGCCCCGGCGAGCGCTATTGGCTATCCGTACGGACCCGCCCGTCGCTTCCGCCTCGATCTACGTCGATGACCAGCCCCAAGGTACGACTCAATCGAACGGAAGCTCGGAGCTGCCCGGATTGTCGCCAGGTCGGCATCGCCTGAGTTTACGACTTGGGGGTTATCGAGATTACAACGAAACGTTGGATCTTATCGCAGGACGAAACCGGAAAACGCTTACGTTGGTCCCGGTCATGTCTAGTAGGGTAGCCACGGCTACTCCTGCATTGGTTTCGAATTCCGTCGAGTCCACGTCGACGTTGGCAGAGCTGGAGATCCATACGAACCCTACGGCCGGCGTTTGGGTTTACGTCGATGAAAAAATGCGAGGGACTACCGACTTGGAGGGGTATCTGCGGATATCGGGCCTATCGCCGGGTCGACACCGGTTGAGATTCGACCACCAGGACTGCGACAGTCACGAGCAAGCTGTCAACCTCGCCCCTGGACCGAACACAGAATCGGTCACGCTGCTCCGAATAGCCGGGAGGAGGTAGATTACGTCGGGACTTTCTCAAAATGTTAACACGATCGTGCTCGGAATGCTTTAACGATAGACCCGCCAAGAAATTGGTCGAGTTCCTCAAGCCAGCTTCTTCTCCCGTTTGTACTCGTCAAACTTCTCCAAAAAGCGGTCAATATCCTTCTTCTGCAAATAGTAAGGAGTAGACAGCCGGAGCTTGTTCGGGTCGCCGCCACGGATGCGGATCTTGTAGGTCTTCCACATCCAGTTTTCCAGATCCATACGCGGAACCGGCGGGACGTTCACCGTAACAATGGCGCAACGCAAAGCCGGGTCGGGCGAAGTCCACGATTCCGCGCCCCGCTTCTTCATCTCATCGAGAATGTAGTCCGCGCTCTTGCGGTGCCGGCGCTCGATGCGGTCGAGGCCAATATCGTTGGCCAGCTTGATCGAAGCGCGCAGCCCGTACAAACTTGGCACGTTCGAACTGCCGATGCGCTGAAAGCGCTCGGCTCGGAGCTTGGGATCGTCCCAGCCTTCGGTCACGATCGTATTCCACAAGCGGTCGATGACTTCATCGCGCACATAAAGAAATCCGGTGCCTTTGGTCGCCATCAGCCACTTGTGCGGACTCGATGAGTACATGTCGCAGCCGATGTCATGAACGTTGAGGCCCATCATGCCGATGACATGGGCGCCATCGATCGCAGAAAGGATGCCCTTCGACCGCGCCAGCGCGCTGAGTTCCTTCGCGGGCAGCACCACGCCAGTGACCGTCGTGATGTGGCTGAAGAAGATGACGCGGGTGCGGGGAGTGATGGCGTCGTTGAAGAGATTGAGAACCTGCGCAGCGTCTTTCACCGGCAGCGGCAGTGCCACTTTCTTAACCACTACGCCATAGCGCTTGGCCTTCAGGTTCCAGGGGTGAACGCCGCCGGGATGCTCCTGATCCGTCATCAGCACTTCGTCGCCCGGCTTCAGATCGATGCCGTTAGCGATGTAGCTATTAGCCTCCGTGGCATTGCGAAGCATGGCAATCTCATCGCGATGGCACCCGACGAACTCGGCCAGGGGGTCGCGAAACTCATTCCACGCGGCATATCCCCATATCGGGTAGTCCTCGGGGTCCTGCTGGTCCATTTTCTCGGTGGTGGAGTACCCATCGAAAACGGCGCGCAGCACCGCCGCAGGGCTAGAGCCCACGGTGCCGTTATTCAAGTAGATTTCGTCTTCAGGGATGAGGAATTGCTTGCGCACCTCAGCCCAATAGGCGTCTTCGTTCCTATCGAGCAGCGAGTGGTCGGGTAGCGGAGGAGTCTTATCGAGCTGCGCGAGCAGATTCCCGCGAAAGGCAAAAGAAGCAGCAAGTCCAGTGGTAGCGGCTGTGAGAAAACGGCGGCGGTCGAGCATTTAGGCTCCGGTCAGCGCGAACGAATGACAGAAGGCGCTATGGTACGACTGGGCGGAGGAATCCTCAAGGGGAATGACGATCTGCCGGCTAAGCTGGTTTCAAACCAGATCAGTGTGGTTTGGCTTGCGCTGCGCGAATTTGCGGCATCAGAATGTCGCGGACATAGTGCCAGTAAGGAACGATTTTGAGGGCTGCTTGTGCGTATTGCTCGGCCGCGGTTAGGTCAGGTGTAGTTCGGTTCAGATTCGACCAGGCGAGATTCATCAGCAACTCGGGTTCTCCCCATGTCGGCTCCAGCGGATCGCTTACGTCGCGCTTCTGGTTGCGGATTGCCTGCAATCCTTTGTTGTAAATTTCAAACGCCTTGTCCTGGCCGCCTCCGCGCTCCGGCGGAGACGACCAACGAATGGGGCCGAGCACCCAGAGCAGCCGCGGATTGTCTGAATCCGTCGCCGTGGCTTCCTTCAAAAGCGGACTCAACTGTTGCAGCAGTTCCTGTACGCGGGCTGGGTCTTTCCTGTGCAAGTACATGAGATAGCCCAGACTAGAGATGGATCCAATCTTAGGTTCCGCGAATGCGGGTTCCCTGGCAATGGCGTCTTTAAAATCGGTGACCGCGTGTGTGAGGTCCTCCTCCAGATCCTCCGGAGTCGGGATTTCGTTGAAGCCATTAATCGCCCGGCGCCATAATGCGAATCCTCGCCAGTAGAGCACTCGCGAAGCCAGCTTGTTGTCGTCTGGGGCGGGCGTGAGTTCGTCGTGGAGGCGCTTCAGGGCGGCGCGGTCGCCTTCGTAGTCTGCGCGTTGAATCTGAACTACGATGCGTATGATCGACTCGCGCGATAGGTCGACGGCTGCCTTGTCCGCCGGACGCGACTCCGTGGCGAGTGCGAAGATGGCCAGCAGAGGAAGAACAAACCACAAAGCGCTTCGGTGGCGAGAACGCATCCCTTCCTCCTGCGCGGCAAAGCTTAGAAAAAAGCTTACCTGAAAATTGGTATCAATGCTCTGCTGGGGGCTCCTCTTGTCCGACCTTGACGAAGTACTCGGCCGCCGTATCGGGATTAAAATAGGCGTTGGGCGGAAGCGGCGGATAGGTAGGCTCTCGTCCCGCCAGCACATCGTCGATGACCTTCTCCGTCAGGTCGCCAGGACTCAAGACCGCAGCCACAATACCTTTCTGGTCTACGATAACGGCGTGAGGAACTCCAAAGGCGGTGTAGGATTTGAAGACCGAAACATCCGTGTCGAGAGCCACCCAGGTGTCGATGGGATGTTTCTTCAAGAAGTACGCCACCTTCCTGGCATTTTCGTGTCCAACGGCGATGAACTGTACGGGCTTGCGGCGATATGTGGAAACCAAATCGTTGAGATGCGGAATGCCCGCGACGCACGGAGCGCACCACGATCCCCAGAAATCCAGAATCACCACCTTGCCGCGCAAGGCCTGCCAGTTGATGTCTGCGGGTTGAGGCCCATTGAGCACGGCCTCGAAGCCAAGCGGGGGCGCCGTATCGCCGCGCTTGAGCGCGTAAGAAGGAATTTCCTTCAGACTTTGACACCAAGCCACGCCCACCCCGAGGGCCAGCACCGCCAGAAGCCGAATCGATGTTCGAATCGTAATCATAGGTCCTCGTTTGAGCTAAGAAATAGACGGCAAACTAGTGGATTCGTTAGCTTTCTCGCCTTCTACTTTGGCAATTCCGGGAGGCCGAACTCCAACAATAATGATGCAAAAAACCCAGGCTGCGATTTCCAGTCCGGGATAACTCGTGCCAGGAAAGGTGCGTCTAACCCGAAGGCTTGCATAGTCCGGCTCAGTGTTGTGGACCGGGCGTATAATGTCAGTCAAGAACAGGTCGGCCGCAAAGGAGTTTTTATGAAATTGCGTTGGTTGGCGATCGCGGTGGCGTTGGCGGCGTTCAGCGCAGGGTCCTGGGCGTTGGCGCAAGTTGCGGATCAGGACAAAGACCAGCCCAAATCCGGCGATGTTCAGAACGCTCCCGCGCAGGCACCGGCTTCGCTGCCATCGCAGGATGATAGCCAGATCAAGCACGATGGCACGGCGACCGACGTGGATGCAGTGGGAAACCGTAACGTCGGCTGCACTCGCGGCATGGGCAACTGGTACACGGTCGAAGGCCAGGTGGCGCAGGGCCGCCGGTATGCGCAGATGATCGAAGCGCAGATCAAGCTGGTCAACGATCCCGTGGTCACGGAGTACGTCAACCGCATCGGCCAGAATCTGGTGCGGAACTCCGACGCGCAAGTGCCCTTCACCATCAAGGTGATTGACTCCGATGTGGTAAATGCCATGGCGCTTCCCGGCGGCTTCTTCTACGTAAACTCCGGGTTGATCCTGGCGGCTGACGAAGAAGCCGAAATGGCTGGCGTAATGGCTCACGAAATCGCCCACGTGGCAGCCTGCCACTACGCGCGCGAAATGACGCGCGCGCAGCTCATGCAGTTTGCGACAATTCCGTTGATCCTCGTTGGCGGAGGGATTGGCTACGGAGCCTACGAGGCCTCAAGTCTTGCCATCCCTATGACGTTTCTGAAGTTCTCCCGTACCTTCGAGGCTCAGGCCGACTACCTTGGTGTGCAGTACATGTACCGAGCTGGCTATGATCCGTCGGCGTTCGTTTCCTTCTTTGAAAAGATTCAGGCCATGGAGAAGAAGAAGCCGGGCACATTGGCCAAGGCTTTTGACACGCATCCCCAGACCCCGGAACGCATTGAGAAAACGCAGGAGGAAATTCGCAAGATCCTACCGGCCAAGGCTGAGTACATTGTGACGACATCGGAATTCGACGAAGTCAAAGGGCGGCTGGCGTCGATCGAGAATCGGCACAAAGTGCTGGATCCAAAAGACGCCAACAAACCCAGCTTGCGGCGAACTTCCACCAGCAGCGACCCCAACAGCACTAACCCCCAGAGTGATGATGATCGTCCGACCTTGAAGCGGCGGGATGATTCGTCGTCGAACTAGACTCTAGAGGTAAGAAATCAGCCCAACCGGCGGCCTCGGCCGCCGGTTTTGTTTGCGGCAGACCAGTTTTGGAAAACCCAGCCGTCTCGGGCGAGACCAGCAGCATTGGCCCCGGGAATTGTGACTATAGTTCCGCCCATTGTTGCCGGAGTGCAATATCCTAAGCTAGGCTAGCCTTATAGCGGACGCTGAAGGAGCCCATCTTCCATGCCAGAAAACACGCTCACCATCACGGATAATCGCACCGGTCAGACCTATACAGTTCCGATCGAAGATGGCACCATCCGGGCGATGAATCTGCGCCAGATCAAGACTGGCCCGGAAGATTTTGGGCTGATGACCTACGATCCGGCATTCATGAATACGGCATCGTGCCGCAGCAGCATCACGTACATCGATGGCGACCGGGGAATTCTGCGCTATCGCGGATATCCCATCGAGGTTCTGGCCGAGCGCTGCACCTTCCTGGAAGTTGCCTATCTGTTGCTGTTCGGCGAACTGCCAACCGAGAACGAACTGAAGAACTGGGTGCACGACGTTACTCACCACACCATGCTGCACGAGACTACGAAAAAATTCATGGAGGGTTTCCGCTACAACGCCCACCCCATGGTGATGTTTGTGAGCACGGTGGCTGCGCTTTCGAGCGTGTACCCGGAAGCCCGGCAGGTGCATGATGCGGGCAACCGCCTGCTGCAGATCAAGCGGCTGATCGGCAAAGCGCCATCGATCGCAGGTATGTCGTACCGGCACAATGTGGGATTTCCCTACGTCTATCCGGACAACGATTTGAGCTACACCGAAAATTTCATGAACATGTTATGGAAGATGGTCGAGCCAAAGTATGTGGCGAATCCGGTCATCTCGCGCGCGTTGGATATTCTTTTTATTTTGCATGCCGATCACGAGCAAAACTGCGGTACCAACGCCATGCGCTCGGTGGGTAGCGCTCAGACGGATCCCTATCTCTCGACGGCTTCGGCTGCATCGGCTCTGGCCGGGCCCTTGCACGGCGGAGCCAATGAAGAAGTTCTGAAGATGCTCGATGAGATTGGGACCAAGGAAAACGTGCCGGCCTACGTCAAGAAAGTTAAGGATGGGCACGGCAAGCTGATGGGATTTGGACACCGGGTTTACAAGAACTATGATCCCCGGGCGAAGATCATCAAATGGACTGCGGAGCAGGTCTTCCAGGTTACGGGACGCAACCCGAAGCTCGAAATCGCCCTCGAGCTGGAGCGCATCGCTCTCGAAGACGAGTATTTTGTGAAGCGCAAGCTCTATCCGAACGTCGACTTTTATTCCGGGATCATGTATCAGGCGATGGGCTTTCCGCCGGAGATGTTCACCGTACTGTTTGCTATCCCACGCACCGCCGGATGGCTGGCACAGTGGCAGGAGTTGGTCACCGATCAGGAGCAGAAGATTGCACGGCCGAGGCAGATTTACACGGGGCACGAAGAGCGGGAGTTTGTTCCGATGGAGAAGCGAATAGCGGCAGCCGCTTCCGCACGCTAGGCCAGCTTATTGACCTCGCGCGTCCAATCAAGCGGCGTGTCTGGTGGCGAGCGAGGCCACGTACTCGCGCCTTTCAGCCTGCGAGGTGATGACCTTCATCTCCTGCCAGTCATACGGAAACTCTCTTCCGCAATCCAGGCAAGCCACATAGGTGCCGGTAAGCGCTCCGGCCTGCGGACGGCGAGCCGTTCCGCGAATGGTTACCGGAAAGCTGTACCGGGAGTGCCAGCAACCGAAAAACACATCAATCAATTTTGCTACCATGGAGCACCTTCCACACCCTGGGGTCATTTTTCCTGGGTTGTTCTGAGTGTGCTGCTCCCCCTTGCGAGACTGCTAATCCCACTGCGCAACAACTCAAAAGATTAGATTCATCCCGGCGGGGAATGGTTTCGTATTCCTCATGGTGACGCGTGCTGCTTCGGGCCTGCCTCTCCAAGTGATTCCCTGAGCGCTAGTTACAGGCTGCCGGGCACGGAAATAGCTTCCTTCGATGACATTTTCCGAAACGCGGGGGGAAAGGGATGTGACAGTCATCACTCGTTAAGATGGCGAGTGTCACAGCCGCTTTTGAGGAAAACGCCGTAGAAAGGTTGCGGACGGGAGGTCCTAGGACAGGTTCAGAGCTTTTCTGATGGTCCCGCGCTCATTCTGGATTTTTTCTTGTAGGAGCGTGATGGCATATATGAGCTGCTCGGGACGCGGTGGGCATCCGGGAACATAAACGTCGACCGGAATCACCTGATTGACGCTCTGCACCAGCGCGTAGTTCTGGAACACGCCGCCGGAGGTGGCACAGGCACCCATGGAGATCACCCACTTCGGTTCCGGCATCTGCTCCCACAACTGCCGGATCACGGGCGCCATCTTATTCGATACGCGCCCGGCGATGATCATGAGATCGCTCTGCCGCGGCGATGGACGAAATACTTCCGCTCCGAAACGCGCAATATCAAAGCGCGAAGCGCCCATCGACATCATCTCGATCGCGCAACAAGCCAGCCCAAACGTCATGGGCCAGATAGAGCCCTTGCGCATCCAGTTGACGGCTGAATCGAGCGTGGAGAGCACCACGCCCTCGGGCGTGGGATTGCCAAAGGTCAAATCCTTGACCACTTTCTTGCCGTTCTCGGTGTCGACGTAGGGGCCGAAATTCAGTTCGGGAGCCATGGGGACATTCTAAACCAGCCGTGACCTGATAGCTCCAACAGTCAAGCGATTTGGGAAAACATTCGTGGCGCTTTGGAAAACCAGCTCATCAGATCGAGAATTTCGGATCGCCTTCGAGAACCTCTATCTTGAGCTTTGGTACTTCTCCCTTGCTCCACAAAGCCGTGCGAGACCTGGCGCGGTAGCTCAGCGGACCTCCATCCGGGCGGTCGCTGCGTTCGATGGGACGAGGTATGCAGACGAACTCAGTTTCAAACGAGTCGCTGGTTGCCTGAACCACAGAATAGCCGTGCCCACCCATATCGACAAATGAAACGTGCGGGGACAGGTCAGGATTGGACAAAGCACGCGCCTTCGCAATATCGCCACTCCGCGCGTATTCGAGACAGGACCGCACCCCGTGACGAAGCAGCAAATTCAAGGTTGGTTGCGGGCGAGTATCGTCCGGTCCGTGTCCAACATAGAGGGCTCGCAGCGGATGATCTTTGGGCAGGATATGCTCCAGAGCCTCAACCACGCCCGGGGCCGAGATCGACCCGGTAACAAAAGCAATGCCGACCGGCGCAAATGGGCCCGGTGGGAGAGACTTTGCGGCCAGTCCGGCCCAGAAGCTGTGGCGATCGCCGGCAATGGTGGCGAAGCCGGTGATGCCGTGGTCCTGCACAAAATCGTAAATCTCACCGCGCTCGACATACGCAGTGCCGTGGTCGTCGGTGGCAGAGCCAGCGTATCCCGCTCCCGGCCACGGTTTCGTCATCCCTGAAGGGATGTTTTGCGGGTCGGCGCGCATATCGAGCGTGGCCGTGGTGTTGCCCCAGATCTTCCAGGTCGCTTTGGAGCTGCGCAGGCGCTCGAGAAACCACGCCTTTTGTTCGGCGCCAAGAATTGTCTGAGCCGGCCGGTCTTTGTAGAAATTGGCGATGTCGATGTTGCCAAAACGGATCGTCGCCGGGGGATGGCCGCCGTTATAAGTACGGCCCGCATCGAGGATTTGCATGGCCTCTTCGGGGATCCACTCCGGAAAGTCGTCGCTCGACAAAGCTTTCGCTTCCGGCCGTCCCAAGGGCTCTTCCGAGCGATAGGTGCGCTGGTCGGTGACGATCAGTTCGACGTTGCGTCCCCATCGCAAGGCCCGATACCCTGTGAGGCTCCCAATGGCGGCAAGATTATTTGGTTCCTGACCTAGGCCGCTCTCGTCGAAGCGAGTGACGGGTGTATCGACTACTCGCGGTGGATCGAAGCGATCAAGCGAAGGGCCGCTCGGCTTGGCCATGCGCGCGGGCTGGTACTCGAAAAACGCCTGATTGGCCGCGACTTTGCGGGTCTGAGCGGGCCGCGTTACGCCTTCAAATATCTGCATGCCCTGCCAGCCGAGCCAGCTGAATTCGTGATTGTCCCACATGTTGACGAAAGGCCAGCGGGCGCGCGCATCCTGAAGATCCGGATCGCTGAGATAGGCGCGATAGATGGCACGGTAGTCCTCAACGGTTGACGGGATGTGAAAGTCGCGAATTTTCTCGCCGTGCGCATAGCGGACGATGTCTCGCACGCGACGGTCGTACATGCCTTGAGGACGATCTTCCGGATACCACACTATCTCGTAAATGAAGTCACCAAGGTGAAGCACAAAGCCGAGCCGGTCGGCCTCCGGGGCGCGCTCGTCCTCGAAAATCATTCTTCGGTAAGCGTTCTGCGCTCCATCGTTGGCGTTCTGGCAACTAACAAAGGCAAAGCGCACGGGTCTGGGGTCTTCCACATCCGGCGCGGTGATGGTTCGGCCAACGCGGCTGCCCAGACCTGCAGGATCGCCAAAGCGGTACCAGTAAACGTGAGCGGGTTTCAGACCGCCGACCAGCACGCGGCAGGTCCAATCCGAGGCAGGCGACGCGGGAGCGGCGGCCGTCGCAACGACGCGAGTGAATAAATCGTCTTCGGCAACCTCGACGTTCAAAACGACGGGGTGTTCGCGTTCTTCAGGCAGGCAGCGGGTCCACAAGAGCACACTGGTGCTGTCCGGATCTCCCGAGGCAACGCCTTCCGGAAAACGATCGCGCCGTTCGCGCCACTGTGTGCGTGAACTCGCCGCCAGCGGATTGCTCCAAACCGCCGTAGCGCCGATGGCGAGGGCCATTTCGATGAAAGAGCGTCTGGTGATGGTAGGCATCGGTTTTGATCCTAGTCGAAATAAAGAACTCTCAGCGAACTCGGGCTGGGCGGTGAAAAACTAGGGGTTGACGACGATCTTGCCGAACATCTGGCTGTTCTCCAGATATTCATGCGCGGCGCGAATTTCATTCAGCGGGAACGCGCGGTCGACGACCGGCTTCAGCCGTCCGGCAAACACATGCTTCAACACTTCATGCAGCTCGCCCATGGTTCCCATGTAAGAGCCCAGAAGCGTCAACTGCCGCGCAAACAGATGCCGCAGATCGATGCCCACGTTCGGCCCGGTGGTGGCGCCACAAGTCACGAGCGTACCGCCGCCTTTTAGAGACTTAACGCTCTCGTCCCAGGTGGCCGCGCCCACGTGCTCGACCACGATGTCGACGCCCTCTTTGTTCGTGATCTTGCGAACTTCCTCAGAGATCTTTTGCTGGTAGTGGTTGATGCCGTAGTCCGCGCCCAGTTCGCGGCCTTTGGCCAGCTTCGATTCGTCGCCTGCAGTCGTAATCACGCGGCAGTGAAAAAGCTTGGCAATCTGAATCGCCGCAATCCCCACGCCCGAACTTGCGCCCAGCACCAGGACGGTTTGTCCCGGACGAATGGCGGCTCGCCCGACCAGCATGTGCCACGCGGTCACAAACACCAGCGGCACGCTTGCCGCCTGATTGAAATCGAGCGAGTCTGGAATCGGAATCACGTTCGCCGGGGGCGCCGCGATCAGTTCGCAGTCTCCTCCATCGACTCCATTTCCTAAGACAGTGAATTTGGCGCACTGATTTTGCACTCCGGCCACGCACTTCTCGCAATGCCCGCAATAGTGCATGGGCGCCAGAAGAACTCGCTGGCCGGGTTTGAAGCCGCCGACGTACTCGCCTACGTCGACAATCTGGCCGGCAACGTCACTCCCAGGAATGTGCGGCAGCCTGACTCCGGGCAATCCCTTGCGGACCCAAATATCCAGATGATTGAGCGCACATGCCCGCACGCGCACCAGCACCTGATCCTTGCGCGGCTGCGGATCGGGGACATCTTCATAGGTCAGAACCTCCGGTCCTCCGAATTGATGAATGCGGACAGCTTTCATGAGAACACTCCCCAAAAGCCTGAAATTAACACAAAACGCGACGCGATTGACTCCTCCTGTTCACCGACTGATAATCAGACTGCAAGCTGCTTTCCAGTCTCATGGACATCTACGAGCAAGTCGTTCAGCTTCGCCGCGACGGACGCCGCGGCGCGGTCGCCACCATCATCAACGTGCGCGGCTCGATTCCTTCCTTTAAAACGGCGAAAATGCTGGTACGAGACGACGGGTCGATCGTCGGCACAATCGGCGGCGGTTGCGTCGAGGCCGATGTGTGGCAGGCGGCGCGCGAAGTCATGGAATCGGAAAAACCGCGGACCCTCAGCTTCGACCTAAATCAAGATCCGAAATACGATACGGGACTGGTGTGCGGCGGCACGCTCGAAGTATTTATCGAGCCTGTGCTACCTCCAGCGCTACTTTATGTTTTCGGCGCAGGTCATGTTGCCATAAACCTTTGCCAGGTTGCCGCTAATGCTGGTTTCGATCTCATCGTTACGGATGACCGCACCTCCTACGCCACCAGAGAACGTTTTCCAAACGCCCGCGAAGTGCATGCGCTTGACTTTGACGAGGCTACCCGGAAGCTCGACCCCAACGAGACTTCCTATATTGTGATCGTCACCCGCGGTCATCGCGACGACCTGCGGTTGCTGCGCTGGGCGGTGCAGACTCGCGCTCGCTACGTGGGCATGATCGGTTCCAAACGCAAGGTGATCGGAATCTTTAAGGCCCTGCAGAACGAAGGAATGCCGGCCCATCTTTTCGACCGTGTTCACGCTCCCATCGGCCTCGACATCGGCGCCGTGACCCCCGAGGAGATAGCGGTTGCCATTACGGCCGAGTTGATCGCGGTTCGCCGGCACGCCAGCGCCGGACTGCCGCACATGAGCTGGTTCCACTCGCAAGACTCTCAGCCGGAAGCGAGCGGGGTTGCCGACGCGGCGCTAGATGAGCACGAGTGACTTGTTGATTTCCGATTGTTGATTAAAACCCGAACTTCGCGAAATGTGTTCCTCAATCAGCAATCAAAAATCAACAATTGTCCTCGGTTCCTGCTATCTTCGCAGCATGACCCGTGCTTCCAGCTTTGCCGGCGTGATTCTTGCGGCTGGAGAATCCTCGCGCATGGGTCGGGACAAGGCCTTACTACCGTGGCCCCCGCCTGCGGCCGGCCAAGCCGCCTCGAATGAAACATTCCTCTCGGCGGCAATCCGTTCACTTTCTCTGGCCACCGACTTCGTTTTGGTCGTGGTCGGAAAGAATGAAGCAGTGTTAGCGCCAGTCATTTATGCTCAAGGGGCGTCGCTCGTGGTCAATCGCGATCCGGATCGAGGCCAGTTCAGTTCGCTTCAGGTAGGACTGGAAGAAGTGCTCAACCGCGGCCGTGATGCAGTCATGGTCACCTTGGTGGACCGACCTCCTGTCAGGAGGGCGACGGTGCAAATGCTGCTTGATGCTTTTGAAAATGCCGACCACAACATCTGGGCGCTCGTGCCCGAGTTTTCCGGCACGCACGGTCATCCCTACCTAGTCGGACGCGAAATGCTTACGGCATTTCTCGAGGCCCCAGCGACATCGATCACCCGCGATATTGAACATGAGCACCAGGAGCACATCCAATACGTCCCCGTGGATGATCCGCTGGTCGCTCTGAACATCAACACTCCGGAGGATTACGCGGGTCTGCTGGCACGCTCCTCTTGACCCTTGCTCCCCGTTGCGTGCTTCCCCCGAAGCACGTTATTGTCGATAGTATGGATGCTACCGAGGCAGAAGCATTTCTTCCGGTGACCAACGAGTTTCTCGACTCGATTCTCCGTTTGCAACTCCGCGTGGCGGCATTTGATTGCGACGGCACGCTGTGGTCGGGCGATGCCGGGGAACGGTTTTTCGATTGGGAACTGCGCCAGGGCGATATTGTTTCGGCCGCCCTCGATCGTCCCATGCGGGAGCGCTACGCCGCCTACAAGCGCGGCGAGGTCGATGAAACCACCATGTGCGGCGAAATGGTCACGATGCACGAGGGCGGTCCGGAAGTGAGGTTGATGGATGCCGCTGTCCGCTTCTTCGACCAGTTTTTTGTGTCGCAGATCTTTCCCGAGATGCGCGAACTCGTCCGCCGCTTGCAGGAAAACGGCTGCGAGGTCTGGGCCGTTTCCTCGTCAAATGAATGGGTGATCCGCGCCGGAATGAGGCACTTCGGCATACCTGATAGCCACATCCTCGCGGCCAAGGTGGAAGTGGATCATGGCATCGTCACGGATCGTCTGATCCGCGTGCCTTCGGGTCCGGGCAAACCGGAGGCGCTGCGCGAAGCCGTTGGGAAGGGAATTGATGCCGCCTTCGGCAATTCCCGCTGGGATACAGAAATGCTCGCGATGGCAAAGCATGCCATTGCGGTCAATCCGAATCCGGACCTTGAATCTACTGCACTGGAGAACGGCTGGCGGATTTATTTTCCCGAAGGCACTGGTCCGTCTCGATGAGTTTGCCTGCGAGCGCCTGCCGTTTACAATTGGGGCTTGCAAATGTATTCGGCGCAGCTACTCGATCATTTTCAGAATCCGCGCAATGCCGGGGATATGGTCGACGCGGACGCCACGGCGGAAATTGAAAATCCAGCATGTGGAGACGTGCTGCGACTGAGCCTGAAAACCAGCGCAGGCCGAATTACCCAGGCGCGGTTCAAGGCCAAGGGATGCGTGGCCGCGATTGCCTGTGGCTCGGCCTTGACGGAGTTGGTGACGGGAACGACTTTGAATACAGCTCAGAACCTGCGGCCTGACGACGTGGTTGCCGCCGTCGGCGGTCTGCCCCAAGGTTCAGCCCATGCCGCGCAGCTGGCTTTGGAAGCGCTTTCGGTTGCGCTGAGCCGCATCGGACCTTAGTTAAAGATTCATGCCCTCATCCCACACCCCGCGACGCATCGCCTGCCTGCAACCCAGCGCGACCGTCATCCTTGCGGCCATCGGCGAACTCGACCGCGTGGTCGCATGCACCAAGTATTGCGCCGATGTGGTTCCAGAAATCACTGCGCAGCCGCGAACCATTCTTGCCGACTCCTGGACAGCCAACGCCGAGCAGATTATTGCCACCGAGCCTGATCTGGTCATCGCCTCCGTGCCGTACCAGGAGAAGGCGGTTATCGAGATACTCAAGTCGGGAACTCGCTTTTTGGGTTTCTGCCCTAAGACTCTGGCTGATGTTTACGCTGATATCGCGATCGTCGCTGGTGCAGTCGGGGCGAGCGAACGCGGCGACGAGGTGATCGCCCACATGCAGCAGCGCATCGAGCAGGTCCGCGCCCGCACTTCGGGATTACCTCGCCCAAGAGTCTTTTGCGAGGAATGGGGCAAGCCACTGATCGCGTCACAGGCCTGGGTCGCGGAACTGGTCGAAGCTGCGGGAGGAGAATTTCTGGGCGTACCGGGAAGGCAAATCTCTACCGAAGAAGTTAGCCGCATGGATCCCGATATTGTGATCGCCGCCTGGTGCGGAGCGGGCGATCGCGTGCCGCTCGAAAAAATCGTTGCCGAGCGCAACTGGCAGGGAACTCATGCTGCTCTAACGTCCCGCGTCTACTGCGTTCGGGACGAGCACCTCAACACGCCCGCTCCCACGCTTCTCGCCGGGCTGGATGCGCTGGCGTTTGCGATCCACCCGGAACTCTTTGCCCGCGCGGCAGGAATCCGCCAGATTACCTCTCAGATTACCCAAGTTTCGTCTTCCACAGCCGTGAAGCTCCCACTCTGAGTTAAGATTCTGGTCATGCCCGTCACCACTCGAATCGAGGAAGTTCGCAACGAAATAGCGACGCTGGCTCTCGCGGCACCTACAGCCAAGGATCTGATGCAGGGCGTGTGCAAGCTTCTTCACGAGCGCATGCTGAAATACAACTGGGTTGGCTTTTACATGCTGGAGCCCGGCGCCCAGCCGCCGGTGCTGGTTTTGCAAGCGTTCGTGGGCGCCATGACTCCGCACACGCGAATTCCGCTCAACCAAGGCATTTGCGGGGCCGCCGCTTCGAGCGGGAAGACGATTGTGGTCGATGACGTCAGCAAAGATCCCCGCTATCTGGCTTGTTCCCTGGAAACGAAGTCAGAAATTGTTGTGCCTATTTTCATCCATCAGCAGGTTGCCGGCGAACTCGATATCGACAGTCATTTCCCAGCCGCGTTTGGGGTCGAGGATCAGAAACTTGTCCAGTACTGCGCTGAAGTTGTGGGTAAGAAGCTCGAGAAGTCGAAGTGAAAATTGAAAAGGGCGAGGCACGAGCGCTTCTTTCGCCCGCTCGATCCGCGTCACCACTACCTCCAATATATGAAAAGGGTCGTTGCTGCCGTGATCGAAAAAAATGGCAAGCTGCTGGTCTGCCAGCGCACGCGGCATCAGACGATGCCGCTTAAGTGGGAGTTTCCCGGGGGGAAGATTGAAGAAGGCGAGCAGCCCCGCGACGCGCTGCGCCGGGAACTGGAAGAAGAATTAGGAATCCATGCCAAGATCGGGGATGAGATCGCGCGCCTGCGGCATACCTACCCGAATGGCGCCATGGTTGAGCTAAGGTTTTTTGTTGTCCGCGAATACGACGGCGAGCTAGAGAACCGCATCTTCCGCGATCTTCAGTGGTCGGCTCCGAAGGATCTGGCCTCGTACGATTTTCTCGAGGCGGACGCTTCACTGGTGAAGGATCTGGCGGCGGGAAGATTGCTTTGATGCTCTTCATCGAGACGCCTCGCGCTAGCTTCCGCCCCGAAGCGTCCAGAACCACGCGATCGTCAACCCGATCATTACCACCGTCGTTACCCAGGCCACGACATTGAACAGGCGCGTGTTTACGTACTCGCCCATGAGGTCTTTCTTGTTGATGAGCAGAAGCATGAAGATCAGCACGAAAGGCAGCACCACTCCGTTTACCACCTGCGACAAGACTGCGATCTTCACCAGGGGCAGGCGGGGAATGAGAAGCACGGCGGCGCCGGCTGCAATCAGCAATGTGTACAGCCAGTAGAAGACAGGAGCCTCGCTGAATTTCTGGTCTACTCCGGATTCAAAGCCCAGGCCTTCGCAAACCGTGTAGGCGGTGGAAAGCGGCAGAATCGACGCGGCGAACAGGGAAGCGTTGAACAATCCCACGGCAAACAAAATGTAAGCGTATTGTCCGGCCAGCGGCTTCAGGGCTTGCGCGGCGTCGGCGGCGTACTTGATGTCGCGGTAGCCATGAATGTACAGCGTCGCGGCGCAGGCTACGATGATGAACCAGGCCACCACGTCGGTGAAAATGCAGCCTGTGATTACATCCCAGCGCGAAGCCCTCAGTCCCCGTTTGGTTACGCCCTTTTCGACGATCGAGGATTGAAGATAGAACTGCATCCAGGGTGCGATGGTTGTCCCGACCACGCCGATTACCATGAACAGATAAGCCTGCTCGCGAAACGCATGCAGCGCCGGCGGCTTGATGGTTGCGATTGCCGCGTCTTTCCACAGCGGATGGGCCAGAGCTCCGGCGAAGATGTAGGTGACATAGAAGAACGACGCCGCCAGAAATACCTTCTCCACACTTTTGTATTGACCCTTCACCACGATCAGCCAGACGATCACGGCGCAAATCGGCACGGTCGCGTAGCGCGAAAGGCCGAAGAGTTCCAGGCTGGTGGCGATGCCGATAAATTCAGTGACGACGTTGCCGAAGTTGACGATCAGAATGCCCAGCATCATCAGGAAGGTGATGCGGAGGCCGAACTCTTCGCGGATCAGATCGCTCAGGCCCTTGCCGGTCACTGCGCCCATGCGGGCGCTCATCTCCTGCACCACGATCAGCGCCAGGGTGATCGGGATCATGGTCCAGAGGAGAAGAAATCCATATTGCGCCCCGGCTTGCGAATAGGTGAGGATGCCGCCGGCGTCGTTGTCGACGTTCGCGGTGATGATTCCCGGTCCCACTACCGCCAGGAACAACACGGTCCGGCCTCTCCAGCGTTTCCAAAGCCTCATGCGCGTATTTCGCCGACATAGGAATTAAAGCAACCTGCCACGGGCTGCGCTCCCGCACTTTGCGGGCGCAATCCGGTTCAAGGCCGCATCAGAATACATGGGGAGCCCGTGCCCGGGATAGATGAAAATGAAAAATTATCCGGAAAAGAATCGGAGCCGCAAACAGTTTAAGATGGTTCCGGGCCCAGACTACTCAGGCCACGACTCTGGATGACTAGAAACTCCGCGCGTTCTCTCTACCTGTTGATCGCCCTGGTCGTTGCTCTGCTTGATCGCTGGACCAAGGACCTCGTGGCGCAACGCATCCCGCTTTATTCGCATATCCAGGTTATTCCCGGCTTTTTTCAGCTTACCCATACCGAGAATACGGGCGCGGCTTTCAGCCTGTTCGCCGATTCGCCGGCGCACTGGAAAACGGCGATGCTGATTGCGTTCTCCGGGATCGCGCTGGTGGTGGTCTCGATCTTGCTCTGGAAAAACCACCATGCTCATGTGGTCACTGGCGTCGGCCTGGCGCTGATCATGGGCGGGGCTCTGGGAAATCTGTGGGATCGGCTGGCGCACGGGCGCGTCGTGGATTTTCTGCTCTTCTACTTCAAGCGGTATCAATGGCCGGTGTTCAATCTGGCGGATAGCGCGATTGTGGTGGGCGCGGGGCTGTTGGTGGTGGAAATTCTGTTTCACAAGTCGAGTGGGCCGGAAGAATCCCAGCAGGTCTAATCTGTGCCGAAATGCGGGGCGGATTTGACACAGGTTATGTGTCCACGTATACTGTGTTCATGAACGTAACCCTTTCCGTTGACGAACAACTGCTGGCACGCGCCCGCAAGAAAGCGGAGAGCCTTGGCAAGAGCCTCAATCAATTGATTCGGGACTACCTGCAATCGGTGGCAGGCGGGGATGACCCGGAATGCAGTATCGAGGAGTTCAAGCGGCTCTCGGGCAAGGGCAACTCTCGCGGCTGGCGCTTCAATCGCGACGAAATTCACTCCCGGCAAGACGATGCCCGCTCGTAGCTTCTTCGACACTAACGTTCTGCTTTACGCTGACGACAAAGCTGCGCCCGCAAAACAGAGCCGCGCCGTTGCCCTGGTGGCTGAGCATCGCCGCGCGGGAACGGGCGTGGTCTCGATGCAAGTGCTGCAGGAATATTTTGTGTCTGTCACGCGGAAGTTGCGGGTCGATGCGGCCACTGCCCGCCGAAAGGTTGAACTGCTGGCAGAGTTCGACGTCGCTGCGCCGGAACTGGCGGACATTCTGGCCGCAATCGATCTGCATCGACTTCACGGCTTTTCCTTCTGGGATGCGCTGGTCGTCCGCAGCGCCAAGCAGTCCGGTTGCACCGTATTGTTCTCGGAAGACATGCAAGATCGCCGGGAGATCGACGGGGTGCGGATCGTTAATCCGTTCGGATAAGGGGCCAGTGTTCAATCTGGCGGATAGATAACACGATTCGCAAATGTTGCTGGGTCTTCTTGGATTCAGTTTTCCGATGCATTTGAGCGCGAGCGCTTCCAGTACAAAAGAAGGGCAGTAATCCCGGTGAAAGCGACAAATCCCCAGTCCAGATGTTGGACGATTCTCTGTTCTTGGGTGACCGGGCGCCAAATCTGATCGCGGATCGCAAAGGACAGAAACAGAACGAAGAGAACCGCATCGATGGCGAAGAAAGCAGACCGTTCCTGTTCCCCGGTCGGCCGGAAGGACAACCGTCCGGTTTGCTTTTCATACTCCCATCGATCCCGCTTTGAATACCACAGCCCCAGCAGAACACAGCCTGCAGAGAGTCCCGCGCAAAGCAGGGGCCTCACTCCAAAGGTCGCAACGCAAAATGCCGTTACAGCCACGGCCGTTGCTAGTTTGCTCCCCAGCGACACCGGAACCCAGCTTCGCTTATAAAAAGCCACTCGAGGGGAAAACACTGGTTTCCACGATAGGACCAGCATCACAATCCCGAAAATTCGCATGAAAATCATGTTCTGGTTGCTGCCCTGAATAAAGGCTCGGGAGGGCAAAATCCCCTTTCGACCTTAACAGGAGCACTTTCAGCGGAACAGTCCAAAACTCGCGACACAAGTTACCGGCGTACCGCAAACCTCCACGGGCCCCGGTGGAATCCGTACCACCTACGGGGTCCCGTAAAGCTGCTTGTACACGCTGGCATTGCGCAGAATCGCCTGCACGTACTCGCGGGTCTCGGTAAAGGGAATCGATTCGACGAACTCCTGGGGGTCGCGATATTTGCCCTGGCTCAACCAGTCTTCCACGCGATCTGAGCCGGCGTTGTAGGCGGCTAGCGCGTATTCGAATCCGCCGAACTTGTCGACCATGCCCTTGAAATAACGTGTGCCTAGTTGCAGGTTCACCGCTGGCGTGTACAGCTGGCTGTCGCTGTAACGCTTCATCTTCACTTGATGGGCCACGGCCTTGCCGGTCTTGGGCAACAACTGCATCAGGCCGACCGCATTGGCCCGCGAAACTGCATTGGGATTGAACTCCGACTCCTGCCGGATGAGCGACGCCACCAGATAGGGGTCGAGTCCATTGGCTGCTGAAGAGCGTTTCAAATCGCTCCAGTAAGCTTTGGGAAAAAGCGCTTCCCAGTATTTTCGCGGCAGGTCGGGAATGTCGAGGGCGAAATAGTTGGGCGCGGAATGCTTCATGACCTCGATAGCCTGATCGTAGTGCCCGGTCTCGTCATAGAGCTGCGCGGTTTCCGCCGGGCCCCAACTGCCGCCGTCGGCCGCGGCGGCGGCCTGCAATTCGCGCACGGCGAAATCGACGAGGCCGCCATTTCCGAGGAGTTCGGCTTTCTGCACGTGCAACTCGTCCGTTGGCGGTTCCGAGTCCGTTACTTTGCCAGTCTTGTCGAGAGGCGGCACGCGATCGAGCAAGGCATAAGTTGTGGTGGCATCGGGGGCTGTGGGAGGAAGATGATTCAACCGCTCGCGCGCCAGTTCCGCGTAATAGAAGTTGCGGTAGCGATCGGAAATCTTCTGGTAAAACGCTCGCGCCAACAGAACCTGGTTGTCTTCCTCGGCCAAACGAGCGCGCCAATAAAGAGCCGCAGGGGTTTCCGCGCCGGAAGGATACAGTGCAATCTGTTCTTCGAAGGCTTTTTCGGCTTCGGCGTTGCGTCCCTGCCGTAAGGTGAGCCAAGCTGCCTTCCAGTGCACGTACGAAGCGCGCGGGCCCGTCGGAAAGCGCTGCTGGGCCTCACGGAAGGCATCGAGCGCCTGATCATATTCGTGATGAACCAGATGCAAATTGGCGGCGGAGAGCAGCGCCTGCTCCAGCCATGGACTTTCTGGAGCCGCCTGCCGCAGCTCATTGACGGTGCGGTAGAAGGCGTCGTTATCGTTGGTCGCGAAGTCAACTTGACCCAGCAGGTAGAGACGATGCGCATTGATCTCTCCACCTTCATCACCGACCAGGGCGAGGACCAGCTTGGCGTCATGGTTTCTGCCGCTGCGATGCAGCGCGTCTGCCAGGGAAAGCTGTAGCAAGGGACGATCGCCCGGACCGATTTGATTGACCAGCGTGCGATATTCGTCGGCTGCGTCGGCATAACGCTTTCGGCTCATCAGGCCGTCGGCCCGCGTTTTGATCTGAGTGAACGTTGGAGGCGGCACTGAGGGCAGCTTCTTCAACTCGGAGTAAGCCGCGTCTGCATCGGTGCTGCCCGGCATTGTGTAGTAGATGTTCTCGAAGGTTTCGGCGGCCTTCGCGGTCTGACCCGAGGCAGCGTATGCCTGCCCCAGCACAAGTTCCACGTCCGAGCGTACCGGCGTCCGGTCCTGCTCCAGCAACCTTACTGCTTCCGTTGCCTGGCCTTCGAGCAGAAGCGCGCCGGAGTAGCCGACGTGGGCATCCTTCACCAACAGGGAATCCGGATGCGCTTTGGCAAAATCCGCCAAGGTCGCGAGAGCCTGCGCCGTGCGACCGGTCTGCAGGTAGGAAGTCCCGAGATAGTAATCGACGTAATCTCCCAGATCCCCGGCGTAAACCTTGGCGCGGTTCAGCGGATCAATGACCCGGGCAAAGTCTCGATCCAGCACCCGGGCATAACCAACTACCAGCCAGGCCAGCGCTCCGGCGTCTTCGTTGGTGTGGGCTCGTGCGTAGGCCTCAACCCCGGCGTAAGCTGCGGGCGAGCGATCCTGTAAAAGCTGTTGCGCCATGGGACGCAGGCTGGCTGACGCGACGAATGCTTGCCGCATGCGGCGGACGCGGGGAGAGATCGTGCGGGGTTTCCGGGTGCTGCTGACCGTGTGACGTTTAACCGCGCTAGCCGCGGGCTTCTTGGCGGCAGTTGGTGGTTTGTTAGGAGTTTTGTCTGTACTGGCGCCTTCGCTGCTGCTCGGCGCAGCCCGAGCAGCTGGCTTCGGCGGAGGGGCGTCGGGCTGGCTTTGAGCGGAGCCAGGCGCAGATTGTGGCCGAGCCTCTGCTTTCAGAAGCAGAACGCCAAAAAAGAAGACACAGAGCGTCGCCACTGCGAGCGCCCACCATTTCATCGAACCTGCTTGCACCACTTTTGCTTTTTGCGAAGACACGCTACTGCCAGAACCCTTACTGCCGGACTTTTTCAGTCAGACTCGCCCCGTCGGGCTTTCTCGGTTAGATAATGCCGCAAACCTAGCGGCGGAAATTCGGACCCATGATGGCGATGTCATCTTCGGCAAGACTGCGCAGCAATTCCTGCTGGAGATAATCCACGCTAGCGGCTGCCGTGTTGCCGTAGCGTTTCTGAAACGTGCCACGGCTCTTGTCGATATCTTCTTTCAAGCGGTCATACAAATCTTTGTTGCGGCGGCCTTCGGCAACTTTGGCCTGGTTGTAAAGCTTGATTTCATCCACCAGCAGGCGTGCGAAGCGCTGCGCCTTGCGATGCACGTCGGCATCTTCCGGCGAGAGTCCGGCCAAAGGATCGGTGGCCGCCGCCGGTGCTGCTGCCGTGCTGGAGACATGCGCCGAAGCCACTTCCACCACTTCCGCCGCCGGTTCGGGCTCGACCGGAATGCTGGCCGGGACATGCTTGGGGGCGTGCCCCGCGAAGGGATCGGAAAACGAAGAGACCGTGTGCACGGGCGCAGCCGCCGGCTCAACTCGGCTCATGGGCGCGCTATCTTCTTTTACTGCCGCCTGCTTGCGAAGCGAAATGACCTCAAGCCATGCGCTGGTGGCGATCACCAATAATTCCAGGGCGTTGGGATCCATCTCGCCGCTGTCGCCGCCGTCGGCGTAAACCAGCGCTGCAACTTTTTCCTTGAGGGCCAGCGGCAACACCAGCACTTGCTCGTTGGCCGGGCGGCCGAACTGCTCACCGAATTGCGCGCCCATCTCTGCGATGTTGCCCGGCGTCGCCACTCGATTCTGGTAGGTGTGTGCAACCGGCCCGGCGTTCAGATCGAGGGGAAAATCCTTGATGGTTTCGTCATCGCCAAAACCGCGGGCTTGCCATCCTGATGCGGCTCCCGCCTTCACCACAAATAGGGCGATGCGCGAGCAATACGCGCTGCCGGCTTCCAGCAGTGCCCTCAGGATTTCTTTTTGGGTTGAGCCCGCATGAATACTGGATACGGCGTGAACCAAGCCACTGGAGTTTTCGCGCGTGGGAGCGGCGGCTTCCGCGGCCGGAGCCGGCATCGCATCGAGTACCTGCTGCACAATCTGCGTTTGCAATTGCGGAGTCTGCGCCTGCAGGGCTTGCGCCACGGCGTGCTCGACTACGTGCCGCAATTCATTTTGTTTGTCGTTCTGTTCCGCCATGCCAGAGAACCGTTTATCCCCTCGAATGGTAACTCATCCGGTAATATCAGACCGTAACTGAGCCCTAACTGCTGATTATACGGCACTTGTGGGACCGCCCCAGAGTACGCAAGGACGTGTTCGACCGCGTACCCCCTTTGCCTTCGACTCTATCGTAAATCTCCTCCCGATCAAAGCCCTGAAGAGCCGCAGAATTGTTTATCTTGACACCGGGCGTCGTCCTCGGTCGAGGCCGATCCGCCCATGCGCGGCGTGCGATTGGGCAAAGTGACCCTCGACCAAGTAGAATAGTGTTACTTTTGATTATTCTGCAGTTCGTAATTCGCAAAATACTGCATCGCCGAGAGAATGGGAGCCATCCAAAACAAACTAGAAGGGCCTGTCAGTGATGAACTGACACTGGTCCGTGCGGCCAAGCAGGGCGACGACTCGGCTTTTGAAGAGCTGGTTCGCCGCTACGACCGCAACGTCTTTCGGATCGCGCAACACATCACGCAAAACCGCGAAGATGCGGAAGATGTGGTGCAGGAAGCGTTCCTGAAGGCGTATAGCAACCTGGCGAAGTTCCAGGAGCAGTCGAAGTTTTATACCTGGCTGGTGCGCATCGCCGTCAACGAAGCGTTGATGAAGTTGCGCCGCAAAAAGCCCGAGCGTACCGTTTCGCTCGACGAGGACATAAAGACCGAAGACGATTCTCTGCCGCGTGAGATCGCGGATTGGAGCCCCAATCCCGAGCAGCAGTACACGCAGGCGGAGTTGCGGGAGATTTTGAGTAAGACGATTCAAGGCCTTCCCCCAGGCTTTCGAACCGTGTTTGTACTGAGGGACGTGGAAGGGCTTTCCACCGAGGAGACAGCGGCCGCTCTGGAATTGAGCGTACCCGCGGTGAAGTCGCGATTGTTGCGGGCGCGCCTGCAGCTCCGCGAGCGGTTGGGAAGGTTCTTTCAGAAACGCGAGAGTGGAGATGGCAACCAGTGAAATGCTCTGAGTTTTTGCACGAGCTGACCAACTATTTGGACGGCGTCCTCGACGAACCTACAAAAGTCGAGTTGGAGAATCATCTTTCCTGGTGCCACAACTGCTACGTGGTTTGCGACACCACAAAGAAGACCATCGAGATTTATCGCGATTCCCAGCTGTACGAGCTGCCCGACGACCTGCGCTCCCGCCTTCGTTCCGCCATTATGACCAAATGCCAGCAACAAAAGAAACGCGGCCCTGAGCGCGTTTGATTCCTGGTCGAAGCCTGATTTGGCAACTATCCTCCGCACCTCTCCATCGCATATAATGGGTGCCGCGCCCTGGGGTGTTGCATGCTGCGCTTGCGGAGTACGACTCTTCTAGCCTTGCCCTTCTTGTTCCACTCCTTTCTTGTTTACAGCCACGCCAGCGATTCACGGCAGACCCAGAGTTCGCCGGCAGCTTCATCATCCCCACAATCGAGGTCTCGGGAAAATGACCAGACGCTGGCGCCCAACGCGGCGGCGGTTCCTCCCAATGCTCAGCATATGTCCAAGGACACCCGCCTTCAGATCATCCGTGATTTCGAAGCCCAAGTGGTGTATGCGCGGACGGCCTTTCCGATGGGCACCAGAGGGCTTCAGCTCAAGCAAGGCGTGATCTCGCCCAGCGGCGAGGAATTGCAGCAAGCACTTACTCTTTGGGGCCCGGCTATCAAACCCGGCGATCCGGCGCAAATCTCGTTTGTTCGGATCAAGAATGACCACATTCAGTTCGAGATCAATGGTGGCCCAGTACGCCGGAAAAGGTGGTATCAGCGCATTGAGGTTACGGGTGCCTACGGGCAGCCGGTGCCGACCGGGCCGAGCGATCCCCAGACCAACCCGCATGGCTCATATGTGGATCTTTATTTCGATAAGTATGTTCCGGAGATGACGGAGCAGCAGTTGCGGGATTTGCTGTATCCGGTGCTCGATTTCAACGCCCGGAATAAAGAGCAAGCCTACCTGAACACGGTGCCTCCCAAGGTCAAGGAGGCGATCCTGGCACATCATGTGCTGGTGGGAATGAATTCGGAAATGGTGCTCCATGCCAAGGGCAAACCACCGAAGAAGGTGCGGGAGCGGGACGGCGCTACCGAATACGAAGAATGGATTTACGGTGACCCCCCGGCGGATGTCGATTTCGTGCGCATCGTGGAAGACGAAGTGGTGCGGGTGGAAACCATGAAGGTGGGCGGCGACAAAGTCGTGCGCACTGAGAGAGAAGTCGTACTGCCGTCGGACAAGGACAAGGACAAAGAAGCGAAGAAGGAACCAACCGAGCGTCCGGCGAATTCGCCGAGTCTGCGGCGTCCGGGGGAAGATGCACAAGATGTGCCCAAGCCTGCTACCGCTCCGTCGTCGCTACCGCCGATGCCGCCACCGGACGTGCCTCAGCCTCCGGGCCCGCCGAATGAGCTGCTTCCCGCGCGATGAGCACCAAAGCTACTGAAGCAGGATCACACAGGAAATTCTGAATCATCGAGTGGCGACCGCCGCTCCAGCATCGGCGAAGGAGAAGGCCAACGCCACGTTCGGAAATTCCTGGCCGTCGACTTCCACATAGGGATAGACGAAATAGTTCAGCGGCTTACCCTCCTGCGGAGGGTTCAGGCGCAGGTCGCGGCCCATGCTGAACTGCATGCGGTTCACGTCGTGGGAGCCGAAGAAATAGTCACGTTTCTCCTGGTGCTTCCACGCCTCGGAAATATCCACGGGAATCCAGCCTTTGCCATCTATGTAGAAATCCGACCAGCAATGGTATCCGGCGATCTCGGAGGAATGTTTGTCGGGAGGCAGTGGAAAGCCGATCTCGAACCGGGCCGGGATGCCTTGAGAGCGAGCCATGGCGATGAAGAGAGAATGGAAATCAGTGCAGTTGCCTTTCTTGGCGTCGCAGGCGTAGAGCACGTCGCCGTGGCCCCAGCCCGTTCCTGTCTTGTCGTAGCGCATGGTGGTGAAGACGTAATCGTAGATCGCGCGGGCCTTGTCGGGCGGTTCCGTCTTGCCTTGCGTGACTTTGGCGGCCAGGTCGGCGGGCAAGCCCGTGATCGGAACGAGCACGTCGGGCTGCAGATCTTGCTGCTTTTCTGTAGACGAGAGCGAAATGGGGACTACGCGCGGTGCTGCCGGTCCGAGCGCCACACGCTCATGGCGGATTACGTCATATTCCACATCGAAGTGCAGTTCGGGTTTCGCTGAATTCGTCTCGGCATAATAAATCTGGTTGCCGTATTTAGAATCGCTGAATTTCTTCAACGGCAGATCGCTCTGGACTGAAACGATCTTCACTTCTTGATATGCGTCGGACTGGGCCGCGGGAATCCAGATGCGGACTTTCTTTCCAGCCGGAAGATTTCTTACCGTGAACGCGTAATGAAAGGTGAAGTGGCGGGAGTCTTGGGCAATAGCGGACCAGGATACGGCGAGAAACAGGGACGACAATACGCAGAGCTTGCGCAGCATAGGCGGCTTCCTTTCAGGTTCTCAACTTAAAAGTGAGAATCGGCAACTGAGAATAAGTTGGAAACGACACACGGGCGTTTTTAGAGGGAACGCCGTCAAGTGAAGCCGCGCTTGGGTGTGCGCATGGGAATGAAGATGCCGGAGGGAATCCGGCGATGCGGTATTGTAGCAGGACCGCATTTGCCGGGAGGGAAGGGTATGTCAAGAAAGATGCTGTGGTGTTAGCGAGCCGCGCGCTGGCCGTGCTCTTCGTGGTGTGGGCCCTAGGAGAGGCGTCCTATTTGCCCGAACGCCTACATTCCTTTCTCCACTACATGGATGAAGGGCCTGGACCGGCGAGCTTTATCGATTATCGGCGCCACTACTATCTCATCGCGCTCGGTTTCCTTGCTGTTAGGGCGGTCGGTTACTCTCTCATGGCCAGGTGGCTCTACAAAGGCGGTCCAGAAGTCGAAGAGCTATTGTCGGGCGCTGCGCCGCAGGAAACCTCCGTCAAGAACTGATTTGCAATGACTGTCAGGAGGGGTCATCCGGTAGAATCTCTCAATGCCCGTAGCCATCCAATGCCGTGATCTGCGCAAGACCTACGACGGCAAGGTCGAGGCCGTGCGCGGGCTAAATCTTGAGATTCAGACTGGTGAGTGCTTCGGCCTTCTCGGGCCGAACGGGGCAGGGAAGACGACGACGATCGAGATTCTCGAGGGTTTGCTGCAGCCGACTTCGGGCGAGGTGTCGATTCTCGGCCACTCCTGGCGCGAGAATGCGCGTGAGATGCGCGAGTGGCTGGGGATTTCGCTGCAGGAGACACGGCTTTCCGAGAAGCTTTCGGTCCGGGAGACCATCGAACTGTTTGCCAGCTTCTATCGCGAACCGCGATCGTCCGAGGAAGTGCTCGAGCAATTGCAGCTAACGGAGAAGGCGGATGCCTGGGTGGGGAAACTTTCGGGCGGGCAGAGGCAGCGGCTGGCGGTGGCGACGGCGCTGGTGTGCAACCCGAAGATTCTTTTTCTGGATGAGCCGACCACTGGGCTTGATCCGCAGAGCCGGCGGCAGTTGTGGGATATTGTTCGTGAGTTTCAACGTGCCGGCGGCACCGTACTCCTGACCACGCATTACATGGATGAGGCCGAGCGGCTGTGCGACCGGCTGGCGATTGTGGATCACGGGCAGATCATTGCCGAGGGCTCGCCGCCGGAATTGATTGAGCGCCTGGGCGGGCATCACGTGGTGGAGTTCGCGGTCGGCGTGAGAATGAATGGGGGTTTCGACGGTGCCGCTCTGGAGGCCTGGCGCGCGCTGCCTAGCGTGGAGTCTGTTCGTGAGGATGACGGCATGGTGGCGCTGAGCGTGAAGGAGCCGCATATGACGATTCCGGCGTTGCTCGATGCGGTGAGAAAGCAGGGAAGCGAGCTGCAGCACCTCACCACGCGGCAGGCTAGTCTGGAAGATGTGTTTGTGCGGCTGACCGGGCGGCACTTGCGGGAAGAGTGATGTGGGCGAAAGGATGAACATGGCGATGACGGGGAAGTTTCGCTACATAGTTTTTGTGGCGGCGACGGCAGCGCTGATGCTGGTTGGGCCACGCAGCTTCGCACAGGATTCGGCCAATGCGCCATCGAACGGCTTCCCGCCACTGGATCAGTGGAGGAGCGCGATTCTCGCGGGAGACGCGGCGGGGTTGAAAACAATGTACAGCGTCGATCCAGTGGCGCAGGTAATGGCGAATGGCATCAAAACAAACGCCGATGCTGACGCGAATTTTTGGCTTGGCCTGAAAGCGCAAAGCCTTCCTTTAGAAATCGTTGCAGTGCTCGATCGGCCCAAAGGCAAAAGTGTTGTTTTCAAAGCCGAGGTGCAGTTGGCAAATGGCCAGGCGTTGAGCGTGACCGACGGTCAAATGTGGCGCAAGCAGGGAGAGCAGTGGCGACTGATAAGCGTAGAGCGAGCGGATGCGCCTCACCTGAAACAGCCCTCGGACATGAAGAAGAATATCTACCCGCCGGATGCCGACGTGCACGCCGAGATCAAAGCAGCCGAGGAGAGAGCCGCCGCCGCACGCAAGCGCGTGTTGCTGGTGTTTGGTGCGAACTGGTGCTACGACTGCCACGTGCTGGATATGGCATTTCATCGGCCGGATTTCGCGGCAGTGATGGCCGGCTACGAAGTGGAGCATGTTGATCTGGGAGACGATGAAAAAAAGAATGCCGACGTGGTGAAGCAGTTCGATGCGACGTTGGATAAAGGCATTCCTACGCTGGTGGTAGTCGAGAGCGACGGCAGGGTAGTGATGAGCCAAAAGAATGGCGAATTCGAGGACGCGCGATCCCTCACGCCAGAGGTGTTGCTCGAGTTTCTTAATAAGTGGAAGCCGGAGGAGCGGTAGGATTGGTCGTTCTATGAGCGTAGCAGAGCAAACAGCCGTTGTAGAAAAGATGCCTTCGCGGAAACATCCGCCGCGGCGGAACGGACGTTGGGCTGGATACCGTCACCTACTGATGGCGCGCATGCTGGAGTTGAAGCGCGAGCCGGAAGTGGTGTTCTGGGTGTTCGTGTTTCCGCTGTTGCTGGCAACCGGCCTCGGGATTGCCTTTCGCAATAAGCCGGCCGATGCGTCCTCGGTTGCAATTGTGGCGGGAGCGGGCGGGCAGGAAGCCGAAGCGTTGTTGCAGCGTTCTCCGCAGCATGCGTCATTCAAAGTCGACGTGCAAGATGCGGACCCGGCACGGAAAGGTTTTCGCTTGGGGAAGTACGATCTCGTCATCGAGCCGGATGGCGCCGGAGGACTCCGCTATCGCTATGACCCGGCGCGGCCTGAGAGTGTGCTGGCGCGCGCCGTCGTGAATGATGCGCTGCAGACGGCTGCCGGGCGCAAAGATGTGGTCGCGACAAGCGTGGTCACCTCGTCCGAGCCCGGCTCCCGCTACATCGATTTTCTGATTCCCGGATTGCTGGGGATGAACTTAATGAACTCCGGCATGTGGGGCATCGGATTTGCATTGGTCGATATGCGGCAACGCAAACTGCTCAAGCGCTTTGTGGGAACCCCGATGCGGCGTGGAGACTTCCTGCTGGCTCTGCTATCGAGCCGCCTGGTGCTGATGATCATCGAAATCGGATTGCTGCTGACGCTCGGCGTCCTCGTATTCCATATGAAAGTGTTGGGGTCAATATTCGCAATCCTGCTGCTGGGCGCCGCTGGCGCGATGACCTTTGGCGGATTGGGATTGCTGACTGCGAGCCGGGCGCAGAAAATCGAAAGCGTGAGCGGGCTGATGAATCTGGTCATGATGCCCATGTGGATTTTCTCCGGCGTATTTTTCTCGTATGAGCGTTTTCCCGCCGTGGTTCAGCCACTGATCAAGGTGCTGCCGCTGACGGCGTTGAATGATGCGTTGCGAGCGAGCATCCTGGAGGGCACACCGCTGATCCATCAATGGCCGCGGCTTTTAGTGATGTTTCTGTGGGCCAGCGTTTCGTTCCTGCTGGCGCTAAGGTGGTTTCGGTGGACTTAGTCGAGGGTTAATTGGTTCGAATTGATCGAAAATGGTTCCGAAGCTTGGGCCTCGTTCGCAAATCTTTGTCCGCAAAATCTGGGAGAAGTTACGAACGAGGCCGGCTGCGGTGCTTGCGAAAGCACTACTCTACTTACGACTTGACTAGCTTGGCGGCGGCCTTTCGGACCTTGGCCCAGCGTAGCTTCTGCGCTTCGGCAATGCGTCGGCGGGCGTCCTTGCTCAAGGTACGGCCCGTCTTCTTGAGCTTCTTCCCGCCGGCATGACCGAGAGCGTCGAGCGCTTTCCCTACCTGTCCCATCTCTTTTTCAAGACGGGAGTACTCTTTCCGCAGGGAAGCTACTACTTTGTTCATCATCATTAATACCCCCTTGCAGGTAAGGCTAACACGAGATTACCCCTTGGTTGGAATTTCTAGAGGGTGATTGTGAGTTAGACAGGTTATTAGAAGCCGATGCGGGACTCAGTTCAGATCGGCGGACTTAGATGGAATGGGTTACTGTCTTAGGTTGGTCCGATTGTTGATAAGAAGCGCGGAACCTGACGCGCTTTTGTAGTTTGTTCGAAGGCGAATGCCAGACGGATGAGAGCCGGCTCGCTCCAGGCTCGTCCGAAGAAAGAAACTCCCACCGGCAGGCCGGAGATGAAACCGGCAGTCACATTGATATTGGGATAGCCCGCGACGGCCGCGGCGTTCGAGCTTCCTCCGGCCGAGTGGTCCCCGTTGATCAGGTCGGTGAGCCAAGCTGGTCCCCCGGTGGGTGCGACGATGGCGTCGAGATGGTATTTGTCCATGGTGGCGTCAATGCCTTCGGTGCGGGCGAGTTGGTGGTTTTGCGCGAGCCCGTCGAGATAGGCCTTCTCGGTCAACGGGCCTTTGGCTTCAGCTTTCAGAAATAAGTCCTGGCCGAAATAGGGCATTTCTTTCTGTCGATTGCGGTCGTTGAACTCGATGATATCTGTCAAGGTGTGAACGGGAGCGCTCGGGCCGAGGCGCGCGAGATAGGCATTCAGGTCCGCTTTTAGTTCGTACATGAAGACCAATAACTCGCTTTCATCGAACTTACCCAGGGTTTCAATGTCAGCAGGGTCGACTAGGGTGGCTCCCTGCCTCTTCATGGCGTCGAGCGACTGCTCCATCAGCGCATCGACGGTATCGCTGAAGCCGAAGTACTTCCTGGCCACCCCGATGCGTGCGCCTTTGAGTCCGTTGGGGTCGCAGAACTGGGCGTAGTCCTTAAAGGACTTGCCGGCGCTTGCCGCGGTTGCGGGATCCGCGGGATCGACACCGGTTAGAGCGCCCAGCAAAATTGCAGCATCGCGCACAGTTCGGGACATGGGGCCGGCGCTGTCTTGACTATGCGAGATGGGAATGATGCCGCTGCGGCTCACCAGACCGACCGTGGGCTTGATGCCCGCAAGTCCATTCGAGGATGATGGGCAGACGATCGAGCCATCGGTTTCCGTGCCGATGCCTACCGCGCACAAATTCGCAGAGATGCCCGCGCCAGTGCCGGAGCTGGAGCCGCAGGGATTGCGGTCGAGGGCATAGGGATTCTTCGTCAGCCCGCCGCGTCCGCTCCATCCGCTGGTGGAGTGACTGGAGCGAATGTTTGCCCACTCGCTGAGGTTGGTTTTGCCCAGGATGACGACGCCGGCGCTCCGCAGCTTTTGTGCTACGCAGGAATCTTGCGCTGGCTTCGAGCCAAGCAGGGCGAGCGAACCGGCCGTGGTCATCATGTTGTCCGCGGTATCGATGTTGTCCTTGATGAGCACGGGGATGCCGTGCATGGGGCCCCGCGGGCCTTTTGCTTTGCGTTCCTGGTCGAGTGAGTCGGCGATGGAAAGAGCGTCGGGGTTCAGTTGGATGATGCTATTGATCGCGGGACCTTTCTTATCGATCTCTTCGATGCGCGCCGAATACTTTTCCACCAAGGAGCGGGCCGTGAACTTGCCGGACTTCATTCCATCCTGGAGGTCGGAGATGGTAATTTCATCGAGTTCGAAAGGCTTGATCTCGGGAGACGGGACGGCGGGGGACGCCCCACGCGCCGCTCCGAGCGCGGGATAGAGCGGAGTCAAGGTCGCGGCTGCACTGCTGACGAGGGTTGTTTTGAGGAAGGCGCGGCGGTTGGCGGAAGGCTCGGCATCTTTTCGGGGCATGCTTGGGGAGATCCTTTGTGGTGCCTGAGGATTGGCAAAATGCGACGAGACATAGTAATCCATGCGTTAAGCACTGTGCAGAATCACCATCGAGCAGCAGGAGATTGCCCGGTCTCACCCGGCAGCGTGAGTGTATAAATTTGACCAGACGCAATAATCTCGGCTCTCTACTATGGGTGGCAGAATGTCAGGGTCGCAGCTGAGAGGCTGCGGCTCGTGGTGGCGGCGCGCCGGATAAACCTCACGTTCGTTCCTACGAACTCCCGGCGCGTCCCTCCCCCAAGTAGCTATTATGCGGATGAGCAGAACACCTCCAGAACTCATCGACACGGGAGCTGCTAACCCCTTGATGGCTGCCTACTTCCTCAACGAAGACGGGCCGGGCGACGAAGCAGAAGAAGAGGATGAAGAAGAAGAGGACGACGAAGACGAAGACGACGACGAACCCGAGGGCCATGGCGAGGGATACTCGGAGTGAACCCCGGTCTTCGCAACGGGCCATGATGTTGGCCTGGATTCCCATCCTGGACGGGTTGGTCCGTTCCGCGGGAATACGGCATTTTGCAAGATCTTGCAAAATTTCTGGATTCTGAGTGTATAATCAAGTCCAGCTAAGTTTGACTCACAAGCAACTGAAGGTCGGTATCGCCAACCAGCGTCACCCCCTCACTAGCAGCGAATCTTCTCAGCACAATCCAAAAGAACAGAATAGGACTATCAACAATGGCAGAACAAGGAACAGTGAAGTGGTTTAACGACGCTAAAGGCTATGGCTTTATCAGCCGGCAAAATGGCGAAGACGTTTTCGTGCATTTCTCCGCGATTCAGGCGGGCGGCTTCCGCAGCCTGCAAGAAGGCCAAACCGTGCAGTTCGACGTGACCAAGGGCCCCAAGGGCTGGCAAGCTGAGAACGTGCAAGCTGTCTAAGTAACCGCGCTCTCGAAGTAAGCACAAAGCGCCCGCCATTCGAAAGAGTGACGGGCGCTTTTGTTTTGTAAGACTTAAACTCCCGCGGCGAATCTCAGAACCGTTGACGCGCCTGCGTCACCATCTCCACCAGAACCTTTCTGGCTTCCAGCGGATTGCTTACTTCCGTCGAAAACGCAATGCGAGTGCCCCGCATCCCGTCCTGAGTTTTCAAGCGCACATGAAAACCCAGGCGGTCTACGGCGGTCATCGCCGCTTCCTGACATTCGACGCCGGCAAACACACGGGCCAGCAGGATGAGCGCGTCCTTGTGGTCGGCATTCATGTGCTCGATAATTCCGGACCCGGCATCGGCAAGAGGATCGGGTTCCGCCTGATCGTACTCGGATGCCTGCACCCAGCCCATAACTCCGAAGCCGCCCACATAGTAAACGTCCAGCACATCCATGCGGTAAAAAGAGAAATCTTCGAAGTCCACCCAGTATTTGCTGTTAGCCTGACGGCCTAGATAGAGCTTGCGCGCATCAGCCAATTCGGCGTGCGGTATGGTCACGACATTTCCCATCACTGTGACGCGCGAGGCGCCCAGCGGATCGCCGCTGGCGTCGGGTTGCGTCACCAAGAGGCTGGCGCGCGAATCTGCCTGCAGATTCTGCGTATGCATGGCCATGGTGCTGATGAGGAAGATGGGACGTCCACGCGCATCCAGCCCATATGGCATTACCGATCCGAAAGGGAACCCGGGTTGTTTGCGCGAAAGCGTGGAAAGGCTGCCGATGCGGCCCAGGTAAACCAACGTGCGGGCGCGTTCCGAAAACGAAGGCTCCGGGACGGCAGGCTGATCAGCCGCGCCGGTGCCGGCGTGTTTTCTGCTGGACGACGATGAGGATGACGAAGACACTCTGTTCTCTTCAGTCAGTCTAACAGGCTGCGGAGCACCCAATCTTGCGACCTAGTTTTGGGGGGCACGGCTTTCGGCCGGACATGGATTGCCGGCGTGATAAACTGTGCCACCGTGGAGCCACCTGTACCGCCGCCGCCTCCTTCGTGTTCCGATTGCGCCACAAAAACGCAGCCGGCTGGGGGCGGGCCGCCGAGCCAATCAGCATCGCGCATGTGGCAGTCGAGCAGTGGGAGCATGCGGATTGACACGCCCCACACAAGCATCATCACCGACCCGGCCGGCCAGCGAACAATTTTGCTCGATCACTTGAAGAAAGAGGCGATGGTGATCCCGATGCCGCCGGCCTCACCTGCGCTACCGGGAAGTCCATCGATGCCCGGCGCTACTCCGCCGCAGGCTCCGCCTATGCAGGTGCATGATTTGGGTAAGACCCTAATCGAAGGGCATGAAGTTGAGGGCAAGCGCTTTACTCTTTCGCCGCCGCAGGCGCTGCAATCGCCACAGATGCCACAGCCGCCGGCGCCGCCGAAGATGCCCGGAGTCCAACAGTCGCTCAATGTGCCGAAGCCGCCGCAGTTACCGAAGCCGCCCTTACCAAAACCGCCGCAGCCCGGCGTGGCCGAGGTTTGGACCAGCACAAAGCTGAAGACGCTGGTGCTGACAAAAGTCACAACTGCCGCAGGAGTGCAGACTACTTATTGCAAGCCTACGTCGACGGAAGAGCCCCATCCCTCAATGTTCCAGATACCGCCGGGATATAAGTTAAAGAGCTCCTGAGTGGGCTCATCCCGGACCTTGTCCATTCATTCTGTTGAGCAGAAATACCGCGCTCGGGTTTGCGAGTGCGCGGTATAATCTGAGGCCTGTCGAGGACCGCTGGAATCAAGGTCGGCGGCCCATGAGGACTCCGCACCCCAAAGGTCTGTCGACTCTTCCGGGCGTTGCGAGCAAGCGATGAAATTCGGGGATAAATACGAGCTCGTTGAGTCCCTAACCACGGGTCCGGTCGAAACCTTTGTTGCCAAGGATATCCGCCGGGGTGAATCCGTCCTGGTGCACATCCTGGAGTGTGGCGAGCGGAAGCCCAATCAGCCGACCGTGCAGTGGGTGATGGACGCCTTTCGCAGTCTTGCCCCGGAGCCGGCGGGACTGGTGCTGGAAGCCGGAGGGTATAGCGGTACGCTATATGCATACCTGGTAACGCAACTTCCTGAGGCAGACGCGCTACGCCGCTGGGTCGAACGTTACAAACTTCAAATGCAGGAAACACAGGAAGTTGCAGCCCCGCTTCCGCCCTCGAAGGTGGATGGCGACTCTCCTACTGCGGAAGTGAGTTCGGTTGAGCTTGCGCCGCCTCCGGGGACGTTCACCCAGGCATTCATGGGATTTGGTTTGCAGTCGAACTTGGGGTCGGAACCGAACCACGCAAAACCTGCCATGAGTTCCGAGGCGCGTCCGCTACCATCGAATCCGCCCTCGGCAGCTATCCCCGGACCGCGCATTGAACCGTATCGCGAGCCTGCCGGCAGAATGCAGCCGGTACCGGCACCCGCTGCTGCTAATTCCTTTCCAACTGACTTCAAAGCAACAGATATTCCTGCGGATGAGATTGGACCGGTCGTCAGGGAAAATAGCCCCAAGCCGGGTGAGTTTACCAGCTTTTTCCGAGGACCGTTCGCGGAAGGACGACCGAGTGACATCGCTGCGCCTCTTCCTCAGCCGCCACCACCCCAGCGAAAAGTCGTTGGAGAATTTACCGCCACTTTCGGATCACCGGCGAATTGGCGCGACGACCAGGCTATGGGCTCGGGCGGATCTGGACCCGGTGGCCTAAACGAGGCGCCGGGCGAATTTACTAGAACGTTCGACTTAGATCGACCGTCCAAAGCCGCGGACAATTTTGAGTCCCACATTCCGGCCGGACCCGGACCGCTGAGCGGGATGTTCGAAACTGTCAAAAATCCGGCAAGAGATTCTTTTCTTTCGCCGAGCGTGCCCATACCTCCCGCTCCCATAATCCCACAGATCCCAGCCATTCCTGAACGAATGAGTGCGCCGCTTGCGGTTGAGCCCATAGCTCCCTCGGCCCAGAACGCGTCTCAGGGCGCGACGCAGTTATTTCGCATGCCCGGCGCCCAGGCGGAAGTTAGCGAGCCACCGTTGCCTAGCGGGCCCGGCGAATACACGCGGATCATCTCGATTCGGCCTCCAGAGGCACTCCCCACGGACGAGGAGACTGCTCAGGATTCCAAATCTGGAGTGGTGATTCCGGTTGCTTCCTTGCCGAAGTTTCCTGCCCCACCTCCGCTACCTCCGGCTCCAAAGTTGGCACCGCCCAAGGTCGCTCCACCAAAGCTTGCCGCACCCAAGCTTGCTCCACCCAAGTTGGCTCCGCCGAAGATCGAGCCACCAAAGAATGTGAAGTCGCCGATGTCGTATTGGCCGTTGATCCTTACGCTGACGGTGCTCTTTTTTGTTGCGGCTCTGCTGGTGGTTTACTTCGCTCTCAAACACTGATCCAGCTGAACGATCTGGCTCAACCAGTGTTGGGAAGAACGATCAGCAATTCCAGGGTTGGATTCGGAAGATCTCCAGGAACATAGGCGGCGAAGTTGCGTGCCCGGGTCACGGCCTCCCAAGCCGCGCCCGTCTGGTTCAGACTGAAATACTGGTATTTCAGCTTTACCGGGATCACGCTGGGCGGGTTGGTTAAGTGGCGGAGCTGGATTCCCGGCAGAGCCTGCTTTACCAGGTGATCGATGTGAGTGGCCGAGCAAACCTTCACCAGCTGCGGCACTTTTTGAATCACAGTTTCTTCGCTGGTTTCGGCGCTGACCGCCAGGTAAAGGCGCGTGTTGGTCAAATACTTATCTTGGTCGATGGCGGTCGCGTAAATCGAATTCTGCACCAGTTTCAGAGGCAAAGACACCAGGTTGGTGGGGACGACAGTCTCGAGCAGCGAGCGAAGTTTCTCGTCGAGATCGCTAAAAATCGGCCCGAGAGAGTCATGCGTGTAAAGGGGAAGATCTCGCGGGCGAATTTTTTGGGAGAAAGTCGTCAATGAACCCGCAAGCGATACCATCGCTGCGTAGAGCTCCTCCGGATGACCTTTGCGGCTTTCGAATAGATGGCTGAACACCGGAAAATTCGAGTTTACGGTGTAAAGCAGCCAGAAACTAGCGATGTCGGCAGCAGTAAAATCCGCCAGGCTCTGATTCTTCTGCCGCCGGCTGCCGGAAAGCTGACTGCTGCGGGCAGAGAGCAACTCAACCAAGCCACGCAGTAATCCAGCCAGATATTCGCTGGCTCCGATCTCGATGAGCGGAGGAACAAAACGCGGGTTGAGCTGAAAAGTTCCGGCTGGGCTGCGTTCTACGTTCGCGATCCGCAGTACGGAAGAGCCTTCGCGGTTTTCAGTTTCGGCCAGCAAGCGCATATTCTTCCGCGCAATCTGGATTGGTTTCTCCCCCGCTCCCGTGTTTTCGTCGCGAAAGGCTGTAACCTCTGCCAGATAGCGCGTGCCCCGTTCCTGGGCGGTGGATACGTTGAGGCCGCTCTGGCGGTAGTCAGGCACGGTCAGGTAAATATCCAAACTCTTGTCCCTGGGCTGGAAGAACTCGGATAGTGCCTTGGAGGGTGGGGCTGCATCGGCCTCGGGGATGGAAAACATCAAGCCATCGGGAAAGATGCCAGATGCCTGGGAGACGACAAACTGGCCTTCCGTCAGCATTTCCTGATTGATGGTCAGTGAACTGAATCCCCACGCACAAAATTTCAGCGTCTGCAGGCGGAAGTTGAGCGCATCCTCGATATAGCGGTCCTGCACCTGCAGGTGCTGAGGGGTTAGGAAGGTCCCCTTGGTCCAGAGAACGGGTTTCAATTGCCTCATAGCATCGCCGAGCAAGTCGCCTGGGCAGTGAGCCTGGATGCGATTTTCAGGCAATTTCCGGCGGCTGCCCACAATAACAATTCCTGAGCCAGGAAGCAAAGGGCAAATCATTCACGGAGTGGTGCGATTAGATGAGGAAGGGAACTAACGCATGATGACGGGAATTTCTCGGTCACAGCGAATGTTGCGGGGATAACAGACACAGCACGGCTGGGGCAAAGCGGTTAGAGGTCGACGTTTTTGGGAGGAGATGCCTTTGCCGCTAGATCTATTTTTCCGCTTCGAACGGCGGTTCCCACAATCCCTCGATGAATTTCAACCATTCCTTGTTTCCGTTGCGCCGCTGGCTGGGAATGCTCTTGGAGAATACCGCGAGGCCAAAATCTCCACGGGCTTTGCGGAGAACCATCTGGATTTCCTCGCGAATACTCTCGGGAATCGATTCCTCGTCATTCTCAAGCTTTTCCAGAAGTTCGAACATATCTGGAGCAGTTGCGATCAGGCTGGGATCAACCTGTGCCTCCGCAGTCGCCACAATCCGGCCAAACCGGTCGATCACTCGCGACTTCTTCTTCGGATCGATTCGCCACATTCCTGACGTGACTTTTGTTTTGGCCATTGGTTTGTTCCTTCCCGGTTCACTCGCCCACTTACATCGGCAATTCTGTACCCATACTGTAGGATGCCACCGGCTTCTTCAAGGTTACTGAAGTTTCCAGGTCCCTTGGTAGTGCCGATAAGTGTTCTCCTTTATTTACTTTCGTTTACCGGGGATTCGGAACCTTAGGGGATGTGGCTTTTGAGGGGGTAGGGCACGCCCCTGGCCGGCGCAGTGAGCCGTCTGACTGGGCAGAGTTGACGGTTGCGACCGCGACCTTGGGGTCGGCGATATCAGAGTGACCGTTTGGAAGCGGAAATGACCGTCAACAGGTTATCGTCGGCTCCATCTGCGCCCAGACGTTGCCGCTGAGTCGCGGTCAAGGCGAAATCCACTTTGTACGTTTGGATCAGAGCCGCCAGCCGTTTGCAGGTGATTCCGCCGGAGAGACCCTTTTCCACTTCGCCGAGAGAAAACGGTTTAGGGGCGGACGATTTGACCGCGACCACTTGATCGTGCCAACTCGCTTCCTGCCGGGAGATCAGACCGGCAGTCAGCATCTGAGTGAGAGCGGTTTGTGCGAGCGTATTCTGCTGCCGAGCTGCCTTTCGAAACCAGACTGCCGCTTCGTGAGGATTCTTGGAAATGCCTGTTTTCGGATCTCCATCCCGATACATGACTCCTAGAGCTTTTTGCGCCCAGTCATAGCCACGGTCGGCAGACTTCCTTAGCCAGGAAAGTCCCTGGTTTGGATCCTTTGCGACACCGGTGCCACTGTAATAGTCGAGGGCTAGTTGGTATTGCGCTTTGGCATCTCCTGCCTGGGCTTTATGAAGGGTGTTGGCCAGGTCCTGGGCCAGAGCTCGGGCAGGCAGCAAGCCTGAGACCGCAGCCATGGCACAAATCAGAGCCAGCCGAACCAGAACGATCCGAACGGGAAAAAGACTGAAAACCATAGTCTGCAACTGCTCCGCGAAGCCGATATTAGGACTGCGCGCAGCTGAAGTCAATTGCTACATCCGTGGTGAATTCCGTGCTACTCTACGCCTTTCCGGGTAGCGGATTGCGGCGCTGTTGGGAACCGCTTCCGCGCGACGTATGAAATACTGCACCGCATGTCAGAAGACTTATCCCACCGATCATGATGTGTGCCCGGCGGACCAGACCAAGCTGCAAGTCGCCCACGAACTTCAACCCGGCATGATCATTCGAAACAAGTACCAGATCATTGAGCGGATCGGGATTGGCGGCATGGGGCTGGTTTATCGTGGCCGTCACCTGACGTTCAACGAGCTGTGCGCCATCAAGATCGTCAACAGCGAAATTGCCAAAGATGCGAACTTCCTGCGGCGCTTTCAGACGGAAGCCGTGGTCACGCGAAAGCTCCGGCATCCCAACGCAGTAAGAGTGGACGACTTCGACTACACCGAGGACGGGCGCCCCTTCATCGTGATGGAACTGGTGGAAGGGAAGAACCTAAGCGAGATCATCCAGACGGAAGGTGCGTTACCGGTCCCGCGAGCCATTCGCATTGCGCGGCAAGTGGCTTCGGCAATTGCGGTGGCGCACAGGCTCGGCATCGTGCACCGGGATCTGAAGCCGGGCAACGTAGTGCTGACCATCGACGAAAACGGCCAGGAGGTGGCCAAGGTTCTCGACTTCGGAATCGCGAAGCTGCGGGAGGCTGCGGGCGAGACCCGGCTGGACATGACGATGACCGGCATGGTAGTGGGCACGCCTTTGTATATGTCCCCGGAGCAGTTCATGGGGAAAAAGGCAGCGGGAGATGTTGACGGCCGCACCGATATCTATTCGCTCGGGGTTGTTCTTTACCAAATGGTAACGGCACAGCTGCCTTTCGATGCCGAGACGCCCTACGCCTTGATGCTGCAGCACATGCAGGAGCCGGTGCGTCCTCCGCACGAACTGAAGCCTGAGTTCCATATTCCCGAGACGCTCTCGCGCGTCATTCTGAAAGCGATGGAGAAGTCGCGGGAACAGCGATTTCAGACGGCGGAAGAGCTCATCGCGGCACTGGATCAGGTGGAGACAGTCACCGTTCCACAGGTCACTACTCCCAAGGCAGAATTAGGAAATTCTGTGGCAGCTTTGCTGTTTTCCGAGATGGCTGCCCAACCGCTTCCGCCCCTAAGCATCGCTGCCCCACTGGAGCCGGCGTCGGGGAGAATTGTGCAATCGAATCCCTCCGTCGATTCGCCAGTCATCAACAGCGCAGCGCAACACGTGTTTCTTCCTCCACGAAGCCTGCCGAAGCTCTTGGTTCGCGTGATGGCGGTGGTTGTGGCGAGCGTGCTGGTTATCGGAGCTGGATACCTGTCGTACAAGTCCGTCAGGCGAGTGGGCATAGAGCGCGCGGTCACCCGGCAATTGATGACGGCTCCGTCGGCGACACTGCGCAGTGCGGCGATCGGCGTTTCGGTATCGGGTGACCGGGAAGTAACACTCGATGGCAGCGTGTCTGGCGCTGCGGATTCCGCAATGGCGGAGCAGTTGGTCAGCTCAGTACCGGGCGTGGTTCATGTGAACAATCGGTTGATCGTTGCGCCGGTGGTGCCGGTGGAGTCGTCCCAGTCGCTGATCAACCGGGGGATGACATTCATGGACAGCGGAGATTATGCGTCGGCGATAGCCTGCTTCCGAAAAGCCCTGGCTGACCCCAACAACAAAGGCGCTAAAGAATTGCTGGATCGGGCTCAGCGAGCCCAGCAGACTGAAGAAGAACTGCTTAAGAATCGGCAGTAAACCGTTGCCGGTTGCCTTGACAATAAAGAGCGGGACGCCTAGCATCGCTGGCCAGCCGTGGAACTTTGCCGCGATGCCCTTGGTGTGTCTCAGAGAAGTGTGACTCACGGCGGCGAACCTCCCGGAGTACCAGCTTTAACTGGAACCAGGTGAAGCGGAATGAAGTTGCTGTCTCGAGTAGTGTGGGCGGAAGGCATGTATCTGGCGCCGCAGCATTTTCAGGCCCAGAACCGTTATTTTGAGGAAGCGGTTCACTTCGCCATGGGCGGGCTGTGGACGGATGCCTACGGATTTGCCGCCTGCCAACTCGATGCCGACGCGCTGCGCAACGGAACCGTGAGCTTGCTGCACGCGCGTGGGATGTTTCAGGACGGCTTGCCGTTCGACATTCCGGAATCCGATTCTCCTCCGGCTGCGCGCAATATTGTCGATCAGTTCCATCCCGCCGCCGATAGTTTGACCGTGGCCCTGGCTGTGCCTCGTTGGTCGCCGGATGGGCAGAACTGCGATCTGGAGTCCATGCCGAAGGGAGATGCGCGCTATACGGGTGTGATCGAGATGGTGAGCGACGAGAATACCGGGCGGGACGAGAAGCCCGTCCAGTTGGGCCGCAAGAACGTAAGCCTGGTAGTTCTACCCTCGGCAGATGAGAACATGTTGACGCTGCCGCTCGCCCGAGTCATGCGCGATCAGTCCGGGCATTTTGTGTACGACCCGGCGCATATTCCGCCTTGCGTCCGCTTGAGTTCCAGCGAACGGCTGAGCAGCATGCTCGAGCGCCTGGTTGCCATTCTGGAGGAGAAGAGCGCGGTCATCTCGCAGGAACAGGATCACTCTGGCGGAAAGTTTCAGACCGGAATGTCAGCCCGGCAAGTCTCCCAGTTCTGGTTCCTGCATGCCATTAACTCGACTCTGACCCCGCTGCGGCACATTCTGCTGGCTAAGCACGGCCATCCTGCGGAGCTGTTTCGTGAGATGTCCCGGCTGGCGGGCGCACTTTGCACTTTCGGCTTGGATACACATCCCCGCTCACTGCCCGCCTATAACCACTACGATCCAGAGCCAGGCTTTGCCTTCCTCGAGGATCACATTCTCCGTCATCTCGAAATTGTGGTTCCGTCACAGGCTGTGGTCGTGCGGCTGAAAGCGGCCGGCCGGTATTTTTACGAGGGCGAAATCAAGGACCAGCGTTGTTTCGGCCGTTCCCGCTGGATCCTCGGCATTCGATCGCCGGTCGGGGAAGGCGAGTTGATTTCGAAAACGCTGCAACTGGTTAAAGTTTGTTCCGCCCAGTTTGTTCCCGAGTTGGTGAAGCGCGCCCTTCCGGGGCTGACTCTTATGCACATGCAGGTTCCTCCCGCGGCGGTTGCGGCGAAGGTTGATAGCCAGTACTTCACGGTGGAGCGCAAGGGACCCTGCTGGGAGCACATCATGCAGACGCGGAACGTCGGGGTTTACGTGCCGGGGGAACTGCCGTCCCCGGAAATGGAATTGATCATGATCATTGAGAGTTGAGCTATGTCTTCGACATCCGTCACCCCTCTTGGAAGTTACCGCGGATCGAGTCCTGCGCTGGACCGGCGTGGCTGGAACCTGGCCCTGGCGTTTGAGGAGATATTCACGGCCATTGTGCGTCTGCGCTATAACCGCCAGGCTGTTCCCGACGCCGACTCTTTTCGTGCGCGGATGAGGCAGGCGCTGCGCGTGGCCGAACAAGAAGCTCGCAGCCGCGGCTGCAGCGCGGATGACGTCAAGCAGGCGATTTTTGCGATGGTCGCTTTCCTGGATGAATCCGCATTAAGTTCGGGAAATCCGGTCTTTGCCAATTGGCCCCGCTTGCCGTTGCAAGCGGAGTTGTTCGGCCATCAGTTAGCCGGTGAGATTTTTTTCCAGGAATTGCAAAAGACCATGACGCGCAGCGACTCGCATGAATCCGCCGACCTGCTCGAGGTCTACTACCTGTGCCTGCTGCTCGGCTTCAAGGGGCGCTATGCGGCGGGGGGCGACTTGCGGTCGATCATGGGAGGGATTCAGGAGAAGATTCGCCGGGTGCGCGGCCCCGTAACCGCGTTGTCCCCGCGGGGCGCGATTCCGGCGGACGCGGTGCGCCTGGTACAGTCGGATCGCTGGACGCGCAATCTCGCGAAGATCGCGATCGGGACCGCCGTCGCGGCGCTGGTTCTTTTCATGGTATCCAAGTTTGTGCTGATGTCGGGTGCGTCTGCGGTTTCAGCTTTGACTACGGGACTCGTGAAATAGGGGGATCGATCGGCATGTACTGGGTGGTGACCGGTATCGTATTGCTGATTTACCTGGTGCTGGTCTGGTTCCTCGGCACGTGGCTGCCTTTGCGCGGCAATGACGTATGGATTCTGCGGATTGGGCTTGCGGTCCTCGGCGTGATCGCGGCGGGCGTTACGGTCTGGTTTCTGCACAAGAAGAAGGTCAGCGAATCCGAAGCGGAGGAAACTGGCGAGGGAGCCTCGGAAAGCAATGACCTCGATCTGTTGGTTCGCGAGGCAATTCGCCGCTTAAAGAAATCCACGCTGGGACGCGGCGTGAACCTGGGGAGCCTTCCCCTGGTGTTTGTGCTGGGTGATTCCGGTTCCACCAAGACGACGACAATTATTCATTCGGCGCTTGATCCTGAGTTATTGGCCGGCCAAGTCTACCGCGATAACGAAGTATTACCCACCGATGCGGCAAATATCTGGTATACGCGGCAGGCGATTTTTGTTGATCCGGCGGGCTCGGTAATGAGTCAGGCGGATCGTTGGAAGCGGCTGGTCCGGTTGGTGCAGCCGGGGCGTTTTTCGAGCGCTATCGGCAAGCGTTCGCAGGCGCCGCGGGCGGCGCTGGTGTGTTACGACTGCGAAACTTTCCTGCGCGCCGGCGCTTCCGAAACCACTGTTTCTGCGGCGCGGAGACTGGCGGTGCGGCTGCAAGAAGTTTCGCAGCTATTGGGGATCAGTTTTCCCGTCTACGTTCTGTTTACCAAGCTGGACAGAATCTCATTCTTCCCGGAGTTTGTTCGGGGAATGGGCAAGGATGAAGCGGCTGAGGTGCTGGGCGCCACTCTGCCGTTGCGTTCGCCCGGAACTGGGGTTTATGCGGAAGAGGAAACGCGCCGGCTCACCAAGGCGCTCGACGAGATTTTTTATTCCCTGGCCGAGAGGCGCCTGGTATTGCTTCCGCGGGAACACGAAAAAGAAAAACTGCCCGGTATTTACGAGTTTCCCCGCGAATTGAAAAAGCTGCGGACTCTGCTGGTGCAGTTTCTCGTGGATTTGGCGCGTCCCAGCCACTTGAGCTCGAATCCGTTCCTGCGCGGCTTCTACTTTACGGGCGTGCGGCCCGTGGTGGTAGAGGATGTAGTGGCGGCAACTCCTCTGCCGGAACAGGACTCCGAGCCAGCCTTTGATGCTGAGCCAACGCGAATATTCAGCGGCGTGCGCGCCCAGCCGTCGCAGGCACCCGCGGCCAACCGCGCCGCTGGTTCGCGCCGGGTGCCGCAGTGGGCTTTTCTCTCGGGACTCTTCAACGACGTCATGGTGAAGGACCGTGTGGCGCTGGCGGCCAGCGGTTCCAGTTCGCGCGTTAACCTGCTGCGGCGGCTTGCCCTGGCTGTGGCTGTTTTCATCGGTGTGGTCTGCCTGCTCGGCTTCGGCATTTCGTTTTTGCGCAACCATGCATTGGAAACTGATGTTCGCGATGCGATCGAGGGGCTGCGCACGATCCAGACCGGGCCGAACCAGGTGGCCAACTTGGGAGATCTGCAAAGGCTCGACCATTTGCGGCAGGAGCTGGCCTTGCTCTCCAGCTACCAGAGTGACGGCGCCCCCCTCAGCATGCGTTGGGGGTTGTATGTTGGAGATCAAATCTACACGGATGCAAGGAGAGTCTATTTCCAGCGTTTCTGGCAACTTCTGTTTGCTGATACGCAGTCACGCTTGCTCGAAGGTCTTCGTGCCGTGCCAGATACGCCGGGGCCGAACGACGTTTACGACGCTACGTACAGCGAGTTGAAGGCATACCTGATCACAACTTCGGACCACGACAAGAGCACAAAGGAGTTTTTGACTCCCGTCCTGATGAGTCACTGGAAGGCGGGACGCGATATCGACTCAGATCGCGCCGCGCTGGCGACCTCACAGTTCGATTTCTACAGCACGGAACTGGCTACCGATAATCCGTTTTCATCGAGTAACTTCCCCACCACAATCGGGCGGGCGCGAGTTTACCTGCAGAATTTTGCGGGAGTCGAGCGCTACTATTCCTTGCTGCTGGCGAAGGCTTCACAAAATAATCACGACATCAGCTTCAACGATCAGTTTGCCGACACTGCCGGCGTGATCGCGAGCAGCCATCGGGTAAAAGGCGCGTTCACGCGAGGCGGGTTTTCGGCAGCCAGCGATGCGCTCAAAAAGCCCTCAACCTACTTGACTGGCGAGGAATGGGTTTTAGGAAAAAACGCGGCTCCGGACTTCGATCCTTCCAAACTGCAGCAGGAGTTGACCCAGCGCTACTACCAGGATTTCGTCAACGAGTGGCATACCGTGCTGGAGACGTCATCGGTGGTACGGTATCAGAACTTCAAAGACGCGGATAAGAAGCTTGAGAAGATGACCAGTCCGACTTCTCCGCTGCTCGAGTTGTTCTGGTTCATCTCGAATAACACTGCGGTCGGAGTACCCGATGTGTCCGATCCGTTCTTGCCCTTTCAAGCCATCGAGCCTCCGGGCGAGCCCGGCAAACTGCCCTCGGCGTTCATACTTCCCCCCAACAAGGAGTATGTGGGGGCCCTGGCCAAGCTGCAATCCGATGTTGCCGCCCTGGCGCAGAGCATTAACCCAAATGACCCCGCCGCGGCGAATCCGACCATAACCTCGGCCGCGGCAGCCGAGGTTGCGGCCACAACGGCCGTGGGGACCGGTGTCGACCAGAAGTTTCACCACCAGGACATATTGAGTCGATTGCTCAAAGAACCAATTACCAGCGTCGAAGACTTGCTCAAGAAGGGTCCGGCCGATGCGGCCAATGCGGGAGGGGCGAGTTTTTGCAGCCAGTTTAACGGAATCAGCATGAAGTATCCTTTGCGGCCGGACTCGCCGGTGGATTTGTCAATCGACGAGTTGAATGCGATCTTCGCGCCGCCGAAGGGAGTGCTGTGGACTTTCTACGATAGTAGCCTGAATAAACTTCTGATCAAGAATGGCTCGCGTTATGTGGCCATTGATACCGGAACGGTAAAGCTTTCGCCCGTCTTCGTCGACTTTTTTAACCGGGCTGCGCAGCTTAGCGACGCGTTGTATCCCTCCGGTTCCGCACCACCCCACTTCTCCTACAGCCTCAGACAGATGCCCAGCAATCTGGAGGGAGTGGTGCTTAAGATCGGTGCGGACACGCTGGAGGGAGCGGGACAGCAAAAGACGTTTGCCTGGACGGGCGCGGCAGAGACGATTCAGGTCAACAGCAAGACTGGAGATACTCTGGATTCGTTCCCCAGTAGTCCCTGGGCGGTATTCAAGTTCATCTCACGGGCTCGCCGGCTTGGCTCCGACAACCTGGAATGGATTCAGGAATCGAACGGCAGACCCATCATTCTTTCGAATGGTCTACAGAAGTCCTACGACTACCAATTGCGGGTCTCGGGCGCTAACCCCTTCTTCGAACTGCAGACCATGCGGTGCGTCTCACGGGTGACCCGCTGACCTGAGTGCACTGACATGATCCTGTCCGGTCTCGTGGACATCCGATTCAAGTGGAGCTTTGCTGAGCAGCAGGCCCGGACAAGCGGCCGAACAACCGATCGCGCCAGGAGGGATGAACCGCACGCAGCAGCACGCAAGTGATGTTGTCGTCGCTGTTTCCGGTTTTTGCGGCGTCAATCAGATCGGCGCAGGCTTGATCCAGAGATTCCTTGGCGGCCGCCTCGATCATTTTTTCATCCTTAACGTAGCGCGAAAGTCCGTCACTGCAAAGCAACAACACGTCGCCCGCGGCCAGTTGGTGATCTTCCAGGTCGGGCTCCACGCTGTCGTCGATGCCCAGAGCCCGCACGATCACATTTTGCGCTTTTGAAGTTGCCGCTTCTTCCATGGTCATCAAGCCGCGCCGCACCTGCTCCATCACCAGAGAGTGATCGTTCGTCAACTGCACCAGAGTGTTTCCGCGGATCAGATAAATACGGCTGTCACCGACATTCGCAATGGAAAAGAAATCGTCTTTCACCAGGACTGCCACGATCGTACAGCCCATCCCCGCGTGGCGAAGATCTCTTGCCGCGGCTTCATGGATGGCCTGGTTGGCGAGTTGAATCGAGTTGCCCAGGCCCGCGGCACGTTCCGATACTCCTTCAAAAGCAGTACCTCCCACCGGCGTAACGTCCAGCGCATTCTGGCGGAAATAATCAAGAACCGTATCCACAGCGATCTTGCTCGCCAGCTCACCCGCTTGCTGTCCGCCCATGCCGTCGCAGACCACGAAGATCCCGTGGCGCATATCGTAGCCAAAGTTATCTTCATTGTTGGATCGGACCAACCCGATGTCAGTAATGCCGGCGGCTTGAATGAAGAGGCTCATGATATGTGGAGGACGGGGACGAGGGGCTCAGCGGCGCCTGGGGAAGTACGCCAACTCCCAGCGCACCCTAAATTTCTTCTCCTATATATTCAGCAAAGTTGACTCCGATAAACGGATGCACTTCTGATTTGCCGCATTATGCGGCCTGCCGTAGGTCACTCCCGCGGTGGCACTTTTCGGCCTGGGCAAGATTGTAGTACGTGTTCTTGCTGTACTTGGTCACGGGTAGTCCGGTGGCGAACGCGATATGACCGCTATAGACAAGAATATCCGCGGGTAAGACGGTGTCGCCTTCAGCCACCAGGCTCCCCATCGGCTTGTTATGACTGTTCATTTTCGTGGCAGGATCCGGGACGCCGCTGATGCCGGCTATCGAGACACCGCAGACCTGTTTGACAACGTACCTAACGAATCCGCCGCAATCAAAGTGAAGAGTGTCGTCACACCCTTCCCCCCAAACCAACTTATCAGTTAGATCAATGTTGTGAGCGTAGTCCATGATTTTATCGCCCCGAATGACCCGCGGGGTAAGATCAAAGCCCCAGCCGTACTGCGAACTCGGTTTGGCTTGATATTGATCAATAAAGCGCTGCACATTGGCGTCGTCTTTGGGCGAAGGGACCAGCTTTGACTTGGGCGCAACACCCGCAAGATCCGGGTGCAGACACCGGCCGGCGCAAACAAAGACAACCTTTTCGACCGTAATGGTCGCAGCACAAAAGGACGTCTCGTCAATCTTATCTTTACTGAGCACCACTGGAGCATAGAATTGGCGCGCGCCGCTCGAGGGCTTAAGACCCTCAGCGCCCCAAAGATAGTGCGCGCCACCATCGGCTAAACGCTTGGATAGGCTGAGTATTTCGGATCGCGTGTGGTCGCACAACGCTTCGTTCGACATACCGAATTCTCCTCGACGATCCATTCCCGCAGTTCGGAACTCCGGGAAACGAGTGGCACGCTTTAGACGAAGATGGTGGAATTAATCGGCAGCGGATTGTAGCACAGGAAGACAAACGCGGAACATACGGCGAAATCGATTCGAACCTCACAGTTGATGCTATGCACGGCGTATTCCGAAGCGTCCCAGGATTTTGTTTTTTCCTGCCTTCTTTGCCAAAGTGTCCCATTCCGATTGCACGTTGGCACTCGCGTGTTCGTGGAAGATCGCAGAATTCTTGAGCGCTTCGGCAGCTCGTTTGCCGTCGCCGGCTTCGAGCGCGGCTCGAACCTGCTCCGCGGCAGACGACAATTGTTTGTCCGCGATCGACCTGCGCCTTGAGGTGACGAACGGCAGCATCCGACCCAGCAGCGATGCTTCAGGGCCGCTCTCATCGAGAGGCGGTGAGGAAGTTTGGCCGCCGCCAGTTTGGAAACTCTCCAGCGCGGCGTATGCCTTACCCACGGCTTGCAAAGCCGAGGCTTCATAACTGAAGGCTTCGTGCATGCGCTTCAGGGCAAGCTGAACCGGTTCCGAGTGCAAGATTGACGGCGGCTGCGACTCGAGGAACCGGGCCGCTTCCTCGTACTGCTCCGCTCTGGTCAGTACTTCCGCCGCTTGCAGCGAGGTATCAACCTTCCGCTGGAAATCTTGACATTGAGTTCGCGCTTCTTCCAGGAGAGGCTGCAGCGAAGTCGTCGCGGGGTCCTGGCTGACAGGCGAAAGCAATTCGACCACTGCTGCATAGGAGCCACTGGCCATCAATTCCTGCGCCTGCCTGAACAGGCCCTGGATGCGGCCCGTCTTTTGCTGGATAGCTGCTTCCTGTCGGGCGAAGTCAATCAACTCGGCAATCTCCGGCGAAAATGCACCCTCTTTTTGGCACGCTTCGAGCTGGCGGAGGGCCTCGCCATAGTTCCCGCTGCTCAACGCCTCGTGCGCTCGGGCCAAGTACTGGGCTCGGGATTTTTCCTGAGTTTGCTCCAGCAAGCGCAGGTCGATGCTGGATCGAAGAGCCAGAAGGCGCTCGTTTCCCGGAAACTGCTGCAATTCGTCGCGCACGAGCTTCAATGCGGCTTGCGGGGACGTCTCCACCAATTCGCGGCAGCGCCTGGAGGTCTCCTCGACGCGGCGGCGGACTTCCAAATCCCGGACCTGACGCGTTAATTCGCCTTTATACCTCAGGAGAGTCGGTTCAGCGGGCATTCGTTCCAGTGCTCTGTCGACGTGTTCGACCGCCCGAGCAAACTCCTCTGTGGTGGTGGCGAGAGAGATTTCGTTTTGCAGCTGTTCCAAAATGCGACGTCTTTGCTCCTGCTCGCGGCCGGACTTGGCGGAGGCCAGCAATGGAATCAGTTCCGGATTCGAAGAATCGACGCGCTCCACTTCGGCCAGCAACTCGATAGCGGCGGTGAAGTGGCGGGCGCTGATCTCGTTGCGGGCTGCCTCCAGCAATTGCCTGGCTTTTTTCTGGCGAGCGACCTCTTCGATCAGCCGGGCCAGAGCTACGTGAGCGGCGCGCACTCGCGAATCGTCCCGGTCGACTTCGAGAGCTCTGGCGATGACGGCTTGTGCCCCTTCCAGGTCGCCGCGACTGCGAGCGCTGTCTGCCTCCCGCAGGTAGCTCTCGACTTGTTCCCGCTGGCGCTTTTTTTGCCGAAAGGTTTGCAACAGCTCGGCCAGTTCCGCATTGGCGGGATCGAGTTTGCAGGCTTCCTGAAGATGAGCGATCGCCTCTTCGTACCGCTTGTCGCTGGCCGCCTCATCAGCCTGCAATCGCAACTGCCGGATCTGTTCGTTCCGCTGGCGTAACGAGAGGTTCTGCTGCACGACGACCATCAACTGGCGGGCTCGGTTGTGCTGGCTGTCGACCTTCAGCAACTGCAGAAGAACTTCTCTCGCCGATGTGTGCTCCTCTTCCTGAACCAGGCGCTCCGCTTGCTTGATCCATTCCGCCACTTGTTCTTTTTTTAACTCGTCGGCCACGGATGAAATTTCCGAAGCCATTTCGTCCGCGGTAGCGTAGCGGTCCTCAGGATTCTTCGCCAGGGCTCGATCCAGAATGCCGTCGAGTGCCGCCGGATAGTCATGGAGAAAGTCGCTTAAGGGCGCGGGTTTCTCATTCAGTATTTTCTGAACAATGCTGTAATCGCCGGTGAAGGGAAGGTGGCCCGTGAGAAGTTGGTACAGCATGACTCCCACCGAGAATATGTCCGAGCGGCCATCGAAAGCCTCGTTCCTGAGGCGCTCGGGCGCCATGTATTGAATGGTGCCGATCACATGCCCGGTGCGAGTGAGATGTCCGTCGTACTTCTCCTGGCGCGCGATTCCAAAATCCAGCAACTTTGCCACCCCATCCGGCTGCACGATGACATTGCCGGGTTTGACGTCGCGGTGAATGACGTCGTCGCGGTGGGCGTATCCCAGCGCATAGCAGACCTGCTCGATGATTTTCAGTTTCAAGGCCAGGGTGAGCACCCGGCCCGATTGAATGAGGCGGTCAAGGGGTTCCCCGGATAAATACTCCATCACGATGTAGGGAAAACCATCTTGTTCCCCCAAATCGTGGACGATGACGATGTTGGGATGTTTCAGCGCGCCCGTCTTGGCCGCCTCGTGATAGAAGCGCTGCAGCATTTCCGAGTCGCCGGTCAGGCCCTCAGTGACGGTCTTGATTGCGACCTCGCGATTCAATTGTGGGTCCGATGCTCGATACACCATACCCATCCCGCCGCGACCGAGAAGCTCGATCACTTCGTATTTGCCGATGCGTTTGATATTTGGAGCGGCCAAGGTTATTCCGGTTCCACGGTGTTCACTTCTCAGTCTCTTCAGGCGCGAGGGGGATTCACGCCTGACTTATCAAGCGGTGCTGTCGGACCAGCCCATATTAAAGTTTTCCATCAAAAACTTCTTTGCTTCGTCACGCTCCACACTCGGACTGCTCGGGGTGGAGTTCAAATAAAGAATGTAACTCTCGGCTGCGCCGTCGGTATCGCCGTCCGCCTTATGCCGCCGCGCCGCCGCCAGAATCGTGTTCGGGAGGCCCACGACTTTTTCTTTCACATCCTTAATCAGAGCGTTCCGGGCTTCGACCTCAACGTCGTACAGGAACTGACTCTCATCCGGAGGGGAGCCCGTTTGCTTGACCCCCTTTGTGTCTTCCGGGTTCACATTTTCCAGGATCACGAACTGTTTATGCACCTCGCGTTTAATGGACGGATTGGTTCCGACGGTACTGCTGTTGGCGTCCACGATCCGGAATCCGAGTTCCACCACAGCCGAAAGGTCAATTGTTTTCTTGGTGTAAGTGTACGGCCGCTTCACATCAGAAAGGTTCGTCTTGGGAATGGCATCGAGTTTCCGATGGGCTTCCTCCACCTTTTTCTGGGCATCGTCAACGGTTGCGGTTGCGGTCGCGATTTCTTTTTTCTTGCCGTGGGCCTGTGCTCCCTCCAGAACCTTCTGAGCGTTCTGCAAATCGAGGGTGGCCGCTTCATAGTCCCGGTTGGCTTTGTTCCAGTCATCATTAGGGACTTCTCTACCTCCGGCGCGGTACTCAGATTCCATCGGGTCGACGGTGACATTGCTCACCACGTGGTGCTCCAGGACATCGCCGGTGAGCGTAAAGTTGGGATCCACGGGCGTGGCATCCGCTGCCCGTTTCACCTTGACTGGAAGGCCTGTGGTCTCGAGTCCGGTGGCGATGGAATCGGAAAGCTGGTCGGCAAAGCCGCTGCTGTCGCGCCGCGAGGTCTGGTCCCGGAAGACAACCTTGATGGAGAGCGTGGAACGAACGTTGTGTACCGCGGAACTCTTGGTGCGTTCGTCGCGAACGTCATCCCGGTTCGACTTGAATTGCTGAGCTTCGTCCAGATACAACCACGCCATGCCGACTCCCGAACCAAGAGGTTTGTCGAGGCATCGCTTCGCCTGCTGGACGTAGTAGTCGCTGAGAGTGGCAGCCGCCAGGTCGAGCCGAAGCTTAAGATTTTGATCCTCCGGTTGCAACTCGCTGATGCGTCGCAAGTATTCGTATTCCTGTTGAACGCCAATCTCGTCTCTTTGCCCGTGGATGGGTATGTGAGCCTCGTGCAGTTTCTTGGCTTCCTCGGAGGCACTCTTCACGTAGTTTGATTCGAGCGCCTGCATTTTGTCTTGCACCAGCTTGCGCTGCGCGTCGGGAAGATCCGCCAGCACTTCGTAGGCTTCGATGTAATGTTTATCCTGCTCAAAGTCATTGCTTCGTTGCAACGCATTATCGGCAGCCGCCCGATTTTGCGCGGCCTCATATCCCGCCTGGGCCTGCTTGAGGGAGGCCGCGGCCTCTGGGGTTCGCTTGACCTCCGAGGCTCGGTGATACTCCACCACGGCCTCGCGCCATTTCTGTTCGCTCTCGTAGGCTTTTCCGCGATCGAAATGATACTTGTAGGCGGCATCGATGATCGCGGTAATACGGGGTTCATCGTCAGCGAAAGCGCGAAAGTCAGCCACGGCAGTCAGGGCATCGTCAAAATGCTGCCCGGATACCAACGACTCGGAGTTGCGCAAAGTGGTGTCGACCCGATTGCTCTCCGCCAGAATGCTGGCCTGGAGGGCCAGTCCCTGGTCGAAGTGCGGGTCGACCTCGAGAATGTGATCGGTCAATTGCCGCGCAATCGCCAGATGCGCGTATCCCGCCGTCTGGCCCGTCAGAGCTGCCTTGTATGCCTGCAACTCGGCACGGCTTTTTTCGGCGACGGTCACCAGTTCAGCCCGAACGCTATCGCGTAACTTGGCCGCGGCATCGTAAGACGGGACCAGTTCACGGCACTGATCGGCCCGCAACCGCGCCGTCTTAAGGTCCGCGTAGGAGGGCGCGGCGGATGACACGGACTTCCGGTAATTCGTCAGACCATCTTCACCCTCCTTCTCGAGAAGTGTTGCCAAGGCTTGCTTCGACGAATCAGTGTGTCCGGTCTTCGGATACCTACTTAGATAGTCTTGCCAGGCGGCAATCGACTGGGCGCGGTCGGCGCGAAGGTATTCTGCCAATTCGGTGTCGGGAGCCGTCACAAACACGAATCTGACTCCAGCTTTGAACGGGGGCGGGGCACTCAAACCGGCAGGAGATGAAGACAAGACCTGTCCCTGCAATGCGGCCTTATCGGCGAGTTGCGCGGGAGTGAGGGATTCATCCTTTTCGAATTTCAAATTCGGGGGCACAACGCACTCCGAGGCGGAACCGTGCGTTATCGTCATCACCCCCTTGGCGTCCCGTTCCAGGGAAGTGGCGGACGTGAGCGGGATCTTGGTCAGCTTGCCATAGGCGGATTTGTTGATCTGCTCAGACTCTCCGCAGCCACGAACCTCAGCCTTGCCATTGATCAACAACCCCGTCAACTGGACGTAGGAAGCGCCATTTGCGCCGTCAAACAGCTCGATGGCAGTGAGAGGAGCGTCCTTGGAGTGGAGCGAAACCGTTACAAATACAACCAATAGGATGACGGGCAGAGCTGTCCTCAAGGCAAAAAATGGGCGAAGATCAGCACTAGACAACTGACGTCGTGGCATACACTCCCTAGGATGGTTGCGAACGAAGCAACGCTCTGCTTCGCGCAGGTGCCCCGTATCATACTCACTGCTCAGGTGAAGTCAAGCCTTCCAGTGCCGTAGATTGTGGCTCAAAAGTGCCATGAATCGCCCGCGCAAACGATTGCGTGGCGCTTCATTTTGGCGTAACCTACATCTCCTGAATAGAGTTGAAGTCACTGCCAGAGACACAAGATGGCGCAGTACTTGCAAAAGACGGACAGCCAGGAATTCGAGGTCGCGAACGCGGACCAGGATGCGGGCCGGTGGAAGGAAAACGTTCCCGACCAAAGCGGCGCCGACATAACGGTCCGGGTTTGGGGCGCGGATGGTTTGGGTGAGCCGGGCCCGATTACCTGGAAGGCCGACAGCGTCTTTGTTTATATGATCGCCGATCTGGTTGTGGCAAGCCACGGCACTCTCGCGGAGGAGTTGCCGGGTCTAACGGCGGCACACTTTAGCAACTCAGCGCAGGCCCTGGTCGCAGCCAAGCGGATTCAGACTTGCATTCTGGAGTTTCTAGCCGGGCGTCCGGGTCAGGGCTTTGGCGCGGCCATTCTGATTCATCCCCGGGTGACAAATTACGCGTCACAGCGGGAGTTTGTGCAGCGATCTCTGGGACAGGCCAGCCCTGGTCAAATCCTCCTGGCCTCGGACATCTATAGTGCGTTGCGAAGTCTGCCCGGAGCGGAATTTCGGACCGTCGAGCCCCTGGCATCGGTACCCGGAGATCGTGAAGCAGGTCTGACTGAATTCATCTGGAAATCTCGCGAGAACGACGCGGCCAGTCACGGCTCTCCCGATCGGCCGGCGCAGGGGCAGAGCGAGCAGAACCGGCCTGCAATTGGCGCCACCCGGATCGTCGATTCTCCTTTGCGAAACCTTGCAAGGCTGGACGGCGATGCGGACACACATTCGACTGCCAGGTCTTCCCAGTTTTCGGTCGAACACGGAGAAGATGCGCAACAGGTGCCCGAGCCATCTGCCGGACCTCAGGAATCGCGTTCGGCCACCAGGGAGTTCGCGGATGCGAGTTCGGGGAATCTACTGGTGGAGGAGTTGGAGGCCGCGGCGAAGCAGCGGAGGGTTCGCACACGGGTCATCCTCGGTCTGGCCGCAGTGGTTGTGGTTGGTGCGCTGGTGGCTGTGTTTTATCGTTCGCCAAGTAAAGTTAATCCTCCAGCAGTTAATCAACAGCCGGTTGCTCAACCCACAGGAAACGCCGCAGATGCCGTGGGGCCCGCGGCACCCTCAGAGCCAGCGACTCTTCCACCCATAGCGACGGCCGCAGATGGCAATTCACAGCCGGCCACGAAGCCGCCGAAGGTCGAAAGAAAACCACACGAAAAGCCACCCGAAAAGTCACCATCGCAGACCGACTCACCGTCGGTTGACGGCTTTTTCCCGAAAGACATCCCAACGCTTCTGCAAATGGCGCAGAGTGCTTACGAATCGGGAGACTCCGGTAAAGCAGAATACGACTATAAGACCGTCCTGAGATTGCAACCGAATAACCCCGATGCCCTTCAAGGATTGCACAAACTGGATTTGATCCGACAAGAACACAAGCAGTGAGCCGCGAACCGGCCCTTTTTCAGAGGCTGACGATGTGAAGCCGTTCAATTTTGGTGGGATCAATCTTACTGCCGGGGGAGAGGATGGGGGTGCGGATGTGGCCCAGGGCGCTCCTTTCTCGATCGCGATGGTTGGCAACTTCAGTGGCCGCAGCCGCAGCGAACTGGAACACATCGGCAGCCGTCGCGCCCTGCGGATCGATCGCGACAACTTCGATGAAGTCCTTGCCAAATTAGGCGCTGAGATTCGTTTTCAGGGCGGGGAAGATGGTCCCACGCGCCTTGTATTTTCAGATCTGGACGACTTTCATCCGGACCGGATTTTTGAGCGCAGCGAGATGTTTCAACGGCTGCGAGAATTTCGCTCTCGCCTGAGCGATCCCTCCACTTTTCCCACGGCTGCGGCGGAACTCGGCCTGGTGACGAGCAAGCCATCCCCTGCAAAGAAGCCGGTCCAGGCGCCGACGCCAGTGGGGACCTCTGCTGCGCGTTTGACCACGGGTTCTTTGCTGGATGAATCGATTGAGCAGACCGAAGGACGGGATGCTGACGAAAGCTCGCGGCGTGCACCGGATGAGCTCAGTGTGTTTGTGCGCCGCGTGACCGAGCCGCACCTGGTCGCGACTCGCGATGAACTTCAGGCAGAAAGTATTGCAGCGCTCGATCGGGCGGCCGGCGAACAAATGCGGGCTGTGTTGCATAACCCAGATTTTCAGGCGCTGGAAGCTGCCTGGCGAGCAGTCTTCCTGCTGGTGCGACGGATCGAAACCAATCCCCAGCTCAAGCTGTACCTCATCGATATCTCCAAGCAGGAACTGGCTGAAGACCTGGAGTCGTCGGAAAATTTACGTGCGACCGGGTTGTATCAGAGGTTGGTGGAAAAAAGCGTCGGCACCCCCGGCGCGGAGCCCTGGGCGGTCGTCATAGGAAATTACACCTTCGGGCCCAGCCGCAAAGATGCAGAGTTGCTGGGGCGGATTGCCAGGATCGCACGCGCCGCAGGTGCGCCATTCATCGCTGGCGTCAGCCCGCGATTGCTGGGCTGCCCGTCTTTCGAGTCTGCCCCCCACCCGCGAGACTGGACCGTGCGCCAAAGCGCCGATGACATGGCGGCCTGGGGCGAGTTGCGGCACCTGCCCGAAGCCGACGTCGTGGGTTTGGCTCTCCCGCGATTCCTATTGCGCCTGCCTTACGGGGAAAACACCGCCGCGGCTGAGTCGTTTGCCTTCGAGGAGATGCCGGGAACCCCTTCGCACGAAGATTACTTATGGGTAATGCTGCATTTTTCTTGCGCATTGCTGCTCGCGGAATCCTTTAGCGCCCACGGATGGGCGATGAATCCGGGCGTGATCTCAGAGATTGACGGCTTGCCCCTGCATGTTTACCGACGAGGCGGTGAGTCTGAGTTGAAGCCGTGCGCCGAAACGCTGCTTACTGATGATGCGGTTGAGCGCATTTTGGAACATGGCCTGATGCCGCTGGTTTCATTGAAAGGCCGGGACTTAGTGCGGCTGGCGAGATTTCAATCGATCGCGGAGCCGCACGGTCCTCTGGCTGGACCGTGGAACAAGTAACCAGCTTATACAAAATGCGGACAGATTCGGGGAAAAGCCCGGATTGGGGCTTGACTCTGGCTATGGCTTATGATAAACCGTTGCACCACGACTTGTACGGTCGGACCGCAGAGGCCGAACCGCTTTCCCCCTTTTGAGTGGTCCCTGGCTGATAGGTTCCCCGCACCGGCTGTATCGCTGGATTTAACATCACCCGGCACAAATTCCTCGGTAGTCCGAGAATAGATAAGGGAGAACACATGGCTAGACCAAGCACGCAGCACAAATTGGACCGGGTGCGGCCTCCCCGGGTTCAGATTACATACGACGTGGAGACTGGCGGCGCGATTGAAATCAAAGAATTGCCATTTGTCGTTGGCGTACTGGGAGATTTCACAGGCACTCCGGAACAGCCCCTGCCCAAACTCAAGGAGCGGCGCTTTGTCGAGGTTACGCCTGACAACTTCGATTCCGTCCTGGAAAGCATGAAACCTCATGTCGCGTTCGCCGTGGAAAACAAACTCAGCGAGGATTCCAACGCCGGTCAGCTGAAGGTGGATCTGCGCTTTAAGAGCCTGGAAGATTTTGAGCCCGAGCAGGTCGCCCGACAGGTGAAACCTCTGCGCGAGTTGCTGGAGCTCCGGACCCGCCTCAACGACTTGAAGGGTACGTTGCAGACCAATGAAAAGCTGGATGATGCTTTGCTGGAAGCGGTGAGCAAGAGTGAGAATCTGGACAAGTTGAAGTCCGAGGTCGGTGTGAAGGAGGAACCCAATGGCTAAACCGATGGTGGTGGAAAAGCCTGTGGCGGGGCCCGTGGCGGTGGAAACGCCAGCGGAATCGAGTCTTCTTGACCAGATTGTGGAGCAGGGGAGATTCGGCGACACCAGCGCGCGTGAGCGGGGGAAAGGCCTGATTAAGGAATTCGTGGCCCAGGTTCTCGAGGGCTCGATGACCGTAGCGCGCGACGCCGACCAGATGATCACGGCCCGAGTCGCGCAAATTGACCATCTCATTTCCCTGCAGCTGAACGAGATCCTGCACCACCCGCAGTTCCAGAAACTGGAGGGGACGTGGCGAGGCCTCAAGTACTTGCTGGATCAGTCCGAAACCAGCGCCATGTTGAAGATTCGTATCCTGAACGCTTCAAAAAAGGAATTGCTGCGCGACTTACAGCGAGCTGCCGAGTTTGATCAGAGTGCAATGTTCAAGAAAGTGTACGAGGATGAGTACGGCATTTTCGGTGGCGAACCGATCGGCGCCCTGGTAGGCGACTACGAATTCAGCAAACACCCGGAAGACATGGAGTTGCTGGAAAAAGTGTCGCAGGTCGCGTCTGCAGCCCATGCCCCGTTCCTTTCCGCCGCTTCCCCGGAGCTGTTGAATCTGCCAAGCTTCACCGGTCTCGACCAGCCCCGCGACGTCGGCAAGATTTTCGACAGTACCGAGTACGCCAAGTGGAAAGGTTTCCGGGAGAGCGAGGACTCGAAGTACGTCTGCCTCACTTGCCCGCGCATTCTGATGCGCCTGCCTTATGGCAGAGATACGAAACCGGTGGAAGGCTTCAATTTTGAAGAGGGCGTGGATGGCACCGATCACTCCAAATACCTTTGGGGGAATGCCGCCTACGCGCTTGCTTCACGCATGACCCAGGCCTTCTCAACCTACTCGTGGTGCGTAGCCATCCGGGGCGTGGAAGGTGGCGGATTGGTCGAAGGGCTGCCTTCCCACACATTCCGCACAGACGAGGGCGACGTTGCCTTAAAGTGCCCCACCGAGATCGCGATCACGGACCGGCGGGAGAAGGAATTGGCGGATCAGGGACTGGTTCCGCTGGTTCATTGCAAGGGCACGGACAAAGCGGCATTTTTCAGCATTCAATCGTGCAACAAGCCCAAGCTGTACGACAGCGATGCGGCTACGGCCAACGCGCGAATCTCGGCGCAGTTGCCTTACATGATGGCGACGTGCCGCTTTGCTCATTACCTTAAGGCCATGATGCGCGACAAGATCGGGAGCTTCATGTCCCGTGAGGATGCCTGGCGTTTCCTCAACAAGTGGATCGGTCAGTATGTGACGCAAGATGACAAGGCCAACCAGACGACCAAGGCCAAGTTTCCCTTGCGTGAGGCGCGCGTCGATGTGGAAGAGGTCAAGGGCAAACCCGGCGTCTACCGGGCGATTGCTTATCTGCGGCCTCACTTTCAGTTGGATGAGCTTAATGTTTCTCTCCGGCTGGTGGCAGAGCTACCGGCGGCGGCAAAACAGTAGGCCTGCTTTCTCTTGGGAGCTGCAAACAAGGTCCTAAACGGTCCTTGAAAATTCGAAATAGGAATGAGGAGGAATTGCAATGGCAGCAAGTGATTACTATCTGTTGATAAACGGCGTAACCGGCGAATCGCAGGCGGTAGGCATGACGAACTACATCGAGCTCGATAGCTTCTCGTTTGGAGCCTCGAATGCCGCTGACGTAGGGGGCAAGGGATTGTCCGCAGGGAAGGCCTCGTTGTCTGACTTCAGTTGCAGCTGCGGACTGGACTCCGCCAGCTACCAGATCTTGAAGGATCTATATACCGGCGCGCACATCTCCACGGCGACCTTTGCCGGCCGCAAGACCGGCGGCGGCGGCACGCCTTATCTGTACTTGCAGGTCATCATGACCAATTGCTTTATCACAAGCCACAGCTTGGGCGGGGGCGGAACGGGAGTCCCATCCCAGAGTTTTAGCTTGGCCTACGAACAGATTGAGTACCAATACTATACGCAGGATACGTCGAGTGGCTCGGTCACCCTGGCTGGCTCGGCGACTTACAACGTCGGGGCTGTGCAACAGACCTAAACAGTCGGCTTGCGAACCTCGAGTGTATGGAATGCTGGAGGCATCTTCACGGCCGGCGGGTAACTGTGCCGTGAAGGTGCCTTGCATTTGTTTGCTGGGCAGGAAGTGTCTGCTGAGCCCCGCGGATGTGCGGGAGTCTTCCTGAGGCTACGCAATTTCGTTCTGGTGGCGATTCTGCGATGAATGCACAAGATCTATATCGAGCGGGTCGACTGACTGAAGCTCTCACAGCCCTGAGCGCCGAGGTGCGAGAGAATCCAACCGACGCCCGGCGCCGCACGTTTCTCTTCGAACTTCTCTGTTTTGCCGGGGAATACGGGCGAGCCGACAAACAGCTTGAAGTGTTAGGACAAGCCGGGCCCACCAGCGAAATTGGCGTGATGCTTTACCGTAGCGCGCTGTACGCCGAGCGCCAGCGCCAGGACCTCTTCACGCGTGGCGAGTACCCGCAAAAGGGCGACGCTGCCGAAACGCAGCGCGCCGGCGTACTCAACGGCAGGCCGGTGAAGTCGTTCGCGGATGCCGACCCGAGAATTGGTCCCAGGCTCGAACTCTTTGCGGCAGGCAATTATCTTCTGCTGCCGTTAGAGCACGTTGCATCGATTCAGATCATGCCTCCCAAGCGATTGCGGGACCTGCTCTGGACTCCAGCTGCGGTGCGAACCACTCCTTCGTTCAAAGGCACGGAACTCGGCGAAGTATTGCTTCCTGTATTGTCTCCGTTCGCGTGGCAGAATCCTGACGACGCCGTCCGGCTGGGACGGGCCACCGTGTGGGAGGCGCAGGAAGGGTACGATGATCAAGTCCCCGTGGGCCAGAAGATGTGGCTGGCGGACGACGAAGAGATCCCATTTCTCGAACTACGCTCGATCGAGTTCAACCCGGCTTCCGTGGCCGCTTGACGAATCATGCCCCTTCCTGACGATCTGCTGAACCCCATCGACGGACCCAACCCCAGTGGGGCCAATCTTCGCTACGACCCGATCTACGACAAGATCAAAGAAGCTCGCCGGGAAGAAAGCCAGCCGCCGCCGGGAATGACGGAACGCGACCGAAAGGTAGCCGACAGCGGGCTCGTGATCAAACTGACCACTGACGCTCTCGCCAACAAGACGAAAGATTTGCAGCTTGCGGCCTGGCTGACGGAAGCGCTGCTCAAGCAGAAGGGATTTGCGGGCTTGAGCGACGGTCTCTTGCTATGCAATGGTTTGGTTGAGAAATACTGGGACACGGTTTACCCGGAGATCGAAGACGGCGACACACAGTCTCGCGGGGCGCCGTTAGGATTTGTTGGGACCAAGCTGGATATTCCTCTGAAGCTGGTTCCAGTTGTCGAGAAAGTCCGCTATAGCCTCTTTGACTACCAGCAGTCTCGCGAAGTCGGGTATGAGGATCAGGCGAAAACTGACGACGCCAAGAAGAAGCGCGCTCAGTTCATTAAGGACGGCAAGATTACACCTGAAGTATTCGATAACGCCTTCGAAGAGACGCCTAAGAAGTTCTATGCACAGGCTGAGAGGGACCTCGACAGTTGCTTGCTGGCCCTCGGTAAGCTGAAGGAATCCTGTGCTCCGAAGTTCGTCGAGGAGGGGCCGTCGTTTGGGCCGCTGCAGTCGGCCCTGGAAGCGACCCGCCACGTTGCTCACGGTTTTCTTCAGAAGAAGCGGGAGAAGGAACCGGACCCGGTCGAGCCCACTCCAACTGAAGCTGGCGCAGAAGGTGGCACAGGAGCCGCTGATTCTGGTAGTGCCGGACCGGTACGCGTCGGGGTTCTGATTTCGGTTGAAACCTCTTCCGAACCAGCCGACCGCGTGGAGGCGATTCGCAAGATCGCCGAGGCGGCGGCATTTCTGCGGCGGCGCGAGCCCAAGAGTCCAGCGTCTTATCTGATGCTCCGCGGGTTGCGCTGGGGAGAACTGCGCGCAGCTGTGGACCTGGCTGACCCTAGCCTCCTCGAAGCCCCGCCCACAGACCTTCGCAAGCACCTGAAGCGCCTCGCGCTCAATCAGAAGTGGGAGGAGTTGCTTGAGGCCGCGGAGAGTGCCATGGCACTGCCTTGCAGCCGGGCCTGGTTGGACTTGCAGCGGATGGTGATGGAAGCTTGCGAAGCTCTGGGCAGCGACTATGAGGCAATCACGCGGGCGATTCGCTCGGAGTTGAAGGCTCTAATTACAGATTTTCCACAGCTGCTCGACGCTACCCTAACAGACGACACACCGGCGGCCAATTCGGAGACGCGCGCATGGCTGAAAACGATTAGCCAGGGAACTCCTCCGGCCGGCGCTGCCGAGGCTGCGCCCACCAATGAGGCTTCGAACGGATTTTCATCGAAGTGGCCGGGGCAGCCAACCGACGAATACGCGGCGGCCTTGCAGGCCTTGCGTGAGGGACACGAGCGCAAGGCTTTCGAAATCCTTCAGCAAGACATCGGGCGGCGGCGCTCTGGCAGGGAACGATTCCGCCGCAAGATGCAATTGGTAGAGATGTGTGCGTCGGTCAGTAAGCCGAGCATTGCGCAGCCGATTCTGGATGATTTGGCAGCGGCGATTGAGAACCACAAACTGGATGATTGGGAGGATCCCGGTTTAGTGGCTGGCGCGCTCTCCACCATCATGAAAATGAGCCTGCGAATTCAGGCTGATAAAGCTCAGCAGCAAAAGCTGTTCGAGCGCATCTGCCGGCTCGATCCGGCGCAGGCGCTTGGAGACGGAAAGTAAAGCCATGCCCAGGCGTGATGCGGCCGGTCCAGTTACGCTCTCCGTGCTAGACCGGTTGATTGATCGCGAGCCTAAGAACAGCTCCGAAGTACCACTGACGCGTGCCCAGTCCCTGCGCGAACTGAAAATCGCTCTCAAGCGCGATCTGGAGTGGCTGCTCAATACGCGGCAGACCATCGACCCAGTTCCCAGCTCTGCTCGTGAAACGGCACGTTCGGTTTATCACTACGGGTTTGCAGATATATCGTCCAAGTCGGTTTTGTCGAGCCGCGACCACAACGATCTGGTGCGGGAGATGGAAACCGCCATCGCCATCTTCGAACCACGGCTGAAACGCGCCAAGGTCCGAATGGAGCGGGTCGAAGGCAGCTACCGGGCTCTGCGATTCGTCATTGAAGGATTGCTTTGTATGGATCCGGCGCCCGAGCCGGTCCGCTTCGACACCGTACTCGAACTGGGCAAAGGGGAGTACGAGGTGAAGGGGGAAGACAGTGCGCAATGAGCTGAGAAATTACTACGAGAGCGAGCTCACGTTCTTGCGCCAGATCGGAGCGGAGTTTGCCGACAAGTACCCCAAGATCGCCTCCCGCCTGCTGCTGGAACCGGATCGGTGTGAAGATCCGCACGTGGAGAGGCTGCTGGAAGCCTTTGCCTTGCTCGCGGCGCGCGTCCACCTGCGCATTGACGACGATTTTCCTCAGATCACCGAGGCCTTGCTCAATATCCTTTACCCTCATTACCTGTCTCCGATCCCCTCGATGTCGGTCGCCGAGTTTCACACCGACCCCGAACGCGGCAAACTAACCAGCAGCCTGCGGGTTCCGAAAGGGACGGTGCTCTACTCCCGGCCGGTCGAGGGCGTCCCATGCAAGTTCCGGACTTGCTACAACACGACTTTGTGGCCATTGAAGGTGTCGCAGGCGCAGTGGCTGACGCCGGATCGTTTGAGCCCGACGCTGCGCGCGTCCGAAGCTGCCGTGCTGCGGGTGGAGATCGAGTGCTTTCCGGACATCTCTTTTGAAAAGCTCGATCTGGAAACTCTGGCCTTCTATCTGAGCGGGGAAAGCGCGGTAATCCATTCTCTTTACGAACTTCTTTGCGAAAACTGCACCCGCATTCTCGTGCGCGATCCTGCAAACCCGCGAACCCAGCCGCGCGAGCTGCCTGTGCGAAATCTGCAACCGATGGGCTTCGGAGAAGATGAAGATGTGCTGCAGTATCCCCGGCGCTCGTTCGTCGGATACCGCCTGCTGCAGGAGTATTTTGCCTTTCCCGAAAAGTTTTTCTTCATGAATCTCAGCGGTCTTTCGGAACTGCAAAGGGCCGGGTTGAAATCCAAAGCCGAGATCCTCTTCCTGATAGCCCCTTTTGAACAGGATGGTCGCCACCAGCGACTTGAAGTCGCGGTGGATGCGAAGACCTTGCGTTTGGGATGCACTCCGATCATCAATCTGTTTGCCCAGGCCGCCGAGCCCATATTGGTCGATCAGACACGGTACCAGTACCCGATTGTGCCCGATGCGCGGCGGCGCCAGACGATGGAAGTCTACTCTGTCGATGAAGTGGTGAGCACCGACGCGGAGACCCATCAGGCGGTTACGTACCAGCCCCTGTATTCGCAGCGCGACGCCATTCAAGATGCGAGTCCGGCTCACTGGTACACCACTCGGGTGCCTTCAACCCGCAAGGGCGACGAAGGAACCGACGTTTATCTGTCGCTGGTTGACCTTTCGGCACGCCCGATAGAACTTGAATACGACACCGTAACCGTGAGATGTACCTGCACCAATCGAGACCTGGTGACCCGTTTGCCCTTTGGTAGCGAGACGGGCGATTTCGAAATGGCCGGCGCGGCGGCGATCAAGCGGATCGTGGCTCTGCGCAAACCCAGCCGCACGCTGCGCCCTCCCCTCGACGGCAAGACTCTCTGGTGTCTGACCTCGCACTTGTCACTCAATTATCTTTCCTTGGTCGACGAAGGCAAGGCGGCCTTGCAGAAGATTCTCGAGCTTTATGATTTTTCCGACTCCCCCGATGTGAAGAAGCAGATTGCTGGAATCACGACTGTGGAGTCACGGCGCCACTTTACACGGGTTACCTCCGAACACGGTGTCAGCTTTGCGCGCGGCACACGCATCGACATGGAGTTCGACGAAGAGCAGTTTAGTGGCGGCGGAGCGTACCTGTTCGCCAGCGTGCTGGAGAAATTCTTTGGTCTTTATGTTTCCATGAACAGTTTCAGCCAGTTGGTGGCGCGAAGCCGCCAGCGAAAGGAGCCCTTGGGAGAGTGGCCTCCGAGAGCCGGACAAGCAATCCTGATCTAGCTGCCTCCGCGATCGAGGAGGAGCTTCGCAGCGAGCCGTTCCGTTTCGATTTCTTTCAAGCGGTGCGTCTGCTGGAGAGGCTTTTCCCCGAGCGCACGCCGGTGGGGAGGTTCGCGCATCCCGCTAGCGAGGTGGTGCGCTTCGGGGTTCATAATTCACTGGCCTTTCCCGCCAGCCAGATCCAGGGGATGGACTGGCCGGAAACCGGACCGACGCAAATGACCGTCAACTTCATGGGTCTGACCGGTCCCCAGGGAGTACTGCCGAATCCGTATACCACGCTGATCATCGAGAGGCTGCGAGCTTCTGACAGATCGTCCCGGGATTTCCTCGACATTTTCAACCACCGCATCATTTCCCTCTTCTTCCGGGCCTGGAGGAAGTATCGACTCGATGTAGCTTACGAGCGCGATGAGCGCGATCGTTTCTCCCGTCACCTGCTGAGCCTGGTGGGGTTGGGGACGGATGGGTTGCAGGATCGGCAGTCGGTAGCAGACGACAGCCTCGTTTATTATTGCGGCTTGCTGGGGCAGCGCCCGCGTTCCGCCCAGGCTTTGCGCCAGATTCTGGGCGATTACTTTGATGTGCCCGTCGAGATCGAGCAATTCTCCGGGAGATGGTACCCGCTGGACGAGGACACGCAATGCAATCTTTCCGAAGGCACAAGCGACAGCGAAGGGCTCGGCATTGGCGCCGTGGTCGGCAACGAGGTGTGGACTCAGCAATCCAAGGTGCGGATCATCTTGGGGCCGCTGCCTCTGGAAAAATACCGGAACTTTCTGCCGAACGGCTCATGCTGGCAGCCTCTGCAAGCGTGGGTGAGTTTCTTTTCTAACGAGGAATGGGATTTCGAAGTGAAGCTCATCCTCGAACAGGAGCAGGTGCCGGCCTGCGAGTTGGGAGCCGATGAGTCGTCCGGTGTGTCGCAACTGGGTTGGGTTTCATGGGTGAAGTCCGCGCCCTTTGGTCGAAATGCGGGCGATACCGTACTCCCGTTGGAGACGGCGAAGGGGGAACAAACGTGAACTTAAAAGCTCTGATCGGCAAAATGAACGATACGACTCGCGGCGCGATGGAGGCATCGGCTGGACTCTGCCTGGCGCGCACGCATTACGACATCGAGATTGAACACTACTTGACCAAGCTGCTCGACTCCTCGGATAACGACGCCGCCGCGATTTTCAAGCATTTCGAGATGGACCTTTCCAGGTTTTCCGGCGAACTGGCACGGGCGCTCGACCGGTTGAAGACGGGTAACGCGCGCACTCCGGCGCTGAGTCCGACGCTGATCAAGATGCTGAGCGAGGCCTGGACCCTGGGTTCAATCGATTACGGCGCGGGACAGATCCGCACCGGGTTCACCATTCTGGCCCTGGCGACGAATGGCGAACTGGTGCGGCTGATGCGCGAAATAAGCCGCGAATTCCAGAAAGTCGATTCGGCGGCGCTGGCCAAAGAATTCGTCTCGATTGTCGCGAATTCAAGCGAAGAGACTCAGGCCGCTGCCGCCGCAACGGCAGGGGCTCAGCCGTCCGGACCGCGAGCCGGCGGCAAGACTCCCAACCTCGACCAGTTCACGGTGAACCTCACCGAGAAAGCCAAGACCGGGAAAGTGGATCCGGTGTTGGGGCGTGATTTCGAAATTCGCCAAGTCATCGATATTTTGATGCGCCGGCGGCAGAATAATCCGATCCTGACGGGCGAAGCCGGAGTAGGTAAAACGGCAGTGGTAGAAGGCTTTGCCTTGCGCGTTGCCCACGGCGACGTGCCACCGCCGCTACGCAACGTTACGGTGCGAACCCTGGACCTGGCGCTGCTCCAGGCGGGGGCTGGCATCAAAGGCGAATTCGAAAATCGCCTGAAAGGTCTGATCGAGGAAGTCAAAGCTTCTCCCATGCCCATCATTTTATTCATTGATGAGGCGCACACTATGATCGGCGCGGGCGGCCAGGCCGGCCAGGGTGACGCGGCCAATCTGCTGAAGCCGGCTCTGGCGCGCGGGGAATTGCGAACCATCGCAGCCACCACGTGGTCCGAGTACAAGAAATATTTCGAAAAGGATCCCGCGCTGGCGCGGCGCTTCCAGGTGGTGAAGGTGGAAGAGCCCATCGAAACCCAGTGCATGACCATGATGCGCGGCATCGTTCCTTCCCTGGAGCAACACCACAAAGTCCGCATTCTCGATGAAGGGCTCGCGGCAGCAGTTCACCTTTCGCACCGCTATCTGGCAGGACGCCAGCTACCCGACAAGGCGGTCAGCGTATTGGATACCGCCTGCGCCCGGTTGGCTCTCGGGCAAAGCGCAACTCCGCCGGCGATTGAAGATTGCGTTCGGCAAATTGACGATCTCGGCGTTCAGCAGCGCATTCTGGAGCGCGAAGCCGCGGTCGGCACGGATCATCGTGAAAGGCTCGAAGAGATTGCCCGGAAGAAGTCAGAAGTCGAGAGCAACCTGGCTGTTTTGCGCACGCGCTTCGAGAAGGAACGAGACCTGGTCACGCGCATTCGCGATCTGCGTACCCGGATCGAGGGCGTTGTGAAGCCCCAGGCTATTTCCATCGCCGGCGGTAACGGCGCAACGACGCCAGCTGCGGATGGTGCCGCGAGCCCTGCTGCTGCAGACGGTCCGGCCGCGATGGCGCCCGTCGCTGTTGCTACTGCGGTCGAGGAAGCTCCGAAACCTGTCGATCTCGCTGCCTTGCGCTCCGAACTCGCCAAAGCCGAAGCGGATCTGGGAGCCCTGCAGGGGGAGACGCCGATGATCCGCGTGGCCGTCGATGCACAAATCATCGGGGAAGTTATTTCCGCATGGACTGGAATTCCCGTGGGCAAAATGATGAAGGACGAAATTTCAACCGTCCTTTCTCTACCTTCATTCCTCGGTCAACGCGTGATCGGGCAAATGCACGCGCTCGAGATCATCAGCCAGAGAATCTCCACCTCGCGCGCCCGGCTGGACGATCCCAACAAGCCCATCGGGGTTTTCATGCTGGTGGGTCCAAGCGGTGTGGGCAAAACCGAAACCGCGCTCGCGCTCTCCGATCTTCTTTACGGCGGCGAGCGTAATCTGATCACCATCAACATGTCGGAGTTTCAGGAGGCGCACACCGTATCCACTCTGAAGGGCTCGCCTCCGGGCTACGTTGGCTATGGAGAAGGTGGCGTGCTGACCGAAGCTGTGCGGCGGCGGCCCTACTCTGTTGTGCTGCTCGATGAAGTCGAGAAGGCGCACCCCGACGTGCTCGAGATTTTCTACCAGGTATTCGACAAAGGAGTGATGGAAGACGGCGAAGGCCGCGAAATCGACTTTAAGAACACCATCATTATCCTGACGACGAATGCGGGCACGGATACGATGGCGAAGCTCTGTGCCGATCCTGAGACCATGCCGAGCCCGGATGGCCTGGTAAAGGCACTCAAGCCGGAGCTGAACAAGATCTTCAAGCCCGCGTTTCTCGGCCGCATGGTGGTCATTCCGTACCTTCCGATTCGTGACGAGAATATGAAGCTGATCATCAACCTGAAGCTGGGAAAGATTCAGCGGCGAATTTTCGAAAATCACAAGATCGATCTGACTTACGACAACACTTTGGTGGACGAGGTAGCGAAGCGCTGCATCGAGGTGGAAAGTGGCGCACGTAACGTGGATAACATCCTGACCAATACGCTGCTGCCGGAGATTTCGCGGCAACTGCTGGGCCGCATGGCTGAAGGCGAGCCCATGGAGCGTATTCATGTCGGCATCGGAACCGATGGCGCATTCGTTTATCAAACTGCAAAAACCGAGCGTGAGGCCGCATAGGGCCTGCAACGCTTGAGCGCCGCGCAAGTTTTCCGCGCAGCGTCGCGGCATTCGAAGGAAGGACAGGTTCGTGGCAGACGCATCGTATTCTCAACAGTACAGGCTGCTCGAGATTGACACACCCTTGGGCAAGGACGTGCTCCTTCTGCAAGAGCTTTCGGGGCACGAAGGAATCTCGAGCCTTTTCAGCTATGAACTGGAGGTCGTGGCCTACGAGAACCCTTCCATTTCTTTTAGCGACATTGTTGGACAGAAAGTCAGCATTACCATACAGCTTCCCGACGGCTCGCCTCGCTACATCAATGGTTACGTGAGCCGGTTTACACAAGGCGACACCGACGAGCGCTTCTTCACCCACTACCGCGTCCACGTCGTGCCCTGGCTCTGGTTCCTGACCCGCCAGGCGGACTGCCGCATCTTCCAGAATATGACTCCGGTTGACATCATCAGTCAGGTGCTCAATCTCTCCAGCGTCAAGGATTTCCGCACCAGCTTGAGCGCCAGCTATCCCACGCTCGAGTATTGCGTGCAGTATCGCGAAACCAGTTTCAACTTTGTGTCCCGCCTGATGGAAGAGTACGGCATCTTCTATTACTTCGACCATACAACCCAAGGCAAGCACACCATGGTGTTGGGGGACCAGTCGAGCGCGCTACCGGCGTGTCCCGGTTCTCCCATCAGCTACGACACCGCAGTCGGCGGCATGGAAGATCCGGAGGCGGTCGGCGACTGGCACGTCGAGCAGGAACTGCGCACTGGCAAGTACACCGTGACCGATTACAATTTCACCACCCCATCCACCAGCCTGCTGGCCAACGACCCTACCGTCGTGGATCTTCCCGCGAGCCAGGGCCTGGAGCTATTTGACTACCCGGGCCTGTACACCACCAAGGATCAAGGGGACACCGTGGCCAAACTGCGCATGCAGGAAGAAGAAGCCAGCTATATGTTGGTGACCGGAGCGAGCAACTGCCGCGGGCTCATGTCCGGCTATTCATTTGAGCTTCAGAACCACTACCGCGACGATCAGAACACTACTTACGTTCTTACCGAGGTTCAGCATCTCGCCTCAGCGGGTCAAACCTATACGGCGTCAGAAACGGGAACGGAGACCTACTCAAATCGTTTCACCTGCATTCCAATATCGGTTGACTACCATCCCCCGCGCGTGAGCCCGAAGCCTTTCGTGCAGGGCCCGCAGACTGCCCTGGTGGTAGGCAAGGCGGGGGAAGAGATTTGGGTGGATAAATACGGGCGTGTGGTCGTGCAATTCTACTGGGACCGACAGGGTCAGAAGAATGAGAACAGTTCCTGCTGGATACGCGTCTCTCAGCCCTGGGCTGGAGCAAACTGGGGCGGCATGTGGATCCCGCGCATCGGCCAGGAAGTGATTGTCAGCTTCGAGGAGGGCGACCCCGACCGGCCGCTCATTACCGGCCGTGTTTACAATGCGGAACAAATGCCTCCTTATACTCTGCCCGACTACCAAACCCGGAGCACCTTTATGTCCCGCAGTTCGAAGGGCGGCGGGGCGGCGAACTACAACGAGCTTCGCTTCGAAGACAAAATGGGCGACGAACAGATTTTCATGAATGCCGAAAAGGATATGGATCTGCGCGTCGAAAATGATTCGCGCGAGTTTATCGGCGCCAACCGTTCCCTTATCGTGACTACAAATCAACTGGAGCAAATTCAAACCGACAAGCACTTGCACGTGCAAGGGAACCAATTCGAACAGATCGACGGCAACATGTCGTTGAATGTCGGCGGGAATCAGATGGAAAGTGTGACCGGCAACCTGTCTCTCTCAGTAACCGGCAATCAAAGCGAGAGCATAACCGGCAACCTCTCGTTGGCAGTTACGGGACAACAGCAGGATACGTCGATGTCCTATGCCATGAAAACTGACACGACCATCCATCTCAACGCAGGCATGAGCGCCGTGATTGAGGCCGGTGTGGACCTCACACTCAAGGTTGGGGGCAACTTCATCGACATTAATCCCGCAGGTGTGTTCATCACCGGGACCATGGTATTCATCAACAGCGGCGGCGCCGCCGGAAGCGCTCCGGACGCGAGCCCGCAATCGCCCGATTCGCCAACCGCTCCAAAGGATCCGGATACGGCTGATGATGGCAGCAAGGGGACCAAGCTGAATTAGACGCAGGATCGAAATGTGATCTTGCGAAAGGAGTAAAGAAGCATGCCAGTTCCAGATATGAGCAGCTTTTGCAAGCAGTACATCCGTTCGCTGCTTCGCGGAGACCTCAGGACCGCCTATCACCACCTCAGCCTGGTCAGCACGGGCGAGTTATGTCGAGCCTTGGCGGTGCCCAGTCGCGAGGACATAAAGGACCTCTTCGAAAAGGAACCAGAGCAGCCCGTTGGAGTCTCATCCGAAATACCCGGCGTAAGCGCGACGAGCACAGCGCCCTATGCCAAGGCAGCTCTGGCTGCAGCGTCTCTCGGAGCGCGGGTGCTGGAGCGGCAACCCGAACTCATTTACGCCTACAAGGTCGTGGAGAGCGGCAAACTTAAGTTCGCCCCGGATGCAAGCCCCCCGGACAAACCATCCCAAACTGCCGCCACTGATTACGTACATCATTGCGTCGCTATGCGTGACATTCCGTTGGAACTCGATGACGACCTCACCAACCAGCTCCCCACGCCAACGCTATCGCCTCCAGCGCTCGACGACGACGACTACTCGGATGCTGCCGACACCCTGGGGGTGGATGTAAATGCTCTTAAGGCGGTGGCGCAAGTCGAATCGGCCGGCAGTGGTTTCGGCGACGATGGGCGCCCCATCATTCGCTACGAGCTGCACATATTTCAGGAGAATACGCAGCGCCAGTTTCACAAGACTCATCCTTATCTTTCCCAACCCAACTGGCATGCCGGGGATCGCTACCACGACGGTACCCAGGACCGGGAATATTCGCTGCTCTATAACGCGATGCTTCTGACCTACCGGGGAGACCTGGCGGTCGAAGAGGCGATTGAATCCGCCTCGTGGGGAAAGTTTCAGATCATGGGTGACAATTGGTCGGATCTGGGCTGGTCTTCGGCCCTCGACTTTGCGTCAGATATGTACGCCTCCGAAGCAAATCAGCTCGACGCCTGCGTCAAGTTCATCCAATTCAAGGGGATTGCTTCCGCGCTCAAGAAGCATCATTGGGCGACATTTGCGCTTCATTTCAACGGCTCGGGGTACAAAGATAACGACTACGATGGCAGGCTGCAGCGAGCCTTCGATCGCTTGCAGCATGCCCATCCTGTCGGAGCGCACCCATGAGGCGGCGACCCGCCGGGCGGTTGGCTGTTTGTTTATTTGGCCTGCTGATTCCGTTTTGTTCCCAAGCCTCCGATTCCGATGCGGCGATCTGGAAGGGCACGAGCGGAAAGTACGCGATTGAGTGGTCGGCTTCGGCGCTGCGCGCAACCCGATCCGACACGAACCAGATCGCCTTCGACGCTCGGGCGGAGGCTCAAGCGGAGTGGTCCAGGATCGTCCAGACCTCACCCGGGGCGCGGCTCAAAGCCGAGTTCACCTACCGGCTGCTTTCGGCGGCAGGCCCCTATCTCAGCATTGAGGAGGGAGAATACTGCGACTGCGGAGGAGCGCATCCCACAGCCGTAAAAAAGTTCCGTACCATCGCGCTGGATCGGAGTACGGCCGATTCTCCGCAGGCTGCATCGCTGAGGGAATTGTTTCCGCCACAAGAGATTTTCAAGGCCCTAGTCTCGGACTCGGCCGTTCATAAAGCTTTGGGTTCCGATGCGGTCCCGGCGTCGCTAAATGAACTGCTTGATCGACTCATCGATCAGACGGTCAGGGTCGGAGAGTGCGAGTACCGATTTCCGCAGAGTCTGATGGCGAGCTTCGCCTTCTATGAGATTAGCGAGGACCGTATTCTTGTGCGGCTGGGCCTGCCCTCAGCGGTAGAATCGTGTCGAGGCCAGCTAACGCAGTTGGGACTCACTCTGGCTCCGTCCGAAGCAATCCGCGTGTTGTTCCTAGGGGCCAACCGGCAGCACGAAGGGCTGCTGATGATGGATGAGGAACGACTGATGCGGTCCGGGGTCACGTCTTTCAGTTTCACGCAGGCAGCGCGGCGTTGACCGGGAAGATGCCCGGCTTCCCGGTGCACATACTTCTTGTGATTAACCTAGCGGTCGGCGAGCACACACTGGGTCCATTGGTCAAAGATAAATCCAGGTCTGGTGCGCTCCCGGGAGACGGTTCCCGCGACGAGGTCGACATCGGAGAGATGGCCAGCGTGTGCGAAGAAAGCAAGGCGTCCGTCTGACGAGATGCAGACCAGATGGGAATCGAAGCCGCTTAGCTCGGGTGCCTTGATTTCTCGGACTCTCTCTCCCGTTGCTGTATTGAAGATCAGCAAGGTGCCAGTTTTGAAAATAGCTTCTTGGGGCTCGTCGGGCTTCGCTCCGGCGGGATGGCGCAATTCAGAGTTCTCAAACAGAATCTGCCTGCCATCCGGCGTCAAATGGGCCGTAGAGACAGTCGCTTGCGCGACTCCAATAGCGGGGGAAAGCGATTTGGTATCCAGGTCGACAGTAAGAACCGCTTGCGGCGCCTTCTTTCCGGTGTTGAGCGCTACCAATGCCTTCCCGGCCTCTGAATCGGCGTAGTCCACGAAAAAAAAGGAGGCCTTGGTCTGAGGATTAGCCAGCCGAAAAGGCTCGAGAAGCTTGTCTTGGGATTTCGCGAGCAGCTCCGAGGGATTGATCTCTTCTCTGGTGATCTTATCGCCGGCGAGTTCACTTTTAGAGAACTCGTCGTAAATGGTTTTGCTGTCCGGACCGAAATATGCTTGCTCGGAGAGTTTTGCCTTGATCACGGCGCCCCCGGTGTAAGCAGCAATAGTTGTGCTCTCGCGGATGGTTTGCAAAAGCTTCAAACTCGGCGCGCTGTAGACAGACAGGTCAAAACTCAATTCATTGCTTTTTGCGTCCTTGGAACTCAACTGATAGCTGGCCAGCAGGGTTTGACCATCGGGAGTCAAGAGCACTACCGGCTGCGCCATGCCTATATCGATGCTCGCCGCGATTTTCATCTGGGGTAGGTCAAGCGCGACAATTGCAAAAGGCTTTGTGTCATCTTCAGAATTGCTCGCCTCCTTTGCCATCACCGTGTACAAGCGACCCAGACTTCGGTCATAGCGCGCTCCGCAAAAGATACAACCGTCAAAGCCGGACTGTTGAAATGGGTCCACAATACCCACGGCTGGGGGAAGCTGCCCATGGGCAACTTCTTCACCGGTCGCCAGCGCGATCTTTTCGAAATCGCCCGTCAAATCGAAGAAGTAGGCAAACTTGACGGCTGAAGCTGCACCGGATGCGGGAAGACTCTGTTTTGCCTCGGATCGCCCTTGATCCGCGGAAAGCGCTGGCTTGGCGGGGCTTTGCGCGCGGACAACACTCAGCAGCGCCACCACAGAAAGACACTGGCGAAGCGGAAATAGCCAGCATCGGAGTCGTCGGACGTTCTGTAACATAGTCTCTGTAGCGGGCACCCGCGTTACGCCGGCGACGATTAGTGGGCCGGGCCGAAATCAGCCGTGATTCTGGGCCAGTGTGATGTGAGTTTCTTCTTAAATCAAGCTGAGGCCGTCGTGCCCGAGGCGGCAGGGAAGTCGCCCAGCACAGCCCGCCGAACCTTGCAGGTTTTCGGGTCCCGATTCTTGACGTCCCTGACGTAGTTTGGATCGCCATGTCCTGGCCGGGCGGACACCGGAACACGCTCCCACTTTGCCGATACTTTTCCCGTGTTCGGATCGCCGTCCACTACCAGATCCTTAGTCGCCGGGTCCTGCTGGATTCGGAACTCATGAAGCGAGTGACCGAACGCATCGTGCCCTCCCCATCCGTTAAACCCCCGGATCGTATCGTCTTCCAATTGGTCGTCGGTGAATTCAGGTACCGAAACCTCCACGCTGACTGGTACCGGTCCTGCGGCCGTCTCTCCTCCGGCGGGTGCAGGTGTGCCTGGCATCGCGAAGACATGGCTGTCGTTCTCCAATAGACGGAGCTCGTTGTAGCGCCTTACCGCAGCCAGAAACTTCGGCGATCTCGCCACTAATCCAGGGTAATTGCTGGCCTCTTCCTTCTTCTTATCGTAGAGATCCACTCCGGCCTTAACGTTCTCCCGCCAGTCCCAGACCTGGTCATCTTCGGCCCTAGGATCCGTAAGCTGGCAAATCCCGATACCGAGATAAGTATCTCCGCTGAATTTGGGATACCATGCGTTGCCTTCACCCTTGGCCCGGCAGAACTGTTCCATAGTGCTTTCCGCACAGGCGATCTTCCTGTGCGTGTCATCGGGCAACGCTTTACCCACCTCACTTTTGCTCGGATTGGTTCCCTGAATTCTCCAACCCTTGGTTTCACCCTTCAAGGTAATCCCGCCAACCTTTGCGGTCACGGATATCGTCAGCGTGCCTCCGCGGATCTGATCGAATCTGGCTACGATTTTCCCTCCGACAACTTTTTGGCTGCCCGTGGTGATGGCCGGAATGGTGCGAGTGTCGCCCACTTTTAACACCCGCTTACCAAATGTGTGAGCCTTCTTTACAACTCCGTAGGGGCAATTCTTGGAATTGAAACTAACCGTGGCGGTCCACTCGAATTCAGTCCAGCGCGTGGGATCAGGACCGGTAGTAAGTCCAACGATGCTCGCCGTGGCTTCAATGACGGGCATCTTCGGCTCCGCAGTGATCGAGAACACCGGTGGAGCATAAAACCACGATTCCAATTTTCGCATGCCCGGGTGATGGGCGGAGCCGCTTGCCCTTTGCACGCTCGAGGCGGCGGTTGCTGCGATACGGATGCTGGGCCCTTTCGGAGCCGCGACCGGGATCGGTCCGCCGGGACTCGCACCCGTGGTCCCGTGCGGCTGCTCAGCTGTTCGCTGCAGCGTCCGATGTTTTTTTCCCACCGTCGGTTTTCTGACCGGACACGCATGCCCTGGGGGACTGGCGCCTGCCATAATTTACGCCTCCGGTTCAATCGCTGAGCTGCTCAGAACTTTCTCAAACTCTGAAGTGGCCCGGGTGCCAACGGTATCTACGGCACCATCACGGTAACTTCTCCGGGGTCGACGAACGTGATGACTCCGGCCCACATGCACATCAGCTGCGAGGTATCGTCTAGCGTAGGCATTTCGCCCAGCATTACGGTCGGTGCTCCGGGAACCCACGGCGCCACCGTGGCCGGGATGCAAGGCATCGGGGTGAGAACGCCCATGGCCGCGGCCGTGGCGGCGGCTACCATCGGATTAGCCGGTGACATGCACATGCCGAACGGCATGATGTTCACCAGCGGAATGTTGTCCATGATGTTGGCATCGGGCATTTCACCGGTGAAGACCATGTTCGTCGGCAGAACTACAAGCGAACTTGGCGCCATCCCCATGGTGCACATCATCGTCGCTCCCATGCAAACTTGCATCGGCATCGGAACACCTCCAGCGGTTGGCTGCTCCGCATTTTAGCAAAGCCAAGTGCGAATGCAAGCGCGGGAGAGCGCCGGAAATTTGGAAATTTCCTGCTTGACTGCTGAACCGGGAAGCGTTATATGTCCATCTCGCGGGAGTGTGACCAGCACAGCTATCGGCGCGCTTGCGCTCCCGATATTTATGCCCGATCTTGAGGGCGGGTTTTTCTGGCCGGCATCGCTGGATCGAGCAATTCGTCGCCGTAAAGATGTCGCATTGGAATCTTTAGTTCCATAGCGTCCTTCCCGGTGAAGTCACAATGGACTGAAAATGTCCGGATCGTTCAGGAGGCCGCGATGAATTTCACGAATAGAAAAAATTGGCTGCTGAAGGCGGCTCTGTTGCTGCCGTTGATCGCAGGTTCGGCCATTGCCTTCGGCCAAAAGAAGACGAGCACGCCGGCTCCGAAACCCGCTCCGAAGCCCGCTGCCACCACGCACGCACCGGCCACTCACACCACCACGCCTGGCCGCACAACTACGCCTGGCCACAGCACCACGCCTGGCCACACAACTACGCCTGGCCATACAACGACGCCTGTGAGGACCGGAAGCGCCGGCAAAACCGGGACGACCGGCAGGCCCGTCACCACGGGCAAGACTGGCACTGCTGCCAGGACCGGCGGCACGACGGGCAAGTCCAGCACGGTGGGGAGGGCTGGAGGGTCCCCCGCGAGCCGGCCGCTTCCCGGACGAACGGTTTCCCTCAAGGGCGGAGGCAAAGCGAGCATTCGTCCCAACGGCCAAATCCGTTCCGTCGACCGGAACGGCATGCATATTGAGCACGGCATGCACGGAGGACGAACCGTGGTGAGCGAGCACAACGGAGCGCGCATTGTAACCACCGGAAGACATGGCGGTTATGTGCAGCGCCCGTATGCGGTTCGCAACGGCCACACTTATGTACAGCGGACGTACGTGGTCAACGGACGGCCCTATGCCCGGGTTTATCGTTCCTACTATTACGGTGGCAGGCCATATTACGGTTATTACCCCGGCTACTATTACAATCCAGGATTTTATGGGTGGGCCTACAACCCTTGGCCGGCTCCTATTGCCTGGGGATGGGGCTGGGGTGGTTCGCCCTGGTATGGCTACTACGGCGGCTATTTTGCGCCTTATCCCGTATATCCCACGGCGGCGTTCTGGCTGACGGATTATCTGCTCTCCGCAAGCCTGCAAGCCGCTTACGCTGCTCATGCCGAAGCCAGTGAGGCCCAGGCGAACGCTGCCAGCGCCCCGGCCGATGGGGGAGACCAGGCTTCGGCCGCAGGGAGCTCCAACGCCGTGACTTTGACGCCGGAAGTGAAGCAGGCCATTGCAGACGAAGTGAAGGCCCAACTCGCGGCCGAACAAGCCACCGCCGCCGCACCAGCGGGGGCGCCGGCGAGCGCGCCGCAAGCCACTGCCAGCACCGGGGAAGTACCGGCTGCGCTCGATCCGGCTCACACCACCTTCGTGGTGGCCAGCGATCTCGCGGTCAGTGCCGATGGCCAGGAATGTGGACTCACCCAGGGCGACGTGCTTACGCGGCTCGACACCACCCCCGATGCCGACCAGAAAGTGACCGTGCTGGTCACTGCCAGCAAGAAGACAGATTGTGCTTCTGGCAAAAGAGTGGCTGTTTCCGTCGACGACCTGCAAGAGATGCACAACCACTTCCAGGAGCAGATTGACGACGGCCTGAAGAGCCTCGCTGAAAAGCAAGGTACAGGCGGCCTGCCCAAAGCTCCCAGTACGGCAACGACCAGCGGGGAGATTTCTCCACCGCCGCCCGATACGACGGCGGCAGCTGCTTTGCAGAATCAGCAAACAGCCGCCGACGACACCGAAGCTCAAGTCGTGAAGGAGGCATTCAGTCAAGGGTCGTGAAAAACAATCCGGGAAGTTGCTCGGACTACCGTAGGCAAGAACACTAGGGAGTTGACGGGTTGCTCTAGGTCGGAACAGCGATGTTACGATATAGTCTGCTGTTAGGGCGGGAGTAGTTCAGCGGTAGAACGCCAGCTTCCCAAGCTGGATGTCGCCGGTTCGATCCCGGTCTCCCGCTCCATGTTCACCTAGGAAACCCTGCGGGAAATCTGTGACCGGAATCGTGACCAATTGACCCAGCTGTGGATGCCGTTGCCTGCTTGAGCACTGGCAGTTCTACCGGCAACTCGTCTTCGGTCGAGCAGCTACGCGCGGTGCTTGGATCAGCATCTTCATGGTCTGGTTCCTGCCCATGAGCACCAGTTCGCCGTTGACCCGGCCTAGCTCCAGTATGGGGCTCGGTCTCATCCCGTAACCTTCCGGTACGCCAATGCGCCATACTGAGTCCCAAACACCGCGCATCCAACTTCTTGCGCAAGTGGGTACTAACTTAGGTCTGGTCTTCATTGCGATCACCCTCAATGCTGCTGCACGTCTCTGGCCTCATGTCTGGCTAATTTTCCGATCAATGATGGGTGCTGAGTGAGAATGGCTAATCTCCGGCTGTTTCTAACAACGCAATACCGGCTGCCCCGGTCGCGATCTGGCGAACCGCGTTCTGAACCCTCGGCGTTTACCTGAAGCGCAATTGGTTTATACTGAGTGCGTTTTTTGATGTTTGATGAGGAGATTCACGTGGCAATGCTGAGAAGAGCACTCTATCGGCTTTCGGCTCCGGTTTTGGTGGTTTGCCTGTCCCTGCCGCTTTCGGCCGCGGGAGGAGATTTCTGGGCCAAGAAACCCTATCGGCAGTGGTCTGCAGAAGAGACAGGCCGGATTCAAGCAGAGTCGCCGTGGGCCACCACCCTCACGCTGGGCTCGGTGCAAACCACTATAACCAGTGGTGACTCGCCGAATAACAGGGGCTACAGGACCGAGATGGAGACGGACCCAACCATTTCCTACAATCTGCAGTTTCGCTCAGCGCAGCCGATTCGTGAAGCCCAGGTGCGCTCTTTTCAACTGAATGCGAAGTACGACTCGATGAGCGCTGACAAGAAGGCGGCCTTTGACGCCAACGCGAGCAAGTTTCTGGCCGTCACGTTCCTCGACCGTGTCGTGGTTTCCGTGACTTTTCACACTAATGTCCAAGACTATGAGAGCGCGTTGATTGCTTACTGGCAGCGCCAGAGTCTCGCCACACTCAGCATGTCGACATTTCTGAATGCTGGCAAGGAAAGGCTGAGTTTAGTGAGCTATGGCTTCAAGGACGATACCTTTCAGTTTACTTTTCCACGTCCCAAACAACTCAGCCCGGACGAAAAGATCGGCGTGGAATTTGTCCACCCTAAAATTAATCTAGTCGGGCAGCAGCGAATACTCCAGGAATTCAGCGTGAAAAAAATGCTGATAAATGGGGAACCTGCATTCTGACGATAGGGTCTGGCTCGCTCCCATCGTATTATGAAAATCGCAAACGATGTTACCGAGCTGATTGGTCATACGCCGCTGGTACGTCTCAACAAGGTTACGCAAGGCTGCGTCGCCGATGTGGTGGCCAAACTGGAAAGCCAGAATCCGGTCGGCAGCGTAAAGGATCGCATCGGCGTGAGCATGATCGCCGAGGCGGAGCGCGCGGGCAAAATTCAGCCGGGGAAAACGGTGCTGATCGAGCCTACGAGCGGCAATACTGGAATCGGACTGGCATTTGTGGCAGCCGTCAAAGGCTACAGGCTGATCCTGACGATGCCGGAAACCATGAGCCTGGAACGGCGCGTCCTGCTGCTGGCTTTTGGTGCGGAACTGGTTCTTACGCCGGGTCCAAATGGAATGAAGGGCGCTATCGTGAAGGCGCAGGAATTGCTGGCGAACGCTCCCAACAGTTATATGCTGCAGCAGTTCGATAACGCCGCTAATCCCAAGATTCACTTCGAGACCACCGGTCCAGAGATATGGAATGACACGGACGGAAAGGTAGACATCCTGGTCTCCGGCGTTGGTACGGGCGGAACGATCACTGGTGTTTGCGAATACATTAAGCCCCAAAAGCCGTCTTTCAAGGCCGTCGCTGTGGAACCGGCGGATAGCCCTGTGCTCTCCGGTGGAAAGCCGTCTCCGCATAAGATCCAGGGGATTGGCGCCGGTTTTGTTCCCAGCATCCTGCGCCGGGACTACATCGATGAGGTGATTACGGTCACCAATGATGACGCCATTCGCATGGCGCGACGGCTTCCACTCGAGGAAGGCCTCTTCGTCGGGATTTCTTCGGGCGCGGCTGTGACCGCTGCTTTGCAGGTGGCGCGCCGCCCGGAAAACGCGGGCAAGCTGATTGTGGTGGTGCTGCCGTCGTTCGGGGAACGCTACCTGAGCACCGTACTTTTCGAGGAGCTTCGCGGTCGCGCACAGCAGATCCCTACATCGACCCTCCCGGCTTGATGAGTTTTGTATCTACTGACGGCCGATTCGAGGAATTCTCTCGTCCCTGCTTCGTTCTAGACACCGTCCCATAGGCGAAGTTGCGAGTGGAAATGTCTGTGGAAATCTGCCGTCGTATCCGCAAATTTTCGGGCTTTCCGCAAAACGCACGGGTGTATGATGATTTTCCAATAAGCCAGCTAGGAGTCGAAGAGTCCAAGTACAGACCGGCGGAGGTTTTGTGTGGACCGCTGTGATTCTGATGGACTCCCGTGCCTTCACGCATCAGGGAGAAAAATGAGAAGAAACCGGCAAGGCTTATTGTGGTTGGGCGTCTCAATCCTCGGAGTGCTAGCCTTCTCTCCGCCTTTAGCTGGTCAGGTTTCCGGGGACTACAAAGTTGCTGGTCCCGTGACCACTGACTGGAGTCAGCAGCACCTTATCTTTTCGAAGCCTGCCACCGCGGAGCAAGCCAGGCGCGTCGAGCAGGATCCTCGCTACTGGCAGCAGCTTCGACGCCAGTCGCCCGCGAGGTTGCCGGAGTTGGTGGAGACTCCCGGTGCGCTGGCCTCTCAGTTGCAGCCGGGCTCAAACACCTCGCCCGCCAGCAAAGTTCCCAAGCTTAATAGGGACTGGTCGCAGGATTTGGGCACCGGTGCGACGGTCGGCGCGACGAACTACCCAGCGAAATACTCCCTCACCACCACGACCGCCAGTTGCGCCAGCGCCGCACAGCCCGATTTCGCAGTTTATGCAACGGGCCTTGCCGGATCGGCCTCACAAGCCAGCATTGTGGCCTACGACAATCTTTATTCTGGTTGCAGCGGAGTTGCTTTGGCGACGGCCGCAAACTTCGCAATTCTCGCCTCGTCTACGGCGACGAATGCGGGCGACAGCGTGATCACAGGCGGCAACATCGGGATATCTCCAGGCACCAGCCTCACTGGCTTTCCGCCCGGCGTGCTTACGCCACCTGCGGTAGAGCAACTCGGGAACCCGGTGGCGGCCCAGGCGCAAGCCGACGCCACTACGGCCTTCAACTACTACCAAGGGTTGACTGGCGGGACAATCATTGCGCCCGTTATGGACGGACTGACTTTCGGGCCTGGCTTGTACACGGCCGGCAGTACCCTTGCCTTGAGTGCGGGGGCAACCGTGACTCTCAACGGCACTGGAACTTACATCTTCCAGATTGGCAGCACGCTTAACATCGCCGGTACCGTGCTGTTATCCGGGGGAGCGACGGCCGGCAACGTGATTTGGCTGGTGGGAAGCTCCGCGACCCTCGAGGGAACCGCGGTTGCGGCCGGGAGCATCGTCGCGTACGCCTCGATCACGCTGGACGGTGGCGCTTCGGTTGCCGGCAGAGTAATCGCCTTGAACGGAGCCGTGACCATGATCGACAACGCGATCACCACGGTCGACACTGTGCCCTCGGTCTATTGGGCCTACAACACCAACGCCGGCACGGTCACGACTTCTCCCCTGTTCTCGCTCGACGGTACGCAAGTTGCTTTTGTGCAAACCAACGGTGCCGGCGATGGGCACTTTGTTTTGCTGAGATGGGCCGCCTCGGACACTGACACCATCGCGAACCCAACCACCCTCACGCGGTTACCTACCTCTGAGTACCCTGGGTGCACCTCGCCTTGCATGACCACGATCAGACTCACGGCTAAGAGCGGCGCGCCCACCGCTGATACCAACTCATCCATCTTCTACGACTACTCCAATGACATAGCTTATGTCGGCGATGACTCCGGCTGGCTTCACAAGTTCACGCCTGTATTCAATGGGATTCCGACCGAAGTAAGAAGTGGAGGATGGCCCGTGGAGGTGAACCCCGGCGCTGCTACCGCCCTCACCAGCCCGGTTTACGATAAGACATCGGGAGCTGTATTTGTAGCGGATAATGCCGGTTTCTTGTATCAGGTAGGTCCCGGCACGCCGTCGGTAACTACCTCCGGCCAGTTGGATTTCTCCAGCGCGGCGGATGGCGGTCCCGGCCTCATAGAGGGCCCGGTCGTCGATGCGACATCTGAGCGGGTCTACGTGTTCGCTACGAGCGACGGCAGCGGGGGTTGCCCCGGCGGTACTGACTGCACAGCGGTCTACCAGTTGGCAGTCGATTTCCCTGATGGAGATCCGGGATCGGAGACGGTAGTCGGATCGAGCTCCCTGGAACCTACGCAGCCAAGCCCGCTGTACATTGGCGGGTTTGACAGTGCCTACGAAAACTCCCTGAACGCTACCGGGAACCTTTATGTTTGCGGCAACACCGGCGGGCCTCCAGTCTTGTACCAGATTCCCATTTTGGCAGGCGCTTTGGGCACGATAAACGTGGGGCCGGTTCTTTCGACCGACACCACCCCATGCTCGCCGGTCACCGATGTGCCGAATCCCAATGCGGCCGGAGGGCCGACCGAGTGGATATTCGCCAGCGTGCAAAATGGCGGATCCACCTCGGCATGCGCCTCCGGCGGGTGCATTTTCAATTTCAAAGACACGCCCTGGACCGCATCGACCGCATATACCGTCGGTCAGGAAGTGCTGGATACTCACTTCCAGATTCAGGTGGTGACCAAGGCCGGCACGTCAAGCGCCTCGGCCCCAGACTGGTCGACGAAGGTTGGCAAAACCACGGACGACGGCACGGTTCACTGGCTCGATCAGGGGGTGCCGTCGGCTTTTACGCCAGCCTCCTGGGCGGGCAGTCAGCCGTACGCTAAAGGCAACCAGATCCTCGTCAATGGCAATATTCAGTTGGTGACCACCGCCGGCACCTCGGGCACTGGGATCCCGACGTTTAATGCGACGGCGGGTGGCACCACCCACGATGGTACGGGAATGTTAGTCTGGACGAACGCGGGCGCGATCGCCACTGCTGCCATGCCCGAGGCCGGAGGGACGAGTGGCATTATCTTCGATAACACCGTGGGCTCGGGAATTTTGGCGGGGGCTTCTCAGATATACTTCTCCACTCTGGGCAATGGGACTTGTGGAGGCGGGTGTGCGGTGCAGGCATCGCAACCGGCATTACAGTAGCGAGGACGATCATTATGGCTATTAATCATTCATCGAGTGAAGGGCCGCGTCCTGCGGCGTCTGAAAAGAAACCTTACGAGAAGCCGGCCTTTCGCTACGAGCAGGTATTCGTGACCTCGGCTCTTACCTGCGGCAAGAGTGGCACTGAAGGCAGTTGCATGGGCCAGACGAAATCGTCATGAGGCGCCCGAGCTTCCAGGCGGACGATGCCGCCGTGAAATGTGACCTGGCATGTGAGGTTCTGCGTTCATTCGGCAGCTTGCGTTTTGCCGCCACTGGTTGGAGCATGCTGCCAACCATTTGGCCCGGAGAGACGCTGGTCGTCGAGCGCGTCAGCCCTGATCAAGTGCGCTTCGGAGATGTAATACTGGTCGGACGCGAACGCAGGTTGTGCGCTCATCGCGTCGTATCCACACAGGATTCCGGCAGACCGCATTGGATTACTCAGGGGGATGCCATGCCTGCGCCGGATCGGCCCGTGTCCGCGAGTGAGTTGTTGGGCCGGGTCGGCTATGTGATTCGCGCGGGAAGGTTAATCCCAGTACCTGCTGAGTTGAGCCTGGCGGAAAATCTGATTGCAAAGCTTGTTCGGCGCTCAGTTCCTGCCGCGCGCGCGCTGGTCTACTTGCACGACATGGTTTGTACTGAGGAGAAATCGGCCTCGGAGAAAGCGGTTCCGTGCCAGGGCTAGCCACACAGATCGAGCGTTGCAGTGTTGTGATCGCCATCGGAGGTGTCGCGATCAGGGTGAACACTACCGAACCGGACTTTCTCGAAATGCTGCAGAACCGTTATGCCGGGTTCTTGAGCGGGGGGCCCCAGGCTGAATACGATTTCGATTTCGATGTCGAGCTGGAGCCACCAGCATTGGACGATCGGGACGCCGATGTGAGCGTCATCCACCGTGCGGGCCGCTGGTTCATGGAGCGTGGAGATTTTCGCGCCGAATGGAATCCGGCCACGCGCAGAGGCTCAATTCAGCAATCGGCGAATCCGTATTCGATCGATGCCGTTCTCCGCATCGCGCATACGCTAGTGCTGGCCAGGCGAGGAGGATTTCTTCTGCACTCCGCGAGCGCCATTCGCAATGGAAAAGCCTTTCTGTTTGCGGGCGTCTCAGGAGCAGGGAAAACAACGATTTCGCGCCTCGCTCCGCCTGATGCGACTCTTCTTACCGATGAAATCTCGTACGTGCGCAAGCAGGATGACGGTTACGTTGCGTTCGGCACGCCATTCACCGGGGAACTGGCAAAGCTGGGGGAGAACACTTCGGCGCCGCTGGCCGCACTTTATTTACTGGCGCAAGGTCCCCAAAATCGTATCGACCCCGTGCTCATGGCTGACGCCGGGCGCGAGCTTCTGGCCAACATGCTTTTCTTTGCCCAGGATCAGGAAATGGTGCACTGGGCTTTTCAGGCTGCGTGCGATTTCGTCCATCAGGTTCCGGTCTACCGGCTCACTTTTGTGCCAGATGCGCGCGTTTGGGAGTTGATTGGCTAGGTGATTGGATTTGAATAAAAATGACAAATAAGAAACTCTACGTCGCACGTAGTCCGCGCATCGCGGCTCGCCAGCTGGGAGAAGAAATGCTGGTCATGTCAGCCCAGGGGTCGACGCTGTTTACGTTGAACCCGACTGCGACCGTCCTATGGCAAGCGGCCGACGGCGCCACGCCGCTCGATGAAATCGTCGAGAGCCGCATCTGCTCCGAGTTCGAAGTTCCACCTGAAGAAGCGATGCGGGACGCTGAGGCTTTGGCCCAGGACCTGGCCAAACATGGCATTTTGCTGATCTCGGAGCAGCCGATCCCGAAGCCCGTTTCGTCCGTGCCGGAGCCGCGATGAGCGTCTTGATGCAGGAGATGAGCGACCGGGCGCTGCGGCTGGGCGTTCCCTTCAGCGCGCAACTCGATCTCACCTACCGCTGCAACGAGCAGTGCGTTCACTGCTACCTCGATCACGATGACCACGGTGAGATGACCACGACTGAAATCAAGCACCTGCTCAGGGAGATGGCCGAAGCGGGCGTGTTCATCCTGACCTTCAGCGGCGGCGAGATTTTCATGCGCAAGGATTTCTTCGAGATTCTGGAGTGCGCCCGTGACCTCACGTTCTGCATAAAGCTGAAGACGAATGCGGTGCTGATTCGTGAAGCGCAGGCGGCGCGCCTGCGCGATCTGGGCGTGGAATCCATTCAGATCAGCATCTATTCCCATCGTCCGGAGGTGCACGACGCGATCACCAAGATCCCGGGCTCGCTGCGCCGGTCGATCGATGCCATCCGATTCCTCAGAGCGCAGGGCTTGAAGGTAGTGGTAGCCAATGTGTTGATGGCTCAGAACATGCAGGACTATCACGGTGTCCGGTTGTTGGCGGAAGAACTCGGCGCCAGATACCAACTGGACCCGACGATTACGCCAATGATGGATGGTGACCGCTCGATCCTCGACTTAAACGCGGGTGAATCGGCCCTGCGCCAGCTGTTCCGCGACGAAACGTTCGTTGGCAACGCCGATGAATTCTGCGCACCGCCGCCCACGCCCGATGAGCACAGCATGGAGTCCTTGCCTTGCAGCGCGGGTCATACGGCTTGCTACATTTCTCCCTACGGCGAGTTCTATCCCTGTGTCCAGTTTCCCTTGTCGTGCGGAAACGTCCGGCAGCAGCGCTTCAGTGACATCTGGCGCGACTCCGAGCAGTTGAGGGAGATCCGTTCAATTCGCTTGCGTGATCTGTCGAGTTGTTCGCAGTGCGCGCATGGCTCGACCTGCACCCGTTGCCCGGGTCTGGCGTTCATGGAGGGCAATATGCGCGGACCCTCCACGGCGGACTGCGAAAAGTCTTTTGCCCGGACTGGGATTCCGTCCAAGAACCTGCTCGCCAACAAGGATAAAGTCTCTCCGGCGCGTCTGGTGCAAATTCAGATCGTGCCTGCATTCGCCGGTAGCAGACTAACCGCCGTCGTCAGTAGCCAATCGTGTCTCTAGCGGCCTGCCAGGAGCATCACGCCGGCAGCAGCCTGCACCAGAGAAAAGCGAGGCTCAGCAGCCGTGGCTTCATGGCCAGTGCCATCCGCGTCCCGGTGGGCGCGGCCGAAGACTTCCCGGCTCCCTCCCGTCGTTGAATGATCTACTCCCGTCAAACCGCTCGTCGTTCAGAATCGCCGTTTGACTCACAACTAAGGCTCGAATCTGAGTCTCTTTAGTTTTTCGGCTTAGTCCGAAACGGCCATCAGAGTTCCGGAAATAAACTCATTTGGCCCGACCTTGAACCAATCAGTGTTTCCATTGACGCTGTCGCCCGCTACCACATCCAGGAGTGCAAAGCGAGCTCCCACTGCCATCAAAGTCCGAACCACTGGAAACCTCACACCGGGGCCCGAGCGGACGTTGACTCCGACTGCCGTTGTTTGGACCCGCCTCCTGCCAGGAGTCCACTTCATAAAGTCGGGCATGTCCCATGGTCCCTCGGCACCGGAAGATTCATCAGGGGCATCACCTTTACCTGGGTACTTGTCTTTTGTCCACCCATAGAACCCATTCATGATGTTCCAGTAAGCCGTCCTCACTTCCCCCAACTTGGACATGTAGCGAACCTTCGTTATCGGGTTCTGGACCATCCCCATCGGGTAATCGTCATTGTTGTAGTTCTCCTTCTTCAGTCCACCGGGTCCCCGAGTCACGAGGTAAAAATCTATGGGCGAGCGAAATTTATCGATGTGCAACGTCGCCATCCAGTTTCGGTAATAACCCTCGACGTCATCCAATTGCTGCACCGGCGTTTTCCAATTCTTATCCTTGTGGAGCCTGCCATACTGCGGCCATCCCACAAGCCCGCCACCCCCATCTAAAGGATCCCCATTTACTGCCCAGTGCAGCCCACTGTGGGGATCAATCGTGTCAGGCCGCGATAAGCTCTATAGTGGCTGGTCTCCAGCGACATTGCAGCCAGCAACCACTCCACTGGCACGCCGAGCTTGGCAGCTATCGTCCGCGCCTTCTCGACGAAGGGTGATTCGAACCATCTCTTTCCCAATGCTTCCTGTACTGGATCCATAATCCGACCCCACTACGCTCAAAGAAGTGCCGAGAAGTATACTCCAGTTGGCTGATTCGTTGGCTGGAATGGGGTAAGTCAATGAATGCGGAGCGGTTGTGCGGGTCTCAGCGGTGCGGGCCTCAGGATTGCTGGCGAGAAATCGCGATAATACTGATTGAGCCCTCCGCCAATTGACGAATTTACTTGGCTTCACCCTCGTTTATCATGTTTGGTGATCGAATCTTGCCGAGCCGAATTGGGGTTGCCGAACCGATTGTGAGTCGCCAGGATCGCGCCATTTAAGGCGGCAAGGGATGTGATGCATGGGGATGAGTGATCCAGAGGCCCGAAAAAAGTTGTCTGAAGCCAGATGGCTTCAGTTTAAGCATCAGTCTGAAAAACAGAGCTGGCCGTGGTGGAAGCGAATGATCCATCGATTCCAACCCTGTCCGGTTTGCAAGCCTAGGAAGCTGCAAGCTCAATGATAGCCTCCATGATCTTTTGCGTAGGAGTGTAGGTGGGCTGATCCATTCCACATTCATAACTAAAGCCCGAATCACACAGGTGATCCACGGGTGGCGGATGCGACGTTCGCCGCCCTCAGAATTTCGTTGGTGTTGCTGCTGTAGGCAGAGGTCCACATCGGAAATATCAAAAGCGCTCTTGAATGTGCCCGCGCGCATCTCCTGGCCAAAATGAAGTCCATCGGGTCATCATCAATCGAAATATACTGCGTCAGGATGGGATAGCCCCGGCTTGCGGATTCCCCAATCCGCAGCCGAGGTTGAGTCTGTTTCCTCGTAACTCGATTCGATGCAGGAGCTTATGATGCGCGCCCACTTCGCCTGCCTGTTTTTGTGTCTGATCACATCATCTGCCGTTCGTCTAGCGCAGGCCCAAACTGAGACGGCGCTCTACAATTTCGCAGGTGGCAGCGATGGCTTCTCTCCCCAGTCCCGCCTCACCTCGGACGGTGCCGGTAATTTCTATGGCACGACTGACTTCGGCGGTTTGGGATCGGGAACGGTGTTTGAGCTTTCGCCGAACGGCAACGGAGGCTGGAAGGAGACCATACTTTACAGCTTTACCGGCGGAGCGGACGGGTCGGTTCCATATTTTTCGTATGTGCTCTTTGACTCCGAGGGAAATCTTTACGGCACCACCTACTGGGGCGGTTCCTACGGCTATGGCACTGTGTTCGAACTCAGTCCTGAAGGAAAAAGCTGGAGCGAAACCGTCCTATATAGCTTTACCGGCGGGGCGGATGATTCCAATCCCATGAATGGCTTGATCATGGACGCGGCGGGCAACCTCTACGGCGGGACTTACGTGTCCGGCGGCGGAAACGGAACCATCTTCGAGCTGAGCAGGTACGGTGGCGTTTGGACGAAGCAAGTGATCTACAACGGCGTACCCGGCTATGGCGGGTTGACCATGGACGCCGCCGGAAACATCTTCGGTGTCGCATTCAATGGTGGTGCAACCGATATAGCGTTCGAGTTGTCGCCTAACGGCCAGAGTGGTTGGAACCCGACCGTGATTCCACACGTTTTCTGGTGGTCCTAAGGATGGTCTCGGTGCGGCAGGCACTCCGGTGCTCGACGCGGCGGGAAACCTCTACGGTACGACATTGGGTGGTGGCTCGAAGAACAATGGAACGGTCTACGAACTGAGCCACGGAACGAATGGATGGACAGTGAAGATTCTCCACTCTTTTGAGGGCAGCACAAATGATGGCAGTGACCCTTTTGCGGGGATTGTATTCGATGCCTCCGGAGACATATTCGGCACTACGGAATTCGGTGGCAACAATCCCCTGGCAGGTACTGTCTACGAGCTAGTGGCTCCAGTTGGCAAGGGCGGGTACCAAGAAAAGGTCCTCTGGAAATTCGACGCAACGGACGGATATGAGCCGGTTGACAGCCTAATTCTGGACGGCGCCGGCAACCTCTACGGCACGACCCCGGAGGGTGGATCGAACGGGGACGGCGTGGTGTTCAAAGTGAATGTACCGGCTGCATGGACCACGACTACGCTTACGACTTCGCTGAATCCCTCCACTTATGAACAGGCGGTGACATTCAGCGCGGTGGTTACTTCCAGTTTGGGTGCGCCACCTGACGGAGAAATTGTCTCGTTTATGAAAGGCAAAACTGTCTTGGGAACGGGCGCGTTGACCGGCGGCTCGGCCAACTTTACAACCTCGGCTCTGCCGGTGGCCACAAATGCGATTGCGGCGGTGTACGGCGGTGACTCGAAATTCGGCTACAGCACGTCGAACACCGTGAAGCAGGTGGTAACTAAGGCTACGACTACGACGACTTTGGTTTCCTCGCTGAATCCGTCAAACTTTGGGCAGTCTGTGACCTTTACGGCGAGCATGACGTCGCAGTTCAGCGGCACGGTCAAGGGGACAGTCACCTTCTACGATGGGACGACGACGCTCAAGACCGTCTACCAAAGCGGGGGGTGGTCAAGTTCACAACCTCCGCGCTGGCCTCGGGAACGCACAGCATCACGGCGACCTACAACGGCAATGCAAGCTTTATCGGCAGTTCGGCTTCACTGACACAGACGGTAAATTAAGCTAGCGGCGGAAGAGGTTTTAAGCCTTGGTATAGGCACCGATTCCAGTTTTCTTACACCTTTCTGGGCTCCAGCGAAAACAGGCGAAAAATCTGTTTTCAGAATCGGGTTCAATTGGCGCCGACAGTGCCCTGTTCTGGCCCACCGTACCCGTTGTAACCTGTTGATTCTTCGTTGGCCGAGTGCTAGAATCCACCGTCCTAGGCTGGATGTAGCCGGCTCCGTCCCGGTCTCCCGCTTGATGCTTTCAATAACTCGCAGGGTTGCTGGGATGCCGCAAGACTCCACGGCGCGGGCTGGGCCCGGGGATTATAATGGCCTTATTATGACTGATAGCAATATTGAATCTCCCTCAATGTCGGAAGTCTGTGCCAGAGTTAGGCATCTTGGGTATGCGGCCTCGGGGCGGGTTCGCCTTTACGGCGAGGAGTTTGATGTCGTGTCAGACCCGTTTCCGGAAGCGGATGGCATTGCCGTTCACGTCACCACGAAAAAGGACTCGAAGATTCGCGTGCTGCAGCTTCCCGCGACCATTCTTCAGAGCGTAAGAGGGCGCGTCTCCAGGGCTGCCTGAGCCAGGCGTCCGATACAGCAGGATTTGAAATGCCCAGCGCCACGCGATAAAGAATTCTGATGCCTTGGATCGAAATTATTCATCCAAGGAGGCTGGGAGTAACCTTGACGCTTTCAGCTGCTCGGCCTAGTATTTTTAAAGCATGACCAGTTTCAGCAATCTTCGCCAGATGTGTATGTGTGCATGTTGTTGTTGTGCATGCGTGTGCTCTGGCACGGGGAGATTGCTGACCTAGAAGTTTCATAACATCAGCACTTATCGCCCACCGCCAGAGAGCATCTGGCGGTGGGTTTTTCTTTTTGGCGGCAAATCAGTTTGAGGAAATCAGTTTATGGCAAGTCCGTCGATTGCAAATCCGGTCAAAGAAACCAAAGCCCAGAAGTCCGAGCGCTTGAAGCGGGCGATGAATCCCTGGGAGGGACTCTCTGAGATTCGCCGTTTTGCGCGCGAAGGGTTCAACTCCATTCCACCCGAATGGATTGGAACATATTTCCGTTGGTGGGGAGTTTACACGCAGGGCGACGGCGTGGGCGTGGTTGGCGGCAAAGACGGTCAGGGGCTGGCGCTGCCGTATTTCATGCTGCGGATTCGGATTCCCAACGGCCTGTTGCGCTCCGATCAACTTCGAGCCATCGCCGGGCTGACCCGCCGCTATGGGCGTGGCATCGCCGACCTCACGGTGCGACAAAACATTCAGTTGCACTGGGTCACGATTGAAGCGCTGCCGGAAGTGCTCGAGGAACTCTGGCGCGTCGGTCTGAATACGACCGGGTCCTGCGGGGATGTGACGCGCAACATTACCGGCTGCCCGGTCGCTGGCGTGGACGCGGATGAGATTTGCGATGCTTCGTCCCTCGCGCTGGAAGCGGATCGCATGCTGGCCGGCAATGCGGAGTTCTACAACCTGCCGCGCAAGTTCAAGATTTCGATCACGGGATGCCGCGTCTGGTGCCCCTACCCGGAGATCAACGACGTCGGCCTAACGGCGGTCAAGCGTGTGGTTGGTGGAAGGTCTGAAATCGGCTTTGGGTTGCGCGTGGGCGGAGGGCTTTCCACCGAGCCTTATCTGGGTGCGCCATTGAATGCCTTCGTGCGTTGGAACCAGGTTCTGCCGATTCTCAGAGGAGTCGCCGAATTGTTTCGGGACTCGGATCAATTGCGCGAACACCGTGAGCGGGCGCGGCTGAAGTTTCTCTTCCTGCGGCACGGTTGGACTGCCCCTGACTTCCAGAAAGAACTCGAGCGCAGGATTGGATTCCAACTCGACCCGGCCGAGCCGGAGCAGCCCCCGGTTGACGTCTACCGTGATCACATCGGCATTCACGCCCAGAAGCAGCCCGGCCTCTGCTATGTGGGGGCAACTGTGTTGCGGGGCAGGATCACGCCCGAACAGATGGACGCCGCAGCCAATCTGGCGGAGCGCTTCGCGAGCGGCGAATTGCGCACTACGAACATGCAGAACCTGCTCATCGTCAACGTTCCGCGGCTCCAGGCGGAGGAGTTGGCGAGAGAGTTGGGTGCGATCGGGTTGCCGGTCAGCGGGTCACCGTTCTGGCGCGGTGCCGTAGCGTGCAGCGGCACCGAGTTCTGCAAGCTGGCCATCACAGAAACGAAAAGTTTCTCCCGCTGGCTGGTGGAGGAATTGGAAGAACGCCTGCCCGGTTTCGAGCAGCACTTGAAATTGCACGTCACCGGCTGTCCGAACAGTTGCGGACAACATTGGATTGCCGACATTGGAATCGAAGGCAAGAAGATCAAAGTCAACGGAGAGATGGTGGACGCCTACTACTTTTGCCTGGGTGGTGCGCTCGGCTTGAATGAGTCGATTGCGAGGCCGGTAGGGTATCGCTGTGCCGCGACTGATGTGCCTGAAGCTATCGAACGGCTGCTGCGCCAGTACCTCGCCGATGGCGCTCCGGATGAGAACTTGCGGCAGTTTTTTGCCCGGCATAGCGATACCGACCTGCGCAACTTCCTGGCGGGAGAGTTCGTGGAAGCGGTCCCCCGCGATCTGCCCGAGGGCCGGGTGCCAAGCAGCGTGGAAGGTTAAACGAGAAACTATGAGCAGCTTATTTCCAATGTTCGTGAAACTCGAAGGCAAACGTTGCTTGGTGGTCGGCGCCGGCAAGGTGGGCGAGCCCAAGATCGGCGGCCTCATCGACACCGGCGCGCGCATCCACGTGATTGCTCTGGAGGCGTCTGAGGCAGTCCATCAATGGGCCAAGGCCGGAAAGATCACTCTTGAGCTCCGCGCCTTTGCAGACGGAGATCTCGATGGAGTCTTTCTGGCTGTAGTGGCCACCGCGTCGCGCGCAATCAACGGATCGATTTATCGCGCAGCACAAGGGCGTGGAGTTTTGTGCAATGTGGTGGACGACCCGGAGTATTGCGACTTCTATTACGGCGCTGTCGTGCACCGCGGCGATCTTCAGATCGCAATCTCGACGAATGGCCAGAGTCCATCTCTCGCGCAAAAGATTCGGCAACAACTGGAACGGCAGTTTGGTCCGGGATACGCGCGATGGGTCGCTGAGCTGGGAGCAACGCGAAAGCTGGTGCTGGCGAGCGATCTTGATCCGGAGCGGAAGCGTGAACTGCTGCACTCGCTGGCAAGCCGCGAGGCTCTGAAGGCGGCCGTGGGTGAGGAAAAAGAGAAGCACGAGAAAGCGAGAGGAGTAACGGCATGAACGGCAAGGTGTATTTAGTGGGAGCGGGTCCAGGTGATCCTGAATTGCTTACGGTGAAGGCTCTGCGGTTGCTGCAGACGGCGGACGTTGTGCTGCACGACGATCTGGTCACGCCCGAAATCTTGAAACTGGCTTCGCCCGCGGCCGAAATGCAGAACGTGGGCAAGCGTTGCGGAAGCAAGACCATCCGCCAGGAGGAGATCAATTTTCTGATGGTGACGCACGCCGCCGCCGGACGGCAAGTGGTGCGGCTGAAGAGCGGCGACCCGCTGATCTTTGGACGAGCCGGGGAAGAGATGGAAGCGCTGCGGCGAGCAAGTATTGAGTACGAAGTTGTGCCGGGCGTGACTTCTGCTCTGGGAGCGGCGGCTGCAGCCGGGATTCCGCTGACCCATCGGAAAGGATCTTCCACGCTCGTGCTGACGACCGGGCATCGCGCACCGGGGAACGATGACGCGGATTGGATCTGCGCCGCGGCATCGCAGTCGACGCTTGTTCTTTATATGCCCGGTCACAACTATGCCGAGGTGGGCAGCAGACTTACTCGCGCTGGGTTTGCGAGAGAGACTCCTTGCGCAATTATTTCTCGGGCGACAACTCCTGCGCAGCGGATACACCGCACAACGGTTTCGAATCTCGGCCAAGCGCCGAAGCTCGCGTCGCCAACGCTGCTGGTCGTCGGCGAGGTAGTAAGGTTTGCCGAGCGCGAGTCAGTCGAGGAAGCTGCGACCGTCCTCGCTTTGGAAAAGGAGTTGGCGTCAGCGTTGAGTTTCTCCAAGCCTTTTGGACCGGATGAGGAGCCAGTGGCATGAAGCAAGAAGCGATCAAAGAAGAAGTTCAGAGGTTGCAGGTTGCCGCGGAAGCCTGGAGACCCGAGCGCGTCCTCGAATGGGCATTCGATGCTTTCGGAGAGGCCGTGGCGATCTCTTCCGCGTTCGGCGCGGAGGGCATGGCCCTTATCGACATTGCCTCCCGCGTACGTCAGACTTTTCGCCTCTTCACTCTGGATACCGAATTCCTGTTCCCAGAAACCTACAACCTCATGGACCGGGTGGAAGAGCGATATGGCGTCACGATAGAGAGAGTGTATCCACTGAACTCGCCCGAGGAACAGGAGCGTGTGCATGGCCCAGCGCTATGGCACCGGAATCCCGACCAATGCTGCAATCTTCGCAAGGTCGAGCCGCTGCAACGGAAGCTGCGCGAACTGCGCGCGTGGATCACCAGCATCCGTCGAGATCAGACCGCGGCGCGAGCGGCGGCCGGCAAAATCGAGTGGGACAACAAATTCGGGCTGGTGAAGGTCAATCCAATTGCCGACTGGAGTTCAAAGCAGGTCTGGCAATACATTCGCACGCATGACATTCCTTACAACGCACTGCATGAGCGCAATTATCCCAGCATCGGCTGCGCGCACTGCACGCGGGCGGTGCAGCCGGGAGAAGACCCCAGAGCAGGGCGCTGGGCGGGATCATCAAAGACGGAGTGCGGACTGCACATCATCCAGGCCGCTGCTCAGTCGGCCGGAGGCGACGCTTAAGCGAACGGTCGATGCTTAAACAAAACTCTACGAGTGTGCGGAAGCGTCCTTCTTGAGATAGTCCGAGAGCTGCCGGACGACGCTGACAAAGGTCTTCGTGGCGACTGAGAGTGTGCGGTCGCGGCGGTAGGCCAGTCCAAGTTCGCGCCACAATTCTGCGCCTTCCAGTGCGACCAGCTTCACTCTGCCCGCTTCGACTTCATCGCGCGCAAAAGACGCGCTGATGAGCGAGATACCAAGATCGGCAGCTACGAAGCTCTTGATCATTCCGATGCTGGGCAACTCCATTCGGACTTTGAGCTCAGTGTTGTATTCGCGGAACAGCTTATCCAGCAGCCGGCGCGTGTGGCCGGTCTTAGGGAGCAGCAGAGGATATTTCACGACGTCGCTGATGTGCGCCGCCTTCATCTTGGCCAAAGGATTCTTGGGACTCACCATCAGCATCAACCGGTCGCGGTAAATAGCCTGAACTTTCAAACTCGGAGACTGGACGGGCAGGCTAAGCACGCCGACATCAAGAGAGCCGTTCTCCAGTTTCTCCACGATCTTGTAGGTGAAATTGCGGTAGATGCTGATCTGCACCTCGGGATAGCGGCGGCAATATTCTCCAAAGACCTCGGGCAGAACGTAAAGGCAAGTGGCTTCGTTGGCCCCCACCATAAGCGTGCCGCGCGGAATGTGACCGTGATCGGCCACGGCCACGAGCGATTCATCGCGCAGCTTCTTGAGGCGTAGCGCGTAATCGTGGAAGACCTGGCCGGCGGGCGTCAGCTTGACGCTTTTGCCCGAGCGGTCCAGCAGACGATCTCCGTATTCCTGCTCCAGTTGACGAATCTGGGCGCTGACCGCCGATTGCGAGCGGAATACTTTCTCCCCGGCGCGTGAGAAGCTGCCTTGCCGGGCGACCTCTAGAAATGTGATGAGTTGATCGAAGTCCATGCAGTCAGTCGGGACATTATAGCGAACTTGGTGTCGATGTGGCTTCAGGAAGCGCAGGCAAGGTCTACGGGCGGTTCACTGCACGACGGGCCTTTCGGAGGAAAGAAGTTTGTCGCGCCCGTAATTGCGCGCCTCCTCTGCGGCGAGGCGCGAGAGAATCGAAGACCAGGTCTCTTCGATCGAGCATGGCGGGGCGACGGGCTCCACTCGAAGCAGCGGCAAAGAGGGCCGGGACAGAAGATCGGCGGCTCGAGGACTGCCGGTAAGGTGCAGATGGCGGCGAAGAATGCGGCGCAGCCAGAGCTCCTCCACGTGTTCGAGAGTTGCGAACCGCACGGAATCGCGGTTCATCTGAAGATGATTCGCCGGGTCGAGGCCAACCTGATCGTCAACGTCCTCGCGCAACAGATAGGCGAGGCCGCCCGTCATCCCAGCTCCTAGATTGGCGCCGGCAGGGCCGAGAATCAGCACCACGCCGGCGGTCATGTATTCACATCCGTGCCGGCCGACTCCCTCGACCACCGCGAGCGCGCCACTGTTTCGCACGGCAAACCGTTCGCCAGCCCGGCCCGCGACAAATAATTCGCCGGAGGTTGCGCCATAGAGCACAGTGTTACCAACCAGAACGTCGCCGCGCTCCGATGCTTCCGCTTGAGCGGCAATGGCGATGCTGCCGCCGCACAGGCCCTTGCCCACATAATCGTTCGTTTCTCCGGTGAGCCGGAAGTTCGCGCCGGAAATGAGGAAAGCGCCGAAACTCTGGCCAGCGGTGCCGAAGAACTCGCAATCGACTCCGGTCATTTCCAGAGTCGAGCGTCCGAACGAAGATCCGAGGCGGCGCAGTACTTCGCCGCTGAAGTGCGCTCCCACAGCCCGATCTTCGTTGGTGATGTCAAAACGATAAGGACGCACCGAGAGCGATTCCAGATCGTCGACCACGCGATTCAATTCAACGTGCAGCGCGCTGCTGTCCTCATGCGGACAGGGAAATTGCGCCGGCGGATCCGCAATCGGCTGCAGAAGCGAGATCACGCTTTGTTCCGCTTCGGGCGACCTCGGCTGTAAGCGGTCGACAGCCCCCAGGACTTCATCGATGGATCCCGCGCCCATCCCAGCAAGCAGTTGTCGGACATCGCTTGCCAGCGCGCGGAAAAAAGTTTCGACCATTTCCGGGCTTCCGGCAAAGCGGGCGCGGAGTGTTTCATCCTGCGTGGCAATGCCGACCGGACAAGTGTTGAGGTGACACTGCCGGGCCATGACACAGCCAATGGCCAGCAGAGCGGCGGTTCCGAAGCCGAATTCCTCAGCACCCAGCAGAGCGGCGACCACAATGTCGCGGGCAAACTTCAAGCCACCGTCAACACGCAATCTCACTCTCGCCCGCAGACCTGCCCGCACCAGCGCAGTATGGGCGTCCCGCAGGCCAATTTCCCAGGGGAGGCCAGTGTTCTTGATGGAGTTCAGCGGCGATGCGCCCGTGCCACCGTCGTGGCCAGCGATGGTAATGACGTCCGCTCCGGCTTTGGCCACACCGGTCGCGATCACGCCGACTCCGGAACTTGAAACCAGCTTGACCCCTATGCGCGCATTCGGATTCACCGCGCGCAGATCATAGATCAACTGCGCCAGGTCTTCGATGCTATAGATGTCGTGATGCGGCGGAGGCGAAATGAGCGAGGTTCCAGCGATCGCGTGCCGCAGCCGTGCGATATAAGGCGAGACCTTCGCGGAAGGCAACTGGCCGCCTTCGCCGGGCTTCGAGCCCTGTGCCATCTTGATCTCGATTTCGTCGGCATGCACCAGATATTCGGCGGTGACGCCAAATCGCGCCGATGCTACTTGCTTGACGCGGTTGTTCGCCTCCGGCCGGTCGTAATAAATACTTGGGTCTTCGCCGCCCTCACCAGTGTTGCTGCGTCCGCCCAGGCGGTTCATGGCAATGGCCAGCGTCTGATGGGCTTCCGGTGAAATCGCGCCCAGCGACATGGCCTGCGTGCTAAAACGGCTGAGCAGCGAAACTTCACTCTCGACGTCGTCCAAAGGTAGAGGCTGGGCCGGACGGACCTCAAGCAGGTCCCGCACCGCTACGTTCTTCCTTTCGTCTGAGAGTACAGCCAACGCTGCGTGATTCTGCTCAGTCGGCGACTTGATGTAGCGATGCATTCGCCGCACGAATTCCGGCGAATTGGCATGCTGTTCCCCGTTGTGGCGGAAGCGATACAAGCCGGAATCGCGGAACTCCGCGGCAGCAGACCCGAAACCCGCGGTGTGACAAGAGATGGAGTCCTCGAGTAGATCGTTTAACCTGGTGCCGCTGAGCGCGCGGCCGGCGTCTTCGAAGAACTCGTCGCACACGGCCGCGTCGAGGCCGATGGTTTCAAAGATCTGGCTGTTCCGGTAACTGCTCATGGTGGAGATGCCCATGCGAGCCAGCACCTTGCGCAGGCCCTTTTCAACCGCAGAGCGGTAGTGCGCGGGACCAGTTAAATCCGCTCGCGCAGCCAGGCTCAGAGCCAGGTACGGATGCACGGCACTCGCTCCTGCCGCCACCAGCAGGGCAACGTGATGCGTATCGATGACCTGGCCAGTCTCCACAATCAGCGGAACATTCCAGTAGCCCGCTTCGGTCATCGCGTGCCACACCGCCGAAACCGCAAGCAGCGCGGGTAAAACGGCATGCTTGTCATCGAGGCCACGATCACTCAAAAGGATAGTGCTGGAATTGGACGCCGCCGCTCTTGCCTCTGCACGAATTCTGTTTAGAACCTGGCGCGCTTCCTTCACTCCTCCGGTCGCCTCGAAACTGATGTCGATTCGATGGACCGGCAGTACTTCCGCGAGTGAATCGATTTGTCCCGCATCGAGCAACGGGGAAGTCAACTTCATCTTCTCGCCGAGGTACACGTCGAGCGACATGACGTGGCTCTCGCGCAGAGGATCGATGGGAGGATTGGTGACCTGGGCAAATCGCTGCTTGCAGTAATCCCAAAGAGGACGCGGCAAGCTGGACAGGAAGGCCGGAGGAGCGTCGTCTCCCATGCTCCACAGCGGTTCGAGACCTTGTTCCACGAGAGGCTGAAAGAGCATGCGAAACTGGTCTTCGGTCCAGCCGAAGGCCGCCATCAGACGGTTGGCGTCGAGCGTGGTTGGCGCGGCTACATTTTCCGCTGGAACCACCGTCGTTGTGGCCGGGCTGTCGTCAACCGACACGAGCCGGGCAATTTCGTTTGGCCGGAAGAAAGTCCCGCTTGCTGGGTCAGCAATGAGCATCTCGCCGGGGCCAAGCCGCTGGCGCTCCACGACCTGCTTGTCAGACAGATCGGTGATGCCGACTTCCGAGCCAACAATCAGCAATCCATCCGAGGTCAGCGTATAGCGCAGCGGGCGCAAGCCGTTGCGGTCGAGCTTGGCGCCCACGACCTGGCCGTCGGTGAAGAGCAGCGCAGCCGGACCGTCCCAGGGTTCCTGCTCAGGAGCGCTGATGGCGAGGAATTGGCGCAACCCGGAGTCGAGACGCTCGTCGTGCTCCCAAGCCGGCGGCACCAGTCGCAGCGCAGACTCGGCGATGCTGGAACCACTTCGTACCAGAGCTTCCAGCGCATTGTCAAAACTAGCGGAATCGCTCATTCCCGGCTGCAGCAGCCTTGCGGTGTCAGGCAATCCCAACTGCCGGCTCAACGTCGCCCCGCGTGCCTGAAACCAGCGCCGGTTGCTGCTGATAGTGTTGATCTCGCCGTTGTGAGCTACGAAGCGAAAGGGTTGAGCCAGCGACCAGCTGGGTTGCGTGTTGGTGGAATAGCGCTGGTGGAAAACTACAAACGAGCTGGCAAACTCAGGGTCGTTCAGGTCGAGATAAAAAGGAGCCAACTGCTCGGGCGTGAGCAGTCCCTTATAAACGATGGTCCTCGACGACAGGGAACAGTAGTAGCCGGAGTCGGGAATGGTTTCGAGTTCGTGTCGCAGCCGAAACAGCTGCAACTCGAAGTCGGAGGAAGATTCTAGACCGGAAGATTCGGGGCGAGGCACGATGAAGCATTGCCGGACGACGGGCAGAGAATCGAGCGACCGCGGTCCGAGTATCGAAGCGTCGGTGGGTACCGTCCGCCATCCTAGGAATGAGAGGTCGAATTTAGAGACCGCCGCTTGAATCGCTTCCGCCGCACAGCTCTCCTGGCCACGCTGAAGAAACACCATGCCAACGCCAAACTCGTCCGGCAATTGAATCCCGTTGGCACGAGCGGCGTTGCGGAAGAAAGTCTTGGGAATCGCGACCAGCAGTCCGGCGCCATCGCCGCTGCGGCCGTCAGCATCGACGCCGCCGCGGTGGGCCAGGCGCGCCAAGGCGCCCAGTCCGCGCTCAACCACGGCATGTGACGCAGGTCCACCCAGTTGGGCGATGAACCCCACGCCGCACGCATCATGATCCGCCGAGAATGTGAGGCGACTCCCCGCCATAGTACTTGTCTAACCTGAAACACCCACCCAAGTACAATCGTCAATTTCGATGGGGCGCATGGATTTTTCTGCACCACCGGAGATGGCTTTTCCAGGGGCTCTGAAGGTGGTTCCTGTATCGTGACAGGGTCAAGCGTTCCTTCAGGTAAAATAGCGAATCCGGTGGCTGTCCGCGCTCCGATGGTCAATCTTTCCCACATTCAATCGGCTCTGGGACGGGTTCGAAAGTCGATCTACGTCTCCCCTTGCACCAAGTCGGAAACGTTTTCCGAACTCACCGGCAATTCCATCTATCTGAAATTCGAAAACCGCCAGAGGACTGGCGCTTATAAAGAGCGCGGCGCGCTGAACAAGCTGCTAAGTCTTACCCCCGAGGAACGTTCCCAGGGCGTAATTGCAGCCTCGGCGGGCAACCATGCGCAAGCCGTGGCCTACCACGCCTCTAACCTTGGCATCCGGGCAAGAATCGTGATGCCGCTGGCGACTCCGTTGATCAAAGTATCGGCCACGCGCGGCTATGGCGGCGAAGTCGTGCTTCACGGAGCGAATTACGATGAGGCTTATGAGGAAGCGCTGCGTCTCAGCGCGCAGGACCACCTCACCTTTGTCCATGCTTTTAACGACGATGCGGTCATTGCCGGGCAGGGAACTCTTGGGCTTGAGCTGCTTGAGCAGCATCCCGATCTTGAGGCAGTCATCGTGCCCATCGGCGGGGGCGGACTGATCGGCGGCATCGGTTGCGCCTTGAAGGAAACCAATCCGCATATCCAGGTCATTGGAGTTCAACCGGCGCGGCTGCCTTCGGTGAAAGTCGCTCTGTCGGAAGGCAAGCCCGTGACTTTGCCGCCGGCGGTAACCATCGCCGACGGCATTGCGGTGCGGCGTGCCGGCGAGCGGACGCTTCCGCTGATTCAGAAGTATGTAGACGAGATCGTTACGGTCGAGGAAGAAGAAATTGCCAACGCCGTTCTGCTCTTGCTGGAAAGAGAGAAGACCCTGGCAGAAGGCGCGGGCGCGGCTGCGGTAGCAGCCCTGGTCAATCGCCGCATCCCGACGATTCGCGAAAAAACAGGCAAGAAAGTCGTCGCCATCGTGAGCGGCGGGAATATTGATGTGACGCTATTGGCGCGCATCATTGAGCGCGGCTTGGTCAAAGATGGACGGTTGGTCCGTCTGCGCGTGCATCTCCCGGACTATCCCGGAGCTTTGCACCGGCTCACCGGCATCCTCGCCCAGCATCGCGCCAACATCGTTGAGACTTCGTACGACCGGGCCTACCACAACGTGAATCTGGGAGACACAGCCATCGACATCACCATGGAGACCCGCGGTCCGGACCACATCGCCGAACTGATTTCAGCCCTCGGAGCCAACGGGTACACGCACGAAAGAATCCTGTAACGGGCTAGGTCCGCCTCACCGCATCGCGATACCGGCGAGAGATTTCTTCCAGAAACTCTTCGTCGACAGGCCGCTGCTCTTTCGGAATATGCAGACGTTCTCCCATCCGGTCGGCGATGACCTTCGCCGATGCGAGGCGATGTAAGTTGGGAATGTCGAGCCGTCGCGCCAGAAAAGTTTCGACCAGCTGAAACTCCTGCTCGGTCAGAGTTGCAACCTCGTGAGTTACGGAGGGAGCCGACGCTGATTTTTGCTGCCCATACCAATAGAAAACACCTTGCTCCTCGACTTCGTGAACTACCACCGTTCCGGCAACCATGTCCCCCAGGCGGCGATTCTGTTTGTCGATGGCGCAGCTCACGGCTCCGACCAGATAGAAACCAATCGAGTCCACCGCTCGCATGAAGTTGCGTCCGATACCTTCGAAGACCGTGATGGGCCGACCACTGGCGCTAATCACCCGAATCTTGGCGTAGCGCTTGCCCGGAGTCTGGCCGTTCCACAGAATCTCGAAGATCGCAAAATAGCCCCAGTAAAGGCAGAAGATCAGGAAAATCGCCACCGCAGTCACCCAATTCGCCGCGGAGGTCCAGGATCGTTCAAGATCGGGAACGGTGAATCTGACAATAAGGAAGACCACCAGCGCGGCGATCGCCTGGATCACTGTGTCAATGCAGATGGCATAGCCCCGGCTGCCGACTCCAGCCAAAGGAAACTCCAGAGAGATCTGTTCGGGGGTTTCGATGGTAAGCTTTCCCGGCGGGTCCAGACTGGGGTCCAAAATTATGATCTCCGTTTCCTGGCTCAATAAACGCCAATCGTACTGGTCGCGGTTAGAGTCTCTGCTTGCGCGGGTGAAAGAGCAAGGGCTGCACGCACTGAGCCGCAGCGAATTGCGCGAACTGGGATTGCTCTATCGCCAGACCGCCACCGACCTGTCCGCGGTCCGCGGAGACCCCAGCAGTCTGCAGCAATCCCGCTATCTGAATCAACTGTTGGGCCGCGCCCACAACGCAATTTATTCCGGCCAAAAGAAAACCGTCGGCGGCGTGTGGAGATTCTACAGCCGGGAGTATCCTCGCATCTTCCGCCGATTTCTGCCTTATACGGCAGTAGCGACCGCAATTTTTCTTTTGGGTGCGATTGCAGGAACGTTCGTCAGCCTCTCTGATCCCGACTACATGCGCGACTTCCTTGGGCCGCGCATGATGGCGAGTATCGAACGCCATGAGATGTGGACCGAGTCGATCGTTTCAGTCAAGCCGCAGGCTTCCAGCGGCATCATGACGAACAATCTCTCGGTCTCGTTTGTGACCTTTGCCCTCGGCATCACCGCCGGCATCGGAAC
>Ga0209274_10000009_pt1 | contig 236252 bp, 192 predicted proteins | sample HubBroMetageREF1_FD_188343 | JGI IMG/M metagenome (GOLD analysis project Ga0209274, IMG submission 188343) | Reference soil microbial communities from the Hubbard Brook experimental Forest, New Hampshire, USA - Hubbard Brook CCASE Soil... | ecosystem: Environmental > Terrestrial > Soil >...
GCGCTTATACTTATTCACCGAACAGATCTGGGGGGGGCTGCGGATGATCATGATTGCTGGAAAGGCTCGGATCCATGGTTTGCACGCGCTGGGGTTCGTGCTCTTGTCCTGGCTGCCTCTGACCGGGCAGGCCGCCCCGCACTACCAGGTCTATGTATCCAACGAGAGATCCGGGGATGTCACGATCATCGACGGCGGCGACCACCAGGTGCTCGCGACGATCGCGGTGGGAAAGCGGCCGCGCGGCATTCACGCGGGCCCCGACGGCAAGACGGTGTATGTGGCCCTGAGCGGCACTCCCATAGCGGCCCCTCCCCAACTCGATGCCAAGGGCAACCCGATCTTTCAAAGGGGCAAGGACGACGACGATGAGGACAGCGCCAAGTCCGACAAATCGGCCGATGCGATCGGTGTCGTGGATGTCGCGCAAAGAAAACTGACGGGCAAGATTTCCGCGGGTTCCGACCCGGAGGAATTTTCACTCAGCAAGGACGGTACCAGGCTTTACGTCTCCAATGAGGACGTCAAGACCGCCAGCGTGATCAACATCGCGACCGGCAAAGTGGAACACATCGTTGCTGTGAGCCAGGAACCCGAGGGGGTCGCGACTGCGCCGGACGGCAAGCGCTTCTACGTCACCTGCGAAGCCGGCGGCGATGTCTACGCCGTCGAGACGGCCGGCTACACCGTCGTCGGGCATTTCAAGGTAAACGTTCGCCCACGCACCATGGCTTTCCTGCCGAACGCCGACTTGGGATTTGTTCCCTCGGAATCCACGGGCGAATTGAACGTCATCGATACGGCCGGCCTCAAAGTGACGAAGGTGATCACGCTGCCTCCCGGTTCGCGGCCCATGAGCGTGAAAGTCTCGCTCGATGGGCGCCGTGTCTATGTCAGCAACGGGCGCGCCGGTACGGTGTCGGTGCTGGACAGCCGTTCGTATGAATTGCTGAACACGATCAAAGTGGGCACTCGTCCCTGGGGTATCGCTCTTTCGCCGGATGGGAGACTTCTGTACACGGCCAATGGGCCGTCCAACGACGTCTCGGTGGTCGACCTCGAGGCCAACCAGGAAATTGCCAGGGTCAAAGCGGGCGCGAGTCCCTGGGGGGTCGCGGTGGTGCTCATCGCACCTTGAGCTCCCCAGCGAGGCCGGCGCGCATCACTTGCCGACGATGAATACTTCCTGCGTGGTGATGCTTCGAGTGAAGCCCTCCTTGTAGGCTCTCGCCCGCAGGACCACGGGTTCAGTCAGCTTGATCGGCTTCTCGTAGTGCGGATCCGACGGCCCCGGCACACTCCCGTCCAGGGTGTAGCGTATGTCGGCGCCGGGTTCCGATTCGCTGAGCGTAATCTCTACGGGTGCAGTGAACGTGCCGCCCTTCGGCAACATGGCGGGTGGATCCAACACCGCCCGCCCGGGCAGGCTCGTGATCCACTCCTTGAGCAGCGTGACGCCGCGCTGGTCGATGGTCTCGCGGGCCACGGGCGGCATCTTGATATCATCCACCGTGTTCACGCGCATGAATGCGATCGAGCGCCAGATATCGTGGGGCGAAATGATTCGCGGCCTGTCGATGCCTTGATCGATCAGCACCGGTCCGTCGATCAGTTCCTGCTTCTCGAGGGGCGTGTCGTAGCGGGCGTCGAAATAGGCGACGGTGCCTCCGGGCCGGTGACACTGCGAACAATTGGCGTCCAGATAGGAGCGCGCCCGGTCTTGCAGACTGCGCGCCGCATCGTCGGCGGCCGCAAGAGCAGGAATGTTCGCAAGTTCGGCGTCATCGATTTTCGGCGCAAACATCCCGACGTGATTCCATGCGCGCAACTCGTTGTCCGTGACCCCGGACGGGTAGGTGAAGTTGCGGTTCAACTGCCGTGCCTTGAGGCCGAGCACGCCGCTGGTGTTTGAATTGTGGCAGACCAGACAATCCGGCCGGCTCGGGTAGTACCACGTCTGGGTGCGGCTTTCTCCCGCAGCCGTTTTGACCGCAACCTGTTCGGTACGGCTGCTGTCGAGCAAGTCCGCATCGCTACCGTCCGCCCGCCACTTGTAGACCACGCCGTAGACGCCGCCGGCGCTGTCGCAGACCAGCAAGCGTGTCTCGAGCCGCCGCCTGACGCCGGGATTGCCCGCGTCGGTCGGCAGCTCGAAGGTTTTGACGAACACGGTGCCCCGCGGAAATACCCAATCGCCGGTCGCCGAAAACTTGATCTTCCCGTTCGGCACCGCCGCCCACCGCAGCTTGGCGGCGCCGTCCGACCAAAAGGGCACCACCAGGTCGTAGGGGATCAAACCCTCGGCGGGAATGAGATTGCGCGTGTCGCGGAAGGCGCCGGTCTCGGAGAGCAGCGTGGGGAGCTTGCCGTCTGCGAGCTGCGGCATGTTCAGGTAAGCCCGCGGCGCGGCCCGCGAGGCAAGACCGTACGGCGCTACCGCGCTGTTGACGGCGGCCCGCGCGGCCTGCGCGGCTTGCGCGGCTTGCGCGACAAGCGCCGCCGCCGCGGCGACCCATGTCAGCAGCATCCGCCGATTCATCGCCCAACCTCCGGTGGTGATCCGTTCTTGCCGCGCCAGTATATCGTGTGCACGCGCCCTAGAACGGCGAGAACGATTGCGCGGCCGAATTGAAAGGATCGCGTCCCGTGATCGTCACGAGCCGCCGCTCATCGGCGCGCGTCAGGAAGGTGAAGCCGAATTCGGCGCCGCTCTGCGCCGTCCAACCATCGCGCTCGAGCCGCGCGATCGCATCCGCGAAAGCCGCACGCGGGTCGCTGTCGGGCGAGGGCCGCAGGCAGTCGATGATTCGCCACTGCGGATCCCAAATGACGACATAGCGCTGCGAACTCGACTTTGCGAATACATTGTGACGAGCACGGCCCATGGCCGATTGTCGAGTCTGCGGATTTGTCCGTCCATTCAGTAGTGCGAAGCAGGCACTACTGGATACGGTCAGCTCAGGAGTTCGTCTACCACGTGGTCGATCTTCGACCGCACGCAATGAGTGTCCACACACTGGCAGCAGTCTTCCACCTCATCCCGTGTGAACGTCACCCGAGCCGTTTTGTCGTTGCCGCCCACGTCGATGATCACCATTCCGGGAACGGCGCGCACGCAGCCGCGGGAGGTATCCCCGAGCGTCAACCTTTCGATGCCCGAATCCTTCAGTCTCGATTCGATGGCGTGCCGGATATTGCGCAGACCCGACGCAAAGGGTTCGTCCATTGAAGAACCATCCCACAGCTCTTGGAAAGCCTCTGTGAACCGATCGGCAGTTTTTCTATCGCCTGCACCGGGCGGCGGGCTCGGCAGGCTTGCCGGGGAGCCGCGGCGCCGCGCTCATGACGCCCTCGGCGGCCAGTTGATCGAAGGCAACCTGCTGCAGGGCACCGATCTGCGCTGCGGACAATCCCAGCTCGAAGCCCGAACATTCGCTCTCGCCCAGCGAGCGGGGATCGCGGCCCGCAATGCTGCCGAACAGCACCAGGGCCTCCAAGTAGTAGCCATAGGTGCTGGCGTGGTAGTGATCGTCCGCCCATAGATCGACCTTGCCGGCATCGATCCCGTCGTACGGATTCGGATCGGCCACCCCGGTCTGCATCGCGCGCGTCCAGGCCTCGCCGACCGGCACCACCTTGATGCCGGAGGCTGATTTGGCCGCCAGGTCGTAGCCGGCGCGCACGTCCCGCGCCATGGTTTCGATCGGCTTGCCGTACCAGGCGCCGTTCGGCTCGTAGGTCTGATCGGCACGCGACCAGGTCGCCATCAGGCGCAGCACGACGGCGGGATTTTTGGATCGCAGGAATGCGGCCAACTGTCCTACGGCGGTGGTCACAGCGGCCGCATCTCCGGGCTTTCGAGGATCCAGGGTGCTGTAGCCTTGCATCACCACCGTATCCCATGCTCGCCGGCCGATGACGCCCAGCCTGTGATCGACGTGCCAGTCGAGGCTCACGCCCGGCTCGGTTTCCAGGTACACCTCGTAGGGCAGGCCGGCCTGAGCGGTGAACGATTTGAACAGTGCGGGTACCCCGCCGATTCCCTGATGATTCAGATCGGTGACGGTGTTGCTCCGGTAGAAGCGGACGGGAGAACCCTGCGCGTAAGTGAAGCTGTTGCCGATGAATAGAATGCTGCCGGCGGCGGCATTGCCGGCGATGAGCAACAGACACAGGGCCAATGATCCACGCACTTTCAAGAAAGCTTAGGACTCGCGTATCGAAGACGCAACAGAAGCGCGCGCGGAAGGCCGTTTTCAAATAGTCATTGACATATATCCACCGGGGCCGGGAACTGAGACGTGGATCACTGGTGTTATGGTGAGTGTCTCTATTTTTGGACACCCGCGCTCGCGGAGAATGACTGCCAGTACGAACGTGTACTGGGCACTCGGAAATCACCATGCTGATCAAAATCCGCCGCGCGCATTGGCTTCTGGCAGTCGCCGCTCTCGTCGCGCTCGTGACCATCCTCGTGCCGCACCTCCGAATCGATCGCCCGGCGGCATCGGCCGTGGCGCGCAGCCTCGAACCGGCACGGCTGAAGGCCGCGCCGCTCTCCGCGGCGGCGGCCGCCCAGGGCGAGCGCAGGCGCTACATCGTGCAGGCAGGAAGCGCCGATGCGGCCCGCGAGGCCGTGCGGGAAGCGGGCGGCGCCGTCACCGCGGATCTCAGCGTCATTCGCGCCGTCGGTGCCGCGCTCGATGAACGCGGGCTTGCCGCGTTGCGCGATCGGCACGATCCAAGCTTGAAGATTTTCGCGGATACGCCGGTGACGGCAAGCTCCGTCGCGGGCGTGCTTCCGGAGACCTACTATCCCAGCGAAATCGATGCCAACGAATTGCAGGTCGGCGGCGTGACCGGGAGCGGGGTGACCGTGGCCGTGATCGATTCGGGATTGTGGAATCAACAAGGTCCCCTGCAGTACTCGCCCACGGGCGGGCGCACCCGCGTACTCGCGCAGTACGATGTGATCTTGGCGCGCGAGGATCCCGGCTACTATGCGCCCCCGCCCTTGGAGAGCTACGCGCGCGACATCACCGATCCCTACGGGCATGGCACCCACGTCAGCTCCATCATCGCGAGCAGCGGTGTCGCGGTCACGGGCAAATTCCAAGGCGTCGCTCCCGGCGTCAATCTGGTCTCGGTGCGGGCGTTGGACAGCAACGGCGAAGGCTTGTATTCCGACGTCATCAGCGGCGTTCAATGGGTGATCAATCAGCGTCTGCGGTTCGGCATCCGCGTGCTCAACCTGTCGCTGGGCGCTCCCCCGTCCGGGCCCTACTGGGAGGATCCGCTGAATCAAGCCGTCATGGCGGCCTGGGCTTCGGGCATCGTGGTCGTCACCGCAGCCGGCAATCGCGGCCCCGCGGCCTTGACCATCAATGCACCCGGAAACGTTCCGTACGTCATCACCGTCGGCGCGGTTACGGACAACTACGCGCCTTTGCAGCCCAAGCAATACAGCCTTGCGTCCTTCTCATCGGCGGGCCCGACTCTCGAAGGCTTCGTGAAGCCGGATCTGGTCGGCATGGGCGGCCACATCCTGGCGTACGCGCCGGACAACGGCACGCTCGCCACGGAGTTTCCGCAATGGGTGGTCGAGCCCTACCATGATTTCACCATGTCCGGTACGTCGCAGGCGGCGGCCGTCGTCAGCGGCGCCGTCGCCCTGATGCTGGAAGTCAATCCCTTGTTGACTCCGGATCAAGTGAAGTGCCGGCTGATGTCGGGTGCGCATCCCGCGGTCAACTCCAGCGGCAACCTCGCCTACACGGTGTTTCAACAGGGAGCGGGCCTGGTCGACGCACATGACGCCGCCTACAGCACGGCCTCGGGCTGCGCCAATCAGGGGATCAACGTACTTCTCGATCTGGCCGGACTGCAGCACTACGGCGGCCGCGCCAATGAGGACTCGCAGGGCAATTTCTACATCATGGCGCAGGCACCGGTGACGGCGAGCTCCGCCGTGCCCGCCGTGCTCGGCACCGTGCTCGGCCTCACCGGCGATGTGGTGAACACCGCCGCGACGGCCACTGCCAACGTGCCCTTGGTCGGTCCTCTGGTAAAAGACGTGGCCATGCTCGGCGACGGACTTTTCTGGAACGGCTCCTATGTGTCGGGCAGCGGCTACACCTGGAGCAGCGGTTACACCTGGAGCAGCGGTTACACCTGGAGCAGCGGCTACACCTGGAGCAGCGGCTACACCTGGAGCAGCGGCTATACCTGGAGCAGCGGTTACACGGGTATCGACGTACCGTCGCAACAATAGCGTACCGGCATGCAAAGCCGCAGGTGCATTCTGGTTGCTTCGATCGCCTGCATTGCATGGGCAACGTCCACGGTTGCCCGCGCGGCCGCACCGGTCCCTGCGGTGCGGCCCATGTACTTCGAGAATCTGACGACGCGCGACGGGCTCTCGCAGAGCACCGTCAATGCCATCCTGCAGGATTCGCAGGGATACGTGTGGCTTGCAACCGAGAGCGGCTTGGATCGCTACGACGGCAATTCGATCCGCGAATTCCGGCGTGAGCGCGGCAACGAGCACGGGCTCGCCAGCGACTACATCTGGTCGATGGCCGAGGATGCGCGCGGCGATCTGTGGCTCGCCACCAACGGCGGCGGCGTGGTGCGCTGGGAGCGGCGGACGGAGCAGTTCCAGCAGTTCCGACACGATTCGGCCAGAGCCAATTCCTTGGCGAGCGACGCGGTGCGCACCCTGCTGATCGACCCCCAGGGCCGAATCTGGGCCGGCACGCTGGACCAGGGTCTCGATGTGCTCGACCCGAAAACCGGCGATGTCCGCCACTTCCGCCATCGCGAGGGAGATCCCCGCTCTTTGGCGGCCGACGCGGTGTGCGCGCTGTATGCGGACAATCGCGGCAGGATTTGGATCGGCACCGACGGGGGCTTAAGCCGTTACGATCCCGCCGGCGGCGACTTCCAAAATTATGCCGCGGAAGCGGGCGGCGACAGCTTGAGCGATAAGCGTATCCGCGCCATTCGCGAGGACCATACGGGGGCGCTCTGGATCGGCACCTACCGCGGCGGACTTGATCGTCTCGATACCGATTCGGGACGCTTCACGGCCTTTCGCCATGACCCGAAAGATCCTCATTCCTTGAGTCACGACCGTGTGTTGGCCGTGCTGGAGGACGATGCGCAGCGGCTCTGGGTGGCCACGGCCGACGGGCTCGATCTCCTCGACCGCGAGTCGGGCACTTTCGTGCGATACGGCCGAGATGCGGATAATCCGCAGAGCCTGCGCGACAGCGACGTCATGTCGCTGTACCAGGACCGCGGCGGAGTGTTGTGGGTGGGCACGCGCGGCGGCGGCGCCGGCCATTGGAACCCGCGAAGCTGGCTGTTCGGACACTACCGCAGCGATGCGTTCCGCGACACGCAGGTGAATTCCTTTGCCGACGACGGGAACGGCAAGGTGTGGGTGGGAACGGTCGGAGCCGGATTGGTGGAAGTCGATACCCGCAACCGTCGCGAGACACACTACGGGGCGGGTGCGGACGCCGGCGCGCGGCTCACCGACGATCGGATCATGTCACTGCTCTACGACCGCAAAGGGGTGCTGTGGATAGGCACGATGACCGGAGGCCTGGATCGCCTGGACGCGAGCACCGGCAAGCTGCAGGTGTATCGCGCCGCCGCCGACGATCCCACCACACTCCCGGCCAATGGGGTGATGGCATTGTACGAGGACCGGCTCGGTACCCTGTGGGTGGGCACCTATGGAGGCGGCCTCGCCAGCATCGATCAAATCAGCGGCAAGGTGACCCGCTACCCTTATGGGGACGGCAGCTCCTCCTCGCTCAGCAGTTCGCGCGCGAGCGCCATCGTCGAGGACGCGCTCGGCAATTTGTGGATCGGCACCGAAGGCGGCGGACTCAACCTGCTGGATCGAAAGGCGGGCCGCTTCTACACCTACCGGCGCGACGATCGCGATCGGACCAGTCTCAGCGACAATACGGTGTATGCGCTGCACCTGGACCACCATGGGGAGTTGTGGGTGGGCACCGCCGGAGGCGGACTCGACCGCGTCATCGGCAGCTCGGCCAAGCCCGGCGCCGTGCGCTTCGAGAATCAATCCGGCCTCGGCGGCATATCGAGCCAGGTCGTGTACGGCATCGAGTCGGATCGGGACGACCGGCTCTGGCTGAGCACCAACGGCGGCCTTGCGCGCTTCGATCCGCACCTGCATTCGATCAAGTGGTTTCACCAGGTGCACGGACTGCAGGACGAGGAATTCAATTTCAACGCCCACTATCAGAGCGCCGACGGCACTCTGTTCTTCGGAGGCAACAACGGATTCAATGCATTTTCGCCGGAATCGATCACCGCGAACGCTTCCCCGCCGCGGATCGTCCTCACCACCGCAGCCAAGCTCAATCGGACACTGGCGCCTCAGGAGCTGCCTGCGCCGGGCCGGCCGCTCACGCTCGCCTATGACGACAAGCTGGTGACGCTGGACTTCGCAGCCCTGGATTTCACCTCGCCCGCGAACAATCACTACTCGTATCGGCTCGAGGGCTTCGACGGCGGCTGGATCGACGCGGGACCGCTGCACCGGGCGACCTACACCAACCTGGATGCGGGGGACTACGTGTTCCGGGTGCGGGCCGCGAATGCCGACGGTATCTGGAGCAGCCAGGAATTGGCGGTTCCCGTGCACGTGGCGCCGGCGCCTTGGAAAACCCCGGCGGCCCGCGTGGCGTATTTAGGCTTCGGCCTGTTGGTCCTGGGATATCTCTGGAGACTGCAGCGCCTGCGCCGCGAACGCGAGCTGCGCTACAACCGCGAGCTCGAGCAAACGGTGCACGAGCGCACGCGGGAGCTCGAGGAGCGCAATCGGGAGCTGCAGGTGCTGAGCCGCGCCAAGAGCGATTTCGTGGCGCGTATGAGCCATGAGCTGCGAACGCCGATGAACGGTGTCTTGGGAATGACGAGCCTGTTGCTCGACACGCGCATCGACTCGGCCCAGAGACGATTCGCCGAGGCCATCCACCGCTCGGCGGATTCGCTGCTGGCCATCGTCGACGACATTCTCGATTTCTCGAAGATCGAGGCGGGCCGCCTGCAGCTCGATCCCGTGAAATGCGACCTGATCGAGCTGGTCGAACAGACGGCGGAAATGCTGGCGGCGCGCGCCGCCACCAAGGGCATCGAGCTGCTGTGCGATCCTCCCAGCACGCGGCTGCCCCGCGTGCGCATGGACGCGGTGCGCCTGCGCCAGGTGCTGGTCAATCTCGGCGGCAATGCCGTTAAATTCACCGAGCGCGGCGAGGTCATACTGCGGCTGATTCCGTTGCGTACGGAGAACGGCGCACTCACGGTGCGCTTCGAGGTGGCCGATACGGGAGTGGGCATCGCGCGCGAGAATCAAACGCGCATATTCGAGGAGTTTGCCCAGGAGGATGCCTCGACCACGCGCCGCTTCGGCGGTACCGGTCTGGGGCTCGCGATCTCCCGGCAAATCGTCGAGCTCATGGGCGGCCGGCTGGCGCTGGTCAGTGCGCCGGGTGAGGGATCCACGTTCTCGTTCGAATTGACGCTACCGCTGGCCGACGCGGCGGCGCAGCCGCCGGCACCGCCGCGCAAGCTCGACGGACTGAAGGTGCTGGTGGTGCATGACAATGCGGCGGCCCGCGCTCTGACGGCCAAGGCGCTGTCCGATTGGGCGGCGCTGCCGAAAGTGGTTCGGTCCTTGGCGGAGGCCGTGGCTGAGTCCGCAGCGGCGAAATTCGACGCCGTGGTCATCGATGACTGGCTGCTCAACGAGGCCGATGGCTTGTGGAATGCCCTGCGCGCATCTCAATCGGCGAACCTGCGCACGGTTCGCTTGCTGAGCTTCGTCAGCCTGGCGTCCGACTCGAGTGCTGCGCGCGGCCCCGTCGACACCGAGATCACCAAACCCTTGCGCCTGAGCGAGCTGCATGAGGCGTTGAGCGGTGCGCACGAGGAGACTCAAGCCTTCACCGCAACCAATGTCTTCCCGTCGGCGCTGAGTCTGGCGAGCCTGTCGGGCAGGGTACTGGTGGTCGAAGATCAGCCGCTGAATCGTGAGGTTGCGATCGGCATACTGCGGTCCCTCGGACTTCAAGTCGAGACCGCGAACCACGGCCGGCAGGCATTGGATGTGTTGCGTACCGGGCACATCGACGCGGTGTTGATGGACTGCGAAATGCCGGTCATGGACGGGTTCTCCGCAACCGCCGCCATCCGCCGGGGCGAGCCGGCCGGGACGCACATTCCGATCATTGCACTGACCGCCGATGCGACCGCTGCGGGCCGTGAGGCCTGCCTCGCCGCCGGCATGGACGATTACCTCGCAAAACCCTTCAGGCGCGAGGCACTGCATGCGGCGTTGGCCCGATGGTTGAGCGGCAGCACCGCCACCGGCGAGACCTCGGGGTCGCGCGAGCCGCAGGCCCAAGTTGCGCGCGCCCCGGGCGCGGGCCGGACGCAGGAATCGGCGCCGCCGATCGAGCCGATTCTCGATGCAGCCACGCTGGATGCGCTGCGCGCGCTGCCGCGCCGCGGCGCAAAGGACATGCTGTGCCACATTGGGGAGTTGTATCTCGCCGATTCTCGAGGTCTGGTGGAGTCGATCGAAGGATCCTTGAACGCCGGAAATTCAGCCGACTTGGCGCGAGCCGCACACGCCTGGCGTTCCTACAACGGCAACGTGGGCGCGCACGCATTGGCGCGGCTCTGCCGGGAACTGGAGGATTCGGCGCGGCAAGGCGACTTCACGTCGGCGCGGGAAATCTATGCTCAAATCGGCGCCCTGCACCTGCGTGTGCGGGATGAGCTGGAATTCGCGATGCGGAGATCCGCATGAGCGGCGCCGCCCCTCCGATCCGGGTCCTGGTCGCCGATGACGATGCGATATTGCGGGAGATTGCCGGCGCCATGCTGCGGGCGGCGGGTTTCACAGTGCAAACGGCGGCGAGCGGCGACGCGGCGGTCGCGGCCTGCGCGCTCTGTCTGCCCGACATAGCGCTGCTCGACGTGGAAATGCCGGACGGCGACGGCTACCAGGCGTGCACCGACATTCGCGCGCTGCCGGGCGGTGCGGACCTGCCCATCGTCATGGTGACCGGATGCGACGACACGGCCTCGATCGATCGAGCCTACGAGGTGGGCGCCACGGACTTCGTGGTGAAGCCGGTCAATTGGGCGCTGTTGGCGCATCGAATCCGCTATGTGCTGCGCGGCGCGCGCACCATCCTCGACCTTCGATTCAGCGAGCAGAAGAACACGGCGCTGCTGAAAGCCATTCCCGACGGAATATTTCTCGTGGGCGCCCGGGGTGTGATCGAGCACTGCTTCAGTCCTACCGCCGGACTCGCCGTGGGGCCGGGTAACCGGTTCGAATCGATGTGTTTTCGGGATCTCGTTCCCGCCGGTGCGCGCGCCCGCGAAGTGATCTGTCTCGATGCCGCGCTGCGCGGCGAGGCGGCGGTGCTCGAATTCTCCGTGGACGGCGAGGGCCGATCGAACCGTCATTTCGAATGCCGCTATCTGCCCAACTCAGAAGGCGTGGTGCTGATCATCGTTCGGGATGTGACGGCACGCAAGGAGGCGCAAGCCCGCATCCACCGGCTGGCCTACTTCGACGGCCTGACCGGGTTGCCGAACCGCGAGTGGATCCACGATTATCTCGCGCAGTCGTTGACCGAGGCGCGTCACTTGAACCGCAACCTCGCACTGCTGTACGTCGATCTCGATCAATTCAAGCGCATCAATGACACGCTGGGTCACGAGACGGGAGACGCGCTGCTGCGCCAAGTGGCCGACAGGCTGCGGGTCGGGCTGGATTTGGAAGGCGAGGGTGCAGAGCCCGCAGTGCCGCTGAATCTCGGCGTCGTCGGCGCCGCGGGTTCGGAGCGCGTTCGCGGCCACCTCGCCCGCGTCGGCGGCGATGAGTTCATTGTCGTGCTCACGGGGCGCACCGACGTCGAACAGGCGCAGCGGGCGGCGCGGCAGATCCTGTCGATTCTCTCCGCTCCGTTTCAGCAGGAAACCTACGAATTCGTGGTGACGCCGAGCATCGGCATCGCGATGTATCCGGAGCACGGCGGCGACGCGCAGAGCCTGCTCAAGAATGCGGACGGGGCGATGTACGAGGCCAAGGCGAGCGGCCGAAATCAATTGCGGGTCTATGACAGCGCCATGAACGTGCGGGCCCTGAAGCGGCTGTCGCTGGAGATGGAGTTGCGGCGGGCGGTGGAGAACTCGAGCCTCGAGATCTACTACCAGCCGAAGTACCAGACACGCGGCCTGAAGTTGCTGGGAGGGGAGGCGCTGCTGCGCTGGTTCCATCCGGAGCGGGGCCAGATTCCCACCGCCGATTTCATCGCGGTGGCCGAGGAGACCGGGTTGATCGGCGACATCGGCCGCTGGGCGCTGCAGCGGGTTTGCCGCGATCTTTGCCAATGGCGCGACGAGGGCCTGAAGCTGCCCCGCATCGCGGTGAACGTATCGGGGCGCGATTTCATGTATCCGGAAGCGTTGCTGCGCCTGGGCGATACGGTGACTCAGTCGGGGCTTTCACCGTCGCTGTTCGAACTCGAGCTGACCGAAGGGGTGCTCATGCAGGACGCCGAAGCCGGCCGCCGCTCGCTGCTGGCACTGAAGGAATTCGGCTTCGCCTTGGCCATCGACGACTTCGGCACCGGCTACTGCTCGCTCAATTACCTGAAGCGCTTTCCGCTCGACACGCTCAAGATCGACCGGTCATTCGTCGCCGACATCAGCGACGACCCGGACGATGCGGCCATCGTGCGCGCCATCATCGCCCTCGGCCACAGCTTGGATCTCAAGATCGTGGCCGAAGGCGTCACCACGCACAGCCAGCTGCAGTTTCTGCAGGACGAGTCGTGCGATGCGGTGCAAGGATTCTTGATGAGTCCGGCCGTGCCCGCCGGCACCTTCCGCGATCTGCTGCTGCGGTCTCGCGCGTCGCTCGAAGCCGATGAATCGGAGTCAAGGCGTCGCGCCGGCTAGGACGGCGCGCCGGCTGAGGCCGGCGCGGTGCTCGAGGACGGCAGGGTGGATTGCGCCTCGCCTCTCGCGAGCCTGCGCAGCGTCGGATCCTTGACCAGATGCAGGACGCGCGAGAAGAGGTGATCGTGGGCATCGGCGCGGCCGATGTGAATGATGCCGGTGCGCGGCAAATCCTTCGCCAACAAGTCCACCACGCGATCGCGCGCATCCTCGTCGAGCGAATCGAGCACCTCGTCGATCAGCAGCCACGGAGGCGCGTGCAGCAGGCATCGCGCGAACGCCACCGTCTGCTGCTCGTCCTCGCTCAACTCCCGATCCCAGCGCCGTGATACGTCCAAAAGGGGCACCAACCGGTCGAGCTGCAACCGAGTCAATGCACCGGCATAGGCGGGCGCCTCGAAGTCCTGCGCCGCTCTGGGGTAGGCGAGGATTTCGCGCAGCGTACCGGGGGGAAGGTAGGGGGTTCTCGGCATGTACAGCAGTTCCTCGCCGCGGGGGCGGGCGATTCTCCCGGCGCCCCACGGCCACAGTCCCGCCAGGGTGCGAAACAGCAGAGTCTTTCCGGCCCCCGATTCACCGACGATCAGGACCCGCTCGCCGGAGTTGATTTCGATCTTCTTCTCCTGAAGCATGATCGCGCCCGCCGGGGATGCGATCTCCAGGTCGTCGATGTGGATCTTGCCCGGCTCGGATTCGCTGAAGGCGATGCGGCTCTCGACGTCGTGCAGCACATCGGTGTCGAGGATGGCGCGGCGGAATCCGGCCACGCGCAGCAGGGTTGCGCGCCAGTCCGCAATCGAGCTGAAATTGTCCACGAACCAGCGCAGAGACCCCTGCACCTGCATGAATGCGCCGGATGCCAGCATGAGTCCGCCGAAGGTGATGCTTCCCGCAAAATACAGCGGCGCCGCGGCCAGTATCGGCGCGACCAGCGTAAACCAGCCGTAGCCGCCCGTGATCCAGGTGAGATTGGTGAGGCCGGTGACGAGCCGGGCGGTGGCGGCGAGCACCGCCGTCAGGTCGATGTCGATGCGGCGCTCCTCATCCGCCTCGCCGCCGCTCAACGTGATGGCATCGATGTGCTCGTTGACGCGCACCAGCGAGAAGCGGATGTCGGCCTCGCGCGCGTAGCGGTCGGCGTTGCGGTCGACCAGACTTCGGCCGACCCAGTAGCTCAGCAGCGAGGCCGACCCGGAATAAACGACGGCGGCCCACACCATGTAGCCCGGAACCGCAAAATTCCGGTTGCCGATGTGGAACACGAAGTCGCTCGACAGCTTCCAAAGAATCGCGACGAACGTGGCCAGCAGTATCGAGGATTGCAGCAGGCCGATGCCGAGGTCGGCCGAAAGTTCGGTGAGGTGGCGCGCGTCCTCATGCATGCGCTGATCGGGGTTCACGCCCATCGGGCCGGCGTTGGCCAGGCGGAACGCCCGGCCGGGCTTGAGCCAATTGTCGATCAAATCCTTCGCCAGACCCTGACGCAGCTTGAGCTTCAGTGTTTCACCGAGCCAGCGCTGCGCCACGTTGAGCACCAGAAGGGCGCCGGCGATCACACCGAAGACGCCCAATTGGGTGAGGAATTGCGCAAAGTCGCGGCGCGACAGTGCATCATAGAAGGGCTGGTTCCAGTTGTTGAGGCGTATCTGTCCATAGGCGGTCACCGCGATGACCGCGAACAGCGCGCCCGACAGCAGGAGCAGCGTGTTGCGCACGGGTGCGGCCCACAGGGCCCGGGTCATCATGCCGAGTTGCGGCACGAGGCCGGAGTTGGCACTCTCGTCGGTATTCGATTCGCGGTTCATGCGGACATCTCTGGAGCAGTGTGATTACGCCATTATCAGTCAACGCCGCTGCGGCGGAGTGGAATTAAGTGAACCGTATCGATGCGTTGATGGGCGCCATGACCCTGCCGGAAAAGCTCGGGCAGCTCACCATGACCGCCGCAGGCTTTGCGGTGACCGGTCCGATCATCGTCGGCGATTCTACCGATGCGATTAAGGCCGGCACGATCGGGAATCTGCTCAACCTGGTCGGGGCGGCGCACATACGCGACATGCAGCGCCTGGCCGTGGAGGAGTCGCGTCTCGGCATCCCGCTGCTCATCGGATTCGACGTCGTGCACGGACACCGCACCTTGTTCCCCATCCCCCTCGGCGAAGCCGCACTGTTCGATCCCGAGACTTGGGAGCAGACCGCGCGCGAATCCGCCAAGGAGGCCGCGGCCGAGGGTCTGGCAATGACCTTCGCACCGATGCTGGATGTTGCGCGGGATCCGCGCTGGGGGAGAATGGCCGAGGGCCCGGGCGAGGATCCCTGGCTCGCCACGCGCGTTGCGGAGGCGAAGGTGCGCGGCTTCCAGGGTGCGAACCTCGGCGCGGCGGACGCGTTGGCCGCGGTTGCCAAGCACTTCTGCGCCTACGGCGCGGTCACCGCCGGCCGCGACTACGCCTCCGTCGACATCTCCGAACGGACTCTGCGCGAGGTGTACATGCCGCCTTTCGCGGCGGCCGTCGGCGCGGGCGCGGCGGCCGTGATGCCCGCATTCACGGATCTCGCGGGCATACCCATGACCGCGAACAAGGAGTTGCTGCGCGCTGCGCTGCGCGGCCGTTTCGGCTTCAAAGGCGTGATCATCAGCGATTACAACGCGATCGCGGAACTCGTGCGTCACGGTATCGCCGCCGACCTCGCGCAGGCCGCCGCGCACGCGCTCAAGGCGGGCGTCGACATCGACATGATGGCCGATGCCTATCGCCGCGGGCTGCCCATTGCTCTCGAGCGCGGACTCGTCGCCATGGCCGAGATCGACGAGTCGGTGCGGCGGGTGCTGTCGCTCAAGGAGCAATTGGGCCTGTTCGATGATCCGTATCGCCGCGGCAGGGTGCCGGAATCCGGCGCCACGGTTGACCATCGCCGGCATCTGGCGCGCACCGTCGCCGCGCGCGCCATCGTGATGCTGAAGAATGAGCGCGGCACCCTGCCGCTCGCACCCACCGCGCGGAGCATTGCCGTCGTCGGACCGCTCGCGGATGCCCCGTCCGAAATGCGCGGCCCGTGGTGGGGCGCCGCGGAGGAGGCGGGCGCCATCAGCGTGGTCGCGGGCCTGCGCGCCGCCCTGCCGCAAGCTCAAGTGCTGCATGCGCCGGGCGTCGACATCCAGAGCGACGATGTGTCGGGCATGGGGGCTGCTCTGGATCTGTGTTCGGCTGCCGACGCCATCCTGCTCTGCGTCGGGGAGGCCGCCGGCATGAGCGGGGAGGCCGCGAGCCGCGCCCACCTCGGTCTTCCCGGCAAGCAGCGTGAATTCGCCCTGGCTGTCTTCGAGCGTGCGCGATCTTGCGCGAAACCGGTGACCGTCGTTCTGTTCTCGGGTCGACCTCTGGTTCTGCCGTGGCTGGTGGAGAAAGCCGATGCCGTGCTCGCCGCATGGTTTCTCGGCAGCGAGGCAGGCAACGCGCTCGGCGATGTCGTGACGGGGCGGGTCTCCCCGGGCGGCCGTACGCCGGTGACGTGGCCGCGGGCGCAGGGTCAGATTCCACTGTTCTTCGGTCAGCGCCCGGGCGGACGGCCCGCGAATCCGAACGATCGCTACACCAGCAAGTATCTCGATGTGCCCAACGAGCCGCTATTTCCCTTCGGGCACGGCCTCACCTATGGTCAGTTCGCGCTGTCCAACCTGCGCGTGACCCCGGTCGATGTCGAGGACATCGACACGATGCGGATTCACGTCGACGTGCGCAACGACGGCCCGAGGGCGGCGCAGGAGACCGTCTTCTTGTTCACGCACGACAAGCTCGCGAGCGTGGCGCGGCCGCTGCTCGAACTGAAGGGATTTGCGAAGATCACGCTGCGACCCGGGGAATCGGGAATCGTGACGCTGTCTCTGCGCGCCGCGGATCTGCGTTTTCTCGGCCCCGACCTCGAACCCCTGTTCGAACCCGGTCAAGTGGAGATACTGGTCGGTCCCTGCGCCGACCGGTCGAAGCTGTTGGGTCTTACCGTCGATTTGTCATGGTCGCGCCCCTGCTGAGCCCGCGCCGCACGCCCAATGAAAAATGGTTTCGCTCTGAGTGCCCGGAACGATTGGGTCCCATACCGCCTGCTTCGGATCGACCTGCTCGCTTTGCTGGCTGCCGGTCAGATTATTCCCGGCGTAATAAATGGCGAGCAGGGTGCGGGCCTGTTCTTTGGCGCAGTCGAACTGCACCTTCTGGACGTCGCTCGAGTAGGCATCGCCCGCGGCGCTTCGCTGCGGCTCCGCGTACTCCTGCCTCAGCCACGCGGTCACGAGGTGGCCTGATCGCTTCAACTGATGCTCGGTGCTGTAGGCCGCCCAGGAACCGTCCGTGCCGACCGACCTGAATACCCAGCCTCCGGCCGACATCGGATCCAATGTGCGCACCCATGACATGGGGTCCGTCCTGCGGGCCTCACGCTGCTTGGCCAGCCGCTCCGCCTTGGCCTTCTCCTCCGCCTGGGCTTGCTGCCGCTGCGCCTCCCACATCTTCTCCTGCTCGGGAGTTTGCGCGCCGGCGGGCGAATGCTGCATCACGCCTGCCGCCGCCAGCACGGCCGACGCTGCCACGGCCGCCGCGCGCCGGCGATAAGGTGTCGATCTCATCGAATTTCCCCCGTCACGAGCGCGGAATTCTACGGTAATTGTAGGCGACACGGTGGTAGAAGCGGCGGATGAGGTGACCTCCGCGCGACAGCACGTCCTCCTCGACCGGACCCCAGCGCTCGGCATGGGATTCGACGGCGCTGCCGGTGAGGTCTCCGGCGTCCCACGCGACCAACAGCAGGGTGCGGCCCTCCTCATGTTCAGGCGGCGTCCACCGTTCATACATCAAACCCATTCCGCCGAATAAATGCGCGCTGGAGGTTTCCGGCGGCGGATCCGCGTAGAACGCGAGTTCGCTGGCAATGGCATAGCGATCCATCCCCACCACCAACGGTTCACTGCCGGTTTCTGCGCGAACTTGTGCTGCCGCATCGGAGATCCGCAGACTCAATTCGCGCCAGCCGACCGGAACCAGTTCCATGTGTTTGCCGTAGCCGAGACCGGGCAGGCCCAGCGTGAGATAGTGCAGTCCCGCGGCGCAGATGAACAGCGTGACCACGAGAGTCGGCGGCCACGCCCCCCGCACCCACGAACCAATGCCCTTTGAGCCGGCGCCGGCCGCGACCATGCTCGATGCCATGACGGGGAGCGCCGCGGTCCACGGCGCTCCGGTCCAGTCAAGCTTCACTTCATGACGCAGGCTGAAGATCGCGAACACCGCCAGGGGAACGAGAATCGCCGCCGATGTGAACAGCCTGCGCCGCGCGGCGTCGGCGCCCGTCGCACCGGCAAGAGCCGCAGCCGCGCCGGGGGCGCCCACGAAGAACAACGCCACCGCCAGCACACCGGTGGGAGTGATCAACACCAAGGCGGAGGCAAATAGTTTGTGGAGCGCGAATCGCGGAGCTTCCGCAAGACGGCGCGAAGTCTGAAACGCGAAGGAGGCCCAGTCGTGCTGTGCGTTCCACAAAATGACCGGTGAGAAAATCGCCAGCGCAAGCAGGGCGGCGACATACGGCTCCCGGCGCCGCCACCACTGCCGCGATGGTCCGTCCTTCAGCATGAAGAGCAGGATCGCCGGAGCGAGCAAGCCGATGGAGTACTTCGAGATCACTCCGATCCCCATCGAGATTCCCGCGCGCCACCAGGCCGACGGGCGGCCGGCGACGAGCGCGCGTTCGAGGTAGTAAAGCGACGCCGCCCACGCAGCGGTCAGGCCCGCGTCCGGGGTCATGAGCAGCCCGGACAGAAAGAAGAACGGCAGGATCTGCGCCAACACCAACGCGGCCAGCGCGCTCGCCTCGCCGAAGAGATTACGTGCCAGACGATATGTAAAGATCGACGTGACCACTCCGCAGCACAGAGCGCCGATACGCACTCCGAATTGCGACTGGCCGAACACGGCCGTGCCGAGCCTGATCAACCACGAGACCAGTGGCGGGTGGTCGAGATACCCAATGTCGAGATGACGGGAATAGTTCCAGTAGTAAGCCTCCTCGGGCAGAAGTTCCACCGAACCCAGGTACAAGAGGCGCAGGGCGAACGCGTAGACGATGAGGCCGATTGCGAGCTCCCGGCTGCGTACTTCCGGGCCGCCCGGCGACAGGACGATGGAGTTTCCCGACTTCGTCACCGCCGCGCCCGCGGCGACCGCAAACAGAATGGATACCTGCGCGGGCCAGCCCCAGCTCAATGACAGCCAGGCGAGCACGCCGCCGCGCATGAGGAGCGCCATGGCGGCCACCAGCAGCAAACGGGCGTGCAGCCTCAGGTCCCGCCCGCGCCCTTCCGCAACTAACGTCGAACGAAGTTTCAGGAGGTAATTCAACGCCATGGCAGCCGAGAAGCCGGCGATATGGCTCGACAGCAACGATTTACCGCCGGCAGTCAAGGAGCAAAAGACGGCGATGTCGAGCAGCGGCGGCAGCGCGGTTGCAATGTGGCGGTTCATTTCATCAATGTCGTGCGTCGGCGCCGCGGGATGATTATAGTAACAACGATATACAAGAGCCGCTCGGCCAATCAGGATTCCAGGGGAGCCCAAGCACGAGATGAACGCTGTCGAACAACACGCACCGCTGGAGCATTATTTGGACGATACGATTCCGACGCGGATGATGGCTCCGCTGCGTTCCGGCCCGGAATTGGCGATCATCGTGCCGACGTTCAACGAAAGGGGCAACATCGCGGAGCTGATACGGCGCCTGGTGGAGTGTCTTGGGGACCGTTCGTGGGAGGTTGTCTTCGTCGATGACGATTCTCCCGACGGCACGGCGGATTTGGTGCGGGAGCACGCTCAGTTCGACAGCCGCATCCGCTGTCTTCAGAGAATCGGCCGCCGCGGGCTCTCTTCCGCCTGTATCGAGGGCATGCTCGCGACCACGGCGGACTATCTCGCGGTGATGGATGCCGACATGCAGCATGACGAGCGGCTCCTGCCGCGGATGCTCGACACCCTGAAGCAGGGCGATTCCGACATCGTGGTGGGCAGCCGCTACGCGCCGGGCGGCGACGTCGGCGATTGGGACGCGCGGCGCGCGCGGTTCAGCCGTCTTGCGGTGCGGCTCAGCCGGCTGGTGGTTCCCGGCGACTTGACCGATCCGATGAGCGGATTCTTCATGATGCGCCGCTCGGTGTTGAAGGGCAGCGTACGCGGCCTGTCGGCGATCGGTTTCAAGATCCTGGCCGATTTGTTCGCATCCCACAACGGGGCGCTGCGCTTCACGGAGCTGGCGTATCGGTTCAGGGTGCGGCAGGCGGGGGAGAGCAAGCTCGATTCCGTGACGGCATGGGACTATCTCATGCTGCTGCTCGACAAGCTCGTGGGCCGGTGGATTCCGGTGCGCTTCCTGGCCTTTTCGATTGTGGGCGCGGTGGGAGTGGCCGTGCATTTCGCGGTGCTCACTCTGCTGTTCCAGGGACTGCAGCGCAGTTTCGTCCTGGGCCAGGCGGTCGCCACCCTGTGCGCGATGACTTTCAACTACAGCGTCAACAATGTCTTGACCTATCGCGATCTGCGGTTGCGCGGCGTCCTGTGGCTGCGAGGCTGGGTGTCGTTCGTGCTCGCCTGCAGCATCGGCGGATTTGCGAACCTCGGAGTCGCATCCACCGTATACGGCCTGGGCAGGGGATGGTTTCCCGCCGCAATCGCGGGAATTCTCGTCGGGGCGGTTTGGAATTACGCGATCACCCTGGTGTTGACCTGGGGCCGCGCGCGCAGGTGATGGGTCGGCGCGGGGCGGCGGTGCCGCTGCTTCGGGCGCCGCGGGCTCAACCGGAGGCAACGGTCGCCGGAACGGCCTGCTCGGCGGCGGCGGATTTCTGCGGTGCGGCCGCGTGTGCGGCTGTCTGCGCTTCCTCGAGAGGCAACGAGAAAGCGACGCGCAAACCCGGATTCTGGTCCGACAGCTCGAGGGTACTGCCGTGCAGTTTGGCGACCGCTTGCGCGAGACTCAAACCGAGGCCGACTCCCGGGGTGCCGCGGCTTGCGTCGCCGCGATAAAATCGCTCCATCACCTTGCTCTTTTCAGAGTCCGAGATTCCCGGACCATTGTCGGACACCGACACCTCGACGGTGCCGTCGAAGCGATTGCGTACCGTCACATTGACCGCACCGTTCTCGGGTGCGAATTTGAGCGCATTGTCGATCAAGTTGCTGAGCGCCTGGGCTAGAAGCACGGGATCGCCGGACACCGTCAGCGCTCCTTCCGAATGGGAGGCGAGGTCGATGTTCCTGAGTTCGGCGGCGGGCGCGTAGAATTCCACCGCATTGGCCGTGAGGTCGGAGATGTCGAGCGGCACGAAGCCGGACCGGCGCATTCCCGCGTCGATCTCCGCGAGGCGCAGCAGCGCGTCGAATATGCGGATCACGCGGTCGACGTCCGCAACGGCGCCGTCGACTTCCGCAAAAGTTTCCTCGGGAGACGGCCGGATGAGCGCCAGCTCTTCGAGCCGCGAACGCAATTCCGCCAGCGGCGTGCGCAGGTCGTGAGCGATGGAATTCGACACGTTGCGCACGCCATGCACCAACAGCTCGATCTGCTCGAGCATGCCGTTGATGGTACGCGACAAGGTGTTGAGCTCGTCGTCGTTCAGGTGCGTCGGCAGCCGGTGCTTCAGGTCGCCGTGAATGATGGCCGATACGGTCTGGCGGATGCTGTGGACCCGCGACATCAATGCACGGCGGGTAATGAGTCCGATCAGCAATCCGGCGATCGAGAGGACGGCGATGGCTGCGGCCAGCCCGTACCAGAAACGTGTCTGCAAGGGCGCAAACAGCGCATTGTCCCTCCCCACCAGCAGGTGGTATTTGCCCAAGGTGGCGACGTGCACCAGGGCCATTTGCGTGCCCTGATCACCCAATTCCATCCTCACCTTGTAGTTGCCGGGGACCAGAGGCACATCGGCCGGCCACACCGGCAGATTTCCCGACAATGGGTGCAGCGACTCGTCGGTGAGCAGCAATATTCTCTCGGAGGCGATCTGCATGCGCACGCGCGTGTCGATGAAACTCCTCATGCCGTCCGCGCCCTCGCGCCGGTAGACCTCCGCCAAGCGCTGTGCATCGACCTGCAGGATCTCGATGCGGCCCTCTTGGATCGTGACCTGCCAGGCGTACCACAGCGGAGCCGCGAACAGCACCAGAGCGATGATGCCCAGCGCGATGTAGCCGAATGCCAGCGACAGAGCGGAGGAGCGCAGCATGCTATTCATCCGTGGTCACCGTGTAGCCGGCGTTGCGAACGGTGCGCAGCAGCGGACGTTCGAACTCGGCATCGATTTTCTGCCGCAATTTGCTGATGTGCACGTCGACGACGTTGGTCTGCGGATCGAAGTGGTAGTCCCACACGTTCTCCAACAGCATGGTCCGAGTGACCACCTGGCCCGCGTGGCGCATGAGGTACTCGAGCAGCTTGAACTCACGCGGCTGCAATGCGATCGGCCGGCTCCCGCGAGTCACCTTGCGCGTCAGCGGATCCATATGCAAGTCTCCCACGGTGAGCGGCGCCTCGGCGTTGACGCCCTGCGCGCGGCGGTGCAGCGCGTCGAGACGCGCCAAGAGTTCGCCGAAGGCGAAGGGCTTGGTCAAATAGTCGTCCCCGCCGCTGCGCAGCCCGCGGATCCGGTCGTCCACCTCGGACAGCGCGCTCAGGATCAGGATGGGAGTGCGCTTGCCCGCTTTGCGCAGCACTTCGATGATGGCGAGGCCGTCGATTTCGCCCGGCAGCATGCGGTCCATGATGATCACATCGTAGGGCTCGCTCGCGGCGAGGAACATGCCGTCGCGCCCGTTGCCCGCGTGGTCCACGGTGTGCCCGGCTTCTTGCAGGCCTTTGACGACGAATTGGCTGACCCGTTCGTTGTCCTCAACCAGCAGTATCTTCACGCGCTTTCTCCCAGCGAGGGTACCGGCGGTTTGGCCGGCCGCGAGTGCGGTTCCAGCGAGGGGGCCCCGGGGTGCTTCTGACGGCGGCGGCTCTTGAACCGCACGCTGAACTCGTCCAGATACAGGTAGATGACGGGGGTCGTGAACAGCGTCAGGGCCTGGCTCAGGATCAGCCCGCCGACCATGGTGTAGCCGAGCGGCTGGCGCAGCTCCGAGCCGGTGCCGCGGCCGAGCGCCAGGGGCAGTGCGGCGAGCAGTGCCGCCATGGTGGTCATCATGATGGGGCGGAAGCGCAGCAGGCAGGCCTGGCGAATCGCATCGTGCGACGACAGATGCTGCTCACGCTCGGCCTGAATGGCGAAGTCGACCATCATGATGCCGTTCTTCTTCACGATGCCGATCAGCAAGATGATGCCGATCAATGCCATCACGGACAGATCGATGTGAAATATGAACAGCACGAGCAGCGCGCCGACGCCCGCCGAGGGCAGGGTGGAGAGAATCGTCAGCGGATGAATGTAGCTCTCGTACAGCATCCCCAGGATGATGTACACGGCCACCAGCGCCGCCAGAATCAGGTAGGGCTGGCTCTTCAAGGAGCTCTGGAAGGCCTGCGCCGTGCCTTGAAAATTTCCGGTAATGGTCGCCGGCAGGCGCATGTCGACCGAGGCGCGATTGATGGCGTCCACCGCATCGCCGAGCGCCGCGCCCGGCGCGAGATTGAATGACAGCGTCACCGCCGGAAACTGTCCCTGGTGCTGGATCGACAGGTAGGTTACATGCTGGGTGTCGTACTTCATCATCGCGGACAGCGGCACCATCTCCCCGTTCAGGGCGGATTTCAGGTACAGCTTCTTGAGCGAGTCCGGATCAGCCTGCAACGCGGGCGTGATTTCCAGCACCACATGGTAGCTATTGGCCTGGGTAAAGAACTGGGCGGCCTGGCGCTGGCCGAAGGCGTCGTACAGCGCCGCGTCGATCGCGGCCGGCTGAATGCCGAAACGCGCCGCCTGATCCCGGTCGATGGTCAGCGAGAGCATGCCGCTGCTGGTCTGCTGGTCGGAGGCCACGTCGCGCAGCATGGGCAGCTTCTGCAGCCTCGCGAGCATCTTCGGCGACCATTCGTTGAGCTCGTCGATGTCCGAGTCCTGCAGCGTGTATTGATACTGCGTGCGGCTGGTGCGGCCGCCGACATTGAGGTCCTGCGCCGCCTGCATGAACAGCGTCGCGCCCGGCACCTTGGCCAATTGCGGCCGCAGGCGGGTGATGATCTGATCGGCGCTGGCGCTGCGCTGATCGCGCGGTTTCAGCCCGATGATGACGAAGCCGTTGTTGATGGGCCGGCTGCCGCCGAGACCCGTGCCGTAGCTGGCGACGTCCGGGTCCTTGGCGACCACGTCGAGCAGCGCGTGCTGGCGGCGGACCATCTCGTCGAAGGAAATGTCCTGCGGCGCGTCGGAGATGCCGGAGATGATTCCCGTATCCTGCTGCGGAAAGAAGCCCTTCGGAATCTCGATGTACAACACCACGGTGGCTGCGACCGTGATCAGGAAGACCGTGAGCGTGATGCGCTTGTGATCCAGGCATAGGTCCAGCCCGCGCGTGTACCAGGCGAGGATGCGATCGAAGGCCTTCTCGACGGTCATGTAGAGCTTGCCGTGCACGGCGTGCTTCTCGTCGCGCAGGAACAGCGCGCACATGGTCGGCGAGAGCGTGAGGGACACGAATGCGGAAATGACGATGGTCATCGTCATGGTGATGGCGAATTCGCGGAACAGCCGGCCGATGATGCCGCCCATCAGCAACAACGGTATGAACACGGCGATCAGCGAGATGCTGATGGACATGATGGTGAAGCCGATTTCGCCCGAGCCCTTGAGCGTCGCCTCCATGGGCGAGAGACCATCCTCGATGTGCCGGTAGACGTTCTCCAGCATCACGATGGCATCGTCGACCACGAAGCCGACCGCGATGGTCAAGGACATCAGGGAGAGGTTGTCGAGGCTGTAATTGAGCACGTACATCATCGCCGCCGTGCCGAGCAGCGCGAGCGGCACGGTGACGCCGGGAATGATCGTGGCCCAGGCATTGCGCAGGAACAGGAATATCACCATCACGACCAGCGCGATGGTGAGTACCAGGGTGAATTCCACGTCCTCCACCGAAGCCTTGATGGTGGTGGTGCGATTGGCAACCGTATCGACCTTGATGGACGGAGGCACCGAGGCGAGCGCGTGCGGCAACAGCTTCTCCACGCGCTGTTCCGACTCGATGACATTGGCGCCGGCCTGCTTGTAAATCAACAGCAGAATGCCGTTATGGCCGTTCTGCCACGCCGTCATCAGAGTGTTTTCCGGCCCGTCGACGGCGACGCCGATATCCCGGATGCGTACCGCGGCACCGTTCTTGTACGCGACCACCACATCGTTCCAGGGGGCGGCCTTGAGCAGCTGATCGTTGTCGTAGATCGTAATGGCGCGCGTCGGGCCGTTGATCGAGCCCTTGGGCGCGTCGACCGTGGCGGCGCCGATGACGTTGGCCACGTCCTCCATCTGCATCCCCAGCGCCGCGAGCTTGGTGGGGTCGATTTGCACCCGCACCGCGGGTTTCTGCTGGCCGCCGATGGAGACCTGCCCGATTCCCGGAATCTGCGAGATCTGCTGAGCGAGGATGTTCTCGGCGTAGTCATCGACGGTGGTGACCGGCAGCACGTCCGAGTGCACCGCCAGGATCAAGATGGGTGAATCGGCGGGATTGACCTTGCGGTAGGACGGCGGCGTCGGCAGGTTCTTGGGAAGCTGGCCGCCCGCGGCATCGATGCCGGATTGCACGTCCTGCGCGGCCGCGTCGATATTGCGGTTCAGGTCGAACTGCAGCGTGATCTGGCTGGTGCCGAGCACGTTGGTCGAGGTCAGCTGCGTCAAGCCGGAGATTTCCGCGAACTGATATTCCAGCGGGGTCGCCACCGCCGAAGCCATGGTCTCCGGGCTCGCCCCGGGCAGCGACGCGGTGACGACGATGGTCGGAAAATCGACCTGCGGCAGGGGGGCCACGGGCAGCAATGGAAACACCACCAGGCCGACCAGGAAGATGCCTCCCATCAGCAGCGAGGTGGCGATCGGCCGGCGGACGAATGGCTCTGAAATGCTCATGAGGCTTCGGAAGCCGGCCGGGCCGGCCGGGTGGATGCATTCGCAGCGTTGACGCGCACGTGCGCCCCCGGTTGCAGCCGGTATTGATTGCTGGTCACCACGCGCTCGTTGAGCGCAAGACCGCTGTTGACGACGGTCATGCCGCCGCTCTCATCGCCGATTTTCAACTGCCGAACTTCGACGGTCGAGTCCGCCTTCACGACGTAGGTGAACGGTCCGTTCGGTCCGAGCTGCACGGCCGGCGTCGGCAGAGTCAGCGCATTGCGCGCGACGCGCACCAGCACGCGGGCGTTGACGTACTGCCCCGGCCAGAGAGTGTTATGGGCGTTGCCGAAAGTAGCCTTGAGTCGCGCGGTGCCGGTATTCTGATCGATCTCGTTGTCGACCAGCGTGAGCAGGCCCTCGTCGAGTTCGGTGCGCCCGTCGCGTGACACCGTCGTCACCTTGACGGGTCCGGCGGCAAGAGCCTCCGTGACGAGTGTCAATTCCTCCTCGGGCAAGGTGAACACCACCGCGATCGGTTGCACCTGCGTCACGACCACGATGCCCGTAGTGGCTGCCGCGCGCACGATGTTGCCCGGGTCCACCAGGCGAATTCCGGTTCGCCCGTCGATCGGCGAGGTGATGCGCGTGTAGTCGAGCTGCGTGCGGGCGTTGTCGATCAGAGCCTGATCGACGTCGATCTGGGCGGCGAGCTGGTCGACCAGCGCGCGCTGGGTATCGACGGTTTGTTTGCTTGCCAGGTCTTGCGGCTGCAGCACCGTATAGCGCTCGAGGTCGCGCTTGGCATTGGCGAGCAGCGCCGCATCCTTGGCCTTGGTGGCCACCGCCTGGGAATACGCCGCCTGGTTCGGGCGCGGGTCGATCTGTGCGAGCAGGTCGCCCTTGTGCACCGTCTGACCCTCGGTAAAGCCGATCTTTTGCAGTTCGCCGTCGACGCGCGCGGTCACGGTCACCGTATAGAACGCCTGAACGGTTCCCAATCCCGTCAGATAAATCGGCACGTCCGCATGCGTCACCGCCGCCGCGTCGACGGCGATCGCGGGCGGAGTCTTGCGCGCGGCGGCATCGGCCGGTTCGTGTATGAACACGCGCCACCCGATCAGCAGCAGCACCGCCGCGGCGAGCAGCCCAAGCCATCCGCGCTTACCGATTTTCCGGGAATCCATCATTGTCGTCACCCTTGATGCCATCCGCCGCCGAGCGCGGTGTACAGGTCCACCAGCGCCTGCAGACGCAAATAATTCACCTGTACCAATTCATCTTGCGCGCTGAACAGTGCGTTCTCCGTGTTGAGCACGGTCAGAATGTTCACGATGCCCGCGGACATCTGCGTTTGAGAGAACTCAAAGGCTCGCCGGGCGGTGGCGACCGCATCCTGCTGGCGCTTCTGCTGTTCCGCGGTCTGTTGCGCCGCCACCAGCGCGCTCTCCACGTTGCTGAAGGCGGTGAGAACCGTCTTGTGGTAGGTCGTCAGCAATTCGGTGTAGCGCGCCTTGCTGTATGCCACCTGGCCGCGCAGCGCCCCGCCGTGAAAGATGGGCTGCATCAGACCGCCGGTGAGCGCGTACACGCGATTCGCGGGACTGATCAGCGACGTCAGCGCCGAGCTTTCATAGCCACCGCTCGCCGTGAGTTGGATACTGGGAAACAGCGCCGCCCGGGCAACGGTGATGTCAGCGTTGGCGGCGATCAATTGCTGTTCGGCCTCGGCCACGTCCGGGCGGCGCGACAGCAGCTGCGACGGCAGGCCTTCGGCGACGGCCGGTATGGACAGGTCCGCCAGCGTGCCGACATCGACGTCGACCGACTCGGGTGTCCTGCCGATGAGCACGGCGAGGGCATACACGGTTTGACGAAACTGCTGCAGCAGCGGCGGCAGGGCCGCATTCAACAGCGCCACGGTCGTTTCCTGCTGTGCGACATCGAGTCCCGTGGCGGTTCCCGCCGATTGCTCGAGCCGGAATCCCTTCAAGATCTTCTCGCCGTTCTCCAGATTCTGTTGCGCCACCTGAATGCGATCGCGCAGCTCCAGCGCCTGAAAATACGTGGTCGCGACGCTGCTGACGACGGTGAGCGCGACGGTTTGCTGATCGTAGCGGCTGGCCGCCGCGGCCGCGCGTGCGGAGTCGCGCAAGGCGCGGTTCTTGCCCCAGAAGTCGAGCTCGTAGCTCGCACTCAACTCGGGGTTGAAGACGTTGTACACCTCCGGTCCCACGCCCGTGACCGGGGCACGCTCGCGGGTCGCGGTCGCGCCGAGGTCGAGCGAGGGCAGAAGGGCGGCGCCGGCAATGCGAGCCTGCGCGTCCGCCTCCTGCACGCGGGCGATGGCGCCGGCCAGATCGTCGTTGTTGCGCTCGGCTTCGGCGATCAGTTCATCGAGCCTGGGAGATCCGAATCCATGCCACCAATCGGCCGCCGGCCAAGGGATAGCCGAGGCGCTGCCGCCCGCGGTCTCGTGCCACTGGGAGGGCGGGGGAATGTCCGGCCGATGGTAAGCGGGACCCACGCTGCAGCCGGCCAGCAATGCCCCGGCAGTGCCGAGAACGCCTAAGGCGCAGGAATGCCATTTCATTCCGCCACCCTGGCCCTCAGGCCATTAAACGCGAGTGGTCGGATTGTTAAAATCCGTTAATACGGCCTGCCTCGAGCCACTAGTCCTCTCTTTTCGCGACCATGAACTCCTCGATCTTGCCGTCAGCTTGACTGCGCTCGATCGCCTCCAACCGCGCGTTGCGGCACAGAATTTTCCAGCGGCGCGTGGTTAGGCCGCCGCGCTGCGACTCGTGCTCGAGCTCGATGAGGCGCGCAGGGCCCAGCGGGCTCAGGCTCGATCGTAAGTCCTCGAGCACGGCCGGCGTCATGTAGAAGTTGCCGATCTCCGACAGCATCCCTCGATCGACATTGCCGCGTTGCATCGAGAGGAACAGGGTCCGCACCCGCGCCTCCTCGGGAGTCGGCTCGAGCACGGCAAAGGCGATGCGGTCGGCCAGCGCGCCCGGATCGGCCCAGTCATTGTTGGTGAGGACCACGATGGCGGCGCGTTCCTTCGGCCAGATGCGATTGTCGGCCAGGAATCCGGAACCGGCGCCGCCGTGAGCGATGCGCAATCGCCCGTGCACGGTTTGCACCTCGAGTCCCAACGCGTAGTCCTGTGTGCGCCCGCCCGCCAGAACGATGGGCTCGAATTCCTGCCGGTAGGAGTCCGCTTTGAGAAGCGATCGATCGATCAGACTGATATCCCACGCCGCAAGATCGCTTGGTTGCATGGCCAGCTCCGCCGCGCCGAACAGCCAGCCCGGGCCCTCCGTGGGCGCAGGGATCACCGGACCCAATCCGCGGCGGGTATAAGGCGCCGCATCGTGCGCGAGATCCTCCGTTGCCCGCGAGTACAGGGTCACGTGAGCCATGTGCAGGGGTTGGAACACGTGCCGGGCGAGAAACTCGAACAGGGGTTCGCCCGAAACCTTCTCCACGACGGCGCCCGCCAGCACATAGCCCGTGTTTGAGTATTGCCAATCCGTGCCCGGCGCAAAGTCGAGCGGGCGCTGGGCCCATTCGTCGATAAGGCCTGACGTGGTGGTCGGCCGCGTCATCTCGGGCGTGAGAAAATCCTGCGGCCAATAGTCCCTGATCCCGCTGGTGTGCGTAAGCAACTGGCGCAGCGTGACCGCCCCCGCGGCGCGCAGCTGCGGGAACCAGCGCGAGACGGGATCGTCCAGCGACAGCCGGCCTTGCTCGGCGAGCAGCAGTATCGCCGCCGCCGTGAATTCCTTCGATACCGAGTCGATCGCGTAGCGCGTCGACGGCGTCGAGCGCACCTTCGGGTTGACGCGCGCGGCACCGTAGGCCATCGCATAAGCCAGCCGGCCGTCCAGGACGATGGCGATCGACACCGAGGGTGCGGCGGTGCTCGCCAACCATTCGAGGGCGGCGCCGTCCACCGCCGCCGCATCCACGGCGGATCGCGCCGGCGCCCAAGCCAAGCACGCCAAGAGGCACAGCAGTGCCGCCCGGCGCGGGTGCCGCAGCTCGCTAACCACGCTCTCGGGGCAGGTGCGCGTCGATCAGAGCCCGGACGGCGGGCAACGCGGAGGAAATCGGTCCGCTGCCGAGCGGAAAAACCAGACGCGTGAAATAGCCGCCGTCCAGCAGCAGCATCAGCGCATCGCCGAGATGCTCGGGCCGGCGCGCGCCCGTGGCGCGAGCCATGGCTTGCAGGCGTTTGCGCACCTTGTCCTTGTATGCCCGCACCAAATTACTCAATTCGTCTTCGTCGTCGGTTATCTCGGCCGCTGCGTTGCCGAGTGCGCAACCGCGGCACTCGTTGGACAGGGCGATTTCCAATTGTGCTTCGAACAGAGCTTCTATCTGGCGGCGGGGATCATCCGGGTGCCGGGCCACGGCCGCGTCCCACCACGCCCAATATTCGCGTTCCTGCTCTCGCAAATACTCCGCGACGAGCGCGTCCTTGGACGCGAAGCTGCGGTAGAAACTCATTTTGTTGGAGCCGGCTTCCGCGGCAATCGCATCGACGCCGACGCCGTGAATGCCGTGGCGATAAAAGAGTTCGCAGGCGGTCTCGAAAATGCGGTCGCGCACCCGTGTCTTGCCGCCCGGGGCGCCACCATGCTCGCCGGATTCCTCGCCGCGGCGGCTTATGCCCAGTTTGTCGCTGCTCATACCTGCTTCTCATTCGACCGGAAAGTTACTGACGGTAACATATCTTGATGTTACTTACCTGTAACTCACGTAGACAGGATGGCCGTCCGGAAGTTCGAAGTCAATGCCCCCGGAGTACACCGGTGCCCACCGTTCCTCAAGTCGAGGGACTCTTCCAGTGGAGCAGAAATTCGGTGACGGCGGAGGATTGCATGCCGCGCATGGCTTCGAATTCGCCGGTCTTTTGGCTGTAGAGAAGTTCGCCGCGCTCGCCGAGGACCGCGAGTGCCGGAACCCCTCTGCGCAACGGAATCCCGTAGCGCTCCGCGATGTCCAGATTCTCGTCCATGCGTCCGATGTTGACGTGAACCAGGATGAAATTCGCGTCGAGGATGGGTCGATTGACCGGATCGTGAAAGTAGCGGTCGAGCACGTGGCAATCCGTACACCAATTGCCGCCGAAGTCCAGGATAACTCGCTTGTGCGAGGCGGCCGACGCGGCGAGGGCGGTGCTCAAATCGATTTTCGCCCGGTCGCTCGCCGGATAGATGTCGGGCTCGGTCGAATGCGCAGGTGCGAAGGCCACCGCGAACAGCACGGTCAGGATGACGGAGGTCCAGGGACTGCGGGCGTAAGTCATGGTCTTGCAGACCATACCTGCTCCGTTGGCGCCGTTCAACCGCAAGGGTCCATCAGCCGGAACTCAAGGCCCTGAGCAAGTCGCGCCAACTGACGATGCCGACCGGCTTGAAATCGCCGTCGACGATGGGAACGCATGAAATCCGATTCCTGAGAAGCAGGCCGGCCGCCTCGTGGACCGAGGAATGCGGCCGCAATGTGAACGGATGCCGAGTCATGATCTGATGCACTCGCTTGTTCAGGGTTGCCAGATCCCGGGCGGTTTCCGCCGCGCTGCCCACGTACGGGCTCAGCGCTCTGAGCAGGTCGCGATCCGACAGCACGCCGCTCAACTTGTCGAACTCGTCGACCACGAGCAAGTGGTGAAAATTCATCGTGTCGAAGATCTCTTTGACCACCTCCAACCGATCGTCCATTTTCACCGTCACGACCTTCGCCGTCATTATCTCGTCCAGAGTCATCGTCGCCCCAAGAATCGAACCAACGCATACAATGCGCGATCCTTCGATCGGAGATCAAATGATGATTTTCAAGATTCGACCCGTCCTCGCCGCATCGGCGGCGAGCGCCGCGCTCGCGGCCTCGCTTTGCTTGGGCGCCGAGCATTCCTCGCCGAGCGATGCGCCGGACGCCAAGACATCGACAGTCTCCGAGCCCTCCGAGTCGCCGCGGTTCCTGCATGATGAGTCCAAGGTCACTCAAGGGTCGATAACGATCGGCGGGCACGCGCTCGGCTATCAGTCCGAGGCCGGCATACTGGTGGTGCACGTGAAGGATCCCATGGACGACGATCCGCCGCAGATGCACGAGGACAAGGGGGCCGCGCCGGCTCCGCAACCGCCCGAGGCCGGAATGTCCTATGTCGCTTATTTCCGCGGCGACAAAGAGGACGCTCACCGCCCCATCACCTTTCTCTACAACGGTGGGCCCGGTTCATCGACGGTCTGGCTGCACATGGGCGCGTTCGGTCCGAAGCGGGTGATGACGGCGGACGACACGCACAGTCCGGCGGCGCCCTATCGCCTCGTCGACAACGAATACACCCTGCTCGACGCGAGCGATCTGGTGTTCATCGATGCCCCCGGCACGGGATTCGGACACCTGCGGGGAACCGACAAGGAAAAGGCCTTCTTCGGCGTGGACCAGGATGCACACGCATTCGCGAATTTCATCGTCGAATTCCTGTCGCGCCACAATCGCTGGAATTCGCCGAAGTATCTGTTCGGCGAGAGCTATGGCACCACACGCTCCGCGGCGCTCGCCAACATACTGCAAAGCGAGAAATCCCTGGACCTGAACGGCATCATTCTGCTGTCGCAGATATTGAATTTCGACGACAGCGCGGACCAGCCGCAGTTCAATCCCGGCGTGGATTTGCCCTATGTGCTGGCGCTGCCCACGTACACCGCCACGGCGTGGTACCACCACAAGCTGCCGAGCCGGCCCGCCGAGCTCGAGCCGCTGCTGCGGGAAGTGGAGAATTTTGCGCTGACGGACTACTCGCAGGCGCTGGCGGCGGGCTCGACTTTGAGCGCCGAGCGCAAGTCGGCGATCGCGGCCAGGCTGCACGACTATACGGGCCTTGCGGCCGATTACATCGAGCGCGCGAACCTGCGGGTGAACGGCGGGGAGTTCGAGAAGACTCTGATGGGCAGCGACGTCACTACCGGCCGGCTCGACACCCGGTTTGCGGGGCCCACCATCGATCCCATGAGCAAGGAAGCCGACTACGATCCGCAGTCGGCAGCGATCTCCTCGGCCTATGTCTCCGCGTTCAACGACTACGTGCGGGGCGTCCTCAAGTTCGGCGACAAGAAGACCTACAAGGCGGAATTCGACGTCGATAAGATCTGGGACATGCTGCATCAGCCGCCCGGTTCGACCACCAAGATCCCGGGACCGATCAACGTTATGCCCGATCTTGCGGTTGCGATGAAGCAGAATCCCAATCTCAAGGTCCAGCTCAACGGCGGCTACTACGATCTGGCGACTCCGTACTTCGCCGCGATGTACGAGCTGCGCCAGCTTCCCATCCAGAGCTCGCTCCAGGGCAACATCGAAATGCATTTCTACACCTCCGGCCACATGGTCTATGCCCATGAGCCGGACTTGAAGGCCTTGCATGCCAATGTCGCGGCTTTTATCGAGAAGACTCGGAACGGCAGCGTCAAGTGATCGCGGGGTGGCGGGCGGCCGGCGCGGCCGCCACCCCGTTTTCCCGGCGGGCGCTGCCAAAGGCGGGTTCATTGCGGCCGCAACGGGCGTCCTGGTACGCAATTTGCTTTAGATCGGGGCGGCGATTCCAAACCGGCGCGAGACACGTATAATTTAATTGTGACATTACCGTGACGATCTCGTACTTCGGGGGGGTCTATGCAGAATCAGGCACACACGGAGTCGGCGATGCATTCCGCTTCGCTGCAAAGCGACTCGGCAGCTTCCTACCGGGGAAGCGAGCTGGCGGCCGACTTGCTGGCCCGGCTGTTCGGCCGCTTACCCTTTCAGGTCTCGCTGCGTCTGTGGGACGGGGAGGCCATGCGAGTGGGCGCGGCCGATGCCGGCACGCGGGAGCCCCCCTTCACCCTGGTGTTCCGCAATCCCCACGTGGTGTGCTCGGCGGTGCTCGGTAGAGACCCGCTGCGGTTTGCCGAGGCGTATTTTCGCGGAGATCTGGACATCGAGGGGGACTTCTTCGCCGCTCTGCGGCTCAAGGATCACCTGGAGGCGCTGCAAATGTCCGCCGGCGAGCAGATCCGCGCGATACTTGCCGCTCTGCGGTTGCGCGCGCTGAATGCCGACCGGCCGCGCGCCCAAGTCCAATGGGCACCCTCGCACGGACGTGCCGTGAAGGCGCATTCCAAGGCCGAGAATCGCGACTCCATACATTTTCACTACGACGTCTCCAACGACTTCTACGCGCTGTGGCTGGACCGCGCGATGGTGTATTCGTGCGCGTACTTCGAGAATGCGGACGTGGACCTGGACGCCGCTCAGGAGGCGAAACTCGACCACATCTGCCGCAAGCTGTCCCTGCGGCCGGGCGAGAAATTTCTGGACATCGGGTGCGGATGGGGCGCGCTCGTGATCCGCGCGGCGCAGCGCTACGGAGTGCGCGCTCATGGCGTGACATTGAGCCCGCAGCAATTGAAGGCCGCGCGCCGGCGCATCGCGGAGGAGGGTCTCGAAGATCGGGTCAGCGTCGAGCTGCTGGATTACCGCGACCTTCCGGGCGAGTCCGTCTACGACAAGATCGCCAGCGTCGGCATGTTCGAGCACGTGGGCCTCAAGAACCTGCCGGTGTACTTTTCCACGGTCCACCGCCTGCTCAAACCGCATGGTCTGTTCCTGAACCACGGAATCACGCACGATGCCGAAGGGTGGCAGAAGTCCATGTCCACCGAATTCATCAATCGTTACGTGTTTCCCGACGGCCAGCTCGACAACATCAGCAACATCCAGCACGTCATGGAGACCTCGAGATTCGAGATCGCGGATGTCGAAGCGCTGCGCCCGCATTACGCGCTGACCCTGCGCCAATGGGTGGCAAGACTCGAGCGCAACTATCCGCGTGCCGTGCAGTTCGTCAACGAGGCGACGTACCGGGTCTGGCGGCTGTACATGTCGGCGTCCGCGCTGGATTTCGAGGCGGGGAACATCGGCATTTATCAGGTGCTCGCGAGCAAGCGCGCTGTGGGCAATCTACCCCTGCCGCTCACCCGGCGTTATCTGTACTCCTGAAGGGGAGGGCGCCGGTGCGGGCATGGGGTCTGCGTAGCGATCGGCGAGGGTTTGGTACAACGGCGGGGTGATGAGCTTCGATACGGCGGTGGCCAGCGCCGCGGTCACCATCAGGGGCAGCACCAGGGCGTGTTGCGCGGTCATTTCCATCGCGATCACCAGCGAGGTGAGCGGCGCCTGAGTGACACCCGCCAGGTAGCCGCACATGCCGAGGATGGCAAACGGAACGGCCGACGGCTGGCCGAAAACATCGGCGATGAATTGGCCGAATCCCGCGCCCACCGACAGCGAAGGAGCCAGCAGGCCCGCGGGAATCCCGCTCAAGTACGAGAGCAAGGTCGCCAATGCCCGCGCCGGCGCATAGTACCAAACCAGATGCGCGTGATTCTCCAATACGGAGCGAGCTTCGGCGTAACCTGTGCCGTAGGTGAGGCCGCCGCACACAGCGCCGATCGCAGCCACGCCCAAGCCGCACAGCCCGGCAAACAGCGCGGGCCGGTCCCGGCGCATGCGCCCCAAAATGCCCGGCAACCGCCGCACGCTCGCGAGTGTGAGTAGGCTGAACAATCCTCCCGCCAAACCGCACGCGGCGGCGAGCCCGACGATTTCGGGGGTGATCGCGTGCGCCTGCGTGCTCACCACCGGCTGGCCGAAGTAGGTGTAGTCGCCGACCAGAGCAATCGCGACAACGCCGGCTAGGATGACCGCGGTTAGCGTCGTGCCGCTCGCACGCTCTTCGAACGATCTCGACAATTCTTCGATCGCAAAGACGATGCCCGCCAACGGGGTATTGAACGCCGCCGCCACGCCGGCAGCGCCGCCGGCCAGGACCAATGCACGCCGTTGAGCTTCAATCCGGCCGTGCGGCATCCACCGAGCCACGCCGTGGACAATGACCGCGCCGATCTGCACGGTCGGTCCTTCGCGGCCGATCGAGCCTCCGCACAGCAGTGCGAGCGCGGCCAGCACGACTCGCCCGACCGCGACGGAGGGTTTGAGGAAGGCCTCGCCGACGGCGCCGGCGTTCGGCCGCAGGGCAAATATGGTCTGGGGTATACCGCTGCCTTCGGCGCCGCGAAAAAAGCGCTGGGTGAACCAGGCAATGGAGAAAAAGCCGAGCGGTGCCAGCAGCCACGGCCACCACGGCCAGACACCGACCAGGTGCCGCAGGGCCGTTTGGGCGACATCGGCTAGTCCCGCGAAGGTGACGGCGGCGACGCCGACGCCGGCCGCGGCGCCCCAGAGCAGTAGGCGGGATTTCCAATGCGGCAGCGACAGGAGATTTCTGAAACGCATCGCGGACAATATATCAAGGGGAAAGGCGGCCCGTTGGCCGGGTGCGATTCCCGGTGCAGAACTCGCGCAGCGAACCCATCTGCTCGCCCCACCACAGTCCCATCATCCGGCTGAAATCCGCCCCCTGCAATCCGTGCCGGGCCGGATGATCGGGGCGCAGGGCCGCGAAGCCGCGGTGCGTCACCGTCACCAGCGTGCCTGCGCCCGCGGGCGTGAACTCAACCTCGACTTGGGTGTGTTCGTGCGGCGCGAAATTGACGTTGCGCCAGCTGAACTCCAGGCGCCGGGGCGGTTCCCATACCTGCACTCGTCCTACCTCGATGACATGCGGACCGCGCTCCCCGTCGACGGACTCGAACAAGCGGCCGTCCACCCGGGGCTCGATCCGCAGGAATCCCGCGCGGCCGCCGCCGTGGCGAAATTTGACGCCGCGCCGCCACCAACGATCGATCTCATCGGTGAAAATCTCGAATGCCAGCGGCGGCGGCACCGCGACCGTGACACTGATGCGTGCGCGGTCGCCGATCATGCCTTGGGCTTGCGGCCGCGCTGAGCGCTCTCGGCGTAGGTCTTGAAGGCATTGAGCTGACCGCGCCAATGCTCTTCGATCTGCGCAAGCCAGAGCTGAACCGGCTGAAAGGCGGCCGGAGACACGCTGTAGAGCCGCACGCGCGCGTCGTTCTCGATGCCCTCTTCGGACACCAATCCGGCTCTGCGCAGGATGCGCAGGTGCCGGCTGAGCGCCTGCGGACTCATGCTCACGCTTTGCGCCAGTTCTCCGGCGCGCTTCGGCTTCTGCAAGAGGATGCGGATCATTTCACGGCGCGACGCGTCGGACAACGCGGCGAAGGCCGCGTCCAGATTGGGTTTGGCGAGACGCTGATCCACGAAGCTCAACGCGCGGGCGGGTTGCGCAGCCGTTCGGTGATCCACCACATGTGGCCCTCCGGATCGAGCGCCCCATAGCTCAAGTCCGACCAGTAGTCTTCGCCGTAGTCGTGAGTGGCGGGCTCCTCGACGATGCGCGCCCCGCCGGCACGCGCACGGGCGCAGTGCGCCTTTGCGTCATCGACGAAAAACATGATGCTTTGGGTACAGGCGCCGCCCAGGGACTTGGGGCTGCGCATAGACCTCCTCCAAAGCCGCTCGGTGTCCGGGCTTTCCTGACCGACCATGATGAGCCCCTCCCCGTAGGTCAGTTCGCTGTGCTCGATTCGGCCGTTGTCGCCTTCCACCTTGAGGCGGACCTCGAATCCGAAAGCCGCGCACAGCCAATCGATGGCGGCCGCCGCATCTTGGTAGAAAACGCTGCTGGAAAGCCGCGGCCAGTCGCGGGGTGTGGGTTTCATGGTGCCTCCGCCCGGTTAAATGTTAACCAATTCGGAGAATATTAACGACATGGTTTAGGAATAGCAAATCCGGGAAGCGCCGAGCTTGGGCGCCCCGCGCGAGGCGGCCACCCGAGATAACGCCGCGGCCCGGACACTGGTGTTAGTATTTTCGCGGGGTCTCCATAACAAAAGTACGCCATGACCGTAAAGTTCGCCGAATTGACGATCGAAAAGCGATCCATCGACTACGTGCCCATCGCGGAGCGGCACGGTAAGGTATGGCATCTGTGGCCCGTCTGGTTTTCCGGCGACGCGCACCTGGCGACGGTCGCCACCGGCGTGGTCGGCATCGCCCTCGGCGGAAACCTGCTGTGGATGGCGCTCGCGGTGCTGTTCGGCTGCGCATTCGGCACCTTCTTCATGGCCTTTCACTCGACGCAGGGGCCGCAGCTCGGATTGCCGCAGATGATCCAGTCGCGGCCGCAGTTCGGCTATGTCGGCGCGCTGCTGGTGTGGGGGGTGGCGCTCATCGCCTACATCGGATTCAATGCCTTCAATCAGATTCTGGCGGCGCAGACGGTGCTGTCCCTGTACGGCGGCGATTCGACGCTGACCATGCTGGTATTCACCATACTGTCCGTGTCGCTGGCGGTGATCGGCTACGATTTGATCCATCTGGCGCAGCGCTGGGTCGCGTACGTGCTCATCGCGGCGCTGTTGATTTTCACGGTGGCGGTACTCGCCCGAGTGCACCTGCCGGCGCAGGAACTCGCTTTTCATGACTTTCGCGCCGTGCCGTTCCTGGCGCAATTCTTCGCGGCCGCCTCCTATCAGATCGCGTGGTCCATCTACGTGTCCGACTATTCGCGCTATCTGCCGCGCGATGTGGGCGTGGGCGCATCGTTCTGGTGGACCTACCTGGGCGCCTTCGTGGGCGGGACCTGGATGATGCTGGTGGGCACGCTTTCCGCCGCGCTGTACCCGACACTGGAGGTGGCGACGGCGCTGCGGACGACGGCCGACGCGGTGCTGCCCGGATTCGGCAAGCCGCTGCTGCTGTGCTCGCTATTCGGTCTCGTGACCATCACCTCGCTCAATTACTACGGCGCGTCGCTGACCCTGTTGAGCGTGATGGACTCGCTGAAAGCCAGTCGCCTGACGCTCGCCAAGCGACTCGTGACCTTGGGGGTGTCGGCCGTGATCGCAACCAGTCTTGCGCTGGTGTCGTCGGAGAACTTCGTCGCCAAATTCGGCGAGTTCCTCGCCGTGCTGCTGTATCTGTTCACGCCCTGGACGGCGATCAATCTGGTGGACTTCTACCTCATACGCAAAGGGCATTACTCGGTGCGCGAAATCTTCAATTCTCACGGCATGTACGGGCGCTGGTGCTGGCGCGGCCTGTGGGCCTACGGCATCGGATTCGCCGCGATGATTCCCTTCTTCAGCACCGAGTCCTGGAAAGGTCCCGTGGCGAAGGCGCTCGGCGGCGCCGACATCGCCATGCTGGTGGGGCTGCCGGTATCCGCGCTCGTGTACATTCTGGCGTGCCGCTCGCTCGATGTCGCGGCGGACCGGCACCAGGCGCACGCCGCGGACGCCGGATTGGACCCCGACGCGGGCTAGAATCGCTTTAGATCGGCGTGCCGAGAAAGGCGTTGATAACCTCGGCGACGCCGCGCGGGTCCTCCCAAAAGGGGTTGTGGCCGAGCCCGTCGAATATCTTCACCCGGGCCGCCGGTAAGGCGTCGCGCAAGGTCTGGCGCACATCCTCTTCCATGATCGGATCCTGACTGCCCCAAATCAGCAGGGTCGGGGCCTTGAGGCGGGGCAGAGTGCTCTGCAGCTCGCTGAACATGTTGGCCGGCAATGCCTGGTCCAGGACCGCAAGCCAGACCCGCAAGGGAATGCCGGCGGCATCCTTGCGTTCACGGCGAATGAAATCGGGATCCACCGGGGTGGGCGAGTCCCACCAGGCGATCATGAAAGGCGAGTCCGCTTCGATCGGTTCCTTCAGCTTGCGGATTTCGGCGGCGAAGTCGAATTGCGGCGGCTTCTTCGGACGATCGGGAGGCGCACCGCCGGTGGAGGAAATCAGCACCACGTGCGCCGTGCGCTCCGGCCAGTATTCGGCGAAAGTTTGCGCGATGATGCTGCCCAGAGAATGCCCGACGATGTCGGCCTTGCGCACGCCGAGCGCATCCAGCAGCAGCTTGATGTCGTAGGCGAAGTCGAGCCGGGTATAACAGCATTCCGGCTTGCTCGATTGTCCGTGTCCGCGGATGTCGACCAGGATGAGCCGGAAGTGCTTCGAGACGTAGGGCAGCATGGGCACCCAATCGCGGGCGCTGTCCGTGTAGCCGTGAATCAACACCACGGCCGGACCGGAAGCATCGCCGCGGTCGATGTAGGCGAGCGTCTCGCCGTCGGGCAGTGCGATCGACTTCTTGCTGGCATCGAATGCGTTGAGGTCGGTTTTCATGTGCGCCGACGTGGCGGGTGCGGCGGCGGGAGCTCTCGCGGCGACGGCGGGCGAGGCCGCGATCGCGCAGCAGAGCAGCGCGGAAAACTTCGCAATGCGAATGGGTAATCTCTTCATGTGTTGGGGGTCAAGCGTGGGATAGGCGTTCGATGAGAGCACGGGTGAACTCGGCCGTGCTCGCGCGCCCGCCCAAGTCGCCGGTTCGCGCCTTGTCGACGTTCAGAGTCCGATCCAGCCCTTCGCGCAGGCGCGCCGCCAATTGCGGCAGGCGGCAATGATCGAGCATCATCGCGGCCGCGAGCAGCAGTGCGGTGGGATTCGCCACTCCCTTGCCGGCAATGTCCGGTGCCGAGCCGTGCACCGCTTCGAATATCGCGGCATCGGTGCCGATGTTGGCGCCCGGAGTCATCCCGAGGCCGCCCACCAGGCCCGCAACCAGGTCGGAGAGGATGTCGCCGAACAGATTGGTGGTCACCAAGACGTCGAATTGCCAGGGATTGAGCACGAGCTTCATCGCGCAGGCATCGATGATGACGGTCTCGAGAGCGAAGCGGCCCTTGTACTTGCGCTCATAGAGTTCCTGCCCCGCCTCCAGAAAGATACCGGTCAAGACCTTCATGATATTGGCCTTGTGCACGATGGCCACTTTCTTGCGGCCGGTTGCCACGGCGTGTTCGAAGGCGAATTCCAACAGGCGGCTGCTGCCCTGGCGCGTGTTGACGCCGGTGGCGATGGCCACGGCGTGCGGGTCATCGTCGATCTGCACGTAGTACTCGTGGCCGACGTACAGGCCCTCCAGGTTCTCGCGCACCACCACCAGATCGATGTTGTCGAAGCGGCCGCCCGGGATCAAAGTCCGCGCCGGGCGCAAATTGGCGTACAGCTTGAATTCCTCGCGGAGGCGCACGTTGGAGGATCGGTATCCGCCCCCCGAGGGAGTCTCGAGCGGACCCTTGAGCGCCAGGCGCGTCCGGCGGATGCTGTCGATGGTCTTGGGCGGCAGAGGATCGCCGGCCGTCTTGACGCCTTCGAGGCCCGCGATCTGCCGGTCCCATTGGAAGGGTGCGCCGAGCGCATCGAGGACGGCGACCGCGGCGTCGACGATCTCGGGACCGATTCCGTCTCCTGGGATCAGCGTGGCTGGAATTGATTGAGGCATCGGCGTCGACTCTGGTGGTGAAGCGAGTGATTAGGATACTCGAACTCAAGGTGGGTAGACTGCACGCTTGCGCGGAGGATGGGCATGACCGCCGACGAAATCATTGCGGCAACGCGCCGCTGGCTGGAGAGGTCGGTGATCGGCCTCAACCTGTGCCCATTTGCCGAGAGCGTCTATCGCGCCGATCGCGTGCGCTTTCGCGTGAGCGAGCAAACCTCCGCTTCCGGGCTTTTGGACGAGCTGCGCTCGGAGTTGATCGCCCTGCATGCGGCGGAACCGTCGCGTTGCGAGACGACGCTGTTGATTCATCCCGGGGTCCTGGAGGACTTCGTGGAGTACAACGACTTCCTCGAGGTCGCCGAGGCGGCGGTGGACGAGCTTGGCCTGGAAGGCGAGCTGCAGGTCGCGAGCTTTCATCCCCAGTACCGGTTCGCAGGGACGCAGTCCGAGGATATCGAGAACTATACCAACCGCTCGCCCTTTCCCATGCTGCACCTATTGCGCGAGGCCAGCATCGAGCGCGCCGTCGCCGCCGTGCCGGACACGGACGAGATCTACCGCAGAAACATCCGCACGCTGCGCAATCTGGGACATGCGGGCTGGCAGCGCCTATGGCGCGACTAGCGCCTTGCGCATGGGGATGAATTCGATGGTCTCGCCTTGCCCCACGTCGAAATGCACCCTGTCCGTCCCCACGTAGCCGCGCGCGGCATAGAGCTTGACGCCGGGGAGAGTCGCCATGAGTTCCACATGGCGAAAACCGCGGGCGCGCGCCTCATTCTCGCAATGCTCGAGCAGCAGCGAACCGATGCCGCGGCGCGCCTCGCCCGGATCGACGAAGAAGGCGCGGATCTTCGCGGCCTGGGTGTGCGGATCGAGAGTCGAGGCATCGCGGCCGGCTCGGCGGTCGCCGCCGAACAGAGTCGACCGGTAGCTCCATCCTCCGCACCCCACCAGCCGGCCGTTGTCCTCGACCGCAAAGTAGGTGCCGTCGGCCAGCAATTGTGTGTCGACGCCGAACGCGCCGCGCAGGGCGCCTTCAATCTGCGAAGGGCGGTAGTCCTCGGTGCTCAATCCACGCGCCGAGCGCGCGATCAGCGCCTCGAGCTGCGGGATGTCGGCCGCGGTGGCCGTGCGCAGGCAGATCGCCATCCCGCTAGTTCTGCGGCGGAACGGCTTCGAGGCCGTTGCGCCGGTATACCTTGCCGCCCTTCATGACGAAGCTGACCTGCTTGAACTGCTGCGGGTCGTCGAGCGGATTGCCCGGGGTCGCCACCAAATCCGCATAGCGGCCGGCCTGTACCGTTCCGATCCGGTCGGCGGCACCGATCAGGTCGGCGGCGTTGCGGGTCGCCGCATATAGCGCTTGAATGGACGTCATCCCATTGCCGATCAACAAGCCGAATTCCATGGTGTGATCGCCCTCGCCCAAGTCCGTACCATAGGCGATCTTGACCCCGGATTTGACGGCGAGCGGCAAGTTGCGCTTGGGGTATAGGTCATTGGCCAACTCCTTGGGTGCCGTGCCGGGGGCCAACAGTTCCGGATGATCGCGAGCCACCGCGTAGTACACCTCGTAAACCGTCAGTGTGGGCACGAGATAGGTGCCATGCGCCTTCATCAGCGCAAAGGTCTGCGCGGTGGCGAAGGAGCCGTGTTCGACCGAGTCGACCCCGGCGCGGACGGCGTTCTCCGCGGTCTCGGCCGGATAGATGTGCGCGGCCACCTTCATGCCGAGCGAGTGCGCAGTCTCCACCGCGACGCGCATTTCCTCATCGGTCATAAGCTGCCGGTGCGGATCGTCGCCGGTGGAGGCGATGCCGCCCGAAGGCATGAGCTTGATCAAGTCGGCGCCGCGGCCGCGATGCTCGCGGACTCGCACTCGCGCCTGTTCGGGCGAGTCGACGATGCCGCGATCCCAGCCCGGATGCGAAAGGCCGGGATCGATGCCGTTCCTGGGATCGCCGTGTCCGGCGGTCGGACCCAGCGGCTCCAGCGAGACCCAGAGCCGCGGCCCCGGGATCTTGCCTTCGTTGACGGCGTTTCGCACCGACACCGTTTCATCGCCGCCGCCGACGTCGCGGGCGGCGGTGAATCCCTGCTGCAGCAGCTGACGGACGTTCATGGCCGCGTCCAGGCCGCGATCGATGTCGGAGTGGGTCAGCCAGTACTCGGTGGCGTTGGTGCGCCCGGGCAGCATGGCCGAAATATGAACATGGCAATCGATGAAGCCCGGCATCACCGTGGAGTCGGACAGATCGACCACTTCGGCCCCCGCGGGCGACACGAAGCCGGATTCGACGGAGACGATCCTGTCGTCCCGGACCAGAATCGATACCTGCCTGCGCGGCGAGTCGACGACTCCATCGAGCAAGGTGCCGGCGTGAATGACGAGGTCGTGGCAACGACCGGCGCCGGCGGCCGACATCAACAGCAGACCCAGACTCAAACATTGCATCCGCGTAGAACTCATCCCGATCCCTCAAATCACCACAGCGAAAATCGAGTGTAGCGCGTCGCGAAATCGGGCGCGCGTGCTAATCTTTGCGGATCATGTACGAGAAGCCGACCGCGCCTCGCAGCATCCGCGAGGTCTTCAACCAGGCGATCCGGATTTACAAAGGTACCGGGCGCAGTACGTGGATGCTGGCCTTGGCGCTGGAACTGGTCGCGACGGCTCCTTGGTTTTTCTGGCAGCGGTTCACGCCCGCGCTTTCAGACAATCTGCTTTCAGACAATCTGCTTTCAGACAGTCTGGAGGACACGCTGGCCGCGCTGACTGCGTCGCTGAGTTCGCCGGCGGTGTGGCTGATCGTCCTGATCGCGATTCCAATCTATGTGATTATCTACAATGCGCTCATCGCGAACATCAACGGGATTGCGACCGGACGGGCGGTGGCGGCCGGCGAAGCGGTCGGCGTGGGCGTGCGTTTGCTTCCGAGGACGCTTCTGCTCGGCCTACTATTCGGTTTCATCGTCGCGGCGGGGCTGCTGCTGCTGTTGGTGCCGGGAATCTATTGGGCCGGTACTCTGCTGTTGGCATTCGTCGCTCTGGTCGTCGACGACGCGGGGATCTCGCAGTCCATGACCCGCAGCCGCAACCTCATAAAGGGCCATTGGTGGCGTGCCGCGACGCTGGTTTCCTATGTTGTCGTCATCGATTTGTTGGCGTACCTCGCCGTCACCTTGATCACCGGCGCCCTCGCTCTGGTGTTCGGCGCCGGCGCGACGGTGACATTCGCCGTTTCGCAGCTGCTGTCACTGGCGACTGACGTGGCTGTAGCCCCGCTCTATGTGGCGGCGTATGTGGCCATGTACTACGACTTGGCGTCGCGCGAGGCGGCCGAGCGCAACATGGCGAAGGCGGTGTAGGTAATGACGACGACCACCAGCCAACGCAGCCAGAGCAGCGGCAGGGACTTGACGATGTAGGCGGCGATGATCACGCCGAACACGCCGGCGAAGGCGAGGCCCAGCGCCGGGCCCCAGGCGAATTTGCCGGTTTGAAAGAAGCGCAAACTGGCAACGGGCTGCAGCAATGCGCAGGCGCCCATCATGATGGGAAAGGCGGCGAGCGGATGCATCCCGAGCAGCGCGAGGGTGATCATGCAGGGCGCGTACAGGCCGATGCCGGCGCTCATGAGCGCTCCGAGCACGAAGTTGATGCCCACGGCGAGGCCGAACTTCCAGCCGCCCAAGGCCATTGCGGTTCCGCCGGGCGGGAGAACGCCCAGGTTCTTTGCGGCGAAGGCGGTGCCGGCGATCAGAAGGGCGATGCCCATGGTGACTTGAATCGCCCGGCGCGGCAGGCGCGCGACGATGCCCGCGCCAAGCCAGGCACCCGCCGCCGCAACGCCGACCATGGTGATCAACAGCAAGGGGTCGACCAGGATGGCCGTCACCATTATCAATGCCTCGGCGATGGCGGCCGGGGTATGTCCGACGTTGAGCGTCCCCGGGATCAATTCATCGGGAACGATGCGCCGCAATTTATAGATGGCCGTGGTCGGCGCAAACGAACCTATCCCCAAGGTATCGAAAAAATCAGTGACGAAGCCGATGAGCAGTTCGAAGGGCGTCGGCCGGCGTACCTGCGGGTTGTGGCGCGCCGCGCGTATGCCGCCGATGATGAAGGCCGCGCCGGCGAGTCCCAAGGCGACATAGAAAGCGATCTGTGCGGCATTCATCGGCGCAATATACTATGGCGGCCCAATGAGCACTGCGATGCACATCCGGATCCCGCGCCTCGATGGCGTCTGAAGCTGCGCCCGCGGCCGCCGGCGGGGCCAAGCTCAGGCGCTCGCTGGGATACTGGGATCTGGTGCTCTACGGACTGGCCTACATCGCGCCGTTCGCACCCTTCAGCACCCTGGGTTTCGTGTGGAGCGAATCGAACGGTTTGATCGTGCTCGCCTACGTGCTCGGGGCGGTGTGCATGTATTTCACGGCACAGAGCTACGCCACCATGACCGAAACCCTGCCGACCGCGGGTTCGGTTTACGGTTTCGCACGTCGATCGCTGGGCGCCTTCCCCGGATTCATCGCCGGCTGGATGATACTGCTCGACTACCTGCTGATTCCGGCGTTCGTCTATGTATTGATCGCGGTGGCGCTGGAGTCGCTGCTGCCCGGCGTCGATCGCGGCGTCTGGATCGTCTCGATGGTGGCCGCGACCACGGCCGTCAATTGGTTCGGCATCACGGTGACCTCGCGCGCCAATTTCATCGCCGTGGCGCTGCAGATCATCGTCATCGTCGGTTTTCTGATATTGGGTTTGATCGCTCTCTACGGCGGTAAGGGCGACGGCGGCTTGACGCTCAAGCCCTTGTTCGATCCCACCCACTTCAATGCCGGCAAGATCTTCAGCGCGACCTCGATCTGCATCATGTCCTTCCTGGGATTCGATGCCGTCTCGACGCTGGCCGAGGAAGTGGAGGGTGGTGACCGGCGCGTGGTCGGCAAGGCCATCATCGCGGTGCTGGTGCTGTCGGCGGTGTTCTTCGTGGCCGTGACCTGGGTGCTCGGGGATCTGCTGCCGGGGATTGCCATCAAAGATCAGGCGGCGGCGGTGTACGAGTTGGCGGCATGGGCCACGGGTGCGTGGACCGCGGCGGTGCTGGCCTGGACGTACGCGATCATCGTCGGATTGTCCAATGCACTGCCTATGCAGGTCGGGGTGGCGCGGGTGGTGTTCGCCATGGGGCGCGATCGGCAGCTTCCCCGGGTGCTGTCGCGCGTTCATCCGCGCTACCACACTCCTTATGTGGGGATGCTGGTGACGGCCGCGCTGTCGCTGGCGGTGGCCTTGTTCATGAAGAACCGCCTCGACGATCTGGCTTCGATCGTCAACTTCGGCGCCTTGAGCGGATTTCTGTTCCTGCACGTCTCGGTGCTCAGCTTTTTCGGTCGCAAAGGGGTCAAGGCGCGATGGATCCGCCATCGGTTGGTGCCGATCTGCGGGATCGTCGTGGTAGCCGCCGTGTTCTCGGGCATGAGCGCGCTGGCCGTCAAGGTGGGTTCGGCATGGCTGGTCGCCGGCTTGGTGTATGGGCTGGTGCTCAAAGCGAAGCACCGCGAGGAGTTGAACGTCTCCTTGTCTTAGAAGCCTATACCCGCGTCAGCCGCGTCAGCCGCGTCAGCCGCGTCAGCCGCGTCGGCCGCGTCGGCCGTCAGATGGCTTGCTTCGGCCCTTGCACCGGTGCGCGCTTGCGCGAATCGCGGCCGTAATAGTCGGGATAGTCCGCGCTCAACCCTTTGAAGCGGCGATGCACCCAAAGATACTGTTCGGGCACGCGGCGGATTTGCGCCTCCAGCAGCCGGTTGAAGCGCTCGACGTCGCAGATGACATCGTCGCCCGGAAAATCCTCGAGGGCGGGCCCGATCACCACCCGATACCCGGCGTTGCCGGGCAGGCGCTCCGGAAAGTAGGTCAGTACGGCGGCGCCTGAAATGCGCGCCAGGCGGGACGTGGCGGTGGTGGTGGCCGCCGGGATCCCGAAGAAATTCACCATTGCCGCGCCCTTGTTGCGATAGCTCTGATCGGGGGCATACCACACGGCCTCGTTGTTCTTCAGTGCGCGAATCATGCCGCGTATGTCGTCGTAGGGGATCGGCTTGCCGTGGCGCAGGAAGCTGGTGAGCATGATGTGCGACAGCACCGCGTTTTTCGTCGGGCGATACAGCACGTTGAGCGGCACCACGGTGCCGAGGATGCGGGTGGCGATTTCAATGGTGGTGAAATGCCCGCCGATCATGATGGCGCCGCGGCCCTTGGCGAGCGCCGCCTGCAGATTCTCGAGTCCCTGGATTTGGGCGAGCGCATTCACTCTGCGGTCGCTGCTCCACCAGGTATTGGCGGTCTCGCACAGACCCATCCCCAGGCTGGTGCAGTGACGGTCCACCAAATCGGCCCGGTCCTCCGGCGTGAGGCCGGGCATGCACAGCTCGATGTTGCGGCGTGCGATGCGCACATAGGCGAGCGGCAGGCAGCGGATGAGCGACCCCAAGGCCGAGCCCACGCGCCGCTGCGCGGGCAGCGGCAGCATCTCGATGGCGCGCAATACGGAGAGCCCGGCCCAAGTCGCCCAATACTTGGGTAGAAGGAGTTCTAACCGCATCGCCGGCGCGCGCATGCGCTCGAAGCGCGGTACGCATAGTATTCGGCGAATGTATTCATGGCTTCAGCGAATCAGATCCCTTCGGCACGGCGTTTGGTACGGCCTCTCGGAGCGCATTCGCTGGTCGCGCGGCGTGTTCGTGGAAACGCCTGCCATCGAACTTTGCGCCGTAGACCTCGAGCAGGCCGAAAGAATAGCCGCGTTGCGCGGCCGTTACCAGGTGCAGTTCGAGCAACGGCTGAACGCGGACACCAGCGCCCGCAACTATGAATATCTGGACCTTTTGGATCGCGGCTGGCGCGAATCGGAGGTCGAACGGCCGGTGGGGGGCGCGCTCTGCGATATCGGCTGCGCCAGCTTCTGGTACGCGGCGGCGCTCCATGCCTTCTTCCGCCCCGATCGGATGGTGGGCGTGGAAGTCGAGGGTCACCGGCTGTTTCGCGACGGGCACACCCGGATCGACTACGCCGCCGGCTACCTGTCCCATCTGCCGAATGCCCGATTCGTGGTCGCCGACTACAGGGCCTTTGGGGAGCCGGCGGACATCATCACCTGTTGGTTTCCCTTCCTCACGCCAACCGCCATTCTGGCTTGGCGCCTGCCTCTATCCCTACTCGCACCGCAGCGCCTGTTTGCGCAGATTCAACATAATCTAAGGGCCAACGGTCTGTTCTTCATGGTGAATCATGGCCTTCATGAATGGGAGTTGAGCAGCGCATGCTGCATCGCAGCAGATCTGCGCCTGGCTGCACGCTGGACCGAGCCTCGACCCTTGAGCGCATATCGAACAGCTCCGCCGGTGCTCTCGTGGTGGCGCCGGCGCCGGTGAAAATATTCGTACTTATCAGCAAATTGCTGTAGCATTCGCCCCGGTTCGTGAATTTCTACTTGGTCCGTTTCTGGTCACCGCGCCGCTCCGGCGTCACCTTGGCCACAACCCACAAAGCAGGTTTCTTCGATCCAGGTGGCAGGCACACGGCTCTTGCAGCGCAAAGGCACGCGTGACCGGCCGATAGCTTCTTTTTAGTAGGTATTCTTCACATGACGAAAATGTATGTTGGCAATCTCCCGTTCTCAATGGACGAGTCCGCGGTGCGCGCGCTGTTCGAAAAGCATGGCGCCGTACAGTCGGTGGCGCTGATCAATGATCGCGACACCGGTCGGCCCCGCGGCTTCGGCTTCGTTGAAATGGCCAGCGCGGATGCTGCGCGTGCCATGCAGGCCTTGAATGGCCACGATGTCGACGGGCGAGCGCTGAAGGTGAACGAGGCTCAGGAGCGCACCGGCGGCGGCGGCGGTGGTGGCGGTGGCGGCGGATCTCGCGGTCCGAAGCGCTGGTAAAAACGCTTAGCATCGAGTGAGAACTGGGGCCGCAGCGATGCGGCCTCAGTCGTTTGGCGCGCTTAAACGGTGGATCAGGGTTTACGCCTTGAGTCCCTTTGCCTATAATCGCGCCCCTTGGCGGGGGACCGGAAAATCGGGCCCGCGCTCGACGAATGACGGCCCCGGAGGGGCTTCGCGTTGATTGAAGAGGGGGCCGATGGTCCCCTTTTTTGTTTTGGGTTGCGGGAATTTCGAATGCGTGACGCCTTGATGCGCCTGCTGGAGCCGCCTATCGAGGCGTTGGACTATGAATTGGTCGACGTCGAGTTTGCGCGCGAGGGTAGGGGCGGTGTCCTGCGGATATTCATCGATCGCCGCGCCGACGATTCCGGCGCCGGCGTCACGGTCGATGATTGCGCGCGTGTGAGTCACGCGGTGAGCCAGGTGCTCGAGACCCAGGATCCGATCAAGGGCCACTACACGCTGGAAGTCTCTTCGCCGGGGTTCGATCGGATCTTGCGGGTCCGCGCGCATTTCGAGCGGTTCTTGGGGGAACGCATATTCGCCGAATTGAAGCTGCCCCTGGACGGACGGCGGCGCTATGTCGGGGTACTGAAGGCGATCGAGGGCGATACGATTGTGGTGGAAGTCGACGGCAAGGCGCATAGCCTGCCGCTCGAAAGAATTCAGAAGGCAAGATTGCGGCCGGTGTGACGAGGAGTCCGAAAGACCATGAATAAAGAAATCTTGATGGCGGTTGACGCCGTCTCGAACGAGAAGGGCGTTGACAAGGAAATAATCTTCGACGCGCTCGAAGCCGCGCTCGCGTCCGCGACCCGCAAGAAACACGGCGAAGAGCTGGACGTGCGCGTTTCCATCAACCGCAAGACCGGCGCCTACGACACGTTTCGCCGCTGGAAGGTGTTTGCCGACGAATCCACCGAACTCGAGGTGCCGGAGCGCGAACTGCGCCTGGACGACGCGCGCGACATCGACAAGGACGTGGAGCCGGGCGGCTACGTCGAGGAGCCGATGGAATCGGTGCCCTTCGGCCGCATCCTCGCGCAGACCGCCAAGCAGGTCATCGTGCAGAAGGTGCGCGAGGCCGAGCGCGCCCAGGTCGTCGACGCCTACAAGGATAGGGCGGGCACCCTGGTCAGCGGCATCGTCAAGCGCGTCGATCGCAACGGCGTCTACGTGGATCTCGGCGCGAATGCCGAAGGGTTCATCGCCCGCGAGGAGATGATCCCGCGGGAGCCGGTGCGTTCCCAGGACCGCATCAAGGCGTATCTGAAGGAGGTGCGCACCGAACCGCGCGGTCCGCAGCTCTTCCTGTCGCGCACGGCGCCGGAGTTCCTGATCGAGCTGTTCAAGCTCGAGGTGCCGGAAGTGGGCCAGGGCCTCATCAACATCCTGGCGGCCGCGCGCGATCCCGGCGTGCGCGCGAAGATCGCGGTGCGCAGCAACGATCCGCGCGTCGATCCGGTGGGCGCGTGCGTCGGCATGCGCGGTTCGCGGGTGCAGGCGGTGTCCAACGAGATCGCCGGCGAACGCGTCGACATCATTCCGTTCGACGACAACAACGCGCAGTTCGTCATCAACGCCATGGCGCCCGCGGAAGTCACATCCATCGTGGTGGACGAGGACTCGCATTCCATGGACATCGCGGTGTCCGAAGACAAGCTCTCCCAGGCCATCGGCAGAGGCGGCCAGAACATCCGCCTGGCGAGCGAGCTGACCGGCTGGGAACTGAACGTCATGAGCGAATCGCAGGCCGAGGCGAAGAGCGAGTCCGAGTCACTGGCCCTGCGCGAGACCTTCATGAAGCAGCTCGACGTCGACGCCGACGTCGCGAGCATCCTGGTTCAGGAAGGCTTCTCGACCATCGAAGAGATCGCCTACGTGCCGGCCAGCGAGTTGAACGGCATCGAGGAGTTCGACGAGGAAATCGTCAAGGAATTGCGCACGCGCGCACGCGATGTCCTCCTGACTCAGGCCATCGCCAGCGAGGAATCGGTGGATGGCGCGGAACCGGCCGCGGACCTGATCGAAATCGCCGGCGAGAGCCTGGCCAAGAGCCTGGCGCGCAAGGGAGTCCGAACCCGCGACGATTTGGCGGACCTTGCTGTCGATGAGCTGGTGGAAATGGGCAGCCTCGACGAGAAGAAGGCCGCCGAACTGATCATGGATGCCCGCAAGCACTGGTTCGCGGAAGAAGCTAAGGTTTAGGAGCTAGTATGGCAGATGTTACCGTCGCCCAATTCGCCGAGGTGCTGAAGGTCCCGGTCGACCGGCTGCTGCAGCAGCTCGATCAGGCCGGGATCAAGGTCGACAGCGCTGAGGACATGATCAGCGAAGACGCGAAGCACGAATTGCTGACGCATCTGCGGCGCAGCCACGGTCACGACGATCTGCAGGCCGACGCGGCTCCGCGCAAGATCACCCTGCGGCGCAAGTCGCAATCGGAGCTGAAGCTCGCCAGTCCTCAGGGGCGCGCACGCACGGTCAACGTCGAGGTCCGCAGCAAGCGCACCTACGTGAAGCGCGAGGTGCTCGAGGACCAGGCGCGCCATCAACAGGAAGAGATCGATCGCCTGCGCGAAAGCGAGGAGCAGGCCAAGGCCGCGCTCGAGCGCGCGGAACACGAGCGCCTCGAGAAGGAGCGTCTGGACCGCGAGCGTCTCGAAGAGGAGAGCCGGCGGCGCAGCGACGAGGAAAACCGCAAGCGCACGGCGGAAGAGGAGGCGCGCCGCCAGGCCGAAGTTCTGGCACGTGAGACCGCGGAGCGCGAACGCAAGGCCGCGGCCGCCAAGCCCGGCAAGGCGGCCCGCGAAGTGGTGGACGACAAGGCGACCCGCTACGGGCGGCAGGAACTGCACATCGTCGGCGACGTAAGCTCGCGCCACAAGAAAAAGAAATCCCGCGACGGGCGGCGCCGCTCCGTCGGCGGCGAGTCCGATGCCAAACATGGATTCGAAATGCCGACCGCGCGCGTGGTGCGCGAGGTGGCGATCGGCGAGGCCATGACGGTCGGCGAGCTCGCGCAAAAGATGGCGGTCAAAGCCACCGAAGTCATCAAGGTCATGATGAACATGGGCGTGATGGCCACGATCAACCAGATGATCGAACAGGACACCGCCGTGCTCGTGGTCGAGGAAATGGGCCACACCGCGGTGCTGCGCAAGGAAAACATCATCGAGGACGATCTGCAGGGCGAGGCCGACTCCTCTCTGGAAGTGCTGCCGCGTCCGCCGGTGGTCACGGTCATGGGACACGTCGACCACGGCAAGACCTCGCTGCTCGATTACATCCGCCGCACCAAGGTGGCGGCGGGCGAGGCGGGAGGCATCACTCAGCACATCGGCGCCTACCATGTGGAAACCGCCAAGGGAATGGTGACCTTTCTCGACACTCCCGGCCACGCGGCCTTCACCTCCATGCGCGCACGCGGTGCGCAGGTCACCGACATCGTGATCCTGGTGATCGGCGCCGACGACGGCGTCATGCCGCAGACCATCGAAGCCATCCAGCACGCGCAGGCGGCCAAAGTGCCCATCGTGGTGGCGATCAACAAAATCGACAAGCCGGAAGCGGATGCGGAAAAGGTCAAGCAGGATCTGACCAAGTACGGCGTGATTCCCGAGGAATGGGGCGGCGAGAACATATTCGTGCCCGTATCGGCGAAAACCGGACAGGGCGTGGACCAGCTGATCGACAGCATTCTCTTGCAGGCCGAAGTGCTCGAGTTGAAGGCGCCGACCACGGGACTCGCGGCGGGCTATGTGATCGAGTCGAGTCTCGAGAAGGGGCGCGGCGCCGTCGCGACCGTGCTCGTGCTGCGGGGCACGCTCAAGCTGGGGGATCCCTTGCTCATCGGCCAGGAGTTCGGCCGCGTGCGCGCGCTGTTCGACGAGGCGGGTCAGCCTGTCGATGCCGCGGGGCCCTCGATTCCGGTGGTGGTGCTGGGCTTGTCCGGCGCGCCGAATGCCGGCGATGAGCTGCTGGTGGTCGAGAGCGAGCGCAAGGCGCGCGAGGTCGCCATGCACCGCCAGTCCAAGTCGCGGGACGTCAAGCTCGCGCAGAAGAGTGCAAACATGCAGGACGTGTTCTCGACCATGGGCGAGAGCAAGGCCGATTTGGTGCAGTTGTTGGTCAAGGCGGATGTGCAGGGCAGCGTCGAGGCGCTGCGCGATGCGCTGAACGGATTGTCCACTCCGGAAGTCGGCGTGAACATCGTGGCCTCCGGGGTCGGCGGTTTGACCGAATCCGACGTCACGCTGGCCGCGGCTTCCAAGGCGCGCATCATCGCCTTCAACGTCCGCGGCGACGCCGCGGCGCGCGCCGCCATCAAGGAACACGGCGTCGATGTGCGCTACTACAGCATCATCTACGAGGCCATCGACGACATCAAAGCGGTGCTCACCGGCATGCTGTCGCCCGAGGTCAAGGAGTCCATCGTGGGTCTCGCCGCGGTGCGCAGCGTATTCCGCTCGAGCAAGTTCGGCACCGTCGCCGGCTGCATGGTGATCGACGGTTACGTGCGCCGAAACTTTCCGATCCGGGTCCTGCGCAACAACGTCGTCATTTTCGAGGGCGCGTTGGAATCCTTGAAGCGCTTCAAGGACGACGTCAACGAAGTACGCGCCGGGACCGAGTGCGGCATCGGCGTGAAGAACTACAACGACGTGCAGGAAGGCGACCAGATCGAGTGCTACTCGCGGGTGGAAGTCGCCAGAACATTGGCGTCCCCGCCGGTTGTTTAGGACGAATGTCGGACGGAGTCTCCAAAGCCAATGTCGAACGGGTGCGACGCATGCGTCGCACGGGTGACCATGGATGGTCACCCAGGGCTTGCGCGGAGCAGGGACTGCGCAGCGCAATGCGCTTCGACCCCGTTAATTCTGCGCGTGGCGCATGAAAGACAATCCGCGCGCGCGCCGGCTGGGTGAGCAGATCCAACGCGAGCTGGGGGAGTTGCTGCGCCGCCATGTGAAGGACGAGCGCATCGGCAATGTGACCATCACGGCCGTCAATGTCACGGGCGATCTGCGCACGGCGCGGGTGTACTACCTGGTCTTCGGCAAGGACGGCCCCGACCCCAAGGTGCAGCGGGGGCTCGAGAGCGCCGCCGGATTCCTGCGCAACGCACTGTCCAAATCCCTGATGATCCGCCATACGCCCACGTTGAGTTTCGAACTGGATACCTCGATCGAACGCGGTGTGCGCTTGACCCAGCTGATCGATTCGGTCAGCAAGTCTGCGAAGAGCCCCGAGGGCGACACCCCCGCGGCGGACTCGCCCGAGGACGGCCACGTGATCGACGAGGGTTGACGGGTGCCGGCTGACATCCACGGCATTTTATTGCTCGACAAGCCGGTGGGATTGAGCTCGGCGGGCGCCGTCGCCCGCGCGAAGCGCCTGTTCGATGCGCGCAAGGCCGGCCACACCGGATCGCTCGATCCGCTGGCGTCGGGTCTTCTGCCTGTCTGCTTCGGCGAAGCCACCAAGTTCGGGGCGCAGCTGCTGGACGCGGACAAGACATATCGTGTCACGGTTCGCCTCGGCGAGCGCACGCCCAGCGCCGATCGGGAATCCGACGTGGTCGAAAGGCGTGAATTGCCGCTGTATACGCGGCAGCAACTCGATCAGGCCCTTGAGCAGTTTCCGCGCGAATATTCCCAAATTCCGCCCATGCATTCGGCGCTCAAGCAGGACGGCCGGCCCTTGTACGAGTACGCAAGGTCGGGAATTACGCGCGAGCGCGCCGCGCGCTCCATTCTGATCCACGAGATGCGCCTGCTCGATTGGCAGCCGCCCGACCTCAAGTTCGACGTGCGCTGCACGAAGGGCACCTACATCCGGGTCCTGGCCGAAGACCTCGCCGCGCAAATGGGAACCATTGCGCACTTGGCGGCCTTGCACCGGCTCGGCGTGGCGCCCTTTGGTGCAGAACGGCAATGGAGCTTCGAGGCCTTGGAATCCATGAGCCTGGAGGAGCGCCAGGCGGTACTGCTGCCGGTGGACGCGGCACTGCTGCGCCTACGGCGGCTGGATCTTTCCTCGAGCGGGGTCGGAGCGCTCCGTCAGGGACAGGCCGTGTCGATACCCGCCGAGCCGCCCGGAACCGTGCGTATCTACGCGGCCGGCCTGGGATTTCTGGGTTTGGGGGAGATCGACGCCGCCGGCCGCTTGGTTCCGCTGCGACTTATTTCGTCAGTATCGATTGGGCCGCAGCGAATCCCTGCTTGAGAGCGGGTGCCGCGACGCGTACAATGCGCGCCTTCTTAAAAGGTCTAAGTTATTGATTGAGGTTTGATTTCAATGCCACTTACTCGAGAAGAAAAGACGGGCGTCGTCGGTAAATTCCAGCGCAGCGCGCAGGACACCGGTTCCCCCGAAGTTCAAATTGCCTTGTTGTCCGAGCGCATCAACGGCTTGAGCCAGCATTTCACTACGCACAAAGCCGACCATGCGTCGCGTCGCGGACTGCTCAAGATGGTCAATCAGCGCCGCAAGCTGCTCGATTATCTGAAGAGCAGAACTCCGGACAAGTACGCGCAATTGGTCGAACGCTTAGGGTTACGCCGCTAAGGGCGCCGCTGCAGACCGCGTGCCCGATTGCATGCGTCTGCGTCTATACATTTTTCCGACGCAAAGGGGCTCTACGTGAGCGCTATCAAAAAGAGTTTTAAGTATGGGGATCACACCGTAACCATCGAGACGGGTGAACTCGCGCGCCAGGCCGACGGCGCGGTTCTCGTCACCATGAGCGACACGGTGGTCCTCGTGACCGCGGTGGGCCTGAAGAAGGCAACACCGGGCCGTGATTTCTTTCCGCTGACCGTGAATTACATCGAAAAAACCTACGCGGCGGGACGCATTCCCGGCGGTTTCTTCAAACGCGAGGGACGTCCCACTGAAAAGGAGACACTGACTTCGCGCCTGATCGATCGGCCGATCCGCCCGCTGTTTCCCGAAGGCTTCATCAACGACGTTCAAGTCGTAGCTCAAGTCATATCCGTCAACAGCGAAATGGATCCTGATATTGCCTCGCTGCTCGGTGCGTCCGCGGCGCTGGCCATTTCCGGCATGCCGTTTCTGGGACCCATCGGCGGCGCCCGCGTCGGCTATATCGACGGCAAGTACATTCTGAATCCCACGAGCACCCAACTTGCCGCCTCGCAGCTCGACCTGGTGGTAGCCGGCACGGCGGAAGGCGTGTTGATGGTGGAGTCGGAAGCCGCCGGCCTCAATGAGGAGGTCATGCTCGGTGCGGTAACCTTCGGTCACGAACAGATGCAGACCGCCATCAAGGCCATCAACGAACTCGCCGCGGAAGCGGGCAAGCCGAAGTGGTCATGGATCGCGCCGGAGCCGAACACGGAACTCCAATCCGCAGTCAGCGGATTCGCAGAGACGGCCGTTGCCGCCGCGTACACACTCACCGAAAAGATGGAGCGTTACGCCAAGATCAAGGAGGTCAAAGCCGCTGCGGTCGAAGCTCTAGCCAAGGGCGAGACACCGAAATTTACCGCCGAACAAGTGGGCGCCGAGTTTTCCAATTTGGAATATCGATTGGTGCGCGGCAAAATTCTCGATGGTCAGCCGCGCATCGACGGCCGCGACACCAAGACGGTGCGCGCCATCAATATCCGCACCGGCGTACTCGCGCGAACTCACGGTTCGGCGTTGTTTACCCGTGGCGAGACCCAGGCTCTGGTGGTGACGACGTTGGGAACCGGGCGGGATGCGCAGATCATCGACGGCCTGATGGGCGAGAAGAAAGAGCCCTTCATGCTGCACTATAATTTCCCCCCGTTCAGCGTCGGCGAGACCGGCATGATGGGATCGCCGAAGCGGCGCGAGATCGGCCACGGCAATCTGGCGAAGCGCGGCGTCAAGGCCGTCATGCCGGGCGTCGAGAAATTCCCGTATGTCATCCGCGTCGTGTCGGAAATTCTCGAATCGAACGGATCGAGCTCCATGGCCTCGGTGTGCGGCACCAGCCTCGCGTTGATGGATGCGGGAGTGCCGATCAAGGCGCCGGTGGCCGGCGTCGCGATGGGACTGGTCAAGGAAGGCGCGCGATTCCAAGTGCTCACCGATATCCTGGGCGACGAGGATCATCTCGGCGACATGGATTTCAAGGTCGCCGGCACGAAGGACGGCATCACGGCGCTGCAGATGGACATCAAGATCACGAGCATTACGCGCGAGATCATGAAGGTGGCGCTGGATCAGGCCCGCGACGGACGTCTGCACATCCTGGGCGAGATGAACAAAGTTCTCTCCAAGCCGCGCGAGAACATGTCGGAGTGGGCGCCCACCATCATCACGTTGAAGATCGATCCGGAAAAGATCCGCGACGTGATCGGCAAGGGCGGCGCCGTCATTCGGCAAATCACCGAGGAGACCGGCACGTCCATCGACATCGAGAACGACGGCACCGTGAAGATCGCCTCGGTGCAAGGTGCCGCAGGCCGCGAAGCCCAGAGACGCATCGAATTGATCACCGCCGACGTCGAGGTGGGCCGGGTGTATGAGGGCAAGGTCGCGCGCTTGATGGACTTCGGGGCGTTCGTGACCATTCTTCCGGGCCGCGACGGCCTGGTGCACATCTCGCAGATCTCCGAAGAGCGCGTCGAGCGCGTCGGCGACAAGCTCAAGGAAGGCGATGTGGTTCGGGTCAAGGTTCTCGAGGTGGATCGCCAAGGGCGCGTGCGTCTGTCGATGCGCAATGTGGACGCCGCCTAGAGCAGGCGCGCTGCGGGGGATGGCCCTCGCGGCGGCAATCGGCGCCGCGGCGATCGCCGCCGCCGGCACTCGAGCGGCGGACGCGCCGACCCCGGCCGGCGCTGCGCAGAGTCCCGCCGGCGCAGACAGCCTCGCCGGCGGAGACAACCTCGCCGGCGTAAATTCCCTTGCCAGCGCGGACGGCCGTTATCCCGAATGGCTGGACCCCGCGGTCGCTCCGGGGCTCGACTTCTTCCGCCATGCGGACGGCGGCTGGATCAACGCCAATCCCATTCCCGCGGACCGCTCCTACTGGGGAGTCGACACCCTTTTGGAGCAGAAGAACCAGGCCTTCATCCGGGATTTGCTGGTATCGCTGTCGCGGGACGGCGCCGCTGCCGATGGCAGCGCGCAGCGGCAGCTGGCTGATTTCTATGCGAGCGGCATGGACGAGCCGGGCATCGAGGCGGCCGGAATTGCGCCCCTGCAGGCGGAGTTCGACCGGATCGCGGCCATCGCCGACACGGACGGGCTGCAGGCCGAGTTTGCCCGCCTGCAGATGATCGGAGTGGCCGCGCCGCTGCAATTTGGCCAGATGCAGGATTTCAAGGACAGCACGCAGGTGATCGCCCTGGTGTTGCAGAGCGGGCTCGGGCTGCCGAACCGCGATTACTACTTGAAGAGCGAACCCATCTTCGCCGCCGCACGCGCCGAATACCTGGGTCATGTGGCGCGGATGATGGTGCTCACGGGCGAATCGGCCGCGGCGGCCGAGCGGCAATCGAAAACCGTCATGGCGCTGGAGACGCGGCTTGCGCGGGCGTCGATGTCCGAGGTGGAGCAGCGCGACCCCCGGGCCGTCTATCATCCGATGACTCTGGCGCGAGCCGCTGCGCTCACGCCGCACTTGAATTGGCGCGGGCTCCTGAAGAACGTGGGCCATCCTGAGATCGTGTCGTTGAACGTGGCGACGCCGGAGTTCTTCAAGGCCCTGGATCGGGAGGTGCCGGCCACCGCGCTCGCCGACTGGAAGGCGTATCTGCGCTGGCAGCTCATCGACGCGTACGCGCCCTATCTACCGCGGGCCTTCGTCGATGAGGATTTCCGCATGCGCAGGGTGCTGACCGGCGCGCAGCAGCTGCAACCCCGATGGTTGCGCGTACTGGAGGCGGAGGACGAAGCGCTAGGCTTCGCAATCGGCGAGATGTACGTGGCGCGGAAGTTCCCGGCGGAGGCCAAGCGCGCCGCCACCGCCATGGTGGAGCGCGTTCGCGACGCTCTGCGCGAGGACTTGCGCACGCTGCAGTGGATGTCTCCGACCACGCGCGCAGCGGCCCTGGAGAAGCTCGCGCAGATGGAGCTGCGCATCGGGTATCCCGACCGGTGGCGCGACTACTCGGCGCTCGAGATCGATCGCGGCCCCTACGCGCTCAATGTCCTGCGCGCCCGCGAGTTCGAGCAGCGCCGGCAGTTCGACAAGATCGGCAAGCCGGTCGATCGCAGCGAATGGTCGATGACTCCGCAGACGGTGAACGCCTACTACGATCCTTCGATGAACAGCCTGAACGTTCCGGCCGGCATTCTGCAGCCGCCGTTTTTCGAGGCGGGTTGGCCGGACGCGGTCAACTACGGCGCCACCGGCGCGACCACCGTCGGCCACGAAATGACGCATGGATTCGACGATCAGGGAGCGAAGTTCGACGGACACGGCAATCTCAAGAATTGGTGGGCGCCGGCGGACTTGAAGAAATTTCAAGCGGCGACGCGCTGCGTCTCGGAGCAATTTTCGCGCTATGCGGTGCCCGGCGGCTTGCACGTTCAGGGCGACCTGGTCACCGGCGAAGCCGTGGCGGATCTCGGCGGCCTGATACTGGCGCAGCGTGCGCTGCATGCACTGCCGGCGGCCGGCGCCGGCGGCACGCAAGGCGTCTCGACGGACCAGCTGTTTTTCATCGCCTTCGCGCATTCCTGGGCCGGGCAGATGCGTGCGGAACAGGCTCAGGAAATGGTGACCACGGATCCGCATCCCCCCGCGGAATTTCGCACCAACGGCACGTTGGCCAACGTCGCCGAATTTCAGGCCGCGTTCGCGATTCCCGCTTCGAGTCCCATGGTCAAGCGCGAGCGTTGCGTCATCTGGTGACGGCCGCAGCTCCCCGCCACCCGCGCGCGCGAGTGTAATGCCGCATCAACGCCACTCACTTGGCGTCGACGTGTTCGTCTCGATCCTTCTCGCCGGATCGCATCGCAGACAGCGCTTTGAACGAATCGTCCGCCGCGGAACGGATCCGCGGCGGTCGAATCGTTGGCTGTTGACTCATGATCTGCTTCAGGCTCTGGTCCAATTGACCGCTCACCAGCCCGTGCGAGCTCGTGCCGTAGGCGCGGATGACGTTGACCATGAATTCCTGACTCAGGATGGGTTCGGCAAGATTTTCCTGCTCTGCAATCACCTGCAACAGGATGCTGCGGGTGATATCGGCATTGTTTTTCTTGTCGACGACGACGAATTCGATCCTCTCGACCACCAAGCGCCTGACATCCGCCAAAGTGATGTACCGGCTTTCGACAGTGTCATATAGGCGACGATTCGGATATTTTTTTATCACTCGCGGTTCGCTCATAAGGCTCCTCGCTCGTGTTGGCCGACGCGACGCCGGAAGATGCCGGTTCGTGCCTGACCACGCGTGACCAATCCCGCAGGATGGCAACCTTAGGATAGCGCAATGCAGCGCGAAGGCAAATCGGCATTTATTCGTTTATTTTTTAAGCAGTTACGCGCACATTCAGACGTCTTGGGACCCGCTCGATGTGCCAATTTCCAATGGCCCAGTCCCAGGCCTCGGCCAAGGTTCCGCGGGTGAGGGTGGCGGGGCACTCAAGCCCCAGCATCGAGAACACCGACAAAAGCTGCGGCAGTGCGGCCGCCGGATCCACGCTCACGCTGCGCTTCGATTTGGCCAGTTTGCTGTCGTCGGATTCGGTGAGGACGGGAACGTGCGCATATTCAGGCCGGGGCAGATTCAAGCACTGCTGCAAATAGATTTGCCGCGGCGTGTTGTCCAACAGATCCGCGCCGCGAACGATGTGCGTCACGCCCTGTTCGGCATCATCGACGACGACCGCCAATAGGTAGGCGATGACTTGGTCGCGACGCTTGAGAATGACATCCCCCACCGCGGCGGCCACGTCTTGCCGGTAGGTGCCCTGAATGCGATCGGAAAACACGATGGCGCCGCGATCTATCTTGAGACGAGTGGCGGTCGGGGCGCCCGTGGCCGCCGGGCGCGGGCGGCAAGTTCCGGGATAGCGGTTCTCATCCTCGAGCTGCGAGCGGCTGCAGGAACACTCGAAGGTCAGATTGCGGGCCCGCAGGTTCTCCAATGCGGCGACATAGAGTTCCGTGCGGTCGCGCTGGCGAACGGCCTCGCCGTCCCATTCCAAACCGAAGGCCTGCAAAGTGCGCAGGATGCGGTCCGCGGAACCCGCGACCTCGCGCGGCCGATCGAGATCCTCGATTCGTACCAGCCAGCGTCCGCCGTGTGCCCGCGCGTCGAGGAAGCTCGCCGCCGCGGCATAGAGAGAACCCAGGTGCAAATCGCCCGAGGGCGTGGGGGCGAATCGGCCGACGTAAGGCGGCGGTTCAGCGGTACCGGTCGTCGCGGTCGCCGTATTGCTTCTCGCGGCGCTCGCGCCGCTCCTGCGCTTCGACCGACAGGGTGGCGACCGGGCGGGCTTCCAATCGCTTGATGCCGATTTCCTCGCCGGTTTCGAGGCAGTAGCCGTACGAGCCGTCTTCGATGCGCTTCAGCGCCTCGTCGATCTTGCGGATCAACTTGCGCTCGCGGTCCCGCGTGCGCAGCTCCAGGCTGAATTCCTCTTCCTGCGTGGCTCTGTCGTTCGGGTCGGGGAAGTTGGCCGCCTCGTCCTTCATATGCAGCACGGTGCGATCGACCTCGACCATCAGGTCGCGTTTCCAGTTCTGCAGGATCCGCGCGAAATGCTCCAACTGCTCCTTGTTCATGTACTGCTCGCCGCGGCGGGCGATGTACGGTTTCACATTGCGCGGACCCGCCAGCAAACTGGCGGAGGCGACGGTCTCGCCGTCGACGTCCTCGTCGTTCTGCGCGATACGGGTCAGCACGAGCGGGCGGGTATCGAACTTGATCGGGGCAACTTTCTCCTGGCTCGCTTTGACGGGTTTGGGTGGAGCGGGCGGCGCCTTCACCGCCACGGGTTTGGGCGCTGCAGGCTTTGCAATCACGGGTTTGGGGGCTGGCTTGTTGGGTTTCACTGTTACCTTCGATGTGGCAGGCGATGGCTTGAGCTTGGAGGGCGGACGCACCACCTTTTTGGGAGCGGCCGCCTTGTGAGCCGCTTTCTTCGGTGTCGCCTTGCCTGGCCGCTTAGCCGCTTTATTGGGTTTCTTCGAGGGCATTTGAAGTCTCCGCCTCCTAACGAAAGAGCGCGCGATTATACCGACGCATTCAGGCCTGTACAGGCCATAGACAGAACATATTTTGCTAACTTAAGTCCATGATTGAGAAGCAAATCCGCAAGCCCCAATTGCCCCGGGGGGGCCTCGCCTTCGGACTTCCGGCGTCTACGGGGGGGTTATGGGGGCGGCGCAGGTCCAGCCGGGCTGCCGATGTTCCGCCGTCACCGTGGTGTAAATGCCGCCCCGGACGTTGAATTCCGCCAATAGGCGCATGAATCGAGGTGCCGTTGCCGCCACCAGGTGGCCCAATATCTCATTGGTCACCGCCTCATGGAACGCGCCCCGGCTGCGGAACGACCAGATATAGAGTTTCAGGGATTTCAATTCGATGCAGCGCTCGTCGGGCACATAGTCGAGCTTGAGCGTGGCGAAGTCAGGCTGTCCCGTTTTCGGGCACAGGCAGCTAAACTCCGGAATAGTCATGCGTATGGTGTAGTCCCGCTCGGGTGCAGGGTTTGCAAAGGTTTCCAAGGACGTGGAAGGTTCGGTCATGAAGGAGTAGGCGGCAACCTTGAGGGTTTACGAAAGTGACGATTACTTTACACTACGCGCCTCATCGACGGCCACGCGCAACGGTCAGACAGGCTTGCAAGGTTCACCTAAATAATGCGTCTAACGAAACTCAAGATCGCCGGATTCAAATCATTCGTCGACCCGACGACCGTCACTTTCCCGAGCAGTCTGACCGGAGTCGTGGGACCCAACGGATGCGGGAAGTCGAACATCATCGATGCCGTGCGTTGGGTGATGGGCGAGATTTCCGCGAAACATTTGCGCGGCGAATCCATGGCGGACGTCATCTTCAACGGCTCGGCGGCCCGTAAGCCGCTGGGCGCGGCATCGGTCGAGTTGGTGTTCGATAATTCCGACGGCAAGATCGGCGGGGAGTATGCGAACTACAACGAGGTGGCCTTGCGCCGCGCGGTGAGCCGCGACGGAACCTCGGACTACTTCATCAACGGCATCAAGGTGCGCCGCAAGGACATCACCCAGCTTTTTCTCGGCACCGGACTCGGCACGCGCAGCTACGCCATCATCGAGCAAGGCATGATTTCGCGCATCATCGAGGCGCGGCCCGACGACCTGCGCGCGTTCCTGGAGGAAGCCGCGGGAATATCGCGCTACAAGGAGCGGCGCCGCGAGACTGAGAGCCGCATCGGGCACACTCGCGAGAATCTGGACCGGCTGAACGATTTGCGCGAAGAGGTGGAAAAGCAGATTCGCCACCTGCAGCGCCAGGCGGCGACCGCGCGGCGCTATCAAACGCTGAAGGAAGAGGAACGCAAGCTGCAGGCCGAATTGCTGGCACTGCGTATGCAGAGTCTGGACGCCGAAGCGGGAGTGCGCGACGCCGCCGCCGCGACCTGCGAGACCGCGATGCACGCCGTGCTGGCGGATCTGCGGGAGGTCGAGGCGCAAATCGAGCGCATGCGCGCCGATCAAGCGGCCAGGAGCGATGCTCTCGGTGCGATCCAGAGTCGCTTCTATGAGGCGGGCGCCGAGGTCACCCGGATCGAGCAAGGCATTCAATTCACGCGCGAGATGCGCCAGCGCCAGGACGCGGACCTCGAACAAGCCGAGGTTCAAGTCGCCGAGCTGAGCCAGGTTCTGCAGCGCGATCGCGGTGAGCTCGAATCGCTGTCGCTGGAACTCGCAACCATGGTGCCCGGCCTCGACGCGGCGCACGAGGAGGAGTCGCGCACCGCCCAAACCCTGAGTAGCTGCGAGCAGGCGCTGGCCGCGTGGCAGCAAACCTGGGAGGCGCACGCTCAGGCGGTGGCGCTCCGGCAGCGGGAGACGGGGGTCGAACGCGCGCGCATCGAGCAATTGGAAGGTCAGCAGCGGCGGTTGCTGCTGCAGAAGGATCGTCAGCAAAGCGAGCGCTCCGCTCTTGCGCAACTGCAGCCGGCCATGGCCTTGGACGGCTTGGAAGAACGCGCCAACGCCGCGGGCGATGCCGGACGACGCGCCGCGGGTGAGCTTCAGGAGTTGCTGGCCGAGATCACGGTCACCCGCGATCGGGAACGAGTCGAGGCGCAGGCGCTCAACGCCTTGTCGAAGCGCCGGCAGGACGCGCTGGGCTTGCAGGTGTCGACCGAGGCGCTGCAAACGGCGGCTCTGGGAAAAGTCTCCGGCAAGGTCACGGACTGGCTGAAGTCGAAGTCGCTCGACCGGCAGCCGCGGGTTGCGCAGCAGCTGCGCGTCGATCGGGGCTGGGAGCGCGCGGTCGAAACGGTGCTGGGATCCTACCTGGAGGCCGTGTGCGTCGAGGGTCTGGACGGCGTCGCCGATCTTCTGGCCGGCTTCGACGGCGGCCATTTGGCGGTGGTGAGCATGGGCGGCTCGCCCGTCGTTCCCCGCAACGCCGCGTCGCTGCTCGCCAAGGTACAAGGCGCGGCTGTGCCGGCCTCCGTGCTTGCGCCGGTGTACGCCGCCGAGAATTTGCATGAAGCGCTGAAGATTCAGCGCAGCTTGGGCTCGGGCGAATCGGTGGTGACGCGCGATGGAATATGGTTGGGGGCGGACTGGCTGCGCGTGTCGCGCGACGCCGATCCGCGCAGCGGCGTCATCGAGCGCGAGGAGACTCTGCGGGAGATCCGGGCTCAGGCCAGCGGACTCGCGGACGAGGTCAAGGACCTGGAGCGCCGGTTGGAGCTGACCCGAGAGCGCCTGCGCGATCTCGAGGATCGGCGCGAGCACAGCCAAGCCGACGTCAACCGCCTGCATCGCGAACACGTCGATCGGCGCGCCGAGCTGGATTCGGCCACGGCGCGCAAGGCCGATGCGACGCGGCGGATGCTTCAGCTCGACACCGAACTCGGCGACGTCGTTCTCGAGATCGAACGCACGGATACGGAATTGCGCGCCTCGCGCGGCCTCATGGAAGTCGCCATCGACAAGTTGGCGGCTCTCGAACCCGAGCGCACGGTGCTCGAGCAGGAGCGCGACCGCTTGCGCGACCGATTGAACGAGGCGCGCTCGTCCGCCGCCGGCGCGCAACAGCAGGCGCGGGAGCTGGCGGTGCAGGTGGAGTCGCGGCGCTCCTCGCACGCCTCGCTGACCACGACGCTGGCGCGCATCGAGAGCCAGTTGGAAGGGCTTCGGACGCGGCGCGACGAACTTGCCAAGCAGCTGGCGGAGGGCGAAGCACCGCTGGCCGCCGAGCATGTACGGCTCGAGCACTCATTGCGCATGCGCGCGGAGATCGAGGGCGAGCTGCAGGCCGCGAAGATTGCGAGCGATGAGCTCGACGCGGAATTGCGCGAGCGCGACACCGGCCGAGCCGCCGTCGAGCAGCGGCTCGAGTCGGCGCGCTCCAGCCTGGATGAGGCGCGAATGGCGGCATCGCAGGTACGCGTGCGCCGCGAGAGCGTCGCGGAGCAGCTCGCGGCGACTCATTTCGAGCTCGCCGTACTGATCGGCGGCCTGGCGCCGGAGGCGACGGTCGCGACCTGGGAGTCGCAGCTGGAGGAGACCAAGGGCAAGATCGAGCGCCTGGGCCAGGTGAATCTTGCCGCCATCGGCGAGTTCAAGGAGCAATCCGAGCGCAAGGAATACCTCGACCGGCAATGCAAGGATCTGACCGACGCGCTGGAGACCCTGGAGTCGGCCATGCGCAAGATCGATCGCGAGACCCGCACTCGCTTCGAGGATACCTTCGAGAAGGTCAACGCGGGCCTGAAGGAGAAATTCCCGCGCTTGTTCGGCGGCGGCCATGCCTACCTCGAGCTCACGGGCGAAGAGGGCGCGGCGGCCGGTGTGTCGGTCATGGCGCGCCCCCCGGGAAAGCGCAACAGCACCATCAGCCAACTTTCGGGCGGTGAAAAGGCTTTGACCGCCGTGGCGCTGGTGTTCGCGATATTCGATTTGAACCCCGCGCCGTTCTGTCTGCTGGACGAGGTCGACGCTCCGCTCGACGAGAACAACGTGGGACGCTTCTGCGACATCGTGCGCGACATGTCGCGCAACGTGCAGTTCATCTTCATCACGCACAACAAGAGCACGATGGAGCTGGCCTCGCAATTGGTCGGAGTCACGATGAACGAGCCCGGAGTGTCGCGCTTGGTGGCCGTCGACGTCGACGAGGCCGTACGCATGGCGGCGATGTAGGCCTGGGAACCAAAGCAATTGGCAGCCGAGCTTCGATGGATATTGCTGGGATTGAGCTTGCCGCTGCTGGCCTTCATTTGGTGGTGGACCGCGCGGCGGGCCGGCCAAACACCGGGTAACGCGGAGCTGCGGGAGTCGCCTGTCGCCCACGATCCGAGGCACGCCGAGGCGGGCGAAGAGCCGGCAAGGCCGGCGGCCGAGCCGCGCGACTGGGGCGTGCCCCCCTTCGAGCCGCTCAACATCCGCACCGCCGAATTCGATCGAGTGCCCGTGCTGGACGGCCCCATGATGGTGCACCCTGACCCCGCGCCCGCGCGCTCGGCCACGGTGCACCCACCGATGGTCGCGCACGCGCCGATGGGCGCCCGCGCGCCGGCGGTTGCGCACCCGCCGGCGATGACACAGACCCCGGCCGCGGCACACGTACCGGCCGCGGCGCCGGTGCTGCCGGTCGCGCCCGCACCGAGCGCCGGCCGCGATCCGAAGTCCACCACGGGACCTGTGGGCGACAACAGCGACCGCTTCGCCGCACAGTCGGCGCCGCCACCGAATGCCGCCGAGCTGCAGCGAATCGTCACCATTCGCGTGTGCGCCCCGGGCGAGACGCGCTGGTCGGGGGCCCAATTGTTGGCGGCGCTCGAATTGCACGGGCTGGCATTCGGGCGCTACCAGGTATTTCATCGCAGGCACGTCGACGGCCGCAGCCTGTTCTGCGCGGCAAGCCTCATCGAGCCAGGGACCTTCGACATGGCGGTCATGGCGGGCCAGGAGTTTCGCGGCATCACGCTGTTCGCGGTGCTGCCGGGGCCGACCTCACCCCTCGACACGGTGGATGAACTTATGCGGACTGCGCGCGGCCTGGCCGAGGAATTGTCCGGCATGATTCAGGACGCGAAGGGGATGCCCATGTCGCCGCAGCGCGCGGCCTCGCTGCGCGAGGACGTGGCGCAGTTTCAGGCCTCGTTGCCGGGGAGCTAAGGACTTCCGATGTGCGCCCAGAGAGCAGCGGGCCCGGCCAAGAGCGCGGCGGCGAGGGTCGCTCTGCTCAAGGAAACCCTGGATCGCTACAACTATCGCTACCACGCGCTCGACGATCCGGAAGTTCCGGATGCCGAATACGACCGGCTCATGCTCGAACTCAAGGATCTGGAGGCGAAGCATCCGGATTTGCTGACGGCGGATTCGCCGACGCAGCGGGTGGGCGCGGCTCCGGCGGCGGTCTTCGGCGCCGTCAAGCACCGGCTCGCCATGCTGTCGCTGGACAATGCATTCAGCGAGGAGGACGTGCGCGATTTCGATCGCCGCATACGCGAGCGGCTCGGGCGGGAGGACCCCATCCGTTATTCAGCGGAACCGAAACTCGACGGTTTGGCCGTCAGTGCCCTCTATGAGAATGGGATTTTCGTGCAGGGCGCGACGCGCGGCGACGGTGAGACCGGCGAGGACATCACGCAGAATCTCAAGACCATCAAGGCGCTGCCGCTCAAGCTGCGCGCGGATCGGGCGCCGCGATTGCTCGAGGTCCGCGGCGAGGTGTTCATGCCCCTGGCCGGTTTCGAGCGTTTCAACCGGGAGGCGGTCGCACGCGGCGAGAAGAGCTTCGTGAACCCGCGCAATGCGGCGGCGGGAAGCCTGCGCCAGCTCGACCCCAAAATGACGGCGGCGCGTCCGCTCGATCTGTTCATCTATGCCTTGGGGGTGGTGGAGGACGGCGCACTGCCCGCGCACCACAGCGAAACCCTGCAGACATTGCGCCGCTGGGGTTTCAAGATCTGCCCGCAATCCCGGGTCGTTGACGGCGTCGAAGGCTGTCTCGACTACTACCGTGAGATGGGAGCACTGCGGCCGAAGCTGCCCTATCAAATCGACGGCGTGGTCTACAAGGTCGACGATCTGGAGCTGCAGCGGCAGCTTGGCTTCGTCTCGCGCGCGCCGCGCTGGGCGGTTGCGCACAAATTTCCCGCCGAAGAAGCGCTGACTACGGTGCGTGCGGTGGAATTTCAAGTGGGCCGCACCGGTGCCTTGACGCCCGTGGCACGGCTGGAGCCGGTATTCGTCGGCGGAGTCACGGTGAGCAATGCGACGTTGCACAACATGGATGAACTCGCCCGCAAGGACGTGCGGGTGGGCGATACCGTGGTCATTCGCCGCGCCGGGGACGTGATTCCGGAAGTGGCGAGAATACTGCCCGAGCGCCGGGTCGAGGGCGCCAAACCCGTGACCCTGCCGACCCAGTGTCCGGTGTGCGGATCGCCGGTGGTGCGCGAGGAAACCCAGGCGGTTGCCCGCTGTACCGGCGGCCGGATATGCGCGGCGCAGCGCAAAGAGGAGATCAAGCACTTCGCCTCGCGGCGCGCGCTCGACATCCAGGGGCTAGGCGACAAGCTGGTCGAGCAGCTGGTGGACCGCGATTGGGTGCGCACGCCGGCGGATCTATTCTCGCTGGAGCAAGATCGGCTGGAGACGCTCGAGCGGATGGGCGAGAAGTCGGCGCAGAAATTGCGATCGGCCATCGAGGCGTCGAAGCACACCAGCCTGCCCCGGTTCCTGTACGCCCTCGGCATCCGGGATGTGGGCGAGGCGACCGCGCTCGCGCTCGCGCAGCATTTCGGCGACATTGCGGCCCTGCGCGGTGCCGGGGCGGAAGAGATTCAGCGCGTGGAGGACGTGGGACCCGTGGTGGCGGCGAGCGTCGCGGACTATTTTCGCGATCCAGAGAACTCCTCCATCGTGGATCGGCTGCTGGCAGCGGGCCTGACCTGGCCGGCACCGGCACCGGCGCCTGCGCGGGCGGAATTGGCCGGCAAGATCTTCGTGCTGACCGGCACGCTGGAGACTCTCACTCGTGAGCAGGCACAGGAGGCCGTCGTGCGGCTGGGCGGCAAGGTGAGCGGCAGCGTGTCGAAGAAGACGGACTATGTGGTCGCCGGAGCGGAAGCCGGTTCCAAACTCAAGAAGGCCGAATCGTTAGGCGTAGCCGTGCTCGACGAGGCGGCGTTCCTGAAGCTGCTGAACGCGTAGGCAGGGATGCCGAAGCAGACGCCCGAAGGGCGCCCGAAGGGCGCGAGCCCGGGATGGGCTCGCGTCAGCGCGTAGGCATCAACGCCTACGCCAACCGGGAGCCTGTCTTAAGTGTCTCAGACAGGCTCCCGTGGACCCAAAGGACGATCAGAGTTTCTTTTCGATCTTCGCGTTCTTCTTCAGGCTGTCGATGTAGTCCTGAAATTTCTTCTGCATGATGCCGCTGGTGAGCTGACCCTTGAGCTGCTCGAACGGCGCATCGCGCGTATCCACGAGCTTGATGACGTGCCAGCCGTACTGGGTCTGGACGGGCTCGGTCGTGATATCGCCTTTCTTAAGGCCCTTGACCGCATCGCCGAAGGGCTTGACCATCCGCGCCGTCGTGAACCAGCCGAGGTCGCCGCCATTCACCTTCGAACTATCGGTGGATTCGGCCTTGGCGAGATCCTCGAATTTCGCTCCGCCCTTGAGCTTCTTGATGATTTGATCGCCCTTCTCCTTGGTCGGCACCAGGATATGAGAGGCGCGAAACTCCGTCTTGTCCGCGGCGTCGTACGCGGCGTGCAGCTCTTGGTCCGTGGGCTCGTTGCTCTTCACGTACTTCTGCGCGGCGGCGTCGGCGAGGATCTGCGTTCGCACCAGTGCGAGACGGGTGGCGGTGTCGGGATCCTTGTCCAAGCCCTCTTTCTCGGCCTGAGCCGCGATCAGTTGCATGTTGATCATTTGATCCAGGACCTTGTCCTTCTCTTCCGCGGTGACATCGGACTCCGGCTTGCCGCGCAGCAGGCCCTTCAAATAATCCTCGTAGGCGTCGCGCGAAATGGGAGTGCCGTCCACGATGGCGACCGGCGGTGCGGTGACGGGCTTGTCGGCGACCGCGGGGGTCGCGGCCTGCTGTCCCTTGCCGCAGGCACCCAGCAGTAGGGTGATTGCTGCCAAGGTGGACGCGCGCGTCAAGGATAAGTTAAAGAATTGCGTCATTTGGTTCCTCTACACTAGAAAAAAGGCCGCTATGGCCGACATGGCCGACGCGCCCGGGGGCCGCAGTTTAGCCTTTACGGCGCGATCTCTCCAATAATCGACAAAACTTGACGATACCCCCCTCCCGGTCAGATCGGCGGAGGCGAGGCATCGATCGCCAAGGCGTGAATATCGGTCTTCAGAAGGTCATCGACGGCGGCGTATACCAGGCGATGACGAGCCACGGAGGGTATGCCGCGGAACGCTTCGGCCACGATGGTCACGCGAAAATGCCCGTGACCTTGCGCGGCTCCGGCGTGGCCCGCGTGTAAATGACTCTCGTCCTCGATGACCAGAAGCAGAGGGGCGAAATGGCTCTCCAGACGCCGGCGAAGCCGGTCCTCGCGGCTGCTCATCCGGGCGGATCGGGCTGGGCCGCCTTGGCCTTGCCGCTCAGCCAAAAGATCTGGGGGAGCATGAACAGGAACATCGCGACGGGAATGCCGATCACCTTGAAATGGACCCATGCGCTTTCGGTAAAGTTCCGCGCGATGTAGAGATTGGCGGCCGCCAGCAGGGCGAACCAGACCACCCACAGGGAGTTGATCGTGGCCCAAGCGCGCGGCGAGATCTGCAAGGTGTCGTCGAACGCGGGCCCGAGCATGCGCTGAACCAGGGGCTGCTTGCCCAGAACCATGCTGCCGAGGAAAGCGACCGCCGCCAGTGCGAGCAGTACGGTGGGCTTCCACTGAATGAAGCTGCGATCGTGCCGCCACAGCGTGGCTGCGCCGAGAACCAGGACGACGGCGGCCGTGATCACGTGCATGGTCTTGAATTTTCCGGTCTGCAGCCGGTGCACCACCATCAAGAGCACGCAGGCGATCATCAACGCACCCGTCGCCCAGTAGATGTCCTTCCATTCGAACACCGCGAAGAAAACAATCAGGGGCGACAACTCGAGTAGCTGATTCATCCGCGTATCATAGCCGACAGCGTGAGTATCTACCTGCAACTGCATCCCGTGTCCCCGCAGCGGCGCTTCGTGCGTCAAGCCGTCGAAGTGCTGCGCGGCGGCGGGGTAATCGTCTATCCCACGGATTCTTGCTACGCGCTCGGCTGCCACATCGGCGACAAGGCTGCGCTCGAACGCATCCGCACCATTCGGCAGACGGATCGGAATCATCACTTCACGCTGGTGTGCCGCGACCTCGCCGATGTCGGCAAGTATGCGATGGTCGACAACTGGCAATACCGTTTGCTGCGTGCGCATACCCCGGGTCCTTACACCTTCCTGCTCAAGGCCTCGCGCGAGACGCCGCGGCGCTTGAAGCACGAGCGGCGGGGCACGATCGGATTGCGCGTTCCGGACCATCCCGTGACCGCCATGCTGCTGGGCGAATTGGGCGAGCCCATCATGAGTTCCACGCTGCTGCTGCCCGGCGAGGAATTCGCGCGTACCGACGCCAAGGAGATTTACGAGATTCTCGAACCCAGCGTCGATCTGGTTTTGGACGGCGGCAATTGCGGATTGATCCCGACCACCGTCATCGATATGTCGACCGACCGCGCCGTCGTCGTGCGCGCGGGCCGCGGATCGTTGAGCCCCTTTGCGACCTCAGCCCCCGTATAATGCCCGCACAATGCGAGCGCTATAGCTCGCATTTAGTTTAAATAACGAGTGTAAGCATTGGAATTAGATGCATTTCTCCAGAATGTCTCGATCCAGGTAATCCCGACTCTGTTGGCCATTACCCTGCACGAGGTGGCGCACGGATGGATGGCCAGATACTTCGGAGACCGGACCGCTGAGCTGCTCGGACGCCTGAGTTTGAACCCATTGCGCCACATCGATCCGATCGGCACGGTGGTCGTACCCGGCCTGCTGCTGGCGTTCGGCGGACCAATGTTCGGTTGGGCGAAGCCCGTGCCCGTGGCCACGAGCGCGTTGCGCAATCCGCGCCGCGCGACGGTATTGGTGGCCCTCGCGGGTCCTGCGGCGAATCTCTTGATGGCGGTGGCGTGGGGCGGCGTGTTCACCGCGATTGCGCGGGTCAACGGCAATGAGACCTTCGATTATTGGATCGCGTACATGGCGCGGGCGGGTATGGTGGTGAACGTGGTTCTTGCGGTGTTCAATCTATTGCCCATTCCGCCGCTCGACGGCGGCCGGGTGCTGGCGGGTTTGCTGCCGCCGCGCTTGGGCGCCCGTTTGGACAAGATCGAGCCGTTCGGCCTGTTCATCGTGGCAGGCCTCGCCCTGCTGCCGATGTTCCAACCCATGCTTCGAATGTTGCTCAACCCGGCGTTCCACGCCATGGGACATTTCATCAGCGCGCTGATCGGGTCGGCCGCATGAGCGGGCCCATCCAGAATCGGCGCGTGCTCTCGGGCATGCGGCCCACGGGCCAGCTGCACCTGGGCAACTACCACGGCGCGCTCAAGAATTGGATCGAGCTGCAATACCAGTACGAGTGCTACTTCTTCATCGCCGATTGGCATGCGCTGACCACGGGCTACGAGGACACCTCGAAGCTCGAAGAGTTCGTCTGGACCATGGCCATCGACTGGCTGGCGGCGGGCCTGAACCCCGGCGTCGCCACTCTGTTCATTCAGTCGAAGGTTCCGGAGCACGCCGAACTGCACCTGCTCCTGTCCATGATCACTCCGTTGGGCTGGCTGGAACGCGTCCCGTCCTACAAGGATCAGCAGGCGCAGCTCGCCGATCGCGACCTGAGCACGTACGGCTTTCTGGGCTATCCGCTGCTGCAGTCCGCGGACATTTTGCTGTACCGCTCGCAGTACGTGCCCGTGGGCGAAGATCAGGTCGCGCACGTGGAGATCACGCGCGAAGTGGCGCGGCGCTTCAATCACATCTACGGGCGCGAGCCGGAGTTCGAGCAAAAGGTGGAAAAGGCCATCAAGAGCCTGGGGTCGCGCAATTCGACCATGTACCGCAACCTGCGCAAGGAGTTCCAGGAGAAGGGCAGCACAGACGCTCTGGCCAAGGCGCGCGCGGTGGTCGAGGCGAACGCCCGGTTGACGGTTGCCGACCGCGACCGCCTGTTCGGATTTCTGGAAGGCACCGGCATCGCGATTCTGCCGGAACCCGAAGTGCTGCTGACCGCGACGCCCAAGGTCCCCGGGCTCGACGGACGGAAGATGTCGAAGTCCTACGGCAATACCATCGGCCTGCGCGAGGACACCGATTCCATCGTCAAGAAACTCAAAGCCATGCAGACCGATCCGGCCCGGGTGCGGCGCACGGATCCGGGAGATCCCGACAAGTGCCCGGTGTGGGATTTACACAAGGTGTATTCGAATGCCGACACCCAGGCCTGGGTGCAGCAGGGCTGCCGCACCGCAGGTATAGGCTGCCTGGATTGCAAGGCGCCGCTGATCGAGAAGATCGTCGAGGAGGTGTCGGCGATCTCCAAGCGCGCCCAAGAGTTTGAAGAGAATCCCGAGCTGGTCCGCGGTATCATCGCCGAGGGTTGCGAGCGCGCGCGCACGGCGGCGCGTGAAACGCTGGACGCCGTCCGGCAAGCCATGGCCATGGACTATCGTTGATGAAACCTGAATTGACGCTGGTGCAGAACGCCGTGCCGCAGCCGCAGGCGTCGGTGCCGCCGCCTGCTCAGGCGGAGATGCCGTTCGCGGTGGTGGACGGACAACCCATCACGGAGATGCCGCGCGATCTGTACATTCCGCCGCAGGCGCTCGAGGTGTTTCTCGAGGCTTTCGAAGGTCCGCTCGACATGCTGCTGTACCTCATACGGCGGCAGAATCTGGACATTCTCGATATTCCGATCGCGGAGATCACGCGCCAGTACATGCGCTACATCGAGCTGATGCAGGTGCTGCAGCTGGAATTGGCCGGAGAGTACCTGCTGATGGCCGCGACTCTCGCCGAAGTGAAGTCGCGCATGCTGTTGCCGCGCATCGGCGGCGAGGAGGCCGCGGACGAGGGAGATCCCCGGGCCGAGCTGGTGCGCCGGCTTCAGGAGTACGAGCGATTCAAGCGCGCGGCCGAAGGCATCGATCGGATGCCGCGCCTGGACCGTGATACCTGGGTCGCCACGGCGGAATTGGCGGACCGCAAAGTCGTGCGCGTACCGCCGCAGGTCAGCCTCCAGGAGATGCTGCTGGCATTTCAAGAGGTGCTGTCGCGCAGCGACATGTTCGCGCATCACCACGTACAACGGGAGCCCTTGTCGGTGCGGCAGCGGATGACCGACGTGCTGTCGGCGCTGACGGCGAATGCATTCGTGGATTTCGTGCAGCTGTTTCGTCCCGACGAAGGCCGCCTCGGAGTCACGGTGACCTTCGTCGCGATCTTGGAGCTGATGCGCGAGGGGCTGGTTGAAATAGCGCAGGCGGAGGCATACGCGCCGCTGCACGTGCGCCTCGGCAATCCGGCTCGGCATTTGAAACTCGTGGCCGACGATGGGGCCGCTAACGATGAAATTGCGAGTAGCCTATGAACGATCAATACGTAAAGAATGTGATTGAGGCCGCGCTGCTCGCGGCGGGCCGGCCCCTGTCGATGGATGAGCTGGTGGGCGTATTCGACGAGCGCGACGAATCGAGCGCCGCGGAGGTGCGCGCCGCCCTTGCCGCGTTGACCGCGGAGTACGAGACGCGCGGGCTGGAGTTGCTCGAAGTGGCGAGCGGCTATCGCATTCAGATCAGGGCCGCCGTGGCGCAGCCGGTATCCCGGCTGTGGCAGGAGCGGCCGGCAAAGTATTCGCGCGCCCTGCTGGAAACCCTGGCGCTGATCGCCTACCGCCAGCCCATCACGCGCGGCGAGATCGAACAGATCCGCGGCGTGGCCGTCAATCCCAACATCATCAAGACGCTGCTGGAGCGAAACTGGATCCGCGTGGTCGGGCATCGCGATGTGCCGGGCAAGCCGGAACTGCTGGGCACCACCCGGGAGTTCCTCGATTACTTCAGCTTGAAGAAGCTGGATGACCTGCCGACTCTGTCGCAGCTCAAGGAACTGGAGGATCTGCGCGTGCAGCTGACGCTTCCCGGCGCCGAACCGCAGGTCATGGCGGAGGCGGAAGTGGAGGCCGATGCCGGTGCGGTCGCGGCCGCCGACGAGGATGAGGACACGGACGCGGCCGGCTCACGGGACGTGGACGGCGTGCAGGACGCGGAGGGCGCGTCGCCGCACCCGCAGGGACTGGTCGCGAGCGGTGCGCAAGACGAACCGAATTGATGCGACCCAGGCCGCCCCGGAAGCAGTCGACGCCGCGCAAAGACCACCCGCCCACGGAGCGCGTGCAGAAGCTTCTGTCGGCGGCAGGCGTGGGTTCGCGCCGCGAAGTGGAGCGCTGGATCCGTGAAGGGCGGCTGCTGATAAACGGCGAAGTACCGGCGCTCGGCACCAAGCTCGCGCCGCGGGACCGGATCACGCTGGACGGCCGGCCGGTTAGATTGCATGCGTCGACCGCCAAGGAAGCGCGCGTGCTGCTGTTCCATCGCTCCCCGGGCGAGACGCTCGACCTGAAGGCCGCGACCTCGCGGGCCGCGGAACACTTGAATCTGCCGCGCTCCTCCGGACGCTGGCTCGCGATCCAACCCATGCCGCCGGTCGACGGCGGATTGGAAATTCTCACCGACGACGGATCTTGGGCGCACCGCGTGTCGCGCGGCGTGCATGCGCTCACCGTCGACTATGTGCTGCGCGTACGCGGGCCGCTCAAGGACGACCTGGTCGAGGAATTCCGGGCCGCCACGGATTGCGAGGGCGAAGCGATGAGCATTCTGCAGGCCGAGGCGCAGTACGGCGAAGGGTTCAATCATTGGCTCAACGTCACGGTACGCGCGACGCGCTCCGCTCAAGTGCGCCATTGGTGGGCGGCCCGCGGCATCATCGTGAGCCGCTTGATGCGCGTGCGGTTCGGGCCCGTACACCTGTCGCGCGAGCTGCCGCGCGGCCATTCGCGGGCGATGCTGGCAAGCGAACGCAACGCATTGATCAACGAGATCGACGCCGCCGCCCAGCCGGCCGAAGCGGGGACCGAAGCGGCGGACTGAACGCCATGCAGAAATTGTTCCGAGTTGGCCTACGTTTCACGTGCCGTTGCCAGCGTATTTCTTGTCGCATGCCTCCGGCGAGTAGCGGGCCGACCACCCGGTGGAAGATAGTCGATACTTGAGTCTCGCGTTGAGCGCATGATACTTCTGAGCGTCGCCCGCACGGCACGCGAGGTACGCGTACCCGTTCATCAGATAATCGCTGTCCGGATACTGCTTGAGCATGAGATCGAACCCCTCGCTCACGCGCGGCCAGTTCGCCATGCTGTCTTTGAAAATATCGACATCATCTCCCTCGAGTGCTGCGTAGGCCCAATATAGCCGTGCGTACATTTGCGCACCCGCCGCCGAATCCCGTCTGAAAGCAGCATCGTCAATGAGCTCACTTACCTTCTCGTACGAACCACCCCAGCGCGGCATGAGTGCGCGTAATTCAGCCCTATAGAGTGGCAGGAAATTCGGGAATCTAGAGACACCGTCGTCGAATACGCTTTTGATGTCTCCGCGAGTCTCGCCGAGATCCAGTCTGACGCTGACGCACAGCGTATACCAAAGAGGCTCCCGCTCGCTGCGCGCTCGGATGTCTTCCAGTATTCCCTCCGCCATCGCGTTGCGATACTCGAACATCTGCATTTGCTGCTGAGTGATTGAGGCGGCGTATCCATGGCCCCTGGCCATCCAGCCCCAATCGGTGAAGGCAGAGGCTTCTATGATGGCCGGCAAGACTGAATCGGGATATTGACGGCGCCAACTGGCCACGCTCACCAGAATTTCTTGCGGTGACAGGCCGCCGTACTGGAACAGGTCGTCTAGGCCGACTTGGATGGAGTAGCGATCCGATCCGCCGTCTGCGGGGTCGGAATAGTCGGCCGGATACTTCGCGAATAGATTCTCGAGGGCTTGGAAATCTCCGGAACGGAAGGCCGCCTGCGCCGAGCAGCCGATGGATTCACGGCGTTTGGGGCCGTCACTTTTGAGATCGATTGAGTTGGTGAAATATCCTGGTACGGGTGATCGCACGCACTGAGGGCTCGGCAGGAGCAGCCGGTGGATTCGAACGACCAGCACGCTGCGTACGAGTGCGCGCGAGGCTAAATCGGCATTTGATTCTGTCGCCCTGCGTTCTAGGTTCGCTGCCCGCTGGTTCGTCTTTTGAAGGTAGTACTGCATGCTTGACGTCGAGTTAGAGGAGCCCGATCTCACGGCATCCACGATTGCTTTCGCCCAATCGCGTCTCAAAATGGCGTACGCGTTCACGTCCCGGGCTACCGCAAGCTCGTCGGGGGACATGGACTTTTCCGGTACCGTGCGCTCACTTACGGATTTCCAGAAGGGCAGGATCTGGGTTTCGAAGGCTAGCGCAAAATCATCGTCGCTGATGCGTCCATTCTGCGCTCGGTCAAGCAGCGACTGCCACTCGCGAAGGTTTTCAGCTTCTCCTAAGACGAGCCATTGGCGCGATTTCCAATAGTGTTGAACGGGAGCCATCGGAGTGCCGATCCCTGGCGTCAGGGCCAGGGCAATGAGTAGCACGGCGACAGACGCACCAATCGCAGCCGCAACTTGCCCGAGTCGGTATCGTCGCTCGAGATCGCGGCGCATCGGAAAGGCGATGAATGCTCCGAGGAGCGCGCCGGAGGCCAAGCCGCCAACATGGGCGGCATTGGCGATGCCGAAGTGCATGAAACCCGATAATAGGTTGAACATTGTGAACAGCAGCAGGCTTAGCCAATGGGACTTCACGAATCTCGCCGGCGTACGGTGGCTTGGCCGAATGACGCTTGCGAGCACGGCGCCCAGGAGCCCGAAGATCGCGCCCGACGATCCGACCACGTTCAAACCGGGGTCCCAGATAACCGTCGCGAGGCCAGCGACGATCCCAGTGAAAAGGTAAAGCAGTAAAAAGACGGTGTGGCCGAACAGGCGTTCGGCCAGCCGGCCCACATTCCACAGCACCCACATATTGAGAACCAGATGCGTGAGGCTTAGATGCAGGAATAGCGAGCTTAGCAATCGCCACCACTGGCCGCCCACGGTCAGCGGGCCATAGTTTGATCCCCATATCGTTAGCAATTGCGGGGGCACCCCAAACCAGCTCTTTGTACTGATGAAGAAGGCCAGAAACACCAACACGTTGATGAGCACCAGCGCGGTCGCCCACCATGGGTAGTTGCGGGGCGCGTACAGCGCGCGGTGGAACGCACGCATCCCTTGCCATTCGCGCTCGAAGATCGAGTCGCGCCCAGGCGGCAGCCGCCCGCACAGGCTTATCGCTGACTCCGCTGAATCGCAGTCGAACTCGATCTTGCGTCCGGATACCGACCAACCGGCGACTTCGATTACTACCGTCGCATTGTCTCGCCCGACGTTCCGGATCGATTCGGGTGCGATGCGACGCTCGCCTTGTACCGGCATTCCGAGCCAGGTACGTTGCCATCCGCTCAGGAGAATTTCTGCGGGTTGGATTTCCAAAGCGCCGCGTCCGTAGAACCATTGCCGACGACGCTTTGCCTGGACCCAGCTCCAGAAGCTTTCCGAATGCGAGTATCGAATGTCCCATCGGTCGCTGGGGGGCGAATAGGGCGCTTCGGCGAGCTTTCGGAGGTTCAATTCCTCGACTAGACGTGCGTAATTGCGCGGGGAGCGCTCCGGATCGATACTCGACTCCAGCTCTACCAGCTGCTCGGTGGTATAAGCGCCAAAATCGATGAGCCCGTCGCGGGCGCCAACTGGACCCTTGTCGCCGTTGTCCATAACTTTCCTAGTTCGTCCCGGAGAATGCTTCGCGCAATCGTAGGTTAACCCGGGGCGCTCATTTCGGTGAGAGATTCGCGTGGCCGATACTAATCGGCGCCGGAGTCGTCAGCGTTGGGCGTTAGGGATGATATGTAAAGAGTCACAGCACCTTACCGACATTGATTCGAGCTGTTTTCAGATAGCGCTTCATGAAGTGATGGCGGAGCGCGAAATGAAACAACCTATGGAAGTGCCGGAGCGGCCGGCGCCGAATTAGGAGACGTTCACGATAGACGCATCTTGAGGGCGTTGCCGGCGAAGAAGCCGTCGACACTGTCCAGGTCGATGATCAGGGCTACGCCCTTACGCTCCTTGTCCATATTGCGCTCGATTTCGGGCGAGTCGTCGTACACTTTACGGCGTGCGGACTCCGAAGAATCCACGCGCCCGCGGCCGCGGAATGTGACGAAGGCCTTCGACTGTGCATTGATCTCGCCGTAAAGCAGGACAATGTGGGGATGTCCGCTCGTCACCGCTTTGAGAATACCGCCTTCGGGATTGCGCACCCAAATGGCGAGTTGGGTGTCGCTGTAGGCCTGCACGCTACCGCGGAAGGACAACTCGGGCCGGCCATCGGGTGACACGTACGCCACGCTCATCATCCTGCCGCGCGCGAGGGCGGTATTGACAGTGTCCTTCAGTGCAGCTGAAAGCTTCAGCTCGGTGAGTACCGGTGGAGTGGGTTGAGTAGCCATAATCACTGATCTCCGTTGGGTCGCGTTGATTTGCCGCGCAATGTCGCGAGCTTGTCCTTGCGAAAGCTGACGTTGACTTCGCGTTCGACGATCAGGGCATCGCCTGCGAACTTGTGTCTGGAGGTCAGCACGTAAGGCGTTCCGCACACGGCGGTCTGTATGGTGTAGGTATCATTGGCGGTCCATGCACCGGAGGTCGACACGCGGCTGCGCTTGGTCTGCTGGCATGTTGACCAGGAGTCGCGTCCTATCTCAACGGTTTCGTCGCCGCCAGCTTGCCGGATTTTGAGCGTGGCAGCTCCGCTCTTGGCGAACTCCAGCGTGACGGCTTCAATCCGCTCGTCGTTTGGCTCCAATTGATAGACTCGCCCTGAAATCTTTGCGGCGAGCGGCATTTTTGCTGTACCCGAGGTCAGAGGCAAACGTAGATGCGCCAGCCGCGCCTGCAGTGCGCTCTGTGCCTCATGATCTTCAGATAAGGCCGCGGCGCGAAGCTCAGGCAGTAAACGGGTCCACAGCATCTTCATGATGCCGGCCATGTTGTCGCTGCCGCTGTTGATGGCCACCACCGCGTCGTATTGCGGCATGACGATGGCGAATTGTCCGAAGGCTCCGTCGCCGCGATAGAAGCCCGGCGTGCAACGCCAGAACTGAAAGCCGTAGCCCTGCTCCCAGTCGCTGTCAGGATCGCTGCCGTTGGAGGTCTGGCGAGCAGTGGCCTGATCCACCCATTCCGCCGGCACCAGACGTCGACCGTTCCACTCGCCGCGCTGTAGCAACAACTGACCAAATTTGGCTATGTCCTCCGTGCGCAGGTGCAGTCCCGATCCGCCGATGTTGTAGCCTTCCGGGCTGAGGTCCCAAGCGGGCGTCGCAATGCCCAGCGGCTCGAACAGGCGCGGCACCAGATAGTCGCGCACGGTCTGCCCCGTGACCTTCTGCACCGTGGCCGACAACATATAGCTAGCCGGGGTGTTGTAATAGAAAAGCGTGCCGGGCCGCTGCTTGACCGGCGCGGCGAGAAACTGCCGCGTGCCCGATCCATCCGCGGCACCGATGTTGATGCGATCCACGTCCTCCTGTTGCTGCCCGGTGGACATCATCAACAGATCGCGCAAGCGCATTTTCTTGAGGTTGTCCGTAGCGTCGGACGGCGCCTCGTCGCGAAAGAAACTCAATAGCTTGTCGTGGATATTGATGCGCCCTTCGGCCTGCAGAAGCCCGATCGCCGTGGAGGTGAAGCTCTTGCTCAGCGAGTAGAGTTCATGAGGATCGTCGGCGGTATACGGCGCCCACCATCCTTCGGCCACGACCTTGCCGTGGCGCAGGACCATCAGACCATGAATGCCGAGCCGCTCGGCATCGGCTTCCGCATAGAGTGCTTGTAGGCCGGCGGAGGAAATGCCCTGGGATTCGGGTGTGGCACGCGGCAGCGCCGTTCCTGCCGATCCACCCACGGCCGGAACTGCGGCTGAGAACAGTGCGATTACCGACGCAAGCACTCGACACCGCATACGCGCGAGCAGGGACATCGACTACCTCCAAGGTTTGCACAGAACTTCCAGTGCTTGCAGCAATGGCTCGCCCATGGTCGGCCATTCGTCGGATGCAGGCAAGCGCGCCGGCAGTTCATCGCCTGCCTTGGATACGAATTCTAATCGTTGACTTGGCCGCGACGCCTGGAGATATTGACCGGCATGGCAAGGGCGAGAGCAATCAAACGGAGTCTTTGCCTGGCTGCGCTCCTTCTATCACTGCCGACAGGTTTCGGCGCGATGGCGCGAGCTGACCCTCGGCCGGCCGTGGACGTGGTGGTGTATGGCGGTACCTCCGCCGGCGTCATCGCGGCCTACACGGCGAAGCGATATGGCAAGAGTGTCCTCCTCGTGGAGCCCCGCCGCCATTTGGGAGGCATGAGCTCCGGGGGACTGGGTGCGACAGACATCGGCAACAAGGACGCGATTACCGGTCTTGGACTCGATTTCTACCGCCGCCTGGGCAAGTACTACGGCCGCTCCGAAGCCTGGCAATTCGAACCCCACGTGGCCGAGCGGGTTTTCAAACAGTATGTCGACGAGGCCGGGGTGCAGGTGCTTTTCTCCTACCGGCTGAAGAGCGTCGCGAAGCAGGGCACGCGGATTCGCGCTGTTACTCTGGAACATGCGGGCGACGGCAAGGGATCGGCCGATCTGATGGTGGCGGCCCAGGAGTTCATCGACGCCACCTACGAGGGCGATCTCATGGCCCAGGCGGGCGCTACCTACGCTGTCGGTCGCGAGCCGAACACCCAATACCAGGAGACCATCGACGGCGTCCAGCTGATGAAGGGCCACCAGTTCCCGGAAGGTGTCGATCCCTACGTGATTCCTGGAAATCCTTCCAGCGGCCTGCTGCCGGAGATCACCGGCGTGGCCGTGGCTCCGGACGGCTCGGGCGACCGGAACGTGCAGGCCTACAACTTCCGCATGACGCTTTGCCAGGGCGAGAGTCGCCTTCCCATAGACAAGCCTGAGAACTACAACCCGGAGCGCTACGAGCTTCTGATTCGCCTCATGGAGAAACGCCCGTGGAAGAGTCTCCAAGACGGCTTCATCATCAATCGCTTGCCGAACGGCAAGACCGACTGGAATAACGCGGGAGGCTTCTCCACGGACGACATCGGCGAGAGCTGGAACTATCCCGAGGCCGACTACGCCCGCCGCGCCGCTATTTGGAAGGAGCACGAGGTTTATCAGAAAGGGCTGCTCCACTTCATCGCCACCGATCCGCGCGTGCCCGAGCCGATCCGCAAGGAGATGGAGAGCTGGGGCTACTGCCGCGACGAGTTCCTCGATACCGGCGGTTGGCCGCACCAGCTCTACGTGCGCGAGGCCCGCCGTCTCGTGGGCGAGTACGTCATGACCGAGCACAACGCCCGCGGCACGGTGACGGTGGACGACGGGATCGGCCTGGCTGCCTATGGCATGGACTCGCATAATGTCCAACGCGTGGTGGTCGGCGGAATGGTGAAGAACGAGGGGAACGTGGAGGTGGGGGTACCGCACCCTTATCCGATCTCGTACCGCTCGATCACCCCCAAGCGGGGAGAGGTGACCAACCTCCTGGTGCCGGTGGCACTCTCCGCCAGCCATATCGCCTATGGGTCGATCCGCATGGAGCCGGTGTTCATGGTGCTGGGCCAGTCCGCGGCTGTAGCGGCTTCATTGGCGATCGATGCCGGGGTGCCGGTGCAACGGGTGGACGTGCGGGCGCTGCAGAAAGAGTTGCGCGAGAACCCGCGCGCGCCTCACTAAACCCTGGCGTCGGATGGCCGCTCAGACGTGTTTTAGTGCCTGATCGACATCCGCGCGCAAGTCGTCGAAATTCTCAATGCCGCAGGAATAGCGAACCAGGGACTCCGGAATCCCCAGTTTGGCGCGTTCTTCCACCGAGCATTCGACGTGACTCGTGGTGCGAGGCGGTCCGGCCAAGGTATTGACCGAACCTAGACTTGCGGCGCGTTGCGCCAACCGCAAAGCATTTAGGAAGCGAGTGGAGGCGTCGACGTTGCCCTTGACCGCAAAGCTCAGTACCCCGCCAAATCCGCTCATCTGCTTGGCAGCGATGGAATGATCGCGATGTGTCTCGAGGCCGGGGTAGAACACCGATTCGACGGCGGCATGCGCACTCAAGTACCTTGCCATCGACAGCGCAGTGGCGTTCTGACGCGCCACTCTCAATTCGATCGTCTTGAGTCCGCGCAGCAGCAAATACGCCGACATCGCGCTCAGGCAAGCCCCGTTTATTTCGCGGTAGTGATGCACTTCAGACACGAGCTCCGAGCGGCCGGCCAAAATGCCGCCCATGGCGTCATCGTGTCCACCGAGGAATTTTGTCGCGCTGTGTACGACGAGGTCGGCGCCGAGGCTTATCGGTAGTTGGTTGATCGGCGTCGCAAAGGTATTGTCGACGACGGTCGTTGCACCTACGCGTTTCGCCGCCGCGATCGCCCGACGCAGATCGATGATCTTGAGAGTTGGATTGGTGGGCGTCTCCAGATAGACGACCTTGCATCCCTGTGCGATCGCGGCGTCCAGCCCGGCATGGTCTCCGGTATCGACGAGGGTGACTTTGATATCCATATCCGGCAGGAATTTGAGAAAAAGTTTCGAGGTACCACCATACGTATCCGTTATGGAAACCACCCGGTTGCCGGGCCGCAGCAGAGTAAACAAGGTATTGGAAATTGCAGCCATGCCGCTGGCGAAAGAGGTTGCCGCCTGTGCGCGCTCGAGCAGCCGGACTTTTTCCTCAAAAACCGTGACGGTTGGGTTGCTGTTGCGACTGTAGATGTCGCCGGCGGCGTTCCCGAGAGCGGCCGCCTGCCACGTCTCGATATCAGGATAGGCGAACGCGGCGCTTTGAAAGATCGGCACTTGCGCGGCCCCTAGTGCCAATGGGTGTTCTTCACCGCCTCGCACCGCGAGGGTGCCGCTCGAATATTCTGGCGAACTCATAACGATCTCCTCGCTAGAAGATTTTGCCGGGGTTCAGGATGCCGTTGGGATCCATCGCGCGCTTGAGCGTGCGCATCAGCGCGACTTCCTCCGGGCTGCGTGACAGGTGCAGGAAGTCCTTCTTCAGGGATCCGATGCCGTGTTCCGCGGAGATGGATCCACGAAGCTCGGACACGGCGCCGTAGACCGCCGCCTCGATGCGCTCGGTCAACCCGGCTTCTTCGGTCATGCGTACCGACAGGTGCAGGTTGCCGTCGGCCACGTGCCCGAAATAGATCGTGAACAATTCCGGCCAGCGAGCCGTCATGACCCCTCGTATTCTGCCCACGAGATCGCCGATTTCGCCGGTCGATACGCTGACGTCGAAGCTCAGCTGCGGCCAGTGACCTGCCTGTCGCCAATCCCCCGGCGAGTCACGCACCGCCCATAGGTCAGCGGCCTCGCGCTGCGACTGCGCAATGACGGCGTCCTGTACGATGCCGGCCTCGAGCGCCTGTGCGATCACCGATTCGAAGCGCTTCGGGTCGGCGTCCTCGTCGGGTCCCATCGTCTCAATCAGTACGTAAAGGCCGCTGCCCTCGGGGAGCGGTGGCTTGCGCCCGAGCCCGCGGGTTGCGACGCCGTAGAAGTCCGGCCACATCACTTCGAACGCGGTGAGCTGCGAGGCAAATCCCGAGCGCGCGCGCTCGAGCAACGCGAGCACACCCGTGTAATCGCCCACCGCGCAAAGGGCCGTACATTGACTGCGCGGCTTCGGGAACAGCCGCAGCACCGCCGCGGTGATTATCCCGAGCGTGCCCTCGCTACCGATGAACAATTGCCGCAGATCGTACCCGGCGTTGTTCTTGATCATTTTGCGCAGCCCGTCGATGACGGTGCCGTCGGCCAGCACCGCCTCGACGCCGAGTACGAGGTCGCGAACCATGCCGAAGCGCAGCACTCGGTTGCCGCCGGCGTTGGTGGCGAGGTTGCCGCCGGTATGGCAGGAGCCGCGTCCGCCCAGATCGAGAGGGTAGAATAGGTTCGCCGCGTCCGCCGCCTTTTGCACCGCTTCCATGACGACCCCGGCCTCGACCGTGATCGAACCCGCCGCCGGGTCGATCTCGCGGATCGTACGCATACGCTCGAGTCCGATGACCACACAGGGTCCGACCGGCACGCCGCCGCCCGCCAGTCCCGTCATCCCGCCCTGCGGCTGGACGCCGATCCGGTGCTCGTTGCAGTAGCGCAGAATCGCGGACACCTGCTCGGTGTTTCGCGGGAACGTCAGTGCGAGGATGCCTATACTTAAGTTGCCTTCGACGTTGTAGTCGCGCGTGTGCCGGACGAGGTTCTCAGGCGTAGGCGCCACGACGATGTCGATACCGACCAGCCGCGAGAGGTCGTCGATGATCGTTACGCTGGAGTTCATGGTGGGACTTCCGGCTCACACCGGCTTTTCGCCGCCCACGGTCGTCCGATACATCTCGCGGCGATGGCCCTGGTAGTCGTTGTAAGCCTGGTGGACGCAAAGCCGATTATCCCACGCGACCACCATGTTCGCTTCCCAGCGCAGCCGGCAGCAGAAGGCGTGTTGGACGAGGTGTTCGGCGAGGAACTGCAGAATGGGCGCGCTCTCCTCTCGCGACATCCCTTCGATGCCGATTCCGTACGACGGATCGAGGTACAGGGACTTCTCGCCGGTCACCGGGTGCGTGCGCACCATCGGGTGCGTGCTGCCGCGGATCTTGCGCATGAGATCTTCAGAGAGGGCCGGCGCATCGCGCGTGGCGGCGAGCCGGCCGATCGGGCTGTCGCGTACCTCGACGGCGTCGTGGACAGACTGCAGGACGTCACGAAGCGAGAAATGCGTGCGCAGGCCCGCGATGATTCTTCGGTAGGTCTCGCTGAGCATCCGGTAGGCGAGGGCGGCATTGGCGAACGTGGTATCGCCGCCGAACGGCGGGATCTGCACGGAGCGCAGGATTGTGATCGACGGGGGCTCGGGTAGGAACGGCGAATCGGTATGCCAACCTTCGCCGAACACCATCTCCGACCGGTCGTCGGCCTCCTTGATCAAAGGGTGGACATCGCGATGGCCGGGCACACCCTGCGTATACGCGTCCTCGGCGAACGGGCCGAAGCGCAGGCTGAACGCCTCGTGCTCGGCGTGCGACACCCCGCCCTGAGCGCGAAAGAAAATCATCTTGTGGCGGAACAGTGCGTCGCGAACCTCTTTGAATTGCTCGCCGCTGATAGTGGCGATCTGAACGCCGACAATCTCCGCGCCCATGGCGGCCGCGAGCGGCCGCGTTTCGATATGGCGATATTCGGCCGCGTGATTGTCGAATTGACCCGTCGGATGCAGGCGCATGTGTCTGAACCTCAACGTGAGAGCTTGAAAACCCACAAGGTCGTGCCCGCGGGCGGATCCACAATTTCAGGTGTCAGGCTGCGGCTGCCGGCATCGAATGCGCCGCCGCCGCCGGCGACCACGGCCACATATTGCACGCCGTCAACGCCGTAGCTCGCCGGTGAGGAGCTTGGGCTGGCATTCAACACGCTCTGCCATAGCACCGCGCCGGTGGCTGCGTCATACGCACGGAAGCGGCGATCGCGCGCGCCGCTGAATACCAGGCCGCCGGCCGAAGCCAGTAGGGAACTCGCAATGGGTGCGCGTTGACGCTTTGACCAAACGACTTGTCGGGTCTTGAGGTCGATTGCCTCGATACGGCCGAAGTTGCCGTCGTTACCCGGTTTCGGACGAGCTCCAAGGCGCACGTCCAGCCCACCGGCGGCAATTTTCTGCGCGTCGCGCTCGACCCAACTGTAATCCATGCAATCGTTATCGAGAATCGGCACAAAGAGAGTGTTGGAAGTCGGGTCAATCGCCGTCGTCGGCCAGCTGCGCGCGCCCGTCGACGCGGGGCAGACGATGTCGATTCTGCCCGGCTGAGGTTCGAGCGCCGGCTCGATGATCTTCTTGCCGGTCTTCGGATCGATGCTTGCGACGACATTTTGCAGGCCAAGGTCTTTGGAGAACTGATACTTACCGTTGACCCGGTCGACGGCGTCGAAAATCGCGCTCTTACCGCCGGTGACCAGCAATTTGGTGGGCTTGCCGTTGATCGGCAGCGTGATCAAGGACTGCTCGAATGCCCAGTCAAGATCCCAAACGTCGCGGTTCATGTGCTGGTAGAACCAGGACAGCTTGCCGGTATCGGGATCGAGCGCCAGCGTCGAATCCGTATACAGCGCATCGTTATTCGCCAGGCCCTTGCCGGTGCGAGGCACCAGCAGGGTGCCGACGTCGTAGGTGTTGCCGGTGCCGAAATACACCAGATTCAGATCGGGGTCATAGCTGCCGATCGACCATACACCGGAGCCGTAACGCTCGTTGACGGGGGCACCGTTCCAGCTGTCGCCGCCGGGCTGGCCCGGCCGTGCAATGGTGTTGAAACGCCACTTCTCTTCGCCGCTTTGTGCGTCCAAGCCGACGATGTAGTCGCCGCCGCCGGTATCGATGCCAAGACTGACACCGACGATCACCTTGCCGTGGACGAGCAGCGGGCCGCCGGAAATATGGAAGTAGGCACCGTCGAACTGGCCGGGGTGCACTCCCTGGTCGGGCGTGACGACCGCGTGATCCCAGCGAAGGTTGCCGCTCTTCAGGTCCAGCGCGACGATGTGCCCGTCGGCCGTGGGGGCATAGAGTTTATCCTCATATATCGCCAAGCCCTTCATCCGTGCGTCGCGGCCGTTGTGAAGCGCGTCCGGCAGCGCGCGGACGTACTGCCACAGAATGGTGCCGTCGGTGGCATCGATCGCCTCCACCGTATCGGCGCCTTCAATGAACAGCACACCGTCGTGGATCAACGGTGCGGCCTCGTTGGCGCTGGGCGGCAGTGTCAGGGTCCATGCGACGCCTAGATTGCGCACGGTCCTGGTATTGATCTGATCGAGCGGACTGTAGCCGAGCGTGGCATAGGTGCCGCGCCACATCAGCCAATCGGCGGCGGCAGGGTCGCGCAGCATCGCGTCGGAGACCGGCGTGAGTTTGCGCACCAGGGTCTGTCGAGCGGCCATGACCGTGCGATATTCGGCGTCCTGGTTGTCGACGAGCGCGGCACCGACGCGCGGGCTCGAATCGTTGCCCGGCGCGGCCGGAGATTGTGCCGACGCGCCGCCGGCCGTGGGCGCGCTTGACGCGTTGAGCTCGGTCGTCCCCGCTTTATCGCCGTTCTCTTGCAGTAAGTAGGCTTCGATGTCGGCATAGGTCCGGCTGCCGAGACCGCCTGGGCTCGCAGGCGGCATCCGCTTCACAATCAACGACCAAAGGGCGTTCGGCGACTGATCGTGCCAATGCGTCTTGAAAGCTGCGCCCTTCAACGGCGCAGCGAACTGGCCGTCGTTCAAATTGGGACCGTGACAGGACGCGCAACTTTCGCCATAGGCCGCTTTGCCGCGCACGGCCTGTGGTTCGGTGAATCCCACGGGCCCGCTGTCGAACAGGGATTGCGCCCCGGCGGCAACGGCCAGGACGCAGACGGCTGCCGCCGCACATCCCAAGCGGACCGGCCACCCCGGCCGATTCATGGGACTTTGTCCCAGGCGACGATGGCCTTGGAATGATCCGCACTGTCCCCCAGAGAGTCCCGTGCTTCCGCCCAGCGCCTGCTCGTCAATTCGATGTGCGGACTATTGCAGCCGAGACCATGACTCAGTTCGGCCGCGATATTGGCGTCCTTCGCCAGCAGGCCGATCGCGAATCCGGTGTTGAATGTCTCCGGCAGGACGAATTGCTTCATGACAACCGTGGATATAAAGGACTGGCCGGTAGACACATTGACGATGTCGACCAACATACCGCGATCGATGCCGTAGCGCTCCCCGACCGCCAAGGCATCGGCCAGCACGGCGTAATTTCCCGCCGCCACGACGTTGTTGAGCGCCTTCGCGGCATGACCGGAACCCAGTTTTCCCACTTCGAAGAACGTCGTGCCCATGCACGCCAAGACGGGCTTCACTCTCTCGATGGCGGCCGCGTCATCACCCCCGATCATGATCGTCAAGGTCCCGGTCACCGCTTTGGCGACTCCGCCGGACACGGGTGCATCGATGAGCGTGATGTTCTTGAGCGCAAGGGCCGCTCCGGTGTCGCGGGTAATCAAAGGCTGGCTCGAACTCATATCGACGACGATCGTGCCGGGTTTGGCCGCTGCGGCGATTCCGTTCTCCCCGAGCGCCACTTCGCGCACCACTTTGCCGTCCGGAAGCATCGTTACGATCACCTCCGCGACTGACACTTCCGACAGAGAACCGAGCACAGCGGCGCCGGTCTCCTCTGCCACCCTTGCCGCCGCCGCCGGGTTCGCATCAAACAGGAAAACCTCGTGGCCGCGCTTGGCGATATTGGAGGCCATCGGCTTTCCCATATTGCCGATTCCGATAAATGCCACCTTCATTGTATTTCTCCCGAGGGACCGTAGAACCTCAGCGATACGCGCGGGTGAGTATAACTGATGCCCCGACAAAGCCGACGCCTGTCGATCGGACATACGTTGGAAAGGCACGGGTTCCAAAGCCCCCTGCGATTCTTCTCACGGTTGACATTTGCGCGCCTTGCGAATACTTTCCTATTTGGGAAACGATTAACGAGGAGAGTTGCTCGTGCAGACAAGAATATGCGCACTGGTATTGCTGCTCGGTGCCATCGGGCCCGCCTGGGGCGAGGATGCGAAACCCGACTATTCAGCCATGGCGCCCATCGACAAGTACCGTATTGCAAGCGCTGCCGAGGAGATCGCGCTCGCGCGCAGTGCCGCGCCGGCATCTATCTCCGCCGATGCGGAAGTGCTTACGCTGGGCGCTCATGGTTACGAGACGGCGGTGAAGGGGAAGAACGGCTTCGTTTGCATGGTCTGGCGGTCATGGACGGCCGAATTCGACAACGCCGAGTTCTGGAATCCCAAGCTGCGCGCACCCATATGCCTCAACCCCGCCGCGGCTCGCAGCATCCTTCCTGCCTTTCTCGAACGAACCCAGTGGGTTCTCGCCGGCGTTTCAAAACCGCAGATGATCGAACGCACCCGGGCTGAAATTGCCTCGAAAACCTTCAAGGCGCCGGAGCCGGTCGCGATGGCCTTCATGATGTCGAAGCGGCAATACGTGAATGACGCCGGCGCGCACTGGCACCCGCATCTCATGTTCTTCGTTGCGCGCACCGATGACGCCGCCTGGGGGGCAAATCTCGACGGCTCCCCGATATTTGCCTCGCAGAGTAATCCCGAGCCGGTCACGACATTCGTCGTTCCGGTGCCGAAGTGGTCCGATGGAACGCCCGCGGCGATGGAGGCGCACTAGACGATCGGATTCGGCCGCGGGCTAATTGGCTCCGGTTTTCGAGGCATCCAGCAGTTGCGCCAGGTGCTGCTGCCACAGGGCGGGCCAGTTGTACGTGCCGTGCCCATGAGTTTGGTCGGTGGCCGGCAGCAGTACGAAGTGCCCGTTCTTGACGAGCTTGATTTCGCGCTCTGCGATTCCGAGCTCCGGCGGGTTGTTGAAATCGTCCGCCGAATTGACCAGCATCAACGGCACCTTGATCTTGTCCAGCCCGGATGAGGGATCGTAGTCGCGGGACGCGCCCACCTGATAGAGCAGATCGTTCGCGTCCAACTCGTCGAGCTCACGCTGCATGAACGTGTCCACGAATTGATCGGCGGCGTCGCGGGTAGGCAGCGCGATCTGCATCGGTATCGGAGCGCTGTCGGCGATCGACAAGAGGCCGGCCGCCGTGCGCAGCGCGCCCAAGGGTTCACTCTTGTATTCACCCTGCTGCCATTCCGGATCCTTGCGAATCGCCTGCAAGAGCAGATCGCGCCATACGCGGTTGCGGCCGGCAATCTGTACCGGCAGGCAGGCGAGGGGCATCAACGCATCCATGAAATCGGGATAGGTTTCCCCCCACATGAAGGTGTGCATACACCCCATGGAGGTTCCCATCACCAAACGCAGGTGATCGACCTCCAATCCCTGCAGCACCAAGGCGTGCTGCGCAGTCACCATGTCCGCATAGGCATATTGCGGAAAGTGCGCGTGCAGGCCGTCGCTGGGTTTGCTGGATTTTCCGTGCCCGATCCCGTCCGGCAGGATGACGAAGTACTTGTTGGTGTCGAGAAGCTGACCTTTCCCGAACAACACGCCGGCGAAATGCTCGCTGAGCAAGCTGTGGCCGGAGCCGCCGGTGCCGTGCAGAATGAGTACCGCGTTATCGACCTTGCCGTGCGAGTCGCGGTGCAATTTGCCGAGCGTCAGGTAGTGCACCCGCAATTCAGGCAGGGATTCGCCCGAGGCGAATTGAAAGTTGCGGAGGACGAAGTCACCTTCGATGGGGCGCGCGCCGCTCGAGGGCGAGTCCGCGCGGGCCGTGGCGAGCAGCAGCGGCAATGCCGCCAACAGGCCGACCGATAGAATTCGCCGGAGATGCATCGATACCCCCTTCGCCGTCATTGTGCCTCGATATACTGCCCATCAATACCGCGACTTTGCGCGCTCAGCAAGTACAAGAAGGTGCCGCTCACCGAAGCCGGTGCCGGTACCGTGTTCGGATCCTCGGCCGGATAGGCGGCCGCACGCATCGGCGTGCGCATGCGGCCCGGGTTCACGCTGTTCACACGGATGTTGGGTTCGCCCTCGAGTTCCTGGGACAGCATGGTGCGCACGGACTCCAATCCTGACTTGGCGACGGCGTAGGCACCCCAGAACGGCCGCGGGTTGCCGACGACGCCGCTGCTGACGAATATGACGGACGCGTCGGCGGACTTGCGCAGAGCGGGCAGCAGCACCTGCGTCAAGATGAACGGCGCGGTCAAGTTCACGTGCAGGACCCTGCACCAGGTCGGCACGTCGTACTGCTCGAGCGGCGTCCGGTCTCCCAGCAGCGCGGCCGCATGGACGAGACCGTCGAGGCGGCCGAACTCATCGCCGATGGTGGCCGCCAGACTGTCGTAGTCCGCGGCCGTCGCGGCGGCGAGATCCAGCATGGCGATCGCGGGCTGCGGAGCGCCCATCTTTTCTATCTCGTCGTACACGCGCTCCAGCTTGGCGGCGTGACGGCCGCACAGAATGACGCTCGCGCCCGCTCTCGCGCATTCGCGGGCGAGTGCCGACCCCAAGCCGCCGCCGGCACCGGTGATCAGGATGACTCGTCCGGCCAGGAGGCTGGGATCGGCTTTGAATTGTTTGGGAATCATGCAGCAGCTCCATCACGATTGGCGCGCCGCGCCGTCGTCCAGGCGAGCAGCATATCCTTTAACCGATGCCGCGCGAGCGGCCGCTCCTCGCTCAGTTGCCGGCGGCCGAGCGCCGCCAGGACCAGCAGGTGGCGCTGACGGGCGCGTTGCTCCCGCGGCAGCACCTGCGCGGCCGTGTCGAAGTAGCCCGCGGCTCGGGCGTGCAATCGGCCGAGGTAGTCGAGAAGACGCGGTGGCGGCACCGCCGCCGCGAGATCGTCGTTGTCCACGCCCGCCGCCAGAAGCTCATCGACCGCGAACGGCACCCGCCCGGCGTGCGCCTCGCGCCGGTAATCGCGGATTGCCCTGGACAATACTTCGGCCGCGGCGATTGCTCCGGTACAGCGCCGCAGAGCCGTCTCGTCGGGAATCTCGCCGGCAAGCCGGGAGGCAAGCGCCAAGGGATGGCCCCACAAAGCATCCGATTGCGGCTCCAGATCGGCGCCGCGTTCCAAGGGTACGCCGTACAGGTGCTCCGCGGCGGCGCCGACCGCGGTCAGCAGCGGCGCGAAGTCGATCGAGACGGCGCGCGGCAATGCGGCGAGATACGCGCTGATCGGATGCAAGGCGCGGCCGGCGATGAGGCGCTCCATCTCCTCGCGCCACCAGTTGAGCTTCAGGCGCGCCGCGCTCACCTCGGTCGCGGGATCCATCAGCGCCTGCCATTCCGCGCCGAGGGCGAAGATGCCGAGCAGCGGTGCGCGCGATTCCGCGGCGGCAAAGAACCAGCTCCAGTAACGCGCTGTGCCGGGCGGTAGCGCGCGGGCCTGATAGATCGCATCAAGGGGTTTCAGGATCGGCCTCGTCCGCCGCGTCGGTATCGGCGCCGGCATCGCGCGGGATGCGGGTCAGGCTCGCCACGGGCTCGATGGGCTCGATCTCGCGATTGACCCGCAGCCCGAGTTCCGGAAAGCGGCGCGCGGCGGGCAATACCTGCTGCTCCAAAGAACCCACGGCCTTGTTGAAGGAATCGACACTGCCGCCGAGCGATTTTCCCAACTTGCCCAGATGTTCTCCGAACACGGCCAGCCGCTTGTAGAGATCTTCGCCGAGACGGCGAATCTCCGCGGCGTTCTCGGCCAGAATCGTCTGCTTCCAGCCGTAGGAGACCGCTTTCAACAGGGCGACCAGACTGGTCGGGGTCGCGACCATCACATTCTGCCGCAGCGCCTCGTCGATCAGTCCAGGATTCTCCTGCAGCGCCGCCGACAAGAACTGATCGCCGGGCAGGAACAGGACGACGAAGTCCGGACTGCGTTCGAACTGCGCCCAGTACTGTTTCGAGGACAGCTCGCGAATCCGCGCGCCGACGATTTGCGCGTGGCGGCGCAGTTGCGCGCTGCGCTCCTCGTCGCTCTGGGCCTCGACCGCCGCCAGGTAGGCGTCGAGCGGCGTCTTCACATCGACCACGATGTCGCGCTGTTCCGGCATGTGCACCACCATGTCCGGCCGCACCGCGCCGGTGTCGGTGCTGCGGTGTTGTTGCTCGGTGAAATCGACCCGCGAGGTCATCCCGGACAGCTCGACCAGCCGTCGCAGAGTAATCTCACCCCATTGGCCGCGCACGTCCGGCCGGCGTAGCGCAGTGACCAGGTTGCGCGTTTCGCGTGACAACAGGTTTTGGCCGCCGGCGAGAACTTCCATTTGAGACTTGATCGTGGCGAACGCATCGATGCGCTCGCGCTCGATGGCCTGAATCTGCGCCTCGGTCTTGGCCAGCGCCTCGCGGATGGGTGCGACCAGCGACTCGATCGCCGTTTCCCGCTCCTTCAGTGCCTGCGAGGCATCGGATTGCTGGTGAGCGAGGTGTTGACGGGCCAGCTGCAGGAAGGTCTCACTGTTGCTTTGCAGAGTATCGCGCGCGAGCTGGCCGAACACCGCCTGCAATTGCTCGCGCGCGCGCGTCAAGGCCAGTTCGCGTTCGCCGCTCAACGATTCCTCGGATTTGAGCCGGGCGCGCAGCAATTCGGTCTCGATCGCCGATGTGCGCTCGCGGCGGGTGCGCCACACCAGCACCGCCAGAGCGCCGATCGCCGCTCCGAGCAGGAACGCGCCCACCAGGACGGCGCCGTCGCTCATACGCGGCCGCTGGCATCGAGCCAGCTCAATAGATCGAGGGCGCGCTCCAAGTAGCCGTCGCCGCCCCATACGCTCGAATCTTCATCCGCCCTCAGGTAGCCGTAGTTCGCCACCAATGCGGCCATCCCGGCGGCGTGCGCAGCCTGCACATCGCGCTCGGCGTCGCCCACGTAGATGCATTCGCCGGGCGCGACTCCGGCGAGCTTGGCCGCGTGCAGCAAGGGCAGGGGATGGGGCTTGCGTTCGGCCAGCGTGTCGCCGCTGACGACGCAGTCGAAGCGCTTGCGCAGTCCCAATTCCTCGAGCAGGGGTTCGGTGAGCCACCCCGCCTTGTTGGTGACGATCCCCGCCTTCAGGCGCCGCTTCGCGAGGCTCTCGAGCACCTCACCCATCCCAGGAAACAGGCGCGTGCCGCGGCTCAGGGAACCGCGGTAGATGTCGAGGAAACGCCGCTGCAAGGCGGCCGACTTCTCGGCCGATGCATCGGGAAATCCGGTGCTCACGACGCGCGCCGCGCCGTGGCTCACCGCGCAACGCACCGCATCGAAGGCCATGGGCGGAAGGGCCTCCTCGGCGCGCAGGGTATTCAAGGCCGAGGCCATGTCGGGCGCCGTGTCGAGCACGGTGCCGTCCATGTCGAACAATACCGCTCGCAAGGGCAGCGTCATCCGTTGCTCACCCGCCTGAAATGGGCCAGATAGTTGACCGAGGTGTTGTCGGAGAGGCGAAAGGAGCGCGTCAGCGGATTGTAAGTGAGTCCGGTCAGGTCGCGGAGGTCCAGGCCCGCCTGCCGCCCCCAGCGGGCGAGTTCCGAAGGGCGTATGAACTTCAGATATTCGTGGGTGCCCCGCGGTAAAACGCGTGCGATGTACTCCGCCCCAACGATGGCCACCGCGAATGCCAGCGGGTTGCGGTTGAGTGTGGAGACGATCACATCGCCGCCGGGCCTCGCCAGCGAGGCCAGGGCCTGGATCGTGGCAGCCGGGTCGGGAACGTGTTCGACCATTTCCATGCAGGTCACCAGATCAAAGGAGCCGGGGCGTTCCTGCGCCAGCTCTTCGGCCGGCACCGCTCGATATTCCACGGCCACCTTGCTCTCGAGCGCATGCAGTTCCGCCACGTCCAGCACCGGCCGCGACAGATCGATGCCGAGCACCCGGGCGCCGGCGCGCGCCATCGCCTCGGACAGGATCCCGCCTCCGCAGCCGACATCGAGAACTGAAGCCGCCTTCAGATTCACCGCGCGCTCTATGTACTGCATACGTGTGGGGTTGAGGTCGTGGAGGGGCTTGGAGGGGCCCTTGGGGTCCCACCAGCTCTGCGCGAGCGCGGTGAATTTCGCGAGTTCCGCAGGGTCGGCATTTTGGGTCGTGTGCATAGGTCACCCTCTATGGTTTGAGCCGCCGAGCCCACGCGCCGGCGCGTTCGGCCGCCGCAGCCCAGTCCAGACGGGTCAATTCACCCTCTGACAAAAGCTGACGCCCGGCGACCCAGACATCGCTCACCATGTCACGGCCGCCGCAAAAAACCAATTGTGTCACGGGATCGTTCAGGGGCAGGGTGGCCGGGCCGCCGAAGTCGAGGCAGCACAGATCCGCCCACTTGCCGGTCGCGAGCAATCCCAAGTCCTCCAACCCGCAGGCCGCGGCTCCGCCGCAGGTCGCGGCCGCGAGCGCGTCCCACGCGGAGCCCGATGCAGCCGCCAGCAACCGCATCTCCGCCCACAGGTCGTGGGTGCCGCAGGCTCGGCCTGCTGTGGCCGCGCTCACGCGGATCGAGGACTCGAGAAAGGATCGGGCCGCAGGCAGCCGGTGCTCGCTCCCGAGGCACGCCTCGGACGAGAGGCTGATCGCGATGCCGGTTCGTTCCGCCAGTTTTATGTCCGCTACCGAGGCATGATTCATGTGAACGGCACGCAGAGCGGGGGTCAGCAGACCCAGTTTCCACAGCCGCTCGATCGGCCGCATTCCATGAACGGCCACGGATTGAGCGATGCCGCTCTCCGATGCATGCAGGTCGATCACGATGCCCGCGTCGAGCTCATCGGCCAGCGTCGCAACCCGCGCGAATGTCGCATCGCTCACCGCGCCGGGGGCATGCGGCGCGAAGGCGGTCGATATCAAGGGATGGCCCTTGTACTCGTCGCGCACGCGCAAACCCAGCGTCAAACATTCGGCGGGGGATTGTGCCCAGGGACTCGGCGTCTCGGCGACCGGCAGCCCGATCAGCGCGCGCATGCCCTGCTCGCACGCGACCCGCGCGGTCTCGTCGGGAAAGTCGTATCGATCGCCGAAACAAGTGACCCCGGCGCGAAGCATCTCCGCTAGGCCTAAGAGAACAGCGTCGCGCACGAATTCCGGAGCGGCGAAACGCCGTTCGAGAGCCGCGGCTTCATCCGGGGGAAGACCGCGGAACAGGGACTTCGCGGCGCATGTCGCGCTGTTGATCATGCCGGGCATCAACAGGTGCCGAGGCCGCTGCACGGCGACGGTGGCCGCGTAGCGCGCGGCATCGCTGGTGGGCAGAAGATCCAGAATTCGGCCGTCGCGCACCACCAAGGTATGATGCTCGAGCACCCTGGCTGGCGCAGTCATGGGTACGATCCAACGGGCCTCGATGCTTAAATCGGCAAGAACGGCGGGCATTCCCAAGTATATCGGCTAATCCGCGCGACGGGCTCAAGGCGCGAGCCAGTCCGGGGGGATATGTGCTAGAATTCGCCCATGTTGAGACCGCGTCTCGCCTCCTTTAAACCCGCTTAAGAAAGCCTCGAAGGCTGCATCGGACTCTCGCAAATGGCCGAGATCGCTCGCGAAATATTGCCCGTAAATCTCGAAGACGAGATGCGCAAATCCTATCTGGATTACGCGATGAGCGTCATCGTCGGCCGCGCTTTGCCCGACGTGCGCGACGGCTTGAAACCCGTGCACCGCCGCGTGCTCTACGCCATGCGCGAGCTGAGCAACGACTGGAACAAGCCTTACAAGAAATCGGCGCGCGTCGTCGGCGACGTCATCGGTAAATACCATCCGCACGGCGATCAGTCGGTCTACGACGCCATTGTGCGCATGGCGCAGGAATTCTCGATGCGCTACCTGCTGGTGGACGGGCAGGGAAACTTCGGTTCCGTGGACGGCGATCCGCCGGCGGCCATGCGCTACACCGAAGTGCGCATGTCGAAGATCGCCGGAGAGCTGCTGGCCGACATCGACAAGGAAACGGTCGATTTCAATCCGAATTACGACGAGTCCGAAAGCGAGCCAGCGGTACTGCCCGCCCGCATCCCGAATCTCCTGATCAACGGATCGTCGGGCATTGCGGTGGGCATGGCCACCAACATCCCGCCGCACAATCTGACGGAAGTCATCACGGCGTGCATTGCGCTGATTGAAAACCCCGAGATCACTCTCGGCCAGCTGATGCAGATCGTGCCGGGTCCGGATTTCCCCACGGCGGGATTCATCAACGGCGCCCAGGAAATCGTCGCGGCCTACAAGACCGGCCGCGGACGCTTGAGCGTGCGCGCGCGCACACACTTCGAGGAAGTGGGCAAGGGCGATCGCCAGGCGATCATCATCACCGAGCTGCCGTACCAGGTGAACAAGGCGCGGCTGATCGAACGGATCGCCGACCTGGTGCGCGACAAGCTCATCGAGGGCATTGCGTCCGACGGTTTGCGCGACGAATCGGACAAGGACGGCATGCGCGTGGTGATCGAGCTGAAGCGCGGCGAGGTGCCGGAGATTCTGCTCAATAATCTGTATGCCCAGACGCCCATGGAGCAGGTGTTCGGCATCAACATGGTCGCGTTGGTCGACGGCCAGCCGCGGCTGCTCTCCTTGAAGGAAATGCTGGATGCGTTCCTGCGGCACCGGCGCGAGGTGGTCACCCGCCGTACCGTGTTTGAATTGCGCAAGGCGCGCGAGCGCGGCCATGTCTTGGAAGGATTGGCGATCGCTCTGGCCAACATCGACGACATCATCGCCGCGATCAAGGCATCGCCGTCGCCGGCCGAGGCGAAAATCGCGTTGACGTCGCGGCCTTGGCGCTCGGGCGCGGTGCCGGAAATGCTGGCGCGCGCCGGAGCCATCAGCACCCGGCCGGACGGAGAGATCGCGGCACTCGGCATCGTCGAGGGTGGTTATCGGCTGACCGATACGCAGGCGCAGGCGATTCTCGAGATGCGCCTGCACCGGCTCACCGGGCTCGAACAGGACAAGGTCATTGCCGAGTACCAGGAACTGCTGGTGCAAATCCGGGATCTGTCGGACATCTTGGCGCGCCCGGAGCGTTTGCTCGAAGTGATCCGCAATGAACTCGAATATATCCGCGATACCTTCGGGGACAAACGGCGGACTGAAATCCTGGTCAATCACGAAGACCTGACGACCGAGGACCTGATTTCCCCCGAGGATGTGGTGGTGACCCTGTCCCATGGGGGCTACGCCAAGGCGCAGCCGATTTCCGACTATCAAGCGCAGCGCCGCGGCGGACGCGGCAAGGCCGCCACCAGCGTCAAGGACGAGGACTTCGTCGACAAGCTGTTCGTCGCCAACACCCACGATACGCTGCTGTGCTTCTCCGACCGCGGCAAGCTGTACTGGCTGAAGGTGTATCAGCTGCCGCAGGCGAGCCGCGGCTCGCGCGGCAAGCCCATCGTGAATCTATTGCCCCTGCAGGAGGGCGAGCGCATCAGTGCGATGCTGTCGATCAAGGAATTCGAGGAGGGCAAGTTCGTCTTCATGGCGACCAGCCTGGGCACCGTCAAGAAGACCTCGCTCGCGCTCTTTTCGCGGCCGCGGGCGAGCGGCATCATCGCCGTCGCATTGGATCCCGGCGACAAACTGGTGGGGGTCGCGATCACCGACGGCACCAAGGACATACTGCTGTTCACCACCGGCGGCAAGGCAATCCGCTTCATGGAAGAGGAAGTGCGACCGATGGGCCGCGAGGCGGCGGGCGTGCGCGGCGTGCGCTTGAGCGACGACAGCCTGGTCAATGCGCTGATCGTGGCGGACCAGGGTTTCATCCTCACCGCCTCGCAGAACGGCTTCGGCAAGCTCACGCCGCTCGATGATTTTCCGAAGCACGGACGCGGCGGCCAGGGCGTCATCGCCTTGCAGATCACCGACCGCAACGGACAGATGGTGGGCGCGCTGCAGGTGAGCGTGGATGACGAAATCATGCTCATGAGCCAGAACGGCGTGCTGGTGCGCACGCCCGTGAAGGACATTTCCGTGGTGGGACGCAACACTCAAGGGGTGCGGTTGATCCGGCTGGAGGAGGGTGACTTGCTCTCCGGGCTCGAACGCATCGACGGCTTGGCGCGGGACGAGGACGCAGTTTCCGCGGACGACCCGCCGTCCGCCGACACCGACGAGACGCCAAATGCACCGCCGTCGCCGCCATCTCCATAGCGTCCACAGGCCTTGAGCCTCCCCGCGATGCGCGCATTCAACTTCTCTCCGGGACCCGCCGTGCTGCCGCTCGAGGTCCTGGAACAGGCGCGGGACGAACTGCTCGACTGGCGGCAGAGCGGAATGTCGGTGATGGAGATCAGCCATCGCAGCAAGGCCTTCATGGAGGTGGCAGCCGAGGCCGAAGCGGATCTGCGCGACCTGCTCGCCATACCGGGCGACTACAAGGTGTTGTTCCTGCAGGGCGGAGCGTCGGCGCAATTCTCGCTGGTGCCCATGAACTTAGGCCAGGCGCGCTCCACGGCCGACTATGTCAACACCGGACATTGGTCCGAACGGGCGATTGCCGAGGCGCGCCGCTACTGCCGGGTGTTGATCGCCGGCGACGCGGGGGGGAACTACTCGCGGACTCCGCCGCAGAGCGAGCTGCAATTCAGCGACGGCGCCGCCTATGTCCACTACACGCCGAACGAGACCATCAGCGGAGTCGAGTTTCAGTACGTGCCGCGAACGCGCGGTGCGCCGCTGGTGGCCGACATGTCGTCGAGCATCCTGTCGCAGCCCGTCGATGTGTCTCAATTCGGATTGATCTACGCCGGCGCGCAAAAGAACATCGGCCCTTCGGGCCTGACGGTGGTGATCGTGCGCGACGATTTGATCGGCCATGCGCGCCCCGAGACCCCGAGAGTGTTCGACTACCGCGCAGTCGCCGACCAGCAATCGATGTTGAACACGCCGCCTACTTTCGCCTGGTACATGGCGGGACTGGTGTTCAAATGGCTGAAAAGTGGCGGAGGCTTGGCGGCCACGGCCGCGCGCAACCGCATCAAGGCCGAGGCGCTGTACGCCGCCATCGATGCGTCGCAGTTCTACGAGAACTCGGTCGCCAAGGATGCCCGCTCCCGCATGAACGTCACCTTCACCTTGAATGCCCCGGATCTCGATGCCGCGTTTCTCGCAGAGGCGGCCGGCGCCGGCCTGCAGGGCCTGAAGGGTCATCGTGTGCTCGGCGGCATGCGCGCGAGCCTCTACAATGCCATGCCGCTCTCCGGCGTCGAGGCGCTGATCGCGTTCATGCGCGAATTCGAGCGGAGGCACGGGTGAGGAGCGACCATGGCAAGGCGTAAACGAACCCCCCGGAAGGCACGGGCCCCGGCGACAGCGGCGGCGACAGCGGCGGCGACAGCGGCGGCGAAGGGCGTGCCGGGAGCGGTGCCGGCCGGCGCGACGCCTGTCGGCGCCGCCCTCGGCAATATCCGCGACAGCATCGATGCCATCGACGCGCGGATTCACGCGCTGCTCAACGAACGCGCACGCTTTGCCCAGTTGGTCGGCATCTCCAAATCGGCATCCGGAAAGGCGGTCGATTTCTATCGCCCGGAGCGCGAGGCCGAGGTCCTGCGCATGGCGCTCAAGCGCAACCAGGGTCCGCTGCGCGACGAGGAAATCGCACGGCTGTTCCGCGAAATCATGTCGGCCTGTCTGGCGCAGCAAGAGCCGCTCAAAGTGGCGTTCCTGGGCCCCGAGGGCACGTTCACCCAGGCCGCCGTGCTCAAGCACTTCGGCTCCTCGGTGCGGGCGCTGCCGCTGCCTGCGATCGACGAGGTATTCCACGAGGTCGAAGGCGGCATCGCGGACTTCGGGGTGGTGCCGATCGAGAACTCGAGCGAGGGAACGGTCAATCACACCTTGGATATGTTCTTGACCTCGGCGCTGAAGATCTGCGGCGAGGTGGAACTGCGGATCAGTCACTACCTCATGGGCAAGATGCGCGGCACGGACGCGGTACAGCGGGTGTGTGCCCATGCACAGGCGCTGGCGCAATGCCGCGGTTGGCTGGACGAGCAGCTGCCCGATGCGGAGCGCGTCGCGGTATCGAGCAATGCCGAAGGGGCGCGGCGTGCGCGCGACGAGCGCGGCACCGCCGCCATTGCCGGGCGCGCGGCCGCCGAAATCTACGGCCTCAACCTGCTGGCGAACGAGATAGAGGACCGCGCGGACAACACCACCCGATTCCTGGTGGTGGGCAGAAAGCTGTTCAGCGCAAGCGGCGCCGACCGCACCACGCTCCTGGTATCCGCCGCCGACACCGATGACGCGGGCGCGCTGTTCCGCCTGCTCGAGCCCTTCGCAGAGCATCGCGTGAACATGACGCGCATCGAATCGCGCCCCTCGCGCAAACGCAAATGGGACTATGTGTTTTTCATGGACGTCGAGGGACACGTGAGCGATGCGCCGGTCGCCAAGGCGCTCGCCGCGCTCGAGAAGCGCGCCTCGCTGTTCAAAATCTTGGGCTCCTATCCGCGGGCCGTACTCTGATGCGAAATTTCGAGGCACGGCCGGCGGCGCGGGTGTCGGGCGCCGTCGCGGTCCCCGGCGATAAGTCCATTTCGCATAGGTCGCTGATGCTGTCGGGAATCGCGCAGGGTGTGAGCGAGGTGAGCGGCTTTCTGGCGAGTGAGGATTGCCTGGCGACGATGACCGCGATGCGCGCCCTGGGTGTGCGGATCGAGCAGCGCAGTCCGACGCACGTGATGGTTCACGGCGTGGGGCTGCGCGGCCTGCGCGGCGCGGGCCGCGCGCTCGACATGGGCAACGCGGGCACGGCCATGCGCCTGTTCACGGGTCTTTTGTCGGCACAAGCCTTCGATTCGCAATTGATCGGCGACGCCTCGCTCATGAAGCGCCCGATGGAGCGGGTGGCCAAGCCGCTGCGCGCGATGGGGGCGGATGTACGCACCCACGATGGTACCCCGCCGGTGGATATCGGCGGCGGCCGCGACTTACACGGAATCGCCTATGGCATGCCGGTGGCGAGCGCGCAGGTGAAGTCGGCGATCCTGCTGGCGGCGCTGTTTGCGGACTCGGCCACCACCGTGGTCGCGCCGGCCGTCACCCGCGACCACAGCGAGCGCATGCTCTTGAGCTGCGGCGTGCGCCTCGACATCGAAGGCCTGCGCGTCACCTTGCATCCCCCGCAACAATTGGACGCTCAGCGGATCGAGGTGCCGGGCGACTTCTCGTCCGCGGCCTTCTTCATCGTTGCGGGTTTATTGGGGGCGTCGGCGGGCGGCTTGCTGATAGAGAACGTGGGATTGAATCCGACGCGCACCGGCCTGCTCGACATTCTGCGCAGCATGGGCGCCCAAATCGACATCGTGAACCTGCGCGAAGGCGCCGAGCCCGTGGCGGACCTCAGGGTCCATGCATCGATGCTGCGAGGTGTGCGCGTGCCTGCGGATCTCGTGCCGCTCGCCATCGACGAGCTTCCGGTCCTGTTCGTCGCGGCCGCCTGTGCCGATGGTGAGACCGTGGTCACTGGCGCGGAGGAGCTGCGCGTCAAGGAGAGCGATCGGATTGCGGCGATGAGCGCCGGTCTCGCCGCCTTGGGGGTGACGCATACGGTGTTGCCAGACGGCATGCGCATCGAGGGCCGCGGCGAAGGCGTCGCCTTCGGCGGCGGCGAAATCGACAGTCACGGCGATCACCGGATTGCCATGTCCTTTGCCGTTGCCAGCCTGCGGGCCTCCAAACCCCTCATCGTTCGCGATGTGGCGAATGTGGGCACCTCCTTCCCCGGGTTCGTGGACCTGGCACGGTCGGTCGGCCTCGATGTTCGAGAATCGGGAGCTTAGGGCATGGCGGCGCGAATACCCGTCATGACCATCGACGGGCCCTCCGGGTCCGGCAAGGGCACCGTCAGCCGCGCCGCCGCCCGGGCGCTCGGCTGGGCGCTGCTCGATAGTGGTGCGCTGTACCGCCTGGTCGCCCTGGCCGGCCGGCAAGCGGGCTTGGGCCTCGACGATGAGCCCGGCCTTGCCCGATTGGCGCAAACGGCCGAAATTCGCTTCGGCTCCGGCCGATCCGGCGAGGAGGCCGTCTGGCTCGGCGCCCAAGAGGTCACGGATGCCATTCGGACCGAACAGGCGGGAAATGACGCCTCCAAGGTGGCCGCCCTGCCCAAGGTGCGCGCCGCTCTCCTGGAGCGCCAGAGGCGCTTTGCCGTCCCCCCGGGACTGGTTGCGGACGGGCGGGACATGGGAACCGTGGTATTCCCCGACGCGGAGGTGAAGATTTTCCTTACCGCGAGTGCGGCGGAGCGGGCTCTAAGACGCCATAAGCAGTTGAAAGAAAAGGGGGTTGCTGCTAACCTTGCCGCCCTTTCGCTGGAGATAGAGGAACGGGATCGGCGCGACATGAACCGCGCGGTCGCCCCTCTTACGCCCAGCGCTGACGCGGTCTTGCTGGATACAACGGGCATGCCCGTCGATGCAGTGGTCGAGCGCGTCTTGGAAATGGCCCGCGGGCGTCTGTCGGGTGGAGTTGTATAGGTAGAGGTTGCGGCTTTCAAGGAATGATGGCCGTTATTTTATTAACCCCTCGGGGCACATGGGATGGTGCGTGAGGGTCAGTAAGAGAAAACATGACAGAAAGTTTTGCGGAACTGTTCGAACAGAGCATTGCCAGCCAGCGGATTCGTCCCGGCACCATACTCAACGGATTGATCGTCGAAGTAGGCCAGGACTACGTCATCGTCAACGTCGGACTGAAGTCCGAGGCGGTGATTCCTTCCGACCAATTCAAGAACGAGAAAGGTGAAATCGAGGTCGCCGTAGGCGAGACCGTCGAAGTCGCCCTGGACAGCGTCGAGGACGGCTCCGGAGAGACACGTCTCTCGCGCGAGAAGGCCAAGCGTGCCCGCACGTGGACCCGCCTCGAGACCGCGTTCGAGAAGCAAGAGGTCGTCATCGGCATCATCACGGGCCGGGTCAAGGGCGGGTTCACCGTCGAGATCGACAATGTGCGCGCATTCCTGCCGGGCTCCCTGGTCGATGTGCGTCCGGTTCGGGACCCCTCATACCTGGAGAACAAGCCGCTCGAATTCAAGGTGATCAAGCTCGATCAGAAGCGCAACAACGTGGTCGTGTCGCGGCGCGCCGTCGTCGAGCAGGAATACAGCGCCGAACGATCCGCGCTGCTGGACAATTTACAGGAGGGTGCGGCGGTCAAGGGTGTGGTCAAGAACCTCACCGACTACGGCGCATTCGTGGATCTGGGCGGCATCGACGGGTTGCTGCACATCACCGACATGGCCTGGAAGCGCGTCAAGCATCCGTCCGAAGTGGTCAAGGTCGGCGAAGAGATCGACGTGCGCATATTGAAGTTCGATCGCGAGCGTCAGCGGGTCTCCCTCGGCCTCAAGCAGCTGGGCGCCGACCCCTGGCAGAACATCGCGCGCCGCTATCCGGCGAACACACGCCTCTTCGGCAAGGTCACCAACATCGCCGACTACGGCTGCTTCGTCGAAATCGAAGAGGGCGTCGAGGGGCTGGTGCACGTCTCGGAGATGGATTGGACCAACAAGAACGTCAATCCCGCCAAGGTGGTGCACGTCGGCCAGGAAGTCGAAGTCATGGTTCTCGACATCGACGAGGAACGTCGCCGCATCAGCCTCGGCGTGAAGCAATGCAAGACCAATCCGTGGAAGGAATTCGCCGAGAACTACAATCGCGGCGACAAGGTCAGCGGCCAGATCAAGTCGATCACGGATTTCGGCATTTTCATCGGACTCGCCGGCGGCATCGACGGCTTGGTGCACCTGTCGGATATTTCGTGGGATATGCCGGGCGAGGAAGCGGTGCGCAGCTATCAGAAGGGACAGCAGGTCGACGCCATGGTGCTGTCGATCGATCCCGAGCGCGAACGCATCAGCTTAGGCGTCAAGCAGCTCGCGAAGGATCCCTTCTCTGCTTATATTGCCGAGCATCCCAAGGGCAGCATCGTCACCGGAGTGGTGCGAGAGGTCGACGCGAAGGGTGCGATCATCGATCTGGGCAACGGAGTCGACGGTCAATTGCGCGCATCGGACTTGTCGCGCGACCGTGTGGAAGACGCCCGGCTGCTGCTCAAGGTCGGCCAGGAAGTCGAAGCCAAATTCACCGGTGTGGACCGCAAGGGCCGCAGTATCTCGCTGTCGATCAAGGCGAAGGATATTCACGAGGAACAAGAGGCCATGCAGAATTATCGAACCGATTCACCGACCGGAACCAGTCTGGGAGATCTACTCAAAGAGCAAATCTCCGGCCAGGATTGAGAGGCAAAGGCTCAGCGCGGCGGTAGCGCCGCGCGTGCTCTAACGCATGTCCAGTGATGCCCACGGGTCGATAATGACGAAATCCGAACTCATCGAGATCATTTCTGCCAAGCAGAAACATTTGCCGGCCAAGGACGTCGAACTCGCCGTCAAGCAACTGCTGGAAATCATGAGCGATGCGCTCGCCACCGGCGAACGCATCGAGATTCGAGGATTCGGCAGCTTCTCGCTGCATTTCCGGCCCCCCCGCCAGGGGCGCAATCCAAAGACCGGAGAGGCCGTGGCGCTCGCCGGCAAACACGTCCCGCACTTCAAACCGGGCAAAGACCTGCGTGAGCGGGTCAACGACGGCGCGGATCAACCGATCCGCGATTAACGGGCTTTGAAGGCGGTCTGCGTTCCATGACCGACCTGCCGCTGCTCACTTGGATTCTGGTGATCGCGGCGCTGGTGCTCGGCATACTCGCCGGACACTTCGGCTGGGGCAAGCGCTGGTCCGGCTCCTTCGGCAAATTGCATCCCGACTATCTGACAGGGCTCGACTACCTCGTCACGGAACAGCCCGACCGGGCGCTCGACATGTTCCTGAAGCTGATGGACGCCAACGCGGACACGATCGAGACTCATTTTGCCTTAGGTGCATTGTACCGCCGCCGGGGTGAAGTGGAGCGCGCCATCCGCATCCATCAAAACCTATTGGCGCGGGACGCTCTCGCTCCGGAGCATCGCGAGCAAGCCCTGCTCGCGCTGGCGCAGGACTATCTGCGCGCCGGGCTGCTCGACCGCGCGGAAGGCCTGTTCCAGCAGGTGAGCGAGGTTCCGCGCCTGCGCGCCAGCGCCCTCGACGCGCTGCGCCTGGTCTACGAGCGCCAGCACGATTGGCAGCAGGCCCTCGGCGCCTATCGGCAGCTCGCGGACATCGGCGCGGCGCCGCCGCGTACGGTGGCGGCGCACTATCTGTGCGAACTCGCCACGCTCGCGATCGAGCGCGGCGACACCGGGGATGCGCGGCAACTGCTGCGCCGGGCGCGGGGCGAGGCGGCTCCGTTCGCGCGCGCCGCCGTGCTGCGCGCACAGATCGCCGAGCGCGACGGCGAAGCGGAACTGGCCGTCGGGCTGCTGAAGCAGGCGATGATAGATTTGCCGGTGTTGCTGCAAGATGAATTGCAGCATCTGCTCAATCTGGTCGAGCCGCAGTCGCGCAACGAGGTGCTCGCCGGACTCGTGGCCCAGGCCGAGTCGCACGGCCTCGGTGAGCTGAAGTCGCTGGTCTTCGCGGGGATCTCGGCGGGCCTGGTCGATGCGCCGCCGCTTCGAGCCTCGATCGAAAAGGTCTTCTCGCAGGATCCCGCCCTGCAGGACGTATGGCGGGCGGACCGGGCGCATCCGGAGCGCGCGGCGCACGAGATAGGGGCACTGCTCGCGCATGCGGAGAAGTATCGGTGCAATGAATGCGGCTTTTCGGGCCGCAGCTTCTATTGGCATTGCCCGGCCTGTCACTCTTGGGCGACCCTCGAGGCCTGCGCCATCGTCAGACTGCGTTAGCGCGTAGGATTTGTCTGGCGGCGCGCGCCGGCCAAATCCGTTATTATTTCGCCATGCCCCACAAAGCCGTTAAAACCGCTGTATTCCCCGTTGCCGGCCGCGGCACGCGATTCCTCCCGGTCACCAAGGCGAGTCCGAAGGAGATGCTGCCCATCGTCGATAAACCGCTCATTCAGTATGCGGTCGACGAGGCGCTCTCCGCCGGAGCGGACACCTTGGTCTTCATCACCGGCAGCTCCAAGCGCGCCATCGAGGATCACTTCGACAGCAATCCGGAACTCGAGGCCGTGCTGCAGGCGCAGGGCAAACAGGAGCTGCTCGATGTGTTGCATGGGATTCTACCGAGCTGGGCTTCGTGCGTGTACATTCGCCAGCCGGCGCCGCTCGGCCTAGGTCATGCCGTGCTGTGTGCGAGGCCGGTGGTCGGAGAGTCGCCCTTCATGGTGCATCTCGCCGACGACTTGATCGACGCCCAAGTACCCTGCCTCAAGCAGATGGTGGAAGTGTTCGAGGCCCACCAGGGCAGCGTGCTCGGCGTGCAGAACGTGCCGAAGCAGGACACCGACAAGTACGGCATCGTGACGCTCGAGCGCAAGGTAGCGCCACGCATCGGCAAAATGTCGCACATCGTCGAGAAGCCCAAGCCGGACAAGGCGGCATCCACGCTCGCGGTGGTCGGCCGTTACTTGCTCACCCCGTCGATCTTCGACGACCTGTCGAAAATCGGCAAGGGCGCCGGCGGCGAGATTCAACTCACCGACGGCATCGCGCAGCTGATGCAGCGCGAGCCGGTGTATGCCTTCGAGTTCGAGGGCAAGCGCTACGATTGCGGCAGCAAGTTCGGATACCTACAGGCCACCGTGGAATACGGCCTGAAGCACGCGAGCCTGGGCGGAGACTTCGCGAGTTACCTGCGAAGTCTGGTGTCCAAACTGCCCTAGGAGTTTCCTAGCGGAAGCGCCCGCGCTGCTGCTGGCCGAAGCTACGCGTACCCCCGGATGAGCGCGAATCGCGTCCGTGGTGTCCTTGACGGCCGTGACCCTGCGCCGGGCGGTTGCCCTGCGGGCGATCCCCCGATCCACGATGGCCCGAAGCGGCCGGCGGCAGCGCCGACTCCACGATCTTGAAGACCGGAGTGGCCACGGTCGGAATGCTGCGGCGGAGTACCCGTTCGATGTCCCGCAACAGCCCGGATTCGTCGCTCGAAACCAGCGAGATGGCTTCGCCGGCGGAGCCGGCGCGGCCGGTGCGGCCGATCCGGTGCACGTAGTCTTCCGGCACGTTGGGCAATTCGTAATTGACGACCTGCGGCAGCTCCTTGATGTCGAGCCCGCGAGCCGCCACTTCGGTGGCCACCAGGGCGGTGACCTGTCCGCGCTTGAACATGTCGAGCGCCTTGACGCGCGCGGCCTGGCTCTTGTTGCCGTGTATGGCCGCCGCTTGAATACCCGCGCCTTCGAGCTGCTGGGTCAATCGATTCGCACCGTGCTTGGTGCGCGTGAAGATCAACACCTGCCGCCATTGACCTTCCTGGATCAGATGCACAAGTAGATGCCGCTTCTGTTCCTTTTGCACGCGATAGGCGCGCTGTTCGACCAACTCGATCGGCGCGTTGCGCGGCGCGACCTGGATCGACAGAGGATCGTGCAGCAGCCGTTCGGCCAAGCCGCGAATGTCGTCCGAGTAGGTGGCGGAGAACAGGAGATTCTGGCGCTTCTGCGGCAGCAGTTTGATGATCTTGCGGATGTCGTTGATGAAGCCCATGTCGAGCATGCGATCGGCCTCGTCGAGCACCAGCACCTGGATCTTGGACAGATCCACGCAGCGCTGCTGCGCGAGATCCAGTAGCCGGCCCGGAGTCGCGACCAGGATGTCGCAGCCGCTGCGCAGGGCGGTGATCTGCGGATTGATGCTGACGCCGCCGAACACCTGGTAGGTGCGCAGCTGCATGTACTTGCCGTAGTCGCGGGCGCTCTGCGCAACTTGCGCGGCCAGTTCCCGGGTCGGGGTCAGTACCAGTGAGCGGGGCGCGCGGCTGCTGCCGTTCGCCGTATCGGCGGCCAGGCGCTGCAGAATGGGCAGCACGAAGCCGGCCGTCTTGCCGGTTCCGGTTTGTGCGCCGGCAAGGACGTCGCGGCCGCCGAGCACCGCGGGAATGGCTTGAATTTGGATGGGAGAAGGCGTGTCGTAGCCCTTATCGGCAACAGCACGCAGCAATTCGGGCAATAGCCCGAGATCGGAAAATGACATTAGAAATCCTTAAGTAAGTATGGACTCGCACGACAGAAGCTTTCGCTTCCGCAGCGGTCAGCAGCGAGGAGGGAAATCAAGCGTTGCGTCGAAGACGGATCGCGAGCTTAGGGTGGCACTGACCGAGCACCTACCCGATTTAAGCTGCGCGCACTGTACAGGATCGGGGGTTCGGAGTCCAGACGGGCCTCCTGCAAGCGGGCGTACTTCACCTTTGCGAGGCGAAGTACGCCCAAGCGCGACATCAATCGATCAATTCAAGGAAGCGCTCGCATCGCCGGCGGCGGCTGCCGACGTCGATCCCTTCGAGTGCTGCACGTTGAGCGATCCGTCGGCTCCGCCCGAGGCGGTGTGACTGCCGGCAGCGACGCTTTGATCCGCGCTTCCGGTGAGACCGGCCGACGCACTCGGTTTGGCGGGCGCGGGTGCAGTCTGGGTCGGCTTCGCGGCGGCCGATGTGGGAGCGTTACTCGTGGGCTTCGCAGTTGCACCGGCACTGGAGGCAGTCGATGCCGTGGAGGCCGTGTTCAGAGACTTCGATGTCTCGGCCGCAACGTCTGCGTTCGCGGCTCCGTCGGCCTTAGCGGCAGTGCCGGCCGCTTTATCGGTCGTCTTGGTGACGGTGCCATCGGCCTTATCGGCCGTCTTAGCGGCGGCGCCATCAGCCTTATCGGCGGTCTTCGCAGCGGTGCCATCAGCCTTATCGGCGGCCTTGGAAATGGCCTTCTTATTCACTCCGCTTTTGAGGTCGGCTTGCGAATCGAATCCGCCGGCACCGGTCAGTCTGCCCGAGCCGCCCGCGCCGCCGAGACCTCCACCAAGGCTTCCGCCCAGCGCCCCTGCACCGCCCAAGTGGCCGGCGTACGCCGGCGAGGTCAAAGCCAGTACGGCGGCGACCGCGGTGCCCAAAATGAGTTGTTTGCTATTCATGTCGAACTCCTGCGTGGACGCGGACATTCCGCGGCCTTCACAGGTGATACGAGCCGACCGGCCGGTTTCTTCCATGCGCAAGAATCAGCGCCGAATCAGCGGTGCCGGATCGACTCGATAATCGGCGCCGACCAGACCGAAACCATATGTCAAATCTCGCCCGGGCGGCCCTAAATCGACTGCGGTCTTCGCGAGCGCATCGATGGCGGCGGCCGCGGCGATGGCGTCGGGCTCCGCGAGTCCGGTTGCCAGAAGAGCCGCGACAAAGGGCGCGGCAAACGAAGTACCTCGTACAGCGGCATAGGTGTGATCGGTGCCGGCTGCCGCAATGTCGGCGCCGGGCGCGGCAAACATCACCTGCGGCCCGCGCGCCGCCTCGATCAATATACGGCGATGCGCGTCGACCGCGGTCACTCCGACCACGTGCTGATAGGAGGCGGGGTAAAGCGGGGGCGCGGCGGGACCGTCGTTGCCTACCGCGGCGACGAGCGTGTAGCCGCCGGCAATGAGACTGCCGATCACTCGCTCCAGCATGGCGTTCTTCGGGCCCACCAGACTGATGTTGATGACCGGAACTTTTTCCTGCTGCAGCCACCCCAATGCCGCCACGAGCGCGTCCACGGCACCGCCGGTCGGGCGCCCGCAAAACACATCCGCCGCGTACAGTTCGGCATTGGGGCGCACTCCTTGAAATACCTCGCTGTGCCCGATGAGGAGCGATGCGACCGCCGTGCCGTGAGCGGCCGAAACCGGGCGATCGTCGCAGCCCCATGAATGCACAATCGCATCCCGGAACACCGGGTGGGTTACATCGATGCCGGTATCCAACAATCCGATACGCACCCGGGATTGGGTATCGCGCCGCGGCGTATCGACAGTTGAATTCGCGGGAGCTCCCCGCGACACCTCGCCGCCGCCGGTATAGATGTGATTATAGTCGTAGCTTCCGGCAGGGTCGGCTTCGCGCAGGGTGCGCAGCGCCTTTTTCGTCGACATTCCGGAGGGGGCGTCGAATACCACGAGGCGAAGGTTCAATCCGGCGAGGGATTGTTCCCGATTCACCTTGAATCCCAGAGAGCGGGCGCGATCCAGCGCCGCTTCCGTAGGCGAGAGGCCGAGTATCTCATGCCGAACCACCGGTTCGCCGTTCGGATCTTCATCGATCAGCCGTGGATTGTCGCGAATAAGGCGCTCGATCGTGAGCTGTCGCAGATCGCTCAATCGATCGAGCGACTGGGACTCGACCTCATCGAGCGGCCGGGTCACGCCCAAGCCCTGGACGGGCAGCGGAATCGACGGCAGGCGCACCTGCGCCGTCGCCGTCGTGGCCAACATCGTCAAACCCGTGAGGCAGTGCGTTAAGACCCGCATATGAGAATTCTCGCGTCCTACAGCCGTGGTCATTCTAGGCGAATCGGCTGATACAATGAGTGGAAGAAACGTCGCCCTTCGAGCGTCTATTCCATGAATACGAGCGAGACGCCGCAAAACGTCCATGAACAGATCGTCACGTTGTTGCCGCGGCTCAGGCGGTTCGCGCGCAATTTGACGCGCAATCCTCATGACGCGGACGACGTCGTGCAGATTGCACTCGAACGGGCGCTGACTCGATTGGATCAATGGCACCGCGACGCGCGCCTGGATAGTTGGATGTTCAAGATCGTGAGAAACGCCTGGATCGACGAACTGCGCTCCCGCACGCGCCGCGACAAGATATTTCTCGCCGCCGAGGCGGGCGACAGTGTCGGTACGGACTCGATGGCGAGGGAATCGGATTTGATGTCCGTACAGTCGGCAATGGCGCGGTTGCCGGAAGATCAGCGCGAGGCGGTCAGCCTGGTGCTCGTCGAAGGATTACCCTATCGAGAGGCCGCGGAGGTGCTGGACGTTCCCATCGGTACGCTGACCAGCCGACTTGCGCGAGGGCGCGAGGCCCTGCAAGCGCTGCTGGGAACGGAGGGCGAGACACCATGACGATTTCCGACGAAACTCTCATGGCATACGCGGACGGCGAACTGGATGCGGCGGCGCGAGCGGCCGTCGAATCGGCCATGCGGAGTGATCCGCAAATCGAGAAGCGCCTGATCCAGCATCAAGCGCTCCGCCGGCGAGTGCAGACAGCTTATTCCGCCGAACTGTCCGAGGCCGTTCCGGAACGGCTGCTGATGGCGGCCCGCGGCGTTCCGAGCCAGCCGGGCGGCCGCAATGTCGTGAACTTGCAGGAGGCGCGCGCGGCGATGGAGCGCAGTGCGCCTCGTGCGCCGTCTTCGCGGCCCCGGTGGCAATCCGTCGGAGCGCTTGCCGCCAGCCTGATGCTGGGCGTGGCTGTGGGGTTCTTCATGTGGGGACGCAGCCCATCCCCCTTCGTGGTCGGTCCGGGGGGAGCGCTGGTGGCCCGCGGCCCGCTCGCGCAGGCGCTGTCGAACCAACTCGCGTCCGAGCAATCGCCATCATCGAGCGTGCGCGTCGAGGTGAGCTTCTTGGCGAAATCCGGCGAGTATTGCCGCACTTTTTCGCTCTCCGCTGATGAGGCATCGCCGTCCGGGCTTGCATGCCGCCATGGCGATGAGTGGCAGGTCCAAACTTTCGCTGGGGAACCCGCGGCCGGCGGCAGCTCCGACTATCGAACGGCCGGTTCAGGATTGCCCGCCTCGATATTGAAGTCCGTCGAAGGGCAGATCGCCGGCGAACCTCTCGATCAAGCAGGCGAAAAGGCCGCGCGCGCTCGCGGTTGGAAATCGATTGCGCCCTAAAGAGTATGTTTCCTCCGACGCCCTCAGCGCGCTTTGCGCTCGATTCTGCGGGCGTGCAGGATGGCCTCGGTGTAGCCGTTCGGTTGTTCCAGGCCTTTGAATATCAAATCGCAGGCGGCCTGGAAGGCGATGTTGCTGCCGGGATCGTCCGCGAGCCGGCGATAGGCGGGATCGGAGCCGTTCTGCCCGTCGACCACCCGCGCCATCCGGTAAAGCGCCTGCATCACTTGTTCGCGCGAGCAAATGCCGTGGTGCAGCCAGTTGGCGACGTGCTGGCTGGAGATGCGCAGCGTGGCGCGATCCTCCATGAGCGCGACGTTGTAGTAGTCCGGCACCTTCGAACATCCGATGCCGGAATCGATCCAACGCACCACATAACCCAGAATACTCTGCGCATTGTTGTTCAGCTCTTCCTCGATCTCAGCCGGCGACCAGCGCGGCGCTGCCGCCAGAGGCGGCGTCAAAATATCGTCGAGCGAGGCGCGCGGCCGTCCGGCCAGCTGCGCTTGCACCTCGGCGACGTTCACTTGGTGGTAGTGCAAGGCGTGCAGGGTTGCAGCGGTGGGTGAGGGTACCCAGGCGGTATTCGCGCCGGCCCGAGGCTGCGCGATCTTGGCTTTGAGCATGTCGGCCATGAGATCCGGCATGGCCCACATTCCCTTGCCGATCTGCGCCCTGCCGCGTAGGCCGCACTCGAGCCCAATGTCGACGTTCCGGCGCTCGTAGGCATCCAGCCACACCGCCTTCTTGAGATCGCTCTTGCGGCACACGGCCGCCGCTTCCATCGAGGTATGAATCTCATCGCCGGTGCGGTCGAGAAAGCCGGTGTTGATGAACACCACTCGATGGCGCGCGGCGCGGACGCACTCCGCCAGGTTGACGCTGGTGCGCCGTTCCTCATCCATGATGCCCATTTTCAGGGTGTTCCGTTCGAGCTCCAGCACATCTTCGACGGCGGCAAACAACTCGTCGGCGAACGCCGCCTCGTCGGGCCCATGCATCTTAGGTTTGACGATGTAGACCGAACCGAGCCGCGAATTGCGCCGCGCGCCGCCGCCGCGCAGATCGTGCAGGGCGATGAGCGAGGTGACCGCCGCATCGATGAAGGTCTCGGGTATGGGCCGTCCGTCCAGGGTCACGGCGTCGGACATCATGTGGTGTCCGACGTTGCGTACCAGCATGAGACTGCGGCCGGGCAGGACGAGATCCCCGCCCTCGGGCGTGCGGTATCGACGATCCTCGTTCAGGCGGCGAACCTGAGTCTTGCCGCCTTTCTCGAAGGGCGCCTCCAGGCTGCCGTTCATCAGGCCCAGCCAATTTCGATAGAGATGGATTTTATCCTCCGCATCCACCGCGGCGACCGAGTCCTCCAAGTCTTGAATGGTCGTGATCGCGGACTCCAGCAGCACATCGCTGATCCCGGCCGGATCGCCGCGGCCGATGGGGTGTGTGCGATCGATGTGCACTTCCACGTGCAGCCCGTGATGGACCAGCAGCAGCACCGAGGGGGCGTCGCCCGGTCCCTGATAGCCGCGAAACGCCGCGGGCTCCTTCAAGCGCGTGGTGCCGCCGTTTTTCAGCCGGACGACGAGTCCCTGCCCGGCGAGGCCGGCGAGGCCGTAAGCGAGGGCGTCGCGATGCGAGCCCTCGGCGAGCGCGAAGTGCTGGTCCAGGAAATCCCGGGCGAAGGCAATGACTTTGGCGCCGCGTTCGGGGTTGTAGCCACCCGTGCGGGGGGCGGCGTCCAGCGGAATGGCGTCGGTGCCGTACAAGGCGTCGTACAGGCTGCCCCAGCGCGCGTTGGCGGCATTGAGGGCATAACGTGCATTGCTGACAGGGACCACCAATTGGGGTCCCGCGATGTGGGCGATCTCCGGATCGACATGGGAGGTATCGATGGTGAACGCAGCGCCTTCGGGCTTGAGATAGCCCAAGTCGAGAAGATGGGCTTTGTAGCGCGCGTGATCGAAAGCGGCGCCCGGATGGCGGCGATGCCACTCATCGATTTTCGACTGCAACCGGTCGCGCTGCTCGAGAAGTGCGGCGTTTCGCGGCGCCAACGCTCCAACAAGGTGCGCGAATCCGCTCCAGAAGCGCCCTTCCTCAACGCCGGTGCCCGGCATGACCTCGCGGTTGACGAAGTTGTGCAGGGCCTTGTCTACCCTGAGGCGATCCATGCTGACGTGGGGTCGCATTCCATTTAGTATAGCGTCAATAATGTCGCCCTGCGACACACCGGACGGGCGCGGCCAGTGCGGGCGCAACGGGAAATAACTACTGCATCCGCCGTGGGTTGCCAGACATGAGCTTGCTGATTCGAATCAACCTCGCGTTCGGCATAGTGTTCATAGTCGCCATCCTGATCGCCGGATACGCCTGCCGGACTATTCTCGAAACCAATGCGAGGCGCGAAGTATTCGCCGAGGCCGGACTGATGATGGACAGCGCATTGGCCACGCGCGATTACACCGCCAACGAGATAATTCCCTTGCTCGCCGCGGGAGTGCAGAGCGACTTTCCGCCGCAGAGCATACCGTTCTACGCGGCGACCCAGAATTTCCTGCGGCTTCGCCAGCGCCATCCCGACTTTACATATAAGGAGGCTTCGCTCAATCCGACCAATCCGCGCGATCGAGCCGCGGACTGGGAAGCCGACATCATTCAGAGGTTCAGGAACGACGTGCACGCCGAGGAGGTGGTTGGGGATCGCGATACGCCGATGGGCAAGTCGCTCTACCTCGCGCGCCCCATCCGCTATGAGTCCGAGTGTGCGGGCTGCCACAGCGCGCCGTCGGCGGCGCCGAAGTCCCTGATCGCGCGCTACGGCGGCAACAACGGATTCGGCTGGCAGACCGAACAAATCGTCGGCGCCCAGGTGGTGTCGGTGCCCTACGCGAGCGCCGTTGCCAATGCCGACAAGGTGTTTCGGACTCTCATGATTTCCATGGTGGGCGCATTCGTGGCGGCGTTTCTGGTGGTGAACGCGGTGCTTTACGTCCTGGCGGTGCGGCCGGTGCGCCAGATCGCGCGCATCGCGGATCAGGTGAGTCTCGGGGACATGTCCGCGGAGGATTTCCCGAAAGGCGGCGCGTCGGAAATCTCCTCGGTCAGCCGCTCGTTCAATCGTATGCGTACGAGCCTCGAGAAGGCGCTGCGGATGCTGGACAAATAGCGCATGGCCCGCCAGGTATTCATCAGCTACTCCCAGTCCGACCGCGACTGCGCCTTCGAACTGGTCGCGCACCTCGAAGGGCGGGGGATCGAGTGCTGGGTCGCGCCGCGCGACATCGCCCCGTCGGCGGATTGGGCGGCGGAAATCATGGATGCGATCTCGGGCGCTCGCGTGATGATCCTGGTGTTCTCCGCCAGCAGCAATGATTCGCCGCAGGTGCGGCGCGAAGTGGAAAGAGCGGTGCACAAGCAGCTCAGCATTTTGCCGTTTCGCATTGAAAATGTTCTGCCGTCCAAGAGTCTGGAATTCTTTTTGAGCACCCAGCATTGGATGGACGCCTATACGCCGCCTCGCGACGCGCACTATGCGCGCCTCGCCACGTATCTTCAGACGCAGCTCGCCGCGCCGTCGCGTATATCGGAGACCGGCTCGAACCCCATCCCGAGTTACGCGGGCGCCGGTGCTTCTCCTCCCAGCGCGCCTGCCATCGATACGTCGCGCTTGCAGCACATCGAGCGGCAATTGGCCGGATACGTCGGCCCCCTCGCCAAGCACCTGGTGAAGGTGGCCGCCGCGCGGTCCGCCGGCGTCGACGATCTCGTCAGTCGATTGGCGACGGAGCTGGACAGCGATTCGGAGCGGCGCGAGTTCGCTCACCGGTGTCGAATGGGGCCGACATGAAAGCTCAAATCAAACTGTGTGCCTTGGGTGCTGCGCTATGCCTGGCGCTGCCGCCGGCGTCGGCCGCGGAGGCCCCGGCGCCGAAGAAGCCGATTTCGCACGAAGCCTTGTGGATGATGAAGCGCGTGGGCACACCGGTGGTGAGCCCGGACGGCAAGTGGGTGGTCTTCTCCGTGGTGGAGCCCTCGTACGAAACGGACAAGGCGGTCAGCGATCTGTGGCTGGTGCCCGCCGACGGGCATGAGCCGGCGCGGCGCATCACCCATACCAAGGCCGCGGAGGACGATGTCGCCTGGTCTCCCGACAGCGGCAGCCTGGCTTTCGCCACCAAGCGCGAAGGCGATGAGGTCTCACAGATCTACATTCTCTCGCTCGCGGCGGGCGGCGAAGCTCGCAGGCTCACCGATATTTCGACCGGCGCGACGAACCCCAAGTGGCGGCCGGATGGCAAGGCCATTTTATTCGAGTCGAGCGTCTACCCCGACGCCGCGGACGATGAGGCCAACAAGAAAGTCGCGGCCGAGCGCAAGGCTCGCAAATACAATGTGCGGGTTTACGAACATTTTCCGATCCGTTATTGGAATCAGTGGCTGGATGAGCGCCAGCCCACCCTCATGGTGCAGTCCACCGATCCGGGATCGACGGCCAAGGACATTCTCTCGGCCAGTGCCCTGGCGCGAACCTCGGGATTCGCAGGGTCGGAGACCGAGACCAGCGTAACCCTCGCGCCCCTCTGGAGTCCCGACGGACGCGAAGTGGTATTCAACGCCACGATCGAGCGATGGAACGCCGCCTTCGACCACGTGCGCTATCACCTCTATCGCACAGCCGCCGACGGGGGCGCCGAGCCCAAGATCATCTGTCCGGTCCCCGGCGATTACGAAGAACTGCGTTTCAGTGCCGACGGCAAGGCGCTTTTCTTTCGCTACTTTCCGCAGGACTCCGAGATCTACCACCTGGGGCAGCTCAGCAAGGTGGCGTGGCCCGCGGGCGGCGACATGAGCACGGTGACCCGCGATTTCGACCGGCTCACCGTGCACTACGCATTGACGTCCGACGCAAAGCTTGCCTACCTTCTGGTACAGGACGGCGCCAAGGAGAATCTCTACCGGGTGTCAACCGTGGGCGGAAAACCGGAATTGGTGGTTGAGCCCGCCGCCGGCGGATACACGGCGCTCGCGATTCCGGAGAAGGCCAAGCCCGTGCTGATCGCCGCCTATGGCAGCTCCGTCAATCCGACGGAGCTCGTGCGTATCGATACCGCACGCCGCACACACCTCAATCTCACGGAAGTGGACACCGCCGCGGCGGCGGCGATCGACTGGCAGCCGCCGCAGCATTTCTTTTTCACCAGCGCCAAGGGCCGCAGCATTCACAATATGATCGTGCTGCCGCCGGCGTTCGATGCCGGCAAGAAGTATCCCCTGCTGGTGTTGATCCATGGCGGCGCCGCGAACAACAACCCGGATCAGATCGGGCTGCGCTGGAACTATCATCTGTTGGCCGCACCCGGATACGTGATCCTGATGACCGACTACACGGGATCGACGGGTTTCGGCGAGAAGTTCGCGCAGTCCATCAAGCTCGATCCCTTAAAGACGCCCGGCGATGAAATCAATCAGGCCGTGGATGAGGCGCTCAAGCGCTATGCCTTCATCGACGGCACCCGAGCCTGTGCCGCGGGCGCAAGCTACGGCGGCCATTTGGCGAATTGGATCGAGGCCACCACCACCCGGTACAAGTGCATCGTGAGCCATGCCGGCGAGGTGGATCTCGCCACGCAGTGGGGCATCAGCGACGGCATCTACGGACGCGAGATCACCAATGGCGGCCCGCCCTGGGGCGGCAGTCCGATCTGGCGCGAGCAGAGTCCGATTACCTACGCGGCCAATTGGAAGACGCCGATGCTGCTCAGCATCGGGGAGCGCGACTATCGGGTGCCGCTCGGCAACACCCTCGAGAATTGGAGCGCTCTGCAGCGGATGCATGTCCCCAGCCGCTTGCTGGTGTGGCCGGACGCCTGGCACTGGATCACCAAACCGGAAGACAGCCGCCACTTCTATGAAGAAGTGCATCGGTGGCTGGCGACCTACCTCAAGGATCAGGTGCCGGTGCCCTGACGACTGTTCGGCGCGACCACGGGGCGAACGTGCGCGTTAACGAAGACCATTGTTAAGTGCGTTCCAAGGCGTCGGCAAAAAGTTCGACGTAGTCAAAAACTTATATCGAATGCCGCGCGCCAATCCTGCGCATATATTGCTCATCGGCAAAAGGAGGATTGTCCTCGGGACAATCCACAACATCCACACAGGAGACATCCGATGAGATGGTCATCAAGCGCGATGAGAAACATCGCAGCGGCTTGTGCGCTGTCGATCATTCCATTCACTACGTTTGCGCAGAACTACGTACAAACGAATCTCGTTTCCGATATTCCACAGGCACCCAACGCGAATGGCACCAGCGTTGCGGTCGACCCACACTTGAAAAATCCCTGGGGTCTTGCAAGGGGCGCGTCCACGCCATGGTGGCCTAACAACGCGGGAACCGGCACGGCCACTCTGTACACCGGCGGCGGTGCAGTGGTGCCTCTGGTCGTCACTGTTCCGAACGCCAACGGAGTAACGGCTCCATCATCCCCGACCGGCATGGTCTTCAATGGAACGGCCGATTTCGCGTTGGCGCCCGACAATCCGGCGCTTTTCATCTTTGCGACCCTCAACGGCACCATTTCAGGTTGGGGGCCGCCGGCGACAGCGATTACCGCCGGGCAATCGACGGCGATCAACAAGGTGGATGAGTCGAAGGCCGGCGCCGCCTTTACCGGTCTCACCTGGGTGGAATCGGACGGCAACCATTTCCTGTTGGCGGCCAATTTCAAGCAGAAGCGCATCGAGAAATTCGACACGAATTTCAAGCGCGTGGAAATGTCCGAGGAATCCTTTGACGACGACCATCTACCGTGGGGCTTTGCGCCATACAACGTCCAAGCGGTGGGGGCCAACGTCGTCGTGACCTATGCAAAACAGAATGCCGCTAAGACTGCTGCCGATGATAACTGCGGCGAGGAGTGCGGCGTGGTCGACGTCTTCACGTCCAAGGGGAAACTCCTGCAGCGCTTGGAAAATGGGCCATGGCTCAGGGCGCCCTGGGGAGTGGCATTGGCACCCCAGGATTTCGGATTCTTCAGCCATGACTTGTTGATCGGCAATCGATTCGGCGGAACCATCGCCGCATTCGATGTCGTCAGCGGAAAATTCCTGGGTAATCTTCTCGATGCCGACAGCGCTCCCATCGCGATCGACGGACTCTGGGCGCTGGAGTTCGACAACCGCGGAAACAACGAAGCCGGCACGGTGGCGACGCCTTCGACGGGACCCAGCCTGTTTTTTGCGGCCGGCATCAATAGCTATGCCGATGGTCTGTTCGGGACTCTCACTCCGGCCCCGGCGCAACTGAACGCCGAGGATCACGAGTAGTAGAAAAGCGGCGAGATCCGGCCCTTCGCGGGAGGGGCCGGATCGTTTCGGCCGTCAAGTTGCGGCGAGACGGGCGATCAGCGCCTGCGCCGCGGCCGGATTGCGCACCTTATGGCCGCTGATGACATAGAGATAGACGTCTCGCGCCTTGCCGTCGGCTCGCTGAGGCTCGACGCAGTCAAGGCCATCCACCGCAGCACCGGAGGCCCAGGCTCGGGCGCGTTCGGCCCAGGCATCGAGCGTCTTGTCGGAATAGCCGAACTGTTCTTTCTGCTGAGTTCCCATGATGCGGGCGTAAACGAAGGGCGCGGTGACATCCGCGATTTGCGGGTACGCGGAATCGCCGGCGATCACGGCGGCAATGCCGTGCTTTCGCGTCAGCGCGACGAACTCCGCGCAGCGAAAGCTCGCGTGCCTCACCTCGACCACGTGACGCAGGGCGCGCCCCGCAGCCGCCTTCGGCAGGAGCTTCAGGAAGGCCTCGAAGTCGGCCGGGTCGAATTCCTGGGTGGGCATGAGCTGCCAATTGATGGGACCTAGTTTGTCCTCGAGCTCCATGACGCCTCCCGCGAAAAAGCGCGCGATGGTCCGCCCGGCGTCGGCGAGAACCGCGCGCTGCGCGGCGAATCGCGGTGCCTTCAAGGAAAAGACGAAACCGTCCGGCGTCTCGTCGCGCCATTTCGCGAACGTCTCCGGCTTCTGTGCGCCGTAAAAAGTGCCGTTGATCTCGATGGAGGTGAGATGGCGGCTGGCGTACTCGAGCTCGCGCTTCTGCGTCAAGTCAGCGGGGTAGAAGCTTCCTCGCCACGGCTCATAGGTCCAACCGCCGACGCCGATCCGAACCACACCCTTGGGCTTTGCGGCCATGGGTTATTTCTCATCGGCCAGTACGCCGTGCTTGAGGAGCATGCGCACGCCGCTTGCCCAGGCGTCGTCCGCGCCCGTGAAGAACGCCGACTGCTCATCGATCACCTTGCCGGTTCCGGTGTCGGTGAATCTCAGTGAAACGTAGTATTCGGTTTTGGCGACCCGAGTCACGACGCCGATCAAGGACCGCTCGGCACCCAGCTTCAAGGCGATGGCTGCGTCGCATCCGTCGCAGTTTCGCAGCGCCAGATCCTTGACCGGCTGCGCGTCCACTCCATTCGTGTCGACGATGCTGAAGCGCCCGGACTGCGCCAATACTCGGCGGGCTTCTTCGGTGACCGCGTGCATTCGGGTCGAGTCGCCGGCAGCGTCACCCATCGACGCGGCTCCCGCCGCGCTGACGTCCTCCAGTTCGAAATCGAACACGGCGATCTTGACCGATGGCGCGCCCGCGGCCTGCGCCCGCAGCGCGGGTGTGAGGGCGGCGACGAGAAGAATCGGAATGACCAGAACGCGATGCCAGGATGAGTGCATGACCTGTCCTCAACGGGGTGCCGTCAGTCGATGGCGGTCACCCGTATCCTAGGCCCGGACTCGGGCAGCCGTCGACTTTTCCGTGGGGGTTGTCAATCAGCCCTGCGGGCGGTTCGACGGATTGCGGCATGGCGGCCCAGACCGCCGTCGTAAACTCGGCGCAGCTGATGGTCGATGATGTCGCGCGCCCTGAACACGCGCGAGCGTACGGTGCCGACCGGAATGGACATGGCCGAGGCGATATCCTTATAGCTTAGGCCCTCGATTTCGCGCAGTGTGATGGCAGCGCGATACTCTTTGGACAGGCCCTCAAGAGTGGCATTGACCACGCCGTGGATATCGTCGGTGCGTGTCAGCTCTTCGGGCGTTGCCACCTCCTGTAGGCGCGTTGGCCGGCGGACGGTGTCGCCGTCTGCAAAGTCGACGGTGTCACTGGGTAAATCCCGCGCCCGCGCCTTCAACAGACTCCTGGCGCAATTGCTCGCTATACGATAGAGCCAGGTATAGAACGTGCTTTCAAGGCGAAAATGTTGCAGTCCTCCATATGCCCTGATGAACGCCTCCTGAGTGGCATCTTCCGCGTCGGCACGATTGCGCGTATAGCGCATCGCAAGCTCGACTACCCGGGGACGGTACCTGAGCACCAACCGGTCGAAGGCCCGGGTTTCACCGGACTGGGCACACCGCACGAGGCTCAGGTCGCTGATATCGGGGTCACTAATCATACGAATGTTTCGCAACGGCACTTCGGTGCGGATGAATTTTCCGCAGCAAAGACTAGCTGCGCGTGCTCGAGCTTTGTAGCCTATATTTCTAGATGGGATATATCGTCGAAGACGATATATCCCCTGCGCCGGCGCCACAGGCGATGTATATCTGCGAAATCGATATACGTTATCGAGAAATACAGGCTTCCGATGATACGGGCCTCGATACTAGCCTTGCCGCATGGCTTGAAGCCTCTAACCGTCGCTTGGATCTGTGGCCGGGGTATATATGTTGGACGGTGTTTCACTGGATCAACTGCGCACATTCATCGCGGCCGCGGATGAGGGCAGCTTCTCGGCCGCCGGCCGCCGGCCGCCGCCTGCACCGCGCTCAGTCCGTGGTCAGTCAGACCATGGCGAATCTCGAAGGCCAGCTCGGTGTGAGGCTGTTCGATCGCAGCGGCCATCTTCCGGTGCTGACGGATCAAGGCCGGGCTCTTCTCGCCGATGCACGCGCGGTGGCCTGCGACATTGACCTGCTCAAGGCTCGGGCGAAAAGTTTCGCCGGCGGCCTTGAACCGGAACTGAGCGTGGCCGTCGATGTCATGTTCCCCGATGCGGTATTCACCGCCGGGGTGGCCGCCTTCCAGAAGCAATTCCCCGCTACGCTGCTGCGATTCGACATCGAGTCGAGCGCGGTGATCGAGCCCGTGCTCGACGGACGCTGTGCCCTCGGCATCGTCGGATCGTGGGCGCAGGTGCCGCCGCAACTCACTCACCAGCCGCTGCTGACGATTAGGGTGCCGACAGTGGTTTCTCCAAAGCACCCGCTCGCAACGCGCCGCCGGCCGATTCCGACAGCCGCGCTCGCCCAACACATCCAACTCTTACACATCGATCCTTCCGATGTCGCGCGAGGCTTCGGAAGCCGCATGCAGCTCCCGAGGATCTGGCGCCTGTCCCACCTCGGGGCCAAGCTTGCCTTCCTGCGTGCAGGCTTCGGGTTCGGCTCCATGCCGCTGCATCTGGTCGAGGCGGACCTGGCGAGCGGCACGCTCGTTCAGATCGCGACCGAGGATAGGCCGCCCGGGGGTCACGTGATCTCGATGTGGGCCATCTATAGGACCGACAGTCCGCCGGGGCCGGCGGGGCGCTGGTTCATCGACCGTCTCAAGCAAGAACACCCGCCGCCGCCCAAGGGTGCCACACGAAAACGCAGCCGTTGACGGCGCCGAATTCCGGCGCCACACCCCGGACAAGGTAGTTTCAGCGCGTGGCGAAATATCCGAGGAACGGGTTGTCGGCAGGGCAGGGCACGACGGGTGTCTGCGCAATGCCGTGTGGCGCCGCACCGGCGTCGTCGGGATGCGGGAATGCCGTCCACAGTCGCCCGGCTTGCGCGCATTCGTAGGCATAGCGGAAGAGGGGACGCCTTACCTTGGCGCTGAAGTCAAAGGAATCCGGAAGCGGATAGCGCGCCGGCAACGACGAGTACCGCAGGTCCGCGCCTTCCAGCCGGGCCGTCGCCGCCGTCAGTTCCATTCTGGTCAACATCAAGTGGTTCAATCCGACACGAATACTTCGCGACAGAATTGCGCGGGCCGTCAATCGCGTCGTTTGCCCTGCGTCACCCAGTGCACCATCGACGATGACAAATACGGCAGTAGGGGGTGCCCCGGGCATGCCCGGTGTTGTCTGCAAGAATGCCGGTGGTACGAAGAAAGGCAGCGTGGCGGCGCCATCGACATGCGCTTGGATTTGGGCCAAACCCTTCTCGTCGACGCGAATGATGACCGGCGGAAACATGCCAGGCACGCTGGCCGACGCCACCAACACGTCGCGAAACAGGGTTCTCGCGGAGCGTCCGCCATTCTTGGCGATCGCCCCCAAGTCCCATACAACCGGTTCCCCGCTCGCGACGTCGGTGGTGGCCACGAGCAGTAGGCGTCCCTTATCCGCTTCGCGCGCCACCGCCCGGATCATGGCGTCAGTTACGTACCGGTCGATCAGCTGCTTCAGGGGTTTGCCGCTGTATGCGCTGGAACCAAAAATCACGCCGACTCCTCGTGACTGCAGCAAGTTGTCTCCGGCTTCGCCGGTGAAGGATTCGAGGAGTTGCGCGTCCCACGCGGGTCCCAGAAAAGCGTAAGGAGCGATGAGCGCGCCGGCGCTGACACCCGTCACGACATCGAATGCCGGCCGGGCACCGGAGCGGGTAAGGCCTGCTAGGGCGCCCGCGCCGAATGCGCCGCCGGCGCCGCCGCCGGAAAGTGCGAGGATGGCGAGAGGTTCTGCTCCGCGCAGCGTGCGAAGGTGCGCGGCGGCAGCCGAAGAGGATAGCTCCGAAAACCGATGATCGGCACCCAAGGTGCGAAAGGCCATCGGCGATTCGGCATCCTGTCGGCCATCAACCGAGGAATGCGCGTCGCTGACCGCGAGTCCGGCACATCCTTGGAGAAAAGCCAGGCAAACGAGGCAGAACACGAGAATTTCGAGTGGCAGTCTGCGTGGCGATATGGCGTACCGGATCCATGTCCGGGCCGTTTTGAACAGCGAGGGAAGTCCGGCGACTGTGCTCAGTACGGAGAGAACATCGAAGATGCGCACGACCCTACTCTTCCCGCCTCGCTGGTCGGCTCGGCGCGCGAAGCGGCATACGAGGTAAACGAGGTAAACGAGATCGCTTGAAACATGAATCCTCTCTACGGATGGCTGCGGGCTGTTGAGTACAGCTTAGGATCGGAGGATCAACTCGCCTAGCCTATATCTCTCGATACGATATATCGCATTTAGAGATGAGCGATCCTGCAACGACGCTGCGGCAGATATTCAAGTGAAGAGGGTGGGCGCGGCGGGGAACTGCCGCGTCTTTTTATCGTCTCAGACGATAGAGACTATCGAAGAATGTGGGCTACCACGTTAGAGGTACCGGTATTAGGCTTTCCGTCATCACGTGCACTGAACCATAGGAATTATCGGTGACGCATCTTCTGGTCGCAGGAGTATTGATCCTTGCCGTTTCAGGAAGTTTGCTGCTTCTTGGACTCTTGACGATGGTCAGAGAATTGTTTTCTGACCGGATCCTCGAGGCTCCCTCCATGACCGACGAAGAAGCCGCGACAGAACACGCAGAGCAGTCACCGTCCAGACTCTCCCTGGAAAACATCGATCGCTGATCCGCACGAGTCGGCGGTTGAAGGAGTAAGTACCCCGGCATTGCCCCGAATGGGGGGTACTGCTCGCGGCGTGCGCTCAGTAAGCTGACCCTTACGCCAATACCCGCATGCGCTGCGGCACTAATTCTCCGCTTGACATGTTAATGACTGGTCACTTAACGTATGGGCTGTATGTTACTTACCGGTAATACACGTCAGCTTAGCGTCGAGTGAGGCCCCATCTCTTTCGCTACAAGGTATCGCTGGAGTGGATAAATGTTAGACGGCGTATCCCTGGATCAGCTCCGCACCTTCATTGCTGCGGCGGATGAGAAAAGTTTCTCGGCGGCGGGGCGACGTCTCCGGCGCGCGCAGTCCGTGGTCAGCCAGACCTTGGCGAATCTGGAGGGACAACTTGGGGTGAAGCTCTTCGATCGTGGCGCGCGCTTGCCGGTCCTGACCGACCAGGGTCGCGCACTGCTCGCCGCAGCGCGCGCGGTGGCGGGTGACGTGGATCTCTTCAAAGCCCGCGCCAAGAGCCTGGCGGGCGGCCTTGAGCCGGAATTGAGCGTGGCCGTTGATGTTATGTTTCCGACCGCGCCGTTCACCGCGGCTGTCGCCGCCTTCCAAAGGAACTTCCCCTCGACCCTGTTGAACTTCGAAGTCGAATCGAGCGCCGTGGTTGAGCCCGTGCTGGACGGGCGCTGCGCTGTCGGCGTTGTAGGATCCTGGTCGCGCGTGCCGCCTACACTCACCCGTCGACCGCTTCTCGCGGTCAGCGTCCCAATGGTTGTTTCGCCGGAGCACCCGCTGGCAACCCACCGAGCCCCGATTCCGACGACGGCCCTCGCGGAGCACATTCAGCTCGTACACATCGACCCGGCGGACATCTTGCCGAGCCACGGGCCGGGCATACGCTCGGCGAGATTCTGGCGCCTTTCCCATCTCGGAGCCAAGCTTGCGTTTCTGCGGGCAGGGCTGGGGTATGGCGTCCTGCCCCTACACTTGATCGAGGCAGACCTCGAAAGCGGGGCGCTCGTTCAGATCAAACTCGAGGACGCACCGGCCGACGGCTACGTTATAACCATGTTGGCCATTCATCGGACTGACAGTCCCCCGGGCCCGGCGGGGAGGTGGTTTATCGAGCGCCTCAAACAAGAAGCAGTCCGGCTGACGATGGAGAAACCAGTTCCGATCGCGCACATGAGTATCGCCCGGCAAGCATCGACCGTTTAACCGCCACCCGGGCGTGCGCTGGAGGGGTTCGGGGCGACGCCGGCAGGTTCTCTTTGGACCGTGCTATCAACCAGTGAAGTGCCTGTGCTGTCGGCGTATAACCGTCGATATCCTGGATACATAGGGCAGAAACATGCTTGATGGCGTCTCCGCGCTGCGCAACGCCATGGTGCGTGGTCTCGGCCGAATTGCAACAGCGGGTGTCGGCTGTATATGGGCATGGTCGGCGGCAAATGTTGCATGGGGCGGGGATATCGCTTCGCCCGCGAATACCCCCGCCATCGTCGTCGGGGTATCCAATGTTCAATCGGGCCCATCCAGTGACCTCGGCCATGAACTCGTACTTGGATCGCAGACCTACTTCGATCTGATCAACAGCAGAGACGGCGGAATTCACGGTCGGCGAATTTCGATCCTGCTGAAGGATGACAGGTACGAGCCGGATCCGGCGGTCAAGAATACCAATGAGTTCATCGAACGCGACGAGGTGTTCTTTCTCTTCGACTATGTCGGGACGCCCACTCTGACCCGCACGCTGCCGCTGTTGCGATATTACCAGAGCGACAACATTGTCAATGTGGCGCCGCTCACGGGCGCGGACCCGCAGCGTCTGCCTCCTTACAGTCAGTTTGTCTTCAACGTACGTGCTTCATATCGCGAGGAAACGCGCGCGCTGGTGCGCTACTTCTATGCCAAGGGCTTCCATAACCTCGGGATCCTTGCCCAGGCCGACGCCTACGGCAAGAGCGGCGAACTCGGCGTGAATGATGCGCTGGCCGTCTTTGGGCTCAGCGCCCTCCGGACCGTCACCTACAGGCGCAACCAGCCGTTCGAGGACGACATGAGCCCGCAAGTGAAACTTCTCCGCGATGCGGGCGTAGACGCCGTGATCGCGGTAGGAGTGTATGGACCCTCCGCCGCATTCATCCGTGATTCGCGCATGTCCGGCTGGAATGTTCCCATCGCAAACTTGAGCTTCGTCGACGCCGTTGCGATGCTTGCCAAGCTTCGTGAAGCATCGAAGAAGTTAGGCAGGGACCTCACGCTCAATTTGATCAACGGTCAGGTGGTTCCGTCGCCGGACGATCTAAGCTATCCGCTGGTCGCCGAGTATCGTGCTCATACCGCGGCCGGCGACGCCACATTCATCGGGCTCGAGGGCTGGTTGAATGCAGTGATCGTGACGGAAGCTCTGCGCCGCGCCGGGCCCGATCCATCGCGGATAGGCTTCATCCACGCAATGGAGTCGCTGCATGGATGGGATCCGGGCATCGGCACCATGCTCGAGTTCTCGCCGACGAATCATCAGGGACTGCACCGAGTCTGGCTGACGCGGACCGCGAATGGCCGATGGATTCCGGAAGAACCTCAGTGAAGAGAATCTCCGGCAAACTGGCGATCTTGCAGCTCGCCTGTGCGTTGCTTGCGGTGGTGGTTCTCTATTGGGTACTGGATAGACAGCTGTCGGTACAGATGCGGGCGAACTTCGCGGCCCATGCCGACGTGATCGCTTCGGCGCTCGCCAAGTCGGTTGAGCCCGCGCTGATCAGCCGCGACATCACCTCGGTACAGTCTGCGCTGGACGCGGTCCTGAGCGTCCCCGGCGTGCAATGGGCATACATCGCAGCACCGGATGGCAGTGTGCTGGCGCATACATTTGTGCCGCAGTTTCCTCCTACCCTCCGGATGCAGCTGGAATCCGCGCCGGAAGTCAGCCGCATTTCGCTGGATGGCGAGCAGGCCTCCATACTGGCAGTTCGAAAACCGGTATTGACGGGCATCGTAGGCCAGGTCTACATCGGCTTTCCGCTGGCCACGCTCGAGGCATCGATTCGCTCGATGGAAAGGGTGGTGCTCGCCAGCATCGTCATCGTCATGTTGATCGTCACGATCATCGTTGCCCTGGTCACGGAAGGCATAATCCGTCCGATTCGCCGCTTGACGGGGGCTGCCCGACTGCTGAGCGCCGAGACGGGAGGCGCCTTTCGGCCCTTGCCGGTCCGCTCCCGCGATGAGATCGGAGTCCTTACCGAGACGTTCAATCACATGGCTGCGCAGGTGTTCGAACAGCATGATTTGCTCGAAACGCGAGTAAAGGAGAGAACCGAGGCACTTTCTCTCGCCAACGCTGAACTCGAGGCCGAGGTCGCCGAGCGGGAACAAGCCCAGAAGGCCCTGCAGGAGAGCGGCGAATTGGTCAGGCTCCTTCTCGACGGAGCACCTGAAGCGATATATGGGATCGATGTGGACGGCAATACGACGTTCTGTAACGCCGCGTGCCTGCGGATGCTGGGGTACGAAACGGCGTCGGAATTGCTCGGCAAGAATATGCACGAACTGGCGCACCACACGAAGACCGATGGAACCGCCTATCCGGTCGAGGAGTGTTCGATATACCTGGCGCTCAAGACCGGAAATGACGCTCACGTCGACGGCGAGATGTTGTGGCGCAAGGATGGCAGCTGTTTTCCGGCAGAGTGTTGGTCCAGGCCGATTCGTCGTGCCGGCGCCACCATCGGTTCAGTCGTTACTTACATCGACGTCACGGAGCGCAAATTGGCGGAGCAGGTACTTCGCAAGGCGAAGGCGGCCGCCGAGGAAGGCAATCGCGCCAAGAGTGAGTTTCTGGCCAACATGAGCCACGAGATACGTACTCCGCTGAACGGCGTCATCGGCATGACCGAACTCGCGCTGGGGACCGATCTGACGCCGGAACAGCGTGAGTATCTGAGCACGGTGAAGTTGTCGGCGGATTCTCTGTTGAGCGTCATCGATGATGTGCTTGATTTCTCCAAGATGGAGGCGGGCAGGTCCGAGCTCGACGCCGGCGATTTCGACTTGCGCGCGAACCTCGAAGCCACGTTGAGGACGCTCGCCCTGGCAGCGGATCGCAAGGGTCTGGAGCTGCTGTGCGAGGTCGCACCCGATGTCCCCGAGTTTGTGAGGGGAGATTCCAACCGACTGCGCCAGATCCTCATCAACCTGGTGGGAAACGCCATCAAGTTTACGGCGGTTGGCGAAGTGCTGGTAACAGTGGAGGCACGCGACCCATCCGGCATGAATTCGCTGCTGCATTTTACCGTGTCGGATACCGGCATCGGGGTTCCCGCGGACAAGCAGAAACGGATCTTCGAGCCCTTTACCCAAGCGGACAATACGACGACGCGCGTGTACGGCGGCACCGGTCTCGGTCTGGCGATTTCGAAGCGGCTGGTGGAGCTGATGGGAGGAGGGATCTGGGTCGAGAGCCGGACAGGCGGCGGCTCGCATTTTCATTTTACCGTCTTCATGCCGGCTGCTGAGCGCCCTATCGAAACCCGTGCGCCCGGGATTCCCGTCGACGCAGGCCCAGCCTCGAAGCACCAGCCCGATCATGCGGGTGGTTTGCGGATTCTGATTGCGGAAGACAATCCAGTGAACCAAATGCTGCTGACCCGCATGCTCGAGAAGCGCGGACACTCCGTCAAAGTGGCCGCCAACGGAAGGCTGGCTTTGGCCTCGGTAGAAGACGATTCCTACGATCTCCTGCTGATGGACGTTCAGATGCCGGAGATGGACGGCATGGAAGCAACCAGGGTGCTGCGTGAGAGAGAATCGAAAACCGGCACCCACCTTACCGTGGTCGGAGTGACGGCGCACGCCATGGCGGGCGATCGCGAGCGGTGCCTGCAGGCAGGCATGGACGGCTATCTGTCAAAGCCCATTCGGCCCACGGAACTCGATGACCTGCTGGAGCGTCTCGTCGCCGCACGCCGCTGAACGCTATGCCGACACGCCCGCTTCGCGCAAGCGCGCGATCTCCGATCGCGGCGGGGCACCGAACAGGCGCCGGTATTCGCGGCTGAACTGCGAAGGACTTTCGTAGCCTACCCGATGCCCGGCCGTCGCGGATTCGATGCCGTCGGCGAACATCAGCCGTCTGGCCTCGTGCAGCCTCAAGTGCTTCTGGTACTGCAGCGGCGACATTGCGGTGACCGCCTTGAAGCGGTGATGCAGTGCCGATGGGCTCATATGTACGGCGTCAGCCAGTTCCTCGATGCGCAGCGGCGCCGCATAGTGCTGCTTGAGCCACTCGATGGCGCGAACGATGCGATGACTGCCGCTTTCGCACTGGGCTAGATTGGCCAGGCGAGCCCCCAGTTCGCCGCGCAGAATGCGATAGTAGATCTCACGTTCCACCACCGGCGCGAGCACGTCGAGGTCTTCCGGCGTATCGAGCAGCTTCACCATCCGTAAGACGGCGTCGAGCAGTGGCTCGTCCAAGCGCGCGACGAACAGGCCGCGATCGGCGCCGGCCGGCGAGGGTCCTCGATCGCCCAATTCCAACACCAGGCGCGCGATTTGTTCCAGATCGAGGTTCAAACGCAGCGACAGATAGGGATGCTCGGGAGTGGCTTCGAGCACCTGGCCCATCGCGGGCAATGTCACCGATACCACGAGGTAGTTCAGCGCGTCGTACTGGAACACTTCGTTGTTGAGTAGCGCGCGCTTGCGACCCTGCACCACGATGGCTAGACAAGGCTGGTAGATCGTCGGCATGCACACCGTCGGCACGCTGCCGCGCGTCAAGGCCAGGGCCGGTAACACCGATTGATGGGTCCCGTCGAAAGGCGTCAATCGGGCAACCCGCCCAGCCAGCTCCTGCTGCCGCTCGGCCATCCCGGCGATCCCGCGAATTCTCTGCAAGCTGCTGTCAAACATGTTGTTTCACGACCCTTGGGGGATTGGTGGATGGTAGTCGGTCGCCAATGGGCGCGATACCGAGGATCGCGCCGTTTGCAGGATTAGGCAAGAACCCAACAGTAATGATCTAGCGTCGAGATGGCGCCGATGTCTAGCATGAACGCCACCCCCCGTTCGGAGATATCATGAAAATACCACGTCGCAAACTCGGGCCGGAAGGCCTGGAAGTCTCGGCTATCGGTCTTGGCTGCATGGGCATGTCGGACTTCTATGGACCGTCCGATGAAGCCACCAATCTGCGTGTGCTCAATGCCGCTCTCGACATCGGCATCAACTTCCTCGATACCGCCGATATGTACGGTGTCGGTGCCAATGAATGCCTGCTGGCGAACATCTTAGAAACACGCCGCCAGGAGGTCGTCCTTGCCACCAAGTTCGGCAACGTGCGCGCTGCTGACGGCGCATTTATCGGCATCAACGGAACTCCGGAGTACGTGCGCGCGGCCTGCGATGCCAGTCTGAAACGGCTCGGCGTCGATCATATCGATTTGTACTACCAACACCGGGTCGACCCCAAGGTCGCCATCGAGGAGACGGTGGGCGCCATGGCGGATCTCGTCAAGGCGGGTAAGGTGCGCCACCTGGGTCTGTCGGAAGCCTCGGCAAATACCATTCGACGCGCCGCCCAGGTGCATCCCATCACCGCGTTGCAGAGCGAATACTCACTATGGTCGCGCGACTTGGAGGCCACCATCCTGCCCGCATGCGAGGAACTCGGCATCGGCGTCGTCGCGTACAGCCCCCTCGGCCGCGGCTTTCTGACCGGCGTGTTCAAGAAGCCCGAGGACCTCGATGCCGGCGACTTCCGGCGCAACAATCCACGATTCTCGAGTGAGAACTTCGCCGGCAATCTACAACTGGTGGAAGTGGTATCTCAGATTGCACGCGAACAAGGCTATACACCGGCACAGGTCGCCCTCGCATGGCTGCTCGATTGCGCACCATACATCGTGCCGATTCCGGGTACGCGCAGCATCAAGCGCCTGAAGGAAAATGCGCTGTCCGTCATGGTGCGGCTGGGCGATGCGCAGCTCGAGCGGCTGTATGGGATCCTGCGCGAACGGCCGGTGACCGGAGCCCGCGGCCCTGCGGCATCGATGGCGACAATCGACGCCTGATCGCGACGCCTGGGCGATGGGGACGCCTGAGCGATGCGGCGGGGCATCGCGCACTCATCGATTTCGCGCCAGTTTCTTCGGAGCGGCATCGTTCAGCGGCTGCCCGACGCCGCCGAGGGCCTTGTAGATCGCGACGACGGACACATTGACGGACGTTTCCGCCTGCGCCACGGAGTCCTCGGCGTCGAGCTGCGTGCGCTGCGCATCCAACAGCACCAGAAAGTCCGCGACGCCCTCCCGATATTGCGCATCCGCGAGCTCCGCCGCGCGCCGCGAGGCTTGCGCCTGTTCGGTCAGGCTTTTCAGCTGCGTTTGCCGCGCGCTGTAGGCGACGAAACTGTTTTCGGTATCCTCGAGCGCCGTCAGCACGACTTTCTCGTAGTTGGCGGCGGCGGCATCGGACTGCGCTTCGCTCGCGCGCAGCCGCGCACGCACCGAGCCAAGATCGAATGCAGCCCAACTCACCGTTGGTGTGACGGACCATGCCCGGGCGTTGTTGCCGGAGGTGGTGCTGAACAGCCGGCCCACGTCGCCCGAGAGAAAACCCACGAAGCCCGCAACGTCGACGCGGGGGAATAAGTCGGCGGTTGCCACGCCGACCCGCGCCGTGGCGGCGGCGAGCTGGCGTTCGGCCGCTCGAACATCGGGCCGCCGGCGCAGAAGCTCGGTGGGGTCGCCGATCGGCAGCGCCTTGGCGTAGGTTGCGACGTCCGCCGGCTTGAGCTCCTGATCCAGCGCGCCCGGGCGCTCGCCTAGGAGAACGGCCAATCGGTAGCCGGCCTGCTTCTCTGCCGCCTCGAGGGGTGGAATCGTGGCCTCAGTGGCCTTCAGGCGCGCACGGCTGCGCTGCACGTCGAGTTCCGAGCCACGGCCTGTCTCGTCCAGCAATTGTGTGAGCTCGAGGGTTTGATGCTCGGTGCCCAGGTTCTCTCGCGCCACCAAGAGACGCTTCTGCGCCCCTCTCAGCTCAAAATAATTGCGCGCCACCTCGGCGGCGACGGTCACTTGCGAGTCCCGATAGTTTTCCTGCTCAACCCCCAAGTCAGCCCGTGCGGCCTCGACCGAACGGCGCACATGGCCAAACAGATCGATCTCCCAAGCGGCATCAAAGCCCAAACTGTCGCTTTGCGCATTGACTCGGGCAAGCCCGAATCCAGGCTGCTGTTCGTCAAAATGCGAGTACGAGCCGTCCAACTGCACATGCGGCGCGTAGTCGAGTTCCCTCTCCACGAATACCGCGCGGGCTGCCCGGACTCGGTCGTAGGCGGAGCGCAGATCCAGATTCGCTGCCAGCGCACGGCGCTCGAGATCATTGAGTTCGGTGTCCGCAAATTCCTGCCACCAAAGTGCCTCGGGGGTTTGCGTGACGAACAGGGTCGACTGGGCGTTTTGAACGACAGCCGGGGCGACCTGCGGCGCCCGGTAATTGGGTCCGACAGCGCAGGAGGCCAACAGCAGCGTTGCCGAGAAAATCGCAAAAGAGTTGTTCATAGCAGGGCTTTCATTTCCTAAGGTGTAATCAACCTGTTTCATCGCCGAAGGACGGCTGTTCGAGAAGTCCCGGCACGGCGGCGGCCTTCGCGCTCGGAGTACGCGCGCGCTGGGTGATCTTGCGAACCAGGACGTAAAACAACGGTGTTAGAAAGAGCCCGAACACAGTCACTCCCAGCATCCCGGAGAACACTGCGATTCCCATGGCATGGCGCATCTCAGCGCCGGCGCCCGACGTGATGACGAGGGGTACCACGCCCATGATGAAGGCGAGGGAGGTCATCAAGATCGGGCGCAGCCTCAAGCGGGCGGCATTGAGCGCCGCTTGCAGCGCCGGCACGCCCTCGAGTTCCTGGTCCCTCGCAAACTCCACGATGAGGATCGCATTCTTGCCGGCGAGCCCCACGAGCACGATCAGTCCGATCTGGGTGAAGATGTTGCTGTCGCCGTGCGTGAGCTCAACGCCGGTGATGGCCGACAGCAGCACCATGGGCATGATCAGGATGACCGCCAGCGGCAAACTCAAGCTCTCGTACTGTGCGGCGAGCACCAGAAATACCAGGAGCACCACCAGCGGAAAAATGAGCACCGCGGTGTTGCCGGCGATGATCTGCTGGTACGTAAGCTCCGTCCATTCGAAGCTCATGCCATTGGGCAGTTCCTGGCGTGCAAGTTGCTCGATTGCCGCCTGCGCCTGACCGGAACTGAAACCCGGAGCCGGGCCGCCGTTGATCTCGGCGGTGGGGTAGGAGTTGTAGTGCATGACGCGGTCGGGACCCGAGGAGTGCTTGACGGTCACGAACGATCCCAACGGGATCATGTCGCCCGCGGCATTGCGGGTTTTGAGTCTTACGACATCTTCGGCCTGCAGCCGAAAATTCGGCTCGGCCTGGGCGGTCACGGGATAGGTGCGGCCGAATGCGTTGAAGTCATTGACGTAGAGTGAGCCCAAGTACACCTGCATGGTGTCGAAGAGTTCCTGCACCGACACGCCCTGCGATTTCGCCTTTTCACGATCCACTTCGGCATCGATCTGCGGAACGTTGACCTGGTAGCCTGAGAAAAGACCCTGCAGCGCCGGGTTCTGATTGCCCTTCGCCAGCAAGTTCTGCGTTTGTTTGTAGAGTTCCTCGAACCCTAAGCCGCCCCGATCCTCGATCTGCATGCGAAACCCGCCGATGGTGCCCAAACCCATGACGGGCGGCGGCGGAAACACCGCGATAAACGCCTCCTGTATGCCGCCGTACTGCTTATTGAGTGCAGCGGCGATGGCGCCCGCGGACAGATCTTTGGATTTGCGCTCATCGAAGGGCTTCAGGGTCACGAACACGATGCCGGAGTTGGGACTGTTGGTGAACCCATTGATGCTCAGGCCGGGGAACGCCACCGCGTGATCGACGCCCGGCTGCTTGAGCGCGATCTCGCCCATGCGGCGGATCACCGCCTCGGTGCGATCGAGCGTCGCCGCATCGGGCAGCTGCGCGAAACTGACCAGGTACTGCTTGTCCTGGGGAGGAATAAAACCGGTCGGAGTGCGTGCGAAGCCTAGGTAAGTCAGCCCGAGCAATCCGCCGTAGATGAAGAGTGCGACGCCCGCGGCGCGCACCACGCGGCCCACGCCGCTGACGTAGCGCGCGGAGAAGCGCGTGAAGAAGCGGTTGAATGGGCGGAAGAAGCCGCCCAGCAGGCGATCGAGGATGCGGGTCAGGCGATCGGGCGGCGCCCCATGCTCCTTGAGGAGCAGCGCGGAAAGCGCCGGCGAGAGCGTGAGGGAGTTGAACGCCGAGATCACCGTGCTGATGGCGATGGTCAATGCGAACTGCTTGTAGAACTGGCCGGTGAGCCCGCTGATGAAGGCGGTGGGCACGAACACCGCACACAGCACGAGGGCCGTTGCGACGATGGGGCCCGTGACCTCGCGCATCGCCTGGCGGGTCGCCTCGAGAGGCTTCAACCCGTTGCTGATGTTGCGTTCGACGTTCTCGACGACGACGATCGCATCGTCGACGACGATGCCGATGGCCAGCACCAAGCCGAAGAGAGACAGCGCGTTCAAACTGAATCCGAACAGGTGCATGACCGCAAAGGTTCCGACCAACGACACCGGGACGGCGATCAAGGGGATGACTGAAGCACGCCAGGTCTGAAGAAAGACGATGACGACCAGCACCACCAGCAGAATGGCCTCGAGCAGCGTGTGTACCACCGCGTGGATGGAGCCGCGCACGAAAACCGTGGGGTCATAGACAATCTGATAGTCGACACCTTGCGGGAAGTCGTGCTTGAGTTCCTGCATTTTCGCGCGCACGAGTTCGGAGATCGCGATCGAATTGCTGCCGGGCCGCTGAAAAATCGGGATCGCCGCCGCCGCCTTATTGTCGAGAAGCGCGCGCAGCGCATAGGTGTCGGCGCCGAGTTCGACGCGTGCGACGTCCTTTAGCCGCGTGACCTGACCGGCGGCGCCGGTCTTGATGATGACGTTGCGAAAATCCTCCTCCGTGGTCAGGCGCCCCTTGGCGTTGATCGCCACCTGGAATTCCGTCGCGGTCGGCAGCGGCGGCGCTCCAAGCTGGCCGGCAGCGACCTGAATGTTCTGCTCGCGGATGGCCCTCACCACATCATCCGCGGTGAGGCCGCGGCTCGCCACCCTCTCAGGATCCAGCCAAATGCGCATCGAGAACTGGCCCGCGCCGAACACCTGCACATCCCCCACGCCCTCCAGGCGGGCGAGTTCGTCCTTGACACGCAGCAGCGCATAGTTCGACAGGTACAGCGTGTCGTAGCGATTGTCCGGAGAGACCAAGTGTACGACCATGGTCAGGTCAGGCGAGGCTTTATTGGTGACCACACCGAGCCGCTGCACGACGTCGGGGAGTTTCGGCAGAGCCTGCGACACGCGGTTCTGCACCTGCACCTGCGCCTTGTCGACATCGGTATTCAAGGAAAACGTGATGGTGAGGGTCATCACGCCGTCGGCCGTTGCCTGTGAGGACTGGTAGAGCATTCCCTCCACGCCGTTGATCGCCTGCTCGAGAGGACTCGCGACAGTGTCCGCGATGACCTTGGGGTTTGCGCCCGGGTAGCTCGCCTTGACGATCACCGTCGGCGGGACGACCTCCGGGTACTCGCTGATCGGCAGCGAAGGCAGCGCGATCAGGCCCGCGAGGAAAATGAGGGCCGAAAGAACGCCCGCGAAAATCGGGCGGCTGATGAAGAATTGCGAAAGTTTCATGACTCAACGCACCACGTGAAGGGCAACGCTCGCCTGGGCAAGACGAGAGACCGCATCGATCGGACTTGAGACGCTCGTTTGAGCGGCCACTTGCGTGAGGCCGTCAGCGGCGTCGCTCATGGCAACGCGCGTAGGAGCGACACTCTGCCCGGGCCGTACATGCTGCATCCCGTTGACGACGACCAGCTCGTTCGGCGCAAGTCCTTGCGTTACGATGCGCAGGCCGTTTATTTCAGGTCCGAGTTCCACGAGGCGATACTCGATATGGTTGTCCTTGGTCAGGGTCAGCACGAATTTCTTGGACAGATCCGTACCCACGGCACGATCCTCGATGAGGACGCTGTCATGATCTTCCCCGCCGATGAGCCGCACACGTGCGAACAGGCCCGGCGTGTAGCGGCCGTCAGGATTTGCCAGCGCCGCTCGCGCGCGAATCGTGCCGGTGGTGCCGTCGACCTGGTTGTCGATGAAGTCAAGCTGTCCCTTGTGCGGATAGCCGCTCTCGTCGACCAGTCCGATATAGACGTCGGGGGAGCCCGTACCCGCGGGCGCTTGGGTCTGCCTCGCCTTCGCATAGCGCAAATAGGTCTGCTCATCGGCGTCGAAGTAAACGTAGACCGGATCATCGGAAACGAGCGTGGTCAAAAGGCTGGCGCTCGTCACGAGGTTTCCCGCGGTAATGATGGCGCGTGAGACGTGACCGTCGATCGGGGCGCGCACTTCCGTGAACTCCCGATTCAGGCGCGCCTCCTGCAGCGATGCATCAATCGACCCCAAGGCTCCCTGGGCCGAGGCTTCGGCCGCGACCTGTCGCTCGTATTCCTCGCGCGAGATGGCGTGTGCGCTGATCAGGCGTTCGGCGCGTGCGCGGTTAGCCTTGGCGAGTTCGAGGTCAGATACGCTGCGCGTGCGCTCCGCGACCAGCCGATCGACTTCCGCTTGGAAGGGGCGCGGATCTATCTGGAACAACAGCTGGCCTTTCTTCACGCGTGTACCATCCGTGAAGGCAACGCGGTCCACGTAGCCGCTCACTCGCGGACGGACATCAACCGTGTTGACGGCTTGCAGACGACCGCTGAATTCCTCCCATTCACGCAGCGGCCGGTGAATCACCTCGGCCACCTGCACTTCAGGCAGGGCGGCGGGCGCCGCCTGCGGTTTGGCGCGAGAATGTCCGACGCTGGAGTAGAGCAGGAAGCCTGCGATACCGGCGATACCAAGTACAACGGGTAATGAGCTTTTGTAGAAGGCATGTTTGAGGGGCACGTACAGACTCCGATCCGATCATTGAAAACCCGACCCCGGACACACCGGGGTGCTGACCCGCGAACTGACGGTGAACTTGACTTACGGCGGAAACCCACCGATCCTATGTCACGTGTGTTACCGGTCAGTAACGGTAGGTGGTACGTTACTGACCGGTCAGTCACATGTCAAGTGGAGTCCTTTATGAATCGAGCTAAAACGATGCAAGTGCCTGTAGCGGAAGAGATTATTTCTTCTGCTCCCAAGTCTCGCGTGCGCGATCGCATCATGAAAACGGCCAGTGATCTCTTTTATCGCTACGGCGTTCACGCCGTGGGCGTCGATACCATCGCGAGTGAGGCCGGCACCAACAAGATGAGCTTCTACCGCAACTTCGCCTCCAAGGACGAGCTGGTGGCCGAGTATTTGCGCGGCGAGGAGCGGGAAGGTTGGACCTGGTGGGATGACACCCTCTCGGCCCACGCGGGCAATCCGCGCTTACAGGTCGAGTCCCTGTTCGATGTATTGGTGGAAAACTCCTGCGATGAAGATTCACGGGGCTGCGCGCTGGCCAATGCCGCCGTAGAAATCACCGAACCAACCCATCCGGCGCGCCCCGTCATCGAGAAGTACAAGGCGGAGATGCGCCGACGCTTTCGCCAGCTCGCGCGCGAGATGGGAGCCCGCGAACCCAATGCGTTGGGCGACTCGCTGATGCTGTTATGGGAGGGCGCTTACTTGACCCGCGTGACCATGGGCGCGGATGGTCCCGTCCAAGGTGCGGCGAAAGCGGCGCGGGCGTTGATTGCGGCCTACACCGACTGAATCCGGCGATCAATCCCGCTGTGCGCTGATTAGATGCGTGGTCTTCGGTCCATCGCCGATCTGAAAACGACGCACGGCCTGCTCCGAAATCCGATCGGCCTTGGTCACCCGCCGATGCAGGCGCAGATGCTCGAGCCAGGAGTCCGTCAGAAAGGTCTCAATGAAGCGGCCGTCGTCGGCCGGGTCTTCGAAAATGCCCCAGTCGTAAGCGCCGTCCCGGCGGCGCTCGCGCGAGTTTTGGCCGAGTGCATGTAGAAACGCCTTCCGATTCCTTGGATCGATACGGTATTCCACCGTTACGAGAACGGGGCCTCTGTCTGCTTCGATCGCGTGAGTCGTGACCGGGTCCGGCCATTGCATGGATGGTGAGAAATCAACATTCGCGCCGGTCTGCAGCTTCCAGCGCCATGTGAGAGGAATTGCGATTGCCGCGCCCGCAGCCGCGAGCAGCAGCGCCGCAGGCAAACCGAAGACAACCGCAAGTTGACCCCAAATCGCGCTCCCTATGGTCAATGCACCAAACATCACAGTTACGTACATGGCGAGGCCACGACCGCGAACCCACTCGGGCAACGCAACCTGCGCCGAGACGTTGAGGCTGGACACAGCGGCGATCCAGGAGGCGCCGGCAATGAAGCTGGCAAGAATCGCCGTCGCTGGGTGGCGAGAGAGGGCAAACAGCGCCGTTGCGAGCGCGGTGCCGAGACTGGCAGCTGCAACGAGGGAATCCGCTCCCGACTTTTCCCTGAGCCGGCGCAAGATGAACGCGCCTCCCACGGCTGAAGCGCCGATGGCACCGAGCAGCACGCCGTACAGCGCCGGGCCGCCGGCGACCTGTGTGCGAGCGACCAGCGGCAGGAGTGCCCAGTACGCGCTGCCAAATACGAAGAATGCGATCGTGCGAAACAGCGTTGCTCGAAGATGGGAGTTGTATCGCGCGTAACGCAGCCCGGTGCGAATTGCACTTCCAAAAGGTTCGGGCGGCAGGGCCGAGGCGCTTCTTGTCGGTGCGCGCCACCATATGAGAGCCGCGATGACTCCGATGTTGCTGAAGGCATCCAGCCAGAAGGGCGCCGCAATGCCAAGTGCTCCGACGATGACGCCGCCGAGCGCGGGGCCGATTGCACGGCTGACGTTGATGCCCACGCTGTTGGCAGCGACGGCTGAGGGCAAATCGGCTTTTGGCACAAGCTTGCCGACCACCGCCTGCCAGGCGGGGGCGGTCATGGCGGAGCCCACGGCCACGACGAAACTGAACAACAGCAAACTGGCCGGTGTGATCAGGTGAAGCCAGACCAGCGCGGCAAACGCCACAGAGACGATGGTGATCGTCGACTCGCCGACGATCAGAAAGCGGCGCTGATCCACGATATCCGCGAGCGCACCCGCCGGAATCGCGAACAAAAACATCGGCAGACTGTTGGCGGCCTGTACCATCGAGACGATGAACGCGTTGGGGTCGAGGCTCGTCATGAGCCAACCGGAAGCGACGCTGTACATCCAGCCGCCGACGTTCGACACGACCGTCGCAATCCAAATTACCGTGAACGCCCGAAATCGAAACGGACTGCGTGCCGGGGCGACTGACTGCGGAATCGAGGTAGTCAGGGGATCGTTCATTGCAAGCGGGACTATACCCGCGGCCGTGCCGCCGGGGCACGAAAAGCGCGGCAGCCGCGGCTGCCATGGATCAAGTCCGCCATCCCCTGCTGATGGCGGACCGGACCCTCCCTATGGTTTAGGGTTGTTTGAGCGTGATGTGCATACCGTTCGCCGACAGGTTGAAGCGCAGACCTCCGGTCTGTGAGTGCAGCTTGATGACGACGCCCTTGTCATTCTTGAGGTAAGCGACCGAGCCGCCCTCGATGATCGTAACGCCGGCAGTGACTGCCGAATAGTCGCCATTGAGATCCGCCGGGTTGGTCAGATTGTAGACCTCGCCCTCCGCGTTAATACCGGCTGCGCCCACATCGGCGATCGAGACGCCCGAGAGTTTGAACTTGTACTGTTTTTGGTCCTTGCTGAAGTAAAGGGTACCGTGGCCCCAGCTGTACCCGATGCCGACAGCAACCGAGCCACCGCTGAGCCACACATAGCCTGACGGTATGGCTCCCTCCGCCACAAGGGGCGGCGAGGACGCGCCGCCTGCCGCGGCAACGCCGGACACGAAGACGCTAGCAAAGAGACTCAGAAATAATTTGTGCATGGTTTTGATACTCGTAAAAGGTCGAGGAATAGCAATCTGGTTTGGCGCGTCACGTCCCCCGGGCTCAACCTGGCGGGGTGGTGCATCGCCGGTTGTATATTGCCGATCGATTCCCGGACAGGCTTGAACGATATTGACTTGACTTGGCTAAAACTGCGATTGCGACGCGTGGATCAACTCGGCCGCAGACTACGACCGGGGCGGGCGGACGGACTGACTTTTGGCAGGCGGATCGGCGTCCACGACTTGGATCGTGGGCCCGCTCGTTTGCGGATAAAGAGGTTCATTGGTCACAAACAATGTCGCCCCCGGCGCCAGTATTCCATTTATACGAGCCGCGAAGTCGGCCGGCATTTTGATTCTGGCAACGGCGTTCGGGTCCACCTGGGTACCTTGTTCGCCGAGGTGCCCGGGCACGCCGATTCTCAACCAACTAAATTTGGCGGGATTAGGAACGTAGGGATCGGGGACGGTGCTCGGGCTTTCGCTGAGCACCAGAGCGTGATCAACGAGCGGCGTATCGCCGGCAACGGTCAATCGCGCTCGGCCGATCTCCACCCCGTTGCGATACACGACGATGAGTTGGCTCGCTTGACTGAGTACGATGCTGACCGGCCCGCTCGGAGACAGTTCGGGTTGCCAAATCTCATCCTCTTTGGGCGTAAAAGCCTCGGGCTCGAGCGGCTGGCCGCCGACAAACTTCACCGGGGCGAGATACCCCGGATGCGCGACCTCCTCCGGCGCAGTTTGCTCGGTGCCGATCACCACCGTCATACCGTTAGGCGAGATGTCGAAGAGGCGCTGGGCGAACTCGCTCGGCAAGTGGATGCAACCGTGCGATTCAGGATAGCCGGGCAATCCCCCGGCATGCAGTGCAATGCCGCCCCACGTGAGCCGCTCCATGTAGGGCATGGGCGCACCGTCATAGATGGTCGATCGATGCTCTTTTTGTTTTTGCAGCACCGTGAATACTCCGGTAGGAGTCAGGTGACCCGGACGGCCGGTGCTCACGGTAGTAGCCCCGATCAGGATTCCGTTGCGATAAACGTACGCACGCTGTTCAGTGATGCTGACGACCATGACCACAGGACCCGAGGTCACCGCTTCGCCCATCCACAGAAACTCGCCTTTCTTCAGCTTGTTGATGGGCGTGTCGATCGGTACGGAGGCCTTGGCGCCCCAAAAGGGTACCGAATCGGCTCGCGCCGGGGTCTGGAGCGCCACACCACCGATGACACTCAGTACAACACAAAGCGACTGAACCGCTCGCCCTATGGCAGACATGTGAACTTCCCCGTATGAATCAAGTCAATAGGTGAGCATAATTGCGCCGGAGATCAATGTCTTGGTACTTTCGCGCCGCTTTTTTATCAATCTTGCGCTTGCCGGCCTTGCTTGTGGGTCTGCTGGAGCTCGGCTTGCTCTTGGACGAGCAGAAAGCAACGGCGGCAAGGTCGCCCCCAGTTTGCTGCGGCGCGCGCTCGCCGCTCTGGAGCAACATCACGCCAGCATCAGCTACCGGGATTTTATCGGCGTCGCCGATTTCTCCCTTCCCTCGCGCACACCGAGGTTTCACTTGGTGAATCTCACGGACGGCAGCGTGCAGTCGCATTTGGTTGCCCATGGCAGGGGTTCCGACCCTTCTCATACGGGATGGCTCGAGCGTTTCTCCAACGAGCCCCGCTCGAATGCGACTTCTGCCGGAGCCTATAAAACGGACTCTCTGTATATGGGTACCCATGGTCACTCGATGCGGCTCGAGGGATTGGACCCCACCAACAGCAACGCTCTTTCCCGCGCGATCGTGGTGCATGGCGCCTGGTACGTGAATGAGGAAATGATCGGCCGCTCCGGCATGCTCGGTCGAAGCCAGGGTTGCTTCGCCGTCGCCAATTCCAGCTTGCCGGAAATCATGGCGCGGCTTGGTCCAGGCCGGCTGATCTACGCAGACAAAGCTTAAGGATAGGCACTCGGCCGGCGGTAGCGGGAGACGGCGACCTGCGCTGCGTCGTGAGTCAATCCTTGAGCAACAAGTCCGGGGTGGCTCGGTTGACATCACTACATCCGGTCAGAATCATGGCGACCCTGAGCTCCTCCCTGAGGATATCCAACATGTCGCGCACCCCTGATTCGCCCGCCGCCCCCAACGCATAGGCCCACGCCCGCCCTATGAAGCATGCCTTGGCACCCAGCGCCAGCGCCTTCAATACGTCCAGTCCTGAGCGAATGCCGCCGTCCATGAACACCGGAACTCGGCCTTGAACGGCATCGACAACCTTCGGCAAGGCACGAATGGTCGATGTCACGCTATCGAGCTGCCTGCCACCGTGGTTCGACACCACAATGCCGTCGATATTGGTCTGTACGGCGCGCTTGGCACCTTCGGGGTCGAGAATGCCTTTCAAAATAATCTTTCCGGGAAAGATCGACCGTACCCACTCGATGTCTTTCCAAGTAGTCGATGCATCCACTCCCATGGTCGACAGCGTAAACGGAACCCCAGCCGCTTTCGCCGCATTGGCCGCCTTGACTTCGCCGCGGCTCGAGTACATTCCGGCCATACCGACGGGCCCGAGGACGACCGGCAGCGACATCGCCTGATCCCACAAGTGAATCGACAAGTTGAGATGCGATTCGTCCACCATCACACGTTGGCGCAACAGCGTGCCCTGTAGCTCCGCGATATTCGCGCGCAGCGAGTTTTCCTGGAATCCCCCATGTGGGGGGTGCCGATGATTCTGTTCATAGTTCCCGTCTATCGCCGCGATCGAATCTAGTTATTGGCTAAATCCGCGATGCCCCGCCTATGCTCGCGCCCGGGTAGGGGGCGCTGAAATGACACTGAGGGAACTGAGGTATCTGGTGGCGCTGGCGGATCACGGGCACTTTGGCCGCGCCGCGGAGGAGTGTTGCGTTTCGCAGTCGACCTTGAGCACCCAGATCAAGAAGCTGGAAGGGTACTTGGGCGCCATATTGATCGAGCGAAACGCGAGGTCCTTCGCACTGACGCCCATTGGACAGGACATCGTCGCAAAGGCGCGCCATGTCGTAAGACAGGTGGATGACTTGCACACCACAGCACGGAGTGCTGTGGGTCCCTTGGTGGGGCCGCTGAGATTGGGTGTGATCCCTACGCTGGCGCCATACTTTCTGCCTTGGTTGGTGCCGCTGGTCAAGGGGCACTATCAGCGTTTGCAGCTGGTGGTCCACGAGGACCTGACCCAGCACCTGGTGCAGAGGTTGCGCAATTACGAAATTGATGCGGCCTTGTTGGCACTGCCACTCGACGGCGAGGATTTCGAGGAGCTGGCGCTGTTTGACGAGCCATTTTGGCTTGCCTGTCCGCCGGGACATTCTCTGGCCGAGTTAAAGACCGTTGCGCAGGCCGATTTGCGCGGTATCCCGTTGTTGCTGCTGGCCGATGGGCATTGCCTGCGTGGTCAAGCGCTGGCCGCGTGCGGCCGCCTTGGCGACAACGGCGGTGCTGACGAGGTTATCGATGATTTCCGTGCGGTCAGCCTCGAAACGATCTGCCAGCTGGTCGCGGCTGGTTTCGGCTGCACATTGTTGCCGGCGCTGGCCGCACTTCCCCCGCAACGTCCGAAGCCCTCATTCGTGATCCGGCCTCTGCAATCTCCCAATGACAGCCGCCGCATCGGACTGGTGTGGCGTCGAGGCTACCCCAAGGCGCGAGAGTTGGCATTGCTCGGTGATCTGATCATCGACAACCCGCCCTTCGGCACAAGGTCCGTTTCCACGGAAGCTGTTGCTCGCGGCGGGGACGCGTTTCAGGTTTTGAAACGCATCCCGCCAAGCAATCAACTCAAGTCAAGTCGAAGCGGTCGAGGGTCATCACCTTAGTCCACGCCTTCACGAAGTCGCGCACAAACTTCTCCTGCCCATCGGAGGAGGCGTAGACCTCCGCCACTGCGCGCAGTTCAGAGTTCGAACCGAACACCAGGTCAATCGGGGTCGCCGTCCACTTGAGCGCGCCGGTCTTGCGATCGTGTCCCTCGTAGATGCCCTCCGACGCGGCCGACTTGTTCCACGTGTAAGACATATCGAGCAGGTTGACGAAGAAGTCGTTGGTCAGAGTCCCGGGCCGATCGGTGAATACGCCGTATTGTGTTTGTCCTGCATTCGCATTGAGGGCCCGCATGCCGCCGACCAGAACGGTCATTTCAGGAACGGTCAGCAGCAGGTTGCTCGCCCGATCGACCAGCATTTCCGCCGGAGAGCGAGGCACACCGGTGCCGAAGTAGTTCCGGAAGCCGTCCGCAGTCGGTTCGAGCACCGCAAAGGACACCGGGTCGGTTTGATCCTGCGATGCATCCGTGCGCCCCGGCGTGAAAGGGACCTGCACGTCGTAGCCGGCCTTCTTGGCAGCCTGCTCGACAGCGGCGCCGCCGCCCAAGACGATCAGGTCGGCGAGCGACACCTTCTTCCCGCCGGATTGTGCGTGGTTGAAGTCCTTCTGGATGGCCTCCAGGCGCTGCAGCACTTTGGCGAGCTCCCGGGGGTTGTTAACGTCCCAATCCTTCTGCGGCGCGAGGCGAATTCGCGCCCCGTTCGCGCCACCGCGCTCGTCGGTGCCGCGGAAAGTGGCAGCCGACGCCCAAGCCGTCCTAACGAGTTCGGCGCCGGTCAAGCCCGATGCTAGGATCTTGGATTTCAGCTCCGCGGTATCCGTCGCGTCGATCGTCTTGTAGTCGGCCTTGGGCAGCGGATCCTGCCAGATCAGGTCGACATTCGGAACCTCCGCACCGAGATAACGGGCACGCGGGCCCATGTCGCGGTGAGTCAGCTTGAACCACGCTTTGGCAAATGCGAGTTTGAACTCCTCAGGATGCTGCCGCCAGCGCGTGGTGATCTTCCGGTAGCTGGGGTCGAACTTGAGTGCGAGGTCCGTCGTGAACATGAACGGCGCATGTCGCTTGGTCGGGTCCTGCGCGTCCGGCACGAGGTTCGCACCCTGGCCATTCGCAGGAATCCACTGGATCGCCCCGGCGGGACTCTTGGTTTGCACCCAGTCAAAGCCATACAGATTGTCGAGGTATTGCAAGGTAAACGCGGTCGGACTGGCGGACCATGCACCTTCCAGGCCGCTGGTGACCGTGTCGTCACCCTTGCCGGTGCCGCATGTGTTCTGCCAGCCCAAACCCTGCTGCTCGATGCCGGCGGCGGCAGGCGCGGGTCCCACGCACTTGGACGGATCATGCGCACCATGCGCCTTGCCGAAGGTGTGGCCGCCGGCGATGAGCGCAACGGTCTCCTCGTCGTTCATCGCCATACGACCAAAGGTCTCGCGGATGTCCTTCGCGGCCGCCAGTGGATCCGGATTGCCGTTCGGGCCCTCGGGATTCACGTAAATCAATCCCATCTGGGACGCGCTGAGCGGCTTTTCCAATTTGCGGTCGCCGCTATAGCGCTCATCGCCGGCGAGGAATTTCTTCTCGGGTCCCCAGTAGACGAGGTCCGGCTCCCAGTCGTCCGCACGTCCGCCGCCAAAGCCGAAAGTCTGAAAGCCCATTTGCTCCAGTGCGACATTCCCGGTGAGCACCATCAGGTCGCCCCAGGAAATCTTTTCTGCGTATTTCTGCTTGATCGGCCACAGCAACCGCCGCGCCTTGTCGAGATTCGCGTTGTCGGGCCAGCTGTTGAGCGGCTCAAATCGCTGCTGAGCGCCGCTCGCGCCGCCGCGACCGTCACCCGTACGGTAAGTGCCCGCGCCGTGCCAGGCCATGCGGATGAAGAACGGCCCGTAGTTGCCGTAGTCGGCCGGCCACCAATCCTGTGAAGTCGTCAGGACTTTCGCGATGTCCCGCTTCACGGCGTTGAGGTCGAGACTCAAAAATGCCTTCGTGTAGTCGAAGTTCTCCCCGAGCGGATTGGACTCGGCGGCGTGCTGCCGAAGCGGCGACAGGTCGAGTTGCTCAGGCCACCAGAACTGATTGGGCCTTGGTGCGCCATCGGCGCTGAGCGCAACCGTCGGAATCAAAGGCAGCGCAGCGACCGCGCACGCGGTCAGCGACACCATCAAGAATATCTTCCTCATATAGCTCTCCTCGAGCGAACGCAACCATGGATGGCGCGGCGATTCTATGGCCGCCCCACGATACGGTTGATTCATTTATTCGATTGCTGTGATCGATATAAGGAATCGACAGGCGAGCACGCGGGTCGGTGCACGCGCGCCGCGGCGGGTGCCGCGCTCTAAGTCAGGTTGCGGCTCGCGTCGCTCGGGTGCGATATGGACGCCGGCACGATGGCGCCCGCGTGTGTGACAACGCGCGCCGCCAGGTTGAGACCGGCCTGCGCGGCGTCCGCCGGCGAGTCGCCGAGTAACCGGCGCGCCAAATAGGCGCCATTGAATGCATCCCCGGCGCCCGAGGTATCGATGACATTTGCAATCTTCGGCCCCGGCAATTGCAGGCGCAGTGCGCCGTTGCCAACGATGCAGCCGCCGGCGCCGAGCGTAATCGCAACCTCGTCAACGCCCATCTGTTGCACGTGTGTCAATTGTTCTGCCGGCTCGTTTATTCCGAAGAGTTCCCGTAGGTCGTCTGTGCTGGGTAGCGCAATGTCGCAGAGCGACAGTGCCGAGGACGTAACTTTGGCCGCTGTCTGTGGCGTGTCCCACAAGGCGAGCCGCACATTCGGATCGAATGCCACGTGCTCGACGCGAGAGCGCAAGCCGCGCATCAATTCGATAGCGCGAGTCCGCTCTTCGGGCTTCAAGATGGCAAGCGAAATACCCGACAGGTAGACGATATCCGCGCCCCAGACCGCCTTTTCGCCGTGCTTCAGCAACATCGCCAGCCAGTGCCTCGCAGCGGAATGGCTGCGCCAGTACTGGAAGCACCGTTCGCCGAATGCGTCGGTTTCGATGAGATACAGTCCCGGCGAGGCGCCGCCGATGGTAAAAGCGAGCGTGTCATCGATGCCCTGCACACGCCAGCTTTCACGCATCGCGCGACTCATCGCATCATCGCCGGTCGCGGTCAGGAACTGCACGTCGGCGTCGGGGAGTGAACGTTTGAGATAGACCGCGGTGTTGTACGCATCACCGGCATAGGATCGGGCAAAATGTTCTGCACCGAGGGAGCGCAGTTCCACCATGCACTCGCCGATACAGACGACCCGCATCAGAGGGCCGCCGCGGTAATGGCGCCGCGAAGCAATGTATTCGCCGAAATCGCCGGCGGCAGGATTGCCGAATCGGTGAATGCCTGTTCGAGGTCGGTCCGTGTCAGCGCCAGCCATCCGCGCACGACACGTGCGAGGCCAGAGATCGGGGCACCCGCAGCAGCATTCGCCGTCATGAGCGGAAATACGCGCTCGGCGAGTTTCTGTGCCCCGTCTTGTGCAATCTGCGAGAGGCGGTGATCGATGTGCCGATTGGCAAATCGCGAGCGCACCGATTTCCAATAGTCTTGGACGGCAAGCGGTGCCAGCGCGGGCGCGATCTCGTTGGACACGAGTGCTTCGAGAAACTGGGCGAGTTCTGCATCTGCCATTGCCTCTCGAACAAAGGTGTGGCCGCGCGGCAGACCCAGATAGGCGAGGGCGCTGTGACAGGTATTGAGCACATGCAGCTTGATTCGAGCGTATTCGGCCACGTCCGCGACGATTTGTACGCCGCTCGCTTCCCAGGCCGGCCGCGGACCGGCAAATCGATCCTCGATCACCCACTGGCTATAAGGTTCGCGCTGCACGCATGCAAAATCCTCTACCCCGCAGGCTTCCAGCACTCGAGCTCGGCTCACATCGGTGGCGGCCGGAACGATGCAGTCGACCACGGTTTGCGGATAGGCCACATTGGCCTCGAGCCACGGCAGCATTTCAGGCTTGCTGCGCTCGACGAATGTGCGCACGGCGCGGCGCAGCTTGACGCCGTTCGACTGCAAGTTGTCGCAACTGATGACGGTGAGGGGGCGCCGATGCGATCGATACCGCTCCTCGAGAGCGGCCGCAAGCCAACCGATCGCCGAGCGGGGCGCTGCCGGGTGTTCGAGGTCATGAGCGACGTCCACATGGGAAAGATCCAGGTCGCCGGTCACTCCGAGGCAGTAGCCCTTTTCGGTCACCGTCAAGGTGACAATGTGCGTTCGAGGGGAGCTCAACGCCGCCAGCAATTGTTCGCGCTGCGTGGTAGCGGTCAAGGACGCACGGATGGCCGCCACCACCTGGTATGTCGGAACCCCGGCCAGCGTTTCTACCGTATACAGTTGTTGCTGGGCGGCCAACGCACGCGGCACATCGGCATGCCGCAGCGATGCACCCAGGATACCCCAATCTCCGCCCCCGCTGCGCAGCGCGTCTTCGGTGTAGATGGCTTGGTGCGCACGGTGAAAGGCGCCGATCCCGAGGTGAACGATGCCGATGCTCAAGTTGCGGAAGTTGTAATCCGGCCGCCGCACGGCCGGCGGCAGCCGCCCGAGGGCTTGCAGATTGAGCGCCCCTGTCACAGGCGGTACGAGGATTTCGGCAGGCGATAGGCGAGCTCCACGGCAACGTCAGCGGCCTCGTCCTCCGCCAATCGCGACGTGGCAACGAGTTCGGCGAGGTACACGCAGTCGATGCGCCTGGCCAGATCATGGCGCGCCGGGATCGAAAAGAAGGCACGGGTGTCATCGTTGAAGCCGACGGTATTGTAGAAACCGGCGGTTTCAGTGGTTGAACGGCGAAAGCGCAGCATGGCATCGGGGGCGTCGTGAAACCACCACGCCGGCCCCAAGCGAACGCAGGGATAATGGCCCGCGAGCGGCGCGAGCTCCCGCGAATAGGTGCTTTCATCCAGCGTGAATAGAATCAATGTGAAATCCCGCCGCATGCCGAATCGATCGAGCAGCGGCTTGAGTGCCGCGGTGAAATTGGTCTGAGTGGGCAAATCGCCGCCTTTGTCGCGGCCAAAACGCCGGTACAGCACCTCGTTGTGATTGCGCCACGCTCCAGGGTGCAGCTGCATGACCATGCCATCCTCGCAGGACATCCGCGCCATTTCGGTCAACATCTGCGCGCGGAACAATTCCGCGTCGGCGGCGCGTGGCCGCCCGGAGAGCACCTTCGCGAACAAATCCCGCGCCTTGCGCTCGGGAAGATCGGCAGTGAGTGCCGTCGGGTGTCCGTGGTCGGTCGCGGTCGCTCCATGTTCGCGAAAGAAGGCACGGCGTTTCCACAGAGCTTGCAGGTAGCCTCGCCAGCTTGCCGTATCCTCACCGGTGAGTTCGCCGAGCAGGCTCACGTTGGCGCTGAACTCGGCACGCTCAGGATCTATGACATCATCGGGGCGAAAGGTGGTAATGATGCGCCGCTTCCAGCCGGACGCGCCAATGGCTCGATGATGATCGAGCGGATCGAGTGCGCCTTCGGTGGTCGCGAGCACCTCGATGTTGAAGCGATCGAACAGCTCGCGCGGCCGAAACTGCGGCGTCGACAACGCGGCGTTGATGGTGTCGAAATATAAGTCCGCGTTGGTGCGGTCCAACCGCACTTGAAGACCAAACACTCCCGCAAATACGTGATCCAGCCACAAGCGCGATGGAGTTGCGCGGAATAGGTGGTACTGCTGCGCGAAACTGCGCCAGATGGCACGCCGATCCGATTCCACCGGCGCGGCGTCATTCGGTCCAACACCCAGGCTTTCCAGCGTCAGCCCGGCGCTCAGCAGCATCCGCAGCAGATAGTGATCCGGCCAGAGCAGCAGGCTGACCGCATCCTGAAAGGCAGCATTGCCCGAGAACCAGGACGGGTCCGTGTGGCCGTGCGGGCTGATGATCGGCAGGCCCTCGACTTGTGCGTGGAGGCGGGCGGCGATGCGGCGCACGCCGGGATCGGAGGGAAAAAACCTCTCAGGATCAAGATGCAGAAGGTTCCGGCTCATTCTCGGTCCGTGAAGTGGTCAGACAACATTGCCATCGGCGGTGGAAGCGGTCAAGATTCGAGTCAATGGCCGCCACGCCCGACACCCGCAAGCTGTACCAGCAAGTCGCCAGCACCATCATGGCGGCGATCGCGGCCGGTAGTTACAAACCGGGCGAGCGATTGCCCTCGGAGCGGGATCTCGCCGCGACATTCAAGGTCAGCCGGTCCACGATTCGGGAGGCGATGATAGCGCTCGAGATCCGCGGCATCGCCGAGTCCCGCCACGGCTCGGGCATCTATGTCTCCGACAAGCCGGGGGTCCAGGTCCCGGCGGGCGACTTGGACATCGGCGCCTTTGAGCTGACCGAGGCGCGGCGCCTGTTCGAAGGCGAGGCGGCGGCGCTCGCGGCGACCACCATTACCGACGAGCAATTGCGGGAGCTGGAGGCGATCATCGCCGCGATGGTCGACGAGAACGCAAGAAAGCAAAAAGGCGAGATTGCAGACCGGCGGTTCCACGTGGCAATCGCGCGCGCCACCCGCAACACAGCCATCACCACGGTCGTCGAGAATCTTTGGGATATGCGCTACAAGTCTCCCCTGTGCGCCTTCATGCTGGAACGCGCGCGGCGAGTGGGCGTACAGCCGCGCATCAGCGAACATCGAAAGATTCTTTCGGCGCTGCGCAAGCACGATTCCAAGGGGGCCCGCAAGGCGATGCGTGATCACCTGGCGCGGGTGATCGACGGACTGTTGGCGGCGACCGAGAGCGATGCGATCGAAGGCGCCCGCACCAAGGCCGTGAGGAGTCGGCACGAATACTCGCGCCGGCTCGCAATCTAGTCAACGGTGTGTGCTTCATCGTTCCAATGCATCTAGGCTATACTGGTCAGGCCACTGTATCAACTGCAAAGCGGCCTTACCAATAACCTGCAAGCTTGCAACATGCACAAAGCACAGAAACTGCCCATCAGCGCCGCGCGGGTGATAGTGACCTGCCCCGGCCGCAATTTTGTCACGTTGAAGCTCGAGACCGCCGACGGCATCTGCGGGGTCGGCGACGCCACGTTGAATGGCCGTGAATTGGCGGTCGCAAGCTATCTGACCGATCATGTGATTCCCTCGCTGATCGGCCGCGACGCCCACCAAATCGAGGACATATGGCAATTTTTCTATCGGGGCGCCTACTGGCGGCGCGGGCCCGTCACCATGAGCGCGATCGCAGCGGTGGACACCGCGTTGTGGGACATCAAGGCCAAGGCGGCCGGATTGCCTCTCTATCAACTGCTGGGGGGCGCGTGCCGCAGCGCCGTGCGGGTTTACGGTCACGCGAGCGGCGAAACGGTCGAGGAGACGATTGCCGAGGCTGGGCGTTACCGCGACATGGGCTATTCAGCCATCCGCCTGCAGTCGGGTGTGCCCGGACTTAGCTCGACTTACGGCGTCTCGCGCGACAAGATGTTCTACGAGCCGGCCAGCGGCAGCCTGCCCGCCGAAAATCTCTGGTCGAGCGCGAAGTACTTGGCGTCTGTCCCGACCCTGTTCGAGGCGGCCCGCGCCGAGCTGGGTTGGAACATCGATTTACTGCACGACACTCATCATCGCCTGACGCCGATCGAAGCGGCCCGATTGGGAAAGGATCTGGAGCGATACCGGCTGTTCTGGCTGGAAGACACCGTCGTGGCGGACAATCAGGCCTCATTTCGGCTGATTCGTCAGCATACGACCACGCCCCTCGCCGTAGGCGAGGTATTCAACAGCATCTGGGACTGCAAACAGCTCATCGAGGAGCAGCTCATCGATTATATCCGGGCCACCGTCGTGCACGCCGGCGGCATCAGTCATCTACGCCGCGTGGCAGCCCTCGCCGACCTCTATCACGTCAAGACCGGATGTCATGGGGCAACCGATCTGTCGCCGGTATGCATGGCGGCGGCATTGCACTTCGACATCTCGGTGCCGAATTTCGGCATCCAGGAGTACATGCGCCACACCAGCGAGACCGATGCGGTGTTTCCGCACGGGTACCGATTTGAAGCCGGCTCGCTGCACCTGGGAGAGGAGGCGGGTTTGGGTGTCGATATCGACGAGAAATTGGCGGCACGGTATCCGTATCAGCGCGCCTATCTTCCGGTCAACAGGCTCGAAGACGGCACCATGACGAACTGGTAGTGGAAGGTAAGGGGAGGGTCATGTACCGTCGCCTGCGCGAAGTGTTCTGCTGTGTCGCCCTCTGTGTTCCCTGGCTCGCGGCGGCGCAGGATGCACGTCTCACCATACCCCTGAATTCCGGGTGGCGCTTTGTGCAGCAGGACGGCTTGAGCGGCGCCCAGGCGCCGGACTTCGACGATTCGCATTGGGCCGCAGTCGACGTGCCGCACACCTGGAACCGGCTCGGCAATCAGGGCATCGAACGATCGCCGTTGACCAACGATAAGCAGGGCACGGGTTGGTATCGTCTGCGCTTTCAGACCCCGCGCGCGGCGGCGGGCAGCCGCTACTTCCTGCAATTCGATGCGGTCGGCGCCATTGCGGATGTATGGATGAACGGCCGCTACCTCGGCAAGCACGCGGGGGCCTTCTCCAGATTTCGCTTCGATGTGTCGGCTTTCATGAACCCGTCCGGGGACAATCTTCTGGCCGTGAAAGCGGATAACAGCAGGCCGGCGCCGAACGCCACCACCCAGGATGTGATCCCGCTGTCCGGGGATTTTTTTGTTTTCGGCGGCATTTATCGCGCCGTGGCCCTGGTCGTCACGCAACCGGTGCATGTCGATCTCATGGACTTCGGCGGCCCAGGCTTGTATGCGCGAGCGCTCGACATCAATGCGGCCGAGGCAAAGATCCGGATGTCCTGCCGACTGGTCGACGATGCACCGAAGGCGCGAAATGTCTCTGTCGAATTCAGCATCGAGGATGCCGCGCACAGGGTCGTCGCCTCGACGGCGCTCAAGGTGTCCGTCTCATCTCCCGCTCAGGAGGTCCGCGCAGACCTGTCCATTCTGCACCCGCGGCTTTGGCAGGGTACGAAGGATCCTTATCTCTACCATACGGTCTTGACCATCAGATCGCAGAACGGCGGCGTGCTGGATCGGATCAGCCAGCCGCTTGGACTTCGAACGGTGAAATTCGATCCCGACCGTGGTTTCTTCCTGAACGGCGAACATCTCGAGCTGAAGGGCGCCTCCATGCATCAGGATCGGCCGGTCAAGGGATGGGCGATCTCGCGCGCCGACCAGGAACAAGACTTCGATCTGCTTCAGGAATTGGGCGCCAACGCAGTGCGTCTGGCGCACTACCCGCATGATCAATATTCCTACGACCTGGCCGACGCACGCGGGATCATCGTCTGGGCCGAGATTCCATTGGTCAATCAAGTATCCTTCGACGGCTCGCCCGCCAATCCCGGTTTGACCGCCAATGCGCGCCAGCAGCTCATTGAACTGGTGCGCCAGAACTACAATCACCCTGCGATCGCGGTTTGGTCATTGGGCAACGAAATCGATCTCACCGCACAGCAGACCAAGGGCCCCAGTAGGCCGGGGGAACTCCTGCGGTCTCTCAATGCCCTGGCGAAGAGCGAGGATCCTTCGCGCGCCACGACACTGGCCGACTGCTGCGAGCCGGTCAATCCGCCGCACGCCGGCGCTGCGTCGGCCGATGCCGCCGCCCGCGAGCCCATTGTCGGAATCGCCGATACCGTCGGTTACAACAGGTACTTTGGCTGGTATACGGGTCAGTTTGCGGATTTCGGCCGCATGCTCGATGAGGCGCATGCACGCCATCCGCTACTGCCCATTGCCGTTTCCGAATACGGCGCGGGCGCTGCACTCACCCAACACAGCGACGATCCCGCCGGCGGGCCGATCAATCCGCACGGCAGGCCGCATCCGGAGGAGTACCAGAATTTGTATCATGAGAACTCATGGGCGGCGATCCGGTCGCGCGGGTACTTGTGGGGCACATTCATCTGGAATCTGTTCGACTTCTCGAGTGACTCGCGCCGCGAGGGTGACTTGACCGATATCAATGAGAAGGGTCTGGTGAGCTATGACCGGCAATCACGCAAGGACGCCTTCTATTTCTACCGCGCCAATTGGAACAGCACACCCACCCTGCACTTGGTCGGACGTCGATACGTGGATCGAGCCTACGCCGTCGTCGATGTCAAAGCCTACAGCAATGCGCCCGAGGTCAGTCTTGCGGTGAACGGCACTCCGTTGGGCACTGTCCCTTGCGCAAACGGTATTTGTTCCTGGCCCGCCGTGCACTTGAGCCCCGGCGGCAACGAGCTGGTGGTCACGGCTCGGATTGCCGGTCGCACGCTCACCGATTCGATGCGCTGGACCCTGTCTCATTCGGAGCGCATCGTGCGCATCAAAGCAGGCGATATCTCCGGCTACACTGCCAACGACGGTCAGAACTACGGCTCGGATCGGTATTTTGTGGGGGGCAATGCGGCAGGCATCAATTCACCCGACACGCCGATGGCCGCCAGGGTCACCGTGCTTGCCGCCGATTCAGCGCTGTACGACAGCTTTCGCACGGGAGAGTTCGCGTACCGCGTACCGCTGCCCAATGGGCGATATCGGGTGCTCCTCAAGTTCGTTGAGCCGGATTCAATCGGCGTCGGCGATCGGCTGTTCGATGTGGTCGCGAACCAGGTCACGCGGCTCGATGCCTTCGATATTCTGGCGTCGGCGGGCGGCAAACTCAAGGGCGTAGAGCGTAGCTTCGACGTGAGCGTCAGCGACGCAGTGCTCGTTCTCGCGTTCCGCCCGCATCGCGGCGACGCGCTGGTCTCGGCGCTGTCGATCGCTCCTCTTGAGTGAGACCGCACATCTGAAGAGTATTTCCGGCCGGCCTCCGATGAGCCGCTATCGCTGGGCGATCTGCGCGCTGTTATTCGCGGCCACTGCCATCAACTACGTGGACCGCCAAATCATCGGGGTGCTGAAGCCCACGCTGCAACTGGAATTCGGCTGGAGCGAAACCGCATTCGGCGATGTGATCTTCTGGTTCACCGCAGCCTATGCTCTCGGCTACATGGCCTTCGGCCGACTGATCGACAAGATCGGCGTGCGATTGGGCTATGCGGCCGTCGTGATCTTTTGGACGGCGGCGCATATTGCGCACGCTCTAGTCGGTTCCATCGGCGGCTTTGTAGCCGTTAGGTTCGCCTTAGGGTTGGGCGAATCGGGAAATTTCCCGGCCGGTCTCAAGGCGATCGCAGAGTGGTTTCCCAAGCGGGAACGCGCGTTCGCCACCGGCATCGTCGTGGCCGGCTCGAATGTGGGCGCAATCGTCACGCCCCTGATCGTCCCGATCATCGCCTATCGCTGGGGCTGGCGCGCCGCGTTTATCGTCACCGGCAGCCTTAGCGTCGCGTGGCTGGCCCTCTGGTTCAAGATGTATCGGCGACCCGAAGTGCATTCGCGCGTGAGTGAGGACGAGCTCGCGCTCATCCAAGGAGATGCGACCGCCGGCGGCGCGCCACCGGGACCCGGCAGGATTCGGTGGCGAGCGCTCTTGTGCATTCGAGAAACGTGGGCGTACGCCCTGGCGAGATTTCTCATCGATCCCATCTGGTGGATGTATCTGTTCTGGTTGCCGGATTTTTTTGCGAAACGCTATAGCCTGGACCTACAGCACTTCGGGCCGCCGTTGGTGGTTGTTTACCTCCTGTCGGATGTCGGCAGCGTCGCGGGAGGCTGGATGTCGTCGAAACTGATTCGACTGGGCGTCCCGCTCAATCGGGCGCGTAAGCTGACCATGCTGCTCGCGAGCGCGCTGGTGATGCCGGTGCTATTTGCCGTGTATGCCGACAATCTGTGGTTGGCAGTCACCATCGTCGGCCTGGCTGCGGCCGGGCATCAGGCATTTTCGGCGAATCTCTATACCTTTCCCTCCGATGTCTTTCCGCAGCAGGCAGTTGCCTCGGTTGTGGGCATTGGCGGCACCGCGGGTGCGGTCGGCGCGATGCTGATGGCCAAGTACGCCGGCTGGGTATTGGACAGTATCGGCAGCTATGCACCGATCTTTGTCGTAGCGGGAGCGGCCTATTGGCTTGCGCTGGCCGTGATCCAACTCCTCTCGCCGCGTATGGACACGGCGGCGCTGGGCGCCCGCGGCGTGGGGTGACAGCAGTTCGCGGTTTGTCACGGTCCCGTGTAGGGGGGTGAGGTGAGGCGCGCGAACAGCACGCCTGCAATCGCGCCAACCGCCATCTGCGCGGCGAGGCCGGCTGCTCCGCGTGCGCCGAAAATGCCCACCGTTCCCAGCAGACTCCTCATGACCGTAAATAGCACGAAGAGCGCCGACGCGCCGGCGATGCCGAAGACGATCACGCGAAAACCGGTGAAACGGGCCAGTCCGCCCGCAATCAGGAATGCGATAAACAAGGCGATCGAGGTCACGGTGCAGTAAGGCAGAAACATGCCGACAAGATCATGCGCGGCCCAGGAAATTCGATCGGCCAATGGAATGGCGGCCGGCGCGGTTCCGTAGGCATGGCCCGCGGCGCTCGCCCATGCCCGTTGAACGAAATACGAATGGGCGGCCGATCCCAACAGCACCATGGCGACGGCGGCGGCGACAAATGCGACTACCCGGCGTAGCATCCGAAGTTTCCAAGACTGCTTCATGGGCGAGTCCTTGCAACAGCAGATGCCTATCATAACGGATGATCGTTCCATCCAGGAGATTGGCACATGCGTGTCAATTCTAATCGTCGCGGTGGCGGCCGCGATTTGTGCAACGGCGATGGCCGGCGTGGCACCCGAGCCTGTGCGCGGGCCGCCGCCGCCGCCGCAGCCAGCCAAAGTGATCAAGACCGGCTATAAGGTCACCGAGATTGCGAAGGGGCTGGATCATCCGTGGTCGATGGCGTTTTTACCGGATGGTTCGATGTTGGTCACGGAGCGTGTGGGTCGGTTGCGCCTGATTCAAGGCGGATTGTTACGGCCTGAGCCGATCGCTGGTGTTCCCGCGGTGCATACCGGCAGCCAAGCGGGGCTGTTCGACATCGTCCTGGATCCGAAATTTGCGCAGAATAACGTCGTCTATCTCACCTATGCGGCGGGAACGAAGGCGGCAAATGGTACGCAAGTGGCTCGCGCCCGCTTCGACGGCAGCTCGCTGCAAGATTTGCACGTGATCTTCAAGGCGGTGCCTCTCAAGGATACCGACAACCACTACGGCGGGCGAATGACCTTCCTCCCCGACGGTACGTTCGCGCTCACCATCGGCGAAGGATTCGAATACCGCGAGCAGGCGCAGAACTTGGGGTCCGATCTCGGGAAGATCGTCCGCCTGAACGAAGACGGCAGCGTGCCGCAGGATAATCCATTCGTCGGACAGGCCTCCGTCCGCCCGGAAATCTATACTTGGGGCCATCGCAACGCGCAGGGTTTGATCTTCGACGTACAAAGCGGACGGCTTTATGAAACTGAGCATGGTCCACGCGGCGGCGATGAATTGAACATCATCGTGGCGCGCAGAAACTACGGCTGGCCGGTCATCACTTATGGCATGGACTATTCCGGTGCCTATGTTTCTCCTTATACGCAGCGCCCGGGGCTCGAGCAGCCGGTGATCTATTGGACGCCGTCAATCGCGCCGTCGGGACTCGCGATGTATCGCGGTGATAAGTTTCCAGCTTGGCGGGGCGATCTTTTCGTGGGCGCATTGGCGTTCAGGCATTTGCGCCGCGTCCATCTGGATGAGCGCGGAAACGTCGTCGATCAAGAGCAATTGCTGAACGATCTAAACTGGCGCATTCGCGACGTGCGGGCGCCGCCGGACGGCTATCTTTATGTCTGCACGGACGAAGACGACGGACGCGTCCTGCGGCTCGAGCCGGCGAGCTGATTGGACGCTTACTTCCCTGGTTCCTGCATGGTCATCTGAGCGCGCCTAAAAGCGAAATCATCGATGTGTACCCAGCCCTGGAATGGACGATCGACATCGGCAATGGACAGCATTACCAGGGAGACCAGCAGGGTGAGGGATAAGACCTGCATCGCATGGATCCGAGGATTTGCGGAGCCGAACATGGAGACCGATAGGACGGTCAAGACTCCGCCCACCAGGAGCACGCACCAAAAGATACCGGGTAGCCGATAGGTACTTTGCAACAGCCGAGCACGGCGATGCTGCGTCAGCGCGCTCAGTTCCGACAGCGCGTGATCTTCGGCGGTAATTTCCGACGGCGATGCCACTTTGATGGCCATGAGCGCCTTCCACATGTTTTCGTTGATTTCGTGGCTATCTTCCGGCAATCGCCCCCGCGCCATATCCGGCCAATCGTGCTCGATCACGGCATTGGCATAGGCGCGCGCCAGAGTCTGGATTTCCGACTGCTGTTGGGGCAACCCTTCAGCCAATCGGTAGATATTCCGGAGGGCGTTGGCCTCCATCTCGGCATTCAGCGACGCGGCGCTAAAGTTGGTCCAACCGGTATAGAGCATGAATCCCAAGGTTACCGCGTAGGTGGTACCAAGAACACTCAACTGCCATCCAACCAGGTCATTTTGGGTGTGGCGCTCCGCGACCGGCCAGAGCCGATTGAGGCCGAGCATGAACAGGAGCGAAGCGCCCGTTGTAAGAGCGACGATCAGGATGTTTTGCGTGAGGGTGAACATGCTTGGTCTCACGCGCCCAGGGTGACGAGAAGCTCGTCCAGTTGCGCAAACGTCTCGCTCGTACCCCCTGTACCCCCGGAAGCAATGGTTTCGTCGAGAGCTTCCTTCGAGGGATAGAGGTCGTGCATGACCAGCAGCGTCTTGCCGCCTGTTTCCTTGAACGTTACCGTGGTGACCTGCCCACCGTCGCCGGCTTCTTCATTGGTCCAGACGAGGCGCGAGTGCGGCGTCACATCGAGGTATCGACCGAAGAACTCCATGGGGTTCGCGGCGGTAGGGTGGCTGTACACGAGACGGTACTTGCCTCCGACACGAACGTCCTTGTCGCACGAAAGCAAGGTCAGGCCATACGACTTTGGTACCCACCACCGCTTGAACAGCTCGGGCTTGGTCCACGCCTCGAACACGATCCGCGCCGGGGCGTCGAAGGTTCGCGTAACGACCAGCTCGCGTTCGGTCTTCCGTTCCACCGTCGTGCGGTTCTTGGGCTCAGTCTCTCTTCTTGCGTCCATACGATTTCTCCTTCTGTTTCAGTTCCTCAACAACCTTGTCCAGCTCGTCGAAGCGTGCGTCCCAGAGCCGGCGGTACCTCTCGATCCATGCTGCCTCTTCCTCCAATCGGCGCAGGCCGAGCTTGCAGGTCCGCACGCGCCCGATTTTCTCCGTGGTGACGAGTCCCGCCTGCTCCAAGACGCCGACATGCTTCTTCATGCCCGTGAGGGTCATGTGGAACTTCTCGGCAAGGTCCGTGATTGACGCATCTGCACGCCCGAGCTGCTCCAGAACGCCGCGTCGGGTGGCGTCCGAGAGCGCGGCGAACGAGGCATCGAAGCCGGTCCGGATATACTGAACCATATAGTTCAGTATGTAACACACAGATTGGCGGCACGCAAGGGGAGAAGAGCATTCGCATTCCCGAACGAGCGGAGTGTTCCAAGGATCGGCATCGAATTTCTGCATTCGCTCATCGCAATTGAGCATGAAGATCGCGCGCTGCCGCAGCGCCGATGCGCCTCCCGCTGCCTATAATGCATGTGAATGTAGAATAACTGCCGCGGGGAAACCGGTATGCCCATCTCACGCCGTGACGCACTCTTAGGAACTCTTTCGATAGTACCGGCCATCGCCGCCGGGCGTGTTTACGGCGCAGCCAAGGCGGCCGCCGCGCCGCCTTGGACGTTACCCGCGAAGCGCGCAGTGCGGGTGATCGAGAACACCTGGATTCCGATGCCCGATGGCGCGCGCCTTGCGGCGCGGCTTTGGATTCCGGAGGGCGCGGAGAAGGCGGCGGTGCCTGTCGTGCTCGAATACATTCCTTACCGCATGCGCGATGCTTATCGGCACCGCGATGATCGCTGGGGAAACCAACTCGCTCAGTACGGCATCGCGTACGCGCGGGTCGATGTCCGCGGCTCAGGCGATTCCGACGGAGTCATTGTCGATGAATACGCGCCGCCGGAACTCAATGACGGCGTCTCCGTAATCGCATGGCTCGCGCGCCAGCCATGGTCCAACGGTGCGGTCGGCATGCGCGGCATTTCCTGGGGAGGCATCAACACGCTGCAGGTTGCCGCGATGGCACCGCCGGAACTGAAGGCCATCATGCCGATGGGATGCTGCGACATCAGGTACACCGACGATGCTCATTATATTGGCGGGTCCTTGGGCCTCACCAATTTTCAATGGGGCGTGGGATTCAAGAGCGTCATGTCGGCGCCGCCCGATCCGCAGATCGTCGGTCCCGACTGGGTCACGATGTGGCGCCGCCGGGTCGATGCCACGCCCGCGATTCTCGCCGAGTGGGTGTCGCACCAGCGCTACGATAAGTACTGGCAGCGGGGCTCGATCGCCGTCAACTATCAAGACATCAAATGTCCTGTGTATGTGGTCGACGGCTGGATCGACACGTACTCGAATGTCGTCGGCCGCTTACTCGAGCATCTGACGGTTCCGCGCAAGGGCCTTATTGGTCCCTGGGGCCATAACTATCCGGATGCCGTAAATCCCGGGCCCGGGCTCGATTGGACATACGAGGAGGTTCGGTGGTGGCAGCAGTGGCTGCAGGGCGCCGACACTGGAATCATGAATGAGCCGATGCTCCGCACCTATATGCCCTATGCGACGCCTTGGCAGGTATATCCGCAAGACGTCCCCGGCCGTTGGGTAGCGGAGTCGGTATGGCCGTCGCCGCGGCTCACGACCTCCACATGGTATTTGAACTCCGGCAGCAAATTGTCGCGCAAAGCCGCAAAGCCCGAAACGCTGCACTACGTCGCCGACAAGATCGTCGGTCTGAACAAGCTGCAATGGCTTCCCTTTCCGCCATCGGGAATGCCGACCGAGCAGAGCGAAGACGACGCGAAGTCCGTGGTGTTCAATTCACCGCCGCTCGAGTCGGACCTGGAGATTCTCGGCTATCCGCTCGCCAAGATTCGGGTCGCGTCGAACGTGCCGGTGGCGAAACTCGCGGTGCGCATGACCGAAGTTACGCCGGAGGGCAAGTCCTGGCCGGTGAGCTACGGACTTCTCAATCTCACGCACCGTTCCTCGCATGAGCATCCGAGCGCGCTTGCCATAGGGGAATTCTACGACGTCGACATCAAGATGTTCATGGTGGCCCATCGCTTCAAGCGGGGGCATCACATTCGCATCGCGCTGTCCGAGAGCCTTTGGCCACTGGTATGGCCATCGCCCGAGATTGCGACACTCACATTCGAACTCGGTTCTTCGTCCATCACACTGCCGGTACGTCCGGCGCCGGCGACCGAAGCGCCTTTCCCGATCCCCCTGAGTCCAAAGACCGCCCAACCTTTCGCGGGCCTCACAGGCCATCCACCTGAGGAAGGCGCTCATCGAAGTCCGGAGGGTCGCCTTACGGTGAAGCGCGAATCCCCCGAGTCTTCCTACACCGTGCCGGACATCGGCACCACTATGACGCGCGGCAGCAGCGAATTGAACGAGATCACGGAGGGTCAACCGAACAGCTGCGTCTGGAAACAGGAAACCCACGGCGGATTCAAGCGCGGCGATTGGGATTGTCGATCGACCGCGGCTTATGAGATCACTTCGACTCCGAAAACTTTCACCATCAAGGAATCGGTCAAGCTCATGAAGGACGGAGAACTCTTCTTTGAGCAGGAGAATGTGAGCACGATCGAGCGGGATTTGATTTGATGTGAGCACCTACGCGAGCGTGGTTCGGACGTGTGGTCGCCGTCCCGCGTATTGGAATAGCGCTAGCGAAAAAATGCATTTCACAACCCCAGACCGATTGCCTACGATAAGTCGCGTTCGGGATTGATTGGTTAAGTTGTCGTGCCGCGCAAAAAAAGGTCCCTCAAAGCCAAATGGATGAGATTAGGCACTACTTGATAAGACCGCGGCCAGGTATGGGCCCACTGTCACGATTACAACACCGTGTAGAAAAACGTGCTCAGGGGATACCATCATGCGACACAAGAACGCAGCGCGCGAGATGCGCGCGACGACAGGGCAGAGATTCATTCCGATATCGTCCGTCAGTGCCGCGGTGCTCTTCGCGCTCTACGGTGTTCCGAATCCGGTAAGCGCGCAGCAAGCAGACACCTCGGACACGCTGCGTGAAATCACGGTCACCGCAACCCGCCGTGAAGTCGCCCTTGAGGCGGTCCCCTACAGCCTGTCGGTGGTCTCGTCGGATGACATCGAGCGTTCCGGCGCCACGGACTTGGCCTCGCTCGCCAAGGATATCCCGGGACTCAGCATGTTCGACTTCGGCTCGAGATTGAGCGCTGCGACCACGCCCATCATTCGCGGCCTCAACGGCACCGGCGAATCGGTGACGCGTCCCTTCCGCACATTCGAGCAGTCGCCGGTGGGCGTCTACATCGGCAATTCACCGATCCAGGGGTATTTTCAACTGGACGACGTCAAGCAAATCGAGGTGTTGCGCGGACCGCAGGGTACACTCTATGGAGCCGGTGCGCTGGGCGGCGCCATACGCATCATCCCGAACTCGCCGGAGCTCGGGGTGTTTTCCGGCAGCATCGACGCGAGCGGCGGCGACCTTGCGCATTCGAGCGGCCATCCGTACACCGTCGGCAGTACGCTGAACATTCCCATGGGTGACACCCTGGCGCTTCGAGTGACCGGCAAGTTTGCCTACGAGCCGGGTTTCATCGATGTCTATGGCCTCGTCCAGCGCACGGGATCGTCATTTTATGGCCTTCCGGTGCTCGCGGATCCTTCGGACCCGGTAAATAGCCCGGCGATCTATAGCGGCAAGAACGATTGGAACGATCAAAATACCTTCACCGGACGCGCGAGCCTCTTGTGGAAGCCGTTTGATAAATTCAGCGCCGAGCTTGCGTTCGTCTACTCGAATTTGAATGGCGACGGGGGCCCTGAGGAGAACACGCTTTATCAGGGCGGACAGTACTTCATCGACCCGCGAATCACATTTCCCGCGGGCGGGCCCTATAAGGACTTTGCATCATTCGATCAGCCGTATTGGCGCAGGACGTCGCTGGGCAGCCTCGATTTGAGCTATGACGCAGGTTTTGCGACGCTGTCCTCAACCACCTCCTACTACAAGACACAGGGCGTCACACAGGACGAGGGCACGTACGGCGTAGAAGGATTCCCTTACTTCAATGCCTATTATTCCGGAAACCCGCTAAACCCTCGCTTCATCTACGGGCAGTGGTTTACCGATATGGCGCACACCTTCACCCAGGAGGTAAGGTTGGTGTCAAACACCGGTCGGGATAAACCTTTGGACTATGTGGTCGGCGTGTTCTACGAGAATCAAGAGACCACTGGAGACTGGTACACCTCAACGCCGGGATCCTACGAGCGTTCCGTGGCGCAGGGTTGCACCGGATATTTTTATATCGGAGCGAGCTTTCCGAACTGTCTGCTGCGCGTTGGGCCTAATGACGCTCCCTTTACGCAATTCGACACACAGAACTTCGAGGACAAGTCGGTCTTTGGAGAACTCACCTGGCATTTCATAGACCGCGGCCAGATCACCTTCGGGGGCCGGCATTTCGAGCAGCAATTTACCGACGCGCAATCATACGACGATTATCCGTTCCAGACTTTCATTCCGGCAACACCGCACAGTGCCCCTGCATCGAAAAACACCTGGAAGGTCAATCCCTCCTACGAGTACGCAGACCACCAGTTTGTCTACGCGACCTGGTCTCAAGGGTTTCGCCGCGGTGGCGCCAACTCGGTGCCGCTAACGGGAATTTTCCGTGAAAGTCCGCTGCTCGCGACTTACGCCCCGGACACGGTCAATAACTATGAAGTGGGCATGAAGGGGCGCTTCAGCAACGGCTTCAGCTACACCGCCGCGGTCTTTGATATGCGCTGGGACAAACCGCAGATTTCGGCCAGTCTGCCGTCGGGCAATCTTGCCGTGTACAACGGCAATACTGCCGAATCGAGGGGCATCGAGCTGGAGATGAGCGGACCGCTGTTTGCGCCGGGCCTCACCTACACGGTCGGCGGCGCCTACACGGATGCGAAGCTGACCAGCAACTTCTCGTTGCCGGCGAACAACGGCCAGGACACGGGCACGATCGTGCAAGGGCTCGTCACGGGCACGGCGGGGCAACAAATGCCCGGCAGCCCCAAAGTAGCCCTTTCCGGGACCCTCGTCTACGCGCGCGCGCTCGCCCCCGGCTATAACTGGGACGTCTCATTGCACGGCACCTACTCAAGTGTGGTTCCGCTCTACTTGAGTGAGACGCAAGGTCAATATAAGACCCCACCGTTCGGGCTCTTGAACTTCGACACCAACATTCGGCACAACCAATGGCGAGTGGGCGCCTACATCAAGAATCTCGCCGACCGGCGCGTCGCGTTGGTCCCGTCGGTCGTCCCTGCGTACTTGACGGGGTCGGCGCAGCAACTGGCGACCACGGAGCTCATCAATACACCGCGTGAAATAGGACTTCGCGCCGGATATAAATTCTAATGGCCATCTCTCGACGGGATTTGCTGCGTTCAACGGCCCTGCTGTCCACCGCCCCGCTCGCGCTTGCGTTCGACTGGGCAGCTGCAAAAAATGCGCCCGGCGCTTGGCAACTCCCGGACAAAAACGCGGTTGAAGTCATCGACAACGAGTGGATCGTCATGAAGGACGGCACGCGGTTGAGCGCCCGATTGTGGCTCCCGGCCAATGCCCGTCAGACGCCGATCCCGGTGGTCTGGGAATACATCCCTTATCGCAAGCGCGACTTCACCCGGCCTTACGATGACCTCTGGGGACATGAACTCGCGCAGTATGGCATTGCCTATGCCCGGGTGGATGCGCGCGGTTCGGGGGATTCGGAGGGAATCCTGGTCGATGAATATCTCGATCAGGAGCTGAACGACGGCGTCGAAGTCATCGCCTGGCTCGCGCGGCAGCCGTGGTCCAACGGCAACGTGGGGATGCGCGGTATTTCCTGGGGAGGCATCAATACACTGCAGGTCGCGGCACTGACGCCGCCGGAGCTGAAGGCGATCATGCCGATGTGCTGCACCGACACCCGCTATACGGATGATGCGCACTATATCGGCGGCGCTCTCGGCTTGACGAATCTGCAATGGGGATCCTCGTTCAAGGGGGTCATGGTCATGCCACCGGATCCAGCCATCGTGGGCGAGCACTGGCGGGAGCTGTGGCGAGAGCGGCTCAATGCCACCCCCAACATCTTGGAGACCTGGCTCTCCCATCAACGGAACGACCGCTACTGGCAGCGCGGCTCCGTCTCCACCCACTACGCGAGCATCCAGTGCCCCGTTTACATCGTCGACGGTTGGGTGGATACCTACGTCAACACGGTGCCACGCATCCTAGAGAATGTGAAGTCCCCGCGCAAAGCCCTGCTTGGCCCCTGGGGGCATAGCCCGCCGCAATGGACGAGCCCGGGTCCGAGCCTGGACTGGGCCTATGAGGAAGTGCGGTGGTGGAAGCACTGGCTGGCGGGTGTCGCGACCGGGATCATGGATGAGCCGATGGTCCGAGCTTACATGCCGTACCGGACGACGTGGGAGACATATCCGCGCGAGACGCCAGGTCGTTGGGTGGCCGAAAGTAGCTGGCCGACCGAACACATCAAGCCTCGCACCTGGTTCCTGGATGAGGGGCGTCTCTCGCCTGAAGCGGAGTCGCACGGAACTGTGGTGTACGTCGCGGACAAGGTGGTCGGCCTGCAGAAACCGGCATGGCTTCCTTTTCCACCGGAGGGAATGCCGACGGAGCAGACGCCGGACGATCGCAAGTCTCTCGTCTTTGATACACCGCCACTGCGGGCGGATCTCGAGATTCTCGGCCACCCCGTTGCGCGGATTCGTGTCTCAGCCAATCGGCCGGTGGCAAAAGTCGCCCTGCGGCTCTGCGAAGTCACGCCCGAGGGCAAATCCTGGTTGGTTACCTATGGGCTTTTGAACCTGACGCACCGCGAGAGTCATGAGCATCCCAGCGCGCTGACGCCGGGTCAAGCCTACGATGTGAAGATCGACCTCTCATTCATCGCGCACCGCTTCAAGGCGGGCCATCGTATTCGCCTCGCCCTCTCGGAAAGCCTGTGGCCCCTGGTCTGGCCCTCGCCCGAGGTGGTCACCCTCACCATCAGCCACGGCGCATCGAGTCTGGAATTACCGGTGCGCCCGCCGGTTGCAGACCCCAGTATGCCGATTCCCGTCAAACACGCCGCACCCGCATCCGCGGGTCCGCTGTTCGGATCGCTGCAGGAGACGGGGCCGGATGCGGATGGATGGTACGACCTGCACCAGGATCCGCCGCCGATGACCACCACCGTGAGCGATACCGGGACGACGCTCACCGGCGGCTACGGGCTCAAGGAAAGGCTGCGGATCCGGGAGGGCGACAACAACAGCTGCAGCTGGGAAGGGGAGCACACGGGCGGGTTCAAGCGCGGTGACTGGGACTGCACCATCCATGTTGCGTTCAAGCTCACCTCGACACCGGATACCTTTATAATCGATGAGACCGTGCGGGCGCTCGACGGGGACAAGGTCATCTTTGAGCGCATCAGCAAAAGTCCGATAGGACGCGATTTAATGTAGCAGCGCCGTGCAATCCTCATCGACCCTCGCTCGCGAAGCCTACGAATTGATGCGAGCCGGGCGTCTCGAGGAGGCGCTGGTCCTCGCCGAGCGAGGCGTGGACGGCGCTCGCGTCTGCAGCCCCGGGCACGGCTTTCTCGCATCGCTCCTGCTCACGCTCGGCCGCGCGCCGGACGCGGAGCGAATCGTCCGCGACGCATTGCTGCTCGACACCGGCGTCGCCGATGCCTATGACGGTCTCGCGTACGTGTCGATGGCCTTGGGGAAGCACGAGCGCGCCAATGCCTTGTATCGGCGTGCCACCGAGATCGAGCCGCGGGTGCCGCGATTTTGGTACAACCTCGCCGGAAGCGAGCGCAGTCTCGGCCGACTCGCCGAGGCGGAAGCGGCGTGCGACCGCTCCATTGCCTTGGACCCCGCGCAATATCCGACCTACCTATTGCGCTCGGAGCTTCGCGTCCAGACTGCGGCGGCCAACCATATCGCTGAGCTCAAGGGGCAGCTGGAGCGGGCCGATCTCGATCATCGCGCGCGTCTATTTCTCGGCTATGCGCTCGGCAAGGAGTTCGATGACGTGCAGCGCTTCGATGAAGCGTTCCACTGGTTTTCGACGGCCGCCACGGCCCGCAGATCGCGCCTTGACTACGATGTGGCCACCGACGAGCGCAAACTGAAGCGGATTGCCGAGGTATTTCCGCAGGCTGCATTTCACACGCGGCGGTCATTGGAATCCTCGCGGTACATTTTCATCGTGGGACTCCCACGTTCCGGCACCACACTGGTTGAGCGCATCCTGACGGGCCTGCCGGCCGTTCGATCAAACGGTGAAACGGAGAATTTCTCGCGCGCCCTGCTGGCCGCCGCGCAAGGCGCCGGCGATGTGTTTCAGCAGTCGGCGGCGGCGGACCCGGAGGTCGTCGGCACCAACTACGCGCGACTCGCGGCTGCAGGTGCGGCCGACGATCGCATCATCGAGAAACTCCCGATGAATTATCTTTATCTCGGGGCGATTCGTCGTGCACTGCCGGATGCGCACATCTTATTAGTGAGACGCTCACCGCTCGACAGCTGCTTCGCCATGTACCGGACGCTCTTCGGAGATGCGTATCCGTTCAGCTACGACTTCGAGGATCTAGGACGATACTACGGCGCCTACGAGCGGTTGATGAATCATTGGCGTCAGGCGCTCGGCGATCAACTACACGAGATCATCTACGAGGATCTGGTGCGCGAACCGAAACGGATCGGTGCGGGCATCGCGCGGCAGTGCGGGCTTCGTTGGCACGATATGGCTGTCGACATTCAGAATAATCAATCGGTGTCGTTGACGGCGAGTGCCGCCCAGGTGCGGCGTCCCATTTATGGAAGTTCCTCCGGCCGCTGGCGCCACTATCATCGCCATCTTAAGGGACTGATCGCGGCGCTGCGCCGACAGGGCGTGTCGCTGCCTGACGAGGCGTGAGGCGCGCGCGAAGCCGCCGATGTCGATGCCATCATGAAAATCCAAAAACTCGAGACCTTCAGCAATGAATTCGTCTGCTTCGTGCGCGTGACCGCGGATACGGGCGATGTAGGATGGGGCCAGACGTCGACGTATAACGCTGACATCACGGCCACGATATTTCATCGTCAGGTCGCACCCTGGACACTGGGCGCCGATGCGTTCGATATCCGCGAGCTGATCCGGCGGATTGAGGAAAAGGAGCACAAGTACCCGGGCAGCTATCGTTGCCGTGCACTGGCGGGTCTCGACACGGCGCTGTGGGACTTGCGCGGCAAGTTCGAGGACAAACCGGTCGTCGAGTTGTTGGGCGGCGCACCTAAGTCGTTGCGGGTGTACGCATCCTCGATGAGGCGCGACATATCGCCGGATGACGAAGCGGCACGCTTCGTGCGGTTGCGGGACACCTTCGGATTCGACGCGTTCAAGTGGCGGGTTGCCGCGGAATGCGGCCGGGACATCGACGAGTGGCCGGGGCGAACCGAGGCCATCGTGCCGACAGTGTCGCGGGCCTTGGGCAATGGCGTCGCGAAGCTGGTCGATGCCAATAGCGGATTTTCACCCAGCCGGGCAATACAGATTGGGAACATTCTGGCTGACGAAGGGATTACTCATTTTGAAGAACCTTGCCCCTATTGGAAGCTCGAGGAGACCAAGCAGGTCTCGGATGCGCTGGACATCGATGTCACGGGCGGCGAGCAGGACTGGGATCTGGCATTGTGGTCGCGGATGATCACAGGGCGTGTCGTCGATGTCGTGCAGCCCGATGTGATGTATATGGGCGGCATAGCCCGGACCCTTGAGGTCGTGCGCATGGCGGCGGATGCAGGACTTCCGTGCACGCCGCATAGTGCGAATCTGTCGTTGGTAACGATCTGCACCATGCATCTTCTGGGTGCGATTCCCAATGCCGGCGAATATCTCGAATTCTCGATCGAAGGACCCGACTATTATCCGTGGCAACAGGACCTTTTCCTGGGCAATCCGTTCGCGATTCACGCCGGTCGCGTGCAGATTCCCGCGGAACCCGGGTGGGGAATCGACATCAATCCAAGATGGCTGGACACGGCAAAGTATCAAGTCAGCGAAGGGGAGGGCCAAAGCACCGGTTCTACCCGCCTGATCACAAAAGCATAGGCAAGCACTCCGGCCAGTGTAATTGCCGCCGAAACGGCGAAGGCCCAGAAGAAATCCCCGCCGGCGCCGACGGTAAAGCCGGTAATGAGCGGCGCCAGCACGCCGGCCATATTTGCGCAGAGATTTTGAATGCCCATCCATTGCCCCGCGGCTCTCGGTCCGCCCAGCGTTTGGGTGATCGAGCCGAGCGCCGGGCTTTGCACACCGAAAAAAGCCCCCGCCGTCAGCATCAGTACAATGGAGAGCGTTGGGCCGGCGACCGCGCAAAGCGCCATCGCCGCCGCGACGCCGCAGAGGCCGATAATGATGGTGGTTTTGAGAACTCCGTTGGGGTGCATCCCCCTTTGTATCAACCGGTCACAAATCCAGCCCGTCACGGGCGCGCTGATGGCCTGCAAGGCATAGACGCCGGCGACGATGAGGGCCATGTGGTCCATGCGAAGTCCGTGAGCCTTGACCAATATCAGCGGCAGCCACGTCAACATGAAGTAATAGGCGTAGTTGCCGCAAAAGTGTCCGAGGCTCGTACCCCAAAGGGAGCGTTCGCGAAGCAACACTCCATACTCGATGGGATGTGCGCCGGCGGCAGATACCATGGTGATGCCGCCGCGCGTGGCCGAATGCCACGGAATGAGCCACGCCAACGATAGAACGCCGAAGACGATGAATGCCGGGCGCCAGCCGAAATGCGCCATGATCAGACCTCCCGCCAAGGTCCCGCAGGTCGGCCCAAGCGACTGGCCTACGGCGATCAATCCGTTGGCTCGGCCGCGTTGATCGGACGGTACCCGTTGAGCGAGGAACTTCGCATTACTAGGGTACGCAACACTTTCGCCAACGCCGAGCAGTATGCGCAGCATGAAAATCATGGCGAAGCTGCTCAGTAAACCAGTGAGAGCGGTCGCCAAGGCCCAAAGAGCGAGACCGCCGCCGAGCACATAGCGGATGTCGAACCGCTGCGCCAGCCAGCCCGCGACGGGTTGCAGAGGCGCATAGGACCAGAAAAAAGCCGAAAATAACGCGCCCAACTCTGAATTCGACAGGGCCAGTTCCCTCTGCATAAGGGGACTCGCGGTGGCGAGGTTGCCACGGTCAAAGTAATTGATGAATACCGCCGCTGCGAGCAACCAGACCACCCGCCGGGCCTGTAGAGAATTTGGTTCGGTGGGCACAGCGTCTCGCGGAAGATGTAGTGGTATCGGCAGAATACCCTACTGTACAGCGACTTTGGCCGGCGCGGACGGGATCATGGTCTGCCGCGCATGGCGGCCTTGGAGCTCCGGCTCACGTTCTGTGAGCCCGAGCTGCGAATTGTTACTGCGCCGAAAGTAGTTTATTCGCCTTCATCCACTCATAAAATTCATCGGCCCACATGTCGCTGGTCAATGATTGCTTGCGCATGCCGAAGCCGTGCCCGCCGTGTTCGTAGAGATGAAACTCGACCGGGGCTTTTGCGTCACGCCATGATTTGATCAGCCCGAAATCGCCGATGCCTATCAGTGGATCGTCCGCGGCGATGGCGGCAAACAGCGGGGGAGCGGGTTGCGGCACTTCCACGGTACCCATCGGCCCGTAAATGATGCCGATGAAATCGGCGCGCGCGTCGGGAGCGTTGCGCAGAGCGGTGGCGAGCGTCGTCATCGCGCCGGCGGAAAAGCCGATCATGCCGACGCGCTTCGGATCCACGGACCATTCGGCAGCACGCTTTCTAACCATGCGCAATGCAGTTTGCGCATCATCGAGCGCGAGCGGCGGCGCCGATGGCGGCGGACGATCGGCCGGCGGGCGCCCACCCCCACTCATCATTTTTGCCATATCAGCCTGCATTTCCGCATCGCCTTCCGGCGTCGGACGCAGTCGATACTTGAGCACGAAGGCGGCGATGCCGTGATCGGCGAGATACTTTGCGACTTGAACGCCTTCGATTTTCATCGAAAGCACCATGAAGCCTCCACCCGGCGCAACAATTACGGCAGCGCCGGTGGCCCTGTCTTTGGCGGGCAAGAACGGGGTAAGTGATGGGTTCGTGACATTGCGTGCGACATAGTCGTCGCGCACCGTAGCCCATTTCTCCTTTTGCTTCGCACCTTCAGATCCGGGAGCGACTCCTTCATATAACGGTATGGCGTTCTTGAGTTCGGGAGGCGGCTCCATCGGCGTCATCGTCATGCCCGGCGGCACTTGTGCCGAAGCAGTGACACAAACCAGTGCAAGCGCCGCAAGCGGTGCGACAGAATATCGTCGTTTCATGGTAGTGGCTCTCATACGGAGGTGTTGACGTTTACAGAAGGTCCGGCAAGTCGCTTGAAAGCGCATTTCATATACCCGACTCAAGGCGCTTTGTTAGAAGGTTGTTGCGCGAGCCTGTGGATGATGATCCAGGGTCGCCGGTTAATGAAGTCGGTTTGGCCGACAAGTCCTTTCGACGGGACCGAATGATGTATCGATCCGCGCTTTGGAGTTCGCCTAGCGGAGTATCTAAGGGGGCGGGGCGGTCAGTTCTTGACGACGGCTTACACGGTCAATGCTTCTGGTCGGCGACCGGGGGTTTGCACCGGTAGGCGGTTCCCGTGGGTGGGTCCCGGTCACGTGTGAGCAGGAGCGTGTCGCCGCCGAGCGCCACTGCTTGATTCTGCATCTCCCGGCGCTCGTCTGCGACGTAATCCGTGTCCGCCACCCCGACGACGTTGCCGACCGGGGTACACGATGCTACGTCGGCCTCCTTGTGAGTCATGGTCACCTTTTCTGCACCTGGCGCCGTCGGAACGCTCAAAACACACCCAGCGGAAAGCAGGCACAGGGCCAACGGCAAGGCAGGGTGGAGATTCGGCATATGTTTCCTCCGTCTGCTGAGAGTGGTTATTCTGAGCGGGAAGCTAATTTCGGGCAATGAGAGAGGTACAGAACCGTATGCCCGCGTGTTTCCCCGTCGAAGTTAAGAGATTCGTGTGACAGGAAACCCTGTGATCGCCATCACACGCCAATCCCTCAAATGGCGCGATGATCCGTCCGTCGCTTAGGAAGCGACGACAGGACAAGGACGTGGGCTCGATATGCAAATTCCAACGATTCAGTCGAGCATCGGCTTCTCTCGCATGGGCGCGCTTCTTATCCTGCTGACTGTTGCCCCAACTACCTACGCCACTGTCTATAAGTGCACTGCAAAGGACGGTAGCACCGCCTACTCAGACCAGCCTTGCGACGCCAATGCGCAGGTCATTCAAGTTACGCCTGAGCCGCTACACTCGACACCCAACCCCACAACGCAATCCATCGCACCGGGCAACGGCCTGCTCAATCAAGCGCAGGAGCAGATGGTGTCGCTCTGCGCGCGAGCGAACTACAATGCTTGGTATCAGGCGCAAAACCCGAAGCCTACACCAGACCAGGCAAATGCCAAGTTGCACGAGGCTCTTCAGACGTGCCGCGCCATAGTTCCTCGAAACTCGGCGACTCCGCTCCCGCAAATTCCCGCGCAGTCGCCAAACGCGCCACTGACTCCCGCGATGATGGCCGCGGCGCAGGACAAATCCGCCCGCGAGACCAAGGCCAGCCTGTGCAGCACGAAGGCATTCAACGATTGGATCAAGTCGGAGGGCCACCCACTGCCGGAGCCGAATGTCCGAATTGCCAAAATGATCGAAATCAGCAATCAATGCCGGCGCCCGCTTGGGTTGCCGGACATGATTCCTCCCGCCCCGATCGCGGCCCCGAAGCCAATCCTTCAAGGGCCCGAGGGCGCAGCGGCGGCCGCAAATCTTCAGGAGCTGGTAAGGAGCGGGTCGATCGAGCGGCTGCAAAAATATCTTTCCACGCCGGGCGTCGATATTAACGATCGCCCAGGCACCGACGAAGCAATGCTCGACTACGCAGCCGAGCAGAACCAAGCAAAGGTCGCTCGCTTTCTCTTGGAGCACGGCGCCCGCGTGGACGCGACGCAGAAACATGGCCCCACCGCCGGTTATACCGCCCTGCATCGTACAGCCATTGCAGATGCCGCAGAAGTCGCACAGTTGCTCCTCGCGGGCGGCGCCGAAGTGAATTTCCATGGACCGCTGGGAATTACGCCATTGATACTGGCGGCATCCAACGGCAGCCGTCGAACAGCGGAAGTTCTCCTCGATCATGGCGCCGACGTATCCACGCCCGACGGGCACCGCGAGACGGCGCTCACCCAAGCGACTGCTCACAATCACGCCGACATCATCCGATTGCTGCTGATACACCTGCCCGCGCCGAGCAGCGCGAACATGAATGCAGTGGCCATGCGCGGCGACCTCGAAGCGCTGCGCCTGATCGTCAGGCATGATGAATTGGTGCACGACGTTCGCGCTTCGATGAAGGACGAAGCTCTTCGCTTTACCATTCTCGGCGGTCCTGCCCCGTTCGAGGATCGCAAGCAAATGATCGAGCTGCTGCTGGCCGACGGCGCTGACATCGACAATCACCAACCTGGGTTGGACGTGATTCCTGTGATGCTGGCGCCGACTCCGGAAATGGCCGAGTTCTTGTTCGCGCACGGCGCCAATAAGAAGGCGAAATTGAGCGGCGCGCAACTCGCACGTTGGTTCGTGTGCAATAACTCCGGGAAGAATCCTCTGGGCACACTTCAGGTGGTTGTTGCCCATGGTGTAGACATCGGCGGCGCGACTCCCAACGGCGACAGCGCGTTGCCTTGCGCAACGTACGCCAACAACTTGCCGCTAGTCGCTTTTCTCCAAGCGCACAACGTTAGCGCCGGCCGTTCTAGTTCGAATCCCCAAAATGCGGTGCCTCACCCCGCAACAGCCGCAGCCCAAGGAACGCAACTGTTCCCGAAGCGGGCATGCGTCCAACTGGGTTCCATCGATAACAGCCACACTCCCATCGAGCTGTATTCGTCTCTCAATGACTGCATGCAAAACAATCGCGTTGACGACGCGGTCAGCTTGTTCATCCTTGCCGGAATGGATAGTAGTTTCGACTCGGTCCGGGTTACCGACAAGACAGCCGGCCAGGCGCGAGTGATTCTGATCATGGCCCTCTTCGGCGGGATGGCCGCCGATGTGCATGTGCGTTTCGAGACGGCCATGAAAGCTATAATGGATCATCCATCTCAGCACGCGACCCTGTGCGATCAGGTCAAAAAAGTCGGTCCGCCGCAATATTTTCCTGCCTACATGGTCAACCACGGATTAGGTGTCATGCAAAGCGCGCTTGCCAGCCAAGCGCCACCCACACCGCTCGAGCCCAAATTCGACGCCGCCACTACCTGGCGGGACCTAATTACCAACTACCTCGATTGCGGTGACGCAGCGGCGCCGGCGCCTTGAGTGCCTTAAAAGTGTCATAGAATCAACTCTGTAGGAGAATCATGAGAATAGAGGCAATGCTATGGATCCTGGTCTTTATCTTAGTGGCGCTGGCCTTCCTTTATCCGAAAACTCGAGCGTTTAGCCTCTCCGCCATTGCCGTGGCCATTGTCGCGGTTGTTGGCATCGTCGTCTTCGCCAAGCGCGGAGAGCCGGTTGCACTGGTTACCGCGGCGCCGCCGGCCGCTGAGAAAAAGCCGGTTGATTTCGAGCGCTTTCATATCGAGAAATTGGACAAGGCAGATCCGGAGGCAAAGAACCGCATACGCGTCACGGAGATTCGATTCGATCAAATACACGCGGAGCCTGGAGCGGAACGCGGCAGCATCGGCACGATTGTGGCGCGACTGTACAACGACTCCGCGACATACACATTGACCGACTACGGCTACGATCTCGTGGTGCAAGACTGCATTAAAACCGTCTGTACGACGATCTTCGAGCAGCATGGTCAATCCGCTGCGTCGGTGCCGCCCAACCAAGCGCGCGACGTCCAGATTGCAATCCGGGACGGAAGTGCGCGTGATCTGCAACCGATCAAAATACTCGGAACTGCGAATATTCTGCTCACGCCTTGCGCCACGCGCGCCCAACTCGCGAGCAGCCCATAACAATGACGGCACCTCAATGACCCAGAAGCTGCCAGCTCTCCCCAAGAGTCACCGGTATCGTGGGTGAGGGCTGGTAATAATTGCCGCCCATCCAGCCGAGGTACCAAATGCCGACCTCGCCCGTCGAAGTATTCCGGTAGAGGATGTCGATCGCCCCATCTCCGTTGTAGTCGCCGAGCCCGGCAATCTCGCTGCCGGGTGGCAGCGTGACCATGGCTGCTCCTGCGATGGGTCGCTGCGGCATGACGGGTGAGAACTCCGTCATGCCGACGTCACCGGTCGTGGGATTCGTCCACAGGATGCTGGCGAAGCCGTTGAGCAGGGGTCCGACGCCCGCAACCTGCCAGTTCGCGTCAAAGTGACCGCTCACGGGGCTGTTCGGATTGTTCTGCCGATAGGCGGGTGTTGCCGAGTAGTAAAGTTGCCCCGGCGCGAAATCCACCGTACTGAGCATCCCGCCGGCTCCCAGATAGATCAGCTCCAGATTGCCGCCCCCGTCTCGCAGCAGAACATCCGAGTAGCCGTTCTTGTCGAAGTCGCCGACGCCGGCGACGCTCCACGAAGACGCGCGCGCCGGCTGTAGAGTCATCAGCGGCGCAAGCTCCCCGGACGCAGCCATGACGAGCACGAGCGCTTGCTGGGCGCTGGCGTTCCAGAGCAGCACCCCGGTGATCCCGCTTTCTTGAAATCACCCACGCCCGCGAACTGGTAGCCGGGAGGCAGTGTACCGATGGTGAGGAATGTAGATGGTTCGGATGAGAGCGCGGGATTGAGCGGCTCCTTCCAGACTTGAAGCGTACCGTGAGTCGAATCGACGATCAGCGGGCTCGCGTAGCCGTCGCCGAAGAAGTCACCGTACGCGACCGCCTGCAGATTGCCGTTATTTAGCAGCGGCTGCTCGAGCGTCTCGATGGCTGAGATGGGGGATGTAGCGGGTGTCCCTTGCACCATGTTCCAAACCTGCACGTTGGGAGCCACGGCGCCGCTACGCTCCGCCCACAGGGGGGAGGACACGATGTTGCCGTCGAGGCTGACCATGCGATTGGCGTCGAACGTGATGGGCGGATCGTCCAGCGTCTGCCCTGCGACCACGACGTGATCGAAGTGCACGCCGGCGATTCCATGCACCCGGTCGTAACTTTGGAATTCGTTCGGCAGCGTCTGCGGATCGGCGACGAAGATATCGCTGAAGGTGAGATGCCCGACCGAGCCGAGCTGCGTATTGCCGAATTCCCAGATGCTCGGTCCCACCACGATCTGCATCAGCTGCCAGGAGGCGTTTTCCACGTGAATGCGCTCAAAGTGATACCCGGCCACCTGCCCGAGCGCTGCCCGGCTGCTCTGATGCTGGGCAAAGACCGCATTGTTCATGTTGGGCCAGCTCCACTCGCCGTGGATGACATTCGAGTCGACCACCCACACATCGTCGGCGCCGTTGGGGGGCGCGCCGAGCTCGAAGGCGCCCGCGTTGTTGGACTGCCGCAGAACGCATCTGACTCATCCCCGTTGACCGTTAGTTGTAAGCACAATCACCCGCCAACGCTACAACTTGAAGACGAGGCCGATGCGCGAGGCTGGGGCCGCGGAAGTGTGGAGGCAGGCATCGATGACCGTTAGGGCAGGGCTACCGTAGCAACTCTTCGACCTGAATGGCCGGTATCGCGAGGAGCATCTGGTACTGCCGAACCGCGAACAGTCACGTCGCGCGCAGCGCGACGGTTACCGGCACACGCGCCGCTCGAACGGCTGGCATCAGTCCGCCAATCAGCCCCATGCAGAGCGCCCAACCGATGCCCAATAAAGCCAGAGACGGAGTGACCGCAAGGTGAAATTGAAACCCAAAGGGACGGGCCGTTAGGCCATTAAAGAACAACCACGCAAGTCCCGCGCCGGTCAACGCGCCGAGAATCGCCAGAAGAATGGCCTCTAATAGCGTGGAAGCCATGACCGCTGCGCCGCTGAATCCGATGGCGCGCAGCGTGGCCAGTTCCCGCCGCCGGCTGTCCATGAGCGCGTAAAGGGAATTGGCAGCACCGATCGTGGCTGCCACGGCCAGTATGGCGCCCACGAAGTAGCTGACGAAATTCAGTATTCCGTTGACTTGCTGCACGTCGGCCTCAGCCAGCTCCGCTTCGTGCTCGACTTTGAGATGCAGCAATGGATTGCCCTTGATCGCGTTGACGAGCTCGTCAAATGCTGAGGGGGATCGCAGCATGACGTTGACTTCGTTGTAGCTGCTGAGTCCGAAGGCCGACAAAACCGTGTTCGCGTCGGCGTATACGGCGCAGCTCCCGTTGCTGCGCCCGAGGTCGAAGTTCCCTACGACGAGCCACTCGACGCCTTGTATGAGCCGCTTGTCGCCCACGCTGAAATGCTCGTATTGGTGCGCGCAGTAGTTGCTCGCGATGAGCTCGAGCAACCCGGGTCGAAACATGCGGCCCGTGGTCAGGTGCAGCTCGGGTGCGTAGTCGGCGAGATCCGCGCCGGCGCCAGTCATGGGAAATCCGACCAAGTTGCCAGAGTCGGTCCTCCTGGCCTGGACGAACACCAGAGCCTGCGGCACCGCGATCGGCTGCCCGCTCGCGTTGCGCCGAATCCCAGGAAGATCACCGATAAGCGCCGCGATGTCCTTCGGTATGTTGCTTTGATTGGGCCCCGGCGCGCCAACGCTGAGCAGGCTGGCCCGGTCAGGGCGCACGTTCCCCATGGCCTCCCGCCGAGCGCCGACGCCCATGGCCAGCATAGATACCAGCACCCCCACGGCGCACGTCACACCGATAACCGTGGTGCATGCCAATCCCAGGCGCTGCGGCACGCCGAGCAGGTTCATGCGCAGGAGCATTCCCAGCTGTTTGAGGAAATCCATGTGTGCCTACCGTCCCGCCAGGGCGTCGACGATGTTCAACCTTGCCGCGCGCAGGCCCGGCACGCTCACGCTGATGAGGGCCACGAACACGGCTCCGAGAATGCCGAAGGTCACGACCACCATCGGCATCGAAAGTCCGGGCATGTACTTAGCAGCAAGTGGGAACGCAATCCAAGCCAGCGCGAGACCCGTCAGCGAGGCGGCAATGCACACGAGCAACGACTCGCCCGCGATGAGGAAAAATACCGTCCGGTTGCCGAATCCGAGCGTCTTCAGGACAGCGAGTTCGGGCGTGCGCTCACGGACCGTCTGCATCATCATCGTGGCCGTCGAGAACACCAGAGCCGCCAGCACCGCGCTGAGGATCCACCGGATGGCGAAGTTCAGGTCACCGAGTGATTGCATCGCCTGCTGCGTGCGCTCTCTGAACGATGCCGTTAGCGTTGGGCTTGCCGAGTTGGCGAACGTGCGATCGATGGCGTCGCTCACGGCGGCCGCCTGCTTCGGATCCGATACGATAGCGTAAAAGTGGTTGACAGTCCCCTTGTTGAGCACTCGCGCCTCGTCAAGATAGTCGTAGTTGCCCACCACAAGACTATTCTCGCCGCTCTCGTGATCCGAGAACATCCCCACGATCTCGAAGGTCCAAGTTGTCGATCCGTCGGTCTGAACAGTGCTCGTGGTGAGGGGAATTTTATCCCCGATGTGCCATCCGTATTTCTTGCCGATATCTGATGTGATCAACACCCCCGTTCGAATTTTGCGAAGGGCCTCGAGGTCCTTGGACTGAACACTGAAGATCTCCGGCGCGGCCGTGCGGAAAAAATCGGTCGGCGGAATAAAAAGCACGTAAACGGACTCGGTCGGCTTCTGGTACGTCGCAAGCATGCCGTCGTTGAACGATACGGTCTTCACGCCAGGAACCGATTGAAGACGGTTCAGCCCAGCGAATGGGAGGCGCGCTCCGCCGACGACTGCGGGGCCGACGTAGAGTACGTCAGCGCGAACACTGGCGATGGCCCGGTCCATCCCGGTTTTCATGCCCTGCAGAACGCCGAACAGCGCGAAGGCAACGCAGACCTGAAGAAAAATCAGCGCCGTGCGCACGGGCTTACGCCAGATGCCGCACCAGACGAGGGGCAGATACTTCATGGAAGTTCCATTTTGACTGCCGCGACGCCGCCTGTCACGAACGGCCGCGAAGGGTCATGAGTAGTCACCGGCGTGTGGTCCGGATTCCCAGCAATCCTAGCCGGGTGCATACTTCCTCAATGTTTGCCATCCCAGTCCGCGCCAACTTACCTAATCCCCCGATAGTGAGTCGATTGGCTCCATTGATTATCGGAGTGACAGTCGCTGCGCTCGTGTTCTATGGATTCAGTCATACGGTAGACCAGGCGCTTTTTCACTTCGAAGGCGTTCCGCCGCCGTTCATCCTGTACGTGCATGCGCTGGTTTCCAGCGCGTGGCTATTTCTTTTCGTCACTCAGAGTGCCCTCATCCGCAGCGGTAACGTCCTGCTTCATCGGCGATTGGGTCTTTGGGGCCTGGCGTTGGGGATGACTGTGTTTCTTGTGGGCGCCGTCACCGTCTTTGTCATGCGCTGGCGAGACATTAATTCAGGCGGAGGTGAGGGTGCCATCGCGTTTCTAAGCATCCCCCTGGATAGCTTGCTGGGCTTCGCAGTGCCGTTTTTCTTGGCGGCATTGTGGCGAAAAAAGCCAGATCTGCACCGCCGTCTGATGTTGCTCGCAACCTGTACACTCACGTTTGCCGCCTTGGCGCGCGTCCCGGCGCTAGGTGATCGCGGCGCTTCCGTTATCACGGACATCCTGATGCTCGTTGCAGCCGGGATGGACTGGCTGGGCACAAGGCGAATTCATCGCGTATATCTCATCGGCGTACCGGCAGAGATCCTGTTTCAAGCCTTAAGCCTCTATCTCGCGCAAGCCGCACCCCCAGCGTGGATGGCGGTTGCCAAATTCCTGCTCCGCGCGACGTGAAGTAGCTGCCGGCACGATGGACGAAAGGGGCTTCTGTAAATTCCCGCGCGCCAACGCGGACTACAATGTGCGATGCGCCAAATGACCGAACATCTGAGCCAATCAAAGGTGACCCCATGTCATTCCGACGACCCCATCCATTGGCGTTCGCCGCTGCTGTCTTGTTGGTTGTCGGCGGGACGCCGGCGGTGAGCGCCCAGCCGAGCTATGGCCCTCGCTATGCGCAGGACCGCGCCGAGATCGAGGATCTCATGTCGCGCTATCTGTTCGCGATGGATTACGGGGACTTCGATGCCTATGTCGAGACCTTCACCGAAGACGGCGTGCTCGACTTCTCGCGCAGCACGTCGAAAGGCCGCGCCGAGATCAAGAAGGCCGTGGCGGCTTTCAAGGAAGCCGTCGGCAAGCTCTACAAGGACAAGGAGGGCAATCCGGCGACACTGCGCCACGTGCTCCTCCAGGCCGTGATCCGCGTCGAAGCCGACCGCGCCTGGACACGCTCGCTATGGGTCGAGATGGCGAACGACGGTCCCAACGGGACGCTCAAGATGGGAACCTTCGGTATCTACGAGGACGAGCTGCAGCGCGTGAAGGGCCGTTGGCTGTTCAGCAAGCGGCGGGTGCTCAACGAATTTCTCGAAGGCCGGCATTCGGGCCCGAACAATCCGGTGCGTGATCTCGACGGACTGGCCGCGGCGTTCCTGGCGGAGAAGAAATAGCTGCCCCCCAGTCGCGCCCCTTGTCGGTCCTCCACAGCCGTTGGGCTTCCTTGGTGATGACTTGGCCGTAAACGCTCATGGAATATTTGATTAAGCAGTCGACTTGACGGTAACCGCGAAGGCGGCCCGAAACCGCTCACCCGGTTCGACCAGTTTCAACCCGCGCCCGCTCACAAGGGCGTTCGTCGCCGCCGTCATCGGCTCGATTGCGATGTAATCCTTGTCCTTCGGTGCAAAAATCTGCGCGTAGCGGTAGCCCGCCAAGAATTCAACCGTAATTCGGCGGCCGGCGCCCGCGAGCGAAAACACTGGACGCTCCTCCAGCACGACAAAACCGTCGTCAAGATCAATCTCGCCGAGCTGCGAATCGAATGCCCCGACCGGTTCCTCCCCGCCGGACGGAATCCCGCGCTCGTCGCACGCCAGCCTGCGCATCGCCGGCAAAGTCAGCTGCCATTGCGCACGCGGCAGCCCGGGAATCCCGAAGTAGGGATGAAACCCGAAACTCACGGGTACCGGGCCGTCGGAGCCGGCCACCAATATTGTTTCCACGGTCAGGCTGTCCGGCCCGAGCGTCACCGTCATCTCCAAGCTGTGACGAAATGGAAACACCGCGAGCAGGTCGGTGCGGTTCCAATCCAGCCGCGCCGCGATGCGGTCAGGTTTCGCTTCGCGCACTTCCCAGGTGAGCACGGCCCAGCCCACGCCATGCATCGGCAGTCGATTGCCATCGAGATGAAGAAGTCGTGACGAAAGATCGAGAATCACTTTGCGCCCGGCGGCCTCATATAGAGGGCCGGCGAGGCGGTTGGCCCAGGGATGCAAGAGTGGAATCCCCGCGGTGCTCCCCTTCGCCGCCGCCGCGGCGAGGTCCTCGACCCGGCGCAGGATCTCTTCACCCCGATGTCGGAGGGACGCGCCCAGCATTCCTCGAGCAGGCAGAAAGACCGCGTCCATGTTGCCCGCGGCAAGCCGCAACGCGGCCGCATCGTTCAGAAGATTGGCTGGATGGCCTTCAGCACTGCAGTCGGAGGGAGTCATGCTTTTTAAGACCGGTTGCTTGGGCTCTGGGAGGGACAGGCGCGTCGAATGTGCACCCAATCCCTTCGTGGCTCAAGTGTTTCGATGACCCATTGACGCCAAGTTGCCTATGTGCACGGGAAGAACCGTTTGAAATTGGCTCCCGGGACGGAACCCAATTCAAGCTCAATCCGAACGGAATCCTAAATTCGGGTAAGATTTGCTATGGACAAGCTTTTCATTTCGGCCGACTCGCTGCTTCGCGACTCAATGGAACTCGCCAGACGCGTGGTGAGCAGCGGATTTCGTCCGACGTTTCTGGTTGCCATGTGGCGCGGCGGTGCGCCCATCGGGATCGCAATACAGGAGGTGCTGGAATACCACTCCATTCGCGCCGATCACATTGCAATTCGCACCTCTTCCTATACGGGTATCGATACCCAAAGCAAAACGGTCCGCGTGCACGCGGTGGATTATCTGGTCTCGCGTATTTCGGCCGACGATGAGGTTCTGCTCGTCGACGATGTGTTCGACTCCGGACGCAGCATCGAAGCGGTGGTCAAGGAGCTGCAGCAGCGTTGCCGGCGAAATTGGCCGGAAAAGTTCCGCGTTGCCACCGTGTATTACAAATCAACCCGGAATCGCAGCGCGCTCGTGCCGGACTATTACGTGCTCGACACCGACAAATGGCTGGTATTCCCGCACGAACTCGTGGGGCTGACCCGCGAGGAGATTCTCGAACACAAACCCGTAGGACCCAACTTCTTCGATAAGCCCTAAAAGGGTTGGAGAACCTCCATGCGCAGCGTGCTCGCCAAGCCCGTCTTGTTTGCCCTCTTCGCTCTGGCGGCATCCACGCCGGTGCTCGCGCAAAAGCGCTTGATCATCATCGATCAGGACACTTCCGGGCCGGGAGGATCGAACATCATGTCGATGTTGGTGCTGCTGCAGTCCCCGCAGGTTGAGGTACTCGGCATCACCGTCGTCACCGGCAACGCCTGGCGGGACGACGAGGCGCGGCACGCGCTGCGGATGTTGGAGCTGATCGGCCGCAACGATGTGCCGGTCGCGCTCGGAGCCGTGTTTCCGCTGATCCGGACGCAGCAGGAGACCCGCCTCATGACTCCGCTGGTTGGGAATGTCGCCTGGTTGGGCGCCTGGGGCCAGAGATTGGACACATTGCCCGCCGGGCCGGCCGGACTCGTGGAACCACCGAAGCCGGCGGCGCCGCTCGGTCCCTGGGATACTCCTCCGTTGGCCGAGGGCGAGCCGCATACCAAACCCATCGCGGAGGACGCCGCGCATTTTCTGATACGAGAAGTCCGTGCCCACCCGCACCAGGTAACCATTTACGCAGCCGGGCCGCTGACCAACATCGCGCTCGCCGTCGCGCTCGATCCTCACTTCGCCGAATTATCGCGAGGATTGGTGATCATGGGCGGCAGCCTGAATCCGCACTCCGAAGATCCGGAATTCTCGAGCAGTCCGCGCCACGAATTCAATTTTTGGTTCGATCCGGAGGCGGCTCGGATGACGCTGCGCGCTCACTGGCCGAGCATCGACGAGACCACGGTCGACGTGTCGATCAAAGCGATGTTCACAGAAGCGATGCTTGCCGCGATTTCAAAGTCCCCCAATCCGGCGGCCCAATACATCGCGAAGTATTCGCAGGAGCGGTACTACCTATGGGACGAGCTCGCCGCCTGTGCTTGGCTCGACCCCAGCATCATTACCCAACGATTGGATTTGTATATGGACGTCGATGTGAGTCATGGTTCCTCCTACGGCGAAACACTGACCTGGAGCGAAGCGTTGAAGCCGGCCGTCGACCTGCAGTTGGTGCATGCCCAAGTCGATCTCGACCTGCCGCGATTCACCAAAATGTTTGTCGAGTTGATGTCCGCGCCGACACCGCACCGCGACATGGCGCCAAAACAATAGCGCAGGAATTGGGCGGCTCAGGTGCCCGGAATCGTATGGCGGTAGCGAATTTCCATTCCGTGTACTAGGTTGGAGCGTCGTGTGTACATAATTGGTGCACGCCGAGAATCATGCACCTGCACCTGCGACTGCAATGGGGCGAGGCGAATCGCGAACTCGATGCAGGGTTTTTGTCATTATATTAACTACTTGGGATCACTTCGAAATGTAGCTTCGCGCAGAATCGGCGCCGGCTATGAGCTTGTTGCTCGGTCCGCGTTACTTTTGCGCACGATTCTTGCAGAGTGCATTCGAATAGCGCGATGGGTTTGATCCTCGCGCCATCAGAATAATTAAGGTTAGAACAATGAGGGATGAAACAATGAAGCGACGCTCATGGATTCGCGGTTTGGGCCTCCTGTCTTGCTCGATCATCGCCGCTTACCCCTCGGCCCATGCGCAGCAAGCTAGCGCTCAACCTACCGCGGTGCCCGCCCCGGTTTCACAGGCAAACGCATCGGACAATCTCGATGAAATCGTGGTCCACGGCATCAGGCGCGGCGATTTGATCCTCCCGACCACGGTGACATCCGGGTCGGCATACGGCCTGGACCTCGACGTAATGGATACGCCGCGCAATAACACCTTGTTGTCGAAAGCCCAACTCGATGCCCTCAACGTCCAGAATCCCGGCGGATTTTCCTTTCTGACGTCGAGCAGTTATTCGGACGCGTCGTTCGGTCAGCCGAACGTGCCGCGCATCCGCGGCCAGTACGCCGACATGTTTTTCAACGGGATGCGCGATAGCTTCACTCTGAACGGTTACGGCGCGCCGATCAGCTTCAACAGCGTGGACTCCATCGATATCGTCAAGGGTCCGGCGAGCGTCCAGGCGGGACCGGGCGCGGGGGTGGGAGGGTCGATCGACATCACCACCAAAATGCCCACGTTCACAAAGTCTTCTGCCAGTGCCGACGTTGAATTCGACACTCAGCAAAAGCGGCGCGCCGCCTTCGATCTCGATGGTCCGCTGAATGCCATCATGGCCGGGCGCGTGAGCTTCACCAGCGATGATAGCGGCAGCTATTACTACGACATGTACTTCCATCAGCAGTCGCTATTCGCGGCGCTGCTCACCCAGTTCACGGATAAATTCTCTGCACTGCTCACCGGCGCCTATGAGGATACCCGCTACCGCGAGAACGACGGCATCAATCGAGTGAACCAAGGCCTCATCGACAACGATACCTACATCACCGGCGCCCCGGCAGCCGCGGATATAGGGGGCTACGCAACGTTGTTCACCTTGGGCCCCGCCACCACTGTGCTTCCACCCCGGACCATTATCGATGAGCCGCCGGGCACCGGCGCGCACTCCATGCACGCGAAAGGGCAACTCATCTTGACCTTCAAGGCAGCGGATAATTTCTCCATCGTCAACAATACGTTTTTCGATTATATGAACCGCTACAACCAGACGGAGGATTACTACGCGGATACGGCGAAAGGCAGCTATACGATCGAGAACAAGACCGACTTCAAGTTCAAGTTTGCCACCGGCTTCGTGAACAACGACATCGACGCGGGCTTCACGTACCGTTATGCGCATGTGAACGACGTCCAGAACTACAACAATGAGCCGGTCAGCATCTTCGATCTATCCCAGAGTCCCAGCACCTGGATCTTCCCCGCGTCCCTGCAGCCGGGGGCGGCGCCATTTGGCACGTACCTATACAACGGGGCCTTCGGCCACCCGCAGTGGGGGGCTCCGGGACGCGGTGAATTCTTGAACGACAGCGTGGTCTCGAATCTGCAGGACGCCGCCATTTTCCTCGAGCATCGGATCCAGTTATCGCCCCAATGGAGCGTGCTGTATGGGCTGCGGGGCGATGTCGTGCAGTTGAACTATTCCGACCCGCTCGGCGGTGCGGATTACGAAGGCCTGCCCGAGAGCGCATCCACCAATTGGTATGGCCTGCGTAACGGCAACATCAGCGTGGTGTACAGCCCCACGACCCACGTGTCGGCATACCTTACGTACAACAACGCACAATACGTCGATCCTACCGCCAATGACGGCGCGGTGGCCGTCTGGGGGGAGGATCCGACCGCCCAGCTGCGGCAGGACACGCTCCTGGAAGAGGCAGGCCTTAAATTCGACCTGCTCGACAAGAGCCTGTTCATCTCCACCGCGATCTTCAAGCAAAATCGCTCCATAGCCACCGGTCAGGGCGGCCTCGGTAAGGATTTCGCCCACATCAAGGGTGCCGAGATCGAGCTCAATTACCAACCCGATCCGCATTTTTTCGCGACCGCGAGCTACTCCTACTTGCACACCGTCCTCGACCAGCCTTCGGGTTTCTACAACTTTCCGGCCTATTCCGGAACTTATGTGGATGGCGCCGGTACGGCAGCCGTGTACGCGCCGGGCCAGACCTTCATTGATCCGGGTGTGCCGGAGCATCTTTTCAACCTGCTCGGGAACTATAAGTGGGAATCGGGTTGGGGCGCGCAGGCGAACATTCAGGTCACGGGCCCCGTGGATACGACCCAGTCCGGGTATCTAAATCTGGCGGCGACCAATGCTGCAGCCGCCGAGGATTTATATACCCTTTCAGGACCATTGGTCGGGCCCGGTGGCATCGTGCCGCTATCGGTGGTCGGCGCCAATGGCTACTATCAATCGCCGCGGATACCCTGGCAATACACTTTGAATGCCTCGACCTTCTATACCTTTCAAAACTATACGATCAAGCTCTCGATCTACAACCTGACCGATCGAGTCAACTTCATCAACGACATCCCGTTTTACGGCAACGACTTTATACAAAGGCTGCCGCCGCGCAGCTTTGATTTGAGGCTCACGGGTAAGTTTTAGTGGGAGGCTGAGCAGCGTACTGGTTCCAGCCGGCGACCAGCGCCTTGACCACAGGCGAACCCACCCGATAGGCCGCTTCGAACGCGGCGCCCGCGCCGCCGTGGGCGAAGCGCAGGGTCGGATCGGCGCCGTCGGCTTCCCGCGAATAGTTGCTGGCTGTGCGCAGCACGAGCACGCGACGATTGTCGACCCTTCCGGCGCGGGTGAAGAGATCGAGAACATCGAGGATACCCTGGTCCTCACATGCGGTCATGGCGAAGGTGCCCGCACCGTCGGTCCAGAGCTTCATCCAATCGCGCGCCCATTGCGTGCGCCGTTCGCCGTGCCAGAACCGCGTAGTGCTGACCTCATCGCCGAGGAAAACCTGCGGCGGCTTCATGGCGGCGGGTTCGCTCAAATAGCCGGCGCGAGCGGCCCTGAGATCCGCCGTGTCGGGGAGCGCGATATCGCGGGTCAATGCATAGGCCCAATTCACGAGGCCGGGATTGAGCATCCAGACCATTTCGCTGGAACCGGGTGCCGCACCTTTCACGCCCGGCTTGTCAGTGCCAAGAGACCAGAGTCCCTCGGGCCAACCCTTAGGGATGTCGCGATCGTCCATTTCGAAGATCGGGTCGGCGTCCACGACATAGCGTGCCCAGGCGGCGCTGCCGATGGACCCCGTCCGCGGGTCGACGCCGGCGATTCCGGCCACGATCCAGTAGGCATGGGAGACGTCGAGTTCAGGGTCAAGGATCAAGGCGGTGACGCTCTCGCGAGGCCGGGCTCGCATACCGGTGACCACACCCAGCACTCCATCAGCGGATAAGAGCACGCGGCCCTCGATGCCAGGGACTTTGAGTGCACGGTTGAGCGGCAGACGCTCTGCCCACAAACCGAACTCGCCTGCCCTCGTGCCCGTGCCGGCCGTTGATCCCGATTCGAAGGTGGTCAGGACTACCACCTTGATCAGGATCGGCTTGGATTGGGCGGCGAGCGGCAGAACGCCCGCCAGCAAAACGGTGAGGATCGAGAGTAGAGCAATTGGGCGCATGGATATCGCGCCCTACGCCAAATAAATGAAGCGAGCGATAAATAAGGCCGACAGCACGTACACCAGCCAGTCGCGCTTGGTCGCCTTGCCGCGCACGAGCTTGAGGGCGGCGTGACTGGTAATGCCGAACGCGAGTCCGTTGGCGATCGAGTAGGTCAATGGAATCATGATGACCGTGAGAAAGGCCGGGATAGCCTCGAGCGGCTCGACCCAATCCACCTCGGCAAGCGCACCCATCATCATGCCGCCCACCAGAATCAGGGCCGGCGCGGTCGCGGCTGTCGGGATCGCCTGCACCAACGGCGCGAAGAACAAGGTGCATAGGAACAGAATTCCGACGACGACGCTGGTAAGGCCGGTACGTCCGCCGACCGACACACCGGCCGCGCTTTCTATATAGCTCGAGACCGGACTCGTGCCGGATGCGGCGCCGACCATCATCGCCAGCGAGTCGACGACCAGAATGCGGTTCAACCTCGGTATCGAACCATCCGACGCCTGAAGTCCAGCTCTCTTGGTCACGGCTACCAGCGTGCCGACGTTGTCGAACAGATCGACAAGAAGGAATACGAGGATGATTTCGAGCAGCGATAAGCCGACGCCGCCCTTCAAATTCAGCGCCGCCGGCACATTGAGCTGAAAAGCGGCCGACGACAGATCTGTCAGACGGTAGGCACCCGGCGCGATATGGGCCATACCTAGCGCCCAACCAACAGCGGCTGTCACGAGGATGCCGAGCAGCATCGCACCCTTGACTCGCCATACCTGCAGCAAGGCGATCACCAGCAGTCCCAGCAGCGACAGCGCCGGGGTGGAGGTGGTGAGATTGCCGAGACCGACCATGGTGCCGGGCTTGGCAACAATGATGCCGGCATCGGCCAAGCCGATAAAGGCGATGAACAAGCCCACGCCGCCCGCAACCGCGGCGAATAGCGCCCGCGGCACCGCATTCATGATCAACTGGCGTACCCCAACCAGGGTCAGCACAAGAAATGCGGCGCCCGAGAGGAACACGCAGCCGAGCGCCGTCTGCCAAGGCACCCCCATGCCCTTGACCACGGTGAATGTGAAGTACGCGTTGAGGCCCATTCCCGGCGCGAGCGCCAGAGGGTAATTGGATACCAACCCCATGAGGATGCTGCCGAATGCGGCGGCAAAACAGGTCGCGGCGGCGACGCCGGCCACGGGCATGCCGGCCGCACCCAGAATGACGGGATTGACGACCACGATATAAGCCATCGTCAAAAATGTCGTGAAGCCCGCCAGCAACTCGATGCGAACCGTCGTGCCGTGAGCTTCGAGGTCAAAGAAGCGCTTGAGCATTGGCCATCCCTTAATTCTTCGTATGGGGTCTTTTACGACACCTCCGCAGCGCAAACAAGTTCAATTCTGGCGAAAACCGGCGGCGCGGCGCGGCTTCGCTCAACGGCACCCTGTTGGGGCAATTTCGCAGCCGCAGCGCACACAATCAGTGCGCTGCATTGTGTACAAAACTTCAAGCGAACGTGCTGTAATTACCCTCAGCGTGAGGTGAGATGGGGAAACTGACAACACACGTTTTAAACATTGCGTCGGGCATTCCGGCGGCCGGTATGCGCATCGAATTACGCGCAGGTGCCGCGGCTGCGGCGTTGGCCGACATGAAGCTGATCGGCGCCGCGCAAACCGATGCGGACGGGCGGTGCGCGGCACCCCTTCTGCAGGGCGCCGCACTGGGCGTCGGCTGCTATTCGCTCACGTTTCACGTCGCTGCATACTTTCGCGCACTGGGGCAACAGCTGCCGGAGCCCGCGTTCCTGGACGAAGTTGTCATCGCCTTCGGCATCGCCGACCCACAGCAGAACTACCATATACCGTTGTTGGTCTCCCCGTGGGGCTATTCAACCTACCGCGGAAGTTGAGCGATGCCGCCCCTCAACAGGGATGCTTCGCAGACACTTCGATTCGTTCTGGACGGTCGCGTCGTGTCCATCGATCAGCCGTCGCCGACCATGACCATGCTCGACTATCTGCGCGAGGTTGCGGGCCGGCGCGGCACCAAGGAGGGCTGCGCGGAGGGGGATTGTGGCGCGTGCACCGTCGTATTGGGAGAGCTGTCGGCCGACCGTAGCCGCATTCAATACCGCGCGGTGAATTCCTGCATACGGTTTCTGCCCACATTGGATGGCAAGGAACTCGTCACGGTGGAGAGCCTTCGGCAACCATCGGGCGCTGCGCATCCGGTACAGCAGTCGATGATCGATCATCATGCCTCGCAGTGCGGGTTTTGCACACCTGGCTTCGTGATGTCCCTGTTCGCCATGTACTTGGACCGCGGCCACGCCGGCCGCGAGCAGGTTGTCGATGCCCTGAGCGGCAATTTGTGCCGCTGCACCGGCTATCGCCCGATCATCGATGCCGGCATGCGCCAGGGGAGCTACCCGCCACCCGAGCGCTGGAGCCGCGAGGATGCGCAATCCGCGCAGCGGCTCGACGCCTTGAAGCGCCTTGCCCGCGATCGCGATCCCGGCGCTTCGCTCCGTTATCCCGGCTACCACGCGCCCCGCACTGTCGATGAACTGAGCACGGCGTTCAAGGCAGAGCCCGATTCGGTGCTGCTCGCGGGAGGCACCGACATCGGCCTTTGGGTCACGAAGCAGCTGCGCGATTTGCCGGCCTTGATATTTCTCGGCGATGTGCCGGAATTATCGGCCATCGAAGATCGGCCCGACGAATTATGGATCGGCGCCGCAGTCACCCTCACCGACGCGTGGCCGGCACTGCTGCGCGGATTCCCCGAACTCGGCGAACAGGCCGCGCGCTTTGCCTCGCCGCCGATTCGAAATTCCGCGACCCTGTGCGGCAATCTTGCCAATGGCTCGCCCATCGGTGATTCGATTCCAGCCTTGATCGCGCTGGGTGCGCAGATTGAGCTGCGCAAGGGTGCGACCGTTCGCAGGCTGCCTCTCGAAGAATTCTATCTTGGGTACCAAAAGAAGGATTTGAGCAAGGGCGAGTTTCTGACCGGCGTCGCCATTCCCGCCAGCCTTGAGGGACGATTGATCGGCAGCTACAAGGTGGCGAAGCGCATCGATCAGGATATATCCGCTGTCTGCGCCACCTTCTGCGTCCGCGTCGAAGGCGAACGGGTGCAAGGTGCGCGGCTCGCATACGGCGGCATGGCCGCAACGGCGTGCCGCGCTCGCAACGCGGAGCGCGCGCTCATCGAGCACGGCTGGACCCCCGAGGGAATCGAGGCCTCGAGCGCGGCGCTTGCCCAAGACTTCAAGCCGCTGTCGGACTTGCGCGCCAGCGGCGAGTATCGACTGCAGGCTGCCGCCAACCTGCTGCGCCGCTTTTTCTTGCAAAACCAAGGGCGGCTGCGCGACTCGCCGGCATTGCGCACCCGCGATGCCTTGCACGCGAGCGCCACGCCGCATCAAGGAAGTGCCGCTCGATGAGTGTCGGCACGGCGCGAATTCACGACAGCGCGACGCTCCATGTCAGCGGTCAGGCGCAGTACTGCGATGACATTGTGCTGCCGGCGAATGCCCTGCATGCGGCGTTTGGTATGAGCCCCATTGCTCATGGGCGCATCACGGCGCTCGATCTGTCGCCGGTTGCTGCCGCACCAGGTATCGCCGCGATCGCGCTGGCCGCCGACATTCCCGGCGAGAACAATTACGGCGGCGCGGTGCACGATGATCCGATATTCGCTCAAGGTCTGGTGCAGTATGCGGGACAACCCGTCTTTGCCGTCGCAGCGAGTTCGATGCGCGCGGCGCGCACGGCCGCCCGGCTGGCAAAGCTCGATATCGCGCCTCTTCCGGCGCTGCTCGACATCCGTGCGGCGCTGGCCGCCGAAAGCTACGTCCTGCCGAGCCAGACCATGCGCCGCGGCGACCCGCAGGCGCAGCTGAGGACCGCGCCGCGACGTCTGGGCTCCACGATTGTCATCGGCGGCCAGGATCATTTCTACCTGGAAGGACAGGTTGCGGTGGCCATGCCGCAGGAAGACGGCGGCATGCTGGTGCACAGCTCGACGCAGCACCCCACTGAAGTCCAGAGCATCGTGGCCCATGCCTTGGGACTTTCTTGCAACCAGGTCACCGTGCAATGCCGGCGCATGGGCGGCGGTTTCGGCGGCAAGGAGAGTCAGGCCGCATTGATCGCGGCAGCCGCCGCGATGTTGGCGCGCAAAACGGGCAGAACCGTCAAGCTGCGCCTGGACCGTGATACGGACATGCTGATGACCGGCAAGCGGCACGACTTCATCGCCGACTACGAGGCCGGCTTCGATGCACAGGGGCGTTTACTCGCGCTGTCGGTGATGCTCGCTTCGCGCTGCGGGTATTCGGCCGATCTTTCCGGGCCGGTGAACGACCGCGCGATGTTTCACGTCGATAACGCCTACTACCTTGAACACGTCGAGATCACTTCGCATCGGTGCAAGACCCACACCGTCTCGAACACCGCCTTCCGAGGTTTCGGGGGCCCACAGGGCATGATGGTGATCGAGGCGGTACTGGATGACATAGCGCGGACGCTGAGCTTGGACCCGCTCGATGTACGGCGCATCAACCTATATGGCACTTCGCCGCGCGATACCACGCACTACGGCCAAGTGGTCGAGGGCAACAGGCTGCCCGAGATCATCGATCGTCTCGAGCACAGCAGCGACTATCGCGCGCGCCGCGGCGAGATCCAACGCTGGAATGCCGCGCAGCCCATCATCAAGCGCGGTCTGGCACTGACACCCGTTAAATTCGGCATTTCATTCACCTCCACGATGTTCAATCAGGCCGGTGCACTGCTGCAGGTGTATACGGACGGCACCGTGCTTCTGAATCACGGCGGCACGGAAATGGGCCAGGGACTGCACGTGAAGGTGGCGCAGGTCGTGGCCACCGAGCTGGGATTGCCGCTGTCCGCCATCCGCATCACGGCGACCGACACCAGCAAGGTGCCGAATACCTCCGCCACGGCCGCTTCGGCGGGCACCGATCTTAACGGCAAGGCGGCGCAGGCGGCGGCAATCTCGATCCGCGAACGGCTTGCAGCCGTGGCCGGCCAGAAGTACGGCGTCGATATGCAAAGTGTCAGCTTTGCCGACGGCCAGGTGCAAGCGGGCACACAGCGTGTGACGTTTGCCGAACTGGCTAGGAGCGCCCATGAAGCGCGCGTTTCGCTTTCCGCAACCGGCTATTACCGTACTCCGAAGATTCATTGGGACAAGGACCTGAAGCGCGGCAGGCCTTTCTACTATTTCGCCTTCGGCGCCGCGGCGGCCGAGGTGGCGGTGGATACGCTCACCGGCGAGACGCAATTGCTGCGCGTCGATATCCTGCATGACGTCGGCACGTCGCTGAATCCGGCCATCGACTTGGGTCAGATCGAAGGGGGCTTTCTACAAGGCGTCGGCTGGCTCACCTCCGAGGAGCTGTATTGGAACGGCGACGGCCAGCTCGGTACGCACGCGCCGTCCACCTACAAAATACCCACGGCACGCGACTGGCCTGCGCTCGCGCGAGTGGAGATGCTGCCGGCCGCGCCCAATTCAGAGGACGCGATCTTTCGGTCCAAGGCCGTGGGCGAGCCGCCGTTGATGCTGGCGCTGTCGGTGTTCCACGCCATCCGCGATGCCTGTGCGTCTTGCGGTCCTCCGGGCGGCTTGCCGGAACTAACCGCCCCCGCGACACCGGAAGCGGTGCTGCGCGTCGTCGAAGCCCTTCGCCGCAGACACGCCGCATGAGCGTGCCGCACCCCAAGCCCGGCATCGCTTCCCGCACCACGGGCGCGTGGCTCAGGCCGCTCTCGGGCCACTGGATCGAAGCCGCGCGCGCGGACCTGTCGGAGAACGCCGTGCTGGTGCGCGTTACGGTCACGGCGCTGCGGGGATCGGCGCCGCGGGAGCCGGGGGCGAGCATGCTGGTCGATGCACTCGGCACCTTAGGGACCATCGGCGGCGGCCGACTCGAATGGCATGCGACGACGCTCGCGCGCGAACTGCTGCGTGATCCACGTGCTGCGCCGGTACGAACCGCCGATCTGGTGCTGGGCCCTGAACTTGGTCAGTGTTGCGGCGGCCGCGTCGAACTGTGGCTGGAGCGCCTGACTCATCGTGATCTGCCGTGGCTCAACGACGCGGCGCGTCGCATGCGCGAGGAGCGTGGGCGCGCAGCGTCCAACTTGTGTCTCTCGAGCAAGTTTGCCGACGGTGCCGTCATCCATCGGCTGCACAATTCCTTTGCCGGACCTACGCCCGTGGATATGAAGCGCGGCGCGGGAGAATGCCTGACTCTGCTCGAGGCGCTGCGTCCACGACGCCCCAACTTGTGGATCTTCGGTGCGGGCCACGTGGGTCAAGCCCTGGTGCGGCTGCTGGCGGAACTGGCACTGTTCGAGATCACCTGGATCGACCCGCGAGCCGAGTTGCTGCCCGCATACCTGCCGGAGGGGGTAACGCCTGCGAGCTGCGCCAATCCCACGACCCTGGTGGCCGCCGCGCCGGCGGGCACGCGCTTCGTGGTCATGACGCACGATCACGCGCTCGACTATGACCTGTGCCGTGTGATCCTTGCGCGTGATGAAGCTTCCTGGTTGGGCCTCATCGGCTCGGTGAGCAAATCGGCTCGATTTAGGTCGCGTTTGCTGCGCGACGGCCTGGAGCGCGAGACCGTGTCGAAACTGACGAGTCCGATCGGCGTGCCGGGCATTTCGAGCAAACTGCCTGCTGCCATCGCGATCGCGATCGCCGCGCAGCTGCTGCAGCAGGTTGCCTTCAGGCCGGCGGCGCGCGACGCCGGTTCGGCCGCACACAAGCCGGAGGGCTGCGGCGGTGAATGCGGGTCATGCCGATCATGAGCGCATTCATGATCGAGTTCTTAGGATTGCTCGGCCGCTGGGTACACCTCATCACCGGCATTGCCTGGATCGGCGCCTCCTTCTATTTTGTCTGGCTCGACAATCACTTGCTGCCGCCGGTGGATGAGTCGTTGGTGCGCAAGGGAGTCGGCGGCGAGCTCTGGGCGGTGCACGGCGGCGGCTTCTATAACGCGCAGAAGTACCGCGTCGCGCCGGAAGTCTTGCCGCGTTCCCTGCATTGGTTCTACTGGGAAGCCTACTCCACGCTGTTGTCGGGCTTCTTCCTCATGGGCCTCTTGTACTACGCACAGGCCGAGATTTATCTCATCGACCCCCGCGTCGCCGCATTATCCAAGCCCCAGGCCGTCGCGATCAGCCTAGGCTTCATCGTCGGCGGCTGGCTGGTGTACGACGCGCTCTGCCGCAGCCCGCTGGTGCGCCGGCCGACATGGCTCGCCGCGGTGATCGCGCTCCTCTCCTGCGCCGCCGCTTATGGGTTGTGTCATCTTTTCAGCGGCCGCGGCGCGTTCATCCAGTTCGGCGCCATGTTGGGCACCATCATGGTAGCCAACGTTTTTTTCGTCATCATTCCTGGGCAGCGCGAAATGGTGCGGGCCAAGCGCGAGGGCCGCGAGCCGGACAGCCAGTCCGGGCTGCGCGGCAAGTTGCGGTCGGTGCACAACACCTATTTCACTCTACCCGTGCTCTTTACGATGATCAGCAACCACTACGCATTGACCTTCGGCGCACGCCGCAACTGGCTGGTACTGATCGGGATCTGCGCGGCGGGTGTGCTGATACGCGTGTATTTCGTGGATCGGCACAAACGCCAGTTACGCGGCGGTAAAACCTCGCCCTGGCCGGCCTTGATCGGCGTGCTGATACTGGCCGCGGTGGCTGCAGCCCTGGCGCCACGTACGGCGGCGCCCAAGATCGCTGCGGCGCCGACGCCCGCGGCCGAATTCAACGCCGTGCAGCTCATTGTCGCCGAGCGTTGCGTCCCCTGTCACGCCGACATGCCCACCCAGCCCGGATTTTCCACCGCGCCCAAAGGTGTGGTGCTTGATACGCCCGAGGCCATACTCGCGCACGTGACGGTGATTGCGCCGCAGGTGCAAGCCGGGGCGATGCCGATCGGCAACCTGACCCGCATGACCGACTCTGAGCGCAGCCGACTGCTCGATTGGATACGTGATGGCGCACCTCACTGACACGCTGCATAGGCGCAAAGGCGGCTCGAACGGCGTGCACGCCGGCCGCGCATCGGGCGCCGCGAAGAACGGCACCGACACGGCGGAAGTGCATGAACGCATCTGGAGCGCCATCGTTGATCACAGCCTGCCGCCCGAGACCCGCCTGGTGGAAAGCGAGCTCTGCAAGATCTTCGGTGTGGGCCGCACACGATTGCGCCAGGTCCTGCAAAAACTGGCGCATGAACGGGTTGTGACGCTGATGCGCAACCGCGGGGCCATGGTGTCCAAACCATCGGTGCGAGAGGCGCGCGAAGTGTTCGCCGCACGGCGGCTGATCGAAGCGAGCATCGTCGAGACCTTCGTCAAATCGGCAACGCGCAAGGACGTGAGGCGCCTGCAAGAGCATGTCGCACGCGAGGAGGAAGCGTGGCGCGACAATGATCGGCGCGCCATATTGAAGCTCTCCGGCGAGTTTCATCTGTTGCTCGCCGAAGCCGCGGGCAACACCATCCTGCTCGAGCTGCTGCGCGACTTGGTCTCCCGATCTTCGCTCATCATCGCCGTATACCAACCTCCCGGCGCAGCTCCCTGCCCGCCGGACGCTCACCGCGAACTGACGGCGGCGCTGGAACGGCGCGAGCGCGCTGCGATCAAGCTGATGATCCAGCACCTGGACCATGTATTTGCAGACCTGTTGCTCGAGAATCGCAACGGCGGCGGTATCGACTTGAAGACCGTATTCGGCGCCCGGCAATGACACGTTCCCACGACCCACATGCCTACGCCCGCGATCTGCGCGGCTACGGGCGCAAACCACCCCATCCGCGCTGGCCCCGCGGCTCCCGCATCGCGCTGCAATTCGTTCTCAATCAGGAGGAGGGCGCCGAGAGCTGCATCCTCGACGGCGATCCTGGCTCCGAGACATTCCTGTCGGAGATCGTCGGCGCCGCGGCATTTCCGATGCGCCACATGAGCATGGAGTCTTTGTTCGAGTACGGTTCGCGTGCCGGCTTGTGGCGCGTGCTGCGCGCATTCGAGCAGCGTCGATTTCCCTTCACGGTGTTCGCCGTTGCGCGGGCGCTGCAGCGGCATCCGGAAGCCGTTGCGGCTTATCGAGAGCTGGGCGCCGAGATCGCGGCGCACGGATTGCGCTGGATCAGCTATCAGCAGATCGACGAAGCCACCGAGCGTGCGCACATGGCGGAGGCGGTGGAGATTCTAAGAGCCCTCACCGGCGCCGCGCCCGTGGGTTGGTACACCGGGCGCGACAGCCCCAATACGCGCCGCCTCGTGGTCGAACACGGCGGCTTCATCTATGACTCCGATTCCTATGCGGACGATTTGCCCTACTGGACCCGCGTGGCGGATAAACCTCACCTAATCGTTCCCTACACGCTCGACAGCAATGACATGAGATTCGCCACGGCGCAGGGGTTTAACTCAGGCACGCAGTTTTTCGACTATCTCAAGGATTCATTCGACATCTTGTACCGCGAGGGCGATCCGCTCGGCCTCGACTCGCCCAAGATGCTGTCGATCGGCCTGCACGCTCGGCTCTGCGGCCGGCCGGGCCGCATCGCGGCACTGGAGCGGTTTCTCGATTACGTCGGGGGGCATGAGCGCGTCTGGATCTGCAGGCGCGTCGATATCGCCCAGCACTGGATTGCATTGCATCCCTATCAGTCATGATTCCACTCGAGCGACTCAACCGCATTTCCGCGCCGGACTTCGTCGCTGCGCTGGGTTCCATCTTCGAGCATTCGCCCTGGATTGCACAGCGCGTCGCCGCATTGCGGCCATTCAAGAGCGGCATCGCACTGTACCAGGCCATGTGCGCAGCGGTCATGCAGGCCGGCGAGGAGTTGCAGCTGGCTTTGATTCGGGCCCATCCAGAACTGGCTGGACGGGCCGCCCTGCGCGGCGATCTGACGTCAGCGTCGACCAGCGAGCAGCAAGGCGCCGGCCTCGCGGCTTGCACGGCGTCGCAATTGACGCGTCTTCAGTCCCTGAACTCGCAATACACCGGCCGCTTCGGCTTTCCCTTCGTGCTCGCCGTGAAGGGACACACTCCCGATAGCGTCATCGCCAACCTGGCGGAGCGTATGAATCATGACGCATCCGAGGAACGCAGCGTCGCGTTGCGCGAGATCTGCCGCATCGCGCGCTTTCGCCTGGCGGACCTGGTCGATGAGCCCCTGGGCGATGCCATCATGGCGATGGCCGAGGATCTGGCTTCCATGAGCGAAGACAACGTGGCCCTGGTCTGCTCGTACCTGACGCCTGCGCACCGCGCCACCGCCGCTCGAATTCGCGACTTTATGATGGCAGCGGGGCTCGCCGCACACATCGACGCCGTGGGCAATGTCGTCGGCGTGCTGGAGGGCGGCAAAGACCTTAAGCGCGTGCTCACAGGCTCCCACTACGACACTGTGATCAATGCGGGAAAATATGATGGGCGGCTCGGCATCGTGCTGCCCGTTGCCGTGGCGGGCGCGCTGCGCCGCGCTGGGTTGAGGCTGCCCTATGCGTTCGAGATCATCGCGTTTTCCGAAGAAGAAGGGGTACGCTTCAATTCCACGTTTTTGGGTAGCCGAGCCGTTGCCGGGCGCTTCGAGATGGGCGCCCTCGACAGCGTCGATGCGGGCGGGACTACCTTGTCCGAAGCCATTCGCGCAGCCGGCCACGACGTCGCGGCCATCCCCGACCTGGCGCGCGATCCTACGCAGGTGGCGTGTTTCGTCGAGGTCCATATCGAACAAGGTCCGGTACTGCTCGAGGCGGGGCTGCCGCTGGGTGTGGTCACCAGCATCGCCGGCAGCGTCCGCTTCATCGTGACGGTCGAAGGTCGTTCGGGTCACGCCGGCACCGTGCCTATGGCGCTGCGGCGCGATGCCGCTGCCGCCGCCGCCGAAATGGTGCTGGCCGTGGAGCGGCGCTGCAGCGAGCAGTCGGATCTGGTCGGCACGGTGGGCAAACTCGACGTGCCGGGCGGCGCCGTCAACGTGATCGCCGGCCGCTGCGAATTCAGCATCGATATCCGCTCCAGCAGCGATGCCGTGCGCGATGCTGCCGCCGCGGATATCAGCGCGGCGATCGGCGCCATCGCAGCGCGCCGCCGCGTCAAAGCCGACGTTCGCCCGGTGCTTCGAGCCGCGAGCGTGCCGTGCGCGGCGGCACTGCAAGACGCCTGGGCGGCCAGCATCGAGCGGATCACCGGTGGCACCGCGCTACGCTTGCCGAGCGGAGCCGGCCACGATGCCATGATGATGGCGAGCCTCGCCGAGGTCGGCATGCTGTTCGTACGCTGCGGCAACGGCGGAATCAGCCATCATCCGGACGAGATGCTCAGCGCGGCTGATGCCGACATTGCGGCCCGGGTATTCCAGGATTTTCTGCTGCACTTACAGGTGCCCACATGACCATCGGAACGTCCTGGCTCAAGCGCCGTGCGGCCCTCACGTTCGGCTTATTTCTCGTGGTACTTCAGCCGAGCCGTGGCGCCGAACAGTGGTTCGAGGAGTTCAAGGCCACAGCCACTCCCGCGCAGCTCTATCGGTTTCTCTATGCCCTACCCAAGGGCGGGGATCTGCACAACCATTTAGGCGGCGCCGTCCGCTCCGAGTGGTTCTGGGATGCCGCCATGGCCGCCGAGCAGCAAGGCTATGTTTACTACACGCGAGTCCGCATCGAGAACTGCGCGCCATACGGGCACAACGAGTTCGGCGGCTCCAAGGCCTTGCTGCTTTTCAAGGATATTCAGGCCAGCCAATACGAAACCCTCGACGCCTGCGGCAAGTCCGAGTTCAAACGACTGCAGGATCTTGACGCGCGCGAAAAGCAGGCCTGGCTCGACAGCATGCGTCTCGATCAGAGCTATGAGGGACGCAACGAATTCTTCGAGGCCATCTGGGAGCGAATCAACGACCTGCTGCGCAATCCCTATCTGATGTGCGACGTTCTATTGCGCAACATGGAGGCATTCGGGCGCGAAGGCGTGGTCTACCTCGAGACCCAGCAGGGGCTGCAAGGCGCGCTGAAGCCGGACGGCTCGCCCTACGCCGTCGACGATGTGGCCGCCATCTACCGCAGCTGTCTCGCATCGCCGCGAGCCAAGGCCACGGGCGTCGAAGTACGATTCCAGAACGCATTGCTGCGCTACCTGCCCGATGCCGAGCAGCGGCTGCGCGAGTTGTACGCGATCACCGCTCGTTATCGCGATCTCTATGTGGGTATCAATATGGTGGGACGCGAGGATAACGGCAAGGGCTATCCGCTGCGCTTTCTGCCGGTGCTGCGCGAGCTGCGCCGCAAATATCCCGACATCAAGCTGTCCATCCATGCCGGCGAGGTGGATGAGCCTGACTACCATGTGCGCGATACCCTGCTGCTGGGCGCGCAACGCATCGGCCACGGCGTGAATCTCATCACCGATCCGGAGACCATGGTTCTGATGCGCAATGGCCCCTACATGGTGGAAATCAATCTCATCAGCAATCTTTTGCTCGAGTACGTCAGCGACTATTCCCAACATCCCTTTCCCGAATACCTGCGCGTCGGCATTCCGGTCGCGCTGTCGACGGACGACCGCGGCATGTGGGACTCGAACATGAGCGATGAGTTCTACGTCGCGGTGAAGGAGTTCAACCTGTCGTGGGAGGAAATCGTGAAACTCGGCCGCAACTCGCTGTACTACGCCTTTGTCGACGAACCCACCAAGCAGCGGCTGCTGGCCGATTACGACAAGCGCGTCGCCGGTTTTGCAAAAAGCTTTCAACGAAAGGGCTGGGATTCCCTCGCCGATGTAAAGCCCGTGAGCTACGGGTTTTTGTGCAGGCACTATCAGCTATGCCTGGCGCCCTGAAGACGTGCCAACGACACCCACCACGCCACGGGCATTTCTCGGCGACGCGCTGCACACGCCGACGCACGGCCAATTGGAATTCCTGCCCGATGCCTTGATCGAGGTAGACGGCGAGGGCGTCATCCAGGGCGTTCATCGCAAACAATCGCCGCAGATGTCGGCCGTGGCGGCACGTCATCGGGCAGCAGGCACCTTGGTGACGCTGCGCAAGGGCCAGTACTTGCTGCCGGGTCTGGTCGATCTTCACGTCCATGCGCCCCAGTGGCCGCAGCTGGGTCTGGCGCTCGACCTTCCTCTGGAAGAATGGCTGCAGGCTCATACGTTTCCGCTGGAGGCGCGCTATGCCGATACCGCGTATGCGCAGACGGTGTATGAGTCCCTCGTCGAGGGCTTGCTCGCGAACGGCACCACCACCGCGGTATATTTTGGCACGATACATTTGGCCGCGACCCGGACACTGGCGGAGATTTGTCTCAGGCGCTCGCAGCGTGCCCTAATCGGCCGGGTGGCGATGGATGACCCCGCGCAATGTCCCGGCTTCTATCGCGATAGCTCCGCCGCGGTCGCCGAGGCCGAGACTCGCGCCTTCATCAGTTATGTACGATCGATGCCGGGCAACGCAGGCGGATTGATTCTGCCGGCCGTCACGCCGCGCTTCATCCCATCCTGTACGGATGAATTGTTGACTAGACTGGGCCGGGTCGCGGGCGAGACCGGCTGTCATGTACAGACGCACTGTTCGGAGAGTGACTGGGAACATGAGTACGTATTGGCGCGCTGCGGAGTCACGGACACCGCTGCGCTCAACGGATTCGGGCTGTTGTCGAGGCGCACGATCCTGGCGCATGGCAATTTCATCGGCGATGCGGACGCTGATGCGATTCTGCATGCCGGCGCCGGTATAGCGCATTGCCCGCTGTCGAATGTGTATTTCTCCGATGCCATCTTTCCCCTGCATCGCATGTTGACAAGAGGCGTGCACGTCGGCCTCGGCACCGACATTGCCGGCGGCGCCAGCCCTTCGATCTTGGAGAACGCCCGCCATGCGGTGATCGCTTCCCGAATTCTCGAATCCGGAGTCGATCCTACTTTAAGCCGCACGCAACGGCGCTCGCCCGGCTCGCGCATCGATGCCGTCACGGCCTTCTGGTTGGCCACCGCGGGCGGGGGCATTGCGCTCGATCTGTCCATCGGACTATTCCGCGAAGGGTACCAGTTCGACGCCATCGTGCTCGACGGCCAGAGACCCGAAAGCAATTTACGCCTCGGGCCGAACGCTGCGCCCGAGGAGGTTTTGCAGAAGGTGGTGTACCACGCCACACGCAACGACATTGTAGAAGTGTGGGTGGCCAACCGGCGAGTGCAGGCGCGAGCTTAAGCTCCGACCTTGACCGCGGCATACTCCTCGATGGCCTTGAACCAGCGCCCCTTGTCCTCGGGCGCGAGAAACGAGGCTTCGATGGAGTTTCGAGCAAGCAGCGCGAGCTGCGTTCGCGACATCGCAAGCGCCTCCTGGACCCCAAGGTAATTCTCGAGCAGATAGCCGCCGAAATACGCAGGATCATCGGAATTCACCGTGACGCACAGACCGCGCTCGAGCAGACGCTTGAGATTATGCGATTCGAGCCTGTCGAAGACGCGCAATTTAACGTTGGACAGCGGGCACATCGTCAAGGGTATGCGCTCGCGAGCGAGTCGCTCCATCAACTGCTCGTCCTCCTCGCAGCGAACGCCGTGATCTATACGCAGCACCTCAAGAACATCGAGCGCATCGCGGATATAACTCGGCGGCCCTTCCTCGCCGGCATGAGCGACGCCGGGCAAGCCTGCCTGCCTGGCTCGAGCGAATACCTCGCGGAATTTCCTCGGAGGGTGGCCGACTTCTGAGGAATCGAGGCCCACCGCGGAGATCGCGCTGCGGTGTTGCAGAACCTCTTCGAGCGTGCTCATTGCATCCGCCGCGCTCAAATGACGCAGGAAGCACGGGATCAACTTGCACGTCAGTCCCCAGGCTCGTTCGGCCTCGAGCAGCGCGCGGCGCATTCCCGCGAGCACGGTGTTCAATGCGACACCGCGCGCGGTGTGAGTCTGCGGATCGAAGAATATCTCTACGTGTACCACTCCCTGCGAATGCGCCCTGGCGAGATAACCCTCGGTCAGACGGTAAAAGTCATCCTCATCCCGCAAGACGCCGGCACCGGCATAGTAGATGTCGAGAAAGGACTGCAGATCGGAGAATTGATACGCAAGGCGCAGCTCAGTCACGGTGGCATACGGCAACCGAACTGCATGCTTGGCCGCCAGCTCGAATGCCAGCTCAGGTTCGAGCGTCCCCTCGATATGAACGTGGAGTTCGGCTTTCGGCAGCCCCCGGATGAACTCCTCCATTGCGGCTTTCGTGGACGGTTGGGACTGCATCGTTTGGACATTAGCACAGCGCAAACAGATCGGCTAAGCTTGAGCGGTGAGCTCCATTCGCATCACCGCCGGCGAGTATCAGTTCCTTGCGCTCCCCAATGCGGCCGCGCCGCGCACCGTCGCCGCGTTCGCTGCACTGCTGCCCTATCGGCAGAGAATCATCCACGTGCGCTGGAGCGGCGAAGCCTGCTGGATCCCGCTGGGCGATTTTGACTTGAAGACGGGCTTCGAAAATCACACCAGCCACCCTTCAGCGGGCGATATCCTGTTTTATCCCGGCGGCTTGAGCGAAACGGAGATTTTGATCGCCTATGGCAGCTGCTGCTTTTCGAGCAAGGTCGGGCAGCTGGCCGGCAATCATTTCCTCACCATCGTGGAAGGGATGGAAAACCTGCGGCCGTTGGGCGTCGAGGTGCTATGGGGAGGAGCCAAGGACATTCTGTTCGAGCAGATCTAGCCGCGCGGATCAGTTGCTGTCAGGCGGCCGAAGGGGCCGCGAACAAACCCTCGCGTTCGATGAAGCCGATCACCGCCGGGAGTCCTTGCCCGGATTTCAAATTCGTGAACACGAACGGCCGATCACCGCGCATTTTTCGCGCATCCCGATCCATCACTTCGAGCGATGCGCCGACCATGGGCGCAAGATCGATCTTATTGATGATCAGTAGGTCGGACTTGGTGATGCCCGGGCCGCCCTTACGCGGAATCTTATCGCCCGCCGCGACGTCGATGACGTAAAGCGTCAAGTCCGAAAGCTCCGGGCTGAAAGTCGCGGCCAGGTTATCGCCGCCGCTCTCGACGAATATCAGGTCCAGCGCAGGAAAGCGCAGCGATAGACGCGATACTGCCTCGAGATTGATCGAGGCATCTTCGCGGATCGCGGTATGCGGACACCCGCCGGTTTCGACACCCAGGATTCGATCCGCCGACAAGGCCTCATTTCGAACCAGAAACTGCGCGTCCTCCTCTGTGTAAATATCGTTGGTAACCACCGCGATTTCATGCCGGTCGCGCATTGCGCGGCATAACGCCAGCGTCAGGGCGGTCTTGCCGGAGCCCACCGGGCCGCCGATGCCCACTCTTAACGGAGATATCTTTTGAATCACGTCATGACCTGAAGAGCCGCGAATACTGTGTCTCGTGCTGCGAAGATAAGATGGCAAGAGCGGGAGAGAAATTCGAGTAGAGCTCGCTCGAGCCGCGAACTTCGCCCGAAGGGCCGCGCGCGTTGAACTCGCTCCAGTCCATATTATCCGCGAACTCGGCGATCTTGCGGCCCATTTGCAGCAAATCGCGTTGTCCCGCGGATTGACCGATGGGCACCGCCTTCATCGCCACCAATACCTGGCTTTCCGCCCAGGTCCAAAGATAACCCATGGCGGCTTCCCGCGGTTCGATCTGCCACGCCGCGGCCGCCGCGCTCCATACGCAGGGCCAGCTTGGCTCCCGAATCAAGGGCAGAGCCAGGGCGGTGTCCGCGGGAAGATCCGGCAGAACGCAGAGCAGCGCGCGCAGCGAGAAACCCATCTGAACACTGGCTGCGCGAAGCTCCGCGGATTCGCGCGTCGCCAGGAATTCGTCGTTCAACGACATCGTCGCCGCCCGGTCGCCCGATCCCCATGCCGCCCCCATGGATAACATCCAGGGAATCTCGGACGTCTTCATGGAAAACTCGAACACGTCGAAGATCCAACGCGACACCGAGGCCTCGTCCTTGACGACTTCGCGCTCGATGGCCGATTCCAACCCTTGAGAATGGCTGTAGCTGCCGACGGGCAAGGCTTGGCTGCAGAGCTGCAGCAACCGCGCGAGCGCCAAGGGCGTCATCGCGGAAACTCGTGAATCTTGGGTTGAATCAATGGCAATTGACTGCCATGAGCATGATGATGCCCGTACGCTCCGCCTTCCGGTTCGAAGGGGGCGAGCACGGGCGCCACATTAAGTCCCAACCCTTTGACCATTTCCTCGAGCACGTGATCGTTCAAGAATCGAAGGCGGTTCGCCATCACCTGGACGGCGACGTGGCGATTACCCAGATGGAACGCCGCTTTGGCGATTGCGGCTGGATCATCGCTGCTGGCCTCGAGAAGCGACTCCTCCGCGGCGATGATCTGCACCTCGCGGCCATCCAGAGTGCGCACTCTATCCCCGCCGCGCAGCAGGCGGCCGCGCTCCACGACCAGGGCCGCCTGCTCGCCGTTGTCGAGCTTCAGCAGCAGGCGGCTCTTGCTGCGCGCGTCGAAGTTCAAGCGAACGGTCGCGGATTTCTCTGGCATGGGCTAGAACAGGAAATAGCGCTGCGTCATCGGCAGGCTCGTCGCCGGCTCGCAGGTCAGCAACTCGCCATCCGCGCGTACCTCATAGGTCTCGCTGTCCACTTCGATTTGCGGGCGAGCGTTGTTGTGTATCATGTCTGACTTTTGCAACGCGCGCGTTGCCCGCACCGCTTCGATTCGCTTGCGCAGACCCAGACTCCTGAATTGCGTACTCTCGAGAGAGGCGGCCGAGACGAAGGTCAGCGATTTCTCGAGCGCTCGGCCGAACGCCCCGAACATGGGGCGATAGTGCGAGGGCTGCGGCGTGGGAATCGACGCGTTCGGGTCGCCCATCGGCGCCGCGGCGATCATGCCGCTCTTGATGATCAGGCTGGGCTTGACGCCAAAAAAAGCCGGCTTCCAGAGCACGAGGTCCGCAACTTTCCCGACCTCCACTGAACCCACCAGATGCGCGATACCGTGGGTGATGGCGGGGTTAATGGTGTATTTGGCGATGTAGCGCTTGATACGGGCATTGTCGTGGCGCGCGGGGTCGCCACTTAAGCTGCCGCGCTGCTCGCGCATCTTGTGCGCGGTCTGCCAGGTCCGAATGATGACCTCGCCCACGCGGCCCATGGCCTGCGAGTCCGAGGACATCATGGAAAAGGCGCCGATGTCGTGCAGGACATCCTCGGCCGCGATCGTCTCGCGCCGAATGCGCGATTCGGCAAAGGCGATGTCTTCGGCAATCGCCGGATCCAGATGATGACACACCATGAGCATGTCCAAATGCTCATCGATGGTATTGACGGTGTAGGGACGCGTGGGATTGGTCGAACTCGGCAGCACATTGGCGTAAGAGGCGGCTTTGATGATGTCGGGAGCGTGGCCGCCTCCGGCGCCTTCGGTGTGATAGGTATGAATGGTGCGTCCGGCGATGGCCGCGAGCGTGGTCTCTAGGTATCCGGATTCATTCAGGGTATCGGTGTGAATGGCGACCTGCACGTCCATCTCATCGGCAACCCGCAGGCAATTATCGATCGCGGCCGGGGTCGTGCCCCAGTCCTCGTGCAGCTTGAGTCCCAAGGCCCCCGCGCGAATCTGTTCGCGAGCCGGCTCAGGCACGCTCACATTGCCTTTGCCGAGAAATCCCAAATTCATGGCAAAGGCTTCGGCCGCGAGCAGCATGCTGTGGATGTGCCAGGGCCCGGGTGTGCAGCTGGTCGCGCTCGTACCGGCAGCGGGTCCGGTGCCGCCGCCGATCATCGTGGTCACCCCGGAAGTCTGGGCTTCTTCGATTTGCTGCGGACAGATGAAATGGATGTGTGTATCGATACCGCCGGCGGTCAAAATCATTCCCTCGCCGGCGATGATTTCGGTCGCCGCGCCGATGGGGATGCTCACTTGAGACTGGACATCGGGATTGCCCGCTTTGCCAATACCCCAGATGGCGCCGTTCTTGAGGCCCACATCGGCCTTGACGATGCCCCAATGGTCAACAATGAGGGCATTGGTAATGACGGTATCGGCGACCGCATCGCTCACCCCCTGTCCTTGCCCCATCCCGTCGCGGATCACTTTTCCGCCGCCGAATTTCACCTCCTCTCCATACACGGTGAAATCCTTTTCGACTTCGATGAACAACGCAGTGTCGGCGAGCCGGACGCGATCGCCGACGGTCGGGCCGAACATTTCCGCATACGCCTGCCGCGACAATTTCAAGGCCATTCAAATATTCCCCATAACCTTGCCTTGAAATCCGCACACGCGTCCGAGTCCACCGTAGCGAACCAAGCGCACTGTACGGCTCTGGCCCGGTTCGAAGCGCACGGCCGTGCCCGCCGCAATGTCCAATCGAAAGCCGCGGGTTTTGTCGCGATCGAATCTCAAGCTCGAATTGGTTTCGAAAAAATGATAATGCGAGCCGATTTGAATCGGCCGATCGCCGGTATTGTCGACGTGGATCTCGAGCGTGGCGCGATCCGCGTTGATCTCGATATTCCCCGGTTCCACGAGGATTTCACCTGGAATCATGAGCGCTCCGTTAGACGATGGGCTGATGCACGGTAACGAGCTTGGTGCCGTCGGGGAACGTCGCCTCGACTTGAATTTCAGGGATCATTTCCGCGATGCCCTCCATCACCTCTGCGCGCGTGATGATGGTGCTGCCGTAACTCATGAGTTCCGCAACGCTCTTGCCGTCACGCGCACCCTCCAAGATGGCGCTGGTGATCAAGGCTATGGTCTCCGGGTAATTGAGCTTCAAGCCGCGCGCTCGACGGCGCTCGGCGAGCAATGCGGCGGTGAAAATGAGCAGTTTGTCCTTTTCGCGCGGCGTCAGTTCCATGCATCACTCAAAGATTAGCAAGCCCAAAGCCGCGGCGCCGTGCCCGGCTGACCCAGCAACGCCGGACGTAGCACCTTCCAAACGGAGGTGAACCAACCAAAAGCGTCCTGCGACGCGTGGCCCAGATAGCGCATCACCAAGACTTTGGGCATCGCGGTCACTCCAACCCGCGAATCGCTGCCGCTCGGCGCGATGGCACGGCAGGCCGCAAGCAAACCGGAACTGATGTCGGCGCCGGCCGCGACCATCGTGCCGCTCACACTGTTTCCCGCAAGCCCTACCGGCGATGTGTCGAAGCCAGTGCCGGCCGAAATCTGCGCGCGCTCGGACCATAGCGGATGTCCCGCTCGATGAATGCGCGTACGCAGCTGCAGGCTGCCCGAATGCCACCCTTCGCCGGAGGCTCGCCGGCCGAAGCACAGTATTTCCCAGCCGAGAAACTGCGCGCCGTCCGCCAACTCCACATCCAGCTGCATCCGCACTTTCGATGCATCGAAAAGTATGTTTTCCCGGGGTAACCACTCAAGAGCTGCGCCCGCCGCCACCGAAAACCGCAGCTGCTGTTGTGCATCGGCCCGTGGGCAGCGATACCACTTGGTTGCGCCGCATGTGGTCAAGCAGACTCGAGACCCCGAATCCAATGTCGCAGCCACCGACAGTGCATCCCCGCCCGCAATCCCGCCTGGGGGATGCAGCACGGTGACATGGCAAATCCCGGGACCCTCCGGATAGAGTGCTTTCTGAACCTGCAGAGGTCCACGATGCGCCTTGGCGGCCAGCCGCGTGCGCTGCTCACGGCGGGCAAAGGCCAAGTCAAGATTGGCTCGCCACTGCACTTGGGATGCCGCCGCTTCCGGAAATGGCGCGTGCCGCGTTCCCCGAATCAAGGGGTACGGCCTTTCATCGGCGCCCGTGCGATGGTTCATAGGAGTGAATGAGTATGCCAGCGTTTGGAACGTACTGCAGCGGAATCGCTGCTAGAATTCGCCCATGGGGGGCACCACGGTGAGCAGCACGAGTAGTCATGCTTTGGCATCGCGGGCGGAGCAGGCGCGGCGGCTGATCTCACTCACCGACTTGACCAGCCTGAATGAGTCGGACGATGCGGCCGCGGTGCGCGCACTGTCGGTGCTTGCGCGTACAGCGCCGGTGAAACCCGCGGCCGTGTGCATCTGGGCGCGTTTTATTCCCGTGGCCATGGAAGCGCTCCAAGGCACCGGTATTCCGGTGTGCGCGGTCGCGAATTTCCCGATCGGCGCAGCGGACCCAGCGGCGGCGGCGGCGGAGACCGCTGCCGCAATCGCGGCGGGGGCGGCCGAGGTGGACGTCGTTTTCCCTTACCGGGCGATGCTCGACGGGGATTCACAAGTGGGCCTCGAGCTGGTGCGCGACTGCCGCGAGGCCTGTGCAGCACAGGGGCTATTGAAGGTCATTTTGGAGACCGGCCAGCTAGGCAGCGCCCGCAACATCCGCGCCGCAGCCGAAATCGCAATCGATGGCGGAGCGCATTTTCTCAAGACTTCCACGGGCAAAACACAGCCGGCGGCAACGCCGGAAGCGGCGGCCGTTTTGTGCGATGTCATCGGATCCGCCGGGCAGGGCGGCCGGTCGATCGGTTTCAAGGCTTCCGGCGGTATCCGAACGATTGACGATGCCTTGTTCTACCTCACGCTGTACGAGTGCAAGTTCGGTTCGGGAAGCGCCTCGGCGCGCAATTTCCGGATTGGCGCGTCCGCATTGTTCAAGGATTTGTTGTCTGCGGTGCAAGCATGAGCACACCTCGCATTGCCGTGATCGGAAGCGCCAACACCGACCTCACCACTTTCACCGATGTCTTCCCGCGGCCCGGTGAGACCTTGTTCGGCAAGAACTTTGAAATGGGTTTCGGCGGCAAGGGTGCGAATCAGGCGGTCGCAGCGCGCCTCTGCGGCGCGGACGTGTTGATGGTGGCCAAGGTCGGGCGCGATTTGTTCGGGCAGGCCACGATTGATAATTTTACCTCCTTCGGTATCGACACGAAGCATGTGCAAATCGTAGATGACGCGCCGACCGGCGTGGCGCCGATCTTCGTCGAGGCGAATGGTCAGAACCGCATCATCGTCGTCAAGGGCGCCAACGACCGGCTGACGCCGGCGGATGTCGACGCCGCGGCGGCAGACCTGCGGCAGGTCGACACGATCATCCTGCAGTTCGAGATTCCGCTTCAAACCATCTATCACGCTATCCGTTTTGCGCGCGCCAACCGGATCCGCTGCATCGTCAACCCGGCGCCCGCGGTCCCGGCCGACCTCTCGGAACTGGTCGGTGCGGACCTTTTTATTCCAAATGAGACCGAAGCTGAGCTGCTCACCGGTCAGCCGGTGCGTTCGGAAGCCGATGCGGCCGCTTGCGCCGCCACCCTGATCGGTAAAGGGTTTCGGAGAGTCGTGATCACTTTGGGCGCGCGCGGTTCACTCGCGGCCGACGCCTCAGGACATACGCACGTGCCACCCTATCGGGTCGCATCGGTGGACACATCGGGCGCTGGAGACGCGTTCATCGGCAGTCTTGCGGTGTTTCTTGCCGAGGGCGTGGCCGAGCAGGAAGCCCTAGCACGCGCGAATCTCTACGCCGCCCTGTCGACGACCCGGACTGGAACCCAAAAGTCATTCGCGCGGCGTGCCGACTTCGAGGCGCAATGGCAGCAGCGCGGCAAATAACAAAAGGATTCATGTCATGTTTGTTGTGCATAGTTACCCGTTGGCCGTTGTGTTTTGTGTGCTCACAATGCTCTGCTGGGGGTCGTGGGCAACGACCCGCAAGCTGGCGCGCCCGGACTGGCGCTTTGAGCTTTTCTACTGGGACTACACCTTGGGGGTACTGCTGTTCACGCTGGCTCTTGGGCTCACGCTGGGTAGCAGCGGCACAGAAGGGCGTGCGTTTGTCCCCGATCTATTGCAAGCCTCCTCGGCCTCGCTCATATCGGCGCTGCTCGGTGGAGCGATCTTCAATCTCGCGAATATACTTCTCGTCGCCGCGATCGAGATTGCCGGCATGGCCGTTGCCTTCCCGGTGGGGATCGGGCTTGCACTGATCATCGGTGTGATCATGAACTACCTGGCCGCGCCCGTCGGCAACGTCGTGCTGCTTTCCGCCGGGGTTTTGCTGGTCACCCTGGCAATCATTCTGGACGCGCTGGCGTATCGCCGGTTGGCGGGTGGCTCGACCAGCATCGGCGGCCGGGGCAGCAGTAAGGGCCTGTTGCTGTCCGTGGCCTGCGGTGTGTTCATGGGAATGTTCTATCGCTTCGTTGCCGCCGCGATGTATGCGGATCCCACCCACGTCGAGAGCGGCAAGATGGGTTCCTACGCGGCAGTTTTCGTTTTTGCCATCGGGATCTTCTTGAGCAGCTTCGTTTGGAACGTCATCGCGATGAAAAAGCCGGTGGTGGGCGCCCCGGTCGGCCTTCACGACTACTTTGCGGGGAATCTCCGGACGCATATGACAGGCGTCCTCGGCGGCCTGATCTGGGGAGCCGGCATGTCCTTGAACCTCATCGCCTCGGGACGTGCCGGCTTCGCGATTTCCTACGGACTCGGCCAGGGAGCCACGATGATCGCAGCATTTTGGGGTGTATTTATCTGGAAGGAGTTTCGCACGGCTCCTGCCGGCACCCCCGCGTTGCTGGCGGCCATGTTCGGGAGTTTTCTGGCAGGACTTGCGCTCATTGTGCTGGCGCGCATGACTTAGTCCGGCGAGAGTGATGTAGCCGCGGATGCGGTTTTGCTCCGCACGGGAATCCTTTAACCCACCTAAGGTGGAGCGTCAGGCGTTACAACGAGAAGCCGGGGTAGACGAAGGCGCCGCGAATCGCTTCGGCGTCGTTTTCGGAGACTCCACTTGCGCGCAAGGTCTCGTACCACCTCGCTTGCACTTGGACTTTCATGTCGTTCACGATCCTCTGCGCTTCCTCCTCACCCAACAAAAAGCGCGCATGCTGCGAAAGAATGTTCTTGGCGTTGGCGTAGCGGCCCTGATCGCCGCACTCCATGGCGAGATCGCGGTGCTCAATGCTCACCGGCACCGAAGGGGTGAGATCGTAGGCGGGAGAGAGGTTCCACTGTCGCTCCTTCGCGAGGATCGCGTGATTGCGAGGATGATCATCGAGGTTCGAGATGAGCGCGTTGAAGCAGATGCGGCGGAACAGTTCTCGGGCATCGTTTTTCGCATCCGCGACCACGCGGCGTAGCGCCTCGACCAACGTAGGGTATGACCAGTGTGGTCTCGCTTGCGGCGCTTCATCCGCGCGCAGTAGGGTGAGGCCGCTCACCATGCGTGCGCGTGTGTAACCTTGGGCCGCCTTCTCGCGGTCGAAGCGTTTGACGAGGAGCACATCCTTGGTCCCGACCGTCTCGATCCGACTGTCGGCGGTGTGAATTCCACATTCGCGAGCCAAGCGCAGCATCGCGTGCTCGACCCGGGTGTTATTCCAGCGATCATCGTCGCGATTGAATTTCGCGATCCACAGACCTTCCCCGTCCTCCACCACGGCCTTGGGGCGAGCGCCACCCATCGAGGTGCCGAGCAGCATCAGGTCCTGAACCTGCTGCGCTTGCGGGTCGCTCGGGATCTCATCCCTGATGAGCGCCGCGGCGAGGGATTGGAGTTTTTCGAGATTGATCGCCGGGTTGAATTTTCGCAGCGGGGCGGGCGGCCTCTGGTGGCGCCCGAAGCCGAGCGCGCCGGCGCGGTCGTCCGGGGATTCGAGCAGGTAATCCAGCTCCCCCAGTTGGGCCCGGCCTGCGCGCTTTTCGATGACACGGCGGCCCCAGTAGTCCGGTCCCGCATCGCGCAGCGCGCCGAAGACGCCTTGCAACTGAGTGGTTTCATACGTTCGGGTCGAGAGTTTGAGCTCAATGGGATCGAACTCCACCGCGTCCGGGTTCTTCATGTACGAGCGCCCGTAGACAAACCGCCCTAGGGCTTGGCCGTGGGTGGTTCTCTCGAGAACGAATCGGCCCGCGGTGACGGAGGATATCTCTCCGGGCAACGTGATGTAGACGTAGCACTCCGAGGAGGACTCTTCAGAAGTCATTGTCGAGGCCCGCGCCTTTTCGTGCACGGGTCTTCTCTTTGGCGGCCGTCAGCGTCAACCCGTGTTCATCCAGGGTCGGATTCGCCACCTCGTTGAAGGGCGACAGAAGGTCATAGACCCAGAGCAGGGCGACGTAGACCCCGATGCCGGTGGAAGCCTTCCCCTTCTCGGCGTCCATGATCGCGCGCGGTCCCGTGCCGATCTTGTCGGCCACTTCCTGAATCGTGAAATTTCGCCGCACTCGGGCCGTGCGCAGGCTCTGGCCGAGGCGGGTGAGCGCCTGTTCGACGGGATAGGGCGGGGCGTCTAGGAGCTGATTTCGGGCGGGCATAATCTCTCAAGAGCTTATTAAGAACTATAAGATGCGCTTGAAAGCATATATTAAGCAAGATAACGTTTCAAGTAATATGCTTTTGAAAGCCCTTTAAGATCCTTAACATGCTTTCAAGAGCACCTAAATAAGCGCTCCTCGGCTAGCCGGCCGCCTAAGCCCACCCGCGCTCATTAATTGGACTGGTCTCCCCCGGGGACGGATATCCGCAATAACACCCCTCCACGGGGTGGCTGCTGCCGGATGGAACCGTACGTTCACGGATGTCGGTTCGCCGTCATCAGACGCCGGTGAGTGCATGGCCACAAGATCGTCGGCAGTCAGCCTTCACTAACCAAGGTACTACTTCGCGAGCGACGCGAGGACGGGTGACCTGGTTTGACCGACCGCGTCGGTTAGGGATTCACGCACGCATAAATCATAGGCCCTTTGATGGTAGATATTGCGGAGATCCCCCGGGTGCCGGCAAAGCCGCTCGGCGGCAGCCTTGATCCGCTCATACGCGACGCGGGCGCCTGCGGACGTGGAGAGGTCAAGGCCCGCGAGCGAGACCTTCGCAGTGCCGGCGCGGGGGGCAAGCCGCTCTGGTGAATCGGCAAATGCGGCACCAGGGGCGAGGCCGAACAGTACGACCATCGAAGCTGTCGCGATAAAGGTGTAAACGCTCAATGAGCGGCGTAGGAATAGTGTCTCGGCATTCATGTTGATCTCCTTTTGGGTGCTCCGTTTGTTCCAGGTGGCCGACGCGTGTGATCGACTCGTTCGACCGGCATCGGCTATGGGGCAACATTGCAGCCAGGTGAACCGCGAAGTCCTGAGCACGACCTGAATCAGGCTGAGGCATAGCTGAAGAAGGGTTGTGCTCGCCCGTTAAGGGGCAATTGGGGCCGTGGCAGCGGTTGGGCCGACGCCGGGGAGCGCCAAAAGTGCAGCCGGCGCCGCTATACTTTGTGAGCAGGGTTCTGGCCTCTATATGTCCCCGTGCAAATTTCATAAAGCACCTCTGACAGGTGGCAGCCCATGACGGCGACGGACAGCCTCGCAATCCGCATCGGCGCCTGGCGCGTCGATCCGGCGCTTGACGAGATTTCGAAGGATGGAAACACGGTCAAGCTCGAGCGCCGGGCGATGCAGCTTCTGGTGTTTCTGTCCAAACACGCGGACCAGGTTGTCAGTGTCGAGCAACTGCTCGATGAGGTCTGGGCCGGCGTCGTGGTCACCCCGGATTCGGTCTACCAGGCAGTGTCCGCTCTGCGGCGGATGCTCGGGGATGATTCGCACGACCCGACCTATATCGCAACAGTGCCGCGGCGCGGATATCGACTGATCGCACCGGTTGCGCCTTGGATCGACGTGCCTCGCATGCCGGTCGAAAATCCAGTACCACCAGCGCTCGAAGCGGCCCCTGCAACCCTGGTGGTTACGAAGACCGGTTTATCCTGGCGGCGCATTGCCATCGTGGTTTCTGCCGCGTTCGCCCTCGCGGCGGCCTATGTCGTCGTTGACAGGGGTTGGCTGCCGAAGCACGCCTTAATACCCGAACACCCGCCGACGCGCACCGCAACGGTCGTTGACGACAAATCGATCGCCGTGCTGCCGTTTGTCGACATGAGCGAGAAGCACGACCAGGAATACTTCGGCGACGGGATGGCCGAAGAGATCCTCGATCTTCTTGCCAAGATCCCAGGCCTTACGGTAATTGGCCGCACGTCCTCGTTTCAGTTCAAGGGAAAAAATGAGGACCTGCGATCGATTGGCACGAAACTGAATGCTGCGTACGTACTCGAAGGCAGCTTACGCAACTCAGGCGACCAGGTGCGAATAACCGCGCAGCTGATCAACACCCGGACCGGAGCGCAAGAGTGGTCTGAGACCTATGACCGGCATATCGGGGATGTCCTCAAGCTCCAGGATGCTATTGCCGCCGTGGTCGTGCGGGAATTACAACTCACGGTAGCCCCTCAAGAACTTAGCTCACGTGCGACCATTAGGAACGCCGAAGCTTATGATCTGTATCTTCGCGGGCGCCACGCCATGGATCGCAACGATTCGGAAGGGCTTGACGAAGCTGTAACACTGTTTCAGCGCGCACTTGATCGTGATCCAACATTCGCCGATGCGGCCGCCGCGCTCGCTATCACTTATATTAATCAAGTGGCATTGGGCTCCCTGGCGCCGGCTGCTGGTTTTGAGCAGGCCCGCAGCGTGGCATCGAGCGCGCTCAAACTGAACTCCAGTGCCGTGCGGGCCCGAGTCAGTATGGCTTGGATTCATATGATGTGTGACCTCGATTGGGCCGGTGCAGACCGGGAACTCCGACAAGCAGCGGCGCTCGCACCGAGCGACGCGCAAGTGCTGAAGGGACAGGCTGAACTTTCTGCCGACCTCGGTCATCTAGACGATGCATTGAAACAGATCAAGACCGCAGTTGCCCTGGATCCGTTAGACGTCGATTCGCTTGAGGTTCTATCAAATATTCAAGATGCACGCGGTAATCTACGAGAGGCCGAAGCCACGATGAGGCGGGCGATGGACATTCGCCCGACTTATGCCTTCGGGCACTATAACCTTGGCTTGGACCTTCTTGAAGGCGGTGATGACGACGGCGCATTGCGCGAAATGCAGCAGGAAACGATCGACGAAGAGAAACTGCAAGGCCTGGCACTGATATTTTACGCGCTAGGCAGAAAGACGGATGCGGATGCAGCGCTTGCAGCCTTGATAAAGGAACAAGCAAACGAAAACGCGCTCGACATAGCGCAAGTGTATGCGTTTCGCAGCCAGTCGGATGAAGCGATGCACTGGCTCGAACGCGCCTATGCACAAAAGGATCCCTGGCTGTTCCGGATCAAAACCAATTGGCTAATGAAGGGACTCGAAGCAGATCCGCGCTACAAGACGTTTCTACGCAAGATGAACTTCCCAGAGCAGAGGCAAGGAAGAGGTGGAACCAAATAGGCTTCTCGAAGGCCGCCGTTCGCGGAGCCAAATCGAACCTGGGTCGGACTTGGGATTCGAAGTGTGGGGGCGACCGCCAGTGTCGCGACCGGGACAATCAATCAGATGGCGAGTTCGGCGATCCCGGCGGACGAGCGATTGTCCGAAGACGTCCTAGGTCAACGCCTCCCTCCAATGGATCATCGGTGAATCATCCCGCATTCTTTGCAGCGAAATGCGAAACCGACCATCCGACGCGCTCGGCGAGAAAAGTTGAAATCGGCTCAATATTGAGATCAATGCTCGCGCAGTCCAGGGCGCGAAGGTAGCGCACGCGGTCCTCTACTCTTACGACTGTCCACGGATATCCACCCGACGCGAGCATCGCGTTCATTAGAAAGCGGGCGATGCGTCCATTGCCATCCATGTACGGATGGATGTAGCCAATCAGCCAGTGACCTAAGACGGCTCGAACGGAGGGCTCCGGTTCTGATTCAAGAAGATCAAACAGCGCGGGCATCGCATCGCCCACGGCTTCCCAACGAGGAGGCACGTAACGGGATGTGCGCAGGAACACGAATTCGTTTCGATAGCCGGCGAGGGCGGTGGTTGGAATCAGCCCTGCGGCGACGGATGGTTGGAAGAGCTCTCGATACCATTGCCGGTGAGCGGAGCGGACCAACGTGCCGGGGTTCGCTCCGGCTACGATTTCTTCCACGGAGCGTTTAACGAGTTGGAATGCCTGCCAGTATCCCCGTGCGGCAAGAGCATCGCGACGTTCTTGATCGGCTTCGTTCGATTCCGGCCTCCAGTTTCCTGAGCGAACCCGCTCGATCAGATCGGGCGTGACACGATGTCCCTCAATCGATAGTGAGTGATAGGCATCGCTTTGATAAATTTCATCCACGAATTGAAGATACGCGGCTCGATCTATGGCAAGTCCCGGAGGCGATGGAAATGTGCTCAAGACTGTGCCGCGCATCGACTCCCACATGCTTTGTATCCGTCCTACGATGGGTGCGGCAGCGGGAGTCAGCTTGGCGATTTCTTGGTCGGGAATGAAGGGATCGGACTCGCGGACGGAATAGCCTGCGCCCGTCATCGCGGCAAGAATTTCTTCCGCGATATCGGCGCGACTGACGCGTCGAAAGGCGCCTACCAGTCGACCGGCGACGACTGAGTTTCCGCCATCCAGGAGTCGGCGCAGTAGCCCTGAAGGTTCCCGAAGACTGGCGAGGGCCACTTGGGCTTCCACCGGCTTCGCCGCATAGAAGGCTTCGGGCACCTTAGTGAGTGCAGGCTCAATCGCGAACAGACGGAGCCCATTTTTTACGATGAGATCTCCAGAGGGTGGCCGTTGGCTTTCCTTCAGATCATAGAGAGACGTACCGAAGAGCAGGGCGGTCGTGTTGTTGGCGCCTTTCGGGCTGTAAATGATCACTTGCGCCGGAATCACCGTGTTTTCCGCGGAGATGAGCAACGATTGCTCCGGGGAAAGGTGCCAATCCTTGGAGAACCGCTGCTCGCAGTAGCGGGCGCAGAATTCCCAGAACGACGCAAACCAGGGCGTACTTTCCCCCGGCGTAATTCCGGGGCTGGAAGATATCAGCCAACCCCTAACGACTTGCTGTAAGAAGCCAGCGTGCAGGAGGCGCTCGCGATGAATGCGCGACAGTTCCGGGGACCTAAAGACGCGCCGGCCTCCGGCCTGGAGCTTTTCGAGCGCCGCCAGGGATTTCGCGAGTTTTTCACTGGGCGTCGACATCGTGCGAGTACAAGTCTTAGATGCGGCATTATATCAAGTTTTAGATGTTGCGCCAAGACAAGTTGTAGATGCCGTATAAGAACAATGTAAACCATCCATTATTGCATAACTTATTGATATTGAACATGTTATACCACATAAAAAGGTGCAAATTGCATCGAAATCATATGAGCCCCTTGTCGAAGGGGCTTCTGCGAATTCCTGCGCGCCAACGCGGATCGGACATAGAAGGCTTGCCGGTGAGGACAAAGGTTGCGCGGCGTTACCGCACGGCGGATGCGTGATCAAGTCGCATTTTCCGCATGTCCCGCTGCGGGGGTTCGCCGAACAGACGGGCGTACTCACGGCTGAATTGCGAGGCGCTCTCGTATCCCACACGCCCCCCCGCGTTTCCGGCGTCGAGGTTCTGATTGAACATCAGTTGCCGCGCTTCCTGCAGGCGTAGTTGCTTTTGGTACTGCAATGGGCTGACACCGGTGATGGTCCTGAAATGCTGCCGAAAAGTGCTGGCGCTCATGTGCGCGCGAGCCGCAAGTTCGTCAACGTCCATCGCCCGCGCGAAGTTCTCCTTCAGCCAAACCACCGTTTTCGCGATCTGCTGGCCAGGGGAGCCAGCGGAAACGAGTTGGCGCAGGTACGGTCCGTGCGGGCCCGCCAACAGGCGGATTGTGATTTCTTGCTGGATGAGCGGCGCCAGTCGTTGTTGCAGCGCCGGCTCATCCAGCAACGCAAGCAGGCGCGTCAGCGCATCGAGCAGAGTAGCGTCGAGGATCTCGATGGAGAGGGACCGGTAGCCTTGGTCCTTCCGCAACGGTGACATTTCGATGTCGGCCGCCAGCTGCACAATGGCGCGTGCGTCGAGGGTGAGCATCATGCCGAGGAAGGGTTCTCGGGCGCTCGCCCGCGTGACATGTGCTACTACCGGAAGATCGATGGTAGTCAGCATGGATTGGCCCGGACCGTAGTCCATCACTTCGCCGCCGAGCATCACCTGCTTGCCGCCTTGCGCAACGACGCCAAGGCCTAAGCCATAGATGCAGTGCATCGGCGCAGTCGGCATCTTGCGTCGGTGGAGTGAAAGCGCAGGAATGCCGGTCGAGTAGTCGCCGTCGCTTTGGGCAATGCGCGCGATGGCGTCAGCGAGGGCCCTCGTTGTTGCAACCGGGGAGTCTCGAGCTCGACGTCATTCGCCTCGAGGACGCATATGCCGCGGTCGCAGCCGCCGTTACCAAATTCGGCCGTATCGACGTCGTGGTCAACAATGCCGGCAACTTCTACGCCGGCTTTTTCGAGGAGCTCAGTCCCGAGCAGGTTCGCAATCAGATCGAGACGCTGTTGTTCGGACCGATGAACGTGACTCGGGCCGCCCTGCCGTTGATGCGCAAGCAGCGCTCGGGCCTGCTCCTCACTCTCTCCTCGACCGCCGGCATCAGCGGCCAAATGTTCTGTACAGCCTATGCCGCTGCAAAGTTTGGCATCGAAGGATGGATTGAGTCGCTCACTCCGGAGATCGCCCCTTTCGGCATCCGCACGATGCTGGTGGAACCCGGCTTCTTCCGCACCGAGTTGCTGTCCACTCAGTCCACCACTTACGCGAAGCCCTCGATCGACGACTATGCCGAGCGTACTAGGGAGACCGTCACTGCATGGAGCGGCATGAATGGCAAGCAGGGCGGCGATCCGGCCAAGCTCGCCAACGCAATCGTACAACTCGCCGGACTCAAGGAACCTCCGGTTCGGTTCGCCGCCGGCGCTGACGCAGTGCAGACTTTCGAAGGCAAAGCGAAGGCTCTACTCGTCCAGGCTAACGCCTACCGTGACCTGTCCACTTCTCTCGCCCGCTCGAACGGCTGAACACGCATATGGCATGGAGTTCGGTCAGCACGTCGCGGCGTCCGCGTTGGGGCGGACCAACGTGCCGGGGTTCGCTCCGGCTACGATTTCTTCCACGGAGCGTTTAACGAGTTGGAATGCCTGCCAGTATCCCCGTGCGGCAAGAGCATCGCGACTTTCTTGATCGGCTTCGTTCGATTCCGGCCTCCGCAGAAGCCAGCTTATGAGCGAACCAACTTTAGTTGCTCAAATCGCGACGGTGTTTTGGAGCGCCTTAAAAGAGACACCTCGGCAGATGGTTGCCCCTTACGTTGCCCGCGTGGCGAGAACTGCTAAAGAACGCGGCGCCATCACGGCAGGAATCGGCACCGCTAAAAGACAGCGAGCGGCCGATACACGCAGGCCCGGTTTAGAACCGAAATCCCGATCGTGAGATTACTCGGACAGCGTAATCTGCGTGATCCAAATTATTGCCTGCCCAGGCCACACGTGCCTACAGCGAGAAAGAACCCTCGATAGGGTTCAGATTCCTCACCAAAGGACCCCATTGAGCGACGATTTCGGCGGTTATGTTGGTTTACGTTATTGATTTTGTGGCTCCCCGGGACGGATTGTTCGCGGCTGCGCCGCGAATCCTCCGCTGCGCTCCGGACCGCCTCCGCGAAACGCGTCGGCGTCCAACTGGGCCTGCGGCCCAGTTGTCGAACCGGCTTGTTTTTCTGTCGGCGGTTCGAGTGGGCGTGGGTAACCGTGGATCGCGACCAGCATCGCCAAAAATTGAAATTGGCTCCCCGGGACGGATTCGAATTCACGCAGAAAACATCGGTAATTTAAGGGAATTCTGATTTCGGACGCGCGCCGATACCCCAAAAAAACCCCTCCTAAGAGGTGGCTGCTGCCGGACGTTGTCGGATGTCCATCCGTTTGCCCTTGGGTGATTTCTCTATTGGAGACACCCGCCCTGCCAGCTTGACGCTGTCAAATGCGCCGAGGTGGTGAAGCGTCAGTCAGCAATTTCGTAGCGTACACTGCGACCGCCGCCTTGGGCCCTGAGCACTCCGCGCGCTGCCAGCTCCGCAAGATCTCGCTGCGCAGTTGCAGGGCTAACCCGGTTTAAGTGCGCATACTTCTTATTTGTCATTCCGCCCACGAATCCCCGCGGTCCGGCATCAAGAAGGGCGTTGAGGGCCTTCTGCTGGCGTACGTTGAGCCGGGATTGCCCATGGCGCATCCAGAATCGCGCTTTCGCGAGGACGCGCTCAACAGTGTGTGCGCTATCCGCACACGCGGCGACAATTTGATCAAGAAACCATCGCAGCAGATCGGTCGCGTCCAAGGTGCCGCGCGACAGCGCTTGCAGCGCATCGTAGTACTCGTTCCGCACCGCCATGAAACGCGCCGACAGACTGTAAAGCCGTACTGACCGATCCTCGTCCTGCGCCAGCGCGCGATCGAGTAGTGCGCGTCCGACGCGCCCGTTGCCGTCTTCGAACGGATGGATGAGCTCGAACCACGCATGCGCCACGCCAGCACGCAGAAGCCCATCCACGTCGGCCGGTGGTGCATTAAACCATTCCAGGAATCGCTTGAGTTCGCGCTCGAGCCCGCTCCGGGGCGGGGCTTCGTAATGAACGCGCTGCTTCCCGATCGGTCCCGAGACGATTTGCATTGGCGCGGTTCCACGCAGTTCGCCGACTCGGATCTTAGTCAGCCCCGAACGGCCAGTCGGAAAGAGTGACGCCTGCCAGTCGCCGAGCATTTTTATAGTAAGCGGTTTGTCGAGTCTCCTGGTGGCATCGATTAGGACGTCCACCAGCCCTTCGATTGAACGGGGCGGCGCAGGCAACCCTGCGGTTGGCAGGCCAAGTCGCCGGGCAAGTGAGCTGCGCACGGCGTTCGGGTCCAATCGTTCACCCTCGATAGCACTGGTCGCCACGCCGTCGGAAGTCAGCACCTCCAGCTGTGCGCGAAGGTCGGAATCCGGATCTAGCAATCGGGCCATGCCGATCAGTTCGCCCTGAGCTCTGCGCGCGTTGGCCAGCGGTAGCGCCAAGCGGGCCGAATCCCAATAGAATTCGGGCCACTCCGGACGCTGCCAGATCCATGGTTTGAGGGGTTTAGCTACCATAATCGCCTCAAAAACTGAGGTGATTGTACCAGCTAATCACCTCACGCTGTAGATCACACGCCCTCAGTCGACTCCTCCGCAAACCTAACAATCACGATGTGCGCCAGTGGCGCTGAGGGTAAGCGACGATTCCGTGCCACGAGCTGTCGCCTCGGTGTCGCGACGCTAAATCGAACACTGAATCGGAATTCGGATTCGAAGTGGCAAACGAGTGGTCAGTTGTCTACGCGAGAATAACGTAGTAAATTGACAAGAAATAACCGTAAGATATTGATTTTACTGGCTCCCCGGGACGGATTCGAACCGCCGACCAACGGATTAACAGTCCCTAAAATGACCTCCAGAGAAGTCCAGGGACTTCCACCGTGATTTTGTAAGCGATTGAATTTATGTGGTATTGATCCGACCACTTCTGATATCGTCCACAAGCAGCCGGTGCTCATACTGCACCCGTACTGCACCGGAAACGCTGATACAGCACCCATGCATACTGCACCCGATTCGTTCAAGGACGGGATGAGTTGCAGATTCGCCATCAGAGGGAACGTGACCGATGATCACTGCAAACCAACTCCGCGCCAAGTGGAATGGAAGGGATCGCTGGCTCTCGGATGGAGGCGCTCGAAACATGGGGCGCCTGGTTGCACGACTCCGACGTGAGGGAGTCACGTTTGTGTACCAATACTTTGGACCCGAGGGGGCGAAGAAACTCTTCCTGCTCGGATCGTACGACTCTGAGGGCGTACGGGGTCTGTCACTTCCGGTGGCGCGAGATCGTGCAGCGGAGCTCACCGCGCTGTATCGCACCGGTGTCCTTGACCTGCACGGGCATTTTGAACGCCAACGGGCAGACCAGGAGCGCGCGCGAAAATCGCAGGAAGAGGCGCAGCAGCGGGCGCAGGAAGAGGCACAGCACGCTACCCTGGGGCATTTGCTCAATACCTATACCGCCCACCTGGAACAGCTGGGGAAGTCATCCGCTGGAGATGTGAAGAGCATCCTGAAGAAACACGTGTTCGATGCGAACTCCGCTCTTGTAGTTCGCAAAGCCGCCGAGGTTTCCGTCGATGAGTTTGTGGGAGTGATCGGCGCCGTGGTGGACAAGGGGAAGGGACGCACGGCGGGCAAAGTCCGGAGCTTCCTTCGCGCGGCCTACGCACTTGCCATTCGGTCGAAAATCGACCCGGCCGCCCCGCAGGCCATGCGAACTTTCGGTATTGCGGTGAATCCACTGGCGAGCACCGCGGCCTTGTCGCAGTTCAACAGAACTCGCAAGCGTCACCTCAACGCGCTCGAACTCGGGGCCTTTCTAAAACGCCTCGATGGTCTTTCCCCAGGGCCGAAAAAGGACGCGCTCGAACTCTGCCTTGATCTCGGTGGCCAGCGGCCCACCCAGTTGCTCCGTGTCCGGGAGACTGACGTGGACCTCCCGGGCAGCACTATTACTATCTATGATCCCAAAGGTGCTCGCACCCAGCCTCGTGTCCATATGTTGCCGCTCACGGAGAGCACCGTCGAGATCGTTAAGCGGCGGCTGGATGCAGTGCAACTCGCAAGGGAGGAGGCAAAGCGCAAGGGAGAAGCGGACAAACTGTTGGCTCCTGGATCTATGTGGTTGTTTAGCACAGATGACTGCACGGGGATGCGCGAAGAGACGATTTCGGAATTGGTGAAAAACCTCTCGGAGGAGATGGTTAAGACCGGAGAAGCCCGAGAGCCCTTTCAGTTACGTGATCTACGTCGCACAGCCGAAACCATGCTAGCCAAACTGGGTACGGGTCCGAATATCCGCGGGGAGGTGCAATCTCACGGTCTAGGCGGCGTACAGAAGCGACACTACGATCAGCACGACTATCTGGAGGAAAAACGAGCGGCGCTTCAGTTATGGGGCTCCCACTTGGCTGCGTTGAAAGTAGGCACGGCTGTCGGCGCACCAGCTAGGGTGAAGAGCGAAATCACGGGAGGGTGGCGCGATGCCACTAGTGCCGCCCAATAATCCGACTTCCCGGCGGGGAACGGGACGCCAGTCGCTATGGGCCAAAATGCTTTGTTGGCAATGGCGAACAGGATGTCGGATGGGGCCATCGGCTACGCACACACCGAACACGGTTCGCCGCTCAATCGAATCAATTCGCCGAAGAGAGGATAAGAATGCCCGCTCTGCGCCTTCTGCGCTCGCGGATTGTTGCTCGAACGCAACGATCGCGGCGATTCGTAAACGCACAGCGCCGTCACCGCGGTCGGCGCGCACCCTGCTGCGCCAGCGGCGCATCATAGCGCTAAGATCACTTTTTACATGAATCTCACCCACGGGCCATCAGCGCCGCCCCGCGGCACGCGACGGAGTGCGGCAACCATGAGCAAACATCGTACGTTAGCGGTTATCGGTGTCTTGGCGCAGGTCCTTTCCATTTGCGCTCTGCGCATCAGCACGGCACACGCTCAATCTGCGAGCGTGGCGGCACCCTCAGAGACTGAGGAGGCGCACGCGGGTGAAATCCCAGAGATAGTGGTCACGGCCGAACGACGCGAAGAGCAGGTGCAAAGTGTGCCAATCGCGGTGTCGGTGATTACAAGCGAGGCCGCGCTGAAATCCGGCATCACCACCTCTGAGGAGATGGTCCTTGCAGTTCCAGGCCTCCAGATGGATCTCAACGGCGGGGGATTGAGCCCATTCCTTCGTGGGGTCGGCACGACATTTGCCAACGCGGGCGCCGAACCTTCGGTCGCCATCTATGTGGATGGGGTATATATTCCGTCGCCCGAAGGAGGGCTGTTCAACCTGAACAATGTCGAGCGCGTGGAGATTCTCAAGGGTCCGCAGGGGACCCTCTTCGGTCGCAACGCGACGGGTGGTGTCATTCAGGTGATCACCAAGGAGCCGTCCAGCGAACCCTCCGCCGACATATCGGTCGGCTACGGCAATTATGACACGAGCATGCTCAGCTTCTATGGCACGACCAGTTTGGCAACCGGGCTGGCGAGCGACTTGGCTGTGTACGCCGATGATAATCCGGATGGATGGGGCCACAATCTTTACAATGGAGATCAGAACTACAAGTACGACAACATTGATGTACGCAATACATGGCTGTGGCAGCCGCAGCAGAGTACGCGAATCAAACTCGCACTTGATTACGAGGACACGACCAACGAGGCGGGATTGGGGCTCAAGCCATTGCCTGGCACCGTGACGGTAGCCGGGACGACCTACGCGGGCTTCTACAACACTGACTCCAATGTGCAAGACCAAAAGGTACTGCACCAGGGCGGCGTCTTGCTGCAAGTGACTCAGGACCTACCTTTCGCCACCTTCAAAAGCATCTCCGCTTACCGGGAGGTCCGTCCCAATTTCTCTCTCGACCAGGATACCTCGCCGTTGCCCATCGTCAACGCGCACATCTATGACCCAGATAGTTCCGTGACTCAGGAAGTGCAGCTGATTTCGCCGCAGGCAGGCAAGATCCAGTGGATCGGCGGGCTCTTCTATTTTCACGACGTGGCCGGCTACTCACCTCTCTATATTGGCGGCGAGGCGGCGAATCCGTTCACCCTCATCGCAATCGCTGCGCGACAACATACCGATTCCTATGCAGGTTATGGTCAGGCGACGCTCGAAGTGGCGCCCGAAACACATTTCACCGCTGGGATTCGTTACACCGATGATCGTCGCAGCGTCGCCGGCACGACCTCGGCAGATAATGTTGGCGTAATCGCCAGCGGTGCTCAGTCAGCAGATTTCGACAAGGTTACATGGCGTCTCGCGCTCGATCACCAGTTTTCTCCCGATGTCCTCGGGTACGTTTCGTACGACCGAGGCTTCAAGTCGGGTTTGTTCAACACGATTACGTACACTGAGGCCGCGGTGAAACCGGAGGTGCTGGACGCCTACGAGATCGGCCTCAAGAGCGAGTACCTTGAGCACAGGGTCAGAGCGAATCTCGCCGGATACTATTACAAGTACAGCGACCTGCAGGTGGACGAGGTTGTCACTGGCGCAACGATCGTCCTCAACGCAGCGAAGGCAGAGATTTACGGCCTGGACGCGGATTTTACCGTTTTGCCGATCCACAATCTCACTCTAAATGGGTCGTTGGCTCTGATTCACGGTAGATATACGAACTTCCCCAATTCACCCTATTTTCCAGCCGTCACTGCCTCCAGTTGCTCGCCGGGCGTCGGAGCGCTTGGAGCATGCAGCATCGACGCAACCGGGATGGAGACGGTGCATACACCTTCTTTCACAATGCACCTGAGCGCGGACTATGTGAAACCTACGGGAGTCGGCCCCTTCGACATCGCTGCGGATTTTTATCACAACGACGGCTTTTTCTGGGATCCGGCAAATCAGGTACGACAACCCGCGTACTCGCTCTACAACGCGTCGATTGGGTGGATGAATCTGTTGGAGCGCTATGGAATACGACTGTGGGGAAAGAACCTTGGAGGCGCAACGTACTATAGTTATGCGATTGTCTCGACCCTCGGTCGCCAATTCTCGCCTGCGGCGCCCCGCACTTACGGATTCACAATTTCCGCGCACTTCTAACGCAGAATTGCCGGAGTTTTGGGTGCTCAACTCCAGGATCGAAGTTCATCCAACAGTTTGGCGGCCGCAACCAGGTCCGGGGTCTGAAATCCCTCAGAGAATTGGCCGTGGACCGGCGCAAGCAGGGCTAAGGCTGCGTCGACCCGGCCGTTGCCAGCCCACAGCCGAGCAAGACTCATTGCGGTACGCAGCTCTAACGACAGCGCCGACTGCTCTCGGGCGAGCTTGAGGGAGTTCATGAGACATGCCTCGGCCGCGGTGCTGTTGGCCGGCGACATCGCAGTCAGGATCTCTCCCTTGACGCGCAGGAGCTCCGGCAGATCGGCCGACCTGCAGTGGTTTTCCGCCCACGTCACGGTCTCGCAGATTGTAGTGTGGGCAAGTTCCGTGCGTCCCGCCTTTGCAAGGGCTTCCGCCAGCGCCGCACTGAACACGCTCCGGTGATTTTCATAGCCATCCGCGCGCAGGGCAGCGAGGGCGGTCTGCAGCAGTTCAATGCCAGCTGATGGGTCGCCGCGCAAGGCGGCCAACATACCCTGCCAACCAACGGCAGCTCCGTAATAGTTTGAGAGGCTGTATTTGTTGGCATGGCCCATCAGGCGGGTTATCAACTGTTCGGCCGTCGGCCAGTAACCCGTTTGCAGGTAAGTGAGCACATTCCAGGCCAGTGCATAGACAAGGGGTGCCGGGTTGCCCAGATCAGTGGCTTCGTCCAGGCCCTGCCCCGCAGCTTCAACAGCTTGCTCAGGGTGTCCCAGCATCCACAAGCTGCGCGACAAAACAAAGCGAGCGCCGATACGGTGGACATATCCATGCGTCGCTGTATTGAGTTTTGACGAGTGTGCAGGATGGCTCAAAGCGATCCTGGCGTGGATGAGCACTTCTTTGTAGTGACCAAGGTAATAACCCGTCACAGCAAATAGTGCATGCGCGATGGCCTCTGCCATGGGGTCATCAACCTGCTCGGCCACGGCCGCGAAACGGGTCGTAAGCTCCGAAAGGCGGCGGGCATCTCCACTTCGAGTCTCAAAGGTGTAGAGTGCGTAAATTAGAAGCAGCTGACTTGGGGCATCGTTCAGGCGCTCCGCGAGCTCCAATGCACGAACCATGGCGGAGTGTGTCGCGGGCACGTTACCCTTGGTCCACATGAATGCCATCCCGAAGCACGTCTGCAGTTCCAACTCGACTCGCGTTCCCGAGGTAATGGAGTCGAGACTCCGCAGCGCTCGTTCAGTCCATCCGATGCACTCGGTCAGCAGAGATTTGTGAAGGAAAAGCGGCGCGCACGCAGTTGTCAGTCCTACTCCGATAGCCATGTCTCCGTATTCCGAGAAGGACCACTCCAGCGCGGCGCGCATGTTGCCAAGATGCTCTGCGAAGAAATTGATGGCCTCGGGGCTGGAGGCCAGCGCCGCACTCACCTTGAATCGCTCAAGACGGTAACTGAGGTATTCGGCATGGCGTCGTGCGATTGTCGCTTGTTCGCCACCTTCTGCGAGCTTCTGCCACGCATACGTTCGTGTGGTGTCGAGGAGTCGATAGCGCATCGTAGCAGCCGCATCCAGAGTCACGAGCGATTTTTCGACGAGTGTGGCGAGTATCTCTGTCACTTCGGCGGAATCGAGGTTTTCCCCGACAACGGCCAGCGCCGCTTCCAGAGAGAAAGCACCGACGAAGACGGCAAGACGCCGTAAGGTCAGCCGCTCGGTCTCCGATAGCAGATTATAACTCCAATCAAGAGTGGCCCTGAGTGTCTGATGCCGCGGCAGCGCGGTGCGGCGTCCGCGCCATAGCAGCCTGAACTCGTTTTCGAGCAACGATGCGATGCCCTGAACGCCGTACGCACCGACACGGCTGGCAGCGAGCTCCAGGGCAAGTGCAATGCCATCCAGTCTGCAGCAGATTTCCGCGATGGTCGGCGCGTCCTCATCTTTCAGTTCGAACGCGTATCCGCTGGCGGCGACCTGTTCGACAAAAAGTTGCACCGCCGGGAAGCCCAGCGCTTGCGTTGCGGTTAGCGACACCGATTCAGGTGGCGGAAATTTGAGTGGCGACAAATGATGAACCCGTTCGCCCTGCACCCGCAGCGACTCCCGGCTTGTGGCCAGAATATGAACCTGCGGAGCGTCGCGGAATATGTTTTCTGCCAGAGTGGCCACCGTCTCGATGACATGTTCGCAATTATCGAGCACCAGCAGCACACGTCGCTCGCGCAGAGATGCGAGAATGGCTCGGAGGGGATTCTCTGAAACTACGGAGAGCCCTAGCTGTGATGCAAGAGCACCGCCGACCAGTTGTGGATTCTCGATTGCCGCAAGATCAAGAAACTGAACTGCTCCGTCGAATTCGGAAAGCACCTCGTGAGCGACCGCTATGGCGACGGTCGTCTTGCCAATCCCCCCTGCGCCGACGATCGATACGAAGCGCTGCTCTCTGAGTCGCTTCGCGAGGTCACGGACGGCATCGTCCCGTCCCACCATCCGCAGCGGACGCCTGGGCAAGCGGGGGACGGACAGAGATGCGGCTAGGCTTTCACTGGTGGTCGGCGCAGCAGCCGTCCATATCACTGGCGCTACAAAGCAGTAGCCCCGACCAACAACATTCGTGACGTATCGGGCACCGGATTCATCATCCCCGAGCGTCTTCCGCAGTGCGGCAATGTGCCAGCGTAAGCTGCTCTCGTCGATGACCAGCTTGCCCCAGACGCGCGAGATGAGTTCCCGTTTGATGACGACGTCCGGCGCGCGCTCCACGAGCGCGACGAGAATGTCGAGAGCCCGACTACCGATCTTAAGCGCGATGCCATCCTTATCGAGGACTCTCTCGGTCGCACGTAGGCGAAAAGGACCGAACGCTGCAACTCGTGGCAACGCTGAATCACGGGTGGGGGAGTCCGTTCGGGCGGGTTCCTCCGGCGTCTCGCCGCGTTGCACCATTGAGTCCGACCTCGCGGACGAGGGGGTGGGCTGTCACATCAGCCGCGCTCACTCAGTAGATTTTAATTTGACACCGCGGAAATTTAACATGCTGTAACGCGGATAGGTTACCCTGCCGATGAAGAGCTCCGCACTGAGTGGTCGCTTGTTTTCAAGTTTGGCACAGTGTGCACTCACCGATTGCGTTCTACTCGAATGCGGCGTCGAAGATTTCAATGTCCACTAAAGGCGGTTCGGCGCTTAATAGACCGTTGACCCCGATTTTCGATATTCGACAAAGTGTCGGGACGAGGATTCCTGAGAAACGCTGATGCTCCCAAAACACCTGGGCGATCTGCGTCTGGTCGTCGTCTATCGCAGGATAATCTACGCGTCGCAATAGCGCTTCGCGGTCGAAATAAAAGGTCTGTTCCGCTGAGTGAGTCACCAGTCGCGGCGGAAACTCGACCTTGAGGCAACGCCAACTCTCGCCAAGCACGTCATTGAACTCGAACTGCTCGGTTGTAACGTCCGAATCACCGAGAATAAGGGGCACAGCGACATAGTTCCAGATCAAATAACCGTAGTAGTAGGCCAGTTGCAGCTCGTCCCAGCGCGTCGATTTCATGCGATCGCGGAACGTCACCGGCGAGGCATACCGCTCTTGCAACAGCTGGCCGTCTCGCCCTTCGATTGCTACCCAATCTGGCCGATACAGCGCTCGCCGGTCACCGGCGCTGAAACCGGTAATCTCGACCGCCTGTTGCTGTGTGCCTCCCTCCGCAACAAGGTCCGTCAATGGTGCGGCGCGACATTTGCGAGCACAAAGCACACCGCCAATCGATAGGTGTACCGTGAATCGCCGCATCTGTCGCCACAGATCCAGACCGCCACTCGCCTGCAGCACATCGTCGAGCAACGCCACTTACTGAGTCCCACAACTTGCTTCTTTGGCGCCCCGCTTGCTTGCCAAAACATTCTCCAAGTTCTGCGAGATTGGGTTAGATCTGTTGATGCTTTTTGACCCATCAAGGGGCATGCCCTCATAAGACTACGGTAGCAAAAAGATCACTGATGAACTTTATCCGCCAACAACGTCTCACAACGTTTCACACGGCGCGGGCGAACCGACTGCAACGCCTTGGCACCCCTATTCCAAGAGAGAACGCGCGGCCAGCCAGCGTTCTTGAGCAATCGACACACACAACTACCAACAGCGACTCTCAAGGCCCAACGCGCATTTCTCCGGGACCTTTGCGTAAATATCGAAGCGGTGAGTGGATTGCGGCTGGATGGGTCGCCCGCGATGCGTCGATTTTGGCTGCAGCTTGGAGGAGGAGACCCTCTGTGAATCTCAGCGATATCTGCCCTATGAGCGCCACGGTGCACGCGTCCAATATCCACAGGAAGAAGCTTTCCCCCACTGAGGTGGTAGACGCCACGCCGAGCGCCCTACCGATCGTGTTTGTTGTTGATGACGATGCCACAGTGCGCGAATCGCTGGAATGGTTGGTCCAAAGCGCAGGCTGCCTGGCGGAAACATTTGCTTCCGCAGAGGAGTTTCTGGCTCGTCCACGAGTCCTGACCCCGAGTTGTTTAGTGCTTGACATCGCGCTTCCGAATCTCAATGGTCTCGATCTGCAGAAGCGTATCGCTGCCGATCGAGTCGACATGCCCATCATCTTCATCACGGGGGACGCCGATATACCAACGATAGTCCGAGCCATGAAGGCCGGAGCGGCCGAATTCCTGACGAAGCCATTCGACGCTGACGTGCTATTAAACGCGATCCGCGAAGCGGTTGATCGAAGCGAGTGCGTATTGCGTCAAGAAGCGAAGATGCGGTCGCTCCGCAACCGTTACGACTCACTCACCGCTCGCGAGCGAGAGGTCATGGATTTGGTGGTCACCGGCGAGTTGAATAAACAGGTCGGCGGCGAGCTCGGCATCAGCGAGATCACGGTGAAAACACACCGCGGCAACATGATGCGAAAGATGCAGGCCGGCTCTTTCGTCGATCTACTAAATATGGCCGCGATACTGCGCCCGGCGTCTGTGCCAAATGCCTGACACCCCGCTGACCGGCTGTTCTGAAAGGACGCGACGGAGGATGCATGACGAGTCAACCGTTCCATTGGCCAGTGTTTAAACCGGGGAACACTTATGAATACAGCGCGTGCATCCAGTCTTGAATTGAGAGCATCGCCCAACGGGCGTACCGCGCCCATCGTGTTCGTCGTCGACGGCGACGACTCGGTGCGCCAATCACTGGAACTGCTGATCCAAAGTGCAGGCTTGCAACCTGAAGTCTTCGCGTGCGCACAGGAATTCCTGTCCCACCCACGAGTACTTGCTCCAAGCTGCCTGGTACTGGACGTTACTCTCCCAGACCTCAATGGTCTCGATCTACAGAAGCTCGTCGCCGATCGGATTGAAATGCCGGTCATCTTTATCACGGCCCATGTCGATGTGCGGACGACAGTCCGAGCTCTGAAGGCGGGAGCAGTCGATTTCTTGACGACGCCGATCCACAATGAGGTGCTGTTGGTCGCGATCCAACACGCCATTGAGCGCAGCCATGCTGCACTTTGTCATGAGGCACAGATACGACCGCTGCGGGAGCGCTACGCCTCGCTCAGCCGTCGCGAACGGGAAGTCATGGGGCTGGTCGTCTCTGGCCGGTTGAACAAGGAGGTCGGTGGCGAGCTCGGCATTTCCGAGATCACGGTGCAGGCGCACCGAGGCAGGGTGATGCAAAAGATGAGGGCCGACTCGCTGGCCGGTCTGGTGAATATGGCCGCGAGACTGTCCCTCACGCCAGCACCGAGAGACTGATACGTCCGCGGAACGGGAGGTCATTCCTTTCCGCTGTTCACAGCGAGCTCGTGCCGATCCTGCGTTGCGGTGCCCCAATTCCCACCAAGAGCCTTGATGAGCAGGACGCTGGCCGTGAGGCGGCGCGTATGGATATCCACCGCCGTCACGTGTGCGGCCAATGCGGCGTTCTCCGTCGACACGACTTCTAGGTAGGTAACGAGGCCGCTCTGATAGCGAGCGTTGGCCTGATCGAGTGCCCCTTGTGTTGCGGCGACGGCGGCAGCTTGGCTGACGCTCTCGCGCTCGAGTTGGCGCAGCGCCGCCAAGTTGTCTTCTACCTCCTGAAAGGCCGTCAGCACACTGCCGCGATAGTTGGCCACCTGCTCATCGTACACCGCTTGGACGGCAGCGGACTGAGCCCGATGCAGACCACCGTCGAAAACCGTGAGCAAGCCCTGTGGGCCGATCGACCAGAAGCGACTGGGTGCCCCCAACCAGGAGGCAGCGGAAACGCTATCCAGTCCAGCCGCAGCCGCTAAGCTAAAGACCGGAAAGTAGGCGGCCCGCGCGACGCCGATGCGCGCGTTGGCGGCCGCAACTCGCCGCTCCGCGGCCGCCACGTCCGGCCGCCGCTCGAGCAACTGCGACGGCAGGCCGAGGTCTATCGGCGGAGGCTCGGAGGCCAACTGCAGCGGCCGGGGCGGCAATTTGAAGCTCGAAGCTTGTTGGCCCACGAGGGTCGCGATGGCGTGCTCAGTTTGCGCGCGCCGCAAGCGGATATCCTCCGCTTGGGTCCTGGCGAGCTCGAGCTGCGCCCTTGCCTGCTGCACGTCGGACTTGGCGGCCAAGCCGCCGCGGTACAGAAACTCGGTGAGCCTCAGTGCTTTTTGGTAGTCGGCGACCGTGTGGTCAAGAAGCTCTTGCTGCGCATCAAGACCGCGCAGCTCGAAATAATTGCTGGCGAGATCGGCGCGCAGGTCCAGGTCGAGGGCGGCAACGTCGCCTGCCGTTGCCTGCTCCGTGGCACGCGCTCCAGCGATGGTATTGCGTACGCGGCCAAACACGTCAATCTCATAGGACAGCGACACCCCTGCAACGAAATCGTCGTACGTCGGCGGTTCGCCCGGCGTGTAACTCGGCGAGTTCAAAGATGCCCGAGCGCGGGTGGCACTCGCATCGGCTGTAGCGCCAGGGAACTGGCCGGCCCCCACGATCCGTGTCTGCGCTCGTGCCTCCTGTAGGCGCGCAAACGCCGCCTTGAGGTCCTGGTTAGCGTCCGTCACCTGCGCTTCCAACGCATCGAGTGCAGTGTCTCGAAGAACCGCCCACCATGGCCCCCGTGGTTCCGTGTCCGACGGCGTCGCTAACTTCCACCCGACTGCCTCCTTGTACGTGGCCGGTGGATTTTCCGTATCGGGTCGCTGGTAACGAGGTGCGAGGGAGCAGGCGACGAGCCCACTGGAAATCCCTATCGCGAGGTACGCCAAGAATTTCATGAAGGGCCATGCATTCGTTGACACAAAATCCAATGAGCCGACTCTCGTCAACTGCTCTGTACTCGCCCGCCGCCTACCACCAGCCCCTGGGTCCCCACGCACCCCAGTCCCAGCCACCCCAGTCCCACGGGTCGTTGT